>Ga0160464_100061_pt1 | contig 130455 bp, 126 predicted proteins | sample HID1971I_E11MG_FD_108275 | JGI IMG/M metagenome (GOLD analysis project Ga0160464, IMG submission 108275) | Enriched millipede-associated microbial communities from UW Madison campus, WI, USA - HID1971I_E11 MG | ecosystem: Host-associated > Arthropoda: Insects > Digestive system > Unclassified ...
GCTACACGCTTCCTTCAGACCCCGCCTCACGACGACGCCCTTGCGTTTCGCTAGTCCTTCACCACCATCAGGTTGGACAGGGGACTCGCACCCCCAAGCTGTTGTGCATGCTCGGCGCACCAAAAAAATGCCCGCCATGAAGGCGGGCAAAGTCGCTGCGCTCGTTCTTTGCGTCGTAACGGACGTCCTCCCGCGACGTCCGCCTGGCGACGAATCCCTTATTCGACGTGCTCGCCGTGCAGCGTGACGTCGAGACCTTCGCGTTCCTGTTCTTCCGTGACGCGCAGACCCATGGTCATGTCGATGATCTTCAGCAACACGAAGCTGACGACGCCGCTGTAGACCAGCGTGACGAGCACGCCCTTCGCCTGCACCAGCACGCTGCCGTCGAAACCGCCGATGTCCTTCACCGCGAACACGCCCGTCAGCAGCGCGCCGATGATCCCGCCCACGCCGTGCACGCCGAACGCGTCGAGCGAATCGTCGTAGTTGAACTTGTGCTTGAGCCACGTCGCCGACCAGAAGCAGACCACGCCCGCGACGATGCCGATCACGATCGCGCCCGTCACGCCGACGAAGCCCGAAGCCGGCGTCACCGCCACCAGACCCGCGACCGCGCCCGAGATGATGCCGAGCACCGACGGCTTGCCCTTCGTGATCCACTCCGCGAACATCCAGCCGAAAGCGGCGAAGGCGGTGGCGATCTGCGTCGTGAGCATCGCGAAGCCGGCACGGCCGTCAGCCGCGACTGCCGAACCCGCGTTGAAGCCGAACCAGCCCACCCACAGCATCGATGCGCCGATCAGCGAGAGCACGAGGTTGTGCGGGGCCATCACTTCACGGCCGTAACCGACGCGCTTGCCGAGCACCAGACAGCACATCAGGCCCGCGATACCGGCGTTGATGTGAACCACCGTGCCGCCCGCGAAGTCGAGCACGCCAGCCGTTGCGAGCCAGCCGGTCGGTTCCCAGACCATGTGCGCGACCGGCGAGTAGACGATCAGCGACCACAACGCCATGAACACGAGCATCGCCGAGAACTTCATGCGGTCAGCGAATGCGCCGGTGATGAGCGCCGGAGTGATGATCGCGAACGTCAGCTGGAACGCGAAGTAGACCGACTCCGGAATAGTCGTGGCGAGGTGGCTCACGGTGAGCGTGGTCGCCTTGTCGCCCTTGATGTAGGCCATGCCGTGCAGGAACACGCGCGAGAAGCCGCCGAGGAACGACCCGCCCGGCGTGAACGCGATGCTGTACCCGACGACGGTCCAGAGAATCGTCACGAGACAGCAGATCGCGAAGCTCTGCATCGCCGTGGCGAGCACGTTCTTCTTGCGCACCATGCCCGCGTAGAAGAGCGCGAGACCCGGGACCGTCATGAACAGCACGAGGGCGACCGAGGTCAGCATCCAGGCGGTGTCGCCCGAGCTGATCTTGGAGGAATCGACCATGACCGGTTCGGTCGGCGCGGCGGGCGCGGCATCGGATGCGCCCGATGCTGCCGCCGCAGCCGACGCGGCATCGGCGGACGACGCCATCGCCGTGTTGGCGGAGGCCGGTGCACTTGCGGCGGTATCGGACGACGCGGGTGCCGAGGCAGCGGCCGGAGCGGACGCATCCTGGGCGAGAGCGGTGCCGACATTCGCGCCGACCAGCGCGCCCGCCACCAACAGTGACATCAAAAAGTTACGCATTCTTCTGGTTCCTCTTATCGCCAATTTCTTGTTAGAGCGCGTCGGCGCCGGTCTCGCCGGTGCGGATGCGAATGACCTGTTCAATCGCGGTGACGAAGATCTTTCCGTCACCGATCTTTCCCGTACGCGCGGCGCGCTCGACGGCTTCGATCGCCTGATCGACGATGTCGTCCGAAACGGCCGCCTCGATCTTCACTTTCGGCAGGAAGTCGACGACATACTCCGCGCCCCGATAGAGCTCGGTGTGCCCTTTCTGTCGGCCGAAGCCTTTCACCTCGGTCACCGTGATGCCCGAGACGCCGATGGCCGACAACGCTTCACGCGCTTCGTCCAGCTTGAACGGCTTGATGATTGCGGTAATGAGCTTCATGTGTCCCTCGCTGTGGTGTGCTGATCCTTCGATGCCTTCTAAAGCGGGATGCGCTGGGTGCTACCGCGACGTCTGCCCTGCCGGGCCGCTCAGAGAAGCGTGCAGAAAAGGTCCGCGCCAGTTATGCAACTCGTATGCCAAGCGAGTGTTCATGGGGGATTCCGGCGGTTTACGGAAACCTTCCGTCGCGGGGTATGCCGAACGGCCAACGTGCGCCGCACGTGCTGGCGCCGGGGTGTGTTCGTTGCTAGAGTGGTCTCGAGGTCCCGCAAAAAGGGGCATGGGCGGACAACGCGAGTGAGCGGCAGCGCTAAAATCGCGGCGCCTCAACGGTGCTCCGGGCATGCCGGCACACTTGGCGGCACGCACCAAGATCGAACATTCGATAATTTGGGGCACTGACCTAACAATGAATGCACTTTTTTAGTGCAAGAAGGGAGCAACGATGAAGCAGCCCAACGACGTTTTTAATGATCTGCAGCAGAAGATGAGCGATCTGTTCAAGAATTCGCCCGCGAAAGACGTCGAAAAAAACATGAAGGCGATGCTCTCGCAGGGGTTCTCGAAGCTGGATCTCGTGACGCGCGAGGAATTCGACACCCAGACGCAAGTGCTCGTGCGCACGCGCGCACGCCTGGAGGAACTCGAGAAGCGCGTCGCGCAACTGGAGCAGCGTCTCGCGGGCGGAAGCCCCAGCACCGCGCAGGACTAAGCGACAGCCTTCGCATACCTCGGCTAGCGAGCCGTGAGTCTCCAGTTTTATTGCCGGCGCGGTTGAAGCGCCGTTTCAGGTGAAATCATGTCGCTTGCCGTGGTACGCAGTCGCGCGCCCGCTCCTGGGCGCGCGCCCGAAGTTGTCGTCGAAGTCCATCTCGCAAACGGGTTGCCGTCGTTTTCCATCGTCGGACTACCCGATCTCGAAGTCCGCGAAAGCCGCGAGCGCGTGCGCGCCGCGCTTCAGAACTGCGGTTTCGACTTTCCCGTCCGCAGGATCACCGTCAATCTCGCACCCGCCGATCTGCCGAAGGAAAGCGGTCGCTTCGATCTGCCGATCGCGCTCGGCATTCTCGCCGCGAGCGGCCAGATTCCGGCGGAATCGCTTGAGCATCGCGAGTTCGCCGGCGAGCTGTCGCTGACCGGCGCGCTGCGTCCGATGCGCGGCGCCTTCGCGATGGTCTGCGGCGCGGCGCGTCATTACGCATCGATGCGCGCTCCGGACACGCGCATTCCGGAAATCTACGTGCCGCTCGCGAGCGCGGCGGAGGCGGCGCTGGTGCCGGGCATCGAAGTCTTCGGCGCGGCGGATTTGCCGACGCTCTGCGCGCACCTGAACGATGTCCCCGATGCGCGACTCAGACCGATTCACGCCGCACCGCTTTCCCCGACAAATACGCCAGCCGCCGATCTCGCCGACGTGATCGGTCATCCCGCTGCGCGCCGTGCACTCGAAGTAGCGGCGGCGGGCGGGCATCACCTGTTGATGGTCGGGCCGCCCGGCGCGGGCAAATCGATGCTCGCCGCGCGCCTGCCGGGCCTGCTTCCGCCGATGAACGATGACGAAGCACTCACCTCTGCGGCAATCCTCTCGGCGAGTTCGATCGGCTTCACGCCCGAACAGTGGCGGCGGCGGCCATTTCGCGCGCCGCATCACTCGTCGAGCGCGGCCGCGCTCGTCGGCGGGCGCAATCCGCCGCAGCCGGGCGAGATTACGCTCGCGCATCTCGGCGTTTTGTTTCTCGACGAATTTCCCGAGTTCGATCGCAAGGTGCTGGAAACCCTGCGCGAACCGCTCGAAGTCGGGCAGATCACGATTTCGCGCGCCGCGCAGCAGGCGGATTTTCCGGCGGCCTGCCAGCTCGTCGCCGCGATGAATCCGTGTCCGTGCGGCTGGCGCGGCGATCCGAGCGGACGTTGCCGCTGCTCGCCCGATGTCGCCGCGCGCTATCTGCGCAAATTGTCGGGTCCGCTGATGGACCGCATCGATATTCAGATCGAACTGCCGGCGCTGTCGCCCGCCGAGTTGTCGGCGCGTGTCGTGGAGCGCGGCGAGTCGAGTGCCAGCGTCGCGGCGCGTGTCGCGGCAGCGCGCAACATCCAGATGCAGCGTCAGGGCAAGATCAACCGCGATCTCGATGGCCGCGAAGCCGACGAAGTCTGCCGCCCCGATTCCGCGGGCGAAACGTTGCTGCGCGCAGCGGGCGAGCGTTTCGGCTGGTCGGCGCGGGCGTACTACCGCGTGCTCAAAGTCGTGCGGACGATCGCCGATCTCGCCCGCGCCGATACGCCCGATGCGTCGCATGTCGCCGAAGCGGTTCAGTATCGGCGCCTGCTGTCGGTCGCGTGATGCCAGCACGGGCGGACGCTGGCCCACGCCCTGCTAGTGGAAAAGCGCTTGTCAAGACTTGACTTATGCACACTGAGGCGATCCGGGGCACTTTTTCATCCGATCAAACCCCTGTTTTCAGTTGATTTTGCAGACCATTGATTTTATTAAATTATTTAACTTGCCACGAACAAAGGCAAAGTAAGGTAAACCGTATGAATTGGGCTTTTGCGCGCCACCGCACACTCTTTTCCACAATGTTATCCACAGACATTGTGGATAGCGGAAAAAGTCCATACGAATCCGTGAATTAGCGCGTAAACTTACGAAGGAACTTAGCTTCTTTCCGCGGCACTAAGGCACTCTTAAATCAGTACCTGCAGAATTTCGAGGCCTTCCTCTAAAAGAGTTTGAAGGACGTGAAGAACTGATCCGCCTGCTCCCGTGGCGGCGCTTTGTCCGACACAATCGCCAGTTGATAGACATGCGCGCCGCGCGCGACGAATCTCGCCTGGATCGTCCGCGATTCGCGCCTCTCCCCGCCTTCGCCCTTCACTTCCATCTCGCTTCCCAGCACGCGCCCACCGGCGGCGAGCTCGATTTGCGTCGCGCGCGCGGCGGGCTGCGCGTTGACGTTGCGCGCGAGCCCTTGCTGAAGGAAATCGAGCGTGGCGCGCTGCAATTGCGGATCGGCGCTCGGCAGTACCACCGTGCCGACCGCGAACACGGCATCGCCGGCTTCGGCGGTTTGCATGCGCATCGTCATCGGCTGGCCGGCGATTTCGATCTTGCGCTCATCCGAACGCGGCTTTGCGGGCAACGTCACTTCGTAGCCGTCGTCGTTGTTCATCACGGTGCGCCAGTCGTATGACGGCGTGCATGCGAGCAGCGCGCCGCATGCGACAGATGCGCACACCAGTTTGCTCGTCGAGGCAATGTTCGGAAGAAAGCGCACAGTCGCGCGATGCAGGAGGGACGGAAACACGGAGAAAACTCGTTTCATGAGGAACCACTGCGTGAAAACCATCATTATCGCGCTGCAATGCCGGGCTTATCGGCGTGTCATGAAGCCATCCCGAAATTGGCGCTAAAATACGCAGCAGTCTCCATCGCGGCGGTGCCCGCCGTTTGCGGGAGAGCAACACGAGGTTCGACATGTCCCAATCCACGCAAGACACATCCACGCGCGCCAAGAGCCCGCTGCGCTACATCGTGATGGCGCTCGTCGCGGGCGTGATCGCCTGCACCGGGTATTTCGCCTTCGGCGGCCAGCAAAAGGTGCCGGACGCGACCTTCACGCTGCTTTCGGGACAGAAGATTTCCACATCCGGCGATCTCAAGGGCAAGGTCTATCTCGTCAACTTCTGGGCGACGAGCTGCGAGACCTGCATGAAAGAAATGCCGCAGATGATCGACACGTACAACAAGTTCAAGGGCCGTGGCCTGGAATTCGTCGCGGTCGCGATGAACTACGACGCGCCGATGTACGTCAGCAACTACGCGCAGACGCGCAACCTGCCGTTCAAGGTCGCGATGGACGACGGCAGCGCCGCCAAGCAGTTCGGCAACGTGCAACTGACGCCGACGACCTTCGTCATCGACAAGAACGGCAAGATTTTGAAGCGCTATGTCGGCGAGCCGACGTTCGCGGAACTGGATCAGTTGCTCGACAAGGCGCTGGGTTCGGCTTAAACACGCCCGACGCAAGACGAAAGATAAAGGCCCGCTGGCTAAAACCAGCGGGCCTTTTTTATCGCTCCGACGAATCGCCTTTCACGACGATTCCGTATCGTTTGATCTTCTCGTACAGCGTCGCCTTGCCGAGCTGCAGCCGATCCGCCGCCACGGCGACCGCGCCGCCGCAGTGCTCCAGCGCTTCCGCGATCACCGCGCGCTCGAACTGCTCGGTGCGTTCCTTGAGCGATTGCGTCGAGATATCGAGCAAGGCCGCGCCGCCGTCGTCGAGAATGCCGAGCACCATGCGATCCGCCGCGTTGCGCAGCTCGCGCACGTTGCCGGGCCAGTCGCGCTGCATCAAATCCGCTCGCTGACGATCCGTGATGAGCGGCGCGGGCCGCTCGTAGCGCACGGCTGCATCGAGCAGAAAATGTTCGAAAAGCGGAACGATGTCTTCGCGGCGTTCGTTGAGCGGCGGCAGCGTGATCGTCACGACATTCAGCCGATACAGCAGGTCGCGGCGGAACGTGCCATCGGCGACGTGTTCGTTCATGTCGCCCTTCGCGGCCGCGACGACGCGCAGATTCGCGCGCACCGGCTGATTCGAGCCGAGCCGCTCCAGCACGCCGTCCTGCAGCACGCGCAGCAGTTTCACCTGCAACGAGAGCGGCATGCTCTCGATTTCATCGAGAAAAAGCGTGCCGCCCGACGCGTGTTCCAGCTTGCCGACGCGCCGCTTCTGCGCGCCGGTAAACGCGCCCGCCTCGTAGCCGAACATCTCCGATTCGAACATCTGCTCCGGCAGCGCCCCGCAATTCACCGCGATGAACGGCTTGTCGCGACGCGGCGACATTTCGTGCAGGCTGCGCGCGATCAGCTCCTTGCCCGCGCCCGTATCGCCGTTGATGAGCACGGAAGCATCCGTCGGCGCGATATTCGCGATCAGCCGCCGCACCTGCTCGATCGCCGGACTGCGCCCGATGATGCGACTTTGGCCCGCCAGCTCCCGCCGCAGCGCCTGGTTTTCAAGCACCAGCGATCGGCGCTCCAGCGCGCGGCGCACGGCTTCGATCAAACGCTCGGACGCGAACGGCTTTTCGATGAAGTCATACGCGCCGTCGCGCATCGCCTGCACGGCCATCGAGATATCGCCGTGACCGGTGACGAGGATCACCGGCACTTCGGGCGCGCGCTCGCGACACTGCGCGAGCAGATCGAGACCGCTCGCGCCGGGCAAACGAATATCGCTCACGATCACGCCGGGGAAACTCGCGTCGATCGCGCGCGCGGCGGATTCGACGCTGCCGTGGCCGGTCACGTCGAAACCCGCGAGTTGCAGGGTTTGGACGCTCGCGCGGCGCACGAGTTCGTCGTCTTCGATGAAGATCACCTGCAAACCGGTGCTCATTGTCTTGTCTCGATTCAATGTTTCGAATGCTACGCGCGACGCAGCGTCAGTACGAATTCTGCGCCGTACGATCCGTCCGCGTCGGCCTGTGTGCCGCCTTCGGGTCCGTCCGCGACGATCGGCGCCTCGCGATTGCGCGCGAGCAGCGTGCCGCCGTAATCGCGTGCGATCGCCGATGAAATCGCGAGCCCGAGGCCCAGGCCCTGCCCCATTTCCTTCGTCGTGAAGAACGGCTCGAAAAGACGCGGCAACGCGTCGGCGGGTATGCCGGGGCCGTTGTCGCGCACGACGAGTTCGATCGTGTCCGCGAACACATTCAGTTCGATGACGATGCGCGGCTTGTCGCACGACGCGACCGCATCGAGCGCGTTGCCGATCAGATTGATGAACACCTGTTCGAGCCGTAAATCCTCGCAACGCACGAACACGGGCGCGCTGCCTTCCACAAGTTCGGGCGCGATATCGACGACGACATTCTTCATGCGCGGCCGCAGCATCGAGAACACTTGGCGCAGCGCCCGCGCGACGTCCGCGCGCGCGTTCTTCGGCCGCGCCTTCGTGACGAAGAGCTTCAACTGATTCGTGATGTTGCCCATGCGCTCGGTCAGCGATGCGATCGCTTCGAGATTCTCGCGCGCCGCCGCCTGATCGCCACGATCGATCAGCACGCGCGTGTTGTCGGAGAAACTGCGCAACGCGGCGAGCGGCTGATTGAGTTCGTGCGTGATGCCCGCCGCCATCTGCCCGAGCGCGGCGAGCTTGCTGGCCTGAATGAGCTCGTCGTGCGCGGCGCGCAAATCCTGCTCCGCGCGCGTGCGCTCGTTGACCTCTTTCGTCAGTTGCGCGTTCGCTTCGGACAGATCTGCCGTGCGCTCCGCGACACGCTGATTCAACTCGGCGTACGCGGTCTGCAGCAACTCGCGGCTGCGGATCATTTCGCGCACGCGCGCGCGGCGCATGCGCCAGTAGAACGCGAGCAGACACAGCGACACGAACACGAGCGCCGTGACGATGACCGCGTTCTGCGCGGCGCTTTCGACGGGATCGAGCGCGGCCATCGTGATCAGTTGCCAGTCGGGCTCGCCGATCGAACGATGCGTCGCGAGATACGCCGGCGCCTTGCGCCCACCGCCGACACGCACGATCTGCGCGCCGCCTTCGAGCGTCTTCACGACGGTCATCGGCAGCGGCGTGATGGCTTGCTGCGCGTACTGGCGCGTCGCATAGACCGAAGCCTCGATGTTCTGCGGCAGCGGCCGCACCGTGTGATATTTCCACGCCGGCACCGACGAGAGAAAGATCACGCCGTGATCGTCCGTGACGATGAGCGGCTCGGACGCATCGGCGCCTTGCAGCCATTCGAGATTGAGCTTCACCACCGCGACGCCGATGATCTCGCGCGTGCCTTCGCGATAGACCGGCTGCGAGATGTAATAACCCGGTTCGATCGAGATCGTCCCGATGCCGAAGAAGCGGCCGACGCCGCCTTTCATCGCATCGATGAAATACGGCCGGAAGTTATAGTCCACGCCGACAAAGCTGTCCGCCGCGTTCCAGTTGCTCGCGGCGACGCTGATGCCGTTCGAGCGGACCAGATACGTGACCGTGGCATGCGCGCGTGCGTTGAGATCTTCGAGATAGCGGTTCGCGCGCTCGACGTTGGCTTTATCGGGATGATCGAGTGCGTTCTGGACGACAGGATGCCGCGACAGCAGATACGGCAGATATTCGTAGCGGTCGAGCGTGCTCTTGAGCGTGTTCGTCGTGCGATCGACGCGCGCGGCGGCATTGAGCCTCAGTTCGTCGATGCCGTTTTGCCACGCGAGATGCCACGTGAGCGCGCAGCACGCCACGAGCGCGGCGCACAGCGCGAAAAACACGAGGATGCGACGCGTCACGTGAGCAGAATCCCGCGAGTGAGGATCTGTCATTGTGGCATACGCGCCTTCTGGATAAGGCTTCGAGAACGAGCCAGCAAGCGAACGCGGCGAAGCGCTCGTGGATCGAGGCTTCGCCGCGTTCATGATGAACTCGCGCTCAGACCGTTTCGGCTTCGTTGCGGTCGGTCACGTCGACTTCGCGTGACAGCGCCGCCTTCAGCTTGCTGCGGTCGAGTTCCTTCTCCCACGCCGACACGACGACCGTCGCCACGCCGTTACCGACGATGTTCGTCAGCGCGCGGCATTCCGACATGAAGCGGTCGATGCCGAGAATCAGCACCATGCCCGCGAGCGGAATGGTCGGCACGACGGCGAGCGTCGCCGCCAGCGTGATGAAGCCCGCGCCGGTCACGCCGCTCGCGCCCTTCGACGTGAGCATCGTCACCGCGAGCAGCGTCAACTGCTGGCCCCACGTGAGATCGGTGTTGGTTGCCTGGGCGATGAACAGCACGGCCATCGTCATGTAGATGTTGGTGCCGTCGAGGTTGAACGAATAACCGGTCGGCACGACGAGACCCACGACCGAGCGCGAGCAGCCGAGCTTTTCGAGCTTGAGCATCAGTTGCGGCAGCGCCGCTTCCGACGACGACGTGCCGAGCACGATCAGCATTTCTTCCTTGATGTACGCGACGAACTTCAGGATGCTGAAGCCGACCATGCGCGCGATCGCGCCGAGCACGAAGACGACGAAGATGATCGACGTCAGATAGAACGTGCCGACGAGCTTGAGCATCGGCAGCAGCGAGCCGATGCCGTACTTGCCGATGGTGAACGCCATCGCGCCGAACGCACCGATCGGCGCGAGCTTCGTGATGATGCCGACCATGCCGAACAGGATGCTCGAGAGCCCTTCGATGAAATTCGTCACGACCTTGCCGCGCTCGCCGATGTGCGCGAGCACCGAGCCGAACAGGAGCGCGATCAGCAGGATCTGGAGGATTTCGCCCTGCGCGAACGCCGACACCAGCGTGTCCGGGATGATGTGCATGAAGAAGTCGACCGTGCTCTGGCCGTGCGCCTTCGTCGCGAAGGAGTCGACGGCCTTGTGGTCGAGCGTGGCCGGATCGACGTTGAAGCCGACGCCGGGCTTCAGGATGTGCGTCGCGGCGAGACCGAGGATCAGCGCGAACGTCGACACGATTTCGAAGTACAGAAGCGCCTTGCCGCCGACGCGCCCGACCTTCTTCATGTCTTCCATGCCCGCGATACCGGTGACGACGGTACAGAAGATGATCGGCCCGATCACCATCTTGATGAGCTTGATGAAGCCGTCGCCGAGCGGCTTCATGTCGGTGGCGAGAGCGGGATAGAAGTGCCCGAGCGCGATGCCGATGATGATGGCCACGATCACCTGCACGTACAGGACTTTATGGATAGGTTTTTTCACGATGGTTCCAGGCAATAACAAGCGATTGGCGGAGGGATAGCCAGCGGCGAGCTTGGACGTGGAGAAGCTTTCTGAGGTGCGCGGATGAATCTGTGGGATGCGCACGCCGAATCGCGCCGCGTAAGCGAAAAGCCGCTTCGTCGACGGACTCAGGGACGTTTGGATGCGAGAGGGTTCATCTGTTTGTCTCCTTGACTTTTATGGGCGGCTCATGGGCCGTGCCGTTTATATTGCAAGGGCGATGCCAGGCTTTACTCTTTTTAAGCCGTTGATTTTCTAGGGTATTTCTTAACGCATGAGCATGCGCAATCCGGGATTCTGGAAATCCGGAATACGGGTGTCCGATGATCTGGACGGCTTCAACGTTCGTTCAATCATAAAAAAACCCACGGCGGTCCGTGGGTTTTTCTTATCAGGCAGAGCCAAAAGCGCTCAAACCACGCCCGCGCCGTGCGCCTGCAGATCCGCGTGATAGCTCGAACGCACCATCGCGCCGACCGCCGCGTGCGTGAAGCCCATCTTGTACGCCTCTTCCTCGTACATCTTGAACGTATCCGGATGCACATAGGCCCGCACCGGCAGATGGTGCTCCGACGGTTGCAGATATTGACCGATCGTCAGCATATCCACATCGTGTGCGCGCAGATCGCGCATCACCTGAAGGATTTCCTCTTCCGTTTCGCCCAGACCGACCATCAGGCCCGATTTCGTCGCGACTTCCGGATGCAGCGCCTTGAAGTCCTTCAGAAGCTTCAGCGAATGGTGATAGTCCGAGCCCGGACGCGCTTCCTTGTAGAGGCGCGGCACCGTTTCGAGATTGTGATTCATCACGTCGGGCGGCGCGGCGGTCAGAATGCCGATCGCACGATCCAGACGGCCACGGAAGTCCGGCGTCAGAATTTCGATGCGCGTTTCCGGCGAATGCTCGCGAACCTGCCTGATGCACTCGACGAAGTGCCCCGCGCCGCCATCGCGCAGATCATCGCGATCGACGGACGTGATCACCACGTACTTCAGCTTCAGCGCGCCGATGGTGCGCGCGAGATTCAGCGGCTCGTCCGCGTCGAGCGGATCGGGGCGGCCGTGGCCGACGTCGCAGAACGGGCAGCGGCGCGTGCACTTGTCGCCCATGATCATGAACGTCGCGGTGCCTTTGCCGAAGCATTCGCCGATGTTCGGGCAGCTCGCTTCCTCGCACACCGTATGCAGGTTGTGCTCGCGCAGGATGTGCTTGATTTCGTTGAAGCGCGAGTTGCCCGTCGCCGTGCGCACGCGGATCCAATCCGGCTTCTTCAGCTTCTCGATCGGGATGACCTTGATCGGAATGCGCGACGTCTTCGCTTGTGCCTTCTGCTTCGCAGTGGCGTCGTAGGCGGTGGGCGACGAAGCAGAAGCGGCGGTATCGCCGGCCAGGTTTGCGGTTGCGTCAGTCATTCGGTCGATCCGGTTGTTGCGGCGGAAGTTGCGGGGAGGCCGCCGATTTGAAGTGCCAGCCGTTCGGCGAGCACGAGAGCTACGTCGCGCCAGTCGGCCGCGACGCCGAGCGTCGCCATGTCGACCGTTTCGAGTCCCGCGTAGCCGCACGGGTTGATTGCGAGGAACGGCTGCAAGTCCATGCTCACATTGAGGCTCACGCCGTGATAGCTGCAGCCGTTGCGAATCTTGAGTCCGAGCGCGGCGATCTTCGCGCCTTCATGGAACTCGTGCGAACGAACGTTCGCGCCTCGTTCGGCCTGCCGCGCCGATGGCCGCGCCACATAAATGCCCGGCGCGCCGGCCTTGCGGTCGGTCGCGAGATTATACGTCGCGAGTGTTTCGATCACGGCCTCTTCGATACGCCGCACCAGCTCGCGCACCATCAGTTTTCGGCGACGCAGATCGATCAGCAGATAAGCGACGATCTGCCCCGGCCCGTGATACGTGATTTGTCCGCCGCGATCCACCTTGACGAGCGGAATGCCGCTTTGAGCGAGCAGAAGATGTGCGGGATCGCCCGCGAGACCGAGCGTGAAGACGGGCGGATGCTCGACGAGCCAGATTTCGTCCTGCGTTTCGGGCGTGCGGGCGTCGGTGAAGGCGCGCATCGCGTCGAAGCTCTGGCCGTACGGCTCGAGGCCGCGCCAGCGCAACGCGACCGGAAACTCACCGGAACTGAGCACGGTGTCGGGCGCGTCGTCGAATTCTTGTGGGACTGCGAGCGATGTGGCGGACATGGTGCCGGTAGTTTACCGAAATAGCCCCATGCCCGCCGATGGTGAATTCGCATGCCTTCGATGGCAAATGCGAATACTTGACTCAGACGGTGCGCCATCCGGCGCGGAACCGCTGTGCCAGACGCTCGATGCGCGTCGAAACCCAATGCATCGCACGTTCGTCGCAGCGCGGTAGGATCGTGAAGACGACATAAGCCGGACGGTCGCCCTCGACGGAAAGCCAGAGCCGCTCGCGTTCGCGCAACTTGAGGTTGTCTCCGGGGACGAGCCAGTAATCTTCGATGTCGTTGCTGCGCGTCGCCCAGACTGCGCTGCCGTGGACTGTGAGACGCGTACCGCGTGCGATGCGCATCGGCACGGTTTCGCCGGGCTTGATTTCGAAGGTGACGCTTGTTGATATTTCTCGCATGATCGACTCCGCCAAGGGAACGTTTCGATGACTACAATCCTAGGCGTGGCAAGGCATCAGGCAAAACGATCAATTTTCACTGCTATGTGAGCTGTATTGACAACGACAACGCCGACAATCCACATGGACCTTCGACAGCTTCCCGCCCTGAACGCGCTGCGCGCCTTCGAGGCCGCCGCCCGACACGAGAGCTTTTCCCGCGCCGCCGACGAGCTTTTCGTCACGCACGGCGCGGTCAGTCATCAGATCCGCGCGCTGGAGGCCGAACTCGGCGTGTCGCTCTTCGCGCGCGACGGCAAACGCGTGCGTCTCACCGACCGCGGCAGGCAATACGCCGCGGAGGTGCGCGCGGCGCTCGTCGCATTGGCCGAATCGACGCGGCGCATCCGTTCGGGCGATCGCGACCGCCGGCTGATCGTCTCGATGCTGTCGTCGTTTTCAGCGCGGTGGTTGACGACGCGCGTGGGCCGGTTCATTGAAAAGCATCCGGAAATCGATCTCGAATTGCTTTCGACGAACGCGCTCACCGACTTCAACCGCGACGACGTGGATGTCGCGATCCGCTTCGGTTTTGGCAAGTACGCGGGCCTGCACTCGGAGGAACTGCTCGACGAAGTGTTCTTCCCCGCCTGTGCGCCGAATTTTCGCGGCGGCGAGTTGCCGCGGACACCGCGCGATCTCGCGAACCTGCCGCTGTTGCGCTCGGAAGATGAACGTTGGCGCCCGTGGTTCGACGCGGCCGGGCTCACCGATATCGAGGAACCGAGGCGCGGCGTTCTGTATGAGGATTCGTCGAATCTTCTGCAGGCGGCCATCGACGGTCAGGGCATCGCGCTCGTGCGCCGCTCGCTCTCGATGCAGGAAATCGGTGCGGGACGGCTCGTGCGGCTGTTCAATATCGACGGCCCGAGCCCGTGGAAGTACTACTTCGTGTGCCCGGCGGCGCTGCTTCAGACGAAGCGCGTGCAGGCATTCAGGGAATGGGTTTTCGAGGAGGCCGAGCAGTTCAGGCTACTTTACGAGCGTACGCCGGCGGTGTGCGACGCGCCGGCGGGCAAGATCAAAGCACTACCTTGACCATCGGATGGCCGGTGAGCGCGCGATAGATGTCGTCGAGATGCGGGCGATTCTGCGCGCGCACGGTGCAGGTGAGCCCCGTGTAGTTGCCGCCGGAAGACGGACGCGCTTCGACACGCGATGCGTCGAAGTCCTTGTCGAACTCCTTGAGCAGACTGACGATCGTGTCGTGAAATTCCGGATGCGTCTTGCCCATCACCTTGATCGGGAAATCGCAGGGAAAGTCGAACAGCTCGTCGGCGCTGTGCGCGGCGGAATCGGTCGGATCGGTGGATTGTTGCTTGTCGGTCATGGCTTTCTCCTTCACTTCGCGCTTCATTTGGCTCGCGCGGCCTCTTCCGCGAACTCGCGCGCCTTGGCCCGCTGGTAAGCGTCGTAGAGTGCAGCATAGATCGGACCGGGCCGGCCGTCGCCGACGCTTTTTCCGTCGAGCGTGGTGATCGGCATGACTTCCTTGGTCGCGGAGCTGATCATGATTTCGTCGGCCGAACGCAATTCGGCTTCGGCGATGTCGCGCTCCTCGAACGGAATGCCCGCCTCGCGCGCCAGTTCCTCGATCAGCCCGTAGCGGATGCCTTCGAGAATACGCGGTCCGCGCGGCGCGCCCAGCAAGGTGCCGCCCTTCACAATCCACACATTTGAGGACGAACCTTCGGTAAGCAAGCCGTCGCGCAACTGGATGGTTTCGAGCGCGTCGTTTTCGGCGGCGTGCTGCGCCATCAGCACGTTGCCAAGCAGCGATACCGATTTGATGTCGCAATGCAGCCAGCGCTTGTCTTCGGCGGTCACGGCCACCGCGCCGCGCGCACGATCCGCCATGCTCGGAAACACGAGCTGGCCGAGCATGACGAACACGGTCGGCACGATGCCCGCCGGAAATGCGTGCCCGCGCCGCTTCGCGACACCGCGCGTGACCTGAATGTAGACGAGCGCGTCGCCGGTACCGGCGTTTTCGCTGATGACGCGATCGATCAACGCGCGCCAGCCGGCATCGTCGAAAGGATTGTCGATGCGGATCTTGCCAAGACTGCGATTCAGCCGCGCGAGATGCTGTTTGAGCCGGAACGGCAGGCGAGCGCCATCGGCTTGCGCGTAGAGCGGCACGACTTCATACACGCCGTCGCCGAAAATGAACCCGCGATCGAGCACGGGAATGCGCGCTTCGGAAAGCGGCCCCCACTCACCGTTCAGATAAACCGTGGGATCGAAGACTTCGGCTTGGCTCATCGGGACCGCTCCTTTCTCAACCTGTCGTTCAACTTCGCTTACGTCGATTACTTGCGCTTTTGCCACCAGAGCAGCGCCGAATCCCACAGGCGGCCGAAGACGCCCGCTTCCGGCACGTCCTGCAACGCGACGAGCGGGAACTGCGCGACTTCCTTGCCGTCGGCCATCATCTTGACGGAGCCGATCTGCTGGCCCTTCTTGATCGGCGCGACGAGCAGGTCGTTGTGCGTGACGGTCGGCTTGACCTTCTCGCCCAGACCCTTCGGCACGGTGATGTACTGGTCCGTCATGACGCCAGCCTGCACGCTGTCGGCGGCGCCCTTGTACACGCGCGGCGAGTCGATCACCTGATTCGCCTTGTACAGGCGCAGCGCGTCGTATGCGGTGTAGCCGTAGTTCAGCATCTTCAGGCTGTCCTGCACGCGGTTGTGCTCTTTCGGCTCGCCCATCATCACGGCGACGAGACGGCGGCTCGCATCGGGCACGCCGACGAGCGAGCGCTTCGCGGTCGCGATCAGGCAGTAGCCCGCAGCCTTCGTGTGGCCGGTCTTGAGGCCATCGACGGTCGGATCGAGCCACAGCAGGCGGTTGCGGTTCGGCTGCTTGATCTTGTTGTACGTGAATTCCTTCACCGAGAAGATGCTGTAGTACTCGGGGAAGTCGCGCACGAGGCGCGTGGACAGCACGGCGAGATCGCCGGCGGTCGTGTAGTGCTGCGGATCGGGCATGCCGTTCACGTCGGCGAAATTCGTGTTCTTCATGCCGATGCGCTTCGCCGCCGCGTTCATCAGCTGCACGAAGTTGCTTTCGCTGCCGCCGACGAGTTCCGCGAGCGCGATGGCCGCGTCGTTGCCCGACTGCACGATCATGCCGTAGACGAGATCGTGCACGGTGACCGGCTTGTTCGCCTCGATGAACATGCGCGACTCGTCCGTCCGCACGCGGCGCACGGCCTCGCTCGGCATGACGGTCTGATCCATGTTGATCTTCTTCGCCTTCAGCGCATCGAAAACGAGATACGCGGTCATCAGCTTCGTGAGCGATGCAGGCTCGACGCGCTCATCGGGATTGCCCGATGCGAGCACCTGATTGCTGGTGGCATCGACGAGCACCCACGAGCGCGCGGTCACCTCGGGCGGCGCGACTTGCGCGAAGGCGCTCGCGGCGGCCAGCACGGCGGGCAGCACGAGTGCGGCTTTGATGGTTCGATGATGAACGATGGAAACAGAAGGAAAAGACAGGCCGGCAGGGACAAAGCGCATAGGATCGATCGGCGGAAAAAGCAGGCTGCGACGAGGACGATCGGGGATCGGATGATCGGCGAAGCACGGGTTGAACAGGCTGACCGTCGCTGTTGATCGGGCTTATCGCCAGGACAGCGGCACGCGCGGCGCCGCGGCGAAGAGCGCTCGTTCGACAGACGGACGCGAAAACGGTTCTCGGAAGCCGGCGTTTCGATGACTGCGAGAAATTCGGCGGCATCGCACGGCCGGAAACAGCGAAAAAATTCTGCGCCATTATACGCGCGGCCCGCTTCCGTTTTCCTTCGAATCTGCGCTGTTGCTGCGGGTTTTAACGTTTTTCAGGCTGCGCCTAGCCGCTTTTGCCGGTCACGAAACGATGCGCGCCCAATGCCCTTCAGGCACCTTGCGACACTCGTCCGATGACGAAAAGCTCAGCGCCACGCGTCGACGATCACGCGCTTGAGAATATGCAGCTTGCGGTGAAAGAAGTGCTCGCCGCCCGGTATCACGACGACGGGCAATTCCTGCGGCCGCGCCCAGTCGTAGACGGATTGAATCGGCACGGTTTCATCGACTTCGCCGTGAATCACGAGCGTGGTGTCGGGCACGGGCGCGACTTCCCAGCGGCTCGCCGCCGTGCCGACGAACACCATGCGCTCGATTTCCTTCCCCGCTTCGAGCATGCGCCTCGCGACGTGCGACAGCACGAACGTGCCGAATGAAAATCCCGCGAGCACGATCGGCACGTCGGCCTGGCCGGGTTGCGCGCGCATGTGGTCGATCAGCGCGAGCAGATCGTCCTGCTCGCCGATGCCGTTGTCATGCTCGCCTGCCGTCGCGCCGACGCCGCGAAAATTCGAGCGATACGTCACGTAGCCGAGCTGGACCATGGTGCGCGCGAGCGTCTGCGCGACCTTGTTGTCCATCGTGCCGCCGAAGAGCGGATGCGGATGCGCGACGAGCGCGATGCCGCGCGCGGGCTGGCTATTGGCATCGGTGCGATCGAGCGCACATTCGATCTTGCCGACCGGCCCGTCGATCAGGAATTTTTCGGTTTGCGCGTTCATGGCTGCCGTTATGCGGGTTGATCGATGAGAAGACGTTCGACGATCTTGCCGTTGGCCAGATGCGACTCCACGATTTCGTCGATGTCGGTTTCATCGACATACGTGTACCACGTGCCTTCCGGATACACGACCACGACCGGCCCGAGTTCGCAGCGGTCCAGACACCCGGCCTTGTTGATGCGCACCTTGCCTTCGCCCGCGAGGCCGAGTTGCTTCACGCGCTTTTTCGCGTGCTCCTGCATGGCCTGCGCGTTGCAGTTCGCGCAACTCGGGCGCGGCGCATCGGCATCGCGCTGGTTCAGGCAAAAGAACACGTGGTACTTGTAGAAGGAATCCATGAGCGTGGGCGATGAGAGTGTCGGTCGATTATAGCGAGCGATGTTCGTGCCCGCCGCGTCACACCGGCCGGTTCGCCTTGCGCGCGCGACGCCGCGCGAGCCACGCGCGCTCCGCCGCGGACGCGAGCCAGCCGAGCGCCGCATACGGCCATACCCACGCGAGCCAGTGCGCGAGTCCGTTGAAATGCAGATAGCGTCCCTGCCGCCAGTCGGCGAGCACGATGTCGAAATACGGATTCACCGGCAGCAGATTGACGATCGCGAGCGAAACGACGAGCGCCGCGCCCGCGAGCGCCGCCCGCAGTCCGCGCGGCAGCGATACCGACAGCACGCCCGCCGTGATCGCGATGCCGATGCCTTCGAGTGCGCCGTCCGTCGCCCAGTCGAAGGTCAGGCCCGCGCGCGATTGCAGGAACGTCGCGCCCGCTTTCGCAAAGAGCGTGATCGCGACGAGACCGAGCATCAGCCGGATACGCGGCGCGCGATGGCGTGTGAGAAGCGTCACGAGCACGAGCGCCGCGAACAGGCTCGTCGATGTGATCAGCGCTTCCCACGCGTCGTCGGGCAGCAGCGCGCCGATCCGGTCCGGCCAGCTTTCGACGTCCCATGCGGCGGGCGTCCAAGCGAGGATCGCGTCCTGCATCGCCGGGTCGAGCTCGTCCCATAGCACACGCGGCAAGTCGCCGCCGCCGAAGAGATACGGCGCGGGGAACATCGCCGCGAACGGCCACAGCGCCGACAGTCCGATGACATACGCCGCGTCGCGCTCGAACCACGTGAAGCGGATGCGTCGCAGGAGGCCGCGGTCGAGCAGCGCGCTCGTCGCGGGCGCGATCAGCACGCCGCCGACCAGCGCGCCGAATGCGTTGGCGGCGAGATCGAGATTCGAAGCGACGCGCGTCGGCAAATACGTCTGGATGGCTTCCATCGTGCCGGAAAGCAACGCGCCGCCGACGAGCGCCGCGCCCACCGCGAGCGTGCCGCGCACACGCGGATAGAGCGCGAGCACGATCAGCGAACCGAGCGGCATGTAGCCGAGCACGTTCGTGACGACATCGAAGACGGTCAGATACCGCGGCAGCGGATCGGCGAGGTACGCGAGCGGGCTCAGGCCCAGCGAGCGCCAGCCGGAAAAAGGATAGAGCGAACCGTAGACCACCAGCACCGCGTACGCGGCGAGCGCCTGCCGGGAAAACGCCGACGGGCGGCGCTGCCATTGCTTGATCGTCATGAGCCGCCCGGACGCCTCCGTGCTGGGCGGATGGTGAAACTACCGAAGGTCATCGCGAAGCGGAAAGGGGTTGCGCGGCAAGCCACGCGGAAAGTTGCGCGATCACATCGTCCGATGCGGCCGCGAGCGCCCGCGCGCCGCCGGATGCGTCGGCGCTCGGCGCGGGCGCGCTCGCGGCGAAACTGCGCTGGCCGATCACGCGGCCTTGCTGCGTGAGCGTCGCGCGCACGGACACGAGGCCGTGGCTTTGTTCGGGCGCGTCGAAGACCTGCTCGAAGCTCGTCAGCTCGACTTCGAGCAGCGGCACGGCGCGCACCGGATCGGCGCCCGACAGGATCGGGCCGCGCGCCGCGAGCGCATCGCGCAGCCGCTGCGTGAGAAGCTGCCCGGGCGGCATCGTCCAGTGGCTGTCCGAATAGTTGCCGGTGCGCTGCGCATCGACGTAGCTCAGCCGATACGCGAAAGAGTCAGTTTCCAGACTGCGCGGCGCGCCCACCGCGAGCACCTTCACCGGCGGCATCGGCAGGCTGTTGGCCGTCGCGTCGAAGGCAGGCGGCGCGCCGAGGTCGTAATGCGCGTTCGGCATCGCGGTCGGCGTCGATCCGCAAGCCGCGAGCAGCGTGACGCAAGCGAGCGCGAACGCCGCGACTGCTCCTTTCATGTCGATGTCTGCCATGTCGTTTTCTCGATCAATGCGCGGCTTTCGCGGGCCACGTGAAGCCCGGCTCGCCCGGTCCCGGCTCCTTTTGCGGCGCGCCGAAGAGCACGCTGCGCGGATTGGTGCTGAAGGCGTCGGCGGCGCGATCGACAGAACGCGCCGCCGCGCTCACGTCGTCGCCGAACGAATAGAAGCGCGGCAACGCCTCGAAGCCGACGCGCGCCGTCACGAAGCGCAGCGACTCGTTCATGTCCGCGAGCGCCGCGCCCGCTTCCTCGGCGGCCTTGCCCGCCTTGTTCAGATTGGCGACGAACGGACCATCCGGACGATTCAGGTTCTGCACGAACTGGTTGGTCGAGGCGAGCGTGGTATTGAGCTGCTTGAGCGTCTGCGGCAACTGGGCCACGGCGGGCTGGACCTGACCCGCGAGCGCCGTGATGCTGTCCGCCGCGCCCTGCAGGCTTTTCGTCGTGGCCATGAGCTGATCGCGCACGTCGTCGGAAAGGAATTTGTCGGCGTCCTCGGACAGGCGCTCGAACTTCTTCAGGATCACGTCTCCGCGCTGCTGCAACTGTTCGAAGAGGCCGGCGCGCATCGGCACTTCGGCGACATGCTGCGGCGACGAATCGAGCGGCGAGGTGTCCTTGCCGGTGTCGTCGAGCTGCACGAACGCGATGCCCGTCACGCCCTGAAAACCGAGCGTCGCGAAGGTCGAGTGCGTCATCGGCGCGTTCTTGTCGACGAGAATGCGGATACGGATCTGGCCCGGATGGTCCTTGTCGAAGCGGATCGATTGCACCTTGCCGACGCCCAGACCGCGATAACGCACGGCCGCGTCCGTGAAGAGCCCGGTCACGTTGGTCCGCGCGATCAGGTCGTAAGGCACGCGCACGGTACGGTCCACGTTGAAGAAGAACACGGCGAACGCGATGGCCAGCACGAGGACGATCGTGAAGAGACCGGTCCAGAACGCGTGTGATTTGTTTTCCATCGGCAGGTTCCTTTGACTTCGCGGCGGCGTCGGTGAGGCGTCGTTCGGCTATTTGTTGACGGCGATCGGCGCGTCCTCGAGCGCGGCCGGCGGCAGTTTCGCGCGGCGCTCGGGCGGCAGCGCCTGCAGCGCGCGACGCCCCCGCCGTCCGAGAAAATACTCGCGGATGAACGGATGATCCACCGCGCACGCTTCCTCCACCGGCGCCGCGACGAGCACGCGCCGTTCCGCGAGCACGGCGACGCGCGTCGAGAGCGCGACCATCGTATCGAGATCGTGCGTGACGAGAACGACGGTCAGCCCGAGCGCGCGATGCAGCGTCGCGATCAGATCGACGAACTCGTCCGATGCCTTCGGATCGAGGCCGGCGGTCGGTTCGTCGAGAAACAGCAGTTCGGGCTCGAGCGCGATCGCCCGCGCGATGCCCACGCGCTTCACCATCCCGCCCGACAGCGCCGACGGCATCTTGCTCGCGTGCTTGCACGACAGCCCGACCATCTCGAGCTTCAACATCACGAATTCGCGGATCAGGTCCTCGGGAATCTTGCCGAGTTCGCGAAACGGCTGCGCGATGTTGTCGTACACGGTCAGCGACGAGAACAGCGCGCCCTGCTGGAACATCATGCCGGAGCGCGTGCGCAGCATTTTCGCCGTTTCCTCGTCCATCTGCGCCCATTCCTCGCCGAGCACGCGGATGGTGCCCGATGTCGGCGATTCCAGCCCGAGCATCTGCCGCACGAGCGTGGTCTTGCCCGAGCCCGATCCGCCGAGCAGCGCGACGATCTCGCCGCGCCGCACATCCAGATTCAGATGCTCGTGGATCACCGTGCGCCCGTAGCGCTTGGTGAGATCGCGCACCTCGATCACCGGTTCCGCGATGACGGGCGGCGGCTGATGGCGAACGGCTGTGGCGAGCGTGGTCGACATGGCGGTCAGAGTCCGACGTTCTGAAACAGGATCGCGAACACGGCGTCCGCGAGAATCACGATGGTGATCGATGTCACGACCGATGTCGTCGTGCCTTCGCCGAGACTCTGCGAATTCGCCTTGATGCGGAAACCGAAGTGACACGCGGCGAGCGCGATCAGCATGCCGAACACGACGCCCTTGCCGAGCCCGATCCACAGATTCGCGATCGGCACGACCGACGGCAGCGAGCGGACGAAGAAGTTCATGTCGATCGACAGCACGAGCTTCGCCGCCAGCGCGCCGCCCGTCAACGCGATGATGTTGGTCCACATGACGAGCAGCGGCATCGCGATACCGAGCGCGATCACGCGCGGCAGCACGAGCCGCAGGCCGTGCGGGATGCCCATGACCTGCATCGCGTCCAGTTCTTCCGTGACGCGCATCACGCCGATCTGCGCGGTGATCGCGGAACCCGAACGCCCGGCGACGAGAATCGCGGAGAGCACCGGTCCGAGCTCGCGGATCACCGAAAGCCCGAGAATGTTGACGATGTACTGGTTCGCGCCGAACGCCTGCAACTGCTGCGCGGACAGATAGCTCAGCACGATGCCGATCAGAAACGCGACGAGCGCGGTGATCGCGAGCGCCTGCGCGCCGGCGCTGTAGATATTGGCGGAGATTTCCGTCCACGGAATGCGCTGCGGACGGCGCACGAGTCCGACGAGATCGAGCACGAAGGCGCCGAACATCGCGAGGCCGCCGTAGAGGTGATCGAAGAAATCGAAGATGAGCTGGCCGAGGCGCGTGACGGGATCGACGCGATCGACGGGCTCGGGTTCCTCGCGCTCGGCATCGAGCAGCGCGACGCGCTCGAAGATTTCGCGCTGGGTATCGGACAGCGCGATGGTCGCGGGCATCTTGCGGCCCCAGACGCGCCACAGCGCCTGACCGCCGACGTGATCGAGCCGCTCGATCGACAGCAGATCCCACTGGCCGATCGCCTCGCGCCCGATGGCGCGCAGCCGCCGCGTGACGCCGCTCTTCGCGCGGTCGCGGGCGAGCGCGAGCGCGGTCCACTGGCCCGAGAGCCGGACCACCTTGCCCTGCTGACCGGCTTCCACTCTTAGGCGCGGCGGCGTGTCGAAGTCCAAGGATCGATGGCGCGGTGAGACGCGGTTAAACGGGAGAGGACATTGTAGCGAAGTGTGTCGCGGGGGCGAGGGGATGATCTCGCGCCGCGAAAGTCCGAAATCGGCGTCACACCTTACAAGGCGAGGTTTCAGCCAGCGAAAAACCCGCATAGCGCCGCTACAATATCCGCCATGAACTCAACTCCCTTCGCCCCCGACGCGCCCTGGCGCATCGACCGAACCCGGCTCGCGACGCTCGCCGAGCGGCCCGCCCGCGACTGGACCATCGATATCGTCGACGAAACGGGCTCGACGAACGCCGACGTGATGGAGCAGTTGCGCGCCTCGCGTCGTGGCAGCACGCCAGCGCCGCTCGCCCGCGTCGCGTATTCGCAGACCGCGGGGCGCGGACGGCGCGGCCGTGCGTGGCTCGCCGAACCGGGCAATGCGCTGCTGATGTCGGTGGGCTGCGTGCTGAAGCGGCCGATCGAAGGGCTGTCGGGTCTGAGTCTCGCTGTCGGCACCGCCGTGCTCGACGCGCTCGCGCATCTGCCGCTCTCGCCATCCGCGCGCCCCGCGCTGAAATGGCCGAACGACGTCCTGCTCGACGACGGCAAGCTCGCCGGCATCCTGATCGAAACCGCGTGGAATACGCCGAACGCGACGGCGGTTGTGATCGGCATCGGTGTGAATCTGCATGGCGCGGAGCAACTGGCCGCTCAGGTCGACGATGCCAACCGCCAGGCCACGCCGTCCGCGCCGGGCACCACGCCCGCTGCGCTCGCGCGCGCATGGCCCGACGCCAATCTCACCGACACGCTCGCCGCGCTCCTCAACGCGCTCGACGCGGCGCTGCCGCGTTTCGAAACTGAAGGCTTCCGGCCGTTCCGCCAGCGCTGGCTCGACGCGCACGCGTGGGCCGGACGCGAAGTCGTGCTGATGGATCAAGGCATGGAAGTGACGCGCGGGATCGCATCGGGTGTCGACGAAAGCGGCCAGTTGCTGATCGACGCGCCCGAGGGCCCGCGCACGGTCACGACCGGCGAACTCACGCTGCGGCTCGCGCGGGAGCGTCCGTGAGCGAAGCGCCGCATCTGCTCATCGATGCGGGCAACAGCCGCATCAAGTGGTCGCTTGTCGATGAAACCGGTGCGTCGCTGTCGAACGGCGCGTTCGAGCACGCGCATCATTCGACCGCCGCCGATGACGCCGCGCTCGATGCCTGGTCCGGGTTGCCCACGCCTTCGAGCGCCTGGATTTCGAACGTCGCGGGCACGCCGGTGCAGAACCGCATCCAGCGTCTGATCGACGCGCGCTGGCCGACGCTGCCGCGCACCGTCGTGCGCGCGCGTGCCGAGCAGTGCGGCGTGATCAACACTTACGCAGACCCGACGCGCCTCGGCAGCGATCGCTGGGCCGGCATGATCGCCGCGCGGGCGGCCTATCCGGGCGAGCATCTGCTGGTCGCGACTTTCGGCACGGCGACGACGCTCGAAGCATTGCGCGCCGACGGCGTCTTCACGGGCGGCCTGATCGCGCCCGGCTGGTCGCTGATGATGGAATCGCTCGGCAGCCACACCGCGCAATTACCGACGCTCGACGCCGCATCGGCGCGCGAGGCGCTGAATCAGACACGCAGTCTCTTCGCCACCGATACCGCCGCCGCGCTCTCGTCCGGATGCCTGCTCGCGCAGGCGGCGCTGATCGAACGCGCGTGGCGTGACCTGAAAGCAGACTGGCACGCCGACGTCCGGCTCGTGCTCGGCGGCGGCGCGGCAAATGAAATCGCGGGCGCACTCGACGTGCCGCATACGCGACACGATTCCCTCGTGCTGTCCGGCCTCGCGCTCATCGCGCGCGACGCGACGGCGCGCCAGTCGTCTGACTGACCGATTCGATTGATGGACGGAGCAAAAGAATGCTGCGCTGGCTGATCGCCCTTCTGATTCTCGGCAACCTGCTGATGTTCGCGGTCATGCGCGGCATGTTCGGCCCGCTTCCCGCCGCGGGCGCGCGCGAGCCGCATCATCTGTTGCAGCAGGTTCATCCCGAAGCGCTCGCTACGCGACCGCTGAGCCCCGAAGAAGCGTTCGATCAGCCGCGCGTCGGCGGACCGGCGCCTGCCGCCAACGTGCAGTCCGCGCCGCTCGGGCAGTGATTCCGCGAGCGCGAATCAGGACTGCGCGCGGACTCTTTTGAGCAGCGCGGTCGTCGATCGATCGTGCTCGAACGCGATGGCGAGCGCCTTGCCGCCCCAGCCGCGCACCAGCGCCGATTCGGCCAGCTTGTCCATGTCGTAGTCGCCGCCCTTCACGAGGACGTCGGGGCGCAACGCATCGATCAACTCCAGCGGCGTGGTTTCCTCGAACTTTACGACCCAGTCGACGCTTTCCAGCGCCGCGAGCAGCGCCATGCGATCGTCTTCGCGATTGATCGGCCGATCGTCGCCCTTGCCGAGCGTGCGCACGGACGCATCGCTGTTTACGCCGACGATGAGCGTCGCACCGAGCGCTTTCGCATCGGCGAGATAGCTCACGTGACCGCGATGAAGAATGTCGAAGACGCCGTTGGTAAACACGACGGGACCGGCAAGGGCCGGACGGCGCGCGGCGAGCGCTTCGCGCGTGATGATCTTGCGTTCGAAAATGGCGGACATGTCGGCGCTCGTTGCGATGTGCTGAAAGCGCGCATTGTGCCACGGCGCTTTAGACGCGAATCGAATCGATGCGGCCAGAAATGCAAACGGCCCGCCGGTTCTACCCGGCGGGCCGTTTCGTCGTCAAGGCGTGAAGGACTGAACGCTCAGGCCGGTTGCTCGGCCGCGCCGCCCGGCGCGGCTTGCAGACGCAGCGTCACTTCCTTGCGATAGCGATTCAATTCCTGCGCGGTCACGAACGAACGCTCGAACAAAATGGACAGGTTGTGCAGAATGCGCTCGACGACCTTCTTCTCCCAGCTGTCGTCGAAGCGGATCTGGTCGTCCAGCCAGCGTTCGAGCCATTCCGGATCGGGCAGGCGGGACTGCACGGTGTCGCGCGGGAAGAGCGCCTGATTCACATGCAGGTTGGTCGGATGCAGCGGCTTTTCCGTGCGGCGCGCCGACGCCATCAGCACGCCGATCTTCGCGAACGCCGCGCGCGCGGTGTCGCCCGCATTCGCGAGCGCCTTCTTCATGTAGCGCAGATAAGCGCCGCCGTGACGGGCTTCGTCGCGCGAAATGGTTTCGTAGATGTGCTTGATGACTGGTTCGGTGTGCCACTCGGCCGCGCGTCGATACCAGTGATTCAGACGGATTTCGCCGCAGAAATGCAGCATCAGCGTTTCGAGCGGCGGCGCCGGATCGAATTCGAAGCGCACCGCGTGCAGCTCTTCTTCGCTCGGGACCATGTCCGGCTTGAAGCGCCGCAGATATTCCATCAGCACCAACGAATGCTTCTGTTCTTCGAAGAACCACACGCTCATGAAAGCGGAGAAGTCGCTGTCATGGTGGTTGTCACGCAGGAACATTTCGGTTGCGGGAAGAGCGGACCATTCGGTGATCGCGTTCATCTTGATCGTCCTGGCCTGCTCGTCGGTGAGCAGGGACGCATCGAATTTGTCCCAGGGAATGTCCTTCTCCATATCCCAGCGGACGGATTCCAGCGATTTATAAAGTTCCGGATAAAGCATGGTGTTCATTGTCCACCCCTGATGCCACGTATGCGACGTTATATCTAATGACTTCGGCCGAGACGCGCGGAAAACCTGCACGCAAGCAGCCAAGCTTTCAATTTTACGCGGGATTCGGTCGGCCTAAGACTAAAAGCGACAACGAGCGCTCAAATTCGGCGCTGCGGCGACGCGTCGCGCCGCGAAAACACTGCACTTCCTTGTGCAAATGTTGCCGTTGTGCGTCTTGTTCTACCGTGGGTGAGGAGCGAAACCTGTGCCTGAGGTATGGTCGAATGGCGCCGATCCTGCCGCCGGAACTGCGCCGGCCGTGCAGTATGACGGACTCACATGACAGCGAAGCGCATGCCACGCGAATTCCGCGCCAATGCTCGCCGCAGCGAGCGCTTTTGATCATAGCATGGCCGACTGGCGCCAATCCGCGACAGTTTCATCGATCGGGGTCAACCCTGCGACGTAATGCACGCCGTCGTTGAACTTGCGGCGCAGCGCGGGGCTGCTTCCACCGACCCAGATGCGCACGTGCGGGGGCAGCAGGTTGCGCAGATCGGTCAGGCCGTTCGCGATGGACTGCGCCGGCAGCACCGCCGTGAACGACAGCGCGACGATATCGACCTTATGCGCCGCCACGGCATCGACGATATCGTGCAGCGGCGTCTGCAGGCCGAGCTGGACGCAATCGCAGTCGGAGAGCGTGAACATCGCCTCGGCCATCAGGATGCCGAGGCCGTGGCCTTCGCCCGAGAGCGTCGTGAGCAGCACGCGCGGACGGCCGCCGCGCCCACGAACGGCGTCGGAAAGCGGGCGCATCAGCGTGCGCATCGCGGACTGGATCGCCTCGCTGAACAAATGTTCGTGATAGACCTGCAACGTGCCCGCCGCCCACGCATTGCCGACCCGCGCCGACAGCGGCGCCGCCACGTCCAGCACGAAGCGCTCGAGCCCATCGCGCGTCGCGCGCTTCAGCAGTCCGAAGCGGAACTCGTCGTAGGCGCTCGCGCGCAACAACGAGATCAGATGATCGAGCTCCGCATCCGGCGCGTCCTGACCGACGCCCGAACTCTCAGCCAGTTGCTGCAACAACTCGATCGATTGTCCAAGCACCTTGCTCGGCCGGTGGCCCGCGTCGAGCAGGCGCTTCACGAGCCGCAGCTTCGTGACCTGCTCCTGCGGATAGAGCCGCTCGCCGCCGGGCGAACGCATCGGCTGCGGAAAGCCGTATCGACGCTCCCAGACACGCAGTGTGTCCTTCGTCAGACCAATCTCCTGAGCGATCGCGCCAATGCCAATTCCCGTGGTGCCTGACGGCGCAGCGCGCGGCGGGACGGGTTCCGGCAGTTCGGCGCCATCGGAAGCCGAGTCAGAGTCGAAGTCCTGTTCTGATGTATTTGTCATAGACAGATCGAATTGAAGACATGCGCTTCACTCGATGCAGGTTACGTGCCCGACCCGCATGGTGGACAAATTTATACGCCGTCGATGTTTCATCATAGACAAATTCGAAACGGACGTCGGTGCTGAGATACATTTCCGCACCACTGTGGATGCGGATGACGCGAGACGCGGTCCGATGCAAATTTACGCATCGAAGGAAACGAAGGGCGTGCCCGACGGCGCGTTGCACGCCGCCGGGCAAAAAGATCAGACGGGTTTCTTGCGCGGCGCGGCCTTGCGCGCGGGCGCTTTCTTCGCGGCAGCCTCGGACTTGTCCGTGGCGTCGTTCGCCGCCTGCCCGGCGTCGGTTTCATCGGCGGCGGGTTGCTCGCCTTCCCCGCCCATCGTGTTGAGCGGGCCGGTCATGCCGGGCTGGAGCATGGCGAGATGCGCGAGTTGATTGAACTGCGATTGCAGCACGTTCCACCAGCCGGTCGGATCGAAGCCGGGCGGCGTTGCGGCGTCGCCTGCTGCGCCCTCGCCTTCAGCCGATGTCGCGCTCGCCGGCGCTTCACGCGCGGGCTCCTGCTTCGGCGCGTCCGCTTTGGCCGCGCCGCCCATCGGCCAGCCGGCGGCAACGGTCTTCTTGTTTTCCGCCGCCGCGCCCTGCGCGCTCTCGACCGACGATTGCGCATACGCGCCAAACGCCCGCAGCGTCGCGAGCGTCGCGCGCTGCACTTCCAGCGCCTGAATCGCCGATTGCAGCATGTTGAGATTGAGCTTCAGCCAGTGCTCGACGGCGCGCATGTCCGTCACGCGCTTGTCGAGTTCTTCGATGTTGGTGAGCGGAGCGAGCATGTCGGACATCATCGAGAGAGAGGGACCCATGCCCTGCCCGCCGCCCGGCATCGCGGCGGCGAATGGATTCAGGCGCATCAGCTCCCACATCTTGCCCATCATGTCGGCCTGGCCGAATCCGGGAAAACCGGGAATCGTGTAGGGCGGCGTGCCGCCGGCGTTATCGGTCATTCGACTCTCCTTGTTTTCTTGCGTGTGAGGTTCGCGTAGCTCAGAACGGCGCGCCGCCCGGAAAGTCCGGCGCGCGCCGCTCGCGCAGCGAGCGCATGCCTTCGTGCACGTCCGGCCCGGCGAAACCCATGAATTCGAGCGCGAGCGACGTATCGAAAGTCGGCCCCGCCGAGCGCAGCCAGTTGTTCAGCGCGTACTTGGTCCAGCGGATCGCGGTTTGCGAGCCTTGCGCGAGACGATTCGCCACTTCGATCGCCTTCGGCATGAGTTCGTTCTCGTCGACGGCGAGCGACACCAGCCCGATGCGCTCCGCCTCCTCGCCGCTGACCGGCTCGCACAGCAGCAGATAGTACTTGGCCTTCGCCATGCCGCACAGCAGCGGCCACACGATCGCCGCGTGATCGCCCGCCGCGACGCCGAGCCGCGTGTGCCCGTCGATGATGCGCGCCGACTTCGTCGCGATCGAGATATCCGCGAGCAAACCCGCGACCAGTCCCGCGCCGACCGCGGGGCCGTGCATCGCGGAGACGATCGGCTTGCCGCAGTTGATCACGTTATAGACGAGATCGCGCGCCTCGCGCCATACGCGCGCGCGCACATCGAAGTCGTTCGCCATCTCCTCGACGAGCCCGAGATCGCCGCCCGCCGAAAAGCCCTTGCCTTCGCCGCGAATCAGCGCGACGCGCGTATCGGGATCGCGGTCGATGTCGCGCCAGATATCCGCAAGCTCGCGATGCATGTTGGCGTCGGCGGTGGAGAGGTTGCTCTTGTTCGCGCCCGCGCCGGGCATCACCACTTCGAGCACGCCGTGCGGATGGCGCCGCAACTCCAGCGACTTGTAGCTCGCGTAGAGGGAGAGATCGCTCATGATCCGGTTCAATCGAGAGTTAGCGCGGCTGATAGAGCCACTTGCCGTCGCGGATCTCGACCATCACGCGCGCGCGCTGGTCGAGGCCAATGTGATCGTTGGGCGTCATGTTGACCTGCCCGTTGGTGTCGGAAAAATTCTTCGTGCCTTCGAGCGCGTCGCGCAGCGCGGCGCGAAATGCCGGCGTGCCGGGCGCGCCCGCCTTCATCGCGATCGGCACGGCGCGATTGAGCAGCATGCCCGCGTCCCACGCATACGAGCCGAACGCGGATACGGTGCCCGCGCCCTGCTTCGCTTCGTACAGTTTGATGTATTCGAGCGCGAGGCGCTTGGCCGGATGATCGTCGGGCAACTGCGCGGCGACGAGCACCGGGCTCGCGGGCAGGAACGTGCCGTTGCAGTCCGCGCCGCACACGCGCAGGAAGTCGCGGTTGCCCACGCCGTGGTTGTGATAGACCTTGCCCTTGTAGCCACGTTGCGCGAGCGTCTTCGGCGGCAACGCGGCGGGCGTGCCGGCCGCGCCGACGACCACCGCATCCGGCTTTGCCGCGAGAATCTTGAGGATCTGCCCGGTCACACTCGGATCGGTACGGTTGAAGCGTTCGTTCGCGACGACTTCGATCTTGTGCAGCTGCGCGAACTTCGCGACTTCGGCATAGAAGGTCTCGCCGAGCGCGTCGGCCTGCCCGATGTACGCGAGCGTCTTCACGCCGTGATTGCTCGCGTGCTCGGCGATCGCGGAGGCCATCATCGCATCGGTTTGCGGTGTCTTGAAGACCCAGCGGCGCTTGTCGTCGACCGGTTCGATGATCTTCGACGACGACGCGAGCGAGATCATCGGCGTTTGCCCTTGAGCGACGACATCAATCATCGCGAGCGAGTTCGGCGTGATCGACGAGCCGATGATCGCATCGACCTGATCCTCGCTGATGAGCTTCTTCGTGGACTGAACGGCTTGCGTGGTGTCGGATGCATCGTCGAGCACGATGTAATCGACGGGCTTGCCGCCCATCTCCTTCGGCAGCAGCGCCGCGGTGTCACGCGCGGGAATGCCGAGCGACGCGGCCGGTCCCGTGAGCGACAGCACGAGCCCGATCTTCACGTGCTGCGCCGTCTGCGCGAAAGCCGCTGTCGTCGCGGCGAGCGTGAGCACCGCGCCCGCCAGAAATGTCCACTTGCCTGCCGCCATCGATGTCTCCTTTTCTTTTGATCGTTTTATTGCTGCGCGAAGCAGCCCGGCAAAGTGTAAGGCGAGCCTTGCGCACGCCGCATCGGGCGAAACCCGTTCAGTGCTCCGGCTGGACAACCGCCTGATCGATCGCGCCGAAGATCGACTTGCCCTCTTCGTCGAACATCTCGATCTTCACGCTGTCGCCGAATTTCATGAAGTCCGTCTGCGGCGCGCCGTGCTCGATGGTCTCCAGACACCGCTTCTCGGCGATGCAGCAGTAGCCGCGCTTCGTGTCCTTGTTCGAGATCGTGCCCGAGCCGACGATCGAGCCTGCGCGCAGATTGCGCGTCTTCGCGGCATGCGCGATCAGTTGCCCGAAGTGGAACACCATGTCCGTGCCGCAATCCGGCTGGCCGACCTTCTTGCCGTTCCAGTGCACGATCATTGGCCGATGCACGCGGCCTTCGCGCCACGCGTCGCCGAGTTCGTCGGGCGTGACGGCGACGGGCGAGAACGCGGTCGCGGGCTTGCTCTGGAAGAAGCCAAAGCCCTTCGCCAGTTCGGCGGGAATGAGATTGCGCAGCGACACGTCGTTCACGAGCATCAACAAACGCACGCTGCGCAGCGCTTCGTCGGGCATCGCGGCCATGTGGACATCGGACGTGATGACGGCGACTTCCGCCTCGAAGTCGATGCCATACGATTCGGTCGCGCATACGATGTCGTCCGTCGGGCCGATGAAGTCGTCGCTGCCGCCCTGATACATCAGCGGATCGGTCCAGAATTCGGGCGGCATTTCCGCTTTGCGCGCCTTTCGCACAAGTTCGACGTGATTCACATACGACGAGCCGTCCGCCCACTGAAACGCGCGCGGCAGCGGCGCCATGCAGGCCTTCGGATCGAACTGGAACGTGTTGCGCGCGCGGCCAAGGTTCAGCGCTTCGTAGACGTCCATGAGTTGCGGCGCGTAAAAGGTCCAGTCGTCGAGCGCGCGTTGCAGCGTCGATACGATTCCATCGGCGATGGCCGCCGTGCGCAGATCGCGCGAAACGACGATCAGTTGGCCGTCGCGCGTGCCGTCCTTCAGCGTGGCAAGTTTCATAGAGCGGTTGTGGGTGACTTGGGATGACGTTAAGGGAAATCTATTTTACGATGGTGAATCCCCTGGCTGTGCTTTCGCGCTTCATGCAATCGACCCAATCCGCTCTTCCCGACGACGAAGACAACCTCGACGCCAGTGACGCCGCCGAGGAAAAAACGCGCTCCGGCATTCAATCGATCGAAGTCGGCTTCCGGCTGCTCGACGTGCTCACCAACGAGCCGCGCGCGATGATGCTGCGCGATCTCGCGCAGCGCGCCGGCATGAGCCCGGCGAAGGCGCATCGCTATCTCGTGAGTTTTTTGCGGCTCGGCGTCGCGTCGCAGGATCCGGTGTCGGGGCGCTACGAGCTCGGCGGATTCGCGTTGCAGATGGGGCTGGCGCGGCTCGCGCGCGTCGATGGCGTGAGGCTCGCGCGTATCGCGCTCGCAGAAATGCGCGACCGGCTCGATCAGACGGTCGGCATCGCCGTGTGGGGCAATCAGGGGCCGACGGTCGTGCACTGGATGGAATCGAGTCATCCGGCGAAGGCGTCGCTCAAGCTGGGCGACGTGATGCCGCTCCTCTCGTCCGCGACAGGGCTGCTCTTCGCCGCGTATCTCCCGCGCAGCAAGACGCAGGCGATGCTCGACCGCGAACTCGCCGCCATGAAGCAGACAATGGCCGATATCGAGCCGCTGCTCGCCGAAGTGCGCGAGCATGGCGCGGCGCGCGTGGAAGGCATGCTGCTGCCGACGATCCACGCGTTCTGCACGCCTGTTTTCGACTCGACGGGCGAACTGGCGCTGGGGCTCATCGCGCTCGGTCACGAAGGTACGTTCGATACGCGCTGGGACGGTGAAATCGATTCGGCTCTGCGCGAATGCGCGCGCGGGTTGTCGTACGAACTGGGGTACAAGGCCGGAGAGCGTTGACGGCGCTCGTCGATACGGGCGAGGAACATCGCTTCCATCGCGCGTGTCTTATGCGTTTCGCCTGACCCGCAACTCACGCCTTCACCCCCGCACGATGCCACTGTTTCAGTTCCGCCGTCCTCGCCCCGCGTCGGGTGAGCCGCCCGATGCCGCTCCCGAATCCGCCACGCCGCGACGCTGGGCGCGCTGGGTGCTGGCCGTGCTGATCGTCGCGGGCCTGCACTGGAGCGCGATGCGGTGGATCGAACACAATCGGCAGCCGACGAACGCGCCGCCGGAGGCTCCGCCCGTGCAAGTGGAATTGCTGACGCCCAAGCCGATCGCGCCGCCCGCGCCGACGCCGCCCACACCGGCCGCTCCCGTGCCGACGCCCCCGAAGCCCGCCGCGCCCGCCCCCATGACGAAAGCGACGCCCGCGCCCGCTCCGGCGTTGACCGCGGCGACGCCGCAGCCGGAAGCGCCCGCCGCCGCGTCGGGCGTGGCGGCATCCGCGCCAGCACCAACGCAATCGCAAACACAAGCGCCCGCGACGCAATCCGCAGCCGCATCGGGCGACAAGTTCAGTGTTCCGCCCTCGGGCGAGTTACGTTACGACACGCTCGTGAACGGCGTGATGAACCAGACCGGCACGATCCACTGGATCAACGACGGCCAGCATTACGAAATGGTCGTTTCGATCCCGTTGCCTTTCGTCGGTCCGTATGTGTATTCGAGCAAGGGGCATATCGACGGCTTCGGCATAGCGCCCGAACAGTATTCCGAACAGCGCGGCCGCCGCGCCGCCGACATCGCCATCTTCAATCGCGAGACGAAGCAGATCGTCTACACGAAGACGCCGCAGAGTCAGCCGCTCGCGGACGGCGCGCAGGACCGCTTCAGCGTCGTCATGCAGCTGGCGAGCCTCGTGCGCGGCGCGCCGGACAAGTACAAGCCGGGCGTCACGCGGCAATTCAGCGTCGCGGACAACGACAGCAACGAAGTCTGGCCGATCGAAACCGTCGGCGATGAAACCGTGCAGGCGCGCGGCGGCTTCACGACCGCGCGCCATTTCACGCGCCTGCCGCGCAAGGAAGGCGACCGCCGCAAGCTCGACATCTGGCTCGCGCCGTCGATCGGCTGGCTGCCCGTGCGGATTCTGCAAACCGAACCGAACGGCATGCAAATCGAACTGCTTTGGGCCGGCAATCTCACGCCGCCATCGCAGGCGACAGGACAAGCTGTCACGCCGGGCACGCAAGATGCGTCTGAGGATTCCGCGCCCGCTGCGCCCGAATCGCCCGAGTCGGACAGACCGTAACGCGACCGTCACACTCCGTGACACCGGGCACGACGAAGGCGCAGTCAATCGCAAACCGCAGTCTTTCCGGAGCCGATATGCAGTTGACGATCAATCGCATCGATACACGCTATGTTCTCGACAACGAAGGCGGCGGTCCCTGGCTCGTCTTCGTCCATCAGCTTGCCGGTGATCTCTCCGTCTGGGATCAGATGGCCGGCTACTTCCGCCATGAGTTCACTGTCCTGCGCTACGACTTGCGCGGCCACGGCGAAACGGCGGTGTCAACGGATTCGTTCACGATCGACGACCTCGCCGACGATCTCGCGCAGTTGCTCGACAAACTGGGCGCGCCGTCGGCGCATGTGGTCGGACTGTCGATCGGCGGAATGGTCGCGCAGAAGCTCGCGATCAACCATGCGGACAAAGTGGAATCGCTGACCGTTGTGGGCGCGCCGGCCTTTATTCCCGAGGACGCGCGTCCGACATTCGCGCAACGGGCAGCGTCCGTGCGCGAACACGGGACAGCGAGTATCGTGGAAGCGACGCTCGAACGCTGGCTCACGCCCGAATTCCGCAAGGCGCATCCCGAAGTGGTCGAGCAAATCGGGGATACGATCGCGCGCACACCCGCCGAGGGGTTCGCGCGCGCAGCGGAGGCGGTCAGCCGTTTCGATGCGCGAGACAAACTGACCTCTGTGCAGAAGCGCACGCTGGTTGTCGCGGGCGAGCACGATGTTGGCACGCCGCGTGCTGCTTCTCGGGTGGTTGCAGACACGGTGCCGGGCGCGCAATTCGAATTACTCAACGCGGCGCACCTTTCACCGGTGGAGGAATCGCAACGCTTTTCAGCATTACTAGCGGCCTTTTTACGCGATTCCCCCTGATTCTCCTGTTTTTGTTGCAGAAGAAAGCCTCGATACAACCGGCATCACATCGAGGCCACCCCTTGAATTCCAACCCAGTCGCTCCAACTAAGCGTCAGGATTGCCACGGAGCAAACGAGGAATAAGGAGTGTCGCCATGCAAATGATCTACAACAGCCCCAACTATTGCGTCGTCGAATTTCCACCGCAAGACAACCATCTCGCCATGAAGGCGGGCGGTTACGAAATCGTCGACAAGAACACGCAGCGGGAGATTTTCATCGACGGCGCGCTTGCCGCGAAGTTTCGCGAGCACGTGCAGCAGCTGATCTCGGAAGAGCCGTCGCTCGAGGATGTCGATGAGTTCCTCGGACAGTTCGATATCTTGATGAATCAACCCGTCGTGCTCCACTGATGCATGCACGCGCGCGGGCGGCTCGTCGCCGTTCGCGCCCGCCGCCGCGCGGACCTGCGGCCCAGGCGACACTCGCCGTTTCCCAAAGACCCCGCCCCGCAATGGCGGGGTTCTTTTTTGCCGGCATCGAATGCCATGCGCGCCCGCCCGCCAAAGGCGAGCGCCCCGCGCTGCGGCTACAATGTCAGGCTATTTCACCTTTGGTGCAGGCCTCGTCCGTCATGACCCAGAACGCCCTTCCGAAATCCCTCGCGCGCGCCTACACGCGCGGCGCCGCGCTGCCCGCGCTGCTGCAGAAACGCATCCTGATCCTCGACGGCGCGATGGGCACGATGATCCAGCGCTACAAGCTGGACGAAGCCGCGTATCGCGGCGAGCGCTTCAAGGACTACGGCCGCGACATCAAGGGCAACAATGAGTTGCTGTCGATCACGCAGCCGCAGGTCATCCGCGAGATTCACGAGCAGTATCTAGCGGCGGGCGCCGATATTCTCGAAACGAACACGTTCGGCGCCACGCGCGTCGCGCAGGCCGATTACAGCATGGAAGACCTCGCCGGGGAGATGAACATCGAGTCGGTGAAGCTCGCGCGCGAAGCCTGTGACAAATATTCGACACCGGACAAGCCGCGCTTCGTCGCGGGCGCGATCGGACCGACGCCGAAGACCGCGAGCATTTCGCCCGACGTGAACGATCCGGGCGCGCGCAACGTCACGTTCGACGAACTGCGCGAGGCGTACTACGAACAAGCGAAGGCGCTGCTCGACGCGGGCTGCGACCTGTTTCTCGTCGAAACGATCTTCGACACGCTGAACGCGAAGGCAGCCTTGTTCGCGCTGGATCAACTCTTCGACGATACCGGCGAACTTCTGCCCATCATGATTTCGGGCACCGTCACCGATGCATCGGGCCGCATTCTGTCCGGGCAAACAGTGGAAGCGTTCTGGAACTCGCTGCGTCACGCGAAGCCGCTCACGTTCGGCCTGAACTGCGCGCTCGGCGCGGCGCTGATGCGCCCATACATCGCCGAACTGTCGAAACTCTGCGACACCTACGTGTCCTGCTATCCGAACGCGGGCCTGCCGAATCCGATGAGCGACACCGGCTTCGACGAAACACCGGACGTCACGTCGGGATTGCTGAAGGAATTCGCGACGGCGGGCCTCGTGAACATCGCGGGCGGCTGCTGCGGCACGACGCCGGAGCACATCGCGGAAATCGCGAAGGCGCTCGCGCAAGTGAAGCCGCGCGCCTTCCCCTCGCAGTATCGCGAGGTCGCGTAAAACAGCGCGCCTGACATCGAATCAAAGACCAAAGACACCATGACCGATCACACGATGCGTCTCTCCGGCCTCGAGCCGTTCAACGTCAACGACGGCTCGCTTTTCATCAACGTCGGCGAGCGCACGAACGTGACCGGCTCGAAAGCCTTCGCGCGCATGATCCTGAACGGCCAGTTCGACGAAGCGCTCGCCGTCGCGCGGCAGCAGGTCGAGAACGGCGCGCAGGTCATCGACATCAACATGGACGAAGCCATGCTCGATTCGAAAGCCGCGATGGTGCGCTTTCTGAATCTGATCGCGTCGGAACCCGACATCGCGCGCGTGCCGATCATGATCGACTCGTCGAAATGGGAAGTGATCGAAGCGGGCCTGAAGTGCGTGCAAGGCAAGGCGATCGTCAACTCGATCTCGCTCAAGGAAGGCGAAGACGCGTTCAGGCATCACGCGAAGCTGATCCGCCGATACGGCGCGGCATCGGTCGTGATGGCGTTCGACGAGAAAGGCCAGGCGGACACGTTTCAGCGCAAGACCGAAATCTGCAAGCGCTCCTACGACATCCTCGTGAACGAAGTGGGCTTCGAGCCCGAGGACATCATCTTCGACCCGAACATCTTCGCGATCGCGACGGGCATCGAAGAGCATAACAACTACGCGGTCGATTTCATCAACGCGACGCGCTGGATCAAGCAGAACCTGCCGCATGCGAAGGTGAGCGGCGGCGTGTCGAACGTGTCGTTCTCGTTCCGCGGCAACGATCCCGTGCGCGAGGCCATTCACACCGTGTTCCTGTATCACGCGATTCAGGCGGGCATGGACATGGGCATCGTGAACGCGGGCCAGCTCGGCGTGTATGCCGATCTCGACGCCGAGTTGCGCGAAAAAGTCGAAGACGTCGTGCTGAATCGCCGCGATGACGGCACGGACCGTCTGCTCGAAGTCGCCGACAAGTTCAAGACCGGCGCCGCGAAGAAGGAAGAAAACCTCGAATGGCGCAATCAGCCGGTCGAGGCGCGTCTGTCGCACGCGCTCGTGCATGGCATCACGAATTTCATCGTCGAGGATACCGAGGAAGTGCGTCAGAAGATCGACGCCGCCGGCGGACGTCCGATCAACGTGATCGAAGGGCCGCTGATGGACGGCATGAACATCGTCGGCGACCTGTTCGGCGCGGGCAAGATGTTCCTGCCGCAAGTCGTGAAATCGGCGCGCGTGATGAAGCAGGCGGTCGCGCATCTGATTCCGTTCATCGAAGAAGAGAAGAAGCGTCTCGCCGATGCCGGCGCGGACGTGCGGCCGAAGGGCAAGATCGTCATCGCGACCGTGAAGGGCGATGTGCACGATATCGGCAAGAACATCGTGTCGGTCGTGCTCCAGTGCAATAACTTCGAAGTGGTCAACATGGGCGTGATGGTGCCCTGCGCGACCATCCTGCAGAAGGCGAAGGAAGAAGGCGCGGACATCATCGGGCTTTCCGGCCTGATCACGCCGAGTCTCGAAGAGATGGCCTACGTCGCATCGGAAATGCAGCGCGACGACTATTTCCGCGGCAAGCAGACGCCGTTGCTCATCGGCGGCGCGACGACTTCGCGCGTGCATACCGCCGTGAAGATCGCCCCGCATTACGAGGGGCCGGTCGTGTATGTGCCGGACGCGTCGCGTTCGGTGTCGGTTGCGTCGAGCCTGCTGTCGGACGAAGGCGCGGCGAAGTATCTCGATGACCTGAAGAGCGACTACGATCGCATCCGCACGCAGCACGCCAACCGGAAAGCGCAGCCGATGGTCACGTACGACGCGGCGCGCGCCAACAAGACAAAGATCGACTGGAGCGCGTACACGCCGAAGAAGCCGACCTTCATCGGCCGGCGCATGTTCAAGAACTATGACCTCGCGGAACTGGCGAACTACATCGACTGGGGTCCGTTCTTCCAGACGTGGGATCTCGCGGGCCCCTATCCGGCGATTCTCAACGACGAGATCGTCGGCGAATCGGCGCGGCGCGTGTTCTCCGACGGCAAGTCGATGCTCTCGCGCCTGATTCAGGGCCGCTGGCTCACGGCGAACGGCGTAATCATGCTGCTGCCCGCGAACACCGTGAACGACGACGACATCGAGATCTACACGGACGAATCGCGCTCGCACGTCGCGATGACCTGGCGCAATCTGCGTCAGCAAAGCGTGCGTCCGGTCGTCGATGGCGTGATGCGCCCGAACCGCTCGCTCGCCGATTTCATCGCGCCGAAGGACTCGGGCGTGAAGGATTACATCGGCCTCTTCGCGGTGACGGCGGGCCTGGGCGTCGACAAAAAGGAACAACAGTTCGAAGCCGATCACGACGACTACAGCGCGATCATGCTCAAGGCGCTTGCCGACCGTTTCGCGGAAGCGTTCGCCGAAGCGCTGCACGCGCGCGTGCGCCGCGAACTGTGGGGCTATGCGTCGAACGAGACACTCGACAACGACGCGATGATTGCGGAGAAGTACGTCGGTATTCGTCCTGCGCCGGGCTATCCGGCATGCCCGGACCACCTCGTGAAACGCGATATGTTCGAAGTGCTTCAGGCGGAAGAAATCGGCATGAGCGTGACCGAATCGCTCGCAATGCTGCCGGCCGCGAGCGTGTCGGGCTTCTACATCGCGCATCCCGACAGCACGTACTTCTCGGTAGGCAAGATCGGCGACGATCAACTCGCGAGCTACGCCGAACGCATGGCACTGTCGATCGCGGATGCCGAACGCGCGCTCGCGCCGCAGCGCTGAAGGCGAGACAACATATGCCCCGCGTGATGGCGGAAATATGCACGGAACCGGCGGGAAAATTTTGGTTTCCGTAGACTTGTCAGCGCGAAAGGCCGTCGCCACGACGGCCCACGCAATCCTTTCGTCAACGGAGAAAGTCGCATGAAGAAGATGACGTCCGCCGTAACCGTAGCGATCGCCGCGGCTTTGCTCGCAGCATCGAGCTCCGCTGCTTTCGCGCAAGCGAGCAGCACTCAGGCGTCTTCCTACTCGCCGCCGCAGTCGGAGCACAAGAAGAAGCCGAAGAAGCCGAAAAAGCCGCATACGCCTGCGAAACCCGCCGGCGCGGAAAGCGGTCAGTCGCAGTAATTCGGAGCACCGCGACCGAAGCCGTCAGACGTTTCATCGGAAGAAAAAAACCCGCATCGGCGACGATGCGGGTTTTTGTTTGCGAACGCTGCGAATAGCGCGAATCAGACGCCCCAGAGAATGTCCGTGTTGTGCTTTTGCGCGAGGCGCAGCATGTCCAGGAACGGATAGGCGCGCTGTGCGAGTCCGATGGGAATCTCGTGCGGCTCGTGCCCTTCCTCGCCTTCGTGGAAATGGCCGTCGTGCTCGGCCCGCACCTTCTTGTCGGTGACGATGGCGGATTCGAGTTTCTGAATGGCCGAAGGCAGTTCTTCGTGGGTGATGACGCCGCGCTCGTTGAGCTGCTTGCCGATGATGCCGAGCAAGTACTCCGCGAGGTCTTCGAGCATCATGACATCCGGTGCGGCCGAGGTTTTGAATGTGATGAGCATGGCATGGTCCTTTTGTTTATGTTGGGTCATTGGCGGTTTGCAAACGAAACGCGCAGACGAGCCGGTCTCCCTGACAACATGACGACACCCTGATTCAACATATTAGCACCTGCTAAAATCCCCACTTTATGTGGTAGCCGATTCTGTTCGGCTGCGAACATCACATACCGGGGCCGACGCGCCGCAAAGTCGCCCGTCCGAGTCGATGCAGACGCCGGTAAGCGCCGCGTCAGCTCCCGCTCCACTGGATCACATTCAGCATGCTGCCCGCACACAAACACACTCTCGAAACGCTCCTCACCGACGCGGTCCAGCAGGTCGCGCAAGCCACTCAAGGCGCCAGCGAAGCGGCCTTCGTCACGCCTTCGATCGTCCTCGAACGACCGAAGGTCGCGGCGCACGGCGACGTGGCATCGAATGTCGCGATGCAGCTCGCCAAGCCGCTGCGCGCGAATCCGCGCCAGCTCGCGCAGCAGATCGTCGATGCGGTGCTCGGCCTTCCGGCTGCGAAAGGTCTCGTCGAGAGCGCCGAAGTGGCGGGTCCCGGCTTCATCAATCTGCGTCTTGCAGCCACCGCGAAGCAAGCGGTGATCCCGGCCGTGCTGGGCGACGGCGCAAGCTTCGGCCGCTCGACGCGCGACGCGGGCAGGCACGTGCTCGTCGAGTTCGTGTCGGCGAATCCGACGGGTCCGCTGCACGTCGGCCACGGCCGTCAGGCGGCGCTCGGCGATGCGCTCTCGAACCTGCTCGAAACGCAGGGCTACGACGTACATCGCGAGTTCTACTACAACGACGCGGGCGTGCAGATCGCCAACCTCGCCGCCTCGACTCAGTTGCGCGCGCGCGGCCTCAAGCCGGGCGATGCCGAGTGGCCGGAAGCCGCCTACAACGGCGAGTACATCGCCGACATCGCGCGCGACTACATGGCGGGCGAAACGGTCGCCGCGAAAGACGGCGAGCCGGTCAAGGGCAAGGGCGACGTCGAGGATATCGACGCCATCCGTCATTTCGCGGTCGCGTATCTGCGTCACGAGCAGGACATGGATCTGACCGCGTTCGGCGTGAAGTTCGACCAGTTCTATCTGGAGTCGTCGCTGTACAAGGAAGGCCGCGTCGAGAAGACGGTGGCGGCGCTCGTCGATGCAGGCAAGACCTACGAGCAGGACGGCGCGCTGTGGCTGCGCACCACCGACGACGGCGACGACAAAGACCGCGTCATGAAGAAGTCCGACGGCACGTACACGTACTTCGTGCCGGACGTCGCGTATCACGTGACCAAGTGGGAGCGCGGCTACACGAAGGTCATCAACATCCAGGGCTCGGACCATCACGGCACGATCGCGCGCGTGCGCGCCGGCCTGCAAGGGCTCGGCGTCGGCATTCCGAAGGGCTATCCCGACTACGTGCTGCACAAGATGGTGACCGTCATGCGCGACGGGCAGGAAGTGAAGATTTCCAAGCGCGCGGGCAGCTACGTGACCGTGCGCGATCTGATCGAATGGTCGGGCGGCCTCACGCCGGGCCACGAGACCGCGCCCGACCAGATCGACGAAGACACGATCCGCCGCGGCCGCGACGCCGTGCGCTTCTTCCTGATCTCGCGCAAGGCGGATACCGAATTCGTGTTCGATATCGACCTCGCCCTCAAGCAGAACGACGAAAACCCGGTGTATTACGTGCAGTACGCGCACGCGCGCATCTGCACGATTCTGAACGACTGGAAGGACCGCTACGCGGGCGATGTGTCGAAGGCAGCGCAAGCCGACCTCTCGCCGCTGTCGAGCGATCGCGCGATGGCGCTGCTCAACAAGCTCGCCGAGTTCCCGGAGATGCTCGCCCACGCCGCCGAGGAACTCGCGCCGCACGCGGTCGCGTTCTATCTGCGCGACCTCGCTGGCGAATTTCACTCGTTCTACAATGCGGAGCGCGTGCTCGTGGACGACGAGAAGGAACGCACCGCGCGCATCGCGCTGCTGGCGGCGACACGCCAGGTTCTCGAAAACGGTCTCGCGACCATCGGCGTTTCCGCTCCTCAAAAGATGTAATCGCCCGCTGCCCCGTTGCACACGCCGAAATTAGGAGTTTTCGGCGTGCGCGGACGGGAGCCTGGCGCAAGCGTGTCTTGACCCACGGCTATAATCGTCGCCCAACCAGAAGACTTTCTCGCAGGTGATTCATACGATGGCAAAACCACGCCGCACATCGAAGCAGTCGAAGCAAACCGGGGGAACGTTTATCGGCATCGTGCTGGGCCTGATCGTCGGCCTCGCAATCGCCGTGATCGTCGCGCTATACATCACGCGTGCGCCCACGCCGTTCGTGGCGAAGGTCGCGCCGCCGTCGGAGGCCAACTCCGCGCCCGCCGCCGCGCAACCGTACGATCCGAACCGTCCGCTGCAAGGCAAGACGCCGGGCCAGCCGGTGCCGCAAGCCGCGCAGCCCACGCCGCCGAACACCGCGCCGGGCCAGACCAACAATCAGACGCAGTCGTCGGGCATGCTCGACGAGCCGCAGATCGTCGAAGTGCCGCCTTCGGGCACGACGGCATCCGCGCCGAAGACCGCGAGCACGACGCCCGCGAAGAAGCCTGAAGCCGCGCCGAACGCAACGAGCAACGCCACTGCCACGCCGCCGAAGGGCGGCTCGGCACCCACGACGGCGAAAGCCACACCGCCCGCGCCCGGCGAGCCGAACACCGGCTATTTCCTGCAGGTGGGCGCATACAAGACGCAGGCGGACGCGGAGCAGCAACGCGCACGCCTCGGCTTCCAGGGCTTCGAATCGAAGGTCACGCAGCGCGATGCGGGCGGCGTGACGTACTATCGTGTGCGCATCGGACCGTTCGCGAAGTTCGAGGACATGAATACCGCGCGTCAGCGCCTGTCCGACGCGGGCGTCGATACCGCCGTGATCCGTTTCTCGAAGCAATAACGCAACAAAGTGCCTGCGCGGCTGCAAGGCGGCCTCGCAAGCGCTTTGACATTTAAGCGTGGTTTAAGCGTCGTATGTCCCACTGACGAACCTGCTTTTGTTCCGTCGCGTATCCATTGCGTACCCTCTTCAATCATGAAAAAAATCTTTAGCGCGTTGGCTCTCTCCCTTGGCATCGCAGCCGCATCGATGAGCGTCGCGAGTTCGGCGATGGCCGCGCCCGCCGCCGGCAAGGACTACACGGTGCTGCAGGCGGCTCAGCCGGTCGCGGCGCCCGCCGGCAAGGTCGAGGTCATCGAGTTCTTCTGGTACGGCTGCCCGCACTGCAACGAGTTCGAGCCGTACATCGAGGCATGGGCGAAGAAGCAAGGCCCGGACGTCGTGTTCAAGCGCGTGCCGGTGGCTTTCCGCGACGACTTCATCCCGCATTCGAAGATGTATCACGCGCTCGACGCGCTCGGCGTCGCCGAGAAGGTCACGCCGGCCGTGTTCAACGAAATCCACGTGAAGAAGAACTATCTGCTGACGCCGCAGGCACAGGCGGACTTCCTCAAGACGCAGGGCATCGATCCGAAGAAGTACATGGACGCGTATAACTCGTTCTCGACGCAAAGCGCGGTGCAGCGCGACGCCAAGCTCCTGCAGGACTACAAGGTCGACGGCGTGCCGACAGTCATCGTGCAGGGCAAGTACGAAACCGGTCCGGCGATGACCAACAGCCTGCCGGGCACGACGCAGGTGATGGACTTCCTCGTCCAGCAAGTCCGCGACAAGAAGCTGTAAAGTCCGTTCGCGCCGGCATGACTGCAGTTCGCCTGAAGGTCTTCATCACCGGCGCATCGAGCGGCATCGGCCTCGCGCTAGCCGAGGAATATGCGAAGCGCGGGGCCGTGCTCGGCCTCGTCGCCCGCCGCGCCGATTCCCTCGCGGCCTTCGCGGCCCGCCATCCTCAAAGCTCCATCTCGATCTATCCCGCCGACGTGCGCGACGCCGATGCGCTCGCCGATGCCGCGCGCCGTTTCATCGCGGAGCATGGCCCGGCGGATATCGTCATCGCGAACGCGGGCATGAGCCGCGGCGCGCTGACGGGTCACGGCGATCTCGACACCTTCCGCACCGTGATGGACGTCAACTACTTCGGCATGGTCGCGACGTTCGAGCCCTTCGTCGCGTTGATGACATCCGCGCGGCGCGGCACGCTCGTCGGCATTGCGAGCGTCGCGGGCGTGCGCGGGTTGCCGGGCGGCGGCGCGTACAGCGCGTCGAAGTCGGCGGTGGCGAAGTATCTGGAAGCCTTGCGCGTCGAAATGCGGCCGCTCGGCGTGGCCGTCGTCACGATCGCGCCGGGTTACGTGCGCTCGGAGATGACCGCGCACAATCCGTATCGGATGCCCTTTCTCATGGACGCCGACCGCTTCGCCGCGAAAACCGCCGACGCCATCGATCGCAAGGTGCGTTATGCGACCTTTCCCTGGCAGATGCGTATCGCGGGCATGCTGATGCACGCGCTCCCGCGCTGGCTCTACGATGCACTCGCCGAGCGCGCGCCACGCAAACCGCGAGCGAGCGAGTGACAAAAAAACCGGCTGCGCAAAAACGCAGCCGGTTTTTCATTTGCGGACCGCCTGACCGGAATCGATCTCCGGTCAGGTCATCGGCACATCAGAAGGCAACGTAAGCCGGGTTGTTCGGCAACTCGTATCCGACATACACATGCCGGCCGAAGAAGAACGGCAGACCGAAGTCGAAGAAGTTCGACATGCTCAACTGGCCACCGAGGCTATTGAACGCGAACTTGTTCTTGCCCGAGGTCAGCGTACTTGCGTTGGCGAGCAGGAACGGCACGACAGCGCTGTTGCCTTCGGTGCCGACGATGGTCGTCGACAGCGACTGCTGCGAGCTCGGACAATAGAACGCGGTCGAGCCCGAGCACTGCGGGAAACTGTCCTGGAAGAAATTGCCGTTCGATCCCGTGTCGAAGAACGTTTTGTACGTCTTGCCCTTGTAGGTGCCGTTCAGGTCGCCGTACGGGTCCGTGCCGTACTTCGTCACGCCGCTTACCGCGTTGTTGCTCTGCGTGCCGATGCCGAATATCAGCACGCCGGTCGCACTGACCGCGCCGTTATCCGGAACCGGCGGCAACTGCACGATCACGCCGTTGTTGTTGACCGCGAACTTCGTGACGGGATTCGTCACCTGCTGCGCGAGCGGTACGGCGACGGGCGAACAGTTCGCGCCGTTGCTGCACGCGAAGTACATCGCGTTGAGCGACGTGCTCACGCATCCGTTGCCGCAGTCGTATGTCTGCGGGCCGATACCGAGAATGCCGTTCGCGCCGATGTCGCCGGTGGTGTTCTCGTCGTTGCCCGACGGACAGCCGTTATCGCCAGTCGGTGCCGCCGACGCGTTCAGGTCGCCGATGATCTGGATCGGCACCCTCGACGCGACTTCCGTACCCATCTTCACGTCGGCGGTGCGCACGGTGCCCCATGTGTAGCCGTCGGCGAAGCCAGCACATTCGGCGAGCTGGCCGCCGTTCGATGCTTGCGAGACGGGCAGGCTGCCGAGCACGGACTGCGCCGCCGATCCGAGAATGCGCAGGCCGAACGACGCCGTATCGACCTGAATGTTGTCGATCTGCTGACACACCGACGAGCCCGGCGCGCACACCGTCACCGAGACATTCGGGATATTGACGAAGCCCGCGACGCCGGTGTTGACGTTGATCGGCACCGCGTTCGTGCCGTTGGGCGCGATCGGCTGCGCGTTCGCGCTGCTGGTGCCGGAGCTGCCGCCGCCGGAGCCGCCGCCGGAACCGCCGCCCGACGAGCCGCCGCTGCTGGAACTGGAGTTGTTGTCGCCGCCGCCGCCGCAGGCCGCGAGCATGACGGACAGGCAGAGCACGCCGAGCCAGCGGGCGAAGCCGCTGCGTCGGGATGAAGAGAGGGCGGGATGGCCGAGTGTCGTTCGATGCATACTGAGTCTCCCGTCGCTTACTGGATATCGCTGGCGGATACGCCGGCGGGCAACGATTGCGGCAGATACGCGCTGCCCGCGAACGAGCCCATGTGACCGCCCGATTCCACGACGAGCCCGGAATCCTGCACGCTTACCTGCCCACGGCCGCCGCGCGCGGCGCGCTGCGCCTTCAGGCCCTGCTGATACTGCGGGAAATAGCTGCCGAGCAGACTGGCGAGGTCCGGCACGCGCGGCCCGTGCCACGCGATGCCGAACACCACACCCTGCGCGGACAAATATTCGTTGATGACCGTGCCACTCGCGAGCGTGGTCGTGAGAACGGTGTAGTTCGACGCCGACGTTGCCGCTGCCGACGATGCGTTCGACGCGCCGCTCGCGACCGCCGCCCGCGCGACTGCTGTCGTGGACGCCGTAGCGGCGCCTTGCGGCGCGCTCATCGGCTCGCCGCCGAGCACTGCGTAGGCGGGCGCCGTACACACGCTCAACGCGCCGGCGACGAACGCGAGCGCGCTTACAAGATGCCCATGACGGGATTGCTTCGGTGCCTTCACTGGGCCTCCTATCGGTTTTCGATCGGCCGCGCGCCCCTGCTAGCGACCGGCTCTTGACGATTGAGTGACAGATGCGCCACCGCATTTCGCCCCTGTTTTTTCGGGCGCGAATACCATCAGTATGCCAGCCGCGAGGAATAGTCCTAACGTTCGCAAGCGCACACAATAGAAAACGCGGAGGGCAATGGTATGCCCTCCGCGTGTCTTTGTAACGCTGAGTACGTCGAAACGACGACTATTTGAAAGCGCCTCAGAAGCCGAGGCTGGCGAGCAGATCGTCCACTTGCGATTGATCCTGCACGACGTCGCTGCGCCCTTCCGGCTTGATCTGCGGCCCGTTGAGCAGGCTTTCCGGACTGCCGGTCGCCGACGACATCAGCGCGGCCGCCGACGCCGCGAACTGCTCGCGCCGCTCCGGTGCGATATTTTCGAGCAGCACACCCAGCAATTGCTGCTCGATCAGATACACCACGTCCGTAATCTTCTTGATCACCTGCCCGGTCAGATCCTGGAAGTCCTGTGCGAGCATGATTTCCAGCAACTGCGCGTTGGTCGCCTGGGTCCGCTCCGGCACGCTCTGCAGGAACGTGCGCGTTTGTGCGAGAAGCTCGCCCGCCTCGCCCTGCGCGAGCGGCGCGTCGTACCATTTGGCCCAGCGCGCGTCGAGCGTCTGCGCTTCCGTCTGCATCGCTTCCTGCATCGGCTTCGCGAGCTCGATCGCGTTGAGCGCGCGCTCCGCCGCCTGCTCGGTCATCGTCGCGACATATTTCAACCGGTCGCGCGCGTCGGGCACGGCTTGCGCGGCGGCTTCGACCTGCTTGTCGAGGCCGAGCTCGCGCATCGAGTCGCGCAGCGTGCGCGTGAGCTGTCCGATGCGCGCGAGGATGCGGTCGCTCGATGGATCGGCTTCAGCTTCGGCAACCGCGGCTGCCAGTTCAGTGGTCAGATCGTTCACGATCAGCTCCCGGCTTTGGCCATCTTCTCGAGAATCTTGGTGAGCTTCTCGTCGAGCGTGGCGGCCGTGAAAGGCTTCACCACATAACCGTTCGCGCCCGCTTGCGCCGCCGCGATAATGTTTTCCTTCTTCGACTCCGCCGTCACCATCAGCACCGGCAGATGCGCGAGCGCCGCGTCCGCGCGGATCTGCTGGAGCATCGAAAGGCCGTCGAGGTTCGGCATGTTCCAGTCGGTGATCACGAAGTCGAAGCCACCGCCGCGCAGGCGCGCGAGGCCGGCCGCGCCGTCTTCGGCTTCATCGACGTTGCCGTAGCCCAGCTCCTTGAGCAGGTTACGCACGATACGGCGCATCGTCGGAAAATCGTCGACGACGAGGATCTTCATGTTCTTGTCCATCATTACTCCCTTGAGTTCTCATGCGGCGGCGCCGCTCAATCCAAAAAGTTCAGACGCGCTGCACGCGTTCGCCCATCGAGGCAAGCCGCGCCATGACGCGCCTGCTCATTTCAGAGAGCGGCGCGACTTCGCTTGCGCCGCCCATTGCAATTGCTTCGCGCGGCATGCCGAACACCACGCAACTCGCTTCGTCCTGCGCGAGCGTGTACGCGCCCGCCTGCTGCATGTCGAGCAGACCGGCGGCGCCGTCGCGGCCCATGCCGGTCAGGATCACGCCGATGGCGTTCTTGCCCGCGTGCTGCGCCGCCGAGCGGAACAGCACGTCCACCGATGGCCGATGCCTGTTCACCGGCGGCGCGTCCGACAGATGCGCGACATAGTTCGCGCCGCTGCGCGCGAGCACCAGATGCGCGTGGCCGGGCGCGATATACGCGTGGCCAGGCAGCACGCGCTCGCCGTGCTCCGCTTCCTTCACGGTGATGCGGCACAGCCCGTTCAGGCGCTGCGCGAACGACTTCGTGAAGCCCGGCGGCATGTGCTGCGCGATCAGCACCGCGGGCGCATCGGGCGGCAGCGGCACGAGCACTTCGCGGATGGCTTCGGTGCCGCCCGTCGATGCGCCGACGATCACGAGCTTTTCCGTCGACACGAGCGGGTTGTTGAAATGCGGCGCTGGCTTGTGCGCTGCATGCGTCTGCGTCTGCGCGACGTGGCTCACCTGCTTCACGCGCGCACGCGATGCGGCGCGCACCTTGTCGGCGAGCTTTTCGGCGTAATCGAGCATGCCGTCGCGAATGCCGACCTTCGGCTTCGTGACGAAATCGACCGCGCCGAGTTCCAGCGCGCGCAGCGTGATTTCATTGCCGCGCTCGGTCAGCGACGACACCATCACGACCGGCATCGGCCGCAGGCGCATCAGCTTCTCCAGAAAATCGAGGCCGTCCATGCGCGGCATTTCGACGTCGAGCGTGAGCACGTCCGGGTTATGCAGCTTGATCAGCTCGCGTGCGACGAGCGGGTCGGGCGCGGTCGCGCACACGTGCATGTCGGGCTGCGAGTTGATGATCTCGGTCATCAGGCTGCGCACGAGCGCCGAATCGTCGACGCACAGCACCTTGATTTTCGGCGCGTGGCTGAGTGTCATGCTTCCTCCACGGTCTTCATGCGCGACGTGAACAGTTCCACGCGCGGGCGCTTCACGTTCGACGCATTCGTCGTGAACAATTCCGCGCGCGGCTTCGCCGCCGTCGCGTTCGACTGAAACAGCTCGACACGCGCACGCGCCTTCGCGAGCCGCTCCGCGCGCTCTTCGGGCGAGCGCTGCACGAGCGCCTGCTCGCGCTCGACCACGATCGGATCGTGCGCGGTCTTCAGCTTCTTGACCATCACCTGACCGGAGCGCGGCATGAACGCGACCTTGCGCGGATGCGTGCCCTGCAAATCCTCGGCGACGATGCGAATCTTCTCCAGCGCGAGATAGCGCCGCACGAACTCCGAATTGCGATCGCCGATGTTGATGGTCGTCATGCCCGCGAGCACCGCGCCGCCGCCGAACACCTTCGCTTCGAAACGCTCGCGCCGGCCGCCGCGCTTGATGAGTTCGTTGATGAGCACTTCCATCGCGTAGGCGCCGTAGCGCATCGAATCGGACGATGCATGCGACGCGTCGGAGCCGTCGTCGGGCAGCATGAAGTGATTCATTCCGCCGATGCCCGCCGTGCGGTCGTTGATGCACGCCGCCACGCACGAGCCGAGCACGGTGACGAGCACCATGTCTTCGCTCGTCATGTAGAACTCGTTCGGCAGGAGCTTCACGCCCGGCTTCTTGAAATGGTTGTCGAAATAGAGGTTCGACGCGATCGGCAGTCCGCTCATGCCGCCTCCCCTGCGAGCGCACGCTGCGGCTTGCCCGTCTGCTTCAGGTCGCGCGACAGCTCGTACACGGTCTGGCCGCGCAGCCTGAACGCCTGCGACACATACGTGAAGTTCTCCGAATGTCCCGCGAACAGCAGCGCGCCCGGCTTCATCAGCGGCTCGAAGCGCGAGAGCACCTGCCCTTGCGTCGGCTTGTCGAAGTAGATCATCACGTTGCGGCAGAAGATCGCGTCGAACGGGCCTTTCAAGTCGTAGCGCGCGTCCGTCAGATTGACGCGACCGAAGTTCACCATCGCGCGCAGTTCCGGGCGCACTTTCACGAGCCCCGCGTGCGAACCCGTGCCCTTCAGGAAGAAGCGCTTGAGACGCTCGACGGGCAATGCCTTCACCTGATCGAGCGAATACACGCCCGCTTCGGCTTTCGCGAGCACCTGGCTGTCGATATCGCTCGCGAACACCGTGCACTGGCGCGCCGCATGCTCGCCGAGCGCTTCGACGAGCGTCATCGCGATGGAATACGGCTCTTCCCCGGTGGAAGCCGCCGAGCACCACACCGAGAACGGCTGCTGCCGGCGCTTCACGAATTCCGCGAGAATCGGAAAGTGATGCGACTCGCGAAAGAACGCCGTGAGATTCGTGGTCAGCGCGTTGACGAACGCTTCCCATTCGGCGTTGTCGTCGTTCGTTTCGAGGCGATCGAGATACTGCCTGAACGTATCGATGCCGCAGGCGCGCAGACGGCGCGCGAGCCGGCTGTACGCCATGTCGCGTTTGTGGTCCGACAGCGAGATGCCCGCGCGCCGATGAATCAGCTCGCGAATGCGGGCGAAGTCCGCCGCCGTGAATTCGAAATCGCGCTCGACTTCCGGACCACGCACACTGGCGCCCAGGTCGATACGCGGGTTGCGCGTTGCCATCATGATGTTTCGTGCTTCCTTGACACCCTTAGCGGCGCCCGATGTGGCGCGTTCTTCGCGCTCGACCCTGCGGACTCGCGCATGCCGTGCGTTTCGATGAAACGCCGGCTATCGATCGTGATGCGCGATGCCCACATGGTCGTGTTCGTTTCCGGATTCGGTTAGAAGGTTTCCCAGTCGCCGTCGGCTGCGACCGTCGCCATGGCGCGCGGCGCGGGCGCGGGCTTCACGGCGCTCGCCGGCTTGACCGCCGGATTGCTCGCGGCCTTGCCTGCTTCCTTGATAACGGCCGCTTCCGGCGCAACTTTCGCGTTCTGAACGGACTTCGCGTGCTTTTCGGCTTTCGACGCAACCGCAGCCGAAGAAGGCTCGATGCGCGCAGCCGGCGCCGACGCCTTGATGCGCGCCGCCGCCGTCGATGCGCTCGCGCGCACCGGCGCCGCGCTTTCCAGACGCCATTGCGCGACCACGTCCTTCAGTTGACGCGTCTGCTCTTCGAGCGATGCCGCGGCAGCCGCCGCCTGCTCGACGAGTGCGGCGTTCTGCTGGGTCACGCTGTCCATCTGCGTGACGGCGCGGTTGACCTGCTCGATGCCGTCGGATTGCTCCTCCGACGCCGCGCTGATCTCGCCCATGATGTCCGTCACGCGGCGCACCGCCTGCACGATTTCGCCCATCGTCTGACCGGCGCGCGCGACGAGTTCCGTGCCGCTGTCGACCTTCGCGGCCGAATCGCCGATCAAGGCCTTGATTTCCTTCGCCGCCGCCGCGCTGCGTTGCGCGAGCGAACGCACTTCGCCCGCGACCACCGCGAAGCCGCGGCCTTCCTCGCCTGCACGCGCCGCTTCGACGGCCGCGTTCAACGCGAGAATGTTGGTCTGGAACGCGATGCCTTCGATCACGCCGATGATGTCGACGACCTTGTTCGAGCTCGACGCGATCGCGTGCATCGTCTCGACGACCTGCTCGACGACTTCGCCGCCCCGCGACGCGATATCCGATGCGCTCACCGCGAGCTGGCTCGCCTGGCGCGCGTTGTCGGCGTTCTGCTTCACGGTGCTCGTCAGTTCTTCCATGCTCGACGCCGTTTCCTGCAGCGACGCCGCCTGCTCTTCCGTGCGCTGCGACAGATCCGTGTTGCCGCTCGCGATTTCATGCGCGCCGACATCGATCGATTCCGCGCCGCGATGCACCGAGCCGACCATCGCTGTCAGGTTGCCGCGCATGCGCTCGATGCCCGCGAACAGGCGGCCGATTTCGTTGGTCCGATCCGTATGCGCGGACTGCGTGAGATCGCCGCGCGAGATGCGGTCGAAGTGATCGACGGCATCGTTGATCGGCTTCACGATCAGGCTGAAGAGCGCCATGCGCGTGCCGATGAGCATCAGCACCGCGAGCACGAGCACCGCGCCGATCGTCATGTTGAGCGCCGCGATATGCGAGGCCGTGCTCGCGCGCGACGTCTCCGCGTGCTCCTGATGCGAGGCCACCGCAGCCGTCACGGCCTGATCGAAGGCGACGAACATCGGGCTGATCTTCGTGTCGGCGATCGCGTGATACGCGGCCATGTCATTCGCGCGGATCGCGGCGAATTCCGGCTCGACGCCGGTCTTCACGAGCGCGTCGCGCTGGGCGACGAGCGCGTCGAACGTTTCCTTCGGCAGCGTCGGTTTCGGCGTGTCGAGATAGACCTTCCAGTTTTCATTGCTCTTGTCGAGCAGATACTGGCCGCGATCGATCGCCTTCTTCGCTTCTTCCGTGCTGCCCGCCTCGGCGAGCGAGCGCACGCGGTCGAGCGTGATGCGCGAGCGCAGCAGATACGACGACGTTTCCGAGAGCGCGCGCATCGCGACCAGGTCTTCCTGCGCGAGCGACGAGAGCGACGCGTTGGCGGAATTGAGCCCGGCGAGCGCGAGCGCGCCGATCAGCGCCGCGCATCCGGTGAACAGCAGGCCGACGAGCGTGAGCGTCGTGCGGATCGACAACTTCTTCAGCATGGCTTCTTTCTCTTCGCTCGTTATGCGGCAACGGAGTCGATCAACTCCATCTCGCGGCTCGTCATGAGCTTTTCGATGTCCATCAGGATCAGCATGCGGCCGTCGACCGTACCGAGACCCGTCAGATATTCCGTCGCGAGCGTGCCGCCGAATTCGGGCGCGGGCATCACCTGCTCCTGCGCGAGCGTGAGCACGTCCGACACGCCATCGACCACCATGCCGACCACGCGATGCGCCACATTCAGGATGATCACGACGGTCTGGTTGTCGTACTCGACGCGGCCCAGATTGAACTTGATGCGCATATCGACGATCGGCACGATGATGCCGCGCAGATTGATCACGCCCTTGATGAACGCGGGCGCGTTCGCGATGCGTGTAACGTTGTCGTAGCCGCGAATTTCCTGCACCTTCAGGATGTCGATGCCGTATTCCTCGGCGCCGAGCGTGAACACGAGGAATTCCTGTCCGGCCGCTTCGGCGTGACCCGCATCACGTCGCGAAGGCGCAGCGGTATGAATCGTTTGAACGTCTGCCATGAATGGCTCCTTCGTTGTTAGTGAGAGTGCGCGCCGTGCTGTGCGCGCGATTCGCGGTTGAGCGCGGCCACGTCGACGATCAGCGCGACACGGCCGTCGCCCAGGATGGTCGCGGCGGAAATGCCGTGCACCTTGCGGTAATTGGTTTCAAGGTTCTTCACGACCACTTGCTGCTGGCCGACGAGTTCGTCGATCAGCATCGCGAAGCGGCGTCCTTCCGTCTGCATGATCGTGACGATGCCCTGCGTCGGCTCGGTGCGCGCGCCTTCGACATCGAACACGCGATGCAGCGCGACGAGCGGCAGATACTCGCCGCGCACGCGCACGACGCGCTCGCCGTTCGCGACCGTGTAGATGTCTTCCGCGACCGGTTGCAGCGACTCCATCACGAAGTTCAGCGGCAGAATGAAGATCTCGTTGCCGACCTTCACCGACATGCCGTCGAGAATCGCGAGCGTGAGCGGCAGCACGATCTTCGTCGTCGTGCCCGCGCCCTGGCGCGACATGATTTCGACGTGGCCGCCCATCGACTGGATGTTGCGCTTCACCACGTCCATGCCTACGCCGCGGCCGGAAATATCGGTCACCTGTTCGGCGGTCGAGAAGCCCGGCATGAAGATGAGTTGCCAGACTTCCTCATCGCTCATCGATTCGGAAACCTGCATGCCCTGCTTCTGCGCCTTCGCGAGAATCTTGTCGCGGCGCAGGCCAGCGCCGTCGTCGCTCACTTCGATCACGATGTTGCCGCCGTGATGCGCCGCCGACAGCACGAGCTGGCCGGTGGTCGACTTGCCCGCCGCGCGGCGCGCTTCCACGGTTTCGATGCCGTGATCGAGCGAGTTGCGCACGAGGTGCGTGAGCGGATCGATGATGCGCTCGATCAGGCTCTTGTCTAGCTCGGTCGCCTGACCGAACGTGACGAGTTCCACTTCCTTGCCGAGCTTGCCGGCGATATCGCGCACGAGACGCGGGAAGCGGCTGAATACGTAATCCATCGGCATCATGCGGATGGACATGACGGCCTCTTGCAGGTCGCGCGCGTTGCGCTCCAACTGCGCCATGCCGTTGAAAAGACGGTCGTGCAGAGCGGGATCGAACGTGCTCGTGGTTTCCGCGAGCATCGCCTGCGTGATGACGAGCTCGCCCACCAGATTGATGAGCTGATCGACCTTCTCAACGCCGACGCGAATCGAGCTGCCTTCCGCCGATGCTGCGGCTTGCGGCCGCGCCTTCTTGTCGGCGTCGCTCGCCGCGGATTTTGTCGGTTGGGCAGCGGACGGGACCTGCAAGCCCGCCGCCGCCGCCGATTCTTCTTTCACTGCTTCCTTGCCAGCCACGGATGCGGGCGCTGCATGCGCCTGCGATTGCTTCGGCTCTTCGTGTAGCGTGGGTTGCACTGCCGGTACTGCTGGCGCTGCTTCGGCGGATTGCGCCGCCGCGTCGCCACGGCCGATCGCGATCTGCTTTTCATCGATCACGAAACAGCACACGGCGACGATATCGTCGGCCGGGACGTCCGAGTCGAGCCAAACCACATACTCGGCGTCCGTCTTCTTTTCTCCGACGATGCTTCCCAGATTCCCCAGCTCCTCGATCAGAGTCGCCAGGTCCTTCTCGCCCACCCCCCGTAGCGTAATTTTCAGGTGGGGTCCTGCATCCGCCGCCAGCGCGCCGGTGTGTCCCGGCGTCGCATCGGCAGCGGTTCCCGCATGTGTCGATACATCGGTGAGTTCGAATGCGCCGTCCCAGTTGCCGTCGTCCTCGATCACGTCCGCCGCCTGTGCGATCACGTGCGCGGGCGGCGCGTTCGGGCCTTCATAGGCGGGCGCGACGTTCAGCTTCGCCGCGTTCTTCTCCGTGCCCGGCAGCGAGGGCGGCTCGATCTGGCTCGGCTGACCGCCTTCGGCCTGCTCGTTCTTCAGGCGCTCCAGCTTCGCGCAGATCGCGGCGGCCGCGGCTGCATCCGGCTCCGTGCTCGCGCGATAGGCGGCGAGCTGATCCGAGAGCACGTCCTTGGTCGCGAGAAACGTGTCGATCATGTCGCGGCGCAGGACGAGCTCATTGTTGCGCGCCCGGTCGAGCAGCGATTCGAGGATGTGCGTCGTCTCGGTGAGCGCGGTGAAGCCGAACGTGGCCGCGCCGCCCTTGATCGAGTGCGCCGCGCGGAAGATCGCCGCGAGGTCTTCCGGGTCCGGATTCGCGATGTCCAGTACGAGCAGCAGTTGCTCCATCTGCGCGAGCAGTTCATCCGCTTCGTCGAAGAAGGTTTGATAGAACTGGGTAATGTCGAGTGTCATGCTTGAGTCACCGTCGGCGCGTGGGTGCGCGGGTTGTCTTTTGCTTTCGCTTCAGTGCTGCGTGTCTTCCGAGAGCGCGGCGACCAGTTCGGTCAGCAGGTCCGGATCGAGCGGCTTCTCGATCCAACCCGTCGCGCCCGCCGAGCGCGCCGCGTCCTTGAAGGGCTCGCCGCCTTCGGTCGTGAGGACCAGGATCGGCGTCGCCCGGTAGGCGTGGTTCGCGCGCAGCGCCACGATCAGATCGAGTCCGCTTCTGCCCGGCATGTGCTGGTCGGTCAGAACCAGGTCGAAGCGCTCCGCGAGCGCCCACTCCAGCCCTTCGTCGCCGTCCGACGCGACGGTCACTTCGTAACCCGCCGTCGCCAGCGTCGCCGAGAGGATTTGCCGCATCGCGGCTGAATCGTCGATTGCCAGAATGTTTTTGATCATGTTTGTCTCTTGCCGTGATGACGGTCGAAACGTGCCGAGTCTTGAGCCTGTTTTTCGAGCAATTTGCTCATTGCGCCGCGGGTCTGGCCGCGATGCCGGGAATAAGCTGGCCGAGTGCCGTCGATGGCGCGCCTTGCGCGTCCGTGCCGTTGTCGAGCGTCGCGCCCGGCGAACCGTCGTCGCGCAGCATCGACATTTCCGTCTTGCGATTGAGCACGATGACGCTGATGCGCCGGTTCTCCGGATCGAGCGGATCCTTCTTGTTCAGGTTCTGTGTCGACGCGAGCCCGAGCACGCGCATCACCTTCGCTTCGTCCATGCCGCCCGCGACCAGCTCGCGCCGCGACGCGTTCGCGCGGTCCGCCGACAGCTCCCAGTTGCTATAGCCCTTCTCGCCGCCCGCGTACTTCACGGCGTCGGTGTGTCCCTGCACGACGATGCGGTTCGGCACGTCGTTCAGTGTCTTGCCGATCTCGCGCAGGATGTCGCGCATGTAGGGCTGCACGGCGTTGCTGGAGAGCGCGAACATCGGGCGCTTCTGCGTATCGACGATTTCGATGCGCAAGCCCTGTTGCGTCGACTCGATGCGGATCTGCTGCTTGAACTGGCGCAGCGTCGGATTGGCCTCGATCGCGGCCATGAGCTTCACCTGCAGATCGTGCAGGCGCACCTGCTCGCGCCGTTCGAGCTCGCCTTGCGCGGCCTTGAGCAATTCTTCGTCGTTGTTGGACGAGGCGCGTTGCGCGAGTTGCGTGCTGCCGTCGGACCTGCGCGCCGCGCCCGCTTCGCTGCTGGAAATATCGCGGCCGCCGCCGGTGAGGATGCTGTTGTCCATGCCGACGGACTTGCCGCCGACCATCGCGGCCTTGAGCGGCATGTTGAAGTACTCGGCGATGCCGCGCCGCTGCACCGGCGATGTCGACGAAAGCAGCCACATCAGCAGGAAGAACGCCATCATCGCGGTCATGAAGTCCGCGTAGGCGAGCTTCCACGCGCCGCCGTGATGCCCCTTCTTGCCGGCGACGATGCGCTTGATGAAGATGGGCCGTTCGCTGTCGTTGCTCATCGCTGTGCTCCGGTCACTTCGACTTGACCCGGCGCACGTGTTCTTCCAGTTCGGAGAACGACGGACGTTCCGTCGAGAACAGCACCTTGCGGCCGAACTCCACCGCGATCGCGGGCGCGTAGCCGTTCAGGCTCGCGAGGATCGTCACCTTGATGCACTGGAACATCTTGGTCTGCTCCGCGACGCGCTGTTCCGCGACGTTCGCGAGCGGCCCGATGAAACCGTAGGAAAGGAGAATGCCGAGGAAGGTGCCGACGAGCGCCTGCGCGATCATCTCGCCGAGAATCGCGGGCGGCTGATCGGCGGAGGCCATCGTGTGCACGACGCCCATCACGGCCGCGACGATGCCGAACGCGGGCATCGCGTCGCCGACCTTGGTCAGCGCGTGCGCGGGCGCCTCGCCTTCGACGTGATGCGTCTCGATTTCCTCGTCCATGAGGCTTTCGATTTCGAACGCGTTCATGTTGCCGCTGACCATGAGGCGCAGATAATCCGTCAGAAATTCGACGATATGGTGATCGTCCAGAATCTTGGGGTACTGGCTGAAGACCGGGCTCTTCGCCGGATCTTCGATATCCGCTTCGAGCGCGAGCGTGCCTTCCTTGCGCGCCTTCGCGAGCAGCACGTAGAGCAGGCCCATCAGCTCCATGTACATGCTCTTGTCGTACTTCGCGCCCTTGAAGAGCGTCGGCAGAACCTGAATGGTCGCCTTGATGGTCTTGACGTTGTTGCCGAGGATGAACGCGCCGACGCCCGCGCCCGCGATCATCAGAATCTCGACCGGCTGCATGAGCGCGCCAAGATGCCCGCCTTCGAGCGCGTAACCGCCGAAAACGGACAGCAATGTCACGAGCGATCCAACGAAAATCAGCACAGTCGAGTCCTCACGTTTTGATGCGGTAAGACCGCCGTTAAGTGGTTTACGGCACTCGACTGAAAAACTTTGGGGGCAAATCCGCTGGGACGGCAAACGGTAAACCCCGCGTGGCAGCGGGACCGTGCCGGAAGTGCGGCGTCAGGCCGCGATGCGTGGAGCGCGCTCCGTCGCGCCCGACGATGCGATCGCCTTGCGCGTCTTGCCCGCGCGCGACGGCGGCTGGCACAGGCCGCAGACATAGCCCGCGCGCAGTTCGTACGCGTGGGCGACGAAGCGTCCGCCGCAGCGCACGCAGGCGTTGGTCTGCAGCATGCCGGAATCGAAGTAGCGCACGAGTGTCCATGCGCGCGTGAGCGACAGCACGGGCTCGTCGCCGTGCATCTCGAGATGTTCGAGGTACAGGCGGTAGCTCTTGACGATCGTCTGAATCGTCGATTTCAGGCCGCCGTGCGTATCGACGAAGCGATAAATCGCGTGAAACAGCGACGAATGAATGTTCGGCTGCCAGGTCATGAACCAGTCGGTCGAGAACGGCAGCATGCCCTTCGGCGGCGACGCGCCCTTCAGCTCCTTGTAGAGCTTGATGAGACGGTCCCGCGAGAGGCTCGTTTCCGCTTCGAGCAACTGCAGCCGCGCACCCAGTTCGATCAGTTCGATCGCCAGGGTAATTTCGCGGACTTCCGCGACCACGCTTTTTGTCGCCATCGGGGTGTCGCGTGGCTCAGCCGATCTGCTCGACGGGACCGTCGGCCAGCAGGATCGCCGCGTGGGCGTGCGCGAGCGCCGCGCTCTTGTCCTTGTCGGCGAGCGACGAGAGGAGCGTGTGATCGTCGAAACGAAAGCGGCACAGCAAATGGCTCGACGACGCCACTTTCACCGCCTGCGCGAGCGTCAGCGAGGTCAGCACCTGCGCGACCTGCGCGGAAAGCCCGAGGCGGTACATCGCCGAAACGCGGTCTTCCTGAAGGAGCCGCTGTGCGAGGAGCAAGTACGACAGATTCACCTCGCGGATTTCCGCGAGCGTACTCGTATTGCTGATCGTCATGTTTTTCCCCGAATCGATACTTGGCTGGTCAGGCCCGGCGGGTGAACGTTTGCTCGAATTCGCAAAGGACAGGCGAATGCGGCCCCGCGCGCGTTGTCTGGTCTCGATTCGATTGTCGCCGATGCCCGCGGCCGCGCCTGTCGGACAAACCTTCCGACGCAACGACGGAGTTTCGCGAAGATTCGTGTAGGAATATTTCTTACACGCCCACGTCCTTCGCTTGCCGATCGGCAGACATAAGTTATCGGCAATTATTCGTCTGACTTAATGCCGGCGTTTCGGCTTTTCGCGGTGTGCCGCGTCAGACATCAATCGCTGCAATGTTCGGCGCGCAGGACCGCAAATTGCTTATAAGAACCTCGCGGCGTGTTCCACGCTTCAAATCCGTCTACATCATCTTTTTCGGTGCAATTTCTGACTTCGTAACAGCACATGTTTCGCGCTGTAACAACGATAAGCGATTGAAAAATGACGTGAAATGCCGCTCTCGATCCCGATAATGGGCAGTAAGGGATAACCCGGTCGCGATGTTTTTCATCTCCGGGCCTATCTCGGGCGGCGTCTACACCTCACGCGGCCCGCCCGAATGGCATGTGTTGAGCGCTCGACCGGAGCGTGACTGCAATGCCTCACCTACATGGAGAGTCACGTTATGCGAATCGCACAAATTGCACCGTTGCACGAAGCAGTTCCTCCGAAGTTTTACGGCGGCACTGAACGCGTCGTGTCATATCTGACCGATGCGCTCGTCGAGCTCGGCCACGATGTAACCTTGTTCGCAAGCGGCGATTCGCAAACCAAGGCGACGCTCGACGCGGTGTGGCCGCGTGCGTTGCGTCTCGATCCGACCGTGCGCGATGCGCTCGCGCCGCACATGCTGTTGCTCGAAACCGTCCGCCAGCGCGCGCACGAGTTCGACGTGCTGCACTTCCACCTCGACTACATGCCGTTCCCGCTGTTCACGCAGATGGACACGCCGTTCGTGACGACGCTGCACGGCCGTCTCGATCTGCCGGAACTGCAGCCGATCTTCAACACGTTCACGAAGGCGAACGTCATTTCGATCTCGGACAACCAGCGCGGCCCGCTGCCGCAGGCGAACTGGCTGAACACCGTTTATCACGGTCTGCCGAACCAGCTACTGACGCCGCAGCCGCACAAGAAGCCGGAATATCTCGCGTTCCTGGGGCGCATCTGCCCGGAAAAGCGCGCCGATCTGGCCATCAAGATCGCGGCGCAAAGCGGTCTGCCGCTGAAGATCGCTGCCAAGGTGGACAAGGTCGACCAGGAATACTTCAAGTCGACGATCGAGCCGCTGCTGTCGGAAGCGCATGTCGAGTTCATCGGCGAGATCAACGAGGCGCAGAAGCCGGAATTCCTTTCGGGCGCGAAGGCGCTGCTTTTCCCGATCGACTGGAACGAGCCGTTCGGCCTGGTGATGATCGAGGCGATGGCTTGTGGCACGCCGGTGATCGCGTTCAATCGCGGCTCGGTCCCTGAAGTGATCGATCACGGCGTGACGGGCTTCATCTGCGAGGACGTGCAGGGCGCAGTCGGCGCGTTGCAACGACTCGATGAACTGTCGCGTACGGAAATTCGCGCGCAGTTCGAACGCCGCTTCAGCGCGCACACGATGGCGCAGAATTACGTCGAGAGCTATACCGCAATGCTCCAGGCCGCGAAGCGCCCGGTGCTGCGCCAGGTCGCGGTGGGTTAATGGTCATACCGCTCGCCTGACTTTCAAGTCGCATCGAATACCGCCCGCTTGCCGGGCGGTATTTTTTTGCGCGTACGCCGCGCGTCTATCTGAGCGGGCGCTCCCGCTTTCCTGCGCGGCATATCAAGAACAATCCGAAGTTTCATTTCGATACCCGTGAATTGAGAGCCGATCCACCATTTTTGACAATTCGCCGAAGACTCCGCGCTTAAACTCCGCTCCGCGAGCGCATCACGCGTTCTTGTTTTAAATCAATGGCTTTTCAATTTTTCACTAAGGCAGGATCATGCATTTGTCGAAGCGTCTCGGCGCTGAAGTTTTCGGTACTTTCTGGCTCGTGCTGGGCGGCTGCGGAAGCGCCGTGCTCGCCGCGGCCTTTCCTCAACTCGGCATCGGCTTCGCTGGCGTCGCGCTGGCGTTCGGTCTCACGGTGCTGACGATGGCCTATGCCATCGGACACGTCTCCGGTTGCCACCTGAATCCGGCTGTGAGCATCGGTCTCGCGACGGCTGGCCGCTTCCCGGTGCGCGATCTCGTGCCGTACATCGTCGCGCAGGTGATCGGTGCGACGCTCGGCGCATGGGTTATCTACCTTATCGCGACGGGCAACCCGAGCTTCGACTTCGCGTCGAGCGGGTTCGCTGCGAACGGCTTCGGCGAGCACTCGCCGGGTCATTTCTCGATGGTGGCGGCGCTGGTCTGCGAAGTCGCGATGACCTTCTTCTTCCTGTTCGTGATCCTGGGCGCCACCGACGACCGCGCGCCGAAAGGCTTCGCGCCGCTCGCGATCGGCCTGTGCCTGACGCTCATCCACCTGATCTCGATTCCGGTCACCAATACGTCGGTGAATCCGGCGCGCTCGTCGAGCCAGGCGTTCTTCGTCGGCGGCTGGGCGCTCGACCAACTGTGGATGTTCTGGATCGCGCCGATCGTCGGTGCAATTCTCGCGGGCCTGCTGTATCCGGCTCTGACGCGCCAGAAGTAAGCGTCGGCGGCAAATAAAAGACGGGCGCTACATGCGCCCGTTTTTCTTTTCACGCTACGCCGCGCATTCGAATGATTAAAAGCGCGCGACAAATGTAATGCCGAATTACGCAGCATGCTTATGAATTGTTGCGAACCCAATTTCCTGCACACAGAGCAAGACGCGGAAGGGCCGTCCGACAAGGCTTCAAACGATGTCACCCGTCCAGCTTCCCTTTCTACCGCCCTTACGCCGCCCTTGCACACCGTAACAAGTCCTCGAAGCATGTAAGACGGCGGACGCTTACATTGAACTCATGCGACACACGTCGCCTTAAAGGAGAAAGACAATGAAGCGCATCGTCACCCAAATGCTCGTCGCGACCGGCCTTGCAATCGGTGCTGTCGGAGCGGCTCAGGCTCACAGCGATCTGCACATCGGCGTATCGCTCGGCGCGCCGGCTTATGTGGCGCCGGCTCCGGTGTACGTGCGTCCTGCGGCGCCTGCGTATCGCGCGCCGTACTATCGCCATGAGGAACCGCGCTGGCACGGTGGCTACGGCCACGATTACGGCCGCTATAACCGCGCGGGCTGGAACCACGGCGGCTACGGCAACAACTGGGGCCATCGCGGATAAGCGAAAACGGGCCGCCGGCAAATCCGGCGGCGCGTCGCGCCCGACGCTCAGTCGGGCGTCTGTCCCGGCGACGCCAGTTCGTCGCGAATGCCGAACAGCTTGCGCAACTGATGCGCAACGCCCGCTTCGAAGTTGTTCCCGACGCGCGGCACGTCTGGCAGACGCTTGATGAGGTCCGGATTGGCGTTGTTCATCATGAACGGATGCCCGGCGGTTTCGAGCAGATCGATATCGTTCATGTTGTCGCCGAATGCGACGCACTGCGCGGTATCGACATCGAGCCGCTCCAGCACGAAACGCAGCGCGCGCCCTTTCGATACGTCCGACGTCATCACTTCCAGACAATCCGGCAGCGAATACGTGACGTAAAGCGAGTCGCCGAATTCGCGCTCGAGATTCGCGGCGGTTTCCTTCAGATCCGCCGGCTCACCGATATACAGCACTTTCGCGATGTTCACGCCGTCATGCTCGCGCAAATCCATCACCTCGTACTTGAAGCCCGAATCCTGGTGAAAGACCAGCAGCTCGGGCGCGTGGCGGTCGATGAGCCAGGCGTCGTCGGCGAACAGATTGACGATCACACGGCCGTGCGCGCCCGCGAGTTCCGGCTGCACGAGACGGCGTACGGCGGCGGGATCGAGGTCGCGCGAATAGATGCGCTCGTCGCCGGGTGCATGCACGCGCGCGCCGTTCGACGTGATCAGATAGGCGTCGACGCCGAGCAGATCGCGAATTCCGGCGACGTCACGGTAATGCCGGCCCGTCGCGATGATGATGGGCACGCCGCGCTCCGCCAGCGTGCGCACGGTTTCGGCGGTGAAGGGGTCCAGCTGGTGGTCGCTGTTCAGAAGCGTACCGTCGAGATCAGTAGCGATGACCGAGTACATGACTGCCTTTGTGGTGCCGCAAAGCTCGTTATTTTATCTCGCCGGGCTGCCGGCAGCCCCGAATGCGCACGCCGCGCGCCGCGCCAGTTCGAGCGCGCCCGCTGCTGAATCCGCGCGCGGCGCCCGCACCCGCTCCCGCAACACGGCGGGCACGAACGGTTCGTAAGGCTCGGCAAGTCCGCCGCACAGCGCGACGGGGAGCGCGCCCGCCGCATCGAGCGCCGCGACGAGACGCTCGATTTCGAGCGCCGCGCGCTTGAGCAGCCGCGCCGCGACCGGATGATCGTGGAACTCGAATACGGTCGGGGCGAGCGTCGCGTAACCGGTCTGGTTCGCGGCGCAAAGCCACACGACGAGGCTGTCGCGATCCGTCGCACCGGTGCGCGCGAGCAGCGCACGCGACCATGCGTCTTCGGTCGCGCGGCCGTCGAGGACGCGTTGAAGATGAACGACCGCGCGCAGGCCGAGCCATGCGCCGCTGGCTTCGTCGCCGCTCGGGAAGCCGTAGCCGCCCGCGATGCGGCACACGCCCGCCTCGTCCAGCGACGCCGCGATGCTGCCCGTGCCGAGCGCGACGATCACGCCGGATTCGCCGCCATGCGCGCCGAGCACGGTCGTGTAGGCGTCGCTTTCCACGCGTAATGCGCGCACGTCCGGCGCGCAGGCATGAAACGCCGCGAGCCAGTCCGCGTTGTTCACGCCCGCGAGTCCACAGCCGAGCACGCAGTCGCGCCAGTCGAAGGGCAGCGCGGCTGCGTCGAACGCCCGCCGGCACGTATCGCCGATGGACTGCCACGCGCGTTCGACGCCGAGCCCGAGTCCCGATGGCCCGCCATTCGCGCGTGCGAGCTCGGTGCCGTGCGCGTCCGCGAGGACGACGCGGGTGCCGCTTCCGCCGCCGTCGATGCCGAGCAGGAAGCCATTGAATTCCGATGTCGAGGATGTAGTCATGCGCGCAAGCTTACCGGTGGGCACGGCGCGCGCCAATTGGCCGAACGGCAGAGGTGGCGCGTCGCGGACGTTCGGCTATGCTGACGCGATCCAGAAAAACGACGAGGACTCGCAATGGCAGACATCGATCACACCCGCTGCGCCTGGGCCACGACCGACGCGATGATCCAGTATCACGACATCGAATGGGGCGTGCCTTCGCGCGACGACCAGCATCTGTTCGAAATGCTGATTCTGGAAGGCGCGCAAGCCGGCCTCTCCTGGTCGACGATCCTCAACAAGCGCGAGGGTTATCGCGCGCTTTTCGCGGGCTTCGACATCGACAAGGTGGCGCGCTTCACCGAAAAGGACATCGAGCGGATCGTGCAGGACGCGCGCGTCGTGCGTAATCGGGCGAAGATCGAATCGGCGGTGCTCAATGCGCGCGCCGTGCAGCAGATCCAGCAGGAACACGGCTCGTTCGCGGATTTCGTCTGGTCTTTCGTCGATGGCAAGACCATCGACACGCCGCGCGATGCTGCGAACCCCACGCCTGCGTCCACGCCTGAATCCGACGCCTTGAGCAAGGCGCTCAAGAAGTACGGCTGCAAGTTCATCGGCACGACCATTTGCTACGCCTTCATGCAGGCCACCGGTTTGGTCAACGATCACGCCGTCGGTTGCATATCGCGAGGAAAACCTAAGACAAAAAGGAAGACGGCCGCCAAATCCACACGCTGAAGACATTCGTATGCGGGAAATTTTTGCTTTTTGGCAACACGTCTGAGTACAAAATACGTCTCTCGGCGTAAACACCTATAGAAGCCGATTTTTTTGCAGTGAAGCACGCGCAATGCCCCGAATTGCAAGGCTTTTTGCCGGGTTTTCCGCACTGCACGAACGTACGAGCCGTGTAAAAATGGCGTTCTCGCGTGCGCTGGCGCACCTTTTTACCGGACCGAACCGTTATAACTGACGGTGTACGGATCGTTCACTGAGTGTAGAAATCCGACGCGAGCCAGTCCGGGAAACCGCCGTGCTCGATGCAGTGTCCGAGCGGCGAAGCATTCATTCAGGTTGCGCCACATTCGCAACGACGCCGCCGCTCCGGTAAGCAGGTGCAGCTTCTCGAAAACTCAAACGCACGGCCGCTGCGCAGGGGCGCAGGGGAGATGATCATGAAAAGCTTGAACTTCCTGACCCATCAGGAGATTTTCAACGGCGCGGTACAGCATCTTTTTGTGCAAGGCCAAGCGGCTTTGCTGCCGCAGGGCGGCGGCGCGTATCGCGGATACTGCGGCGGCTGTCCTGTCGGCAGCTTCATCAAGCCGCGCGACTACATCACCGCGATGGAAGGCGTGCCCATTCGCTTTATCGCGAAGCCGCCCGAGCAGGTGCCGGCGTACATGGATGTCGGCGTCGCGGCGCTCAGGCGCGCGCTGCTTCGTGCGCGCATCAACGTGTTCGATCCCAATACCGTCGAATTGCTCTCCTGTCTGCAGAACGTGCATGACGTGTTCGGCAAGTGGGAGTGGCGCGAGCGTCTGACGTCGATCGCGCGTCAGTTCGGGCTGTCCGCCGAACTTCTCAAAACGGCTGCGTGATATTGCAGGTGCTGTGATGTTGAGCCCCATTACGATGTTGAGCCCGAAGGAGATTTACGAGCGCGTCAGCGAGCACTTGCTGACGCAGCGCGCGGTGTCCGAAGACGACAACGGTTCGTGCCGGCTCCGCAGTCCGGAAGGCCGCAAGTGCGCGATCGGATCGCTGGTGCGCGACGAGTTGTACGAGCCCGAGCTGGAGGGCGTCGGCATTTCGTACTATCGGCATGCGCGGGACGGACGGCTGTTGCGCGCGCTCTACGCATCGAACGTGAATGCCTACGATCCGAACATCATCGATCTGCTGATCGAGCTTGAGGAAGTACACGATTACGCCGATATCGACGAGTGGCCGGAACTGCTCGCCGCGCTCGGAAAGCGTCACGCGTTCGTGTGACACCCGCGATAGCGTAGTTCGAAGCACAAACAAAACGGCGGTGCGCCCATACGGGTCGCACCGCCGTTTTGTCGTGCGGACGAGAATCCGAAAATTCTCGCCGGCCAGAGACGCTTAGTGCATCTTCTTCGGCAGCATCTGGCTGCGCAGGCGCTTGCGCAGACGCGCGACAGCGGCTGCCTTCTTGCGCTTGCGCTCGGTGGTCGGCTTTTCGTACGACTGGCGCTCGCGCAGTTCGGCGATGAGGCCATTGCGCTCGATGGTGCGGCGGAAACGCCGAATCGCGACATCGAACGGCTCGTTTTCTTTGAGGACGATAGTGGTCATGTAAATCCTGAGTTTGCTAAACGTATTTTTCAAGCGCGCGACGATAGAGCTGCCGCGCCCCGGCACTCCGATCGTCCGCCGGACACGAAATGGCGCGGCGGACACGAGCAAAGCGGCCACGGAGGCCGGAAAAGAGAGCGTTGGGATTCAGCCGACAAAGCGGCATGCGCTTTCGAAAGAACCACACGAACGCGCGTTTCAGAGCCGTTCGCCGCTGCTTGTTGACGTTGTCATTCTCAGCGGCGAAGGCAGGAAATCGGGCACATTTCTCGATTCGGGCGCGATGTTACCAGAACACCGCACCGCTGCCAACTCCCCCGATCCATCCAACCCATTGATGCAACAGATTTATTTCTGCCACGCGCTGGCTTCGTCGAGGAGCTGGATGTCGTCGTCGGCGAGTTGCAGGCGCGTCGCGGCGGCGAGGCTTTCGAGTTGCGCGACCGACGTGGCGCTGGCGATCGGCGCCGTCACGCTTGGGCGCGCGATCATCCATGCGAGCGCGACGGTCGCGGGCGCCGTGTCGTTGCGCTTCGCGACTTCGTCGAGCGCATCGAGAATCCTGAAGCCGCGCGCGTTCAGATATTTTTCGACACGCGAGCCGCGCGCCTTGTGCCGCGTATCTTCCTTCGACCGGTACTTGCCCGACAGAAAACCGCTCGCGAGCCCGTAGTACGGCACGACCGCGATCTCGTGCTGTTCCGCCACCGGCTCCAGACCGGCTTCGTAACCCTCGCGCTCGTAGAGGTTGTATTCGGGCTGAAGGATCTGATACGCCGGCAGACCCGACTCTTTTGCGATCGCAAGCGCCGCGTCGAGCCGCTCGCCAGTGTAATTCGACGCGCCGATCACCCTCACCTTCCCCGCCTTGATGAGCTTCTGATACGCGTCGAGTGTTTGATCGAGCGGCGTGTTTTCGTCGTCGTAATGGGAGAAATAGACGTCGATGTAATCGGTCTTGAGACGCCGCAGCGAATCGTCGACGGCCGCCGCGATGTTCGCCGCCGTCAGCCCGGCGCGCGTGCCGAGCTTGCCGACTTTCGTCGCGAGCACGACCCGATGCCGCTTGCCGCTTTCCTTGAACCATTTGCCGATGATCGTCTCCGATTCGCCGCCCTGATGCCCTTCGACCCAGGCGGAATAGACGTCCGCGGTGTCGATGAAATTCAGGCCGTGGTCGACGAACGCGTCGAGGATCGAGAACGACGTGCGCTCGTCGGCAGTCCAGCCGAACACGTTGCCGCCGAAGACGAGCGGCGCGATTTTCAGTTCCGATGTGCCGATGCTGCGTGTCTGCATGTGTGCTCCGGATGCGCGAAAAGAACGGACCGAAAAGCATACGCGCGAAACCGGCGCCTTGCCGGGCGAGCTTCTGGAGGCTTACGACCGCATTCATTACACAAATCGTTTGCGGAGGGCTTAAGTTTTTTTCGAGGGGCCCGATAACCACAAGTAGGCGGCCGGCTATCACCGAGCGCAGGACCGCCAGGCAACACTCGGTGCCAAAGCCAAAGCCAGACAAAGTCTCCCAGGAGAGCAAAAAATGATCGGTATCAATAGCAATATCAACTCGCTGGTTGCCCAGCAGAACCTGAACAGCACGCAAAGCGCACTGTCCTCGGCCATCACCCGTCTGTCGTCGGGCAAGCGCATCAACAGCGCAGCTGACGATGCGGCAGGCCAGGCAATCGCTTCGCGCATGACGTCGCAGATCAACGGTTTGAACCAAGGCGTGTCGAACGCGAATGACGGCGTGTCGATGACCCAGACGGCGTCGAGCGGCCTGAACCAGATCACCGACAACCTTCAGCGTATCCGCCAGCTGGCCGTGCAATCGGCGACGGGCTCGCTTTCGTCGGACGACCAGGCAGCGCTGCAGAAGGAAGTGTCGCAGCGTATCGCTGAAGTGAACCGTATCGCTTCGCAAACCACGTACAACGGTACGAACGTGCTCGACGGCTCTGCTGGTCAAGTGAGCTTCCAAGTCGGTGCGAACGTCGGCCAGTCGATCAGCGTGAACCTGAGCCAGAATGTCGGTGCGTCCAACCTTGGTCAAGGCCTGATGACGCAGGGCTCGACCCTCTCGACGTTCTCGAATCTGAACCTCGACCAAAACGGCAGCGCGGTGTCGGGCACGACCAAGCCCACGATCACGTCGATCAACGTCCTCGCGGACGGCCAAGGCGGCTTCAAGTTCACCGACCAGAACAATCAGGCGCTGACTTCGAACGCGGTGACGAACCTGTTCGGCAATTCGACGACGGGAAGCGGCACGGCGTTGAAGCTGACGACGCAAGGCGCGCTTTCGACTCAAGCCAACGTCGCGAGCACGGCTCAAACCAACGCGATTCAGGCCGCGGCCACGGCGAATACGGCTCCGTTCCAAGCATCGGGCACCAATCTCGGGAACGTTCAGATCAACCTGACCAGCAACGGTCAGTTGACGACGGCTGCCAATGCGACCATCGCGTCGATCGACATCAACAGCGACGGCAAGGGCGGTTATCAGTTCGTCGCGAAGGACAACTCGGGTACCGCAGTCACGCTGACGGGTGCACAGCAAAGCGCCATCAACGGCCTGTTCAAGTCCGGCACGGCCAAGGGAGCCTCGCTGTCGGCAGGCGCAGCGCTCTCCGGCAATTCGAGCTGGGCGACGACGATCAGCAACGCCGCTGCCGCCAACGTTGCGGACCCGTCGACCGGCGCGTTCCCGTCCACCACTTCGCTGCTCGGCACGATTTCGGGCGTCGGCCTGAATGCTACTGGCACGGCCGCGGGCACGGATATCAACACCGTTCAGATCTACGGCGACGGCAAGGGCGGCTACACGTTCAAGGGCATCCAGTCCGACGGCACGACGGCGTCCACGGCGGCCGGAAGCGTGATCAGTGGTTTGTTCAGCCAGGGCACGCCGACGGCTGCTTCGCTGACCGGCACGGGCGCGCTCGCAGACGCAACTTCGGCCGAAGGCGTTGCTGCCACGCAAGCGGCGACGGCAAACACGAACAGCGTGAACCTCGCCAACGCCACGAACACCCCGCCGAAGGTTTCGGACATCGACATCAGCACGACGGAAGGCGCGAACGCAGCAATCGAGGCAGTCGACAAGGCACTGAGCACGGTCAACAACATCCAGGCTGACCTCGGCGCTGCACAAAACCGCTTCACGTCGATCGCTTCGACGCAGACGCAACAGGCGACCAACCTGTCGTCGGCTCAGTCGCAGATCACCGATGCGAACTTCGCGCAGGAAACCGCGAACCTGTCGAAGGCTCAAGTGCTGCAACAAGCTGGTATCTCGGTGCTGGCTCAAGCGAACTCGATGCCCCAGCAAGTTCTGAAGCTCCTCGGCTAAGCATCGTCGCCGACGCTGTAACCGGCGCGCATCATCAGTACAATGCGCGCCGGATGTAATAAAACATCGCAGCAAAGAAGCACAAGCAGTCAGCGCCCGGGGAGCTCGTCTCCCTGTGCGCATTTCCGGGAGATGACGCCTCCCGCCCAATTTCCAACGATCGCGAAAACGCAACGACCGGAGTACACATGACCACCGTAGCCACGTCAACGGGTTCCACTGTCGATCCGACCAGCGCTGTCCAGCAGGCCGCGCAGTCGATCATCAGCGGCTCCACGAACTCGACGATGGACGTGAACTCGCTCGTCAGCGCGATCGTCAACGCGAAGGTCGCGGGACAGACCGACGCGCTCAACAACAAGAAAACGGCCGACAACACGCAGCTCACAGCGATCGGCACGTTGAAGTCGATTCTTTCGCTGCTGCAGAGCTCGCTCACGAATCTCGCGAACGGCACCACGCTTTCCCAGTTCACCGCCACCGCCGACGGCAAAGGCCTCACGGCCACCGCGGCCAGCGGCGCGGTCGCGGGCAGCTACGCCGTGAACGTGAAGAACATCGCGACGTCGCAGTCGATCACGTCGGGCGCATTCAAGTCGACCGACACGCTCGGCACCGGCTCGATGACGCTCAACGTCAACGGCAAGACCAGCACGATCAAGATCGACAGCAGCAACAACACGCTTTCGGGCATCGCTTCGGCGATCAACTCGGCGTCCGACAATCCGGGCGTCACGGCGACCATCGTCAACGGCACGGACGGCGCGCACCTCGTGCTGCGCTCCTCGTCGACGGGTCTGTCCAACGGCATCAACGTCACGGTCAACGCCGACGACAGCACGTCGTCGCTCAACAAGCTTGCCGTCGCAACCACGACGGCCGCCGCGACCACGACGACCGACCCGAACGATTCGACCAAGACCATCAACGTTCCCGCCCAGACGCAGATCAACAGCACGGGCGGCTGGACGCAAAGCACGGCAGGCCAAGACGCGAACCTGACGGTCGCGGGCACGGCAGTGTCGAGCTCGAGCAACACGATCAAGGACGCGATCGCGGGCGTGTCCATGAACCTCACGTCGGACTCGGTCGGCACGACACAGACGCTCACCATCGGCCAGGACGTGGCCGGCCAGAAGACGACCATCGAAGCGTTCGTCACCGCGTACAACAACTTCATCAGCACGGCGTCGTCGCTGACGTCGTTCGACTCGACCCAGGCGGCAGGCTCGCAAGGCGGCGCGCTGCTCGGCGATTCGATGATGAACTCGATCAAGAACACGATTTCGAGCACGATCAGCAAGGCGATCGGCACCGGCAAGGATCAGGTCAATCTGGCATCGATCGGCATTTCGCTGCAACCCGACGGCTCGTTGCAAACCGACGAAGACAAACTCACCGACGCGCTCACGAACAGCAGCGGCACGGTTGCATCGCTGTTCAACTCGACCAACGGCGTCGCGGCACAGTTGAATACGAGTCTGACGTCGTTCCTGCAGACGGGCGGCATCATCGACTCGCGCACGACTGCGCTCAACAACGACCTGTCGAGCATCGCTGATCAACAGACGCAGCTCACCGCTTACACGCAGCAACTGACTACGTCGTATAACGCCCAGTTCACCGCGCTCAACACGCTGATGTCGCAAATGGCGACTCAGGGCAGCTACCTGACCGCGCTCTTCGGCGGCACGAACAGCGCGGGCGCGCTGGCTACGAACTCGAAGTAACGGGAAGGCACCGGACCATGAACCAGAATGAATTGATCCAGAACGCCTGGGCGTTGACCGAAGCGATCGACGAAGCAGTCGGCAAGGACGACTGGGCGCATGCAGCCGAACTCGCGCAAGCGCGCGCGCCGCTCGTGATGGCGCTGCAGGCCGAGCAGCCGGCGGATGCGCTCATCGTCATTCGCAAGATTCAGGCAAGCATCGATGCAGTTGCCGCGCATGCCCGGACGGCGCAAACGACGCTGGCGGCGACTTATCGCCGGTCGATGGACGGAGCGAAGGCCGCGAGCCGGTATCAACAGGCAGCGCGCTTCTAAAGTTTTCTTTTCCCGCGCCGATAACACTTCTAAGAACAACAAGAACAAGGCGCCGATGTCAGGCGCGCTGCTTCGCTCTTGATGCCCGCCTCGGCGGGCATTCTTGTTTCTCAGCGCCCAAGTGTCAGCACGAGATACGCCGCATACAGCACGCCGTTCCCGAGCAGCGCCCACAGCACGACGCCATTATCTTTCGCGTTGAACCGCAGCCACGCCGCCGCCGCGAGCGTGATCAGCACGCCGGTCAGCACTTCGATCCGCGGCTCCCACGGCGTCAGCATGATGCCGATTCCCGGCAGCAACGTCCCTTGAAACACCATCGCCCCGGTTATGTTGCCGAACGCGAGCGTGTCCTTTCCTCTGCGCGCCCACATGATGCTGTTCACTTTCTCGGGCAATTCCGTGGCAATCGGAATGATGATGAGCGACAGCAGCAGCGCCGAAATCCCCAGTGCATGCGACACGCCCTCGACGCCGTGAATGAATCCCTTGGCGCCGCCGACGAGCAACACGATACCGACGAGAAACTGCAGCATGATCGTGCCGAGCGACGTCTTCAGACCGAGGCGCGACGCGAACAAGGCCTCGGGCGCTTCCGTCCCGTGACCGCCCTCGACGAGCTTCGCCGAAGCCCTGAACGTCGAAATCACATAGACGACATAGACCCCGACCAGACCGGCCGCAAACAGTGCACGCACCTGCCATGCATGATGCGGCACGAACATCGCGGCGCACGCGATGAGGAACGCGCACAGGAAGAAGTTGAGATCGCGCGTGAAGCCGCTGCGCTCCGGCGTGATCCGCCCGCGCAAGCCGCGCGACTTGAGAATCGCGACCGTCATCAGGCAGGTGGAAAGCGTCGCGAGCATGAGCGGCGCGCCGAGAATCGCGCCGACGCCGATCTCTTCATTGACCGCACGGCTCGATGTCCCGCCGAGCAGCGCGATGATAGGCACCGTCGTCTCCGGCAAGGCCGTGCCGACCGCCGCGAACAGCGATCCGGTCACGCCTTCGGAAATGCCAAGCCGTTCGCCGAGATGTTCGAGCGCGTTCGTGAAAAGCTCTGATGCGACAAGAATGATCGCGAGCATCAACGCGAGTTCGAGGAAGAGCATCGTCATGCGGCACCTCGCATCGAAACATGCGATAAGCGCGCAAGCGTGCGCGAGAGACGGGGATGTTTTAGTTGTGGGGACACGATGATTCCACGGCCGGACGTCAAGCGAACCACGATGCGCCACGCGCCGTCCGACCAAGAACGACATAGCGCATCGATGGTCTCGCCAAACCGTTCCGGTCGAACGCGCCACGGCAGCAGGGCCGAGGATGTTGACGCGTTCTCCTTCGCTCACGAAGGAAGGCTACTCCCCAAAGACGGCGCAAGTGTAGCCTGATGCGCCGGGTTTCGGCAAGCCGCGCATGCGCGCGACAAAAACGTAAAGAATAAGCGTATGCCGATCGAATCGTTGTCGGCGTCCGATGCATTCGCTAATCTAGCCGCGCCGGGCGCGTCGCTTGCTGCGTGCGCCCCATGCTCATCCACGAACAAAAATGAAGATCACCGGAGATCTCATGCGCCTGAAATTTTTTGCCGCAGCCGCGGCAGTGGCATGCTTCGCCACGCCGATGATTGCGTCGTCCAAGCCGCTCACCGTCTGCACCGAATCGAGCCCGGATGGCTTCGACGTCGTGCAATTCAATTCGCTCGTGACGACCAATGCGTCGGCGGATGTCATCTTCAATACGCTCGTCTCCTACGACGAAGCCGCGAAGAAAGTCGCGCCCTCGCTCGCGGAAAAGTGGGACGTGAGCAGCGACGGCCGGACCTACACCTTCCATCTGCGTCCGGACGTTCAGTTTCAGACGGCCGACTACTTCAAGCCCTCGCGAGCGCTCAATGCCGACGATGTCGTCTTCACGTTCGAGCGCATGCTGTCGGACAGCAATCCCTGGCACAAGATCGCGGGCGCGAGCGGCTTTCCGCACGCGCAATCGATGGGTCTCGTGAAGCTCATCAAGGCCGTATCGAAAGTCGATGACCACACCGTGAAATTCGAGCTCAACGAGCCGAACGCGACCTTCGTGCCGATTCTCACGATGGGATTCGCCTCGATCTACTCGTCCGAGTACGCCGACAAACTGCTGAAGGCGAACCAGCAAAACGATCTGAACAGCAAGCCCATCGGCACCGGGCCGTTCGCGCTGAAAAGCTATACGAAGGACTCCGTGATCCGCTACGACGTCAATCCGGCGTACTGGGGTCCGAAGCCGAAGATCGACCGCCTGATCTACGCGATCACGCCGGATGCGTCCGTGCGCGCGCAGAAGATCAAGGCGGGCGAATGCCAGATCGCGCTGTCGCCGAAGCCGCAGGATGTGCTCGACGCGAAGAAGGACAAGTCGCTGAAAGTAAGCGAGGCGCCCGCGTTCATGACGGCGTTCGTCGCGCTCAATACGCAGAAGAAGCCGCTCGATAATCCGAAGGTGCGTCAGGCGATCAACATGGCTTTCGATCGCACGACGTACATGAAGACCGTGTTCGACAACACGGCCACGCCCGCGGTGAATCCGTATCCGCCGAATACGTGGAGCTATGACAAGAACGTCACGGCGTACAAGTATTCATCCGCCGATGCGAAGAAGCTGCTCGCCGATGCGGGCTTCCCGAACGGTTTCGACACGACGATCTGGGTACGTCCGAACGGCAGCGTGCTGAACCCGAATCCGAAAGCCGGCGCCGAACTGCTGCAAGCGGACCTCGCGAAGATCGGCGTGAAGGCGCAGGTGAAAGTGATCGAGTGGGGCGAACTGATCAAGGAAGCGAAACAAGGTCAGCACGACATGCTGTTCATGGGCTGGGCCGGCGATAACGGCGACCCGGACAACTACATGTCGCCGCTCTTCAGTTGCAACGCGGTGAAGTCGGGCATCAACTTCGCGCGCTACTGCGACAGCCAGCTCGACAAACTCATCGCCGACGGCAAATCGACAGCCGATGTCGCGCAGCGCACGAAGGCGTATGTCGATGCGCAGAAGATCATCCACGATCAGGCGCTGTGGATTCCGCTCGTGTACCCGACGGCCGCCGCGCTCACGCGTGCGAATGTGAGCGGCTATAACGTGAGTCCGTTCGGGCGCGTGAACTTCGGCGGCGTTTCGGTGCAGTAAAAAATGTCAGGCCGGCGTGAAGCGGATCACGCCATCATCGCCGGTCTGACGCTTCAACGTTCCATCGAGCCAGAGCAGGTTCAGATGCGCGAGCGCTTCGCCGAGCGCGAATGTCATCTGATGAATATCGAGCTTGCGCTTGAACATGATCGGCACGATATCGGCGGCGCTGCACGGTTTCGCGGCGCACGCCTCGCGCACTTCCGCCAGCCGCGCGCGATGATGCTCGCGCAATTGCCCGATGCGCGTCTGCACGCCGCGAAACGGCTTGCCGTGCGACGGCAGCGCGAAAGTATCGGCGGGCATCGTTTCATAGCGGCCGAGCGATTCCAGATACAGCGCGAGCGGATTGCCCTCCGGCTCGACCGCGAACACGGACACGTTCGTCGAGATGCGCGGCAACACCATGTCGCCGGAAATGAGCAGCTTGTCGGCCGCGCAGAAGAGCGCGCTATGCTCCGGCGAATGGCCGTAGCCCGAGACCACTTCCCAGTTGCGCGTGCCGATACGAACGACATCGCCGTTGCGGATGCGCCGATATTCGGCGGGAATCGACGGCACGAGCGTCGGGTAATAGCTGTCGCGCTTGCGCAAGGCGTCGAGCGAGGCTTCATCGGTCAGACCGTGCGCCGCGAAATGCGCCGCGGCGCGCTCGCCGCCTGCGTTGGAACCGTCGCCCGCGGCCATCACGCGGCCCATCGCGTATTCGCCCAGCGAGATCCACAGGCGCACGTTCCAGCGCTTTTTGTCGCCACCGTTGCAGATCCAGTCGGCGAGGCCCAGATGATCCGGATGGCAATGCGTGACGATCACGCGCAGCACCGGCAGACCATCCAGCACGGAATCGAACACGCGCTCCCAGCTGGCGCGGATCGTGTCGCTCGAAATGCCGCAATCGACGACGGTCCAGCCCTTCACGCCATCGATTTCGTCGCGCAGCAGCCAGAGATTGATGTGATCGAGCGCGAACGGCAACGGCATGCGCAACCAGAACACGCCCGGCGCCACTTCCTTGACGCCGCCCGATTCGGGCAGTGCGTCGGCGAAAACATAATCGAGCTGGTGTTCGAGTGCGTTCATTCGGTCCGTGCCTCCGGGTTTGCGCCGCGTTGCAATTTGGCGAAGTTGACGATAACGTAAACATCCATTCTAACGTTGCGCGCGCATTTGCGCTGCCGGCCCGCGATGACTCAGCCGACGCACTACACCATCACCGAACTGGCGCGTGAATTCGACATCACGCCGCGCGCGATCCGCTTTTACGAAGATCAGGGCCTGCTCGCGCCGAAGCGCGAAGGCTCGAACGGCCTGCGGCGCGTGTATTCGCCGCGCGACCGCACGCGCCTCAAGCTCACGCTGCGCGGCAAGCGGCTCGGCTTCACGCTGTCGGAAATCCGCACGCTGCTCGATCTCTACGACTCGCCCACCGGCTCGACCACGCAACTGCAAGCTTTCGTCGATACGATCGCGGCGCATCGCGAGGTGCTCGAACGTCAGCTCGAAGACCTGAACACGACGCTCACCGAACTCGCCGCGTATGAGGAACAAGGCCGCGCGCTGATCGCAGCGGGAACGGAAAAGCGCACACGCAAGCCCAAAGCGGCATGACGTGACCGCCACACGCGAAGCGAAGGGTCGACATGAATCATTTCCCCAAGCTGCTCTCGTCGCAAATCGGCTTCGATGTCGCGCAGACGATACTTGAAGGCTTCGAGCATCATTACCGCGTATTCCGCGAAGCCGCGATCGAGGCGAAGGGTCTCTTCGAGCGCGGCGAATGGCTCGCGTTGCAGCAACTGGCGCGAAACCGCATCGCGTCGTATGACGATCGCGTCGCGGAGTGCGTGACGTCGCTCGAAGACGAATACGACGCCGAGAACATCGACGACGACGTGTGGCAACAGATCAAGCTGCACTACATCGGCTTGCTGACGACGCACCGGCAGCCCGAATGCGCGGAGACGTTCTTCAATTCCGTGTGCTGCAAGATTCTGCATCGCTCCTACTTCAACAACGATTTCATCTTCGTGCGACCGGCGATCTCGACCGAATATATCGAGAACGACGAACCCGCCGCGAAGCCCACCTATCGCGCGTATTACCCGCAGAAGGACGGCCTCGCCGCGACGCTCGAACGCATCGTCACGAACTTTCAGCTGGAGCCGCCGTTCGAGGACTTGCCGCGCGACGTGCAGTGCGTGATGGACGCGATGCGCGATGCCTTCGGCGATCTCACGCCCGCGCCGAATTTTCAGATCCACGTGCTGTCGTCGCTGTTCTTCCGGAACAAGGCGGCGTATATCGTCGGGCGCGTCATCAACGGCGATGCGCTGCTGCCCTTCGCCATCGCGGTCCGGCACACGTCGCCCGGCCTGCTCGCGCTCGATACCGTGTTGCTCTCGCGCGAGCAGGTGCTCATCATCTTCAGCTTCTCGCATTCGTATTTTCTCGTCGACATGGAAGTGCCGTCGGCGTTCGTGCAGTTCCTGAGCACGATCATGCCGCGTAAACCGAAGGCCGAAATCTATACGTCGGTCGGCTTGCAGAAGCAGGGCAAGAACGATTTCTATCGCGACCTGCTGCATCACCTGTCGCATTCGAGCGATAAGTTCATCGTCGCGCCCGGCATCAAGGGGCTCGTGATGATCGTCTTCACGCTGCCGTCTTTTCCTTACGTGTTCAAGCTCATCAAGGACGCGTTTCCGCCGCCGAAGGAAACCACGCGCCAGAAGATTCAGGACAAGTATCAGCTCGTGAAGCGTCACGATCGCCTGGGCCGCATGGCCGATACGCTCGAATATTCGAGCGTCGCGCTGCCCGTCGCGCGCCTCGACGATGCGCTCATCCGCGAACTGGAGAAGGAAGCGCCGTCGATGATCGAGTACGAAGGCGACAATCTCGTCATCAGACACGTGTATATCGAGCGCCGCATGGTGCCGCTGAATCTCTTCCTGAAAGACGGAAGCGATGACGAAATCGATCACGGCATCAAGGAATACGGCGATGCGATCAAGCAGCTGATCCAGGCCAACATCTTCCCCGGCGACATGCTGTACAAGAATTTCGGCGTGACGCGGCACGGTCGCGTGGTGTTCTACGATTACGACGAAATCGAGTATCTGACCGATTGCAACGTGCGCCGCGTGCCGCAGCCGCGCAACGAGGAAGACGAGTTGTCGGGCGAGCCGTGGTATACCGTCGGGCCGCACGATATCTTTCCCGAAACGTACGGCACATTTCTGCTCGGCGATCCGCGCGTGCGCGAGGCCTTCATGCGCCATCACGCGGATTTTTTCGATCCCGCGCTCTGGCAGCGCTACAAGGAACAACTGCAGCGCGGCGAGCTCGCCGATTTCTTTCCCTATGACCGGGACGTCCGATTCAGCATCCGGTATCCGGAGCGCTTCGAGAAGTCCGGTCGACAGGACGCGCGCGCCGCCTGACGCGCGCCGTCCCGCTTTGACTATCGAATATGAACCACACTCCCGACAACAACGAATCCTCGACTCCGCTGGCCCACCTATTCGCGAACAATCAGGAATGGGTTCAGCGCAAGCTCGCCGAGGACGCCGATTTCTTCAAGCGTCTCGCGCATCAGCAGACGCCCGAGTATCTGTGGATCGGCTGCGCGGACTCGCGCGTGCCCGCCAACGAAATCATCGGCCTGCCGCCGGGCGAAGTGTTCGTGCACAGAAACATCGCGAACGTGGTCGTGCACTCGGACCTCAACTGTCTGTCGGTCATCCAGTTCGCCGTCGATCTGCTGAAGGTGAAGCACATCATGGTTGTCGGCCATTACGGCTGCTCGGGCGTGGGCGCGGCGCTCGTCGGACGGCGCGTCGGTCTCGCGGACAACTGGCTGCGCCATGTCGAAGACGTGCGCGAGAAGCACGCCGCGCTGCTCGACGAATGGCCGATGGGCGATGCGCGGCATCGTCGTCTCGTCGAGCTGAACACGATCGAGCAGACCATCAACGTGTGCCGCACGACCGTCGTCAACGATGCATGGGCGCGCGGGCAGGAACTCACCGTGCATGGCTGGACCTACGGCGTGCACGATGGCCGTTTGCGCAACATGGGCATGATGATCAGCGCATCGGACGAAATCGATTCGGTGTATCGCGCCGGCATTGCAGAAATGAGCCGCGGCGGCGCGCATTCCACGGAGAACGATGTACTCGCGTCCGATGCGGCGCGTCTGGGCGATATTCCCGCCGTTATTCAAGGCGTCATCAAGGAGTTGAAACATGAGTGAGACACAAACCGATCCCGTCGTCATCGTCTCGGCGGCGCGCACGCCGATGGCCGCGTTTCAGGGCGACTTCGCTTCGCTGACCGCGCCGCAACTCGGCGCCGCGGCAGTCAGGGCCGCGGTCGAGCGCGCGGGCGTGAAACCCGAGCAGATCGACGAAGCGATCATGGGTTGCGTGCTGCCTGCCGGACAAGGCCAGGCGCCCGCGCGTCAGGCTGCGCTCGGCGGCGGGCTGCCGTTGTCGACCGGCTGCACGACGATCAACAAGATGTGCGGCTCCGGCATGCGCGCCGCGATGTTCGCGCATGACATGCTGTTCGCCGGATCGGTCGACGTGATCGTCGCGGGCGGCATGGAAAGCATGACGAACGCGCCGTATCTCTTGCCGAAGGCACGCGGCGGCATGCGCATGGGCCACGGTCAGGTGCTGGATCACATGTTCCTCGACGGCCTCGAAGACGCTTACGAAAAGGGCCGCCTGATGGGCACATTCGCGGAGCAATGCGCGTCGTCGTATGCGTTCTCGCGCGAGTCGCAGGATGCGTTCGCGGTCGAATCGCTGCGGCGCGCGAAACGGGCGAACGAAGACGGCTCGTTCAAGTGGGAGATCGCGGCGGTCACCGTGCAGGGCAGGAAAGGCGATGCCGTGATCGACCGCGACGAGCAGCCGTTCAAGGCCAACATCGAGAAGATTCCATCGCTCAAGCCCGCGTTCGCCAAGGACGGCACGGTGACGGCGGCCAATTCGTCATCGATTTCGGACGGTGCGGCGGCGCTCGTGATGATGCGCGAGTCGACGGCCAAGCGGCTCGGCGTGAAGCCGATTGCGCGCGTCGTTGGGCACAGCACGTTCGCGCAGGAGCCTGCGTTGTTCACGACTGCGCCGGTCGGTGCGATCAGGAAGCTCTTCGAGAAGAACGGCTGGCGCGCCAGCGATGTCGATCTGTATGAGATCAACGAAGCATTCGCCGTCGTAACGATGGCCGCGATGCGCGAGCACGATCTGCCTCACGACAAGGTCAATGTGAATGGCGGTGCATGTGCGCTCGGGCATCCGATCGGCGCTTCGGGTGCGCGCATTCTGGTGACCTTGATCGGTGCGTTGAAGACGCGCGGGTTGAAGCGCGGCGTCGCGAGTCTGTGTATCGGCGGCGGCGAAGCGACGGCGATGGGGGTGGAACTGGTTTGAGTCGTGCGGGCCGGTTCGGGTGCTGCGCGCCGGGGCCGGCGTGGTTGCTAGTCGAAGGGATTCAGCATTTTCACTCCCACGCGCTCGAAGTCCCTGACATTGCGCGTGACTACCGTCAAACCGTGAGCCAGGGCCGTTGCCGCGATGAGCCTGTCTACGGCAGGCTCCGGATGCCGAGCGCGGAGACGTCCCCACACCTCCGCGATCGCCCTGTTGACCGGCACGATCTTCTTGTCATATGCGTGAAGAACGCCTTTCAGCCACGCTTCCACATTTTCCGCCTGCCGCATGTCGCCCTTGTAGCGAAGCGAATCGACGCCACGTCGAAGCTCGCCGACGGTGACGACAGAAAGAAGGATTCTCTGATTTCTCCGTTCAGCGCCTTCAAAAAACGCGCGAACACCTTCGTTCGCGCGTTATTCTCGTCTGGTTTCGCTGATGACGTTGGTATCAGCCAGAAACATCGGAATCTCCGTTGCTGGCGTGACGATCGAAAATGGAGTCGTCGCAGTCGATCTTCGGAAAACTCAGGAGGGCTCTGATGAAGCCTGCGTTATCGTCATCGTCCGGCTCGCCCATCTGCCTTCGCACCTCCGCCTCGATCTTCATGCGTCGGGCGGTATACGCCTGAAGCTCCCGAATCTCTTCCTCGTCGATATTCGACGGTAAAGTTCCCTGAATGATTTTGAACATAGTCTGCTCCTCGTCTGAGCGTTGCGAGTAGCGTGACTTTACTCCTGTTTAATAAGCATCCCTAGTCATCCAAACGATATAGGAATTTACTGCAACGACCCCTTCACCGCCCCGCCAACGACATCGCCACTGCGCGCTTGAACGGCGTCAATCTTTCGCCGATGCGCAACATCGCATCACGCGCGATCCGCGCGGGCAACGAGTCGCGCGTATAGATCTCGGTGATCAATCGCGTGATCAGATAAAGCGGCCGCGTCTCCCGCCGGTGCTCTTGCTCGTATCGCGCAAGCAGCGCATCGCCGGCGATATCGCGCCCCGCCGCACGCACATCGCAAATGGCCCGCGAAAGCAACTCGATCCCTGCCAGCCCGAAATTGAACCCGTGCGCCGTGACCGGATGCATGCCGACCGCCGCATCGCCGACCGTCGCGAAACGCTTCGTCACGAATCGCTTCGGATACACCGACACCAGCGGATACACATGCCGCGTCGAGCGCAAGGTCATCGACCCGAGCCTGCGCTCGAAGCGACGTTCGATCTCGCGATTGAACGCATTGGGATCCAGCGCGCTCAATCGCTCAGTGTCGCGCGCGTCGAGCGTCACCACGACCGACGACCGATGCGCGCCCGTCTGCGGATCGGGATTCATCGGCAGCAGTGCGAGCGTCTGCCGATGACCGAACCATTCCCACGCCGCGTGATGGTGCGGCGCGTCGTGCGTCATGCCGCAGACCAGCATCGACTTGCCGAAGTCGTGCATGTCGGCGGCGATGCCCGCCATGCGCCGCGTGGCGGAGAAGCGGCTGTCGGCCGCGACGACGAGTTGCGCCGCGATCGTCTCGCCGCTTTCGAGCCGCACGCGCGCACCGCAGGCATCGGCATCGACATCGATCACGCGCCCGGACGCGATGATCCGGATGTCCGCGCCCGACGCCCGGCGATGCTCGAACGCGTCGAACGCCGCGCGCCGGATCAGATGATTCGACACGAGCCAGCCCAGCTCGGCATGCCCCGAGAGCGCATGGCCGATCTTCAGCGAAAACGGCGACGACCCGTTGAAGATGCGCGCATCCGCGAGCTGCGATTTCGCGTGCGCATCGATGCGCTCCCACACGCCGAGCGTCTTCAGAAACGCGACGGACTGCTGCGTCAGCGCGATCTCGCGTCCGTCGAACGCGGGCTCGCGCAGCGCGTCGTGACTCTGCTGCTCGACGAGCACGATGGACACACCCGCCCCGCTCAACGCATTCGCCAGACACAAACCCGCCGGCCCCGCGCCGACGATCACGATATCGGTATGCATCATCTTTCCGGTCTTGCTTTTCTGAAAGCGCACAACGATAGCCGAACGGCTGACGAACGAGCAGCGACAGCGGGTCGCGCGCTATAGTCGCAAGGTCGTCCACACAAGGAACATGTCGGTCATGAAAACGGTATTGATCGTCGGTGCGTCGCGCGGCCTCGGCCACGAATTCGCGCGCGAATATTGTCGCGATGGCTGGCGCGTGCTCGCCACGGCCCGCGACAAATCCTCGCTCTCCGCGCTCGACGCGATGGGCGCGCAAACCTTCCCGCTCGACGTCACGCAGCCCGAGCAGATCGCCGCGCTCGAGTGGCAACTGGACGAGGAAAAGCTGGATGTGGCGATCGTCGTGTCGGGCGTGTACGGTCCGCGCACGGAAGGCGTCGAAACCATCGGCGCAGACGATTTCGATCAGGTGATGCACACGAACGTGCGCGGCCCGATGCAACTGATTCCCGTGCTGCTGCCGCTCACCGATGCCGCGAACGGCGTGTTCGCGGTCGTGTCGAGCAAGATGGGCAGCATCGGCGAGACGAGCGGCACGACCGGCTGGCTGTATCGCGCAAGCAAGGCCGCGCTCAATTCCGCGTTGAAGGTGGCCTCGCTGGAATCGCGTCATTCGGCGTGCATCGCGCTGCATCCGGGCTGGGTGCGCACCGAGATGGGCGGACCGTCGGCGGCGATCGACGTCGCGCACAGCGTGTCGGGCATGCGCGCGGTGATCGCCGAAGCGGGCGCGATGCGCGACGCGTTCAACGGAACCTTCGTGCAGTACGACGGCACGAAGCTCGAATGGTGAAACCGGAGGGAATGTGACTTATCAGGTACACGGCGTTTCCGCATCGGGCAACTGCTACAAGGTTCGCCTCATCCTCGAACAACTCGGCCTGCCTTACGTGTGGCATGAAGTCGACATGATGCATGGCGCGACCCGCACCGACGAATTCAAGCGGCTCAATCCGAACGGCAAGGTGCCGGTGCTCGTCATCGACGAAAACACGACGCTCTCCGAATCTGGCGCGATCCTCTGCTATCTCGCCGATGGCACGCCGCTCATGCCGACCGATCGCCTCGAACGCGCGCAGGCGCTGCAATGGATGTTCTTCGAGCAGTACAGCCACGAGCCGTTTGTCGCCGTGGCGCGCTTCATCCTGCAGTTTCAGAAGAATCCCGGCGATGCCCGCCTGCCCGAGAAAATCGCCGGTTCCTATCGCGCGCTCGACGTGATGGAACAGCATCTCGCCACGCGCACGTATTTCGCCGGCGAGCGCTACAGCGTCGCAGATATCGCGCTTTATGCCTACACGCACGTCGCCGATGAAGCGAATGTCGACCTGTCGCGCTATCCGGCGATCCGCGCGTGGCTCGAACGCGTGCGCAGCCAGCCGCGGCACGTCGAAATGCCGGGCGTCGATCAATGAAGCCGGTGGAATGTCCCTGCGGCGGCGCCGCGCCCGACCAGCGTCCGAATGCACGCGCGCCGCGCTACGAAGCGTGTTGCGGGCGTTTCATCGACAGCGGCGAAAAGCCCGCCAACGTGATGGAACTGATGCGTTCGCGCTACACCGCGTACGTGCTCGGCGACACGGCCTATCTTCGTGCGACATGGGCCGAATCCACCTGCCCGCCCGATCTCGACGCATCCGACAGCAGCACGCGCTGGCTCGGCCTGCAGATCAAACGTCACACGCCGATCGACGCGGATCACGAGGAAGTGGAGTTCGTCGCGCGCTACAAGGTGGACGGGCGCGCGCACCGGCTGCACGAGGCCAGCCGCTTCACGCGCAACAGCAACGGAAACTGGATTTACGTCGATGGTCAGATAAAAGAAAAGTAAATATGTCTTTAAGAAATATGAGGTGACGCACGGTATTAATTTCCTAAGAATTTCCTTTCAGATTAAACAGTTACGGGGTAGCACTTATTGTGCAGTGCAATTTTGAACGGTTAATCTCTGTTCACGTCAGGGCGCAGTCATCTCCGTGCCCGGGCACTCGCAGCGAAGCCCCGTTTTGAAGCCAATTGTCATGCCTGTTCCTGGCATGACTCCCGGAACCCGCAGTCGATACTGCTCATCACGAGCAGCGCGGTAGGTTTGTGACTTCAAAAAGCGTTGGGCACGCCGTATCAACGTTTATCGGAAGCGCAGTCGGAGTTCACGGATGGCGATCAGAACCTGGTTGGTCGGATGCAGCATGGTGTGCGCGCTCGCGACGTCACTCGTCACGTCCGCCGTGCGCGCCGAACCGATCGGCGGCGTCCGTCAATCCGAAGGTCTTCAGGCGCCCGCATTCGGCCAGCCGCTTTCCCGCATTCCCGATTCGCTCGACGCCGGACTGCCCGCCGTCTCGAATGGTCTGAACGAAGCCGTCATCGAAATTCCCGAAGCCGACATCGCGCTCGAAACCACGGTGTTCAAGCCGGACGGCGCCGGCCCGTTCCCGATGATCGTCTTCAATCACGGCAAGCTGCCCGGCGACTCGCACGCGCAGCCGCGCAATCGTCCGGTCGCGCTCGCTCGTGAGTTCGTGCGCCACGGCTATGTCGTCGTCGTGCCGAACCGCCGCGGCTTCGCGGGCTCGGGCGGCGAGTATGCCGGCCACGGCTGCGACGTCGAGGCGAACGGTTTCGCACAGGCACAGGACGTCGCGGCGACCGTCGCGTACATGAGCGAGCAGTCGTATATCGACAAGACGCGTATCGTCGTCGCGGGCACGTCGCATGGCGGCCTGACGACCATCGCCTACGGCGCGCGCGATGCCGTCGCGGCGCCCGGCGTGCGCGGCCTCATCAATTTCTCGGGCGGCCTGCGCCAGGACGAATGCACGGGCTGGCAAAAGAATCTCGTCAGCGCGTTCGGCGATTACGGCCAGAACGTGCGCCTGCCGTCGCTGTGGCTCTACGGCGACAACGATTCGGTCTGGCAAGGCGACCTTTCCGTGCAGATGTACACCGCCTTCACGTCGCACGGCGCGCGCGCGAACATGGTCGATTTCGGCACCTACAAGAACGACGCGCATCGTCTCGTCGGCGATCGCGACGGCGTGCAGATCTGGTGGCCGCGCGTGAAGGCGTTCCTCGCGCAGATCGGCATGCCGACCGCCGTGCAGTATCAGGTGTCCGAGCCGGACATGCCGAAGGCGACCAACTTCGCGGATCTCGATTCGGTGCAGGCCGTGCCGTACGTCGATGAAACCGGCCGCGCCGGATATCGCAACTTCCTCTCGCAGTATTCGAGCCGCGCGTTCGCCGTGTCGGATTCCGGCGCGTGGTCGTGGGCCGAAGGCGGCGACGATCCGATGGCCGTCGCCATCGCGAGCTGCCAGAAGCAGAGCGCCGATCCGTGCAGGCTCTATGCGGTGAACAATCGCGTCGTCTGGAACGATCAGGCGGCTGAAACGCAGACCGCATCGCGCTAAACACGCCTTTCCCGCTTTGTTTGAACGCCGGCCTTCGCGTCGGCGTTCGCTTTTGTCGAATCTGCATCTTCCGCGCCAAAACGTCGACAACGCTTCGAAATGAACGAAGTTGCGCGCGATAGCGCGTTTTCGCATTTCCGTTGGGCGCGCGCGCATGGCCAAAAAACCTTCCGATTACGGAAGGTTGGCCATCTTTTAGCGATAATTGAATCGCGCAGTTTTCCCAGCAACGTAAGCGTCCAGGCGCTTGCCCGACGTATCCGGTCCGCACCGCGCGCGGGCCTGGGAGCCGTTTTTGAACACAGAAGCCAATCAGGACTGGGTTGCACGCTCGCTTTCCGCCGTGTGGCATCCGTGCACCCAGATGAAACATCATGAGCGCGTGCCGCTCGTGCCGATCGCGCGCGGCAAGGGCGCGTGGCTCTACGATCCGCAGGGCAACCGCTATCTCGATGCAATCAGCTCGTGGTGGGTGAACCTCTTCGGTCACGCGAACGACGACATCAACCAGGCGCTGAAGGATCAGCTCGACACGCTCGAACACGCGATGCTCGCGGGCTGCACGCACGCCCCCGCCGTGGAACTGGCCGAGCGTCTTTCCGCGCTCACCGGCCGCGCGCTCGGACATGCGTTCTTCGCGTCCGACGGCGCGTCGGCGGTCGAGATCGCGCTGAAGATGAGCTTTCACTTCTGGCGCAATCGCGGGCAGAGCGAAAAGCGCGAGTTCGCGTGCCTCGCGAACAGCTATCACGGCGAAACGATCGGCGCGCTCGGCGTCACCGACGTCGCCATTTTCAAGGACGCTTACGATCCGCTGATTCGTCATGCGCATGTGGTCGCGTCGCCGGCGGCTGTCGGCGTCGATGAAGCCATCGCTGCGATGCGCGCGCTGTTCGCGCAACGTGCGTCGACACTCGCTGCGGTCATCGTCGAGCCGCTCGTGCAATGCGCGGCCGGCATGGCGATGTACGACGCGTCGTATCTCACGCAATTGCGCGCGTTGTGCGACGAATTCGGCGTGCATCTGATCGCCGATGAAATCGCGGTCGGCTGCGGGCGCACCGGCACTTTTTTCGCGTGCGAGCAGGCGGGCATCTGGCCGGATTTCATCTGCCTGTCGAAAGGCATCAGCGGCGGCTATCTGCCGCTTTCGATCGTCCTCACGCGCGACGACATCTACGCCGCCTTCTACGACGACGACATCACCCGCGCCTTTCTGCATTCGCATTCGTACACGGGCAACCCGCTCGCGTGCCGCGCCGCACTGGCGACACTTGATCTGTTCGAGCGCGCGAACGTGCTGGCGGAAAACCGGCGCAAGTCGGCGTTGCTGCACGAAGCGTTGCAGCCGCTTCTCGAACATGAGCGCGTGCGCAATCTGCGCCAGCGCGGCACGATCTTCGCGTTCGATGTCGATATCGACGACAAGACGTTCTCGCGCCGCTTCTTCGCCAACGCGTTGAAACGCGAACTGCTGATGCGCCCCATCGGCACGACGGTCTACATGATGCCGCCGTACATCCTCTCCGACGACGAACTCCTGCTCCTCGCGCAACGCACGCGCGACACGCTCGACGCGACGCTTGCCGGAGACGCGGCATGACGAACACATCGAAGGCGCTGTATGAAACGCTGAAGCAAGGTCTCGCCGATATCGACGCGCGCGGCCTGCGACGCCGCCGCAAGACGATCGACAGCGCGTGCTCCGCGCACATGACGGTCGATGGCCGCGAGATCGTCGGTTTCGCGAGCAACGATTATCTCGGCCTCGCCGCGCACGAAGCGATCCGCGCGGCGCTCGCGGAAGGCGCGTCGCTGTACGGCGCGGGCAGCGGCGGTTCGCATCTGCTCGGCGGCCATTCGCGCGCGCACGCGCAACTCGAAGACGATCTCGCCGCGTTCTCGGGCGGTTTCGTCGACAACCCGCGCGCGCTCTATTTCAGCACCGGCTACATGGCGAACCTCGCGGTGGTGACCGCGCTGGCCGGGCGCGGCACGATCGTGTTCTCCGATGCGCTGAACCATGCATCGCTGATCGACGGCGTGAGGCTGTCGCGCGCAGAGACGCAGATTTATCCGCACGCCGACATGGAAGCGCTCGACGCGATGCTCGACGCCTCGCGCGACGATGCGGCGACGAAGCTCATCGTCACCGACACCGTGTTCAGCATGGACGGCGATATCGCGCCGCTCGCGCGTCTCGTCGAGCTCGCGGAAAAGTACGGCGCGTGGCTCGTCGTCGACGATGCGCACGGCTTCGGCGTGCTCGGTCCGCAAGGGCGCGGCGCACTTGCCGCTTACGCGCTGCGCTCGCCGCATCTCGTCTATGTCGGCACGCTCGGCAAGGCGGCGGGCGTCGCGGGCGCGTTCGTCGCTGCAGATGAAACCGTTGTCGAATGGCTCGTGCAGCGCGCGCGTCCGTATATCTTTACGACGGCGTCGCCGCCGGCCGTCGCGCATGCGGTGTCGGCGAGCGTGAAGATCATCGGCGGCAACGAGGGCGATCAAAGACGCGCGCATCTCGCATCGCTCATCGAGACGACCCGCGCAATGCTCAAACGCACGCGCTGGATGCCCGTCGATTCACACACCGCCGTGCAGCCGCTCGTGATCGGCGGCAACGACGAAACGCTGGAAATCGCGGCCGCGCTCGACAAGCACGGCCTCTGGGTGCCCGCGATTCGACCGCCGACCGTTCCGCAAGGCACGTCGCGCCTGCGCATTTCGCTTTCCGCCGCGCACAGCGAGGACGATCTCGCGCGCCTCGATCACGCTTTGAACATGCTATGACCGCTTTATCGTTATTCGTCGCCGGAACCGATACGGAAATCGGCAAAACCTTCGTCTCCGCCGCGCTGCTGCACGGCTTCGCGCGCGCAGGCTGGCGCGCTGCCGCGATGAAGCCGATCGCGTCGGGCGCCATCGAGCGCGACGGCGTACTGCACAACGAAGACGCCGACCAGCTCGACGCCGCCGCGAACGTCGCGCTGCCGAACGACATCCGCACGCCGTTCATGATGCGCGAGCCGATCGCGCCGCATATCGCCGCCGCGCGTGAGGGCATCACGCTGGATATCGGACGCATCGTCGACGCGCATCGCCATGCGATGACGAAAGCGGATATCGTCGTGGTGGAAGGCGTCGGCGGCTTTCGCGTGCCCCTCACCGACACGCACGACACCGCCGATCTCGCGCTCGCGCTGAATCTGCCGGTAGTGCTCGTCGTCGGCATGCGGCTCGGCTGCATCAGTCACGCGCTTTTGACCGTGGAAGCCATCGCGTCGCGCGGACTGAAGCTTGCGGGCTGGGTCGCGAATCGCGTCGACCCGAACATGCTGTATCCGGACGAAAATATCGCAACGCTCAGGCAACGCATCGACGCGCCGCTCATCGGCGTGATTCCGCATCTCGCGCCGAACGACGCACGGCGCGCCGCCGATTCGCTCGACATCGGCCTTCTGACAGACCAGCTTCATCGAAAGGATTGACCCCATGACACAGCAAACCGCCGCAGAGACCACTTCCACCACGACCACGCCGCAACCGATGCAGCGCTGGCGCGTCGCCGATGTCGTCGCGCTGTACGACCTGCCGTTCAACGATCTGCTCTATCGCGCGCAGACCGTGCATCGCGAAAATTTCGATCCGAACGCGGTGCAGCTTTCCACGCTGCTCTCGATCAAGACGGGCGGCTGCGAGGAGGATTGCGCGTACTGTCCGCAGTCGGTGCATCACGACACCGGCCTCAAGGCCGAAAAGCTGATGGACGTCGACGAAGTCCTCAAGGCCGCCGAAACCGCCAAGTCCAACGGCGCGACGCGCTTCTGCATGGGCGCGGCGTGGCGCAATCCGAAGGATCGTCATCTTGAGCCGATCAAGGACATGATCCGCGGCGTCAAGGCGATGGGCCTCGAAACCTGCGTGACGCTCGGCATGCTGGAGGCGCATCAGGCGCAAGGGCTGCGGGACGCAGGCCTCGATTACTACAACCACAATCTCGATACGTCGCCCGAGTTCTACGGCCAGATCATCTCGACGCGCACGTATCAGGATCGCCTCGACACGCTCGAACACGTGCGCGATGCGGGCATCAACGTGTGCTGCGGCGGGATCGTCGGCATGGGCGAATCGCGGCGCGAGCGCGCCGGGCTGATCTCGCAGCTCGCGAACATGGAGCCGTATCCGGAATCGGTGCCGATCAACAATCTCGTGCAGGTCGCGGGCACGCCGCTCACCGGCGTCGAAGCGCTCGATCCGTTCGAGTTCGTGCGCACGATCGCGGTCGCGCGCATCACGATGCCGAAAGCGATGGTGCGCCTCTCCGCCGGACGCGAGCAGATGGACGAAGCGCTGCAGGCGCTGTGCTTCGCCGCTGGCGCGAATTCGATCTTCTACGGCGACCAGCTTCTGACGACGAGCAACCCGCAAGCCGAAGCGGACCGCAAGCTGATCGAGCGTCTCGGCATGCGCGCGGAGTCGGCGCAGAACGTCGGCGTCGAGAGCGCTGAGCGCTCGTGCGGACACGGCCACGCATGAAAATCATCTTCTACGAAAAGGGCGCCGATCTCGATGCATGGCTCGGCGGCCTGAGACGCGAGTTGCCGGATGCCGACCTGCGCGTGTGGGAGCCGGGCGACACCGCGCCCGCCGATTACGCGATCGTCTGGCGCGCGCCGCGCGAGCTCTTCGCGAACCGTCCCGACCTGCAGGCCGTGTTCAATCTCGGCGCGGGCGTCGACGCGATTCTCGAAGTCGAACGCAACGAACCCGGCACACTGCCGCCGAACGCGAAGCTCGTGCGTCTGGAAGATACCGGCATGGCGCAGCAGATGGTCGAATACGCGACCTACTGCGTGCTGCGCTATCTGCGCCGCTTCGACGAATACGACGCCCTGCAACGCGCAGGCCGCTGGGAAAAGCGGCCGCAACATGCGCGCGAGTCGTTCACGGTCGGCGTGCTCGGGCTCGGCGTGCTGGGCGGTGAAGTCGCCAAGGGACTGCTGAAACTCGGCGTGCCGGTGCGCGGCTACAGCCGGTCGCCGAAAACGATCGAAGGCGTGCAGGTTCATGCGGGCCCGGAACGCTTCGACACGTTTCTCGACGGCGTGAAGGTGCTCATCAACCTGTTGCCACATACGCCGGACACCGAAGGCATTCTGAACGCGCGCACGTTCGGCAGGCTCGCGCGCGGCGCGTATCTCGTGAACGTCGCGCGCGGGCCGCATCTCGTCGATGCCGATCTGCTCGCCGCGCTCGACAGCGGCCAGATCGCCGCCGCGACGCTCGATGTCTTCCACACGGAACCGTTGCCGCAGGATCATCCATTCTGGACGCATCCGCGCGTGTCGGTGACGCCGCACATTTCGGCGGAAACGCTGCGCGACGAAAGCATCGTGCAGATCGCCGGCAAGATCAAAGCGCTCGCGCGCGGCGAGCCGATCAGCGGCATCGTCGATTTCAAGCGCGGATACTGAACGCATCGCATCGCATCGCATCGCAAATAAAGGGAGACAGCCATGATTCCGTCCAAAGTGAAAATCGTCGAAGTCGGGCCGCGCGACGGCCTGCAGAACGAGAAGGAGTTCGTGCCGACCGAAACCAAGATCGAACTCGTGAACCGGCTCGCGAGGGCGGGCATCGTGAATGTGGAATCGACATCGTTCGTGTCGCCCAAATGGGTGCCGCAGATGGCCGACGCCGCCGCCGTGATGGCCGGCATCGAGCGCCGTCCGGGCACGATCTACTCGGTGCTGACGCCGAACATGCGCGGCTTCGAAGGCGCGCTCGAATCGAAGGCCGATGAAATCGTGATCTTCGGCGCGGCGAGCGAGGCGTTCTCGCAGAAGAACATCAACTGCAGCATCGCGGAGAGCATCGCGCGTTTTGAGCCGGTCGCGAAAGCCGCGAAGGACGCGGGCATGCGCCTGCGCGGCAGCATCTCGTGCACGCTCGGCTGCCCGTATCAGGGCGAAGTGAGCATCGAGTCGGTCGTGGATGTCGTCGAGCGCATGAAGGCGCTCGGCTGCGATGAGATCGACATCGCGGATACGATCGGCGTCGGCACGCCCAAACGCACCCGCGAAGTGCTCGCGGCGGCGCAGAAGGTGTTTCCGCGCGAGCGCCTTTCCGGGCACTTTCACGACACGTACGGACAGGCCATCGGCAATATCTATGCGGCGCTGCTCGAAGGCATCGAAATCTTCCACGCATCGGTCGCGGGGCTCGGCGGCTGTCCGTATGCGAAGGGCGCGACGGGCAATGTCGCGACGGAAGACGTCGTCTATCTGATGAACGGGCTCGGTATCGAGACGGGCGTCGATCTCGATCAGCTCGTCGATATCGGCGATTTCATTTCACGCGCGATCGGCAAGCCGAGTTCGTCGCGCGCGGGCAAGGCAATCTTCACGAAGAAACGCGACGGCGCGGCTGCCTGCGTCTAAAAAGGGAACACGATGACCGACCACTTACCCGATTCCGCGCGCCGCGTCGCGCTTTTGCTGAAAGAACGCGGCCATCCGCACGACGTCGTGATGCTGCCTGAAACCGGAAAGACCTCGGCCGAAGCCGCGGCCGGTCTGGGCTGCGCGGTCGCGCAGATCGCCAAGTCGATCCTCTTTCGCCGCCGCGAAGACGATGCGCCCGTGCTCGTGATCGCGAGCGGCGCGAATCGCGTCGACGAAGCGAAGGTCGCGGCGCGCGTCGGCGCACTGGCGCGCGCGGATGCGAAGTTCGTGCGTGAGAAGACCGGCTATGCGATCGGCGGCGTGTGCCCGATCGGCCATGCGGTCGAGCCGGTCACGCTGATCGACGAAGACCTGCTCGCGCTCGACAGTCTCTGGGCCGCGGCCGGACATCCGCACGCGGTGTTCAATTTGTCGCCGCAGGAGCTGATCGAATTGACGGGCGCGCCGGTCGTCGATGTCGCCTTGCGTGAGACGGCCGAGTCATGACCGGCATGGCGTCGCCGTGCGTCGATGTCTGCCGCATGAATCCGGAGACCGGCATCTGCGACGGTTGCCTGCGCACCATCGAAGAGATAGCCGCGTGGGCATCCTGCGACGATGACGAGAAGCGCGCCGTGCTGGCGCGCGTCGAAAGCCGCCGCCAGGGCGCGCGCGTCGTGACGATCGGCGAATCGTTCGAAGCGACGCTCGCGTTGCCGCCCGATTCGATCAAACACTTCGCGACGCTCGTCAACGATCTCAATCCGCTGCATCACGACGACGCCTACGCGCGCGCGAGCCGCTTCGGTTCGCTGATCGCATCCGGCACGCAGCCGAGCGCGCATCTGATGGCGATGCTCGCCGCGCGTTTCTCGCGCGACGCGCAGCCGCTCGGCCTCGAGTTCGGCATCAAGCTGACGCGCGCGGTGAAGGCGAACGACGTGCTCACGATGTTCTGGCGCGTCACCGAAGCGAAGTGGAAAGCGAGCCTCGGCGGCGATCTCGTGAAGCTCGAAGGCGGCGCGTGCAATCAGCACGGCGAGACGGTGATGAAGGCGACGGCGACCATCGTCGTGATGCCGAAGGAGCCGCGCGCGTGAAGGCGCTTCCGGAATCCATGACGGTGTTCGAGCGCGGCTGGCTCTCGTCGAACAATGTGCTGTTCATGAGCGACGAAGGCACGGCGATCGTCGATACGGGCTATGCATCGCATGCGCCGCAGACGCTCGCCCTCGTGAAGCAGAAGCTCGGCGCGCGCAAGCTCGATCTGATCGTCAATACGCATCTGCATTCGGATCATTGCGGCGGCAACGCGCTGCTCCAGGAAAACTACGCGTGCCGCACGCTGATTCCCGCGAGCGAGGCGCACGCCGTGCGCGCGTGGGACGAAGAAGCGCTGACGTTCCGCGCAACCGGCCAGCGCTGCGAGCGCTTCGGCTTCACGGACACGATCGAAAATGGCGCGACGCTCGCGCTCGGCGGCCTCGACTGGAATGTGCTCGGCGCGCCGGGCCACGATCCGCATTCGCTGATGCTGCATTGCCCGGAGAAGCGCGTGCTCATCAGCGCCGACGCGTTATGGGAAAACGGCTTCGGCGTCATCTTTCCCGAGCTCGAAGGGGACAGCGGTTTCGCGGAAGAGCGCGCGGTGCTCAAACTGATCTCGACGCTCGACGTCGATATCGTGATTCCCGGCCACGGCGCGCCGTTCACCGATGTCGCGCGCGCGCTCGATACTGCGTCGTCGCGGCTCGATTATCTGCAGGCCGATCCCGCGCGCAATGCGAAGAACGCGCTCAAGGTGCTGATCGTCTTCAAGCTGATGGAAGTGCGCGCGATGTCCATCGATTCCGTGCTCGCGATGACGGAGCAAGCCCGCGCAATGCGCGCCGCCGCAGACGCGCTCGCGCCGCCGAACGAGCGTCGGAGGCTCATCGAGACGATCATCGGGGAACTGGCGCGCGGCGGTTCGGTGAATGTGAACGGCGCGATGGTGTCGGCGGCCTGATCAAAGCGGACGCGCAAAAGAAAGCCGCTTGTCAGCTACGGCAAGCGGCAGAATCATATGGACGTGATCAACGTCCAACGTATCGTAACGCGCCACTATTTCACGTGCATCGGTGCTTTCCCTACAAAACTTTAACGATCACCTGAATCGGCGTAAGACCTAATGCCGACGCGGGTTTCAGGGTGCATCGGCCTGGAAGAAGGCGAGCATTTCCGCGAGCAGCATGTCGGGCTGTTCCTCGGGAATGTAGTGCCCGCACGGCAGCGCGCGGCCGCTCACGTCACGCGCGACGCGCCGCCATTCGTCGAGCGCATCGAAGCATCGCTCGATCACGCCTTGTTGTCCCCACAACACGCGCAGCGGACACGCGAGCTTCAATCCTCGTTCGAGATCGGCGCGATCGTGATCCAGATCGATGCTCGCCGATGCGCGATAGTCCTCGCACATCGCGAAGATCGCGCCGGGCGATGCGAGCGCGTCGCGGTACGCCTGCAAGGCATGCGGCGCGAACGGCGCAAGTCCCGCATGCCGATTTCCCATCACGCGATCGATATACGCGTTCGGATTGCCGCCGATCAGCAACTCGGGCAACGGCGACGGCTGAATCAGGAAGAACCAGTGGAAGTACGCGGTCGCGAAAGCGAGGTCGGTTGCTTCGTACATCGCGAGCGTCGGCGCGATATCGAGCAGCATCAGACGATCGACGGCATCGGGAAAGTCCATCGCCATGCGATGCGCGACACGCGCGCCGCGATCGTGCGCGCAGACGAGAAAGCGCTCGAAGCCGAAGTGACGCATCACCGCGACCTGATCGGCGGCCATCGCGCGCTTCGAGTAGGGCGTGTGACGCGCGTCGCTTTTCGGCTTCCCCGACGCGCCATAGCCGCGCAAATCCGTTGCGATCACGGTGAAGTGCTTCGCGAGATCGCCGGCGCACTTGTGCCAGATCTCGTGCGTTTGCGGATGACCGTGCATGAGGAGCAGCGGCGGCCCGTCACCGCCTTTCATCCCAACGATTTCGACGCCCCCCGCATCGACGCGAAACGGTTCGTAGTCTTTGAAAGACATGATGTTTTCTTGTTCGTGGCGTTGCGGATCATTGTAGGCGCGGGGGCACGGTTGCTGAGGCGCCGGAGGGCCCGCAAACGCGGAAACCGAAGACTTCCTCGGGAAATGGCGAATATGTCGCGAACGATGTCACGCGTATAATCGAACGATCGTTCGCTTGTCCGGTGCGCATGCTTCCCCGAAAACGAGCGCCAGTTCGTAGAATGCTTTCAACGCTGCCCGGACACACTCAGGAGATTCGCGCCATGGCCCTGCCCGCCGTCTTGCAGCACCTCACATTGCCCGTCGTCGGTTCACCGATGTTCATCGTCAGTTATCCGGAACTCGTGCTTGCGCAATGCAAGGCGGGCATCGTCGGCTCGTTTCCGGCGCTGAACGCCCGCCCCGCCGAATTGCTCGACGAATGGCTCACGCAGATTCAGGCCTCGCTCGCCGAGCACAAGGCGGCAAATCCCGAAGCGGTCATCGGACCGATCGCGGTCAATCAGATCGTTCATCAGTCGAATGCGCGGTTGGAGCAAGACGTGCGCGTGTGCGTCGAGCACAAGGTGCCGATTTTCATCACGAGCCTGCGCGCGCCGGTCAAAGAAATGATCGACGCGGTGCACTCGTATGGCGGGATCGTGCTGCATGACGTCATCAATCTGCGACACGCGCAGAAAGCGCTCGAAGCGGGCGTGGACGGCCTCATTCTCGTCGCGGCGGGCGCGGGCGGCCACGCGGGCACGACCTCGCCGTTCGCGCTCGTCGGGGAAGTGCGGCGCATGTTCGACGGTCCGATCGTGCTCTCGGGCGCGATCGCGAACGGCGGCTCGATTCTCGCCGCGCAGGCGATGGGCGCGGACCTCGCCTACATGGGCACGCGCTTCATCGCGACGAAGGAGGCACACGCGCTGGAGGGGTACAAGCGCGCGATCGTCGATGCGAAAGCCGCCGACATCATCTATACGAATCTCTTCACCGGCGTGCACGGCAACTACATCCGCGAGAGCATCGTCAATGCGGGGCTCGACCCGGACGCGCTGCCCGAGTCCAACAAGGACGCGATGAATTTCGCCGAAGGCACGAGCAAGGCGAAGGCATGGAAGGAAATCTGGGGCGCGGGGCAAGGCGTCGGGCTGATGGAGGACGTGCCGAGCGTCGCCGAGCTGGTGCAGCGCCTGAAGCGCGAGTACGACGACGCGAAGACGCGCCTCGCGATCGGCTGATCGTTTTCCGCTAGCCGCAAAAAAACACCGCGCATGAAGCGCGGTGTTTTCGTTTTGGCGTGTGCGCTGCTTAGAACTTCGCGCGGATGCCGACGCCGAACGTATCGCCCGACGACAGGCTCGTGTACTTGTCGTTCAGGTACGCCGCGTAGACGTCGGTGCGCTTCGACAGCGGGTAGTCGTAGCCGAGCGCCCAGCTCTTGTGCGTCTGGTCCAGGCCGCCGTTGCTGCGCGAGTACGCGTAGGACGCCATCACCGTGCCCGGGCCGAGAGGAACGGTCACGCCGCCCTGACCGGTGTTGACGTGGAACGTGCCGGGGCCTTCGAAGTCGTTCTTCGTGTACATGTACTGCGCGAAGAACTTGACCCACTTCATGTCGAACGATGCACCCAACTGGCCGACGCTCTGGCTCTTGTAGCCGGGCGTCGCGAAGCCGTCGATCGAAGTCAGGTCGCCGGGCGTATTGTTGAAGTTCACGTACTGATAGACGCCGGTGGCCGCGAACGGACCGTGGAAGTACAGGAACTGCGCGCTGTACTTCTTCGAGCGGCCGTCGCCGGCGGTGTTGCCGAAGCTGTACATCACGCTGCCCGACAGACCGTTGAAGTCAGGCGACGTGTACTGCACCGAGTTGTTCCAGCCCGAATCGCCGACCACGCCCTGATCCGTCCGATACGTCGGGAACGTGCCTGCGCCGAGGAACACGTGGTAGACCATCGGCGAGAAGACGTACGAATCGACGAACGGGTTGAACAGAATCGTCGAGACGAAGAGTTGCGTCGTCAGGCGGCCAGCGGTGAACGTGCCGATCGGACCTTGAATGCCGACATACGAGTTGCGCGCGAAGAAAGTGTCGCCCTGGAAGCGTCCGTACTGGCCGTTCTGAGCGCGGAAGAAGCTTTCCAACGTGAAGATGGCCTTGTAGCCGCCGCCGAGATCTTCAGAACCCTTCATGCCCCAGTACGACGTCGACATGCCGCCGCCGCTGACGTTCCACGCGCGATCGCCGCCTGGAAACTTTTGAGCGCCGACCCATTCGTCGACCTGCCCGTACAGCGAAACGCTCGATTGCGCGTGCGCCGCCCCCGCGGCGAATAGACCGAGCATCGCTGCGGCGACTGCGGTTGCCTTGACCGTTGCTTTCACCGTAGTCTTCGGCGCACGGTTGACGGTTGACTTCATGAACTCTCCTGTCTTTTGTCGAAAATTGAAAGCTTGGCGGGCGAGGAGCGTTGCACTCGCCTCGTCTGACCGGCTTGACGGTTTTGTGGGCGAGAGTGGCATCGCGTGTGGAGCGGCACCATCTTTACGGACCATTTTTCCGGTCAAAAATATTTCTGGTTATTGCGGGTATAGCGGTTCGGATAATGCCGACCGCCTGGGCATGCGGCGGAGCGCGTCGTATCGCACGCGCGCGCTGATTTTTCTTAAAACCCGACGCTTTGCAGAGCGAGCACCGGCGCGCCTGTCGGAGCGTCGAAAGCCATTCGAAATATCGGGAATACGACATTTTCCCGCGCACGGCGCATTGTCCGTGCACGGAAAAAAGAGCGGAATGTCTTGGAGAAAATCGCTGCCTGAGTGTGGCGTGATTACGTCATCTTGGTCGCGAAACTGGACGCGCCAATAGTTTTGCGTTCATTGCCGAACGACAGTTATTGACGACGGGACCGAAGATTCAATTGCGATAGTTCGCGTTGGCCGGCGCGCGGCCATCATCCGCCGGACGCCCGGGCGGGCGTGGCAGGCTGCGCTCTTCGTTGTAGCGCGTGATGTCGGCGCGAATGGAACCTGTGCCGCGCATGGGCACTGCCTGGTCGGCGCGCGGACCGGGCCGCACTTCGGCGCTCACGGGCGTGAGACCGTCCTTGGCGGAGACCGGCGTGTAGTGCAATGACTGACGGCTTGCGGCGGAATCGCTGAATACCGCCGACGACAGCCACTCGACACGCGGCCCCGCGAGCGCGAGCGAACCCGCCACCGCCAGCGCGCCGAGCGCAGCGGATGCGAAAAGCCGGGTAGTCTTGCGAAAGCCAGTGAGCGTCATGTCGAAACTGCCTGCTCCGACCGATATTCCCGTCCGTGCGTCGAAAGCGGTGCTTCCGATTCAGGCGGACAACCGGCCGTAGTCGGAACATCCGGGTTGCTGCATCGAGGCAATGCAAAAACCCGCCAACCGGTGTACCCAACAATTTATTTCGCACCGTGGCGGCAGTCGAGCCAAAAAGTGTTAGGCCTGCTCGATGGTTGTAACACCATGTTACGTCAGAGTTTTTTCGTGTTGGCCCACTGTTTCGGATCGCCAATCATGTGACGAAATTTTTGCTGGACAGACGGTTGCGGAAGCCGTGAAATCGACGCGTGCGAGGCCCGGATGTTGCTGGCTTTGAGCCCCGGTCCGCACAGAGGTTTCGTTGCTTTCATGCGCATTGGGAATCAATCGATCTGGTAAATGAATTTGCCAATTTAATCGGGCACGAGCGAAAATCATGGTTTTTACTGACTTGACGACGAATACGCCGGGCAGCGCGTCCGGGGTGTCCCGGCACGAGAACCTTTGATGGCACGGCCCAAACTCCTTCCCGACAACTTCACGCTGGCGCTCATCGGCACGGTCATCGTCGCCAGCTTCCTGCCCTGCCGCGGCAGCGCGGCGGTGGTGTTCAACTGGATCACCGATATCGCCATCGGTTTGTTGTTCTTCCTGCACGGTGCGAAGCTTTCCCGCGAGGCGATCATCGCCGGCGCGACGCACTGGCGGCTGCATCTCGTCGTGCTGCTCAGCACGTTCGCACTCTTCCCGCTGCTTGGCCTCGTTCTCAAGCCGGTGCTCATGCCGCTCGTCACGCCCGCGCTCTACACGGGCATCCTTTTTCTTTGCACGCTGCCGTCCACGGTGCAATCGTCGATCGCCTTCACGTCGATGGCGAAGGGCAACGTGCCGGCTGCCGTGTGCAGCGCGTCCGCGTCGAGCCTGCTCGGCATTTTCATCACGCCTGCGCTGGTCGGGCTCGTCGTGAGTAATCACGGCGCGACGACCGGCTCGCCGTGGCACACCGTCGGCAACATCACGCTGCAACTGCTCGTGCCGTTCATCGCCGGGCAATTGTTGCGGCCAGCCATCGGCAAATGGATCGACAAGCACCGCGCGATGCTCAAATTCGTCGACCAGGGCTCTATCCTGCTCGTCGTGTACGTGGCGTTCAGCGAGGCCGTGAACGAAGGCATCTGGCATTCGATCTCGCTTTCGACGCTCGCGGGCCTGCTTGCCGTCAATATCCTGCTGCTGGCGGCCGCGCTTTTCATCACGGCCTTCACCGCGAAGCGTCTCGGCTTTTCCCGCGCTGACCAGATCACGATCATCTTCTGCGGCTCGAAGAAGAGCCTCGCCTCCGGCATTCCGATGGCGAAGGTGATCTTCGCGTCGCACGCGGTGGGCGCGGTCGTGCTGCCGCTCATGCTCTTCCATCAGATCCAGCTCATGGTGTGCGCAGTGCTCGCGCAGCGCTGGGGTGCGCGCAAGACGGCGCCCGAACCGGTGCGCAAGGACAAGAACGTCGCTGCGCCCGCGCGCCGTTGATTCGAGCCTGACCGCAGGCGGCGTTGTCTGCCTCGCCATCGTTACCCTCCTCTCCGAAGGCCGCCCTGCGCGGCCTTTGCGTCATTTGAGCCCGTCCGCACGTTGATGTCGATTCGGCCGGACGGCATAGGCCGAAACGCCTGACTTCGCGCATCGAGTTTCGAAACTGGGTTGCCCGGCGTCCGACGCTTTGGCCTACACCTTTCGGCCGAATGGCGTCCGGGCATGTGCCTTGCCACACTCTTGTTCAACAACGTGCAGAAACGGGCATAGGACAAGCATGCGCACACCACGCGTCACTCATCAAAGGCGGAAGGAAAGATGAATCACGTCGAACAACTCACGACGGCATCCGCCTTGCGCGCCTTCCTCGACGAAATGCCGTTCCAGCGCGGCAGCGCGAAAGACGCCGGTCACGCGCTGCATGCGCTGATTAGCGAGGGCCTGGATCGACTGCCCTTGCCGGGTCACGGGAACACGTCCGAACGCTGGCGCTCGCTCGGCGCAGTCGCCGCGTTCGATCTGTCGCTGGTCAAGCTGTACGAAGGTCACACAGACGCGCTCGCGATCCTCGCCGAGCTCGGTGCCGAGCAGCCGGATCACGGCAGCGCGTGGGCCGTGTGGGCGGCCGAGCCACCGAACGCGCGGCTATCGGCGCTGGGCGACGTCGATTCGCAGACCGTGCTCTTGCAGGGCACGAAATCATGGTGCTCCGGCGCGGCGTCGGTCACGCATGCGCTCGTGACCGCATGGAACGAGCGCGACGAACCGGTACTTGCCGCCGTCGATCTGAGACACGACCGCGTGCGGATCACAGACTCTGGCTGGCAAGCGGTCGGCATGCAGGCGAGCTCGAGCGTCGATGTGTCCTTCGAACGCGTGCCCGCGCTTCGTATCGGCTCTCCGCGAGCGTATGTCGAGCGTTCGGGCTTCTGGCACGGCGGCGCGGGTATCGCCGCGTGCTGGTTTGGCGCCGCGGCCGGCATCGCCGCATTCGTCGCGCGCGACGCGAGGCATCGCGCCGGTCCGCACAAGCTCGCGCACCTTGGCGTCATCGATACGACCTTGTGCGCCACGGCCGCGTTGCTGCGCGAGACGGCCGAGTACATCGACCGCTCGCCGCACGCAGACGCGATGGCGGCTGCAATGCGCGCACGCCTCGCGGCGGAAACCGCGGCGGCGCTCGTCGTGACACACGCAGGCCGTGCGCTGGGCGCAGCTCCGCTATGCCGCGACGCGCACTTCGCGCAACTCATGGCCGATCTGCCGGTTTTCATTCGACAAAGCCACGCCGAGCGCGACGAAGCATCGCTCGCCGAGCGCGTCATAGAGGAGGGACTAACTTCATGGCAAGTGTGACCACGCAAGCGCCGACAGACGAACAGGCCGCCGACCGCACGATATCCGGCGAAGGCACGCCCGAGGCCACGTGGCAAGGATGGGCGCGTCTCAACGCGCTGCCCGAGGTCGATCCCGCCGAACTGGTGCCGCTCGGCGCACGGGCTGTCGTAGTTGCGCCACACCCCGACGACGAAGTGCTCGGCACCGGCGGGCTGCTCGCCCGTCTCTCGGAAATCAGCCGGCGCATACTCATCGTTGCAGCCACCGACGGCACCGCGAGTCACCCGGATTCGACCGAATGGCCGCCGGAACGCCTCGCGCGCGTGCGTCCGCAGGAAACGAGAACGGCGCTTCAACGGCTGCATCTGCGGCAGGTTGAGGTGGTCAGGCTCGGACTTCCGGACGGCGCTCCAGGTCGCATCGAAGAAATTTTATCAGGATCACTATCCGAATTTCTTCAACCCGGCGATATCGTTTTCACGACTTGGCGCTATGATGGTCACCCCGACCACGAAGCGGCCGGGCGCGCCGTTCATTCCGCGGCACAAGCGCTCGATCTGCCCTGCGTGGAAGTGCCGCTCTGGACCTGGCACTGGGCGTCGCCGGACGATACGCGCGTGCCATGGAGCCGTGCTCGCCGCATCGCCCTCGACACCGCAACGCATGCCCGGAAGCTTCGGGCCGTGCAGGCTTTTCGGAGCCAACTCGATCCCGATACCACGACCGGTCAGGCGCCAGTGCTACCCGAGCATGTGCTGGCCCGGCTGACTCGGCCATTCGAAGTCGTACTCATATGAACAACAACACCAGCGACAATACTAAGCAGTACTTCGATAACCTGTATCGACACGACGACGATCCCTGGAAAATCAGAAATCGATGGTATGAACGGCGCAAGCGCGCGCTCATGCTCGCGTCGCTTCCCCATGAGCGGTACGCGCGTGCATTCGAGCCGGGCTGCGGCAATGGCGAGCTGACCGCCCTGCTGGCGCAGCGCTGCGACGAACTGGTCGCCACAGATATCGCCGAGGACGCCGTCGCGCTCACGCGGCAACGCGTCGCGGAATGTTCCAACGTAACCGTCCAGCAAATGCTCTTGCCCGATGTCTGGCCAAGCGGCAAGTTCGATCTCGTCGTGATCAGCGAGATCGGCTATTACCTTGACGAACCGCAGCTTTGGCATATCGTCGAGCACATACATCAGACGCTGTCGCGGGATGGCGCTGTCGTCGCGTGTCATTGGCGTCGGCCGATCGAAGGCTGGGAACAGCAAGGCGACGACGTGCACGCAAAGTTGCGCGGCCGCATGAGTCTGCCGCTGCTCTGCCACTACTGGGACGACGATCTGGTCCTCGACGTGTGGACGCCCGACAAGCGCTCGATCCACGATCGGGAAGCATCGATATAGCGTTTTCTGATTTTTACTAAACAAACATATTGCAAGGAATCTCATATACAACAAGGCTCTACTGGTTTTCTCCAATCCGATCTACGTGATTTTTCCGGCTTTTTTACTATACAATCGCCCAAAGCATGCGAACCGGTCAGGCGCAATAAACATCGCGTGGGCCGAAGGAACAGCCGAAAACAGGCGGAGACAGAGAACACCACGATGGCCACAACCATTCGCGATGTCGCGCGTGCGGCAAGCGTCTCGATCGGGACGGTGTCGCGCGCGCTCAAGAATCAACCGGGCCTGTCCGAAGCGACGCGCGTGCGCGTCGTCGAAGTCGCGCAGCAACTCGGCTATGACTCGGGACAGTTGCGCACGCGCATTCGTCGCGTGACCTTTCTGCTGCATCGGCAGCACAACAATTTCGCCGTCAGCCCTTTTTTCTCGCACGTGCTGAACGGCTTCGAAGAAGCGTGTCGCGAGCGGCGGCTCGTGCCGTCGGTACTTACGGCGGGCCCGACGCAGGATCTCGCGCAGCAGATGCGCCTGCACGCGCCCGACGCCATCGCGGTGGCGGGCTTCGTTGAGCCGGAACTGCTCGCGCATCTGCATTCGCTCGCGCGGCCTACCGTGCTCATCGATTTGCGCGCGCCGGGCTTTCGCTCGGTCAATATCGACAACGTGAAAGGCGCGTCGCTCGCCATGCAGCATCTTTTCGCGCAAGGACGGCGGCGTATCGCGTTCATCGGAGGATCGCTCGCGCATTACAGCATCGCGCAGCGCGCGCTCGGCTATCGCAAGGCGTATTTCGATGCCGGGCAGCTTTTCGATCCGACACTCGAAATCGTCACTCAGCCGGGCCTGCCCGCCGATCTCGCCGCCGCCGACGCGATGGAGCGCCTGATCGCCGACGCCCGCGCGCAATCCAGTCCCCTGCCCGACGCGGTTTTCGCCTATAACGATGCAGCGGCCCTCGCCGCGATGCGTGTCTGTCTCGCGCACGGGCTGCGCGTGCCGGATGACGTCGCGTTCGTCGGTTTCGACGACATTCCGGCCGCCGCGCAAAGCACGCCGCCGCTTTCGACCGTGACCGTCGACAAGGAAGCGCTCGGGCGCCGCGGCGTCGAGTTGCTGTTGGAAGATCAATCGAGCCCGCCGAGCCAGGCCGACACGCTCGTCGCCGTCAATTTCGTTCCTCGCGCGAGCTCGGGCACGAAACAGGACATCAGCACGCCATGAACATGACCGCCTCACCTGCCGTCGCGCAAGCAGTGCCAGCAGAACGCGCGATCGACTTCCGCAGCCGCGACTTCCTGCTCTCGCACGTGCGCGACACGCTCGCGTTCTACGCGCCCAATGCACGCGACCCGTCCGGCGGCTTCTTTCATTTCTTCAAGGACGACGGCAGCGTCTACGACCGCACGACGCGCCACCTCGTCAGCAGCACGCGCTTCGTCTTCAATTACGCGATGGCATACCGCCATTTCGGCGACGCGAGCTATCAAGACGACGCGGGCCACGCTTTCGAATTCCTGCGCGACGCGCACTGGGATGCCGCCAACGAAGGCTACGACTGGGAAATCGAGTGGCGCGACGGGCAGAAGCGCACGCTCGACGGCACGCGCCATTGCTACGGCACGGCCTTCGTGCTGCTCGCATGCGCGCACGCGGCGATGGCGGGCATCGACGAAGCAAAGCCGATGATCGACGAAACGTTCGCGCTCATGGAGCGGCGTTTCTGGGACGCCGACGCCGGCCTCTATGCCGACGAGGCCACGCCCGACTGGCAGCTTTCGGACTATCGCGGCCAGAACGCGAACATGCACGCGACCGAGGCGCTGCTCGCCGCGTACGAGGCGACGGGCCACGTCATCTATCTGGATCGCGCGGAAAAGATCGCGGGCAATATCACGCTGCGTCAGGCAAGGCTGTCGAACGGGCTCGTCTGGGAGCACTTTCACCGCGACTGGTCCGTGGACTGGCACTACAACGAATCGGACAGCTCGAACATCTTCCGTCCGTGGGGCTTCCAGCCTGGGCATCAGATCGAATGGGCGAAGCTTCTGCTGATTCTCGAGCGGCATCGCGCGCTGCCGTGGCTGGCGCCGCGCGCCGTGGAACTGTTCGATGCCGGCTTCAACCGCGCGTGGGACAGCCGTCACGGCGGCCTCTATTACGGCTTCGGCCCGGACGACACCATCTGCGACCACGACAAATATTTCTGGGTGCAGGCGGAAAGTTTCGCGGCGGCGGCGCTACTCGGCGCGCGCACGGGCCGCGAGCGTTTCTGGGACTGCTACGACGAACTGTGGCGCTATAGCTGGGCGCATTTCGTCGATCACGAATATGGCGCTTGGTATCGCATTCTCACGTGCGACAACCGCAAGTACGGCGACGAGAAAAGTCCCGCCGGCAAGACCGACTATCACACCATGGGCGCGTGCTACGAAGTGCTGAACGCGCTCGGCCCGAACTCGACTCAACGGTGACCCGAATGGCTAGCGAGCAAACCACCTTCCCGCAATTCGTCTCGGCAGGCGACATCCTCACCGACATGATCCGCACCGACGTGTCGAGCTGGCTTTCGCGTCCGGGCGGCGCGGGCTGGAACGTCGCGCGCGCGGTCGCACGGCTCGGGCTGCCGACGGCCTGCGCCGGCTCGCTCGGCACGGACAATTTCTCCGACGACCTGTGGGAAGCGAGCGCTTCGGCGGGGCTCGACATGCGCTTCATGCAACGCGTCGAACGTCCGCCGCTGCTCGCGATCGTCCACAAGACGCAACCGCCGACGTACTACTTCATGGGCGAGAACGGCGCGGATCTGGCGTTCGACCCGTCGCGGCTGCCGCAAGGATGGATGGAGCGCGTGAAGTGGGCGCACTTCGGCTGCATCAGCCTCGTGCGCCAGCCACTCGGCGCGACGCTCGCCGCGCTCGCCCGCCAATTGCGCGAGCACGGCGTGAAGATCAGCTTCGATCCGAACTATCGCAATCTGATGGAGCACGGCTACGAGCCGATCCTGCGCAACATGGCGAGCCTCGCCGATCTCATCAAGGTATCGGACGAGGATCTGCACATGCTCTTCAAGGGCATGCCCGAAGCGGACGCGCTCTCGAAAATCCGTTCGATGAATCCGCAAGCCACGGTGCTCGTCACGCGCGGGTCGGGCCAGGCGACGCTCTACGCCGGCGACCAGCAATACAGCGCGCGCCCGCCGAGCGTCGAAGTGGCGGACACGGTCGGCGCGGGCGATGCGTCCATCGGCGGATTGCTCTATAGCCTGATGGCGCGCCACGGCGACTGGCCCGATCACCTGAAGTTCGCGCTCGCGGCGGGCGCGGCGGCGTGCCGTCATTCGGGCGCGCATTCGCCTTCGCTGGAAGAGGTCGAAGATCTGTTGACGTGATCTGAAAAGCGCGTCGCACGCGTTACATATCAGCGTGCTAGCATGGGTTCGTCCTTGCCTGGAGGCGAATCCACATGGAAGACACCACCTACACGAAAGGCATCTATACCGCGACGATCGGCGTGCGCACCGTCGACGGCGGCAAGTTCCAGGGCCTCGTCTCGCTCGCCCGCGACGACGGCGAGGATACCGATGCGACGCTCTACGAAGTGGAAGCCGAATCGGGCAACGAAGAAGAAGCGCTCAACGAAGCGCGCGCGCTCGCGCACCGCATCCTTGGGGAAATCGAACTGTAGCCAGGCGGCCATGGCGGCGCGTGGCGCTGGAGCTTCGCGGCGCCTCCCGGCTGCATCGGAGGACATATGCCGGAACAGATCTTCCTATACGGCGTCTACGCCATCCACGTGAGGGCGGTCGAGCTGCAAGGCTCGCGCTGGGACGCGGAATACGAGATCCGTCATCACGACAAGGCCGTTCAGCCGTGGACGACCGTCGGCGGCGATGACGGTCTCGCCGACAAAGCCGAAGCCGTCGAGCTAGCGCATCAGCGCGCCGTCTCGGATATCGAAGCCGGCGCGGGCATTCCGAAACCACGCGCGTTTCCCTAATTTTCGTTCGACGGATGCGCGAGACCCACGTGCGTATTCAACGCGAGCCGATCGGCCTCGCGATGATCGATCGCTGACGCGCGTTTCGTAGCCTTCACGCGCGAGCGAGCGCTCGACGTAATCGAAGAGCACACCCTCCGGTTCGAGCAGTTTCGCAATGAACGCGATCCGCAGCGTGCTCGCTGCGAGAATATCGGCGGCGGTGAACTGTTCGCCGAGCAGCCACGGCCCTTCTTCCAGCGCGTTCTCGATCGCCTGCTCGACGCGCGTCAGATCGCCCCAGCCGAAACTCACCGTGTTGCCCGGCGCGCCGGTCATGCGCTCGGCCATCGCGGGTTCGAGACACGAGCCGGTGAAAAACATCCATTGAAGAAAGCGGCCGCGCGATGGGTCGTGCATCGGCACGCCGAGCGCGGTCTCCGGATAGCGATCCGCGAGATAGAGCAGCACCGCGCCCGATTCGGCCACGCGCACGCTGCCGTCTTCCAGCGCGGGCAGCTTCGACATCGGATTGACGCGGCAGAAAGTCGGATCGTTCTGCGCCCCCGCCCGAATGTTCACGAACTCGAGCCGATACGGCACGCGCATTTCTTCGAGCATCCACAGTGCGCGGAAGGCGCGCGTCTTCGGCCAGTAGAAGAGCTTCATCGGCGTCGTTTTCGTTGTCTTTCGATGCGTTCAGGTTAGCCCCAAAACCCCGCGAATCGCGCGGCGCACGGCATCGGGTTTACGCGTAAGCAAAAGGGATCGAGAAAAATTCCTCCCGCTAATCTCAAAAATGAGGCCATTGCTTCTCGATGTGCGCGGAATCGCGACGAGTGCGCAAAAACATTCTGCATTTGTCGGCAAAGAATGTCGCATTGCCCCGCATCTCAAAAAAAGACTCTGGAGATTTCATGAACGCGCGCGTCCCCGCTGATGCATTTTTTCCTCCTGCGCTGTCGGACTATCAGCTCAGCGACAACCTGAGCGCCACCAAAGGCCGAATCTTCCTCACCGGCACGCAGGCGCTCGTGCGCCTCGTCCTGATGCAGCGCGAACGCGATCGCGCCGCCAATCTGAACACCGCCGGTTTCGTGAGCGGTTATCGCGGCTCGCCGCTCGGCATGGTCGATCAGCAATTGTGGAAGGCGAAGAAACTGCTCGCTTCGCACGATGTGCGCTTTCTGCCCGCGATCAACGAGGAACTCGGCGGCACCGCCGTGCTCGGCACGCAGCGCGTGGAATCGGATGAAGAACGCACCGTCGATGGCGTGTTCGCGATGTGGTACGGCAAGGGCCCGGGCGTCGATCGCGCGGGCGATGCGCTCAAGCACGGCAACGCGTACGGCTCGTCGCCGCACGGTGGCGTGCTGGTGGTAGCGGGCGACGACCACGGCTGCGTGTCGTCGTCGATGCCGCATCAGAGCGACCAGACGATGATCTCGTGGCACATGCCGGTGGTGAATCCGTCGAACGTCGCGGACATGCTGGAGTTCGGACTCTACGGCTGGGCGCTGTCGCGCTTCTCGGGCGCGTGGATCGGCTTCAAGGCGATTTCGGAGACGGTCGAATCCGGCTCGACGGTCGATCTCGACGCGATCCGCACCGACTGGCAAGCGCCCGCCGATTTCACGCCGCCGCCGGGCGGCCTGCACAACCGCTGGCCCGACCTGCCGAGCCTGACGATCGAAGCGCGCCTCGCCGCGAAGATCGACGCCGTGCGTCACTTCGCCCGCGCGAACAGCATCGACAAGTGGATCGCGCCGAGCCCGCGCGCGAATGTCGGCATCGTGACATGCGGCAAGGCGCATCTCGATCTGATGGAAGCGCTGCGCCGTCTCGAACTCACCATCGAAGATCTGGACGCCGCCGGCGTGCGCATCTACAAGGTCGGACTGTCGTATCCGCTCGAAACGACGCGGCTTGAGACGTTCGTCGAAGGTTTGAGCGAAGTGCTCGTGATCGAGGAGAAAGGACCGGTCATCGAGCAGCAGATCAAGGATCACCTGTACAACCGTGTCGAGGACGCGCGGCCGATCGTGATCGGCAAGAACGCGCGCGACGGCGCGCAGCTTCTTTCCGCGCTCGGCGAACTGCGTCCGTCGCGCGTGCTGCCGGTTTTCGCCGAATGGCTCGCGCGTCACAAGCCCGCGCTCGATCGCCGCGACAAGGTCGTCGATCTCGTCGCGCCGAACATCCTCTCGAATGTCGCCGATTCTGTTAAGCGCACGCCCTACTTCTGCTCGGGCTGCCCGCACAACACATCGACGAAAGTGCCGGAAGGTTCGGTCGCGCAGGCGGGCATCGGCTGTCACTTCATGGCGTCGTGGATGGAGCGCGACACCACCGGTCTGATCCAGATGGGCGGCGAAGGCGTCGACTGGGCGTCGCATTCGATGTTCACGAAAACGCCGCACGTCTTCCAGAATCTCGGCGACGGCACCTACTTCCATTCGGGCATTCTCGCGATTCGTCAGGCCGTGGCCGCGAAGGCGAACATCACGTACAAGATTCTCTATAACGACGCCGTCGCGATGACGGGCGGCCAGCCGGTCGACGGCAGCATTTCGGTGCCGCAGATTGCGCGGCAAGTGGAAGCGGAAGGCATCGCGCTCCTGGTCGTCGTAAGCGACGAGCCGGAGAAGTATCAAGGCCACGAAGATCAGTTTCCGCGCGGCACGACGTTTCATCACCGCGGCGAACTGGACGACGTGCAACGCCGCCTGCGCGACACGCCGGGCGTCACCGTGCTCATCTACGATCAAACCTGCGCCGCCGAGAAGCGCCGTCGCCGGAAAAAAGGCGAGTTTCCCGATCCGGACAAGCGTCTTTTCATCAACGAAGCCGTGTGCGAAGGCTGCGGCGATTGCGGCGTGCAGTCGAATTGCCTTTCCGTTGAGCCGGTCGAAACGGAGCTCGGCCGCAAGCGGCGCATCGATCAGTCGTCGTGCAACAAGGACTACTCGTGCGTGAACGGCTTCTGCCCGAGCTTCGTCACGGTCGAAGGCGCGAAGCTGAAAAAGGCCGAAGGTCACGCGTTCGACCCGGCCGAACTCGCGCGCCGCGTCGATGCGCTGCCGCAGCCGGCAGGCCTTCTCGACCAGGCGCCGTACGACATTCTCGTGACGGGCGTCGGCGGCACGGGCGTCGTGACGGTCGGCGCGCTCATCAGCATGGCGGCGCATCTGGAAGGCAAGAGCGCGTCAGTGCTCGATTTCATGGGCTTCGCGCAGAAAGGCGGCTCGGTGCTGTCGTTCGTGCGCTTCGCCGCGACGGACGCGCTGCTGAATCAGGTGCGCATCGACACGCAACAGGCGGACTTGCTGCTCGCGTGCGACATGGTCGTCGGCGCGAGTCCGGAAGCGTTGCAGACGGTGCGGCACGATCGCACGAAGATCGTCGTGAACACGCACGCGATCCCGAACGCGAGCTTCGTGCAGAACCCCGAAGCGAATCTTCATGCGGATGCGCTCCTCGACAAGATGCGTCACGCCGCCGGCCCCGGCGCGCACGACGCGATGCGCAGTTGCGATGCGCAAGCGCTCGCGCAGCGTTTTCTCGGCGATACGATCGGCGCGAACATTCTGATGCTCGGCTTCGCGTGGCAACTCGGCCTCGTGCCGCTATCGCTTGCGGCGCTGATGCGCGCGATCGAGCTGAACAATGTCGCGGTCGCGGCGAACAAGCTGGCGTTCTCGATCGGCCGTCTCGCGGCGGCGGACATGGCCGCGCTCGAAGCGCTGACCGCGCAGGTGCTGGCGAAGCGCGTTGTGATGGACCGGATGTCGTTGCCCGAGCTGATCCGCGATCGCGAGGAACGTCTGCTGGCTTATGGCGGTTCGAAGTATGTCGCGCGTTATCGCAAGCTGGTGAACAAGGCAGCGGGCAACGAAGCCGTCGCGCGCGCCGTCGCGATCTCGTTCTACAAGCTGCTCGCGGTGAAGGACGAATACGAAGTCGCGCGCCTCTATGCGGACCCGGCGTTCCGCGCCGCGCTCGGCGCGCAGTTCGACGGCACGGCGGGCGAGAGCTATACCGTGAAGTTCAACCTCGCGCCGCCTGCCCTATCGCATGGCGCGCCGAAGAAGAAGGTGTTCGGCCAGTGGATGTGGCCGGTGCTCGGCGGACTCGCGAAAATTCGCGCGCTGCGCGGCACGGCGCTCGATATCTTCGGCAAGACGCTCGAACGCCGCATGGAACGCCAGCTTGCCGATGACTTCGAGATCACGATGACACGCGCCCTCGGCAAGCTCGACGCCGCCAGCGCGGGCGATATCAAAGCGCTCGCCGCCCTTTTCGAGCGTGTGCGCGGCTACGGCCACGTGAAGCTCGCGAACGTCGCGATGGTCAAGCGCAGCGAACGCGACATCGCGGCGCGCATCGGCATCGAAGCGGCGACGGGCGATGCCGTGCGCGCCTCCATCGACACGATGAAGGGCGCGTCGTCGCTCAAGGGCATTCCGGTCGTCGTGGCGAAGTAATTATTCGATGTCGTCGTCGGGCAGCCAGTCGACGTCGCCGCACAACACGCAGCGCTTGCCTTGCGAGCGCGTCTCCACCGACAGCGTGATGCACGGCATCGCCTCGTTGATCGACAGATACGGCTTCGTCACATGCACGCGCTCGGGGTCGCCGAGCGCCGCCCGGAAGTACGGGCGGCGCAGCCAGTTCGCGCCCTGCGCGTCGATGAGCGGCAGAAAGCGCGCCTCGTGAGCGGCGCGGTCCGCGCGCAGCACGACGTTGCGGCCCGCCTGCTTGCCGTTCTGATCGAGCAGGAAGCAGCGCGCGGCGTTGTCGAGCGCGAGAAAATTCCAGCACACTTCTTCGAGCGGCTCGCCCGCCGCGAGCCGCTCGGCGGCGCGCTCGAACGCGCGGATATACGGCTGGAGGCGCGTCGCGACACGCCGCTCGCGCGCTTCGGTCTGCAAGCGGTAACGCTCGGTCAGCTCGCCGATCACGGTCTGCGCGTGCGCGCTGTCCGCGAGCCCCGGATGCGGCCGCGCGAAGAAAAATCCCTGCACGAAGTCCGCGCCGCTCGCGAGCGCGAGTTGCGCTTCGTGCTCGGTCTCGACGCCCTCGATCAACACGAGCTTGCCCGCCTCGTGCAGCAGCGACACGATGCCCGACAACACCGCCTCCATGTTCCGCCGCTGCTTGAGCGAGCGCGCCGATAGCGGCGCATGCACGTTGTGGCCGGCGTGCGAGAGCATCACGCGATCGAGTTTGACGATGTCCGGATCGAGCTGCCAGATACGCTCGATGTTCGTGTGCCCGGCGCCGAAATCGTCGAGCGCGATGAGAAAGCCGTGATCGCGGAACTGCTGCACCGCGAGCGCGAGCCGCTCGACATCTTCCGCGCTCTGTTCGAGCACTTCGAGCACGACGCGACGCGGCTCGATATTGAGGCGCTTGAGATTCGCGAGCAGCGCCGCCGCGTGGTACGGCTCGATCAGCGCGCCGGGATGCACGTTGAGAAAGAGCCATTCGGTCTGCGCGCCGAGCATCTTGAAGTTCTCGAGATGCAGCGCCTGCGCGAGCCGGTCGATCAGCAATGCTTCGCCGACGCGCGATGCCTGCCCGAACACATCGAGCGGCGACACCGGCCGGTCGAGCGCATCGTGCGCACGCAACAGGCCCTCGTAGCCGACCGCGCGCATGTGCGACAAACTGAACACCGGCTGAAAGACGCTCGATAGCGTCAACTCGCCATGCTCGACCGAATAGCGGTCGAAGCCCGATGTCACGCCGAGCTCGAAGCTGCGCGCGGAAACCGTCGCTTTCTCGGGGTTTGCGATCACCATGCCGATCCTCTCGCCTCCATATCCTGGCGATGCGCGGTCGACCTGCGCCTGCCTTGCGTCATCCGTGCCACCGGGCCCGCGCCGGGCCCGTTCCATACCGTTGTCATAAGAACAGCCCTCGATGTCTCGTCGGGAGTCTCAGAGTCCCGTGGCTTTCGTTAAAGCAAGCTCCATGCGCAGTGCGCGGGTCGATTCGTCGATGGTTTGCCCGCTCCGTGCACCGCCAACAGGCGATTTCCTGTGCACGCGCACCGTCGCGGTGCGAAAACCGAAGGCCACTGTCGCTGCCCATATCGCCTGCAGAGGCTAAACTTTCGGCTCATCGAATCAATGCTAGACGCCGCGTGCGCCGGCCGCTCGCGCGCGTCGTGCAGTAGCGCACACATGGAAATCGTCTTTACCGTCCTCATTCTTCTGCTGGTCGTGGCGCTGTCCGGATTCGGCCTGAGCCTGCTCCCGATCAAGCTGCCGCTGCCGCTCATTCAGATCGCGCTCGGCGCGTGCCTCGCGTGGCCGGGCTTCGCGCTGCACGTCACGTTCGATCCCGAGCTCTTCATGCTGCTCTTCATTCCGCCGCTGCTGTTCGCGGACGGCTGGCGCATTCCGAAGCGCGAGCTCTACATGCAGCGGCGCGCGATCCTGATGCTCGCGCTCGGCCTCGTGTTCATCACCGTCGGCCTGCTCGGCTACTTCCTGCACGCGATGATTCCGACGATGCCGCTGCCCATCGCGTTCGCGCTCGCCGCCGTGCTCTCGCCGACCGATGCTGTCGCGCTGACCGGCATCGCCGGACGCAACCGGATTCCGGCGAACCTGATGCATATTCTCGAAGGCGAAGCGCTGATGAACGACGCGTCGGGCCTCGTCGCGCTGAAGTTCGCGATCGCGGCCGCGCTGACCGGCGTGTTCTCGCTGCGCGATGCGACGATCAGCTTTTTCATCATCGCGGCGGGCGGGATCGCGATCGGCGCGGCGATCAGTTGGGCGCTGACCGAGATTCCGTCGCGTCTTTTGAAGTTTTCCGAGGACGACGACCCGGCCGCGGGCGTGATCCTCACGCTCCTGATTCCGTTCGCGGCGTACGTCATGGCCGAGCATGTGGGCTGCTCGGGCATTCTGGCGGCGGTGTCGGCGGGCATGATGATGAACATTCAGAGCCTGCGCGAAGGCATTCCGAGCGCGGTGCGCGTGCGCATGACGAGCACCTGGACGATGATCGAATTCGTCTTCAACGGCATGGTGTTCATCCTGCTCGGGCTGCAGTTTCCGCACATCCTCGGGCAGGCGCTGATCGAGGCGCATCACGACAGCGACGCGCAAGTGGGCCTCCTGATCGGCTATGTGGTCGCGACGCTGGTCGCGCTTTATTCGCTGCGATTCGTCTGGGTGTATTCGCTGCGCTGGGTCGCGGCGCGCAAGACGGCGAAACGCGGCATCGACAGCGCCGCGCCCGGTTTCCGCACGCTCGCGCTCACGACGATCGGCGGCGTGCGCGGCGCCGTCACGCTCGCGGGCGTGCTGTCGCTGCCCGTGACGCTCGAAGGGCGCGATCTGGCCATTTTCATCGCATCGGCGGTGATTCTTGTGTCGCTGCTCATCGCTGTCGTGGGCTTGCCGCTGATGCTGCGCGGCATCGAGCGCGAGAAGAATCCGCACGCGGCGGAGGAACGCATGGCGCGCCGCCGCGCGGCGCAGGCGGCGATCCGCGCGATCGACGACACGCACGACGAACTCATCGAGCAGATGGACGAAGCCGGGTCCGCGCGCTGCGCCGATTCGACCGCGCGCGTGATGGGCATGTATCGCAGACGGCTGGAATCGCTCGGCGACGACGAAGCGCCGCGCGTGGCGGCGAAGAAGAGCGAACTGGTGGAAACGCGGCTCAAGATGGCGGCGCTGAGGGCCGAGCGCGCGGAATTGTTGCGACTGCGTTCCCTGCAGGAAATCAACGACGAGACGCTGAACAAGCTGATGCGGGAAGTCGATCTGTCGGAGACGGCGATCGTGAATCGCAAGCGAGGGACGGGCGCGTGACGCGCTCGCGACTGCCGGACGCATCGGTTGACGATGCGTCCGGCTCTCAGGCGCTGACTACGTTCAATTGAACGTATGCGTCATCCCGACGACCGCGCCGAAATCTGGCGACGACAACGTGGGCGCCAGCGTCAGGCCGCCATTCACGCGCCAGCGGCCATCCTCCGAGGTTCCACCCACGCCCATCGCGAGGCCCATCTGGTTGTGGTAGTAGCCCGTTGCCACCGCGGCAGAGATTTTCCCGGGCCGATCGTCGTAGTGCAGCCCCGAAATCGCGATGGCGGCAGCCGTGCCGCCGTATGACTTCTTCAGATTCTGCGACACCTGATTCTGCAGATTGCCGAGGCCCGCGTTCATCTGATTCAGGTTGACGGCATCGGTCCCGTTCACGGCTGGCGCAACATTGGTCACACGGCGTTCGCTGCCCGCCGCGCCGACGGAAACCGTGTTGGCCTCGCTAGCGACCGAGTTCGCGCCCAGTGCGACCGAGTTATCCGCGCTCGCCGCCGCGCCGTTGCCGATCGCCGTGCTGGACTGGCCGGACGCAACCGCGCCGCTGCCGATCGCTGTGGCGTTGGCGCCGGTGGCGACCGGAACGGCATACGTGTCCGGATTGCCCGTCACCCATACCGCGCCGGCGGGACTGACGTTGATGATCGCCGCGCTGATCGCGCCGTTGAGTTGCTCGACGTTGACCGCGTCGGTCAGATCGACGCCGGCCGCGACGTTGTGCAGCGTGACGGCGCCGGCCAACGGTCCGACCAGCGTGACGTCATTCGACACCGGCTGGCCGTTGGCGCCAAGGCCGACGGTGGGCGAGGCCGCGCTCGAGAACTGCAGCGGCGCGTTGTTCTGCAAGGCGGCGATGGAATTATCCACGCCGGCATACGATTGGCCGTACACGCTGTAGTTGGGCGAGGCTACTGCGCCTGTGTTCGGATCGTAACCGGAGCCTCCACCCAGCGATGCAACCACGCTGCCGCCCAACGTATCGATCTTGGTGTCCAAGGCTTTCAGTTGCGACACGTTGACCGCGTCGGTCAGATCGACGCCGGCCGCGACATTGTGCAGCGTGACGGCGCCGGCCGTCGGTCCGACCAGCGTGACGTCGTTCGACACCGGCAAGCCATTGGCGCCAAGGCCGACGGTAGGCGACGCCGCCGTAGAGAATTGCAAGGGCGCGAGATTCTGCAACGCGGCGAACGCGTCGCCGACGTTCGACTGCGGCTGCCCGTAGACGTTGTAGGTCGGCCCGGTGAACGTGCCGTCCGCCGGGTTGAATTGCGCCCCGCCGCCCAACGCCTGCGCCACGCCGCTGCCGAACGAGTTCACCTTGCCGTCTTCGAGCTCCAATGCCAGATTGGTCGCGTTCAGTTGCGAGCCGTTCACTGCATCGGTGCTGTCGTAGGTGAGCCGACCAGCGGCGACGTTGGTCAAGGTGCGTTCCGCGCCGACACTCCCGATGCTGACGGTGCTGGTCAGAGCCGCGCCCGCGAAGTCGAAACGCAAGCGGTTGAGGGTCACCGCCGAGGTGCCCACGGCGGCGGCCGTCACACTTCCGGAACCGAGCGCGACGTCGTTGGCGTTGAGCGCCTGCGAATTCATCCCCAACGCTATCGAAGCCGGGCCGGATGCATTGGACTTTGCGCCGAACGCCAGCGCGTAATCACCTGAGGCGTTGGCGCCCGAACTGTTGTCCTGGTCTCCACCGAACGCCATCGCGCCGCGCCCGGTCGCCTGCGACGACGCGCCGATCGCCACCGAATAGTCGCCGTTCGCCGTTGTGACTTCGGAATAAGGATGGCCGCCGATCGCGATCGCGTTTTCGCCGCGGGCTGCCGCGCCATCGCCGATTGCCACTTGCGAGCCTGCGCCGGTAGCGTTGGCGCCGGCCCCGATCGCCACTTGCGAGCCTGCGCCGGTAGCGTTGGCGCCGGCCCCGATCGCGACCGGCGACGCACCGGGGAGAGCAGTCGTGTCGGCGTGCGTGTCCACGCCCAATGCAACGCCGTTATCGGCGCCTCCCATCAAGTTTGTGGCGCTCGCACCGCTTCCGATGACCACCGCTTGCGCGAAACCGTCGCCGGCAAAGACAAGACCTGTCACGGAGAGAAGCATCGCCAGGATGCGCGGAACGCCCGGCGTGCGCTGCCGTCTCGATGAAGCCTTGCCTCGCCCTGGTGCAGCATTCGGCAAATCAGCCGAATCAGACTTCTGGATACGTTTCAACCTGTTTATCATTATTCGCATTCCGAACTAATCACCACGGCTCTCTCAAGGAAACGGCATTCTGTGCCATGGATGATGCGGATGTTAGCGAGCAGCTTATAGACGCAACAGCCGAAAATTCCGAAGATGTCTGATTAATACTCCGAAGCAAATATGCCTGCCTAAAAGCATCACGCGCGCCACGGGGCGCGCGTGAGTTCAGGCATCAGATGACGCCGCCGCCGCGCCGTCGCAACAGCGCATAAAAAATGATCGCCCCGAACGTAGCCGTCCCGATGCCGCCGAGCGCGAACCCGCCGAGCTTCAACGTGAAATCGCCGGTGCCGAGTACGAGCGTGACGGCCGCGACAATCAGATTGCGGTTATCCGAGAAATTCACCTTGTTGACGACCCAGATGCGTGCGCCGGTCACCGCGATCAGGCCGAACACGACGATGGAAACGCCGCCCAGAACCGGGCCCGGAATCGTCTGGATGACCGCGCCGAACTTCGGAGAGAACCCGAGCACGATCGCAAACAGCGCCGCGATCACGAACACGAGCGTCGAATAAATTTTCGTGACGGCCATCACGCCGATATTCTCCGCGTACGTCGTCACACCGGTGCCGCCGGCGAAACCGGAGACGATCGTCGCCAGCCCGTCGCCGACGAACGCGCGGCCGATGCACTTGTCGAGGCTCTTGCCCGTCATCGCGCCGACGGCCTTGATGTGCCCGAGATTCTCCGCAACCAGAATGATCGCGACCGGCGCGATCAACGTCATCGCCGGGGCTTCGAACACGGGCGCGGTGAAGTGCGGCATGCCAAACCACGCGGCGTTCGCGACGATCGAAAAATCGATCGGCTTGCCCATGCCCATGCCGTTGGTCAGCACGGCATAGATGACGTAGGCGATCGCGAGGCCGATCAGAATCAGGAGGCGCTGCGCCATGCCGCGCGCGAACACCGCGACGCCGCCCACGCAGAGCACGGTGACGAGCGCCATCCACGATTCGAAGCTGCTGCCCATCACGGCTTTCACCGCGATCGGCGCGAGATTCAGCCCGATCACGCAGACGATCGCGCCGGTGACGACCGGCGGCATCAGCGCTTCGATCCACTTCGTGCCGACCGCCGCGACGATCACGCCGATGACCGTGTAAACCACGCCGCACGCGATGATCCCGCCGAGCGCGACCGGAATGTTCATGTTCGGGCCATGACCGCCGTAGCCCGTCACGGCGATCACGAGGCCGATGAACGCGAAGCTCGAACCGAGATAGCTCGGCACGCGCCCGCCGACCAGCACGAAAAACAGCAGCGTGCCGATGCCCGACATGAAGATGCACAGATTGGGATCGAAGCCCATCAGGAGCGGCGCGAGCACGGTCGAGCCGAACATCGCGACGACGTGCTGAATGCCCATCGCGATCATCTGCGGCCAGGCGAGGCGCTCGTCGGGCGCGACGATGCGCCCCTCCTGAGCATCCGTCTGGACCGGCCAGCGCGGGAAATAGGAATCGGACATCGGCGGGGCTCCTTCTCGGCGGTGAGGCGCCGTCCGTGCGGCGCGCTTGATCTGAAAAATCAGGCGCGAGTGTACGGAGCGGGCTCTCGGGTGGCAAGCGAGCCGATATTACGACCGTTTGGCCGTCGCATGCCCGCGACGTGTCACGCCCGCCCGCCGCGTCAGACGCCGCGTCCCAGTTCGAAAACCGCGACCGCGCTCTTCAGTTGCTCCGCCTGATCGGCCATCGCGCCCGCGGCGGCGGCGGCCTGCTCGACGAGCGCCGCGTTCTGCTGCGTCACCTCGTCCATCTGCGCGACGGCCCGGTTCACCTGCTCGATGCCCGCACTCTGCTCGTGCGACGCCGATGAAATCTGCGCCATGATGTCCGTCACGCGCTGCACGGCCTGCGTGACTTCGGCCATCGTCGCGCCGGCGCGCTCGGCCAGCGCCGCGCCGCTGTCCACGCGCGCCGTCGATGCCTCGATCAGTTCCTTGATTTCCTTCGCCGACATCGCGCTACGCTGCGCGAGCGAGCGCACTTCGCCCGCGACCACCGCGAAGCCGCGCCCTTCCTCGCCGGCGCGCGCCGCTTCCACGGCGGCGTTCAGCGCGAGGATATTGGTCTGGAACGCGATGCCCTCGATCACGGCGATGATGTCCGTCATACGCTTGGAGCCGGACGCCAGTTCGCGCATGTTGTCCACGACTTCGCCGACGAGTTCGCTGCCGCGCGCCGACACGTCCGACGCGCCGCGCGCGAGGCCGCTCGCCTCGTCCGCATTGCTCGCGTTCTGTTTCACGGTCTGCGTGAGCTGCTCCATGCTCGACGCGGTTTCCTCCAGCGACGCCGCCTGTTCTTCGGTGCGCTGCGACAGATCGGTGTTGCCCTGGGCGATTTCACGCGATGCGAACAGAATCGACTCGCTCGAATGACGAATCCCGCCGACGATATCCGCGAGCTTCGTGCTCATGTTGCCGAGACTCGCGAGCATGCTGCGCTCGTCGCCGGGGCGCGTGTCGACGCGCGTCGACAGGTCACCGCGCGCGATGCGGTCGGCGATGTCCGCCGCGTACGCCGGCTCGCCGCCGAGCTGCGCGGAAAGACGCCGTCCGATCAAAACCGCGAGCAGCGCGCCCGCGACCATCGCGCCGAACACGAGCGCGAGCATGACGATGCGCATCGTTTCGTATTCCGATGCCGCGTCGCGGCGCGCGTCGGTTGCACGCTTTCTCTTGAAGTCGGCGAGGCGCTCCAGCGAATCGCGCGCCTTTTCGCTCGCGGCGATCGCGCGCGCGATGAGGCCCATCTGATCGACGTCGATCGGCATCGGCTTCTTGCCCATCTGCATCAGCACGATGTCTTCCCAAGCGACGACGGACTTGCTCGCCGTGTCGTAGAGCGCGATGCCTTCGGCGGAGTGCATCGTCGGGCGCATGAGCTCGAACGCGCGGTGCATGCTGTCAAGCGACGCCGACATGCCTTCTTTCAGCTTTGCCTTGCCGGTGTCGTCGGCGAACGTGAGGTTGGCGGCGGCGAGATCCGTGTTGAGCTTGTGCTTGTTCACTTCCTCGACCCAATAGAGGCCGTCCATGTGACGTTGGCCGATTTCCTCGATCAGGCCGTTCATCTTCGCGAGCGAAACCACGCCGGTGACGCCCACGCACGCGCAGAACAGGATCACGACCGCGAAAGACAGCAACAGCTTGCTGAGCACGGACAGGCGGTCAAACCATTTCATCGATGTCTCCTCTGTCACGCCCCGCGGACGACGCCCGCGGACGGCGCGGCGCAAACTCCGGTTTGCGCACAGAGTGGCTTTACGGCGCTCGTTTCGTTTTTCTTGAGCGCGTATGAAGGAGATAACGGCGTGAGGATGAGCGTCGAAATATCGACGAAAGACCCGCGAAAGCGGCGTCGAAAGAAACCCGCCAATTGTTGCTCATCGGCAGAGAAACTAAGCAGGCGCTTAATCGGGAGTTTTCTGATTCGGGCGTACACCCGTGCAACGTATGCTTTCTACATGCGTGTTCCATGTACGCGCATATTGTTGCAACTCTCCGATTACCGCCCTTGGCACCCGGCTTGGGCGGTTCTTTTTTGGGCGCTCGTTTTTTATCGTCGATGTATTCCGAGCGCGTCGACCAAAACAGTTCCCCGTCAATATCGAATTGCCGCCCGACCGAGTGTCGCCCGGGCGTCGTCTCGCTTTACTGCCGCACCGGCTTTTTCGCCAGCTTGCGCTGCAACGTGCGCCGATGCATGTTGAGCGCGCGCGCCGTCGCCGAAATATTGCCGTTGTTCTCGGCGAGCGCACGCTGAATGTGCTCCCATTCGAGCCGCGCGACTGAGAGCAGCGTCGGGTTCTCGATCGCTTCCTCCGCCGTCTGCTCGCTCGCCTGCTCGTGGAGCGCGGAGAGAATCGACTCGACGTTCGCCGGCTTCGCGAGGTAGTTGTCCGCGCCGTCCTTCACCGCCTGCACGGCCGTCGCGATGCTCGCGTAGCCGGTCAGCACCAGAATGCGCGCATCCGGTTGCAGGTCACGCAGCGGCGCGACGAGCCGCAGCCCGGAATCGTTGCCTAGATGAAGATCGACCGTGATTTGCCCGAACTTGTGCTGGTTGGCGAGCTTCAGCGCTTCGTCGGCGTCGTGGGCCTGATGTGGCGTGAAGCCGCGCCGCGTGAGGCCGCGGGCGAGAATGCCGGAAAAGACTTCGTCGTCGTCGATGATCAGGAAGTTGGTATCGCTCATGGTTTTTCTCCGTAATGCCGATCGGGCGCGCCTGGGTTCGAGTTCAGGCCGCGCCGCTTCGTTCAGTTCTTGCCGCCGGCGCCGCGACCGCGCCGCGGTTCGGCAGGCGCAACACCGCGCACGTGCCGCGCGGCTTGCCGTCGATCAGTTCGATCGATCCGGACAACCGCGCCGCCGCCGCGAACGCCAGATATAGCCCGACGCCGTGCCCGCCCTGGGTGCTGTCCACCGGGCCTGCGCCCAGCGTCGCGCGCAGCGCGGGCGGAATGCCCGGGCCGCGATCGCACACGTCGAAGCGCACGTAGTCCATTTCGTCGATGGTCTCGGCCGACGCCTGCAGCGTCACCGATTCGCTGCTCGCACGCGCGGCGTTGTCGAGCAGGATCGTGAGGATCTGGCCGACGGCCACCGCATCGTCGATCGACGCATCTTCGGGTGTCCCGCCGATCTGCGCGAATTTCACCTGCGGATGCCGCAATCGCCATTGCTCGATGAAGCTCGACAGCCATTCGTCGATTCCCTGTCGGCTCGACGGACCCGTCGCGCGGCTGCGCAGGCGTGCGAGCGCGGACGTGCAGAGCGCCATCTGCTGCTCGAGCAATTCGAAGTCCGCTGCGTAGGGCGCGAGGTTCTTGTCGTGCGCGGCGGAATCGCGCAGTTCCTCGGAGAGCATCGCGATGGTCGAAAGCGGCGTGCCCATTTCGTGCGCGACGGTCGCCGCCTGCACGCCGAGCGCGACCGCGCGCTCATCGCGAAGATGACGTTGCTGGGCTTCCGCGAGCGCGGCGTCACGCGCGCGCAGCGCCCGCGACATGCGCGCGACGAACCAGCCGATCAGCCCCACGCTCACCATGAAGTTGACCCATAGGCCCGTGCGGAAGTAATCGAAGAGATTGGCCGGATTCTCGATATTGAGCGGCACGTAGTTGTAGCTGAGAAGCGCATAACAGGCGACGGCGAAGAGCGCGAGGCAGGCCATCATCGTCCAGGGCAGCACGGCGGCGGCGATCGCGAGCGACGGCAGATAAAGCGTGACGAACGGATTGGTCGCGCCGCCGGAGAGGAACAGGAGCGCCGAGAGCGCGCCGAGATCGACCCACATCTGGCCGAACAGTTCGAGATTCGTCTCCGGCCGCGCCCGCGCGACGCGCAGCCACGTGAGGCCGTTGAACATCATCTCCAGCGCGATGACGAGCAGCATCGCGGGCAGCGGGAGCTTCGCGCCGAAGAAAATCTGCACGACGGCGATGGTCGTCAACTGGCCGATGATCGCGAGCGAGCGAAGCCAGAAGAGGTGACCGAGATTGACCCGACCGGTATTGGTTATGCGATGCATCTCGTTGAGTGCTTGACGGCGTGGTTACGCTTCCCGCGACATTATCCCGCTTGCATCGGGCTTCGAGCCGCATCTGGCACGATTTGTCGCACCCCGGGTCGCGTGGTCTGCTAATCGAGCGCGGCCCCGCGCCCGATTTCTGCCGCGAGACACGCCGGACACAAGCAACTCATGTCGGGCCGCAGACGGTCGAGCGGCAACGCGGGAAGCGCCGCGCACCAGCAGGCCGCATCGCCCGCGAGCATGCCGCAGCGAAACGATGCGCCGCAGCGCACGCAAACCAGCGAGCCCGGCGCTTCCCTTTCGTTCGTTTCAGGGGATACGTTCATCATCTTGTCATCAATCCGTCCGAACGATGATCGCATGTCGGCCCGCCCGCCGGAAAACGTCGCGCCGCCGCGGCAATTCGTCCTGCCGCGATGCGTCGGTCCTGTACAATTCGGCGTGTTTAAACGCTCCCCGCCCCATTTGCCGCCATGTCCGAGCAACCCGACCTCACGCAAATCGCGCCTACCCTGAAGGCTGAAATTCTGGCCGAGGCGCTGCCTTATATCCGTCAATATCACGGCAAGACGGTCGTGATCAAATACGGCGGCAATGCCATGACCGAAGAGCGCCTGAAGCAAGGCTTCGCGCGCGACGTCATCTTGCTGAAGCTCGTCGGCATCAATCCGGTGATCGTTCACGGCGGCGGTCCGCAGATCGATCAGGCGCTGAAAAAGATCGGCAAGCAAGGCACCTTCATCCAGGGCATGCGCGTCACCGACGAAGAAACCATGGAAGTCGTCGAATGGGTGCTCGGCGGCGAGGTGCAGCAGGACATCGTCACGCTGATCAATCACTTCGGCGGCCAGGCGGTCGGTCTGACGGGCAAGGACGGCGGCCTGATTCACGCGCGCAAGCTGCTGATGCCGGACCGCGACAATCCGGGCCAGTTCATCGACATCGGACAGGTCGGCGAAGTCGAGTCGATCAACCCGGCCGTCGTGAAGGCGCTGCAGGACGACGCGTTCATTCCGGTCATTTCGCCCATCGGTTTCGGCGAGGACGGCCTCTCGTACAACATCAACGCGGATCTCGTCGCGGGCAAGCTCGCCGTCGTGCTGAATGCGGAAAAGCTCGTCATGATGACGAACATCCCCGGCGTGATGGACAAGGAAGGCAATCTGCTGACCGACCTTTCCGCGCGCGAGATCGACGCCCTCTTCGCCGACGGCACCATCTCCGGCGGCATGCTGCCGAAGATTTCCTCCGCGCTGGATGCAGCGAAGAGCGGCGTGCGCTCGGTGCACATCATCGATGGCCGCATCGAGCATTCGGTGCTGCTCGAAATTCTGACCGAGCAGCCGTTCGGCACGATGATCCGCTCGCATTGAACGTCATTTTTTCGCTTCTCACGCCCGCCGATGCGCGGGCGTTTCTTTTGGTGCAACGCTGATATGAGTCCGCATCGCCCGTCCCGCCGACGCCGCGTGAAAACGCGCGGCCCCGTCTGGCTCTTCGATCTCGACAACACGCTGCATCACGCGTCGCACGCGGTTTTCCCGGCGATCAATCGCGGGATGACGCAATACATCATGGATCGCCTGAACGTCGATATCGACGAAGCGAACCGGCTGCGCGTCGGCTACACGGTGCGTTACGGCGCGACGCTGCTCGGGCTCGTCAGGCATCACGGCGTCGATCCGGCCGACTTCCTGCACGAGGTTCACACCTTCGCCGATCTGCCGTCGATGCTGCGCGCCGAACGCGGCCTCACGCGGATATTGCGCGCGCTGCCCGGCCGCAAGATCGTGCTCACCAACGCGCCGACGATCTACGCGCGCACGGTGCTCGCCGAACTTGGCATCGCGAAACTGTTCGAGCGCGTGATCGCGATCGAGGACATGCGCGAGGGCGCTCACTGGCGCGCGAAACCCGACGCGCCGATGCTTCGCCGTGCGATGCGCCGCGCGCACGTGCGTCTCGAAGACGCGATTCTCGTCGAGGACACGCGCGGGCATCTGAAAAGCTATCGGCGGCTGGGGATTCGCACGGTGTGGATCGTCGGGCATCTGCCGGTTGCGAAGACGTCGAGCGGCGGAATGTCGGTGCGCATGCCGGGCATCGGCAGGCCGCATTACGTGGATCGCACGGTGCGCTCGCTGCGCGCGCTGACGTCATCGCATGGGCGGCGCCTACATTCGAAATAGCCGCCGCGCGAGAATGTCCTCGAGGTCCGAGCGCGCATCGACGACGAGATGCACATAGATGGTGTCGCCATCGACCTTGTAGATGATGCGGTTCGTGCCGCTCGCGACTTCGTAGTAGCCCGACATGCGGAAGTCGATGAGTTCCGGCGGCGTCGAGCCATTGCGCGGCGCGGCTTCGATCTCGGCGATGGTATCGGCGAACTTGTTGCGCGTCGCGGCCCACGCGGCGCCGCCGAACTTGTTGATGACGTAGCGCCGGAAGTCGTGCAAATCCTGGCGCACCGGATCGAGAAAGACGGTCTTCATTCGACGCCTTCTTCGCGGTCCAGGCGCTCGATCTCGGCGAACAGATCGGCCGCGCTCATGCACTGGCCGGCCTCGATGATCTTCTGTCCCATCGCCAGAATCTTCAGCAAGGCGAGCGTCTGATGCAGATCTTCGTACGACTGCGCGTCCTGCACGACCACCCTGCCCTCGCCGTTCTGCGTGATGAGCATCGGCTCGCGGCTCTCGACGATATTGCGGATCATCTCGGCCGCGCGACTCTTCAGATGACTCAGCGGTCTGACCCGGCTCGGTTTCATTTCCGTTCCCTGGCAAGACGAGACGATTAGCCAATATAGACGTAAAAGCGGGCCGCATCCAAGACCGTGCAAATGGCGGCTTAATTACGTTTTCCGCTATACTTCATCGCTAACGAGATTTTCTCGAACATCAACGACGCGCCGATTTGCTGACTCGATTGCGGGCGCGCGAACCTCAGTGATGATTCACGGGCGTTCACTATAAATGCGGCTAAAGAGGTCGTCAGCCGCGCCATCAATGTCTTTCCGCGCATCGCCGACACCGTTTAGCCGCTTGGTCAAAGGCGGAATGAATGGAATCGATCGGCATCGTCACTCCCCAAACACTGCGCTTCACCGAGCCGCTCAAGATGCAGAACGGCTCGCTGCTCGGCGACTACGAGCTCGTCGTCGAAACGTACGGCGAACTCAACGCCGCGCGCTCGAACGCCGTGCTCGTGTGCCACGCGCTGAACGCGTCGCATCATGTCGCGGGCATTCACGCGGATAACCCGAAGGACGTCGGCTGGTGGGACAACATGGTCGGTCCCGGGAAGCCGCTCGACACCAACCGCTTCTTCGTGATCGGCGTGAACAATCTCGGCTCGTGCTTCGGCTCGACCGGACCGATGAGCATCGACGGCACGACATCCCGGCCGTACGGCGCGAGTTTTCCGGTCGTCACGGTCGAAGACTGGGTGAACGCGCAGGCGCGTCTCGCGGACCGCTTCGGCATCGAGCGCTTCGCGGCCGTGATGGGCGGCAGCCTCGGCGGCATGCAGGCGCTCGCGTGGAGCATGATGTATCCGGAGCGGCTCGCGCATTGCATCGTCGTGGCGTCGACGCCGAAGCTTTCCGCGCAGAACATCGCGTTCAACGAAACGGCGCGCTCGGCGATTCTCTCCGATCCCGATTTCCACGGCGGCGATTACTACGCGCACGGCGTGAAGCCGCGTCGCGGTTTGCGCGTCGCGCGGATGATCGGCCACATCACGTATCTCTCGGACGACGACATGGCCGTGAAATTCGGCCGCGCGCTGCGCCGTGCCGAGGGCGCGCTCGATGCGTATAACTTCAACTTCGATGTCGAGTTCGAAGTGGAGTCGTATCTGCGCTATCAGGCCGACAAGTTCGCCGAATACTTCGATGCGAACACGTATCTGCTCATCACGCGCGCGCTCGATTATTTCGATCCCGCCAAAGCGTTCGACGGCGATCTCACGAAAGCGCTCGCCAATACCAGCGCGAAATATCTGATCACCAGCTTCACGACGGACTGGCGTTTCGCGCCGGCGCGCTCGCGCGAAATCGTGAAGGCGCTGCTCGACAACAAGCGCACGGTGAGCTACGCGGAAATCGATGCGCCGCACGGCCACGACGCCTTCCTGCTCGACGACGCGCGCTATCACAATCTCATGCGCGCCTATTACGAACGCATTGCCACGGAGATCGGCGCATGAACCAGCACACCCTCGATTCGCTCGCGCTGCGCTCGGACTTTCGGGCGATCGCCCGCTGGGTCGAACCACGCTCGACGGTGCTCGATCTCGGCTGCGGCGACGGCTCGCTGCTTTCGCTGCTCGGCGAAGAACTCGAAGTGAAGGGCTACGGCATCGAGATCAACGATGCCGGCGTGCTCGCGTGCGCGCAAAAAGGCGTGAACGTGATCCAGCAAAATCTTGAAGACGGCCTGCGTCTCTTCGAAGACGACAGCTTCGATTTCGCGGTCCTGTCGCAGACGCTGCAGACGATTCATCAAACGGCCGCGATCCTGCGCGAGACGGTGCGCGTCGGGCGCCAATGCATCGTGTCGTTTCCGAATTTCGGATACTGGCAACATCGGCTGTCGGTGATTCAGGGGCGCATGCCCGTGTCGAAATCGCTGCCTTATCAATGGCACAACACGCCGAACGTGCGTGTGCTCACGATCAAGGATTTCGAGGCGCTCGCGCCGGAGGTGGGCCTCGAAATTCTGGACCGCGTGGTGCTGCACGACGGCCAGCCGGTCCGTTGGGGCGCGAACTGGCGTGGTAGTCTTGCGGTCTATCGCGTGAAGCGCCGGTAACGATGACCGGCGCGCTCGCGCATCGACAACTGCCCGTTATACGACATGCCCGATACGCCACACGAGGCGCCCGCTCTAACTGCTCACGAAGAACATCCCGGATGGCGCGCGTTTCTCAACAAGCGCATCCTCATTTGCGTCTTTCTCGGCTTCACGTCCGGATTGCCGCTCTTCACGCTGTACAGCCTGCTGCAGGCGTGGCTGACGACCGCGCACATCAACGTCAAGGAGATCGGCCTCTTCGCGCTGATCGGGCTGCCATACACGTGGAAGTTCGTCTGGTCGCCGCTGATGGACCGTTACATTCCGCGCTTTCCGGGCTGGAGTCCCGGCAGACGGCGCGGCTGGATGTTCGTCACGCAAGTGCTCGTGATGGTGGCGATCGGCTCGTTCGGGTTCTTCTCGCCTGAACGGAACCTGTGGGCCGTCGCGGCGGTGGCCGCGCTCGTCGCGTTCTTCAGCGCGAGTCAGGATATCGTCATCGATGCGTATCGCCGCGAACTGCTCGCCGATACGGAGCAAGGGCTCGGCAATGCGGTTCACGTCAACGCGTACAAGGTCGCGGGACTCGTGCCCGGTTCGCTGTCGCTGATTCTCGCGACCGTTCTGCCGTGGAAGACCGTGTTTCTTATCACCGCTGCGTTCATGCTGCCGGGTCTCATCATGACGCTCGTCGTCAAGGAGCCGGAGATTCACGGCGCGCCGCCGAAGAATCTGCGCGAGGCGATCGTCGAGCCGTTTCACGAGTTCGTCACACGCGATGGCTGGCGCGCTGCGCTGCTCGTGCTCAGCTTCATCTTCCTCTACAAACTCGGCGACACGATGGCGACCGCGCTCGCCACGAAATTCTTCATCGACGTCGGTTTCTCGCTCGCGCAGATCGGCGTGATTGCGAAGGCGGTCGCGTTCTGGGCGAGCATCGCGGGCGGGTTGCTCGGCGGGATCGCGCTGGTGAAGATCGGCATTGCGCGCGGGCTATGGATCTTCGGCGTGCTGCAGATCATCGCGACGCTGGGCTTTGCGTGGCTCGCGAAGATCGGGCCATCGCCGGCGGCGCTCGCCGTGCTGTACGGCTTCGAAACCTTCGCGACGGGTCTCACGCTCGCCACCTTCACCGCGTACATCGCGAGCACGACGGACCCGCGCTACACCGCGACGCAATTCGCGCTCTTCACGAGCCTCGCGGCGGTGCCGCGCACGTTCGCCGCGGCGGGCAGCGGCTATATCGTGAACGAAACGGGATGGTTTCCCTACTTCATGATCTGCGTCGTGCTGTCCATTCCGGGCATGTTACTGTTGCCCAAGATCGCGCCCTGGAGAACTCAACGATGACGGTTTCTTTCACGTTTCGCGCCTTGGTTCGCGCGTTGACATGGGCGTCGCTCGCGCCCTTGTCCGTGCATGCTCAGGACGAACAGAAGACGCCGCCGCCGTACTCCGCACCGAACAACCAGATCCGCTTCGGCAATACGGCGCTGTTTCGCAATCTGATTCCGCCGGCGACGCTCGAAGCGCAGTCCGCCGAGGAATACGCGCAGGTCATTCTCGATGCTGAGCGCGCGAAGACATTGCTTCCGGATAGCAACCCGCTCGTGAAGCGCGTGCGTGATATCGCGAATCACGAGATTCCGTTCGCGCTCAAGTGGAACGATCGCGCGAAGAACTGGAAGTGGGAGATCAATGTCATAAAGTCGCCCGAAGAGCGCATGGTGTGCCTGCCGGGCGGGAAGATCGTCGTGTATAGCGGTCTCATCGAGAAGCTGCATCTGAACGATAACGAGATCGGCATGATGATCGGCCACGAGATCGCACACGCGTTGCGCGAACATGCGCGCGAGCGGCTCGGCCGGCAGCAGGCGGCGCAACTCTCGGCGGGCGCGCCGCCGCAGTTGTTCGGCTTTTCGAACTATTCATCGCAACAGTCCGATATCGGCGATGAGTTGCTGACCATGCGCTATTCCCCCGCCGATGAAACTGAAGCCGATGTGATCGGCAGCGAGATCGCTTCGCGCGCGGGTTACGATCCGCGGGCGGCCGTCACGTTGTGGAACAAGATCGATTCGGGAACGCGGCGCGCGGATGTCGGATTCATCTGGCTGCATCCGTATGGGCCGGATCGCAGGCAGGATCTGCTCAAGCGCATGTCGGACATGATGCCGCTTTATGCTAAGGCGGTCGGCAAGACCATTGATCAATTGCCGAATTATGCGGGCATGGGGCGGTTTAAGAAGACTGGGCGTTAGGGGTTTTTTGTTTGCTTGGGCTTCTAGGGATGGCCTGTGTTCGTGTCGGTTTATTGGCACTGCCCCTCCCCGGGGCGGGGGTCACTTTCTTTGCTGCTGTGTATAGACCGGGGACATAGCTGACAGATCCGCGGGGACATGGTTGACACTTTCGGGCATCTCGATGCCTGGACCCGACC
>Ga0160464_100067_pt1 | contig 126353 bp, 119 predicted proteins | sample HID1971I_E11MG_FD_108275 | JGI IMG/M metagenome (GOLD analysis project Ga0160464, IMG submission 108275) | Enriched millipede-associated microbial communities from UW Madison campus, WI, USA - HID1971I_E11 MG | ecosystem: Host-associated > Arthropoda: Insects > Digestive system > Unclassified ...
GCGGGCTGGCAAGCATGGCCAACGTGCGTGTGACCGCGGGCGATGAGAAGCTGCTTTCTTTGGTTACTTTCTTTGCAGCAGCAAAGAAAGTGACCCCCGCCCCGGGGAGGGGCAGTGCTAATAAACCAAAAAGAAATCGGGATCCGGCGAAAGCCTAAAGGCCCTACGCGTGGTAACCCAAATCCCCCCGCACTTTCCCGCGAAACACCCAATACGACCAGATCACATAGATCATGAGCACAGGCAGCAAAAACATCGTGCCGATCAGCAAAAACTGATGCGATAACGGCGCGGCGGACGCATCCCAGAGCGTGACGGAAGGCGGCGCGATGAATGGCCACAAGCTGATCACAAGCCCCGTGAAAGCGAGAAAGAAGAGCCCGATCGAGCACAGGAACGGCATCACTTCGCGGCCCTTCGCAAGACTCGACCACAGCGTCCACGCGAGCAGCACGGTGAGCACCGGCACGGGCGCAAACACGAAGCTCTGAGGAAAGCCGAACCAGCGCGCCGCGATGCGCGCATCCTTGAGCGGAGTCCAGATGCTGATGAGCAGAATGAACACGATCACGCCGAAGAGCGCATAGCGCGCCATGTTGCGGCTCCAGTGCTGCAGCTCGCCTTCGGTCTTGAGCACGAGCCACGTCGTGCCTTGCAGCGCATAACCGAAGATCAGCCCCACACCGACCAGCAGCGGAAACGGCGCGACCCAGTTCCAGCTCGTGCCCACATAGACGCGCCCTTCGATCGGAAAGCCCTGAATGAACATGCCGAGCACGATGCCCTGCGAAAACGTCGCGACCAGCGAGCCGCAGCCGAACGCGCCGTCCCACAGCCACTTGCGCGCACCGATCACCTCGCGGAACTCGAACGCGACGCCGCGAAAAATCAGCCCGAGCAGCATGAAGAGAATCGGGAAATAAACCGCCGGCACGATGATCGCGAACGCAAGCGGAAACACCGCGAACAATCCGCCGCCGCCGAGGACCAGCCAGGTCTCGTTGAAGTCCCAGACGGGCGCGACGGAGTTGATCATGAGGTTGCGCGATTCGGCGTCGCGACGCAGCAAAAACATCATGCCGACGCCGAGATCGAAGCCGTCGAGCAGCACATACATGAACACCGCCAGCGCGAGAATGGCGGCCCACAGTGGCACGAGATCGAGCATCGCGTTCTCCGTTATCGACGTAAATTGCGCCCGCGGCCCGGCGGCACGATATCGTCGTCGCTGACGGGCCGCGCCGTGCCGCCCGCACTCGCCGATACCGCGGAGAGCGGACGCGCCGCGCGTGTTTTCGCATCCAGTTCGTCCTTCTCGTGCGCATGCGCGACTTCCGCCGGCCCGACGCGCACGAGCCGCCGCAGCAGGAAGAATCCCGCGCCGAAGATGACGACGTAAGCGACCACGTAGAGCAGCCACGAGAGGCCGACATCGGCCGCGGTGAGCGATGGCGTCACCGAATCCTTCGTGCGCAAAATGCCGTACACGGTCCACGGCTGGCGGCCCGCCTCGGTCGTCGTCCAGCCGGCGATCACCGCGATGAAGCCGAGCGGCATCGCCCAGGTGGCCGCGCGCAGCCAGCGCGAGCTGGTCTCGATCCGGCCGCGCGCGAACTGCACGATGCCCCACAGCACGAGCGCGAACATCAGCAGCGCGACGCCCACCATGATGTGAAACGCGAAGAACACGACGGCCACGGGCGGCCGGTCCTCGCGCGGAAAGTCCTTCAGCCCGCGCACGAAGCCGTTCGGATCGTGCGTCAGATATAGGCTGCCGAGCACCGGAATCGAGATCTCGAAGCGATTGCGTTCTTCTTCCTGATCCGGAATCGAAAAGAGATTGGCCGGGATACGCGTGCCCGATTCCCACAGACCTTCCATCGCCGCGAGCTTGGCGGGCTGATGTTTGAGCGTGTTGAGGCCGTGCGCGTCGCCGATCACCATCTGGATCGGCACCATGATGATGAGAAAGATCAGCGACATCTTCACCATCACGCGGCTTTCCTCGAGCGCGCGTCCCTGGCGCAGATACATCGCGCCGATGCCGAGAATGACGAAGCCCGCCGTCACGAGAAACGCGCTCACCGTATGTCCGAGCCGGTACGGAAACGACGGCGTGAAGATCACATCGAAGAAACTCACCACTTCGAAGCGGCCGTCGGGCAGCATGCGATGGCCCTGCGGCGTCTGCATCCAGCTATTGACGGCGAGTATCCAGAACGACGAGATCACCGTGCCGGCGGCGACGAAAATCGCGGACATTACGTGCGCCCATTGCGGCACGAGCTTGCGCCCGAACAGCAGCACGCCGAGAAACGCCGATTCGAGGAAGAATGCCGTCAGCACTTCGTAGCCCATCAGCGGGCCGACGACGTTGGCGGTCGCGTCCGAAAAGCGGCTCCAGTTGGTGCCGAACTGAAACGGCATCACGATGCCCGACACCACACCCATGCCGAACGACACCGCGAAGATCTTCAGCCAGAACGCCGAGAGCCGCCGGTAGACGTCGCGTTTCGTGATCCACCAGTTGAATTCGAGCGTCGCGATGTAGCACGACAGGCCGACCGTGAACGCCGGCAGCAGAATATGAAACGCGACGACCCACGCGAACTGGAAGCGGGAGAGCAGGACGGAATCGACATCCATGAACGCTCCTTTGTTCAGGCTTTTGCAGCGGCTATGTCGAGGACGCGCGCAGCGCGCACGCGTTTTACTTAATACACGGTTTTCATGAACGCGGCCACGCACCGCACGACGAGATACCGCATACGCCGGGCCGCGAATGCACCAATTTGATACAATCTGGCTTTGGTCTTAGGCCATGTGGACGACCGCATGCGCCTCGTTTCATCGGGGACGGCCCCATTTTTCAAGGGAGTCGCCCGATGTCCTGGATTCTTCTCTTCGTCGCCGGTCTGCTCGAAGTCGCGTGGGCCGCGGGTCTCAAATCGTCCGAAGGCTTCACCCGGCTCGGACCGTCCATTTTTACGCTCGTCACCGCAATCGGCAGTTTCGTGCTGCTCGCCATGGCCATGCGCCAATTGCCGCTCGGCACGGCCTACGCCGTTTGGACGGGCATCGGCGCGGTCGGCGCGTTCGTGTTCGGCATCGTGTACATGGGCGAGGCCTTGTCGGCGGCGCGTATCGTGAGCGCGATGCTCATCGTCGCGGGGCTGGTCGGGCTCAAGCTCTCGTCGGGGCACTGAACGCTCATCCGTTGCGCCCGCGCCACCCTGCAGTGCGCTGGCGCACCTGGAACGGCATTCGCTCGAACCGTTGCTGCACCGCGCTTATCGGCGTGGATATAATGGTCTGAGTCATCCGGTTTTCGTCCGATTCCTATGTCCTGCTTTTTCGTTGTATCTTCGTGGATGTAGGCGGCTTCTTTCGATATTTACCGGGCAGACCGCATTTTTCAGCCGGCTGATCGTCCCGTGGCGGCGAACGCCGGCAGCAGGCAGCACTAGGGAGGCGGCAATGCTTGAGTCACTTTCGCTCGCAGCGGGTCTGTCATGGGCGAGCGGGTTGCGCCTGTACCTCACCGTTTTCATCGCCGGCATGTTCCAGCGCATGGGGCTCGTGCATCTGCCGGATACGCTCGCGGTGCTCGGCTCGCCGTGGGTGATCGGCGTCGCGGCGGTGCTCGCGCTCGTCGAATTTCTCGCCGACAAGATTCCCGCCGTCGATTCCCTGTGGGACGCCGTTCACACGTTCATCCGCATTCCGGCGGGCGCCGTGCTCGCGGCCGGTTCGCTCGGCCACGCCGATCCCGCCATGCTCACGATCGCGGCGCTCGCGGGCGGCACGCTCGCCGGGGCATCGCATTTCGCGAAGGCAGGCACGCGCGCGCTCATCAATCTGTCGCCGGAGCCCGTGTCGAACTGGGCGGCATCGACGACCGAGGACGTCGGCGCGCTCGCGGGCATCACGCTCGCGCTCTTCGTGCCGTTCCTGTTTCTCGTGCTCCTGATCGCGTTTCTGGTGCTCGCAGGCTGGGCGCTGCCGCGGCTCGCGCGAGGCGTGCACGGCGGCGTGTCGCGCATGGCCAAGCACATGTTGCCGAGCTCGGATCGCATGAACCGGCTGCGGAGCAAGCACGATTGAGCACCGCATTCCCGAACGATCAGGCTGCACGCAAGGCAGGGCATTCGCATCCGGCCATCAAACTCGGCTTCACGCAGACGGTGCGCCAGGCATGGCGCATGACCGGGCGCGACTGGCGCGCGGGCGAACTCACGATGCTCCTGCTCGCGCTGGTGCTCGCGGTGGCGGCGCTGTCGAGCGTCGGGTTTCTCGCGGATCGCATGCGTCAGGGGCTCGCTCGCGACGGGCGTCAGATGATCGCCGCCGATTTCGTCGTGCGCGCGGATCATCCCGTCGATCCGATGTTTGCGGCAGAAGCGAAGTCGCTCGGACTTGAGAGCGCGGGCACGACGATCTTCCCGAGCATGATCAGTTCGACTGCCGCGGAGCCGCTTTCCAGGCTCGCGGCGATCAAGGGCGTGACGCAAGGCTACCCGTTGCGCGGAGCGCTGCGCATCGCGCCCGGCACCGATGCCCCCGATGCCCCCGCGCACGGCATTCCCGCGCCCGGCACCGTCTGGGTCGATCCCGCCTTGCTCGATGCGCTCAAGACCCGGGTCGGCGGGACAGTCAAGGTCGGCACGCGCACGTTCACGGTCGCGGGCGTCATCACGCGCGAGCTGGATCGCGGCTTTTCGTTCGTCAACTTCTCGCCGCGCCTCATGATGCGCGCCGACGAGATTGCGGGCACGGGGCTCGTCGGCTATGGCAGCCGCGTGACGTATCGATTGCTCGTCGCCGGTTCAGACCCGCAAGTCGAGCGCTTCGCGAAGTTCGCGCGCGAGCAGGTCGATGGCGGCAAGCTGCGCGGCGTCGGCCTGGAATCGTTGTCCGACGGCCAGCCGCAGGTGCGCCAGACGATCGATCGCGCGAGCCACTTTCTCACGCTCGTCTCGCTTCTGACGGCGCTGCTCGCAGCGGTCGCGATCGCGATGGCGGCGCATCGTTTCGCGCGGCGGCATCTCGACGGTTGCGCCGCGATGCGCTGTCTCGGCGTCAGCCAGCGCACGCTGCGCGCGCTCTTTCTGAACGAATTCCTCGCGATCGGCCTGATCGGCAGCGTGCTCGGCGTCGTGCTGGGTTTCGGCGGCCATCTCGTGCTGCTGAACTGGCTCGGTTCGCTCGTCGATGTCGAGTTGCCGCAGCCCAGCGTGTGGCCGGCGCTGCAAGGCATCGCGATGGGCCTCGTGCTTTTGCTCGGCTTCGCGCTGCCGCCGCTCCTGCCGATCACGCGGGTGCCGCCGGTGCATGTGATCCGCCGCGAGCTCGGCGATGCGCAACGCGTCGCCCATGCCGCGTATGGCGTCGGCGTGCTGCTTTTCGCGGCGCTCCTGATCGTCGCGGCGGGCGAGCTGAAGCTGGGCGGCATCGTCGCGGGCGGTTTCGCGGCCGGTCTGCTCGTGTTCGGCGCGATCGCGCGCGCGGCGCTCTGGGCGGCGGCGCGCTTCGTGCGCCGCGAGAAGAGCAGCGCGGGCGTCGGCTGGCGTTACGCGCTCGCGTCACTGGAGCGGCGCAGCGGATCGAGCGCGCTGCAGATCACCGCGCTCGGCATCGGCTTGATGTGTCTGCTGCTCATCGGCATGACGCGCAACGATCTCATCAAGGGCTGGCGCGACGCGACGCCGCCCGACGCGCCGAACCAGTTTCTCATCGACATTCAGCCCGACCAGCGCCCGGGCGTGCTCGACTACCTGCACACGCACGGCCAGCCCGACGCCACGCTCTCGCCGATGGTCCGCGCGCGCCTCGTCGCGATCAACGGCAAGCCGGTGAATCCGGACAACTACGACAAGGCCGATGCGAAGCGCCTCGTCGATCGCGAATTCAACCTCTCGTACACAACCGAGCTGCCCGGCGACAACCGCGTGACGCAAGGCGCGTGGTTCGGCAGGGACGGCAAGCCGCAGGTGTCGATCGAAGAGGGCATCGCGAAGACCATCCGCGTGAAGATGGGCGACACGCTGCGTTTCGACGTCGCCGGCCTGCCGGTCGAAGCGCCCGTGACGAGCGTGCGCAAGGTCGACTGGAACTCGTTCAAGGTCAACTTCTTCGTGCTGATGCCGCCCGAGGCGCTCGCCGATCTTCCCGCGACCTTCATCACGAGCTTTCATCTGCCGGCGGAGGAACAGCGCGTGATCGACGGCCTCGTCGCGCGCTATCCGAACGTGACGGCCATCGACATCGCGCCGATTCTCGCGCAGATCCATCGCACGCTCGCGCAGGTGATCGGCGCGGTGCAGTTCCTGTTCATCTTCACGCTCGCTGCGGGCGTGCTCGTGCTGTACGCGGCGCTCGCCGGCACGCGCGACGAACGCGTGCGCGAGTCGGCGCTCCTGCGCGCGCTCGGCGCGTCGCACAAGCAGGTGCGCTCGGTGCAGGTGGCCGAGTTCGTGGCCGTCGGCGCGCTTTCGGGGCTGATGGCCGCGATCGGCGCGCAGGTGATCGGCTATGTGCTCGCGGCGCGCGTGTTCGAGTTTCATATCGATTTCAATCCGTGGCTCGTGCCGACGGGCATCGTCGCGGGCGTCGCGTGCGCGGGGCTCGGCGGCTGGCTGAGCCTGCGGCGCGTGCTGGCGCGCCCGGCGCTGCAATCCCTGCGCGATGCCTAGTTTTCCGAATCAAAGCAATGACCGACGTAAATCCTCAAGACGAAGTGCAAAAGCCGACGGCTTTCGAGCTGATCGGCGGCGAGGAGCGCGTGCGCGCGCTCGTCGACCGTTTCTATGACCTGATGGATCTGGAGCCGGAATTCGCGGGCATCCGCGCGCTGCATCCGCCGACGCTCGACAATTCGCGCAACAAGACCTTCTGGTTCCTGTGCGGCTGGATGGGCGGGCCGGATCACTATATCGACCGCTTCGGGCATCCGCGTCTGCGGGCGCGGCATCTGCCGTTCGCGATTGCATCGGACGAGCGCGATCAGTGGCTGCGCTGCATGGCGTGGGCGATGGAGGACATCGGCGTCGACGAAACCTTGCGCGAGCGCCTGCTCACGTCGTTTTTCGACACCGCCGACTGGATGCGCAACCGTCCCGGTTGATTCGCGCCGTTTTGTACCGGTTCAGGCGTGGCGCGCGTGGTGCATCATCGTCTGCGAATGGTTTCAACTCCCCCGCAAGACAAGGAATCGAAGACATGAGCACACGCGCACTCTTTCGCGAGGACGCCTATCTGACGCGTTGCGACGCGACCGTCACCGCCATCGACGAGCAGGGCATCCACCTCGATCAGACCGTGTTCTATCCGCTCGGCGGCGGTCAGGCCGGCGATGCGGGCACGCTGACGCTCGCGGACGGCACGGTCATTGCGATCGCCGAGACACGCAAGGCGAAGTTCGAAGGCGCGACGCCCGATGACGCCGTGCATGTGCCCGCGCCGGGTCAGGAAGACGCGCTCGCGAAAATCGCGGTCGGCGGCAAGGTGAGCGCGGAGATTGACTGGGAGCAGCGTTATCGGCGGATGCGGCTGCATACGGCGAGCCATCTGATCTGCGCGGTGCTGCCGTTTCCGGTCGATGGCTGCAGCATCACGACCGATTACGCGCGCCTCGATCTGGCGACGGTCGAGCCGATCGAGCGCGAGGCCGTCGAAGCGAAGCTGAACGCGCTGATTGGCGGCGCGCATGGCGTGCATACCGAATGGATCACCGACGACGAGATGGCCGCGCGTCCCGAACTCGTGCGCACGATGAGCGTGAAGCCGCCGATGGGCCTCGGCCGCGTGCGTCTGCTGCGCATCGAGAACGTGGATTTGCAGCCGTGCGGCGGCACGCATGTGCGCAATACCGGGGAGATCGGCGCGCTGCGCATCGCGAAGCTGGAGAAGAAGAGCGCACGCACGCGGCGGCTCGTGCTGGAACTCGTGTGAGCGTGGACCCGCGTGCGCAGGCGGTGCTCGATCTCTGGTTCGGTGAGCCCGGCTCGCCGGATTTCGGCCAGGATCGCAAGCTCTGGTGGAAAAAGAAGCGCGCTTTCGATTCGATGCTCACCGAACGTTTCGGCGCGCTCGTCGAAGAGGCCCAGACGGGTGGTTTGCAGGAGTGGGAGCGCACACCAGGCGGCATGCTTGCGCTGATCGTTCTGCTCGATCAACTGTCGCGCAATTGCTATCGGAACACGCCGCGCGCGTTTGCGGGCGATCGCCGCGCGCTTGCGCTGGCGAAGACGCTGGTCGCCCGTGGCGACGATCTGCGTCTGCCGAGTGCGTATCACCGCGCGTTCGCCTACATGCCGTTCGAACACGACGAAACGCCCGAAAGCCAGCGCGAGTCGCTGCGTCTCTTCGGAAAACTAAAAGACGAGACGGGCGTTTCGAGCTTCCACGAATCGGCGATCGAGCATGCGGAGGTGATCGAACGCTTCGGACGCTTTCCGCATCGCAACCGGATTCTCGGGCGTGAGATGTCGGCCGATGAAGAAGCGTGGCTCGCGAGGCACGGCGGGTTTTGACTGTAACTGACTGATGCGGTGCTCTAAAATTGTACTTTATGGAAATCCTGAGTCATCAACGTCAGGAAACCGAAACATTGTGCAACAATCGCCGCCGCCATGCCTGACTTTAGCACCATTACATTGGTCTCTGTGACCGGCTTGAGCAATGCTCAGGGTGCGGCGTATTCGCTTGCGCTATGCAGTCGGCAAATGCCTCAAGCGAACGCCTTGCTCTTCAGCCCTGAGCGCCCCGCCGATCTTCCGCCTCACATTCGCCACCGCGTCATCGCGCCGCTCAGCTATCACGAATACAGCTGGTTCATGATGTTCGCGCTTTGGAAATTCATCGACACCGAGTTTGCCCTCGTCGTACAGGAAGACGGCTGGATTCTCGACATCGGCAACTGGAGCGACGAGTTCCTGAATTACGATTATCTCGGCGCGCCGATCCATCTCGCGCGAGTCGATATGCCGGAAGGCATTATGTGGATGCGGGAGTTCAGTTGGTGCGAGCACTTGAGCAAGCCCGACCGGATTGTCCGGCCCGTGCTCAACGGGGGGTTCAGCCTGCGCAGCCGCCGTATGCTACGCGCATTGATCGATCATCCGCAGATTCGGGTGGAAATTCCGCCGCCCGATGTGATGGAGGTCGAGCCCATACACATGAGCTGGTTTCACGGTGTTTTGAACGAAGACGTTCAGCTTTCCGCTGTTCTGCGCCCACAACTCGAGGCGGCGGGACTGAAGTTCGCGCCGCTCGACCTGTGCCTCCAGTTCGCCGTGGAGGATACCGGGCCGCTTCATACAGGTCTGAATGCCAAGCATTTATTTGGGATGCATGGCTGGTGGCGTCGCCTTGCCGGCATCGACCCGCTCACCGTCCGATACGGCATCGCCCGGCAACTCGCCGACCAGAGCGACGGCGAGCGGACGATCATCGCCATGCTGCAAGCGCGCGGCTACCGCATCGAGTTTGACCCGAAGCCTCGATAGCGCCGCGTTCGCCTCACCGCCCGCCGGTCACATCCAGAATCGCCCCCGTCACATACGACGACGCATCCGAAAGCAGCCACACGATCGATTCGCCAACTTCATCGGCCGTGCCGGCGCGCCCGATCGGCGTCTGCACGCCGAGCACATGCGCGCGGTCGGGCTTGCCGCCGCTCGCGTGAATGTCGGTATCGATGAGGCCGGGGCGGATCGCGTTCACGCGCACGCCCTCGCGCCCGAGTTCCTTCGACAAACCGATGGTCAGCGTGTCGATGGCGCCCTTGGACCCCGCGTAGTCGACATACTCGCCGGGACCGCCCAGCCGCGCCGCCGCCGACGACACGTTCACGAGCAATCCGCCCTTGCCGCCGCGCGAGCTCGACATGCGGCGCGCCGCCTCGCGCGCAACGAGATACGCGCCGAGCACGTTGATGTCGAAGATGCGCTTCATGCGCGCGATATCCATGTCCGCGAGCGCCGATCCGGGCGCGACGATGCCCGCGTTGTTCACGACGCCATCGATCTTGCCGAAGGCTTTCTCGGTCGCATCGAACATCGCGATGATCGCGGCTTCGTCGCTCACGTCGCCGTGGATGGCGATCGCCTTGCCGCCCGCAGCCTGCACGGCCGCGACGGTTTCATCGGCGGCGGCTGCGTTCGACGCATAGTTCACGCCGACAGACCAGCCGCGCGCGCCCGCGAGCACCGCAGCCGAACGGCCGATGCCGCGGCTCCCGCCCGTAATCAGGATGACTTTGGACATGCGCTGTTCCTCAGACGGCGTTACGTTTTTCGGACCACTTGTCGTTCGCGGGCGGAATGTAGCGCGCGAGCTTGTCGATCATCTCGGCGGGTTCGGCGGCGACCTGGATGATGTCCAGATACGGCGCGCGCATGAAACCTTCCTCGACGGTATGCCGCAGCATCGCGAGGAGCGGATCGAAGTAGCCGTTCACGTCGAGCAGGCCGACCGGCTTCTGGTGATAGCCGAGCTGCGCCCACGTGTAGACCTCGAAAAACTCCTCGAACGTGCCGACGCCGCCGGGCATCGCGACGAACGCATCGGAGAGATCGGCCATTTTTTTCTTGCGCTCGTGCATGTCGGGCACGACGTGCAGTTCGGTGAGATCGGTATGGCCGACTTCCTTCGCGAGCAGCAATTCGGGAATCACGCCGACCGCACGTCCGCCCGCGGCGAGCACTTCATCGGCGATGAGGCCCATCAGGCCGACGCGGCCGCCGCCATACACGAGCGAAAGATCGTTCTGAACCAGCGCGCGGCCGAACGCCTTGGCCGCTTCCGCATAGACGGGGCGGGCTCCGTTCGAGGAGCCGCAATAGACACACACTGCCTTCATTTATCTGGAATCCTTTGTTTCGGTCTTTGCATCGTCGCGCGGCGGCAGGAAGTCCGCGTACTCGCGCTTCGGCAGCTTACCGGATACGAGGTCGTCGAATAACTGGCGCGAGCGTCCGCGCAGATACGGCGCCATGATCGAGATGATATGCAGGCTCGCCTGATGCAGCTCGGCGCGGATCGCTTCCTGATCGTTGTACTTGCGCGGGTTCATCACGTACTGATACGAGAGCCAGTACGTGGCGATCACGCCGATGTTGGTTGCGATCACCTTGATTTCTTCGGGCGTTGCGACCATTTCCTGATCGGCGACGAGCGCCTCGCACAACTGGCTCGCGAAATGCACCTTGTGCGTGATGATCTGCTTGAAGTGCGTCTCGAGCGTGCGGTTGCGCGCGAGCAGGTCGTTCAGGTCGCGATACAGGAAGCGGTAGGCCCAGAGGAAATCCGCCATGTATTGCAGATACGACCACATCTCATCGATCGTCGGGCGATGATCGTCAGGAAAGCGCAGACGCTTCTGAATCTGTTGCTCGAACTGCGCGAAGATACTGTTGATGATGTCGTCTTTGTTGCGGAAATGGTAGTACAGGTTCCCTGGACTGATTTCCATCTCTTCGGCGATCGTCGTCGTGGTGACGTTCGGCTCGCCGATATCGTTGAACAACTTCAGCGACAGCTCGAGTATCCGTTCGCGGGTGCGGCGGGGTGGTTTGGCTTCCATGTCGTCCGACCTTGGGATCGGGCCGCGTCGGCTCGGGATGAGCGTTCGCGCGGCCGCTTCCGTTGCTATTTTTGAGAATATCGGACGATTATAAACCGGTCGTTCGGCCGCACGGATGCTGGCTTCGCGCGCGGGTGTTCTCTTTTATAAGATACGCTCGAGCCACGCGGATGCAAACGGCCATAGAATCAGGCCCCACGTGATGACGCAGACGCCGAGCGCCACCATCACCGCCGCACTGCCGAAATCCTTCGCCCGCTTCGACAGTTCGTGACGTTCGAGCGAAATGCGGTCGATCGCGGCCTCGACGCTCGAATTGAGCAATTCGACGATCAGCACGAGCAGCACCGACACGATCAGCGCCGCGCGCTCGACGGGCGAGACGGGCACGAAGAGGCTGCACGGCAACAGGATCGCGGCGAGCGTCAGTTCCTGGCGGAACGCGCTTTCCTCGCGGATCGCGACGCGAAAGCCGTAAAGCGAATTCTTCATCGCGTGCCACGCGCGCGTGAAGCCGCGATTGCCCTTGTATGGATTGAAGGGCAGATCGTCGGGGCCGAGCGGCTCGGCCGGTGGAGCAGGCTTACCGTCGATGTCGTCGATGTCGTCGTCGAACGGATCGCGCGCGCGGGCCGCCGCGGAGGTTCCGGCCCGCGCATTCGCTTCGGCTTTCTCCTGCGCCACGGCGCGTCGCGTCATGCGGCCGCCCGGTCCGAGCTGGCGTTGCGCGGCCCAAATTTCCGCAGATGCGAGGCGAACTGCTCCGACGCCGCGCGCCACGAGAAGCGCTCGGCCCACGCACGCGCATCGGCGCGCTCGATCTTCAGTGCCTGCAGGCAGGCTTCGTGAAGATCGTCGTGGAGCGCGCCGGGGCCGTGTTCGCCGAGCACGTCGATCGGGCCCGTCACCGGGTACGCCGCGACCGGCGTGCCGCAGGCCATCGCTTCGAGCAGCACCAGGCCGAAGGTATCGGTGCGGCTCGGAAACACGAATACGTCGGCTGCCGCGTAGACCTTCGCCAGTTCCGGCTGCGACAGCACGCCGAGATAGTTGACGTTCGTGTAGCGCGACTTTAGCTCCGCGAGCGCCGGGCCTTCGCCCGCGACCCACTTCGAACCGGGCAGATCGAGCTTCAGAAATGCCTCGACGTTCTTCTCGACCGCGACGCGCCCGACATACAGAAAGATCGGCCGCGCGGTGTTGAGCACCTTCGACTCCATCGGACGAAAGATGTCGAGATCGACGCCGCGCGTCCACAGCACGACGTTGGTGAAGCCGAAGCGCTCGAGATCGGCCTTGACGACGGGCGTCGGCGCCATCACCGCCTGCGAGTGCTTGTGGAACCAGTGCAGGAAGCGATATGTCAGCGCGACCGGAATGCCGAAGCGCGCGTTCACGTACTCAGGGAAGCGCGTGTGATAGGCGGTCGTGAACGGCAGCTTGTGACGCAGCGCATACGAGCGCGCGGCGAGCCCGAGCGGGCCTTCGGTGGCGATATGCAGCGCGTCCGGCGCGAATGCGTCGATGCGCCGGGCGACGCGTTGTCCCGGCAGGAGCGACAGGCGAATCTCGGGATAGGTCGGGCAGGGGATCGTTCTGAATTCGAGCGGCGTGAGCAACTCGACGCGATGACCGAGCGCGGTGAGTTCCTTCGTCGTTTGCGTGAGTGTGCGCACGACGCCGTTGACCTGCGGCTCCCATGCATCGGTAACGATCATGATTTTCATCGATTCGGCCCAGAGTTGGTGTTGCTTGTTATGGCTTGGTGCGATGGCTAGACGGTCGCGCGTGCGCGCGTCGTGCGCGCTTCCGGCGAGCGCATCACGGTCCAGTAGACGATCTTCAGTTCACCTTCGTAGGTCTCGACGAGCGCCGAGAGACTTTCGACCCAGTCGCCGTCGTTGCAGTACAGAACGCCGTCGATGTCGCGGATCTCCGCCTTGTGGATGTGCCCGCACACCACGCCGTCGCAGCCGCGGCGGCGCGCTTCGTCGGTCATCACGCGCTCGAACTGCGAGATGAAGTTCACCGCGTTTTTCACCTGATGCTTCAGGTACTGCGACAGCGACCAGTAATTGAAGCCGAGCTTCGTGCGCACGCGATTGAACCAGCGGTTGAGCAACAGGATCATCGTGTAGGCGGTGTCGCCGAGATAGGCGAGCCACTTCGCGTGCTGGATCACGCCGTCAAAGAGATCGCCGTGCACGATCCACAGGCGCTTGCCCGCGAGCGTCGTGTGGAACGCTTCGCCGCGCACGTGGATGTCGCCGAACGCGAGATCGCAGAACTGCCGCGCGGCTTCATCGTGATTGCCGGGGATGAAGACGACCTGCGTGCCCTTGCGCGCCTTGCGCAGGATTTTCTGCACGACGTCGTTGTGCGCCTGCGGCCAGAACCAGCCCTTGCGCAACTGCCATCCGTCGATGATGTCGCCGACAAGATACAGATATTCCGACTCGTGATGCCGCAGGAAATCGAGGAGATAATGCGCCTGGCAGCCGCCTGAACCGAGATGGATGTCCGAGAGCCAGATCGTGCGATACCGATGCGGCTCGTCGGCCGAATCGGGGAGCTCATCGTGATGCACGGGCGCGGCGGCGCGCGGGTCGGACAAGCCCGGCGCACCCGCCGAAGCGGACTCGGATGATTCGGTGGACTCCGATCGCAGTGCGAAGGGACCGGTACGCAGCTCGCTATTGTTGAAGCTGAACGGAGAGGGCGGGTCGATCGCCGGGTGAACTGACGAGTTGAAGGCCATTGGCTCGCGCATCGGGTTTCGGTATGCGCATTGCGCCATGCGGCTGTGACCGAGCCGTGACAGTCACGAGAAGTTCTTATTACTTAACAGTGCGCTGAGCCGTGACGATGCGCGTGCCCGCGAGGCGATCGTGGAGAAATTGACGCGCCGGATCGAGCCACACGGCGGCGGCCCACAGCGCGACCCACGCCGCGAAGACGGCGAGCGTCTGCGGCACGGCGAGGGAGAAGAGAGGATGAAGCGCGAGCGGCGGAAGGAACCACAGCCACGCGAGCACATAGCGCGCAAACGCGCGTGCGGGTTTGACGGGCTGGCCCTGCGCATCGACGACCTTGAGGCGCCACGTTTTCATCGGCAGGGTCTGGCCGCCGTGTGTCCAGAAATACACGAAGTACGCCGCGAGCACGATGCCGATCCACGACATCAGCCAGTTGTGATGCGTGAGGCCGTTGCGTTGCTGCGTGAGCGTGCTGAAGAGATAGCCCGCGAGGAACACGACGCCGAAGAGGATCACGCTTTCGTAGAGCATCGTCGCGAGGCGGCGGCGCAGCGTGGGCGCGCGCATCGGATCGATGGCGAGTGCGGCGGGCTGAGCGCTCACGAGCCGTTGTACATCGAAGGCGCCTGCTGCGGCGAGACCGGAATCGGCGTGGCCGGGACGATGCTCGCGGCGTTCGGAATGGCTGGTTGCATCGGCGTGCCGGAGATGGGCGCAGCCGGTGCGGCCGCCGCGCCCGATCCGCCTTCCGCGTGGCCGGGAACGTGCCCTTGTTCGCGTGCGGTGACGAGACGGTTGATGTCCTTCACTTCGGTCTTGCCCGTGGGCGGCGCGGAGACGATCGTCGGACGACGCACGTGCTCGCTCGCGGCGAGCTTCTTCTTCTGCTCTTCGGAGAGCTTCTGATAGGCGTCCCACGCCTTTTCGCGCTTGTCGAGCGGCACCGATTTGGAAACCTGATAGTTCTCGCGCGCGACCTTGCGCTGGTCGGGCGTGAGACGCACCCATTCCTCCATGCGCTGATGCAGATGCTTCTGCGCCTCAGGCGACATCCGATGAAACCGGGACGCGATCTTCAGCCACTTCTGCTTGCGCTCGTCGGAAAATGTATCCCATTGCGTGGCGAAGGGCGCGAGCGCGGCATGCTGCGCTTCGGTGAGACGGCTCCAGGAGAGCGGGCCTTCGGCACCCAGCGCGGAGAGCGTCGAGGCGTTCGAATCCGCGTTCGTGCCCGAGCCGCCGCCCGGATTCGCGAGCGGTGAAGACGGAGCGCCGGCGGTGGAATAAAAGCGCGGATAAGTCGCGGCGAACGCAACCAGACCCGCAATCGCGCAACCGAAGACAATCGCGAGACCGCGCTTGTAACTCACCCGAAAATTCCCCCGCTGTATTCAGTGTTTAATGATTGCGCGTCAGGTACGCGTTGAAACCGTGATCCAGATAGGCGTCGATCGGCAGGCTGTCGCTCATCATGGCCGCGTCGATGTCGGCGAGTTCCGCCTTGCGCTGCTGATCTTCCCAGTACGCGATGCCCGCCAGCCCGATGATGAGCGCCGCGAGCGGCCACGCGAGGCCGAGCCCGCCGAGCCGCGCGAGCAGCCCCTTCGGACGATGATCGTCGCCGGCATCGCCGGTCGTGAGCGTGGCGCCCGCGCCGGCCAGCGCCGGCGTGAACGCGGGCGCTGTCATCGTGACGGCGACTTTCTCCGGCTTCTTGCGCGCGATCGCCGCTCGGCGCGCCTCGCGCAGCCGGTCGACGGCGGCAGCCGGAATATTCGACGTGCTTTCGTCCAGTGCGCGCACGACCTTCAGCGCGAACTCGTTTTCCTTCGTTTCAAGAGCGGAACTCATAGCGTGATCCCTTTGGCTTTCAGGGCTTGTGCGAGAGTGTGCGTGGCGCGTGAGCAATGCGTCTTCACGCTGCCCTCGGAGCACCCCATCGCGGCGGCCGTCTCAGCGACATCCATGTCTTCCCAGTAACGCATGAGAAACGCTTCCCGTTGACGTGCCGGCAGTTTCTGGATTTCGGCGTCGATCAGATTCAGCACCTGTTCGCGCTCCAGACGGTTCTCGCTGCTCTCGCTGCCGACCGCGCTGTCCTCGGATTCGAAGGTTTCGAGCGGGTCGAATTCGTCGTCGTCGGCGTTGCCGAAGGACGAGAAGAGGCTGACCCAGGTGTTACGCACCTTCTGGCGACGGAAATAATCGTGCGTCGCGTTCTGAAGGATACGCTGGAATAAAAGCGGAAGCTCGGATGATGGACGGTCGCCGTATTTCTCCGCCAGCTTGATCATCGCGTCCTGCACGATGTCGAGCGCCGCGTCGTCGTCGCGAACGGTATACACGGTCTGCTTGAACGCGCGTCTTTCGACGCCCGCCAGGAAGTCGGCGAGTTCCTTGTCTGATGCCATCCGTTGGGGACCCGGCGCAAGAGCTTGCGTCGAAAGGATCGTGGAGTTCTAGGAAAACCTGCGAATCCTAGCAAAGTTTCGCCGCATCCGGAGAAATTGAGAGGTTTTGTTGCCACTTGCGACATGCATCAGACGATTGGCCATGAATTCGACAAGTTGCGCTTGCACGCCGCTTTTGCCCCGGAAGCCGTGCGCAAGCGCCGCCATCGGCGCATTCGGAAACTTTTTACTTGACCCGCCTCGCGCGGCGCTGTTACATTTTCTGACTCGCATCATCAGTGAAATGTCTGCTTTGAGGCGAGCCCAAGAAGTTCGCCTGTCAAACCTAGACGCGCCGCTTGAACCCGAGCCACAAGCCCGGCAGAGAGCACCCGATCAATTTTTTGCCGAAAATTCGAAAGGTGATGAATGAACATGCCTAGCGCGGAATTCTCCACGTCGGATACCACACCCCCTCACGAAGCTGACTCCATCGGCGGCACCGTGCTCATGCGCGCGCTCGCTGACGAGAACGTCGAATTCATCTGGGGCTATCCCGGCGGCTCGGTACTCTACATCTACGACGAGCTGTACAAGCAGGACCAGATCCAGCACATCCTCGTGCGCCACGAACAGGCCGCCGTGCATGCCGCCGACGCCTACGCGCGCTCGACAGGCAACGTAGGCGTGTGCCTCGTGACCTCGGGACCGGGCGTCACCAATGCCGTCACCGGCATCGCCACGGCTTACATGGATTCGATTCCGCTCGTCGTCATCAGCGGCCAGGTGCCCACCGCGGCCATCGGCCTCGACGCATTCCAGGAATGCGACACCGTCGGCATCACGCGTCCGTGCGTGAAGCACAACTTCCTCGTGAAGGACGTGCGCGACCTCGCCGCGACCGTCAAGAAGGCGTTCTACATCGCGCGTACCGGCCGTCCCGGCCCGGTGTTGATCGACATTCCGAAGGACGTGTCGAAGGCGCCGTGCAAGTACGAGCCGATCAAGAGCGTGTCGCTGCGTTCGTATAACCCTGTCACGAAAGGCCATTCGGGCCAGATCCGCAAGGCGGTGCAACTGCTCCTGTCGGCGAAGCGTCCGTATATCTACACGGGCGGCGGCATCATCCTCGCGGATGCGTCGCGCGAGCTGAACCAGTTCGCCGATCTGCTCGGCTATCCCGTCACCAATACGCTGATGGGCCTCGGCGGCTATCGCGCGTCCGACAAGAAGTTCCTCGGCATGCTCGGCATGCACGGCACGTACGAAGCCAACATGGCGATGCAGAACTGCGACGTGCTGATCGCGATCGGCGCGCGTTTCGACGACCGCGTGATCGGCGATCCGAAGCACTTCGCGTCGTCGCCGCGCAAGATCATCCATATCGACGTCGATCCGTCGTCCATTTCCAAGCGCGTGAAGGTGGATATCCCCATCGTCGGCGACGTGAAGGAAGTGCTGAAGGAACTCATCGAGCAGCTTCAGCACGCCGAGCACGGCCCGGACACGCAGGCGCTCAAGACGTGGTGGGACGAGATCGAAGGCTGGCGCTCGAAGGACTGCCTCGCTTACGACCGCAAGAGCGAGATCATCAAGCCGCAGTATGTCGTCGAAAAGCTCTGGGAACTGACGGACGGCAACGCGTTCGTGTGCTCGGACGTCGGCCAGCACCAGATGTGGGCGGCGCAGTTCTATCCGTTCAACAAGCCGCGCCGCTGGATCAATTCGGGCGGCCTCGGCACGATGGGCTTCGGCCTGCCGGCGGCGATGGGCGTGAAGATGGCCTTTCCGGACGACGAAGTGGTCTGCATCACCGGTGAAGGCTCCATCCAGATGTGCATTCAGGAGCTCTCGACGTGCAAGCAGTACAACACGCCCGTCAAGATCATTTCGCTGAACAACCGCTATCTGGGCATGGTGCGCCAGTGGCAGCAGATCGAGTACAAGAAGCGCTACTCCAGTTCGTACATGGACGCGCTGCCGGACTTCGTGAAGCTGGCCGAAGCGTATGGCCATGTCGGCATTCGTGTCGAAAAGACCGCGGACGTCGAACCGGCGCTGAAGGAAGCGCTGCGTTTGAAGGATCGCACCGTATTTCTCGACTTCCAGACCGATCCGACCGAAAACGTATTCCCGATGGTGCAGGCAGGCAAAGGCATCACGGAAATGCTGCTCGGCTCTGAGGATCTATAACGCGGCTTTGTCTCGCGAGGCTCGCGCGCGCCTGTCTTCACAAAGGACATGCGCTGCGCGCGGGTTTTTCGAACGAACGCCACTTCTGGACATATTCGGGAATCACGCACATGAAACACATCATCTCCGTTTTGCTGGAAAACGAACCGGGCGCGTTATCGCGCGTCGTCGGGCTCTTTTCGGCACGCGGCTATAACATCGAAACGCTGACGGTGGCGCCGACCGAAGACAGTTCGCTGTCGCGGCTGACCATCGTCTCGATTGGCTCGGACGACGTGATCGAACAGATCACGAAGCACCTGAACCGCCTGATCGAGGTGGTGAAAGTGGTCGACCTGACAGAGGGCGCCCACATCGAGCGCGAGCTGATGCTCATCAAGGTAAGGGCGGTCGGCAAGGAACGCGAAGAGATGAAGCGCATGGCGGACATTTTCCGCGGCCGCATCATCGACGTGACCGAGAAAACCTACACGATGGAACTGACCGGCGCGTCCGACAAGCTCGACGCGTTCATTCAGGCGCTCGACGCCACCGCGATCCTCGAAACGGTTCGCACGGGCAGCTCCGGCATCGGCCGGGGCGAGCGGATACTCAAGGTGTAACGGCGTCTCACCCATTCATTTGCAGCAAAGTAGCGCAACCATTCAACGCATCAGGACTCAAGGAACCACCATGAAAGTTTTCTACGACAAGGACGCCGACCTCTCCCTCATCAAGGGCAAGCAAGTCACCATCATCGGTTATGGCTCGCAAGGCCATGCGCACGCGCTCAACCTGAAGGACAGCGGCGTGAACGTGACGGTGGGTCTGCGCCGTGGCGGCGCATCGTGGAGCAAGGCCGAGAACGCGGGCCTCAAGGTGAAGGAAGTGGCCGAAGCCGTGAAGGGCGCCGACGTCGTCATGATGCTCCTGCCCGACGAGCAGATCGCCGAAGTCTACAAGAACGAAGTGCACGACAACGCCAAGCAGGGCGCAGCGCTCGCGTTCGCGCACGGCTTCAACATCCATTACGGCCAGGTGATCCCGCGTGCGGATCTGGACGTCATCATGATCGCGCCGAAAGCGCCGGGCCACACCGTGCGCAACACGTACAGCCAGGGCGGCGGCGTGCCGCACCTGGTCGCCGTTGCACAGGACAAGTCGGGTTCGGCGCGCGATGTCGCGTTGTCGTACGCAGTGGCGAACGGCGGCGGCCGTGCCGGCATCATCGAGACGAACTTCCGTGAAGAAACCGAAACCGACCTGTTCGGCGAGCAAGCGGTTCTGTGCGGCGGCACCGTCGACCTGATCAAGGCCGGCTTCGAAACGCTGGTGGAAGCGGGCTACGCGCCGGAAATGGCGTACTTCGAGTGCCTGCACGAGCTGAAGCTGATCGTCGACCTGATCTATGAAGGCGGCATCGCCAACATGAACTACTCGATCTCGAACAACGCCGAATACGGCGAGTACGTGACGGGTCCGCGCATCGTCACGGAAGAGACGAAGAAGGCGATGAAGGCTGTGCTGAAGGACATCCAGACCGGCGAATACGCGAAGAGCTTCATCATCGAGAACCGCGCCGGCGCGCCGACGCTGCAATCGCGCCGCCGTCTGACCTCCGAGCATCAGATCGAGCAAGTCGGCGAAAAGCTGCGCGCGATGATGCCGTGGATCGCGAAGAACAAGCTCGTCGACCAGTCGAAGAACTAAGCGTCACGTTTTTTGCTCTATCGAAAGCCGTCCGGCAGCCCAGTGCGCCGGGCGGCTTTTGCTATCCTACGGTTTTTATAAAACACAGAACCCGTTCATGAACTATCCTCATCCGATCATTGCCCGCGAAGGCTGGCCGTTCATCGCCATCGCGGCTGTCGTTGCCATCCTCGTGCAAGCGATGGGCGGCTTCGGCTTCGCCTGGATCTTCTGGCTGATCGTGATTTTCGTCGTCCAGTTCTTCCGCGATCCGGCCCGCCCGATTCCGACCCAGCCCAACGCGGTGCTGTGTCCGGCCGACGGGCGCATCGTCGCGGTCGAAACCGCGCACGATCCGTACGTGGGCCGCGAGGCGCTCAAGATCAGCGTGTTCATGAACGTGTTCAACGTGCACTCGCAGCGCTCGCCGGTGGACGGCGCGATCACGAAGGTTCAGTACTTTCCGGGCGCGTATCTGAACGCGGCCGTCGATAAAGCTTCGACCGAGAACGAGCGCAACGCGGTCGTGCTGCAGACGGCGAGCGGGCATACCGTCACGTCGGTGCAGATCGCGGGTCTGATCGCGCGACGCATCCTGTGCTACGTGCACGTCGGCGAGCCGCTCACGCGCGGACAGCGCTACGGCTTCATCCGCTTCGGCTCGCGCGTCGACGTGTATCTGCCGGTAGGCAGCCGCCCGCGCGTGTCGATCGGCGAGAAGGTTTCGGCTTCGTCGACGATCCTCGCCGAGTTCGCGGAATAACGCGGGGGATTCGATGGCGGCATTCAAACCGCGCCGTAACCGCGCGAACGCGACGACTCCGCGCGCGTTCCGCCGCAACAAGGCCGCTCAGGACGTGGGCGCCGTGGAGACGCGTCGAGCGAAGCGGCAGCAATTTCTGAGGAAGCGCGGCATTTATCTGCTGCCTAATGCGTTCACCACGGCGGCTTTGTTCTGCGGCTTCTTCGCTGTCGTTCAGGCGATGAACGTCCGTTTCGAGATCGCGGCCATCGCCATTTTCGTCGCGATGGTGCTCGACGGCATGGACGGGCGCGTCGCGCGCATGACGCACACGCAGAGTGCGTTCGGCGAGCAGTTCGACAGCCTGTCGGACATGGTGTCGTTCGGCGTCGCGCCCGCGCTCGTGATGTACGAGTGGGTCTTGAAAGACCTTGGGCGCTGGGGCTGGCTCGCGGCGTTCGTGTATTGCTCGGGCGCGGCGCTCCGGCTCGCGCGCTTCAATTCGAACATCGGCGTGGTCGACAAGCGGTACTTCCAGGGTTTGCCTTCGCCGGCCGCGGCGGCGCTCATCGCCGGTTTCGTCTGGCTCGCGACGGATAATCGCGTGCCGCTCAAGCTCGTGTGGCTGCCGTGGGTCGCGTTCGCGCTGACCGTGTACGCGGGCGTGACGATGGTGTCGAACGCGCCGTTCTACAGCGGCAAGGCGCTCGACGTGCGTTATCGCGTGCCGTTCGCGGGCGTGCTGCTGATCGTGGTGGCGTTCGTGCTGGTGTCATCCGATCCGCCGGTCATGCTGTTCTGCCTCTTCGTGCTGTACGGCTTTTCCGGCTACATCTGGTGGGGATATCTCGCGATACGCGGCAGGCAGAATCCGGCGCGCAGTTCGCAGCGGGAGCATTAGGGCGGAATCAGTCGAGACGACGGAAAAAAAGGCGGCAACCGAGAGGTGTGCCGCCTTTTTGCTTTTCAACGCGCGTCGTCGATCAACCCGCGACCAGCGTCCCGTTCTGAATATGCACGCGCTCGCCTTGCTGGAACGGCGGCGGGTTCTTGTACGTGAAAGTCCGCGTATGGCCGTTTTCCATCCGCACGCGCACCGAATAATCGGTCTCGCTACGCAGATGCTTTTCGACGGAGTTGCCCGCCAGACCGCCGCCGAGCGCGCCGAGGAGCGTCATCGCGGTACGGCCGCCGCCGCCGCCGAACTGGTTGCCGACGACACCGCCCGCGACCGCGCCACCGACCGCGCCGATCCCCGTTCCGTGCCCTTCCTGCTTGACGGCGGAGATTGCCTCGACGGTGCCGCACGTCGAGCAATACGCGTGGTGCTGCGGCTGTTGCTGCGCATACGAAGGCTGTGCGGGTTGCGGCTGTGCCGGTGCTTGTTGCGCCTGCTGCTGGGCCGCTTGTTGCGCGGCTGCCTGCTGAGCAGCCTGTTGCTGAGCTGCTTGCTGCTGCGCTGCCTGTTGTTGCGCTGCCTGTTGCTGTGCCGCCTGTTGTTGCGCGGCCGTGGCCTGCTGCGCCGGACTCGGCGCGGCGGAATCGACCACTGGCTGTTGCGCGACCGGTGCCGTCTGCGTCTGCGGATTCTGCGCCGAATTGCTCGATGCCTTCGGGAACAGCCCCGTCATCGCGGCAGTCGCCACGAGGCTCGCGACGATGACCGCGCCCGCTGCCGTCGCGACGAGCGGATGCAGGCGCCGCTGCTGCGGCTGAGCGCCGCCGGAAGAGGGCGACGTACTGAGTTTGTTGGTTCCGTTATCCATTGTCGAACCTCCGATTCGAGGCAAGTTGCGGCTTCCGATGCCGGCCGTTACAGCTAATTGTGGGGGAAACCCGAATTTTTCGCTTTTTCGGCTTGTAACAATTTCGCGGATGTGACGTGCATCGAAAAAAGCACGTCTGATGCCAGCCCCGGCAGCACATGCCGACACGCCACCCGCTCCCGCGTCGGCCTTGAAATATTTACCATCGGTTACATCAGAATCTGCCAGGCGAAAAAAAGCGCGCCCCGGTGGGCGCGCTTTTCTCGCTTGTCGATCGAGCCAAAAACTCAATCTTCGCGACGCAGATGCGGAAACAGAATCACATCGCGGATGCTCGGGCTGTCGGTCAGCAGCATCACCAGACGATCGACGCCGATGCCGCAGCCGCCCGTCGGCGGCATGCCGTATTCGAGCGCGCGAATGTAGTCGGCGTCGAAGTACATCGCTTCTTCGTCGCCGGCGTCTTTCTGATCGACCTGCTTCTGGAACCGCGCAGCCTGATCTTCCGGATCGTTCAGCTCCGAGAAGCCGTTGGCGATCTCGCGCCCCGTGATGAACAGTTCGAAGCGCTCGGTGATGCCCGGCACCGAATCCGATGCGCGCGCGAGCGGCGACACCTCGATCGGGTAATCGACGATATACGTCGGTTCCCACAATTGCGATTCCGCCGTCTCTTCGAACAGCGCGAGTTGCAGCGAACCGACGCCGGCGTTGAGGAAAGCGGGCTGGTTCGTATCGACGCCGAACTTCTTCAGTTCCGTGCGCAGGAACGCGGCGTCCGTCAACTGCGCGTCGGTGTACTGGGGCGCGTACTTCTGGATCGCCTGATTGATCGTCAGGCGATGGAACGGCTTGCTCAGATCGAGCTCGCGGCCCTGATACATGATGGTCGCGGTGCCGAGCGCATCGACGGCGGCCTGGCGGATCAGTTGCTCGGTGAAGTCCATCAGCCAGCGGTAATCGGTGTACGCGGCGTAGAACTCCATCATCGTGAATTCCGGGTTGTGACGCGGCGACACGCCTTCGTTCCGGAAATTGCGGTTGATCTCGAACACGCGCTCGAAGCCGCCGACGATCAGCCGCTTCAGATACAGCTCGGGCGCGATGCGCAGGAACATCTGCATGTCGAGCGCGTTGTGATGCGTCGTGAAAGGCTTGGCCGCCGCGCCGCCCGGAATCGGGTGCAGCATCGGCGTTTCGACTTCCATGAAGTTCGCCTGCGACATGAAATTGCGGATCGACGTGACGGCCTTCGTGCGCGCCATGAACGTCTTGCGCGACTCCGGCGTGACGATCAGATCGACATAACGCTGGCGATAGCGCATTTCCTGATCGGCGAGACCGTGGAACTTGTCCGGCAGCGGGCGCAGCGCCTTCGAGAGCAGACGCAATTCCGTGCAGCGCACCGACAGCTCGCCCTTGTTCGTGCGGAACAGCACGCCTTGCGCGGCGACGATGTCGCCCAGATCCCACTTCTTGAAGGCGTCGTAGGTTTCGGCGCCGACATCGGCGGGCGTCACGAAGAACTGGATCTGGCCGCTGCCGTCCTGAACCGTCGCGAAGCTGGCCTTGCCCATCACGCGCTTGAGCATCATGCGCCCGGCGATCGCGACGGGCAGGGGGTTCGCTTCGAGCGCGTCTTTATCCGTTTCGGCGTACTCGCTCTGGAGCGCCGCGGCCTGATGCGTCGGGCGGAAATCGTTCGGATAGGCGACGCCTTGCTCGCGCAGCGAGCGCAGCTTGTCGCGTCGCTCGGCGATGATCTGGTTCTCTTCCAGTTCGGGAGCGGCGCCCGGTTGAGTCGGTTCGGTCATGATGATTCTTGGCTTTGAATGCGGCGAATGCGCGGCGGGATGAAACGAAAGCGGCGCGACCGGAAGGCCACGCCGCTGCAAGGCATCAAACGCCCTGTTTCAGGCTCGCGCCGATGAAGTCGTCGAGGTCGCCGTCGAGCACGGCGCGCGTGTTGCTCATTTCGACGTTGGTGCGCAGATCCTTCACGCGGCTCTGGTCGAGCACGTAGGAGCGGATCTGATGGCCCCAGCCCACATCGGTCTTGCTCGATTCGAGCTTGTCCTGTTCGGCCTGGCGCTTGCGCATCTCGAATTCGTAGAGACGCGCCTTGAGCATCTGCATGGCTTCCGCGCGATTGCGGTGCTGCGAGCGGTCGTTCTGGCACTGCACGACGATGCCGGTGGGTGCGTGCGTGAGACGCACCGCCGAATCGGTCTTGTTGATGTGCTGGCCGCCCGCGCCCGATGCGCGATACGTGTCCGTGCGGATATCGGCGGGATTGATTTCGATCTCGATCGAATCGTCGATTTCCGGATACACGAACACCGACGAGAACGACGTATGCCGGCCGCCAGACGAATCGAACGGCGACTTGCGCACGAGGCGGTGAATGCCCGTTTCGGTGCGCAGATAGCCGTATGCGTATTCGCCTTCGACCTTGATCGTCGCGCTCTTGATGCCGGCGACATCGCCTTCGGATTCTTCGAGGACTTCGGTCTTGAAGCCCTTGCGCTCGCAGTAGCGCAGATACTGGCGCAGCAGCATGGACGCCCAGTCGCACGCTTCGGTGCCGCCCGCGCCCGCCTGAATGTCGATGAAGCAGTTGTTCGGATCGGCCGGGTTCGAGAACATCCGGCGGAATTCCATGTCTTCGACGCGAACGCGCAGCGCATCGGCGTCGGATTCGCACGCGACGAGCGTGTCCTCGTCGTTTTCCTCGTGCGCCATTTCGAAGAGATCGCTGGCGTCGCGCAGGTCGTTGTCGAGCGCGCTGATTGTCGAGACCACGCCGTCGAGCAGCTTCTTTTCACGACCGAGCGCCTGGGCGTTCTTCGAGTCGTTCCAGACGTTCGGGTCTTCGAGTTCCTTGTTGACTTCGACTAGACGCGCGGACTTGGCGTCGTAGTCAAAGATACCCCCGTAGCTCGCCCGCGCGGCGGCGCAGGTCGGCCAGAAGGCTTTCGATCGCGTTGAGACGTTCCGCTTCCATTGTCGATCTTCGGCTTCGTAAAAAGATGAAATTATAGCCGAACGCCTCATTGCGTCCGCGCGCGGAGGCCGTTCGTTGCTTCAGGAAGGTATCGAGCCGCGAGCAAACATCGATTCGCAGAAAGCGACGCGCTCCGCGGCCTTTGACTGGGTCAAGCCGCTGGATGTAAGGACCGCTTCGATTGCCTGTGGATTGGCTGTCGCCCGCAGGCGCGCGTAGATCTCGTGCGCCACGGCGACCTGGCCCGACTCCAGGCACCTGATCCAAAAAACGAGAAAATCCATCGAACCGGCTGTGCGGGGATGAGCGTTTTTTGCAATGAACTCCATATCGCCGGCGTTGGCGACGCGATGCATGTTGAATATTCCGTGAAAGCCGAATGTCGGGCCTATCGTTTTGGCCCATTCGAAGGAAAATCGATCGGCGATGCTGTCCGGAGCGAAGCGGATTCCGTATTCCGCTTCGAGCACCGGGCGAAAGGTTCGGCAAATGAGGTGGTCTTCCCCAAAGGCCGGGTCAGGTTCGAATCGTGGATCGGTTGCCAGGACGCGCAAAAGCCGGGTTGAACGCAAGGAAAACCCGCCGTTTCCAACCGTCATGCCATCCCGATGATGAGGCCAGCTCGCACCAATGTAGTCATAGTCGAAGAAGTCTTCGGTCCATGCTGCGCCATCCAGAACAAAGCCGTCCCATTGAACGATCAGCACCCAGGGCGTGCTCACATATTTGACGAGTTCTCTCAGGATGAAGGCGCTGTAATCTTCCCTCGTGCTGATCGTGGATATTGGAACGAGTCTGGAGTTGGTGTCGATGTGCCGGTCCGTGAGCAATATCGTTTCTCCGAACAGACAGTGCTTTTTCGAGTGTTCCAGGGCTCTCGACGCGAGAATGGGGTTCAGGCAGTCCACCGCGCAAAGCGTGACATTGCGCAGGTTTATTTTGCTTTTTGGCATGTTTATCCGGGTATCTGCTGCTTTTATTTTCGCGGCAAAACCCTAAACGCCATCGGGCAAGTCGATCGATAGGAGGAAGCTGAATTTCGCGCTTGAAGCCTCGTGCGATCCGAACCCGCCCGCCTTCTCAGCCCGCGTGCTCGACGATCAGTTGCACCCGCGCGACGCCGTTCCACGAATCGCTGACGAGCCGGTACGCGACGGTCGCGCGCGGCGGCAGCGGATCGACGTGATTGAACCAGATCGCGTTGAAACGCTGCCGCCCGCGCAACAGCGACAGCTTCAGATGCTTCTCCTTCACGAGCGCCTGCGACGCGACTTCGAATTCGCCGGAAAAAGTGGGCGCGGGAAAGCCCTGTCCCCAGACTGCGGCATCGAGCATGTCGACGAATTGCGGCGTGAAGTACGCGTCCTCCAGTTCGCCATCGGTTTCGACGGTGCGCGAAAGCGCTTCGGCCGTCAGCCATTCGCGCCCGATCGCTTCGAAGGCTTCGGTGAAGCGCGGAATGTCGGCGGTGGACATCGTCAGGCCCGCGGCCATCGCGTGGCCGCCGAACTTGTGGATGAGACCGGGCTCGCGCTTGCTGATCAGATCGACGGCGTCGCGCAGATGAAAGCCGGGAATCGAGCGGCCGGAGCCCTTGCAGAGCGTGCCGCTGTCGTCGGCGTGGGCGAAGGTGAACGAAGGCCGGTGGAACCGCTCCTTCAGCCGCCCCGCGACGATGCCGATCACGCCCTGATGCCAGCTCGCATCGTAGAGCGTGAGCGTCGCGCGCTCGCCGGGATCGATCGTCTGCAGTTCGGCGAGCGCCTGCTGCTGCATGCCCGCCTCGATTTCGCGACGCTCGCGGTTCATCGAATCGAGTTGCTGCGCGAGTTCCCACGCGCGGCCGATATCGTCGGTCGTCAGACACTCGATGCCGAGCGACATATCCGACAGCCGTCCCGCCGCGTTCAGACGCGGACCGAGCGCGAAGCCGAGATCGAAACCCGACGCCGCGCGCGCATCGCGGCCGGCGGCGCGGAACAGAGCCGCGATGCCCGGCTGCATGCGGCCCGAGCGAATCCGCTTCAAACCTTGTGCGACGAGAATCCGGTTGTTGCAATCGAGCTTCACGACATCGGCGACGGTGCCGAGCGCGACGAGATCGAGCAGGCCGTCGAGGCGCGGCTCGGGCGCGCTTTCATATGCGCCGCGCTTGCGCAACTCGGCGCGCAACGCAAGCAGCACATAGAACATCACGCCCACGCCCGCGATGCACTTGCTCGGAAACTCGCAGCCCGGCTGGTTCGGATTGACGATCGCGCGCGCGGCGGGCAGTTCGTCGCCGGGCAGGTGATGATCGGTGACGAGCACGTCGATGCCGAGTGCGTTCGCGGCGGCGACGCCGTCCACGCTCGCGATACCGTTATCGACCGTGATCAGCAGATCGGGCAGGCCGTTCTTCGAACGCGAGGCCAGCTCGACGATTTCCGGCGTGAGCCCGTAGCCGTACTCGAAGCGGTTCGGCACCAGATAGTCGATGGTCGCGCCGAACATGCGCAGGCCGCGCACGGCGACCGCGCAGGCGGTGGCGCCGTCGCAGTCGTAATCCGCGACGACGAGCATGCGTTTGCCTTGCGCGAGCGCATCGGCGAGCACGGCGGCGGCATCGTCGCAGCCTTTCAGGCCGGCGGGCGCGTGCAGGCGCTTGAACTCGGTTTCGACTTCATCGGGCGAACTCACGCCGCGCGATGCGTACAGACGCGCGATGACGGGATGCAGGCCGTGGCGCATCAGCGCTTCGGTATCGGCGGGAGAGGAGGCGCGCGTAACGATTCGCGTCATTGCAGGGTGTGCCTTATTCGATGAAGAGCGCCGCGACCGGACGGCGCCGCCAGAACTTGCGCAGATCGGAGCGCGTGACGGAGAGCGTGACCGAGCCGGTGTCGCCGCACAGCGTGAGGCTCAGGCGGCCGAGCGAGCCATCGGTGAGCGCTTGCAGCGCGGGGGCGAACCACGCGGCTTCGAGTTCCTTGAGCGACGCGTTCCAGCGCGCCCAGTCCTGCTCGATGAACGGCGCGGAGAACGGATTCAGCTCGACGAGCGTCGCGCCTTGCGAGCCGTCTTTCGACAGCGATGCAAACGACTCCGGCGGCATCGACGGCTTCACGCCCGACGCGAGCGCGAGACCGCGCGTTGCCGCGGCATCGGACATCACGCGGGCGAAGGGCGTCGCCACGGGCCGCATCGCGCCTTGTCCGTGAAGCCAGATCGAATTGATCGCGGGCAGGCCGCGCGCTTCGCGCTCCACGTTCAGCGGATGCTCGAACCACGCCATCTGCACTTCGTTCTGCAGCTTCATCCACGCGCGCGAGCGCTCGCCGGTGCGCGCTTCGTGCGGCAGCCAGATTTCGATGTTGCGGCCCGTCGCGCGCAGCGGCGATGCGCCCGCGAGCGAGCCGAGCGCTTCGCCCGACACGTACCAGCGCAAAGGCGTCGGTGCTTGCAGCGTGACGCCCAGGTCTTCGATCACCGGCCGCGCGGTCTGAAAGAGCGCGCGCGCTTCTTCCGTATGCACGCCGAGCGTGTCGGGATCGATCAGCACGAGATGATCGTGCGCGATGCGTACGTGAACCGGCTCGATGCAGGCCCAGGAAGCATCGCCGGGCGTGCCGCCGTCGGCGAGCAGCATGAAGGGCGCGAGCGGGGCGTCGTCGGCATAGCGTTGATCGGCGGGCGTGACGGCGTTGAAGCGCCGCGCGATCCAGCGTTCGTGCGGCAGCGTTCGCTGGAAGTCTTCGCCGATGACGCGTTCTTCGAGCGTCGCGCGGGCGAGCAGCTTGTCGAGCGCCGCGCTCTCCAGTCCGTGCAGGGCGATGGCGGCATCCGCGGCCGACGGCAGCGCGAACGGCAGCAGGAGATGAAGGTCGTGAACGGGCATGATGCTCGGCATTGTAGGGCAAAGCGGGCAGGGCGACGGACCGCTTCGAAGTGTGCGAAGACGCCTGGCGGTGCATGCGTCGGGCCGCGTCGCAAAATGTGGCGCGGTGCGCCGGGCGCATGGGGATAGGTAAAATCACATGTTTGCGCAGTCCCCTTTTATATTCGAACACCCGATATGGAGCAGACGTTGGCCGATCCTTCGCACCGACACGCCACGGCGCCGCGCGCCGCACGTTTCGGTCACGTGCGCATTGCCGTACTGGTGCCTTGCTATAACGAAGCCGTCACGGTCGGGTCGGTGGTGCAGGGTTTTCTCGCGGCGCTGCCCGACGCGAAGGTGTACGTCTTCGACAATTGCTCCTCGGATGACACCGCCGGTGCCGCGCGACGCGCGGGCGCCGTGGTGCGGCAAGTCGCCGATCAGGGCAAGGGCAACGTGATCCGCCGCATGTTCGCCGACGTGGAAGCGGACGTCTACGTGCTCGTCGATGGCGATGACACCTACGATGCGAGCGCCGCGCCGGCGCTCGTCGAGAAATTGCTGGCGAATGGACTGGATATGATCGTCGGGGCGCGCCGTTCGGAGGAGCGCGAGGCGTACCGGCTTGGCCATCGCTTCGGCAATCAACTGCTGACGCGCTTCGTGGCGACGCTTTTCGGGCGGACCTTCACCGACATGCTCTCGGGATATCGCGTGTTCTCGCGCAGATATGTGAAATCGTTTCCGGCACATGCGGCCGGATTCGAAACGGAAACCGAGTTGACGGTCCACGCGCTCGAATTGCGCATGCCCGTTGCGGAGATGGATACGCGCTACCGCTCGCGGCCAGCCGGTTCGGAAAGCAAGCTCAACACCTATCGCGACGGCTGGCGGATCCTGCTCACGATCTTCAAGCTCTTCAAGACCGAGCGTCCGCTGATGTTTTTCTCGATCGGTTTCGCCGCATGCGCGTTGACCTCGCTGCTGCTCGCGTTGCCCGTCATCGAAGACTTTTTCAAGACCGGCATGGTGCCGAGGCTGCCCACCGCGGTGTTGTGCGCGGCGCTCATGTTGCTCGGCGCCTTGCTGCTCACGTGCGGAATCGTCCTCGATACCGTGACGCACGGGCGCCGCGAGACGAAACGCTTCGCCTATCTCAATCAGCCCGGCCCCGCCGACTATCCCGATGCCTCCTGACGTGGGCGGTCAATTCATTCGCTTCGCAATCGCGGGCGCGGTAGGTTTCATCGTCGATGCAGGCGTGCTGATGCTCGGGCTCACGCTCGGCCTCGGTTATTTCGCGGGCCGCGCCGTGTCGTTTCTGTGCGCCGTGTTCGCCACCTGGCGGATCAATCGGCGCTTCAGCTTCCCTGGCGTTGTGAAGCGCTCGACCTGGGCGGAATGGTGGCGCTATCTCGCCGCGGCTTCGGTCGGCGGGAGCGTCAACTATCTCGCCTACACGGCGGTCGTGATCAACTGCCGCCCGGCCGCATGGCTGCCGACCGTCGCGGTCGGAGTGGGCTCGCTGGCCGGCATGGTCGTCAATTTCGCCACCGTCAAATGGTGGGTCTTCAAACATCGAAACAAGCAGTCCAATGCAGCCAACCAATAGTCCCGCTTCGACCTCGCGTTGGTCGCAACTGAAGGCGCTCGATCTGAATTCGTCGCGCGTGCGGGCCCGCGCGCTGGTTCTCGTGCCCGTGCTCTCCGGCCTGTATTCGCTTTTGCTCGGCGCGGACGCCAACTGGGACCTTTTCAACTATCACCTCTACAACCCGTTCGCGTGGATCAACGGCAAGCTGTCGATCGATTTCGCGCCCGCGGGCATGCAATCGTTCTTCAACCCGATGCTCGACACCGGGGTGTATTGGCTGAACACGCATCTGCCGTCGCGCGTCGTGGGCTTCGCGATGGGCGCGCTGCACGGCCTCGTGTTCGTGCTCCTGTTCCATATCGCGCGCTTCGCGATGCCGCATCGAGCGCCGGAAGACGCGAATCGCGTGCCGCTGCTGCTCGCGCTCGCGGGCGCGCTGAGTCCGAGTTTCCTGACGGGCATCGGCAACTCGATGGGCGACGATACGACCGCGCTCCTCATCCTCGCGAGCCTGCTCCTCTTGCTCGCCAACTGGGAAACGCTGTCGTCGGTGCGGCTGCGCGGCTGGCTCGTCGTCGCGGCTTGCGGCTTCGTGTGCGGACTCGGCGTCGGGTTCAAGCTCACCAACGCGATCTTCGCCGTGGCGCTGTGCGTGGCGCTGCTCGCTTATCCCGCGTCGGCTGGGGTGCGCGTGCGGCTCGCGTTCGTTTTCGGCGTCGGCTCGCTAGCCGGATTCGCCGTGACGGGCGGCTACTGGCTCTTCCACATGTGGCGCTTGTTCGGCAACCCGTTTTTTCCGCTCTTCGCGAAATGGTTTCCGAATTCGCTGACGGTGCCGCTCAACGGCGACCTGCGCTGGCTGCCGCGCAATCTGCTCGAAACCGTGCTGTGGCCGTTCGTGATCGCAGCCGATCCGAGGCGTGTCGGCGAATCGCCGGTCCGTCAGATCGTCTGGCCGCTCGTCTATGCCCTCTTCTGGATCTGGGTCGCAGCATGCGCCATCGCGCGGTTTCGCGGACGCGGTATGGCGCGGCTGGATGCGCGCTCGCGCTTCGTCATCGTGTTCGTCGCGCTCGGGTATGTGCTGTGGATGAAGGGCTTCAGCATCTACCGATACGTCGTCGCCATCGAAGTGCTGACGCCCATCGTCACCTTCGTGTTGCTGCAACGGCTTCTCGACGATCGGCTGGCGCGGCGCGTGGCGGCATGGATCATCGGCGGGGCGGTGGCGGTGACCGTTCTGGGCGGCGTGCGGACCTGGGGGCATGAAGGCTGGGCGGACCCGCTTTATCACGCCGAACTGCCGGCGCTTGCCGAACCCGCGCGCACGACCGCGATCATCTACAGCGAGACCACCGCGTGGGCGTGGCTCGCGACACGCTTTCCGGTCGATGTCGCGTTCACGCAGATCGACAGCAGTTTCCCGCGCGGCCCGGCCTTCGACGAACGCGTCCGCGAGATGGTCCGCTCGCGCGGCGGCCCCGCATTCGCCCTGATCGATGGAAGCTACAACTGGCGAGCCGACAGCATGGTGCGCACGAACGCCATTCTCGACAGCGTCGGTCTGACGTCGGGCGCGGGCGGTTGCGGCGCACTGCGCTGGACGGTGGATCGTCTGCGCCTGCGCGCGAGCTACCGCGACGATCCGGCCGGCCCGAAGCGCTGTCACCTCGGCCTGCGCGCCGACGATGTCCGCGACAGCGACGCCGAGAACCGCTCGCTCGCCGATCGCGCGGCGTCGGCATTCGGGCGTTACGGCTTCGTGCTCGACACGGCGTCGTGCGCGCGCTACCGCGCCGGAATCGGGAAGGGCGTCACCGTCTATCAGTGGTGCCGCGTGAGCCTGCGCTGACATGACCACGGCCGTGCACGCCACGCGGCGTTCGGCGTTCGCTGCCGTACCGTTCGCGTCATGTATGGCAAACTTTCGCAAATTCGCGCCATCGGGGCATGACAACGCTGGACAGCAGCAGAAAGGAATCGCTTGAAACTTCCGTACGAATGGCAGATCGGCTGGCGTTACACACGCGCCAGCAAACGCACCACAGGCAACGGCTTCATCTCCTTCATCGCGCTCGTATCGATGGCGGGCATTGCGCTCGGCGTCGCCGCGCTGATCGTCGTGCTGTCGGTCATGAACGGCTTCCAGAAGGAAGTGCGCGACCGGATGCTCTCGGTGCTCGCGCACGTCGAAATCTTCTCGCCGACCGGCTCCATGCCTAACTGGCAACTGACCGCGCAGGAAGCGCGCCGCAATCCGGAAGTGGTCGGCGCGGCGCCCTATGTCGAAGCGCAGGCATTGCTCACGCGCCAGGGGGCGGTGAGCGGCGTCGCGCTGCGCGGCGTGGAGCCGTCGCTGGAACCGGAAGTGTCGGACATCGGCAAGGAGATGCGCGCGGGCAAGCTCACGGACCTCAAGCCGGGCGAATTCGGCATCGTGCTCGGCAAGGATCTCGCAGCGAATCTCGGCGTGACGGACGGCGACAAGATCACGCTCGTCGCGCCCGAAGGCACCATCACCCCGGCGGGAATGATGCCGCGGCTCAAGCAGTTCACCGTGGTCGGCGTCTTCGAGTCCGGTCACTATGAATACGACTCGACGCTCGCGCTCATCGAAATCCACGACGCCGAAGCGCTCTTTCGCCTGCCCGCGCCGACCGGCGTGCGCCTGCGCCTGAAGGACATGCAGCGCGCGCCCGAAGTCGCGCGTCAGCTCGCGCGCACGCTGTCGGGCGATCTCTACATCCGCGACTGGACGCAGCAGAACAAGACGTGGTTCTCCGCCGTGCAGATCGAAAAACGCATGATGTTCATCATTCTCACGCTGATCATCGCGGTCGCGGCGTTCAATCTGGTGTCCTCGCTCGTGATGACCGTCACGGACAAGCAGGCCGATATCGCCATCCTGCGCACGCTCGGCGCGCAGCCGGGTTCGATCATGAAGATCTTCGTCGTGCAGGGCGTGACGATCGGCTTCATCGGCACGGCGCTCGGCGTGACCTTCGGCTGTCTCGTCGCGTGGAGCATTCCGTGGCTCGTGCCGATGATCGAGCATCTCTTCAACGTCCAGTTCCTGCCGTCTTCGGTGTACTTCATCAGCGAACTGCCGTCGGAGCTCGTGCCGGGGGATGTCGCCAAGATCGGCGTCATCGCTTTCGTGTTGTCGTCGCTCGCGACGCTCTATCCGAGCTGGCGCGGCGCGAAGGTTCGTCCGGCGGAGGCGCTGCGCTATGAGTGACCTGATTCCGGCCAGCAATCTCGTTTTGCAGGCATCGGCCATTTCGAAGACGTTCGTGCAGGGCGGCTTCAACGTGCCCGTGCTCAACAACGCGCAACTCGATGTGATGAAGGGCGAGAAGCTCGCGATCGTCGGCGCGTCGGGCTCGGGCAAGAGCACGCTGCTGCACGTGCTCGGCGGGCTCGATGAGCCGAGCGCGGGCAAGGTTTCGCTGCTCGGCAAGCCGTTCACCGAGCTGAAGGAGAAGGAACGCAACGAGCTGCGCAACCGTGCGCTCGGCTTCGTGTATCAGTTCCATCATCTGCTGCCGGAATTCACAGCGCTCGATAACGTCGCGATGCCGTTGCGCATCCGCCGCATGGCCGAAGACGACGCGCGCCGGCAGGCGCAGGAGATGCTGGAACGCGTGGGCATCGGGCACCGCGCGAAGCATCGGCCGGGCGAATTGTCGGGCGGCGAGCGACAGCGTGTGGCGATCGCGCGCGCGCTCGTCACGCGTCCGGCCTGTGTGCTTGCCGATGAACCCACCGGCAATCTCGACGGCGGCACGGCGGACACCGTCTTCAACCTGATGCTGGAGCTGTCGCAGACGCTCGAAACGAGCTTCGTGATCGTCACGCACGATCCCGATCTCGCCGCGCGCTGCGACCGCATCATGCGCCTGCGCGACGGCGTGCTGCACGAAGAGCCGCCCGTGCCGGTATAACGCGTTTCCTGTGCGGGAGGCGTCATGTGGATCGATACGCACTGTCATCTCGATGCCGGAGAGTTCGATGCCGACCGCGATGCCGTCGCCGGCGCGGCGCTCGATGCGGGCGTGAAGCGCATCGTGATTCCGGGCGTCGATCGCGGCAATATTGCGACGGTGCGCGCGCTCGCGCATCGCATCGCGGGCGGCGCGTATGCGCTCGGCATTCATCCGCTTTTCACGCCGGGCGCGCGGGAAGACGATCTGCGCGTGCTGCGCGACGAGATCGCAGCGAGTCTCGATGATCCGCTGTTCGTCGGCATCGGCGAGATCGGGCTGGATTATTTCGTGCCGACGCTCGACGACGCGCGCCAGCAATTCTTCTACAACGAACAATTGAAGCTCGCGCGCGAGTTCGATCTGCCCGTGATTTGCCACGTGCGCAAGTCGCAGGACAAGGTGCTGAAAGGCTTGCGCGTGTACGACATTCATCGCGGCATCGCGCACGCGTTCAACGGCAGCTTCCAGCAGGCCGAGGCGTTCATCGCGCAGGGCATGCGTCTCGGCTTCGGTGGCAACCTCACGTTCGAACGCGCGCGGCAGATTCGCCGTCTCGCGACGGAGCTTCCGCTCGACGCGATCGTGCTCGAAACCGATGCGCCCGACATCGCGCCTTCGTGGCGCTACAAGCAGCGCAATACGCCGGATCAGGTCGCGCAAATCGCGAAGGTGCTCGCGCAGTTGCGCGGCATCGACGAAAACACGCTCGCCCTAGGCACAACGGCTAACGCGCACGCCGCGCTCCCACGGCTCGCGCCCGCCTCTTCATAATCGTTCCGATCGACGTTCGTCTCTAAGCGCGTGCGTCTGCGGCAACGAAAACGAAGAGGAAGAAGTGCGGGCGATTCTGCTGGGATTTGCGTTGGGCGTCTGGGGCCTGCAGCAGCAGGCTCGCTTGCCGGATGGCATCGCGTGGTTCGCAGTCTGCGCGGCGTTCGTCGTTGCGATGACGCTCGGCGCGATGAAGGCGCGTCTGCGCATCGCGAGCTTCGTAATCGGCGCTTGTGCGCTCGGCTTCGCGTACGCCGCGATGCGTGCCGAAGTCCGGCTGCGCGAGCAACTGCCCATCGCGTACGAGCAGCGCGACATCGAGCTGACGGGTTTCGTGCGCGGGCTTCCCGAGCAACAGGCGGACGGCACGCGCTTTCTTTTCGAAGGCGAAGCGAACGGCGCGGGTCTGCGCAACTTTCCGAGCATCGTGCGATTGCTCTGGCCGTCGCCGGATCGCGCAACACTGCGCGCCGGCGAGCGATGGACGCTGACCGCGCGTCTGAAACGCGCCCACGCCAACGCGAACTTCGGCCTGCGCGATGCCGAAGCGAGCCTGCTCGAACGCGGCATTCGCGCGACGGGCAATGTGTCGGCTGCGCACGCGCCGCGCCGCCTGAGTCCCGATGCAACCGGTCCGCGTCTGATGATCGACCGTCTGCGTGAGCGCATGCGCGATCGCATCGAAAACGTACTCGGGCGTGCGCCGCATCGCGGGATCATCGTCGCGCTCGCGGTGGGCGCGCAGGACGCGGTCAGCGATGCCGACTGGGCCGTCATGCGCGCGACCGGCACGAGTCATCTCGTCGCGATATCGGGCTTGCACATCGGGTTCGTCGCGGGACTGGCGGCGTTGATCGTCGGCTTCGTTTGGAAGCGCCTGAGGCTGCGAGGCGTGCCGGCGCCACTGATCGCGGCCGCGCCCAAGGTGGCCGCGGCCGGTGCGGCCGTCTTCGCCGCCTGCTATGCCGCGCTCGCCGGATTCAACGTGCCGGCGCAACGCACGCTCTGCATGCTGCTGATCCTCGCCGTCGCGTTTCTCTGCGGACGGCGCCCCGCGTCGTCGCTCGTGCTTTTGTGGGCGCTCGTGATCGTGCTCGTCGCCGATCCGTGGGCGGTGACGTCGCCGGGATTCTGGCTGTCGTTCTGCGCCGTGGCGGCGATTCTGCACGCGATCGCGTCGGCGGGGCGATTCGAGTCGCGCGCGCAGCCGGAAGATCGCGATGACATCGATCAGTGGGATCGCGTCGATCCGAGCGAAGTCGGGCAACGCCCGGCGCACTCGGCGACACGCACAGTGCTTCCGGCCTTCGCGCGATTTTGCCGCCGCGCCCGGCGTCACGTCACATCGAGCGTGCGCGTGCAATACGCGGTGACGATCGCGCTCGCGCCGCTCACGGTCTACTGGTTCTCGCAGATTCCGTTGCTCGGCCCGCTCGCGAACGCGTTCGCGATACCGTGGATCAGCGTGCTCGTGACACCCGCGACGCTCGCGGGACTCCTGCTTCCTGCGCCGCTCGATGCGCCGATGCTCCTCGCCGCGCATGCCGCGCTCTCGCTGCTCTGCGACGGACTCTCGCGCCTCGCCGATGCCGTGCCGTCGCCGCTCTGGGTTTTGCCGCGGCCGGATGCGTTCGCGCTCGCGGCGGCGTGCATCGGCGTCGCATGGGCGCTCGCGCCGCGCGGCTGGCCGCTGCGGTTCGCCGCGCCGCTGACCTGGCTGCCGCTCCTCGCTCCCGCCGCGCATCCGACGCCCGTCGGTGCGTTTCGGGTGACCGCGCTCGATATCGGGCAGGGCTCGGCGCTCGTCGTCGAGACGGCGCGGCACACGTTGCTCTTCGATGCCGGTCCCGGCCCCGAATCGACGCACGCGGGCGAGCGCATCGTCGTGCCTTATCTGCAAGCGGCGGGCATTCGCGCGCTCGATGCGCTCGTCATCAGCCATTCGGATTCGGATCACGCAGGCGGCGCGCCCGCCGTATTGCAGTCGATCGCCGTGCGCCAGTTTCTGGCGTCGCTGCCCGCGAAGGATGCGTTGTGGCCGAACGCGCGCGCACGCGGCGCGCAAACGCTGCGCTGCGCGGCGGGGCAGCGCTGGACCTGGGACGGCGTCGAATTCCGCGTGCTGTGGCCCGAACCGGGGCCGCTTTCGGGCAAGCCGAACTATCAGTCGTGCGTGCTTCGAGTGACGAACGCGGCGGGGCGCGCGGCGCTGTTCGCGGCCGATATCGAAGCGGATGTCGAGCGCGCGCTGATCGCTCGCGAGCGCGACGCCTTGCGCGCCGACGTGCTGATCGTGCCGCATCACGGCAGCCGCACTTCATCGACCGAGCCTTTCCTCGATTCTGTCGGGCCGTTCGTGGCGATATTTCAGGTAGGCTATCGCAACCGCTTTCACCATCCGCACCCGACCGTGTTCGCGCGTTACCAGATGCGCGATATCGCGCTTTCGCGCAGTGATGAAGACGGCGCGGCACGCAGCGAAATCGGTTCGCAGATCACGTTCGAGCGCTACCGGCAAAGCCACGCGCGCTACTGGATGGCGCGCTGAAAAAACAGAGACACGCTTGAAAGACATCATCCATTTCTCGCACGCGAACGGTTTTCCGGCATCGGTCTATCGCACGATTTTCGCGGAGCTTTCCGACGATTACGAAGTTCGCAGCATCGAACGCATCGGGCACGACGCGCGCTTTCCGGTGACGCGCGACTGGCCGTATCTCGTCGATCAACTCATCGATGACATGAGCCGCTATCGACGCGAAGCCGACGACGCGCATCCGAAGGTATGGCTCGTCGGGCATTCGCTCGGCGGCTATGTGTCGCTGATGGCCGCGCTGAAACGTCCGCAATGGGTGAAGGGCGTCGTGATGCTCGATTCGCCCGTGATCGCGGGCTGGCGGCGCAGTCTCCTGCGCGTCACGCAATGGACGGGACTCGACGAGCGCCTGTCGCCCGCCGCCGCAACCAGGAAACGCCGCACGCAATGGGCGAGCCGCGACGAGGCGTGGCGGCACTTTCTGTCGAAGCCCGCATTCGCGCGCTGGGACGAGCGAATGTTGGCGGACTACATCGACTTCGGCATTCCGCAGACGCATGCGAACGGCGCTCGCTCGCTCGCATTCGATCGTCATATCGAATATCTGATCTATCGCACGCTGCCGCACACGCTCGGCGCGCGTGTCGCGCACGGCGTGCCGGTGCCGGTGGGCTTCATAGCGGGGACGCGTTCGCGCGAAGTGCGGCAGGTGGGGCTCGGCATGACGCGGCGCATCGCGGGCGCGCGCATCGAATGGATGGAAGGCAGCCATCTCTTTCCGATGGAGCGCCCGATCGACACCGCGCGCGCAGTGCAGCGCCTGCTTAAAGCGATGCAGCCATCGCCGTGACGAAGCGCTCAAAAGGGCACGAGCACGCATGCGGGCCTTGACGAACGGCCGGCGCGACGTTCCACAAAAATGACGTGGAAAAGCGCGGTTTTGTAGTCAATCTCCGCGTCTGGTGCGCTTCGTGGGAACCTGCCTTTACGGTATAATCCGTTTTTCCCGCGAGCATCTAGCGATGACCAAATATGTATTCGTCACCGGCGGCGTAGTTTCGTCCCTTGGCAAGGGTATTGCCGCCGCCTCCCTCGCCGCGATCCTCGAATCGCGCGGTCTGAAAGTCACTCTCCTCAAGCTCGATCCCTACATCAACGTCGACCCCGGCACGATGAGCCCGTTTCAGCACGGCGAAGTGTTCGTGACGGAAGACGGAGCGGAGACCGACCTCGACCTCGGCCACTACGAGCGCTTCATCAGCACGAAGATGCGCAAGGCCAATAACTTCACCACGGGCCAGATTTACGAATCGGTGATCCGCAAGGAACGCCGCGGCGAATATCTGGGCAAGACGGTGCAGGTCATTCCGCACATCACCAACGAAATCCAGGCTTTCGTCGAGCGTGGCGCCGCAGCGGCGACATGCGGTCAGCCGGATGTCGCGATCGTGGAAGTCGGCGGCACGGTGGGTGACATCGAGTCGCTGCCGTTCCTCGAAGCCGCGCGTCAGATGAGCCTGCGCATGGGTCGCAACAGCGCGTGCTTCGTGCATCTCACGCTCGTGCCTTTCATCGCGACCGCGGGCGAGCTGAAGACCAAGCCCACGCAGCACAGCGTGCAGAAGCTGCGCGAAATCGGTATCTATCCGAACGTGCTGCTGTGCCGCGCGGACCGCCCGATTCCGGACGACGAGCGCGCCAAGATCTCGATGTTCTCGAACGTGCCCGAAGACGCCGTGATCTCGGTGTGGGACGCGGACAGCATCTACAAGATTCCGCAGATGCTCAACGACCAGCACCTCGACGACATCATCTGCGAAGCGCTCAAGCTTTCGCCGCCGCCGGCCGATCTGTCGATGTGGTCGAACCTCGTCGAGAAGCTCGAGAACCCGAAGAGCGAAGTGACCATCGGCATGGTCGGCAAGTATGTCGAGCTGACCGAGTCGTACAAGTCGCTGATCGAAGCGCTGCGTCACGCCGCGATTCACACGTCGACGAAGGTCAATATCGAGTACATCGATTCCGAGCAGATCGACGCCGAAGGCACCGATGCGCTCAAGCATCTCGACGCCGTGCTCGTTCCGGGCGGTTTCGGCCGGCGCGGCACGGAAGGCAAGATCAAGGCGATCAAATACGCACGCGAATCGAAGACGCCGTATCTCGGCATCTGCCTGGGCATGCAGCTCGCGGTGATCGAATTCGCGCGCGATGTCGCCGGTCTCGCCGATGCGAACAGCACCGAGTTCGATCAGGACACGAAGAACCCGGTCGTCGCGCTCATCACCGAGTGGTACGACCGCGCGGGCCGTATCGAGAAGCGCAACGAAGAGTCGGATCTCGGGGGCACCATGCGCCTTGGCTCGCAGAAGTGCCCGATCAAGCCCGGCACGATGGCCGGACGCATCTACGGCACCGATGTGAACGAGCGTCATCGTCACCGTTATGAAGTCAATAACCGTTTCGTGCCCCAGCTCGAGGCCGGCGGGCTTATCATCAGCGCCCGTACCCCGAGCGAGGATCTGCCCGAAATGATGGAGTTGCCGCAGTCGCTGCACCCGTGGTTCGTCGGCGTGCAGTTCCACCCTGAATTCACGTCGACACCGCGCGACGGGCATCCGCTCTTCAAGGCGTTCGTCGAAGCGGCGCGCGCGCACGCCGAATCCGGCGATGCGAAGGCGCCCGCCAGGGCTGCGGCGACCGCGGGAGCGCAAGCATGAAGCTTTGTCACTTCGAAGCCGGTCTCGACAAGCCGTTTTTTCTGATCGCAGGCACGTGTGTCGTCGAATCGGAGCAAATGACGATCGACGTCGCCGGGCGCCTCAAGGAAATGACCGAGAAGCTCGGCGTGCCGTTCATCTACAAGTCGTCTTACGACAAGGCGAACCGCAGTTCGGGCAAGTCGTTTCGCGGCCTCGGCATGGACGAAGGGCTGCGCATTCTCGGCGAAGTGAAGAAGCAACTCGGCGTGCCGGTTCTCACGGACGTGCACGCGGAGCACGAGATCGAAGCGGTCGCATCGGTGGTGGACGTTCTCCAGACGCCCGCGTTCCTGTGCCGTCAGACCGATTTCATCCACGCGTGCGCGCGCTCGGGCAAGCCGGTGAACATCAAGAAGGGCCAGTTCCTCGCGCCGCACGACATGAAGAACGTGATCGACAAGGCGCGCGACGCGGCACGTGAAGCGGGTCTGTCGGAAGACCGTTTCATGGCGTGCGAGCGCGGTGTGTCGTTCGGCTATAACAACCTCGTGTCCGATATGCGCTCGCTCGCGATCATGCGCGAAACCAATGCGCCGGTCGTGTTCGACGCAACGCATTCGGTACAGTTGCCGGGCGGGCAGGGCACGAGTTCGGGCGGTCAGCGCGAGTTCGTTCCGGTGCTCGCGCGCGCGGCGGTCGCGACGGGCGTCGCGGGTCTCTTCATGGAGACGCATCCGGACCCGGCATGCGCGAAGTCGGACGGTCCGAACGCGGTGCCGCTGCATCACATGGAAGCGCTGCTCAAGACGCTCATCACCATCGATCGCGCGGTGAAGAGCGGCTCGTTCCTCGAGAACGATTTCAACTGAGCATCTGCGGCACAAAAGAAGTGCGGCGCGGGCGTCTTCATCGGCGCCCGTGTCACGATAAGAGGTCACCTGGAGTGACCGGAGCAACGGAGGAGCGTGCGGCACGCGTCAGGGCGCGCATCAGGGCGATACGCGCGTACCCGCACCGATCAGCGGGACTCACGCCCGCTCCCCACGAAAGCGATGCGGATCGAATCGCTATCCCGAAACGACCGCTCTTTGCGCCGGCGCTGAACCGGCGATCATCGAAAGGGTCTGAGCGAAGCAGTGAAGCGCGTGCCGCCGCGTGTATCGAAGTGTAAAAACAGGCGGCGCGCTTCGTTGTGACTGACAGAATTCATCGTCATTTCTTGAGGAAACCATGAGTGCTATCGTAGATATCATCGGCCGCGAGATTCTCGATTCGCGAGGCAATCCGACCGTCGAATGCGACGTGTTGCTCGAATCGGGCACGATGGGCCGCGCGGCGGTTCCGTCGGGCGCGTCCACCGGTTCGCGCGAAGCCATCGAACTGCGTGACGACGAAGCCGGCCGCTACAACGGCAAGGGCGTGCTGAAGGCCGTCGAACACATCAACACCGAGATTTCCGAAGCCATCATGGGCCTCGACGCCTCGGAACAGGCTTTCCTCGACAAGACCCTGCTCGAGCTCGACGGTACGGAGAATAAATCGCGTCTCGGCGCGAACGCGATGCTCGCCGTGTCGATGGCCGTCGCCAAGGCCGCCGCTGAAGAAGCCGGCCTGCCGCTGTACCGCTACTTCGGCGGCTCGGGCGCGATGCAACTGCCGGTGCCGATGATGAACATCGTCAACGGCGGCGCGCACGCGAACAACAGCCTGGACATCCAGGAATTCATGATCGTCCCGGTCAGCCAGCCGACTTTCCGCGAAGCGCTTCGCTGCGGCGCGGAAGTGTTCCATGCGCTCAAGAAGATTCTCGCCGATCGCGGCATGAGCACCGCCGTGGGCGACGAAGGCGGCTTCGCGCCGAACTTCGGCAGCAACGACGAGTGCCTGTCGACGATTCTGCAGGCTATCGAGAAGGCCGGTTATCGCGCCGGTGAAGACGTGCTGCTCGCGCTCGACTGCGCGGCGAGCGAGTTCTACCACGACGGCAAGTACCAGCTCGCGGGCGAAGGCCTGCAACTGTCGTCGAGCGAATTCGCAGACTATCTGGCTACGCTCGCGGACAAATTCCCGATCGTGTCGATCGAAGACGGCATGCACGAAAGCGACTGGGAAGGCTGGAAGATCCTGACCGACAAGCTCGGCAAGAAGATCCAGCTCGTCGGCGACGATCTCTTCGTCACCAACACGCGCATCCTGAAGGAAGGCATCGAGAAGGGCATCGCCAACTCGATCCTCATCAAGATCAACCAGATCGGCACGCTGACGGAAACCTTCGCGGCAATCGAAATGGCCAAGCGCGCGGGCTATACGGCTGTGATCTCGCACCGCTCGGGCGAGACGGAAGATTCGACGATCGCCGATATCGCCGTCGGCCTGAATGCCGGGCAGATCAAGACCGGCTCGCTGTCGCGCAGCGATCGCATCTCGAAGTACAACCAGCTGCTGCGCATCGAGGAAGACCTCGGCGATATCGCGAGCTACCCGGGCAAGTCGGCGTTCTACAACTTGCGCTAAAGCTTTTGCCGCTTTAGTCGATAAGACGTTTAATCGTCTTTGAAGCGTCATCTTTTGAAGCCCGCCGCCCACGGCATTTCGCCGCAGGGCGGCGCTTATTTCGGCTACGTGAATGCGGCTCGTAACTGTCGTTCTGGTTCTGTTGCTGGTGCTGATCCAATACCCGCTCTGGTGGGGCCACGGCGGCTGGCTGCGCGTGCATGAATTGCAGCAGCAGCTCGCGCAGCAGACGGAGAAGAACACGAACCTGAGATTGCGCAACGAGCGCGTGCAGGGCGAAGTGCAGGATCTGCAAAGCGGCACTGCCGCCGTGGAAGAGCGCGCGCGCTACGAGATGGGCATGGTGAAGGACAGCGAGGTGTTCGTGCAGTTCGTCGCGCCGAATTCGAATGCGCCCGTCAATTCCGCGAACGTGCCGGGCATGAACGGCTCGACACGCGGTCAGGTCTCGGCGGCGCCGCTGCGCGTGGTGCCGAATCCCGTGTCGCGTTCTAAGCAGGAATTGCGCGATCTCGACAAGAAGGCGCAGAAGGAAAAAGCAGCCGAAGCGAAGAAGAAACAGCCGCAGGGCGCGGCGCATTAGCGCGGCGGCTTGCCGATCTGCCGATCGGAACAAAAAAATAGCGCGGTCATCGACCGCGCTATTTTTGTTTGTGCTGACCGTCTCGCTGCTTCGATCACCACCAGGTGCCGACTCCGACGCCGGTTCCCCAGTACGGGCCGCCCCAGCCGCCACTCGAATAGCCGCCGTAGACCGAAACCGGCGCGGGCGAATAGAACTGCGACATCGTCTTCGCCGCGTTGCCGGCGGCAGCCGCCTGCTGCGATTCGTTCAGCGCCTGCTTGTCGATGGCGTTGTAGCGTTCCATCTGCTGCTGCGACGTCAGCGTCTGCTGGGGCGCGGGCGGCGTATCGGGCAGACGGCTATAGATCGGTGAAGGGCCGGGCGGGTCCATCATGCAGCCGGCGATGAGTACGACGCCGGCAAGGCACGGCAGCAATTTCCAGTTGAGCGTTGCGGTTTTCATTTACGACCTCCAGCGGGCCGACATCTTTACAGGAGCACCAATCATAGCTTGCGGAGTCTGTCGTGAGTCTTGGCTCGCAAGCGGCGCGCCGGACGGTCGCCGGGCTTGAAAAGCCCCGGGCGCGTGCGGCGCAGGCTCCGCTGGACAAGGCTTTCGCGGCGTTTCAGTGCCGCCGGTCCGACGCCGGACTCACGCCTTGTGAGAGTTCTTTTGCGACAAAAAGTTGCGCCACGTCGACGGCGTCGAAGTCGTACCGCTGATTGCAGAACTCGCAATGCACTTCGACATTGCCGCGCTCTTCGATGACGCCATCGACTTCCTCGCGGCCCAGCATCTTGAGCATGCCGCCGACTTTCTCGCGCGAGCAGGTGCACTGGAAGCGCGCGGGCGCGGGATCGAAATGCTGCACGTTTTCCTGCCAGAACAGGCGCTTGAAGACCGTATCCGGTTCTTCCTTCAGCAATTCTTCGTTCGAAAGCGTGCTGCCGAGATGGCAGACGCGCTGCCAGGTGTCCGCGTCGTGCTCGCCCGGATGCGGAACGATGCCGCCATCGCCCGGCAGCTTTTGCAGGAGCATGCCGACGGCGCGATCCGTATCGGCGGCGAGCCACAGGCGCGTGTCGAGCTGCTCGGAGTGATGCATGTAGTGCTCGAGCACCTCGGCCATCGACGCAAGCGGGCCGTGCTCGCCCGACAGCGGCACGATGCCCTGATACGGCTGCTGTCCCGGCTTCTTGTCGGCCGGATCGAGCGTGATGACGCAGCGCCCGCGCCCGTGACGATTCAGCAGATCGGCGAGCGACATCTCGTTTTCCAGCTCGCGCTCCGCGCCTTCGGCGAGCTTCGCGGTGGCGCGCAGAGAGAGATGGGAATCGCACTGCACGACCAGCATCTTCACCGGGCCGTCGCCGTAGATCTGCATGACGAGCGTGCCGTCGAACTTGAGGTTCGCGGACAAGAGCGCGCATGCGGCCATCATCTCGCCGAGCACGTTGCGCACGGCCGCGGGATACGAGCGGCGCGCGAGCACTTCCTGCCATGTGTGGCGCAATGAGACGATCTCGCCGCGCACCGGCGCCGCGTTGAACATGAATTTCTGCAACTGGTCGTTCACAACTCTTCCTTGGGTGTTGAGGCTCGCCCGCTCTTCCGGGTCTCAGCCGATGCGCACGAGCTGCGCCTTGTAGTATTCGCGCCGGTCGGCGTAGCTTGCCGTGGCGGCGCGCATGCGGGCGATGTCCGCCTCGCCGATTTCCCGGACCGCTTTCGCGGGCGCGCCGAGAATCAGCGTGTCGTCCGGAAACACCTTGCCTTCGGTGACGACGGCGCCCGCGCCAACCAGACAATTGCGGCCGATCACCGCACCATTCAAGACCACGGCCTGAATCCCGATCAGCGAGCCTTCCTTGACCGTGCAGCCGTGCAGCATCGCCTGATGGCCGACGGTGACATCTTGCTCGATCGTCAGAGGAAAGCCGGGGTCCGCATGCAGCACCGCGCCTTCCTGCACGTTGCTGCCGCGCCCGACGACGATCGGCTCGTTGTCGCCGCGCAGCGACGCGCCGGGCCAGACGCTCGTGTTTTCCTCCAGCGTCACGCGGCCGATGATGGTCGCGGTGTCCGCCAGGAACACGCTTTCGTGGATGGTCGGGGCGTCGTCGCCGAGTTTGTAGATGGCCACATTGTCTCCTGAGGCGTGGTGTCGTAAGAGTGGGGCGGGGGGCGCTAAAATGCGCGCCTGCCGGTGCGGCTTGACGGTCGATGCCGTCGTTGCGCCGATTGTTACGCGATGTGCGGCGTCCGCCGGGATTACCATTTTAGCTGTTTGCCGTAAGCGTCCGCTGGACTGCTCCGTTGCGCGCCTGTTTTCGAGATAGTTCGATGCACGACTCTGCCATTCCCACCACCGAAGCGAACGCCTGCGCGCGCCGCGCGGCGCTCGCCATCCTGCGCGAGCGCGAGCCCGCGACGAAAGCGGCGCGCGCCCGCCTGCTGTTCGAGTCGACGCGGGTGGAACCGTCGCGCATCGATCCGAACGTCACGCTCGATGAACCCGGCGATCTGCCCGGTCGGCCGAAACGCCCGGAACTCGTGGAACCGTCGTCGCTGAAGCGTCGCGGCATGCAATCGGATGCGGGCCGCGCCGTGCTGCTGCACGCGCTCGCGCACATCGAATTCAACGCGATCAATCTCGCGCTCGACGCCGTCTGGCGATTCCCGTCGATGCCGCATGATTTTTATCTCGACTGGTTGAAAGTGGCGGCGGAGGAAGCGCATCACTTTTCGCTGCTGAGCGCGCGCCTCGCCGAATTCGGCCACGCCTACGGCGATTTCCCGGCGCACGACGGCCTCTGGGAGATGGCGCAGCGCACCCGCGGCGACGTGCTCGCGCGCATGGCGCTCGTGCCGCGCACGCTGGAGGCTCGGGGCCTCGACGCATCGCCGCCGATTCGCAAGCGCCTCGCGCAGGCGGGCGACCACGCGTCCGCGGCGATTCTCGACGTCATCCTGCACGACGAAATCGGCCACGTGCTGATCGGCAATCGCTGGTTCCGTTTTCTGTGCGACGGCCAGCGCCTCGATCCGCATACGACCTACGAACGCCTTGCCGCGCAATACCACGCGCCGAAGCTGCGCGGCCCGTTCAACTTCGAGGCGCGCCGCGACGCCGGCTTCGACGAAGCCGAACTGCGCGCGCTCGCCGGGCTGGACGACGCGAAGTAGGGCGCCGCCATCGTCGCTATAATCGAACGATCATCCTTTTCATCCGAAACGACATCATGAAAGAATCGCGCTCCGAATTCGTCGATGCGCGCGGCGTGCGTCTGCACGTGCGCCGCTGGGGCTCGCCCGACGCCCCGATGCTCTTCATGCTGCACGGCTGGATGGACATGAGCGCGTCGTTCCAGTTCGTCGTCGATGCCCTCGCCGGCGACTGGCAGGTGCTCGCGCCCGACGCGCGCGGCTTCGGGCTGTCGGATTGGCCCATCGCGGAGAAGGGCGGCGGGCATTACTACTTTCCCGACTATCTCGCCGATCTCGACCTGCTGCTCGATCACTTCTCGCGCGGCACGCAGGTGAATCTGGTCGGCCACAGCATGGGCGCGAACGTCGCGCTGCTTTACGCGGGCGTGCGGCCCGAGCGCGTGCGGCGCGTGGTCGATCTCGAAGGCTTCGGGCTGCCAGCGGCGCGCGCATCGCAGTCGCCGGGGCGCATCGCGCAATGGCTCGACGATCTGCGCACGCCGCCCACGCTGCGCAGCTATGCGAGCCTCGATGAAGTCGCCGACCGGCTGATCCGCACGAATCCGCGCCTGCCGCTCGCCCGCGCGCGCTATCTCGCGCAGCACTGGTCGCGCGAGGAAAGCGACGGGCGCTTTCATCTGCTTGCCGATCCGGCGCACAAGTTGCGTGGACCGACGTTGTATCGGCTGGACGAAGTGAGCGCGGCTTGGGCGCGCGTCACGGCGCCGGTGCTGCATGTCGAGGCGAAGGACTCGCCGACGCTTGCCACCTTCGCGGGACAGACGCCCATCGCCGAGTTCAAGGCGCGCTTTGCCGCTTTCTCCGACTGGCGCGAGGAAATCGTCGACGGCGCCGGGCACATGATCCATCACGACCAGCCGGAGCGTGTCGCGGCGCTGATCGAATCGTTCTGCGCGTGAGCGCCGCGCCACGGTACGAAGGAACTACATAATCGGCGTGTCATGCCATTACAGTTAGAATGTAAGTGAAACCTCAGAGCCGAAAATGAACGCCGATCTGCATTGCCATTCCACCGTGTCCGACGGCCAGTTCGCGCCCGCCGAAGTCGCGGAGCGCGCGCATGCGAACGGCGTGACGCTGTGGTCGCTCACGGATCACGATCAGCTCGGCGGGCAGCACGAAGCGCGCAAGGCCGCCGAGGCGCTCGGGATGGACTATCTGCCGGGCGTCGAGATTTCGGTGACGTGGGCGTCGCGCACGGTGCATATCGTCGGCATGAACGTCGATCCGGACAACGCGGCGCTGCTCAAGGGCCTCGAGTGCACGCGCAACGGACGCGCGGCGCGTGGCGAAGCGATCGGCGAGGCGCTCGCGGCGATCGGCATTCCGGATTGCTACAAGAACGCGCTGCGCTTCACCGACGATCCCGACATGATTTCGCGCACGCACTTCGCGCGATATCTGGTGGAGGCGGGTTACGCGAAGTCCACCTCGGACGTGTTCGCGCGCTATCTCGGCGACGGCAAGCCGGGTTTCGTCGGGCATTGCTGGGCGAAGCTCGCGGACGCCGTCAAGTGGATCAAGGATGCGGGCGGTGAGCCGATCATCGCGCATCCGGGACGCTACGATTACACGCCGGTCGAATTCGCCGCGCTCTTCGACGAATTCATCCAGCTCGGCGGCAGTGCGATCGAGGTCGTGACCGGCAGTCACACGCCCGATCAATACCGCGAATACGCCGATGTCGCGCGCCGCTACGGCTTCGAGGCGTCGCGCGGCTCGGACTTCCACGGCGCGGGCGAAGGGCGGGTCGATCTCGGCCGGCTTCCGCCGCTTCCCGACGATCTCACGCCCGTCTGGGCGCGCTGGCTTTAGCGTTCTTTTCGGCGCGCGTCGCCCTTTCGATGCGCGCACGGTCTTTGCATCACCGGGATTTTCCGCACGCACATCGCGTGAGGCGGCTGCGCGCGATTCGCGCCGCGCCGGGCCTTCGCGATTACGATCGAAACAATAAGGCGTCGCCATGTCTCAATTTTTTCGCATTCATCCGGACAATCCGCAGCCACGGCTCATCAATCAGGCCGTGCAGATCATCAAGGACGGCGGTGTCGTCGCGTTGCCGACGGATTCGAGCTACGCGCTCGGCTGTCATCTCGACGACAAGGACGCCGTCGAGCGATTGCGGCGCATTCGCGGCATCGACGACAAACAACTGCTGTCTCTGCTCGTGCGTGATCTTTCCGAGCTCTCGAACTTCGCGATGGTCGACAACCAGCAGTACCGGCTGATCAAGTCAGTGACGCCGGGGCCCTACGTGTTCGTGCTGCAGGCGACCAAGGAAGTGCCGCGCCGGCTCTCGCACCCGTCGCGCAAGACGATCGGGCTGCGCGTGCCGGATCATGCGATCACGCTCGCGCTGCTGGAGGCGCTCGGCGAGCCGCTGCTCGCGTCGACGCTGATCCTGCCGCCCGACACCGAGCCGCTCAACGATCCCGAAGAGATTCGCGAGCGGCTGGAGAAGCAGGTCGAGCTCGTGATCGATTCGGGCGCGTGCCCGGCGGAGCCGTCGACGGTGATCGATCTTTCATCGGGGGAGCCAGTGCTCGTGCGCGCGGGGAGAGGCAGTCTCGAACCGTTCGGGCTCACGGCGTAAGCGCCGCGCAGTAGCGTACACGGGCACACGACCCGATCGAGCGTTATCGCACATCATGGGCGAAATAGTGCGCGCCCGGCGCCGTCGTGCGCGTCTGATCCGACCTGCCTGCTTGCTACAATACCGCCCCATGGACTCTTCCCTGATACAAACCATCGCGGTCTACGCGCTCCCCGTGATCTTCGCGATCACGCTGCACGAGGCCGCGCACGGTTATGCCGCGCGACTGCTCGGCGACAACACGGCCTACGTTCTGGGCCGCGTTTCCATGAACCCAATGCGCCATATCGATCCTATCGGCACGATCGTGATTCCGATCGTCCTGTACTTCGTGACGAGCGGCGCGTTCATGTTCGGCTACGCGAAGCCCGTGCCGGTGGCGTTCGGCAATCTGCGCAATCCGCGCTGGGGCAGCCTGTGGGTCGCCGCGGCGGGCCCCGGCAGCAACTTCGTGCAGGCGATCGTCTGGGGCGTGATCGCGGTGCTGCTCGCGGCCTTTCACGTCGACGAAGTGTTCTTCACGCGCATGGCGGCCGCGGGCGTCGGCGTGAATCTCGTGCTCGGCGTGTTGAATCTCTTCCCGTTGCCGCCGCTCGACGGCGGCCGCGTCGTCATGGCGCTCCTGCCGGTGCGCGCGTCGATCGCGTTTTCGAAGCTCGAGCCGTACGGCTTCTTCATCGTGATGGCGCTCGTCGTGACCGGCGTGCTGACGCGCTACTGGCTCGGGCCGCTCGTGAACGTCGGCTATACGGCGGTGTCGGCTATCCTGAATCCCCTCGCTTCACTATTCCCATAACATCATGTTCCCTGACCGTATCTTCTCCGGCATGCGGCCCACCGGGTCGCTGCACCTCGGCCACTATCACGGCGTGCTGAAAAACTGGGTGCGGCTGCAGTCTGAATATCCGTGCTTCTTCGCGGTGGTCGACTGGCACGCGCTCACGACGCACTACGAGACGCCCGAGGTCATCGAGAAAAACGTGTGGGAGGTGCTCATCGACTGGCTGGCGTCGGGCATCGATCCGGCGCAGGCGACGCTCTTCATCCAGAGCCGTGTGCCCGAGCACGCGGAGCTGTCGCTGCTGCTCGGCATGGGCACGCCACTCGGCTGGCTCGAACGCGTGCCGACCTACAAGGAGCAGATCGAGAAGCTGCGCGAGAAGGATCTGTCCACTTACGGCTTCCTCGGCTATCCGGTGCTGATGGCGGCGGACATCCTGCTGTATCGCGCGTCGCTCGTGCCGGTCGGCGAGGATCAGGTGCCGCACGTCGAGATGACGCGCGAGATCGCGCGCCGCTTCAACTACCTGTACGGCCGCGAGCCGGGCTTCGAGGAAAAGGCGATGGAAGCCGCGAAGAAGCTCGGCGGCAAGCGCGCGAAGCTCTATCACGAGTTGCGCGTCGCGTATCAGCAGGAAGGCGACGACGAAGCGCTCGAACAAGCGCGCGCGATGCTGCAGGAGTCGCAAAGCCTGTCGATGAGCGACCGCGAGCGGCTGTTCGGCTATCTGGAAGGTTCGCGCAAGATCATTCTCGTCGAGCCGCAGGTGCTCTTGACCGAAGCGTCGCGCATGCCGGGGCTGGACGGGCAGAAGATGTCGAAGTCCTACGGCAATACCATCGGCTTGCGCGAGGATGCGGCGACCATCGAGCAGAAGGTCCGCAGGATGCCGACCGACCCGGCGCGCGTGCGGCGCAACGATCCGGGCGATCCCGACAAATGCCCTGTCTGGCAACTGCATCAGGTCTATACGGACGAAAAGACGCACGAATGGGTGCAGAAGGGCTGCCGCAGCGCGGGCATCGGTTGCCTGGAATGCAAGCAGCCGGTGATCGAAGGCATCCTGCGCGAGCAGCAGCCGATGCTCGAGCGCGCCCAGAAGTACATGGACGACCCGTCGCTGTTGCGCGCGATCGTCGCGGATGGCTGCGACAAGGCGCGCAAGTTCGCCACGGAAACGATGCGCGACGTGCGCGAGGCCATGGGCCTGTCCTACAACTGATGGAAGGGGTGCCGAGTCCGTGGGTCGCGCGCTGGGCGCATCTCGTTGCGCCCGGCGGCGCGGTGCTCGACGTCGCCGCGGGTAGCGGGCGCCACGCGCGCTGGTTCGCGGCACGCGGTTTTCCGGTTCTGGCCATCGACCGCGACGCAGACGCGCTGGCATCGATGTCCGCGACAACCGGCATCGACACGCTGAGCGCCGATATCGAAAACGCGCCCTGGCCGCTGCCGGACGACCGAACGTTCGATGCAATCGTGGTCACGAACTATCTGCATCGACCGCTGTTCGGGCACTTGATCGATGCGCTCGCGCCCGGCGGCGTGCTGGTCTACGAGACGTTCGCCGCGGGCAACGGCAGCATCGGCAAGCCGTCGAATCCCGCGTTTCTGCTCGAACCCGGCGAACTGCTCGAAGCGGTGCGAGGGCGGCTGCGCGTGATCGCTTACGAGGACGGATTCGTCGACGATCCGCGTCCTGCCTATGTGCAGCGGATTTGCGCCGTTCGCGAACCGCAGTCAGCCGAAAACGCGCTCACCATTGGTAACATACCCCCGGGTCCGCCGCGTTACGCGCTGACCGGCTAATCCGCTACAATCGCGTAATATCGCTTTTCGCGATTAAATTCACGATTAAATTCATAGAGTTTCATGACAAACGGAACACACGGCGGCATCCAGATCCGCGGCAGCATCCCTGCCATCGTCACACCGATGCACGAGGACGGTAGTCTTGATCTGCCGGCGTTTCGAAAACTGATCGACTGGCATGTCGAGCAAGGCTCGAACGGTCTCGTGGTGGTCGGCACCAGCGGCGAATCGGCCACGTTGTCGGTCGAAGAGCACATCCTGATGATCCAGACGGCCGTCGAACACACGGCCAAGCGCTTCCCGATCATCGCGGGCGCGGGCGGCAATTCGACCGCCGAGGCCATCGAGCTCTCGAAGCAGGCAAAGAAAGTCGGCGCCGACGCTACGCTGCAAGTCGTCCCGTATTACAACAAGCCGACGCAGGAAGGCATGTACCGCCATTTCCGCACCATCGCGGAAGCGGTCGATCTGCCGGTGCTGCTTTACAACGTGCCGGGCCGCACCGTTGCCGACATGAGCAACGAGACGATCCTGCGCCTGGCGGAGGTGCCGGGCATCATCGGCGTGAAGGAAGCAACGGGCAATATCGATCGCGCGGCGCATCTGATCAAGCACGCGCCGGCGAACTTCGCGATCTTCAGCGGCGACGATCCCACGGCCATCGCGCTGATGCTGCTGGGCGGTCACGGCAATATCTCGGTGACGGCCAACGTCGCGCCGAAGGAAATGAGCCAGCTCTGCCGCGCCGCGATCGAAGGCGATGCGATCACCGCGCGCCGCATTCATCTGAAGCTGCTGTCGCTGCATAAGCAACTCTTCTGCGAATCGAATCCGATTCCGGCCAAGTGGGCGCTGCAGGCGCTCGGCCGCATGGAAGGCGGCATCCGTCTGCCGCTCACGCCGCTCGACGCGCGTTATCACGACGTGGTGCGTGACGCGTTGCGCGACTCCGGGCTTCTCGCCTGATCACACGTGGCGGCGCGCCAAGCCACAAAGAATCGAAAGGCCGCGCCGCCGCCCGTGATCGAAATGAACCACACCTTCAGCCATCAACCGCCGCTCACTGGCTTCGACATTGGCCTCGCTGAACCGCTCGGCTAGAGCGGATTCGGCGCGAGGCAATGCGTCATCAGCAGCAAAGAAGGACCTCATGAAACTTTCCGCTCTTCTTACTCATGCCAAACGCGTGAGCGTGGTGTCGCTCGGCGCCGGCGCGCTCATCTCGCTTGCGGGTTGCGATACGCTCAACGACTGGCTCGCGCCGGATCGCGTCAACTACAAGGCTGCCGAAACCGCGCCGTCGCTCGCGGTTCCGTCCGACCTGACCACGGCCGACATCAGTCAGCGCTATGCCGCGCCGCCGAAGATCAACGCGCTCGGCGGCGCCGCGGAGCGCTCGGTCACGCCGGCCGGCAACGCGACGCTCGGCGTGCCGAACGCGCAGGATCCGTTCGGCATGCACATCGAAAGCGACGGCGATCGCCGCTGGCTCGTCGTCGATGGCCGCTCGCCCGATCAGATCTGGGGGCCGCTCAAGGAGTTCTGGGAAGAGAACGGCTTCACGCTCAAGACCGATGCGCCGCAGACCGGCATCATGGCGACCGACTGGGCCGAGAACCGCGCGAACATTCCGAACGACTGGTTCAGAAACAGCGTGGGCAAGCTGCTCGACTTCGCGTACTCGTCGGGGACGCGCGACATGTTCCGCACGCAAGTCGACCGCGCATCGGACGGCTCGACCGACATCTCCGTCACGCACAGCGCGATGGAAGAAGTGCTGACGGGGCAGGACAAGACTTCGTCGCGCTGGGAAGCGCGTCCGCGCAATCCGCAGCTCGAAGCCGCGGTGCTCACGAAGCTGATGCAGAAATTCGGTCTGACCGAAGCGCAATCGCAAAAGCTGATGGCGCAGGCGCGTCCGTCGGGCGCGAAGGTGGCGGTGGATCAGGCAGCGGGCGGTTCCACCCTCGATCTCGCCGAGCCGTTCGATCGTGCATGGCTGCGCGTGGGCCTCGCGCTCGATCGCACCAACTTCACGGTCGACAATCGCGATCGCGACAAGGGCATCTACTACGTCCATTTTTCGGACTCCATGGCGGAGCTGAAGAAGGAAGGTCTCTTCGGCAAGCTCTTCTCGAGCAACACGCCGAAGCCCACGCGCCAGTTCCTCGTGAACGTCCGGCCGAAGGCAGACTCGGTGACGCAGGTCGGCGTCGTCGATGCGAATGGCCAGCCGGATAACTCGTCGGATGCGCAACGTATCGTGTCGTTGCTGCATGCTCAGTTGAACTAGACGAACACGTTAGTCAGCCGATGATGAGTTCATTGTGAGATTCGCCAGTCTCGGCAGCGGCAGCGAGGGCAATGCGTTGCTCGTCGAGGCATCGAGCGGCACGACCACGACGCGCGTGCTGCTCGATTGCGGATTCTCCGGGAAGGAAGTCGAGCGCCGTCTCGCGCGACTGAACTGCCGCGCCGAGGATCTGGACGCCATCGTCATCACGCACGAGCATACGGACCATATCGGCAGCGCATTGACGCTCGCGCGCCGATGGTCCATTCCGCTGCACATGAGTTGGGGCACGGCGCGCGCGATCGGCGCCGATGAAGCCAACGTCGAATTGAACGTGCTGTGGGGCGATGAGAGCGTCGCCATCGGCGATCTGCACGTGATGCCGTACACGGTGCCTCACGACGCCCGCGAGCCCTTGCAATACGTCTTCTCGGACGGCGCTTGCCGTCTCGGCGTGCTGACGGATGTCGGCGTGTCTACGCCGCATATCACGAGCGTGCTGAGCGGCTGTGATGCGCTCGTGCTCGAATCCAATCACGACGTCGAAATGCTCGCCGCGAGCCGTTATCCGCCATCGCTCAAGGCGCGCATCGGCGGGACGCACGGGCATCTGAACAACGAAGCGGCGGCGGCCATTCTCGCGTCGCTCGACCGCTCCAGGCTGCGTCATCTCGTGGCCGCTCATCTCAGCCAGCAAAACAATCTGCCGCATCTCGCGCAGGCAGCGCTTGCGGCCGTGCTGGGCGCGTCGGCGGTTGATGTCGTCGTGGCGACTCAGGCCGAAGGGTTCGACTGGCTCACGCTCTAGAACGAGCACAGAATGCAGATACAAAAAAACCGGCTCAAGAGCCGGTTTTTTCGTTTGCAGGACCGCATCGAGCGGCCTGCAACGCAGCGCCGATAGGCTAAAAGCCTTACTGGCTTGCGCCCGATGCCGGAGCAGCAGCCGAAGCGGCAGCGTCCGAAGCTGCGCCAGCAGCCGAAGCTGCATCGCTTGCAGCGGCCGAAGCGCTCGATGCAGCAGCGTTTGCGTCCGAAGCAGCAGCAGCCGGAGCCGAAGCAGCCGACGTATCGCTTGCAGCGCTCGGAGCAGCCGTTTCGCTAGACTTGTTGCATGCAGCCAGAGCAACAGCAGCCAACAGGGATGCTACGAGGAGGGATTTCTTCATGATCACGTCCTTTTATGGTTAAAGGTAAGCAACAGCGCAAAGTACCGGTAATGTGTGCTCCAACACCGACCTGGGCCGCTGTGGAGACTCACAATTCTTTTTTGTGTGAGACTTCCTACGGCTTGGCCGGAAATTATAGGCACTTTCGTAACGACCGTCGATAAATCGGGGGACGATACGTTGTCTTTCTCATACAAACTTTCATATTGCGGAACAGCAAAATTCTAACATCCGCAGCGTGTCAGGAAGTCTCGTAAAGTCAAGCCTGTCAAGGCAAAGCACCCGTCCGAAGCCAGCCCGCACAATACCATTCGTGCAGCAGCGCTGTCATTGACGATTCGTCTGTAAGTGTTACAAAGCGTTTCGCCTCCAGACAGCGAGTATCCGCCAATTCGGGGAGCCACTTTTTCAGCTTTGACGACAACAGTTCGGCTTCACCATTTACGAAAAATGACCGCGCGTCATAGAGCAAAATAGTCTTTCTATCTAGCCTGACGCCCGTTTTTTTCGCTCGCTCTACAAATTTTTGCTCATTCAACACGCGCTCGGGCGGATCGAATACGACGTTCGCTTTCGGCTCGCTCAAATACGTGCCCAGAAACGCCGCAATGTCCTTTTCATTCCAGTTGACGTTCGCAAGGATCGCGCCAACACGGTCGATGAGTAGCGGCGGCAGCGCCGCCGGACTAGACACGGGTTCCTGCGCCGGATCGCGATAGCGGGCGTTGCCTTTGGGACCATCGGATGCGTCGCCCATGCGCTCGGCGAGATGATAGAGGAACTGCGCCGTGAGCTCGTGCGCGGAGGGCGCGCGAAAGCCGATCGACGCCGTCATGCATTCGCCCTCCGCGATGCCGTCGTGCGCGATATGCGGCGGCAGATAGAGCATGTCGCCGGGCTCCAGCACCCATTCTTCCGCGGGCTCGAAGTGCTGTAAAACTTTCAACGGCAGTCCGGGTTTTAGCGAAAGATCGCGCTGTGCGCCAAAGCGCCAGCGGCGCTTTCCATGAACCTGGAGCAGAAACACGTCATAAGAGTCGAAGTGCGGTCCGACACCGCCGCCATCGGTCGCATACGAGATCATCAGGTCGTCGAGACGTGCGTCCGGAATGAAGCGGAACCGGTTCATCAACGCGTGCGCGCGATCGTCATGCAGATTCACGCCCTGCACGAGCAGCGTCCATTCGCGTTTCTTCGACGAAGGCAATTCGTCGGGCGCGAACGGACCGTGCTCCAGATTCCATGTATTGCGAAAATGTGTGATGAGACGCGACTCGACGTCGTCGAGATCGGCGAGTTCGAACAACGCGTCGCGCGAGAGCGGAGCGGCGATATCGGGAATGGCTTGCCGGATCAGCAGCGGTTTTTTCTGCCAGTAACGTCGCATGAACTGTCGCGGCGTACGGTTGCCCAACAAGGATGTGGGTTCGTCCGGCAAAGGCGCGCCACTATGCGCGAGAAGGCCGGAAACCGGGGATGGGGTTGCGTCAGAGGGCCGCTTGGGCATCGTATAATCGAGGCTTGTATCTTGGAGGATCCAATGAAAATTGCGAAAGACACTGTCGTTTCGGTCGCTTACAAGCTATCGGATGCGCAAGGCAATCTGATCGAGGAGAGCGACGAGCCGATGGTCTATCTGCACGGCGGCTATGATGGCACGTTCCCCAAGATCGAGGAAGCGCTCGACGGTCAGGAGGCGGGCTATGAAACGCTCATTCAGCTCGAACCGCAGGATGCGTTCGGCGAATACGATCCCGAACTCGTGAAGGTCGAGGAGCGCAGCCGTTTTCCCGAGCCGCTCGAAGTCGGCATGCAGTTTGAAGGCACGCCCGAAGATGGCGATGACGACATCGACTCGCTCATCTACACCGTAACCGACGTCGCCGAGGACAAAGTCGTGCTCGACGGCAATCATCCGCTCGCGGGCATGGCGCTGCGTTTCGCGCTGTCGGTGCAGGAAGTGCGCACGGCCACGGATGACGAGATCCAGCATCAGCACGCGCATGGCGCGGACGGCCTGCACGTCGTCGACGAAGACGATGACGATGACGACGAGCCGCGCAAGGACGCAGGTCCGACGCTGCATTGAACGCGTCGGCAGATAGATAAGGAAAGCGCAGCTTCGGCTGCGCTTTTTTATTGCCCGCTCACGCCGTTCTGCACGCCCGATGCAGGCACCGGATAGATCGGCGGCAAGGACTGCGGCGGCGTGAGGATAGGCGGCAGCTCGGAAGCGGGCGAGGGCATCGAAGGCGGCGGAGGCAGCGACTCCGGCAGATCGTTGCGCGGCAGCGCAGGCGGCGTGGATGCCGGTGCGGGATAAGGCGCATAAGGCTCGCTCGACTGCGCCGGCGCTTCAGGCGGCGGCGCGCTCGATTCTTTCGTATGGGATTCCTTCACATCGCGCACGCGCAATCGAAACGGCGGATGCCATTGTGCATCGCTTTGCACTTCGAGCCATTGCGATTGCGGCTTCTTGAACGCGATCGCCACGCGCGTGAGATTCGTGACGATCAAGCCCTTGTCGTTGCGCAAAGGTTGATCGATATGAAAGCCGTTCGGCTCGGGCGCATCGGTGCCGTGAATCACGACGACCGGACCGCGAAAGATTTCCGCCGCCTTCACGAGGCTGCGCTTCAGTTCGAGGAAGCCATCGCGCGGCTGGTTCGAGCGCGAGAAATGCAGCCATGCGAAGCGATCGCGCCGCTCGTAGCGAGAGAAGTCGGGATCGGCCTGAAGCATGATCACGAGCGCGCGCATCTCGGAGCGTCGCGCCGATTCCGCCGCATGTTCGAGCCAGAATGTCGTCGCGACGGCGCGGTCTTCGAACTCGCCGTTGCGCCCGCCCGCGGTCAGATAGTGATTGTTCGGGCTCGGCGCATTCAGCCCGATGAACGCGATGCCTTGCGCCTGCCAGCGCACGATTTCCCGGAACGTGCGAAAGCGCGCGACGTCGCTTTCGCGCGAGAGTGTGAGCGGATTTTGTCCGAGCGAGCTGGCATCGGCGAAGAAGAGCTGACGCACGAAATCGAGCCGTTCGACGGGATCGTAAGTGCCCCCGTGCGCGAGGGTGCAATCGGCCCAGTCGTGCTGACCGAGCAGCATCACGAGCGGCGTGCGCGACGCGTCGAGCAGGTCGTGACGCGACTGATAGATGCTGTCGCGACACGGCTCGGTGGCACCCTTGAAATTGCCGTCGTAGACGATGAATGCAATGCTGCCGTCGCGCGCGATCGCATCGAGCATGCGGCGCACGGGCGCTTCGTCGGCGGGGCGGGTCAGTGCATCGGAGATCACGGCAAACGCAAGCGGCGCATTCCCCTCGGCGCGCGCATGGGCGATCGCGCCGCACACGAGCGCGACCGCGATCGTCACCGCGCTCGTCAGGCGCGCGGCGACAGCGCGCTCGACGCGCGGCGCGTCACGCTCAACGCGATGCATCCGGCGGACGATTCGCCAGTTCATGCAGTTCGTAGAGCAGATCGAGCGCTTCGCGCGGACGCAGATCGTTCGGGTCGAGGGCGCGCAGCTTGTCCATCACCGGGTGTTCCGGCGCGTCGGCCGTCTCCTGATCTTCGTGCGGCGGATCGTCTTCATAGGGCGCATACGGCTGGCTCGCGAACAGATCGAACTGCGCGGCGGGCTGGCTGACCGACTGCTGCTCCAGATGCACGAGATGCTTGCGCGCCGCGCGAATCACCGCGGCCGGCACGCCCGCGAGTTGCGCGACCTGCAGACCGTAGCTCTGATTGGCCGGGCCTTCGCTCACCGCGTGCAGGAACACGATGCCATGATCGTGCTCGACCGCCGACAGGTGCACGTTCGCCGCCTGCGCGAACTCCGCGGGCAATTGCGTGAGTTCGAAGTAGTGCGTCGCGAAGAGCGTGTAGCAGCCGTTGTGCGTGAGCAGATGCCGCGCGATGGCCCACGCGAGCGCGAGGCCGTCGAAAGTCGAGGTGCCGCGCCCGATCTCGTCCATCAGCACGAGGCTCGATGCGCTCGCGTCGTTGAGAATCGCCGCGGCTTCGGTCATCTCGACCATGAAGGTCGAGCGGCCGCCCGCGAGGTCGTCGGCCGCGCCGATGCGCGTGAAGATGCGGTCGAGCGCGCCGAAACGCGCGCGTTTCGCGGGCACGTAACTGCCGACGTACGCCATGAGCGCGATCAGCGCGGTCTGCCGCATGAAGGTGGACTTGCCGCCCATGTTCGGGCCGGTGATGAGCAGAAGCTTGCGGTCCTGGCTCAGACAGCAATCGTTGGCGATGAACTGCTCGACCTGCGCCTCGACGACCGGATGCCGTCCCTGTTCGATATCGATGCCCGCGTCGGCGGTGAATTCCGGCGCGACCCAGTCGAGCGCGCGGGCGCGTTCGGCGAACCCGCACAGGAGATCGAGTTCCGCGAGCGCGCTCGCGACGCGCTGGCAATCCGCGATGAACGGCAGCAGATTCTGCAGCAGCGCATCGTAGAGCGCGCGTTCGCGGGCGAGGGCGCGTTCCTGCGCGGACAGCGCCTTGTCCTCGAACGTCTTCAGCTCCGGCGTGATGTAGCGCTCGGCGTTCTTCAGCGTCTGACGGCGGCGATAGTCGTCGGGAACCTTGTCGGTTTGCCCGCGCGTGACTTCGATATAAAAGCCGTGCACCTTGTTGTATTCGACGCGCAGATTCGCGATGCCCGTGCGCGTGCGCTCGCGTGCTTCGAGATCGATCAGGAACTGATCGCAGTTCTCCGAAATATCGCGCAGTTCGTCGAGATCGGGATCGTAGCCGCGCGCGATCACGCCGCCGTCGCGAATCAGTGCGGCGGGCTCGGTCGCGATGGCGTTCGTCAGGAGATCGAGACACTCGTGCGGCGGCTCCAGCGCGGCGCTGATGCGCTCCAGCGCCGGCGTATGCGCGGCCACGTTCGCGACGAGCGAGCGCAGGTCGGGCAGCGCGGCGAAGGTATCGCGCAGGCTCGACAAATCGCGCGGCCGCGCCGACAGCAACGCGAGGCGGCCCGAGATGCGCTCGATGTCGGAGATCTTGCGCAACGCGCCGCGCAGGGTGTCGAGGCCGTCGCTGGCGGGCGCGTCGAGCAATGCGCCGATCGCTTGCTGGCGCGCCTGCGCAATCGCTGCGTCGCGCGGCGGATGATGCAGCCAGTGGCGCAGGAGCCGGCTGCCCATCGTCGTGCAGCAGGTGTCGAGCAGCGAGAAGAGCGTGGGCGATTCGGTGCCGCGCAGCGTCTCGGTGAGTTCGAGATTGCGCCGCGTGGCGGGATCGAGCCCGATGTATTCCGATTCGTATTCGACCTTCAGGCTGCGCACGTGGCGCAACTGCTGGCCCTGCGTCGCGGCGGCGTAGAGCAGCAGCGCGCCGGCCGCGCCGCACGCGCAGGTGAGCGTTTGCGCGCCGAAGCCGTCGAGGCTCGCGACATCGAGTTGCTCGCGCAGGCGCTGCGTGCCCGAGCCGACATCGAAATGCCATGCCGGAACGCGCGTGGTCGCGCCGGGATTCGTCACGCCGAGCGACGAGGGGACGTCGGTGATCGAATCCGCGATGAGCGTTTCCGCCGGACGAATGCGCTCGAGCGCGGCGCTCACTTGTCCCGGTGCGACTTCCGCGAGGCGCAAAGCGCCGCTCGCGAGATTGAGCCACGCGAGACCGACGCTCGTCACCACGCCGCGACGATTGTGCGCGGGGCAGAGCGCGAGCAGATAGACATCGCTTTTGTCGGAGAGCAGGGCCGCGTCGGTCAGCGTGCCCGGCGTGACGACGCGCACGACCTTGCGCTCGACCGGCCCCTTCGATGTCGCCGGATCGCCGATCTGCTCGCAAATCGCAACCGACTCGCCGAGCTTCACGAGCTTCGCGAGATATTGCTCGCATGCGTGATGCGGCACGCCCGCCATCCTGATCGGATTGCCGCCCGATGCGCCGCGCTGCGTGAGCGTGAGATCGAGCAGGCGCGCGGCCTTCTCGGCGTCGTCGAAGAAAAGCTCGTAGAAATCGCCCATCCGGTAGAAAACGAGCGTGCCAGGATGCTCCGCCTTGATGCGCAGATACTGCTGCATCATCGGCGTGTGCTGCGACAGGTCCGCGAGCGGCGCGGCGGTATCGGAGGAAGTGTCGGGGAGTGCCGTGTGATTGCCCATCTTGCGTGCTTTGAAAGCCGGAACGACCAGACGGCCGGACGCGACGTGCGCCGGCCGCCAATCAGCCGATAGGGCATGAGTTTAACCTGTCGCGGGATGACGGCGGAGTCGGCCGAACGGCCAATGAGATGTCGCTAGCGGACGGAGATCGTGAGGGCACGCGTGCATCGCGCCCTCGCGGCTGTCGCGAGGGCGGAGCACGCAGCCGGAACGCGCGCGATGGCGTTCCGGCTGCAAGTTTCGATGATGCCGAAGCGCCTCACGCGCGCCCGGCGAGATAACCGACGAGCAACGCGAGACCGGCCACAGCGCCGAGGGTATGCCACGGTCTGTCATGGACGAAGTCGTCGGCGTAACCGGCGGCATCGTTCAGCCTGCCCGCCAGCGCGCCGTTCGCGCCATTCAACTGCGAACGCGCGGTTTTCAGTTTCGACTGCAATTCCTTGCGCAGCTTGTCCGTATCGATGTCCTTCGCGTTCTGGATAGAGCTTTCCAGATCGTCGAGCAGACTTCGCAACTGGCCGCTGGCCGAATCGACGGCGTCACTCGCACCGCGCACCGCGCGCTGGCCGAGATCGGCTGCGCCATTGATCTTGCTGTCGAGCGTCGAACGTGTGAACAATCCCATTTCCTTGCTCCTTTATTGACGTTGCCGAGTAATGATTATGGCCGGGTCCGCTTCGCATTCGTCACTGTAATTACAGCTCGCGCGGCAATCCCGGCGCGCGCCTACAGCGTTACGACTTCGCCCCGCCGCCTGCGTTCCATCCCTCTTCCTCGTCCGCCGGCGTCGGGGTATGAACCCAGAATACACCGTGGAGCAAGCTTCATTCCTCGACTAGCGCGCCGAGATCCGTTTCACGCTCGTTTTGCGTGTGGCGGCGCATGGCGAGCGCCATCATCAGGCACACGAAAAGGCCGAATATGACGATGATCCACTGCACCGGAACCTTCGTCGTCAGAAGCAGCGCATAGGCGCCGAGCATCGCGAGCACGGCGAGATTCTGGTTGAAGTTCTGCACCGCGATGGAATGCCCGGCGGAAAGCAGCGTCGCGCCGCGATGCTGGAGGATCGCGTTCATCGGCACGATGAAGAAACCGGACAAACCGCCCAGCGCAATCATCAGCGGATACGCCATCAGGATGTACGCCGGCGCGAACAACGGACCGATCTGCACGCCCGAGCCCGCCGGGAACAAATCCTTGTTGTAGAACGCCATCGCGACCGAAACGGCGCCGATGAGCACGCCCACCGGCAGCACCTTGAGCGACTGGCGCAGCACGATCCACGCGGACGCCGCCGCCGCGCCGAGCGCGATGCCGATGCCCGTTACGCCCTGCAGCACGGCGGCTTTCGAGAGCGTCAGGCCAAGGTTCGCATCGGCCCATTTGAGCACGAGCAACTGGAGCGTGACGGCCGCGCCCCAGAGCAGCGTCGTGACCCACAGCGCGATCTGCGCGAGCTTGTCCTTCCACAACACCTTGAAGCAATGCGAGAAATCGTGGACGAGCCGGGTCGGCTGGTTCAAGAGATTCGGGTAGCGCGCGCCGGTGTCCGGAATGAACACGTTGATGACGGCCGCCGACGCATAGATCACCATCACGGCGAACAGCGCGGCGTGCGCGGCGGTGTTCACGAGCGGCAGATGCGCATGCGTGACCCAGCGCCCGACGACCTGACTCACGAGCGCGCCGCCGATCACGGTGCCGAGAATCGTCGAGCCGACCGTGGCGGATTCGAGCCACGCGTTCGCGGCGATCAGCTTCTGCGGCGGCAGGAGCTCGGTGAGAATGCCGTACTTCGCGGGCGAATACGCAGCCGCGCCCAGACCGACGACGCCATACGCGAGCATCGGATGGACGCCCGCGATCATCATCGCGCAGCCGGCCGCCTTGAGCGCGTTCGAGACGAACATGACGTGGCGCTTCTGGATGGCATCGGCGAATGCGCCCACGAATGGTGCGAGCACCACATACGAAATCGTGAAGAAGATTTGCAAAAGCGGCGTGACCCAAGGCGCCGAATGCACGACGGCGAGCATGGCGATCGCGGCGATCAAGAGCGCGTTGTCGGCGAGCGACGAAACGAACTGCGCGGCGATGATCGTGTAGAAGCCTTTCTTCATGAGCAGGGGTGACGTGTGGCGCGGCACGCGCCGCAGGAGCGGACAGACGGGGGAAAAGCTTGCACTGTAGCGGAGCCCCGCATTCGTTGCAGAGCAGGCGGCGCGCCCGAAGCGCGAGGGAAGAGAAACGACGGAGCGCAGGGCGCGCTCCGTCGATGCGGCTTATTCGCCGGTCAGACGCGTGCGCGAGTACATGTCGAGAATCTTGATCATCTGCGCGTACACCTTCGGATTGGCCGCGACGATCTCGTTCTTGAAGAGGAAATCCGATTCGCCGGTGTAGTTGCCGACGAGCCCGCCCGCTTCCGTGATCATCAGGCTGCCCGCCGCCACGTCCCACGGATGGATGCCTTGCTCGAAGAAGCCGTCGAGACGCCCGGCCGCGACGTTCGCGAGATCAAGCGCTGCGGCGCCCGGACGGCGCAGGCCCGCGCACGACAGCGTCATTTCGCTGAAGAGGCGCATGTAGCCGTTCAGGCCCTGGCCGTCGCGGAACGGGAAGCCCGTGCCGATCAGCGCATCCGACAGACGATCCAGCTTGCCGACGCGAATGCGCCGTTCGTTCAGATACGCGCCGCGGCCGCGCGACGCGGTGAAGAGGTCGTTGCGCGTCGGATCGTAGATGACCGCCTGCTGCACGACGCCCTTGTGCGCGAGCGCGATCGACACGCAGTAGTACGGGAAGCCGTGGATGAAGTTGGTCGTGCCGTCGAGCGGATCGATGATCCACTGGAACTCCGACTCGCGATCCGTTTCGCCGGATTCTTCGGCGAGGATGGAGTGATCGGGATAGGCGGTGTGCAGCGTCTCGATGATGGCGGCTTCGGACGCCTTGTCGACTTCCGTCACGAAGTCGTTGTGCTGTTTCTTGCTGACCTGGATGCGGTCCAGATCGAGCGACGCGCGATTGATGATCTGTCCGGCGCGGCGTGCGGCCTTGACAGCGATGTTGAGCATCGGATGCATGAGCGAAATCCTCTGACGGCCGGCGCTCACGTGAAATGAATGCGCGGACGGAAAAGTTGGCGACAACGACTATGTCGACGAAAGACGAATTGAATAAGAGCGGTGCGTCCGCGCGAAGGTTCGACTGAATGAAAAAACCGTTCGCGGCGCGCGAAGGGGTCATTTTACCCGAAAGTGGCCGCGCGTTTTCGCCGCTTCGGCAAAGCGCGTTAACATATCGGGTTCGCACATTCAGCACAGATCGCGCCTTGGAACCCAACGAACTTTCCGCGCCCGCAGGCGGCTTCACCTCCACGCGCTTCATCCTCGTCGAGCCAAGTCATCCCGGCAATGTCGGCGCGGCCGCGCGCGCGTTGAAGACGATGGGCTTCGCGCGCCTCGTCCTCGTCGCGCCGCGACTGGCCGACGTCAAGAACGAGCCCGAAGCCATCGCGATGGCCTCCGGCGCCGATGACGTCCTCGCGTCCGCCCATGTTGTCGATACGCTCGCCGATGCCCTCGTGGGCGTGCACTGGTCGGTCGCGCTCACGGCGCGCATGCGCGAATACGGTCCGCCGCAGATGCCGCCGCGCGCGCTCGCCGAACGCGCGCACGAATTCGTGCGTCACGGCGACATCGCGCTCGTGTTCGGCAACGAGCGCACGGGGCTGTCGAACGCGGACGTCGAGCGCTGCAGCGCGCTCGCGCATATTCCCGCCAATCCCGCGTACAGCTCGCTCAACCTCGCGCAGGCCGTCCAGGTGCTCGCCTACGAACTGCGGCTCGCGTTTCAGGCGCCCGCGAATGCGCTTGCCGTCGTCGAATCGGCGGGGCAGAGCGCGTCGAGCGAAGAAATCGAAGGCATGTACGCGCATCTCGAAGACGCGCTCGTCGCGCTGGATTTCCTCGATCCGGCCAATCCGAAGAAGCTGATGTCGCGCGTGCGGCGGCTCTTCGCGCGCGCGGGACTGGAGCGCGAAGAAGTGAATATCCTCCGCGGAATGGCGAAGCACATCCTGCTGCACACCAAGAAAGACTAGAACGCGCGTGCCCTCGCGGGCTCTCGTCTGGCCGATGGCGACGACCGCGCTGCCGTCGGGGGCATCGAGCGAACTCTTCGCGCTCGTCCTACAATCGGCGAAAAACGGCGACAGCCGATATAAGCTTTGCGCGTTCCGTGCTTTAGGCTTTCATTGCACGGACGCTCGCGCGCCCCTTCCCACAATCGAGATACCGCCATGTTCGACCGACTTCGCGAAGACATCGCCGCCATCCGCGAGCGCGATCCCGCCGCCCGCAGCGCCTGGGAAGTCGTCACCTGTTATCCCGGGCTGCACGCGATCGTGCTGCATCGCGTGGCGAACGCGTGCTGGCGCGGGCAATGGCGCTGGCTCGCGCGGTTCGTGTCGCAGATCGCGCGCTTTCTCACGGGCATCGAGATTCATCCGGGCGCGACGCTCGGGCGGCGCGTGTTCATCGATCACGGCATGGGCGTGGTGATCGGCGAGACGGCGGAAATCGGCGACGACTGCACCATCTATCAGGGCGTGACGCTCGGCGGCACGTCGCTCACGCGCGGCGCGAAGCGCCATCCGACGCTCGAACGCGGCGTGATCGTCGGCGCGGGCGCGAAGGTGCTTGGCGGCTTTACGGTCGGCGCGGAAGCGAAGATCGGATCGAACGCGGTGGTCGTGAAGCCGGTGCCGGCGGGCGGCACGGCGGTGGGCAATCCGGCGCGCATCGTGATGCCGGCGGTCTCGAAGCCGAAGGAAACGAAGAGCGAAGGTTTCTGCGCCTACGGCATCACGCCGAACGCGGACGATCCGGTCTCGCTCGCGATCCACGGCCTGATCGATCACGCGTCGACGCAGACGCAGCGCATCGATGACATCGTCGCGGCGCTGGAGCGGCTCGGCGCGCGCGTCGAAGCGCTCAATGCCGTCGATGGCGCCGCGCTCGTCGATCTCAAGCGGCTGTGCACGTCGATGGACGGCAAGGCCACGGAAGAGCGGGTCGCGTCGCTCGAACGCTAGAGCGGCAGCGCGCGCACGCCTTCGTCATCGAGGCGCAGATAGCCGCCGCGCGGCGTGTTCGCGTCCAGTTCCCAGTCGGGCAGGACCCAGCGCACGCCCGCGACTTCGCGATGCATCGCCGGACGATGCGTGTGGCCGTGAATCAGCGTATTCGTGTGGCTGTGGATGAACAGCTCGGACACCGCTTTCTTCGTTACATCGTATTTGGCCTTGTCGCCCATCACGCGCGAACCTTCGCTTTTCGTGCGCATGCGCTGGCCGATCGCGAGGCGCGTGTCGAGCGGCAACGCCAGAAAAAGACGCTGCGCGAAGCGGTTGCGCGCGAACTTGCGGAAGCCCTGATACGCCCGGTCCGCCGTGCACAGGCCGTCGCCGTGCGCGAGCACGACGCGCTTGCCGAACGCGGTGATCACGAACGGGTCGGGCAGCGGCATCGCGCCCGCGTCTTTCATGAAGCGCTTGCCCAGCAGGAAATCGCGATTACCGTGCATCACGTAGAGACCGATGCCGCGTTCGGAGAGCGTGTGCATGAGGCGCGTCATACGGCGCGCGAAGGTGGCGCGCGCGTCGTTCGCGGGACCATCGAGAACGTCGTCGCCGATCCAGAACTCGAACAGGTCGCCGAGAATGAAAACGGAGTCCGCATCGTTCGCCGTGACCTCGATGAAATGCTCGAAGGCCGCGACCGTTTTCGGAATCGCTTCCGAGAGATGCAGATCGGCAATGAAAAACAGCGGGCGCGCGTTGTTCGCTGCACCCGCTGCTTCGCGATCGAATGAAGTCTTCGTATCGATCATGCAATGACCGGGATCAGACCACGACGGCCTTCTCGATCACCACGTCGTCGACCGGCACGTCCTGATGGAAGCCCTTCGAACCGGTCTTGACCTTCTTGATCTTTTCGACCACGTCCATGCCTTCGACAACCTTGCCGAACACCGTGTAGCCCCAGCCTTGCGGCGTCGGCGACGAATGGTTCAGGAAGTCGTTGTCCTTCACGTTGATGAAGAACTGCGCGGTCGCCGAATGCGGATCGTTCGTGCGTGCCATCGCGACCGTGCCGGCGTCGTTCTTGAGACCGTTGTTCGCTTCGTTGTTGACCGGCGCATCGGTCGGCTTCTGGTTCATGCCGGGCTCGAAGCCGCCGCCCTGGATCATGAAGCCGTCGATCACGCGATGGAACACGGTGTTGTTGTAGTGACCCTTCTTCACGTAGTTGAGGAAGTTCTCGACGGTCTTCGGCGCCTTGTCCGCGTCCAGTTCCAGCTTGATGACGCCGTGGTTGGTGTGTAGTTCGACCATGATGATGTTCACTCCATTGAGTTTGATTGAGCGCTGGCGCGGCGCGCGCGCCAGGTTAGCGACAGGCGCTTCGGATTACTGCGAGACCACGGTGGCCGACTCGATCACGGTCGGCTTTTGCGGCACGTCCTGCATCGGCCCGCGCGTGGTGGTCGGGCTGCCTTCGATCTTCTTCACGACGTCCATGCCCGCGACGACCTTGCCGAACACGGCATAGCCGTTGCCGTCCGGGCTCGGATAGTCGAGACCCGCATTATCGACCGTATTGATGAAGAACTGGGCGGTGGCCGAGTTCGGGTCGCTCGTGCGCGCCATCGCGAGCGTGCCCGTGGCGTTCTTCAGACCGTTCCTGCTTTCGAGCGGGATCGGCGCGCGCGTCGGCTTCTCGGCGAAACTCGTGCTGAAGCCGCCGCCCTGGATCATGAAGCCCGGAATCACGCGATGAAAGATCGTGCCGCTGTACTGACCGGACTTCACATAGTCGAGAAAGTTCGCGACGGTCTTCGGCGCTTTCTCGGGATACAACTCGACCTTGATGTCGCCTTGCGTGGTCTTGATGAGCACGGTGGGGTGCGCGGCCTGCGCATTCGGCTGGGCGAACGCCGGCGCGCTCGCAATCAGGGCCGCGCTCGAAAGCGCCAACATCAGGAATTTCATGAAGGATCGATCCTCGTGTGGTGAATGCGGACAGTCGGCAGCGAAGGGCGCTTACGGCTGCGCCTTCGGTGCGACATAGGGCGTGGTCGGCAGCGGGCCGGTCGGGCCGCCGAACGGCGAGAACTCGTCGGGCGCGGGCATGGCCGGCGAGACGGCGCCGGACGCGGGCGCCCATTCGTCGGCGGCCGTGCGCGGCGCGATGGCCGCGCTCGCTCCGGATGCGCCATCGGCCGCACCCGCGCGCTTCTTCGGCGGCGTGTAGATGTTCTGGATCGCCGTGATGCGCTGGCTCGTGAGCGGGCTCTTCGAGCCGAGCGATTGCGCGCGCTTGTACGACTCGCTCGCGAGACGAAGATAAAGATCGCCCAGGTTGTCGTAGGCGAGCGCATAGCCGGGGTTCGCCTTGACCGCCGTTTCGAGCGCGGCGCGCGCGTCTTCGTAGCGGCCCTTCTTCGCGTAGAGCGCGGCGAGGTTGTTGTACGGCTCGGGCAGTTCGGGATAGGCCTGCGTGATTTCGGTGAAGGCGGCGATGGCGTCGTCGTCGCGGTTCAGTCGCGCGAGCACGGTGGCGCGCTTGAACTTCGCCTGCACGTCGCGCGGATTGCTCGCGATGCGCGCATCGAGTTGCGTGAGCGCGGCGTTCCAGTCCTTGCTCGCGATGGCCGAGTCGATTTGCGGCGTGTCATCGCGCGTGGCGGTCGAGGTCTGCGCGAGCGCGGCCCCGGACATGCCGGCGCATGCGGCGAACGCGAAGGTGGCGATGGCGAGCGTCCGGGAAGCGAACCGGCAAGAGAGTTGCAGAGACGTGCGCGCTTTGCGATGAGTCACTTGGAATCGAGTCAAAGAATGATGCAGCGAAAGAAGCCACGAAAGCGGCGAAAGAGACCGCGAGCGCGTGGATGCGTGAACGATCGCGACGATCGATGTGCGAGCAGAAATGCCCGATGCGGCACACCGTCCGGCAAGGCTTTCAGCCTGGCCCGGAGCGCGGCTCGTAAAGCCCGCCGCGCGGCCGCTTCGACATTTCATAGGCTCAAGTCCCGGTGTTATACTCCGACCCATTCTAACAAAAGGTCTGCACGTCCCGCGCACGTGTCTTGCGCCTGGTTCTCCAGGCACGCGTATCGCGCCGGCGCCAGACTGTCTTTTGCCACTCGTGGCCGCTTCCGTCCTGGTCGCATGACCGTCGTGTTCGTGCTCGCGTGTGGGTCTCGTTCGCTCCCGCACGCATCGACCACGCCGCCTGCTGCCCTGCACACGGTTGACTCCGGTCCATGCTTCGCCTTCTATGAACTCGCTGCGCATCTACAACACGCTCGCCCGTGACAAGCAACCCTTCACGCCGCTCAAAGCCGGCGAGGTACGCATGTATGTCTGCGGAATGACGGTGTATGACTATTGTCACATCGGCCATGCGCGCGTGATGGTGGTGTTCGATATTGTGCAACGATGGCTGCGCACGATCGGCTACAAGGTCACGTTCGTGCAGAACATCACGGACATCGACGACAAGATCATCCGCCGCGCGGTCGAGAACAACGAGCCGATCAAGTCGCTCACGCATCGCTTCATCACGGCGATGCATGAAGATGCCGACGCGCTCGGCGTCGAGCGCCCGGACATCGAGCCGCGCGCGACCGACTTCATCCCGCAGATGCTCGGCATGATCGATGCGTTGCAGGCGAACGGCTACGCATATCAGGCGAAGGACGGCGACGTGAACTACGCGGTGCGCAAGTTCGCCGACTACGGCAAGCTCTCGGGCAAGTCGCTCGAAGACCTGCGCGCGGGCGAGCGCGTCGCCGCGAACGACGCGAAGGAAGATCCGCTCGACTTCGTGCTGTGGAAGCAGGCGAAGCCCAACGAACCCGCCGACTCCGGCTGGGATTCGAAGTGGGGCCGCGGGCGTCCGGGCTGGCACATCGAATGTTCGGCGATGGGCTGCACGCTGCTCGGCGATCAGTTCGACATCCACGGCGGCGGGCAGGACCTGCAGTTCCCGCATCACGAGAACGAGATCGCGCAGAGCGAAGGCGCGACCGGCAAGCGGTTCGTGAACTACTGGATGCACAACGGCTACGTGCAGATCGACAACGAGAAGATGTCGAAGTCGCTCGGCAACTTCTTCACGATCCGCGAAGTCCTTGAAAAATTTGATGCCGAAGTCGTGCGCTTCTTTATTGCGCGGGCACACTATCGTTCGCCGCTGAATTACAGCGACGTGCATATCGACGATGCGAAGAACGCATTGACGCGCCTATATACGGCGTTGAAGGATGTCGAGCCGGACAATCAGCAACTTGACTGGAACGAGGCGAGCGCGCAGCGTTTCCAGTCTGCGATGAACGACGACTTCAACACGCCCGTGGCCGTGTCGGTGCTGTTCGATCTCGCGAGCGAAGTGAATCGTACGCGCGATCCCGCGCTCGCTCGCCAGCTCAAGGGTCTCGCGGGCGTGCTCGGTCTGCTCGGGCGCGAACCGCGTGCGTTCCTGCAGCAGGCGAGCGGCACGGGTTCGGAGCAAGGACTCTCGCCGCAAGAGATCGAAGCGAAGATCGCCGCGCGCATCGCCGCGAAGCAAGCGAAGAACTATGCCGAAGCAGACCGGATTCGCGCCGAATTGCTCGAAGCCGGTATTGCGCTTGAAGACAAACCGGGTGGGTCGACCGAATGGCGCCGCGTTTGAACGCGGCCCTTCGTACCCTCTGATCGACTCACCAGGCAGGAGGCAAGATGGCAACGGCCAGGAAGACGCCGGTCAAACGACCCGCGTCTGTTAGCGATGCGTCGGGCGCGGCAAAGCGCACGCGCGGCGCGCAAACGAAAGCGAACACGCAGAAGATCGATGGCGCAGGTGCAACGGTCGGCCGCAAGACGGCCAGAAGCGCTGCACTCAAGGCGGCGAAGCCTGGAACGGCGGCGCGCCTGAACGGTGCCGCGCGGCCATCGAAGGCGGGCACGGAAGAAGCCGAAGCGTCGCCCGCGAAGGGCAACGGTCGCGCTGTTGCCGGCGATGGCGCAAACGCGCAGGCGCTCGTCGCCGAGCGTGGCGAGGTCGTGCGCAAGTCGCGCGTCGTCACGTCCGATGCTGCGGTGCCGGTGCAGATCGGCGGCCTCACGCGCGAGATCGTTCGTCCCGACTACTGGGATCGCGCATGTGCCGATCTCATGAAGCGCGACCGCATCCTCAAGAAGCTGATCCCGAAGTTCGGCGAGATCCATCTCGTCAATCTCGGCGATCCGTTTTCGACGCTCGCGCGCTCGGTGGCCGGTCAGCAGATTTCCGTGAAGGCCGCGCAAGCAATCTGGGAACGCGTGAAAGGCGCATGCCCGGAGGTTCATCCCGCGCATTTCATCCGGCTCGGCCACGAGAAGCTGCAGGCGTGCGGCTTGTCACGACGCAAGGCCGAATACATCCTCGATCTCGCGCAGCATTTCGAATCCGGTGCGCTGCATGTCGATGCATGGACATCGATGGACGACGAAGCCGTCATCGCCGAGCTCACGCAGATTCGCGGCATCGGCCGATGGACCGCCGAGATGTTCCTCATCTTCAATCTGTCGCGGCCGGACGTTTTGCCGCTCGACGATCTCGGGCTGATTCAGGCCATCAGCGTCAACTACTTCAGCGGGGAGCCGGTGACGCGCAGCGAGGCGCGCGAAGTGGCAGCGAACTGGGAGCCATGGCGTACGGTCGCGACGTGGTACATGTGGCGCAGTCTCAATCCGATTCCGGCGGATCATTAAAATACACACGCGCAGGACGCGCGAATTTCGCGGGCTATCGTTGATTTATAATCGATAGTTCCCGCGCGAATTTTTGAGGGACGGACGCGGTTAGAATACGCGCTGCCCGCTGTTCTAGGACTCGAACATATGAAGACCACGTTTCTGGATTTCGAGCAGCCGATCGCTGAACTCGAAGCGAAGATCGAAGAACTCCGCTTCGTTCAGGACGATTCCGCTGTCGATATTTCGGAAGAAATCGAGCGGCTGTCGAAAAAGAGCCAGCAGCTCACGAAGGATCTCTACGCGAACCTGTCGCCGTGGCAGGTTTCGCAAATCGCGCGTCACCCGCAGCGCCCGTACACGCTCGACTATGTGAGCGAGCTTTTCACCGATTTCCACGAACTGCATGGCGATCGCGCCTATGCGGACGACCTCGCGATCGTCGGCGGCTTCGCGCGCTTCAACGGTCAGCCGTGCATGATCATCGGTCATCAGAAGGGCCGCGACACGAAGGAACGCGCGCTGCGCAACTTCGGCATGCCGCGCCCCGAGGGTTATCGCAAGGCCGAGCGTCTGATGCGCACGGCCGAGAAGTTCAGCCTGCCGATCTTCACGTTCGTCGATACGCCGGGCGCGTATCCGGGCATCGGCGCGGAAGAGCGCGGACAGTCCGAAGCCATCGGACGCAACCTGTATGTGATGGCCGAACTCAAGACGCCGATCATCACGACGATCATCGGCGAAGGCGGCTCGGGCGGTGCACTCGCGATCGCCGTCGCCGACACCGTGATGATGCTGCAGTTCTCCACTTACTCGGTGATCTCGCCCGAAGGCTGCGCGTCCATTCTGTGGAAGAGCGCGGCGAAGGCGCCGGAAGCGGCCGAAGCGCTCGGCCTCACCGCGCATCGCCTGAAGGCGCTCGGTCTCATCGACAAGATCGTGAACGAGCCGCTCGGCGGCGCGCATCGCGATGCGAAGGGCATGGCCGCGCTCCTGCGCCGCGCGCTTGCCGATTCGCTGCGTCAGTTCCAGGGCATGAGCGTCAACGACTTGCGCGAGCGCCGCTTCGAGAAGTTGATGGCGTACGGCAAGTACAAGGAATCGCTGCCGGGCGCGTAAGCCCGCCAACTTCGGCATTCATCTTTCACGAACTCTCGTGACTTCCGATAACGAAACCCCGGCCGGCCGCCTCGTCTTCGAGGCGGTGCGCGCGACGGTTTCGAACGCGGATCTTTCCTCCGATGCACTTCTCGCGGTTGCATTGAGCGGCGGACTTGACTCCACCGTGCTGCTCGACGCGGCCGTGCGCTGCTTCGGCGCGCGGCGGGTCGTCGCGTTCCACATTCATCACGGCCTGAGCCCCAACGCGAACGCGTGGGCCGCGCATTGCGAAAGCTTTGCGGCATCGCTCGACGTGCGTTACGCCGCCCGTCATGTCGATATCGCGCGCGCGGGCGGCGAGAGCCTCGAAGCGGCGGCGCGCGACGCACGTTATCGCGCGCTCGACGACCTCTGCGACGAGCACGGCGCGAACGCACTGCTGATCGCGCATCACGCCGACGATCAGGCCGAAACCGTGCTGCTGCAACTGCTGCGCGGCGCGGGCGTCGCGGGTCTCGCGGCGATGGCGCCGCAGCGCGCGGACGGCGCGGTGCCGCGTCTGCGTCCGCTGCTGCGATTGCTGCGCGCGCAGCTCGAGCAATACGCGCACGAACATGATCTGAGCTGGATCGACGACGAATCCAACGGCGACACGCGCTATTCGCGCAACGCGCTGCGGCATGACGTGCTGCCCGTGCTCGCCGTGCATTTCCCCGGTTTTCGCGACGCGCTTGCGCGCACGGCATCGCATGCGGCGTCGGCGCAGCGACTGCTGGACCAGCTCGCGCGCATCGATCTGGCGCACGTGCAGAGCGCGGGCGAAGAGGGCGCGCTGATGCTCGACGCGTTCCTCGCCCTCGACGACGACCGCGCGATCAACCTCATGCGTTTCTGGATGCGCTCGCGCGGTTTGCTGGCGGCATCGACAGCGCGTATCGCCGACATGCTGCGCCAGTTGCGCGATGCGGCCGCCGCGCGCGATGGCCATGCGCTGCGCGTCGATCATGCCGGGCATAGCCTGCGCGTTTATCGCAATGTGCTGTTCTGGGAACCGGGCGACAGCGGCGATGCGCCCGATCTCGACGAAGGCGCGCCCGCGTTAAAAGCCGCGCAGGAACTGCAATGGCAGGGCGAAGAGGTATGGCGTCTGCCGCAGTGGCGCGGCTCGTTCGTGTTCGAACCCGTCGATGAACCCGCCGATGACGTCGTCGGCGAGGGCGTGCTGCGTGCCGCGCCGCTCGTCGCGCGCTCGCGTGCCGGCGGCGAGCGCATGCGCGTCGCGTCCGAAGCGCCGAGCCGCACGCTCAAGAACCTGTTCCAGGAGCGCGGCGTGCCCGCCTGGAAGCGCGATGTGCCGCTCCTTTTCGTCGGCGAGGCGCTGCTGTTCGTGCCGCATGTGGGCGTGAATCGCGACGCGGCGCCGAGCGCGGCGCTCGGGTCTCTGCGCCGTATTTCGTGGCGGCCGGATTTGCTGCTGGCGTAGGGTGCTTTTGAGCAGCCGTTGTGCGGAAGCCGGTAAAATCGGCGTCACCGGCGCTCCATCTTGTAATTTCAGCCTCGATCGGGTACGGTAACTCGTTTCGCCCCGGCGCGTTTTTGCGCGGCATCTCCGTTCAAAAGACTCGATTTCGCCCGCATCGACGCATCCGTGCGCCGCGTATAACATTCGTGCGAGCGCGCGACGGGCGTGCGGCAGCGCCCGCTGTTCGTAGGCTTCGACATCCCCTGAAGCAAATCGAGCGCGAGTCTCAAGCGCTCTCGCGCCAACGCGCGTGAAGCGCGGTTTTCCCTCCAGTTCAAAACGACAATGGCACTCATCGTACACAAATACGGCGGCACTTCGATGGGCTCGGTCGAGCGCATCAAGAACGTCGCCAAGCGCGTCGCCAAATGGCACAAGGCAGGCCACAAGATGGTCGTCGTGCCCTCGGCGATGTCCGGCGAAACCAATCGCCTGCTCGGCCTCGCACGCGACATCAAGGCCGACCCGGACCCGCGCGAACTCGACATGATTGCCTCCACCGGCGAGCAGGTGAGCGTGGGGCTTCTCGCCATCGCGCTGCACGCCGAAGGCCTCGACGCCGTGAGCTATGCCGGCTGGCAAGTGCCGATCAAGACGGACAGCGCGTTCACGAAGGCGCGCATCAGCGAAATCGACGGCGAGCGCGTGCTGAAGGATCTCGACGCGGGCAAGGTCGTGGTCATCACGGGCTTTCAGGGCGTCGATCCGGAAGGTCATATCGCGACGCTCGGCCGCGGCGGCTCGGACACGTCGGCGGTGGCCATTGCGGCGGCCATGAAGGCGGACGAGTGCCTGATCTACACCGACGTCGACGGCGTCTACACGACCGACCCGCGCGTCGTCGAAGAAGCACGCCGGCTCGACCGCGTGACCTTCGAGGAAATGCTGGAAATGGCGAGCCTCGGCTCGAAGGTGCTGCAGATCCGCTCGGTGGAATTCGCCGGCAAGTATCAGGTGAAGACGCGCGTGCTCTCCAGCCTGACCGATCCGCTGATGCCGCTCGAGGCCGAAATGCACTCCGGCACCCTGATTACTTTTGAAGAAGACGAGAACATGGAAAAAGCAGTGATTTCTGGCATCGCGTTCCAGCGCGACGAAGCGCGCATCGCGGTCATGGGCGTGCCCGACAAGCCGGGCGTCGCGTATCAGATTCTCGGACCGGTCGCCGATGCGAACATCGACATCGACATGATCATTCAGAACCAGAGCGTGAACGGCAAGACCGACTTCACGTTCACGGTCGGCCGCGGCGATTACCACCGCGCGCTCGAAATCCTGAACAACCAGGTGAAGGGCCACGTCCAGGCGGAAACCGTTCTGGGCGATCCGAAGGTGTCGAAGGTGTCGGTGGTGGGCGTCGGCATGCGCTCGCATGTGGGCATCGCGAGCACGATGTTCCGCACGCTGTCGGAAGAGGGCATCAATATCCAGATGATCTCCACGTCGGAAATCAAGATTTCGGTGCTGATCGACGAGAAGTACACCGAACTCGCCGTGCGCGCGCTGCACAAGGCGTTCGAACTCGACCGCGCGTAAATCGCGCGGGTTTGAATCCTGCGCTCCGTTGCGGTTTGCGGAGGAGGGCCTTTCGGTATTGATCGTTTTGAAAAAAATAATCACGCCAGTTTGACCCGCGCCTGCGAACACGTTATTATCTCGATCTCGTTGCACTGCACTCCCGGTGCGACGAAAAGTTTGGGAGACGTGGCCGAGAGGTCGAAGGCACTCCCCTGCTAAGGGAGCATCTGGCTAAAAACTGGATCGAGGGTTCGAATCCCTCCGTCTCCGCCAGTTGTCGTAGAAAGGCCCCGCAAGCTTAAAAACTTGCGGGGCTTTTTCTTTTTGCGCGGCGATCGGCTTTCGTGCCAGCGAATTGGTTCGTTATCCTGCGCGAAGTTCATATGACAACGCGCCACATCGCTTTAGGACATTTCCGCTTTCTATGCTGACCGGAGCTAACTAACCTCGCGGGTTGCTTGCCGTCAGGCAAGCAAGAGTGCAACGCAACGCGTGCGTTCGTTGTCCCGATTACGGTATTGCCCGAATGCGCCGACGCCATCGGGCAACACCTTTTTCAAGGTTGGCAGTTCAGTCATGGCAGTTATCAGAAAGCTCATTGCTCCAGCGCTCTTGTCGCTGCTCTGCGCGGCACAGGCGCATTCGGAAGCGCTCGATGCGACTCTTCTCAAGCTGATGGGCGTCCAAGGCCCGCATAGTCAGTTTGCCGGTCCTTATGTCGGTGCGAAGTTCGGTGTCGACTGGTCGGACATTACCGGCCCGGACCCGAAGTCCACGCAGACGACGTACTTCCCCGGTCTCGTGGCCGGCGTGAATTACGACGTCGGCCAGTTCGTGATCGGCTTCGAAGGATTCATGGATTTTCACGACGGCTCGACGACCGGGAAAGACGGCGGCATCGACCTGAAGTTCGGCATGCCCGTCGACGGAAACATCATGCCGTACGGCCGCATCGGCTTCACGGGCACGTGGCCCGATACGCGTCTGCATTACGGCGCCGGCGTCGAATACAAGCTCGAGAAAAACTGGAGCGTGGCGGCCGAATATACCGGCGACACGTCGAGCTACCAGGGCGGTCATCGCCGCAACGATAGCCTGACCGTGGGCGTGCATTACTACTTCTTCTGATTGTTCTCTGCCAACGCGCGCGCATCACCGCGCGCGCGTTACGCTCAACTACGCGTTACTTCCCCGACGCGATCCGATCCTGAATATGCTTCGCCCGCGCCGGCGACGACGGATGCGAATCGAGCATGCTCGACTTGCCGCCATCGATCGATGCGAGCTTCTGGAACGCGGTCACGAGTCCCGCCGGGTTGTATCCCTTCTTCTTTTGCGTGTCGAACGAGTAGTCGTCGGCGGCGCTTTCCTGCGATTGCGAGAACTGCGCGTTCACGAACTTCTCCGACAGATCGCCGAGCTGCGACGCCGACAGATTCCCGACGACCCCGCCCGCCGACGCCGCCACCGAGCGCGCCGCCGACGTCGCATACGCGACCTGCATCGCCTTCTTGGTGTGGCCGAGCGCCACGTGACCCATCTCGTGCCCGACGACGCCGCGCACTTCGTCGTCGTTCATCAGGTCCATGAGGCCGCTGTAGACGCGCACGCAACCGTTCGCCATCGCCCACGCGTTGACGTCCTTCGTCATGTAGACCTTGTAGTTGACGGGCACGCCGTTGATGTTGTCGCCGAGCTGCTTCGAAATCTTGTTCAAGCGTTGCGTGTACGGACTGTTGGCCGGCGCAATCTGGTTTTCCTTGTCGAGTTGGACGCAGGATTTATCGGACAGCGTGCGGACGTCGGAATCGCTGAGCGACAATGCCTGCGTCGCCAGTTGCCCGGATTGCATCAGTTGGTTCGGGTCCATGCTGCCCATGCTGCTGCACGATGCGAGGGTGAATACGGCGGATGCCGCAAGCGCGATGCGGAAGATCGTCATAGTTTTACCTTTGGAATGTCATTTTGGTTGTCGTTGCGCAGAAATGCGCGGACGCCGGCGCAATGCTAATGACAGTCGACTTGTAAGCTACACGAAAATTCCGATTTTGTAGGCAGAAAGGATAAAAACGCCAACGCGAAGCGCGCATCAGTCGCGCATGCGAAGCGAATCAATCGTTCGCGCGGTTTCGTGCGATCCGCACACGCGCCGCAATCGAGCCGATCGGCGCGGCGTCCATCGCGTAGGCGGGCGCGCCGGGCAGGGCGTCGGCGAGAAGGGAGGTCAGCGTCTGTCCCGGCGGCATCTCGACGAAAATTTTCGCGCCGAGCTCGGACAGCGCGATGGTCGAATCGTGCCAGCGCACCGGATAGCGCAGATTGGTGGCGAGGTCTTCGCGGATGGCATCGGCATGGCGCAGCACGCGCGCGCCACGATTGCCGACATACGCGATACGCGGCGCGTCAATGCGCACGTCGCGCGCCGCGTCGATCAGACTTTCGGCGGCTTTTTCGAGCAGCACGCAATGCGACGGCACACTCACGCAGAGCCGTTCGGCCTTGCGCGCGCCGCGCGCCAGCGCGATTTCGCGGACCTGCGCGAGCGCGGCATCGCTGCCCGACACGACGATCTGACGCGGCGCGTTCAGATTGCCGATGTAGGCATCGGCGCCGCTGTCGGCGATGGCGCGGGCGATCTCGCGCTCGTTCAGACCGAGCACCGCCAGCATGCCGTAACCGCGTGGATAGGCGTCCTGCATCAATCTGGCGCGCAGGCGCACGAGCTTCAGCGCGTCGTCGAAAGCGATCGCGCCGCAGACGACCGCCGCGCCATACGCGCCGACCGACAGGCCCGCGACGGCTTCCGGCTCGATGCCTTCCTCCGCGAGCGCACGCGCCGCCGCGACGCCCGCGACGACGAGCGCGACCTGCACGGCAACCGTCGACGCGAGGGCATCGGCGGTGTCGAGCGCGAGCACGTCTTCGCCGAGCACATCGGACGCTTCCGCGAGCGTGCGGACGATCGCCGGATGCGGCGCGTCGCCGCCGAGACGATGCAGAAAGCCGGGCGTCTGCGCGCCTTGTCCGGGAAAGAGATACGCGATCATGCCGCCGCCCACGGATCGTCGACGAGCCGTGGGCCGTCCGCATGCCGCAGCATCACGCGCAGGCCTCGATGCTGATTCGCGCGCGCGAATTCGGCGAGCGAGAACGCTGCGTCGGATGTTTCGATCTGCACGTCGATGCGCGTGCCCGCTACCTGCGCGGCGCGCGAGAGCGCGTCGAAGAGCGACGATGCGTCGGCGCGCGGCAAAGGCTCCGGCGCACGCACGACGATATCGAGGTCGCTGTCGCGCGTGATCGTCGGCATCGCGCTCGCGAGCTCGAAGCCGGCGCTGCCGGTCGGACCCCAGTCGAGGTTGCATCGATCGATGATGGAAGGCACCGCGCGCAGCAACGCGAACGCGGGCAGCGCGGCGCGCGCTTGATCGGGCTCGCGCATGCGCAGATCTTCCGGCGTGAGGATCGCTTCGATCCAGCGCGGCTCGATCCACGTGCCGAAGCGTTCACCGCGCGACGCGCCTCGCACGCCGACCGCGATCGCATCGCCGATACGCGGCGCGCGCCGCACGACGACGAACGGCGCGCGCACGAGCGACGCAGCGACCCAATCCGGCGCTTCGTCGAGCATCGTCGCGCCGGGCGCGAGCCGCAGCAGATCGTGCGGACGCGGCGTCCGGTTCATCACGCGCTCCACTGCTCGCGCATGCGTCTGCGCACTTCGATCGACGCCGCCCGCGTGCGTTTCGCATCGTCGGAAGCGAGCCGCACCGACAGGTCGCGCGGACCGTTGCGCGCGTCCTTCACCGCCGCCGCGAGCGATGCTTTCACGCGCTCGATATCGACGGAAGAGGGCGCATCGGCATCGACGCCTTCGATCAGTTCGTGCAGCAAGCCGAGCTTCGCGTACGCGCTCATCTTGTACGACATCGGCAGGACGGTGTCGCCGAGCGCATCGAGACTCTCGACGCTGCGTCGCGTGACGCGTGCGGCGGCTTCCTTGCCCATCGCGTGAACGGCCGTGCCGGGTGCGTCGAGCGCGACGATGCGGTTCGCCTGATAGCCGTGCGCGAGGTACGCGCCCGACATCGCCGGCCCGACGATCAGCGCGATCACCGGATGACCCGCGAGCCGCGCGCTCGCGTAGGCATCGACGGCGGCCGCGCACGCGAGATGAATGCCGAGCAGTTCCTCGCGGCGTCCGTACGCCTGGCTTTTCACATCGACGACCGCGACGATCGGGCGCTTCACGCCGGCATCGCGATCGGCGTCGATGGCTTCGCGCACGGCGCGCGCGAGCAGCCAGCCTTGTTCGAGTCCGACGACGTTATCGGTCGCGCGGGGAAAGCGGTTTTCCGGATCGGGCACGACGGCGAAGAAGCTCGCGTGTTCGCCGTCGAGCTGGCCGTCGCGGGCGCGGATCGGTCCGCTTTCGGTTCGCGTGGACGGAGAAGTCAGCGCGTCGAGCCAGCGTTCGCCGCGGGAAAGTGCGTCGGTCATGATGTGCCCCAGAGTGTGCGCAGTGTGTCGGGATCGATCGCGTCCGGGTTCACTTGCGCGAGCCGCGCGATGAAGCCGTCGATATTTTCGGTGCGATGCTGCTTCGGCACACCTCGCTTGAACGCGGCGAGCACGGCGTCGCGGACCTGATCGGTATCGTCTTCGACGAGCGTATCCGCAAGCCCGACTGCGACGCGTTCCTCGCCGCCGATCATCGACCAGATCAGACGCCGGTCGCCGGAATCGAGTTCTTCGATGCCCGCTTCCTGTTCGATCACTTCCGGCCCGTTCATGCCGAGCCGCGCCTGGCGCGTCATCACGAGTTCGGTGCAGAGCGCGGCCGCGAGCGACATGCCGCCGAAGCAGCCGACCATCCCGCCGATCACGCCGACCACCGGCACGTGAGCGCGCAGCGCGACGATCGCCGCCTGGATTTCCGCGATAGCCGCAAGCCCGAGATTGGCTTCCTGCAAGCGCACGCCGCCGGTCTCGAACAGCACGACGGGGCGGATCGTGCGTCCGGCTTCGAATTCGCCCAGAGCCAGTTCGAGCGCGGCGGCGATCTTCGCACCCGACACTTCGCCGATGCTGCCGCCCTGAAACGCGGGCTCGATCGCTGCGATCAGCGCGGGCTCGCCGCCAAGCATGCCGCGCGCGATGACCGCGCCGTCGTCGGCCTGGCAGACGATGTTCTGCATCGCGAGCCACGGCGATTCGATCCGGTCGAACGGACCGAGCAGTTCGCGGAACGTGCCTTTGTCGAGCAATGCGCGGATGCGTTCGCGTGCCGTCAGTTCGATGAAGCTGTGCCGCGCGAGAAACGTGTCGTGCGCGTTCATGGCGTGTCTCCTTCGCTCGCTTCGACGGCTTCGTTCAGTCTCAGCATGACGACGCCGGGCGTCGCGCCGAAATCGTTCAGCTCGATCTTCGCCGCGCCGTCGTAGCGCTGAAAGAAGCGGTCGAGCACGCTTTTCCACACGTGGCCATAACCATCGACGCTCGTGCGGATCACCACTTCCGCGTTCGCATTTTGCGACGGCGAGAGCAGCACTTCGAGATCGCCCGAGCCGACCACGCCGACATGCGCGCGGCGCGTGACGGGCCGTTTGGCCGGATATTCGTATCGCATGTTTTCCATCGTTCGTTCCTCTTCGATGCGCCTTATATGAGACGCCTGAGACTGTCGAGAAAGAGTGTCGCCGCGAGCAGATCGGCGGCGCCGCCGGGCGATGCGTTCAGCGCCAGCAAGTCGGCGTCGAGTCGCACGAGCGCGGCGCGTCCTTCCTGCGTGGCCACGCCGCCATGATTCATCACGCGCTTCGCGCCGCGTTGCGCCGCATCGAGCGCGATCATTCCGCCGCGATGCAGGAGACACGTATCGTCCAGCGACGCAATGATCGCGATGAGCGCATCGAGTCGCGCGCCGGACTCATCGAGACCGCGTGCGCGTGCAGCGTCGAGCGCGGGCAGGCCGATGAGCCGCGCATGCGGAAAAGCATCGCGCGCTTCGCCCCGCGCGCCCGCGACCCGATAACGTTCGCTCACGCGCGCGCCGTGACTCGTCGTGACGGATACGGGCGCGTAACGGTCGTCGTAGCGCGCGATCGCAGCGGCCGATGCGCAGATCGCGTCGATATCGTTCGGTGCGTGCATCGCCGCGCCCGCGCACAACAAACCGACGATCCAGATCGCGCCGCGATGCGCGTTGCTGCCGCTCGTCGCACGCATCATCGCGGCTTCGCCTTCGCGGCCGATGCGCGCCAGTTGCTCGCGCAGCGTCTGCGATGGCCGCAAGCCATGCGCCGCGCGCGCGATCGCGAGGAACGTCGGCTGCAGCGCCCGCGCGGAACGCAGCATCGTGTCGAGATCGAGATCGCGATGCGCACCGCTGCCGCGTTCATCGACGAGCGCGGGCTTGGGCGTGAGACGCGCCTCGGCGATGAGCGCATCGACCGCGTGTGTCGCGATGATCAGCGGCGACGTCGCAACGTCGCGGACGTCGTCGCGCAACAAGGGAAGTGCATTCATCGCGATCACCAGCTTCTGAAGCGCGCGGGCGGCGCGTAGAGGCCGCCCGACCACGCGACGAGATCGTCGATGCTGCGCGCCGCGAGCAGCGAGCGTTTCGCTTCGCCGCGCCGTACGCCCAGATCTTCCGGATACGCGACGATGCCGCGCCGTCTCAACTCGGCGGTTCTGGCAGGATCGGCGCGCATGCCGATGGGCGTCACGCCGGCGATAGCCGCGAGCGCGGCGCGGCGCTCATCGACGCCTTCGGCCGCATGCAGATACGCGATGCCTTCCTCGGTCACGACGTGCGTGACGTCATCGCCGTAGATCATGACGGGCGCGATCGGCATGCCGCTTTTCTCGCCGACGGCGATCGCATCGAGCGCATCGACGATGGTCGGCTCGCCGCCTTTCTTGTACGTCTCGGCGGTCTGCACGACGAGCTTGTGACCACGCGCGATTTTCGGATTCGGGCCGTCGTCCTTCAGCAGCTTGAGCCACGCTTCGCTCGAATGACGGCGGCCGCGCGGATCGTGTCCCATGTTCGGCGCGCCGCCGAAACCCGCGAGCCGTCCGAGCGTGACCGTCGACGAGTTCGCGTCGGCGTCCATCTGCAGCGTCGAGCCGATGAAAAGATCGACGCCGTATTGCCCCGCGAGCTGGCAGAACACGCGATTCGAGCGCAGGCTGCCGTCGCGTCCCGTGAAGAACACGTCGGAGCGCGCGGCGATGTAGTCCTCCATGCCGACTTCGCTGCCGAAGCAATGCACGCTCTGCACCCAGCCGGATTCGATCGCCGGAATGAGCGTCGGATGAGGATTGAGCGCCCAGTTCGTGCAGATTTTCCCTTTCAGTCCGAGCGATTCGCCGTACGTCGGCAGCAGCAGTTCGATCGCGGCGGTATCGAAGCCGATGCCGTGATTGAGCGCCGTCACGCCGTAACGCTCGTAGATGCCGCGGATCGTCATCATCGCCATCAAGATTTGCAACTCGCCGATGTGGCGCGGATCGCGCGTGAAGAGCGGCTCGACCGCGAACGGCCGGTCCGCCTCCACGACGACATCGACCCACGAGCCGGGAATATCGACGCGCGGCAGCTGATCGACGATTTCGTTCACCTGCGCGACCACGATGCCGTGGCGAAACGCGGTGGCTTCGACGATCGTCGGCGTGTCCTCGGTATTCGCGCCCGTATAGAGATTGCCGTGTCGATCGGCCTGCACGGCGCACACGAGCGCGACCTGCGGCGTGAGATCGATGAACATGCGCGCATACAGTTCGATATACGTATAAATCGCGCCGATCTCCAACTGGCCGTCTTCGAGCAGTTGCGCGACGCGCAGGCTCTGCGGCCCGGCGAACGCGAAATCGACCTTATGCGCGATGCCTTGCTCGAAGAGCGCGAGATGCTCGGGCCGGCTGATGCTCGAGATGAGCAGATGGATGTCGCGCACCCGCTGCGGATCGAGCTTCGCGAACGCACGCGAGAGGAAGTCGGCCTGCTTCTGGTTGTTGCCTTCGAGCGCGACGCGATCGCCGGTGACGATCAGCGCGTTCAGCGCATCGACGATGCGCGCGGGATCGAGCACCGAGCCATCGAGCCACGGTTCGATCAGCTTCAGGCGCCGCGCTTTTTCCTGCGCGCGCGTGTTCCAGTTCCGGCTTGCGGTGAGGGCGTCGGCGGGTGTGGACGAGTTCATCGGTCTGTCTCTGGAGAAGTCGTTTGGGTCGTTTGGGTCGTTTGGGTCGTTTGGGTCGTGCTGGAAGATGCCGAAGCGCGCGGGCGGCGTTTCTTCTTGATGTGGCTCGATTGAGCGAGCGATTGGGCATCGGCGAGAAAGCGGTAGATCAAATCGCCCGTCGAGAGCAGGTGGCGCGCGACGAGCATTTGCGCCTGCTCGATATCGCGCGCGACGAGTGCATCGAAGATCGCGCGATGCTCGGCATCGGATGCATCTTTGTGAATCGGAAGCCCGAGCTTAAGGCGCAGATAGCGCTCGCCTCGCCGATGCATCTGGCCGATCAGTTCCATCAAACGCGGGCGATCCGCGGGCGCGTAGAGGCTCATATGGAACTGCTCGTTGCGCACGACGTAAAGCGCGGGATCAGGCTCGTTTTCTGCGGCTTCGAGCAGGCGCTTCACGTGGGCGAGCGTCTCGGCCGAGTGATGTCCGATCGCGATGCCGATAGCCAGGCTTTCGAGCGACGCGCGGATCTCGTAGATCTCGCGCGCCTCGTCGGCCGATTGCAGGCTGACGGCCGCGCCCCGGTTCGGCTCGATCGTCACCCAGCCTTCGCTTTCGAGCTGGCGAAACGCTTCGCGCACCGGAATGGCGCTGACGGAAAACTGCCGTGCGATCGCGTCCTGGCGCAGCGGCTCGCCCGGCAGCAGCGAGCCATCGACGATCGCGGCGCGCAGCGCATCCGCGATGAAGCGCGACGTGCTCTGGCGCGGCTCGAACTGCGCATCGCGAAAAGAAGCCGGAGGCGACACGGCTAGGAGATCTGTCGGCATGGATAGGTGAAAGTGCGGAGTTGTCGCGGGTTGCTGTTCAAATATTATATATAAAAGTGCACACGAAACCCCGGTGCTTTCCCTAGACGCCAGAACAAACACTTTTAACTCGCGCGTCGTTAATTTCGTTGGAGAGACATGGCCATGCCGACAACGCTAGATCGTGAGGTACGCGCCACCCGCGCCACGAAGACGCCGCTCAACCGGTCGCAGATCACCGGCTTCTGGGGCGCATGGGCCGGCTGGACGCTCGACGGAATGGATTCGTTCATTTACGCGCTCGTGCTCGCGCCGGCGCTCACCGAACTGTTGCCGCGCTCGGGCTACGAGGCGACGCCGGCGAATGTCGGGCTCGCCGGCTCGATACTCTTCGCGCTGTTTCTGGTGGGGTGGGGACTCTCGTTCATCTGGGGTCCGCTCGCCGACCGCTTCGGACGCACCAAGGTGCTGGCCGCGACCATCTTCACGTTCGCCATCTTCACCGGCCTCGCGGCGACCGCGCATACGGTGTGGGAGCTCGGCATCTATCGCTTCTTGGCGGGCGTGGGTATCGGCGGCGAATGGGCGCTGGCCGGGACGTATGTCGCGGAGGCGTGGCCGGAAGATCGCCGGAAAATGGGCGCGGGTTATTTGCAGACCGGCTATTACGCGGGCTTCTTTCTTGCCGCGGCGTTGAACTACACGATCGGCGCGACCTTCGGCTGGCGTGCGATGTTCCTGGTCGGCCTGTTCCCGGTCGTCGTGTCGATCATGGTGCTCTTGCGCGTGAAGGAAACCGACAAGTGGGAGCGCGCCGAAACCGTTCATCCGCACGTCAAGCACGAAAGCTCGCTCAAGACGATCTTCAATGCGCAATATCGCAAACGCACGATCGTCGCGGCCGTGCTGTTGACGGTGGCGATCATCGGGCTGTGGGCGGGCGCGGTGTACGAGCCGTCCGCCGTCGTCCAGCTCGCGACGAAGGCCGGCATGGACAAGCACGACGCCGCGCGCATGGCGTCGATCGCGACCGGGCTGCTTTCGATCGGCACCATCATCGGCTGTCTCGCGCTGCCGCCGATGGCCGAGAAGATTGGCCGCAGAAAGACGCTCGCGGTGTACTTCGTCGGCATGGCGGCGTCGATCGCGCTCGCGTTCGGCTGGGCGTTCTATCTGCCGAACGGACTGGTGCCGTTCATCGCGCTGCTCGTCGTGCTCGGCTTCTTCGGTGGCAACTTCGCGCTGTTCTCGTTGTGGCTGCCCGAGCAGTTCGAAACCCGCGTGCGTGCGACCGCGTTCGCATTCTGCACGTCGATTGGGCGCTTTTTCGGCGCGATCGTGAACTTCGGCATCGGCGCGATGGTGCTCCACATGAAGACGCTCGGCGTGCCGATCGCGATCACCGCGGTTGCGTTCCTCATCGGCCTCGCGGTGATTCCGCTCGCGCCGGAAACGAAGGGGCAGGAACTGCCGAACTGAGCGGAAGAAAACCCGTTTGCGGACGGCGGCCTTTGTGACGCGAAGGTCGCCTTTTTTATGCGCGCGAGCTTACTTTTCGTAAGTTTTTCGACGGTAATAGCAGGTTACGAAGTCGAACACTTGAGGGGGCATCCGTCCGATATAGTCCCGTCAACACAACAAACAACCCATCGAGGTGGGGCATCACATGAACAAGGTATCGAAGGCTTCCGTGCTGGCTGGCGCCGTGATGATCGGCGGTTTGATGGCCTCCGGCGCGGCCAGTGCGGGAGTGTCCGTGGGCGTCAACATCGGGGTGCCCGCGCCCGTGTATGTCGCGCCCGCGCCGGTTTATGCGCCGCCTCCGCCGCCCGTCGTGTACGCGCCGCCGCCCCCGCCGATGTACGCGCAGCCGGTCGTCGTGGTCGGCTGGCATGGCGATCGTTACTGGGATGGCCGTCGCTACTGGAATCGCGACGACTACTATCGCCATTACGATCATGGTCATGACCACGATCACGGTCACGGACATGACAACGGCCATCACAACGGCTGGCATTGAGCGTCGCGCATTGCCGTTGTAGGGCACCGAGAGCCACCCGTTCGCAGCGGGTGGCTTTTTTGTTGCGACTTTATCGGCAAAGGACGGATTCGCCGCTAAAACAACACTCGCAGGGATTTCCGACCTGAGCCCAATGTAACAAAAGGTAAGCTTTCTCCTGACATTTAGCTGAAGCGCGCGAAAACTTACAAAGCTGAAATAATGCGATGAAAGCTTTCCGTTATATTTCGTGCCAAGCGAACAGGCAGAAAAGCGAGGTCGGATTGCGTATGAAGAAGAATCTTTCGGGACGAATCGTGGCGGGTGTGCTCGTGATCGCAGCGCTGAGCGCGACGGCCGCCGCGCGCGCCGATGTGCACGTGGGCGTGAACATCGGCATTCCGGCGCCGGTGTATGTCGCGCCGACGCCGGTCTACGCGCCGCCGCCTCCGCCGGTCATCTATCAGCCCGCGCCGATGTATGCGCCGCCTGTGTTCATCGGCTGGCACGGCAACCGGTACTGGGACGGCCGGCGCTACTGGAGCCGCAACGACTGGAATCGCCATCACGGGCATGGGCACGGGCCGTATCATGGTCCGCCGCCGGGGCACGGGCATGGACACGGTAACGGTCATGGCGGCCCGCATGGACATAGATAAACGCGGCATTTGAACGGTCGCAGGCAGCAAAAAAGCGCCGCTCACGTGAAAGTGAGCGGCGCTTTTTTTTGAAGCAGAAAACGAGCGGGTTATTCCGCCTCGCCGCCCATGCCGCCGACGACCGCGTGGAACCCTGCATCGACGTGAACGACTTCCGCGCTCACGCCGCCCGACAGATCCGACAGCAGGAACGCCGCGACATTGCCCACTTGCTCAATCGTCACGTTGCGCTTGAGCGGCGCGTTTTCTTCGACGAAGTTCAGGATTTTGCCGAAGCCCTTGATGCCGCTCGCCGCGAGCGTCTTGATCGGGCCGGCCGAAATGGCGTTGACGCGCACGCCCTTGCCGCCGAGCGACGGCGCTGCCGCCATGTACCGCACGCTCGCCTCGAGCGATGCCTTCGCAAGACCCATCGTGTTGTAGTTCGGCAGCGCGCGTTCGGCGCCGAGATAGGAGAGCGTGAGCAGCGACGAGCCGTCTTTCAGCAGCGGCAGCGCGGCCTTCGCGAGCGCGGGGAAGCTGTATGCGGAGATGTCGTGCGCGACGCGGAAGTTTTCGCGCGTCATGCCGTCGAGGAAGTCGCCCGCGATCGCCTCGCGCGGCGCGAAGCCGATGGAATGCACGAGGCCGTCGAGCGAATCCCAGCGTTCTTTCAGCGACGCGAAGAGCCCTTCGATCTGCGCATCGTCGGCGACGTCGCAGGGATAGACCATGTCGCTGCCGAACTCGGTCGCGAATTCGGTGATGCGCTCCTTGAATCGCTCGCCGACATACGTGAACGCCAGTTCCGCGCCTTCGCGCTTGCAAGCCGCCGCGATGCCGTAAGCGATCGAGCGGTTCGACAGCAGGCCCGTCAGCAGAATTCGTTTTCCAGCGAGAAAGCCCATGAATGCTCCTTCTTTGATGTCAGTGTCGCGCGCGGATCATGAAGCGGATACCGCGCGTAGCGTGCGTGGCGCAATCGGCCTAAATGCAAACCCGTAGGCCGCGAGCCGTATGGCGCGTGATTTTGGGTAGAATTCTCTCACAATGCAATGCCCCGCCCAGGATTCCCGCGCCGCTCGTTTCGGACTCTGCCCGGGTCATTCAACGCTTCATCACACATCGCGCCAAGAGGCACATGACGACTCGCACGACGATCCGCTCATTCAGCGCCTCATGCAGATTCATCGCGCTTGCACTGGCCGGATCGATCGCGTGGCTCGCGACCCCGGCCTACGCGGTTCACGCGATCGCGCAATACGGCGAGCCTAAATATCCGGCGGATTTCAAGCATTTCGATTACGTCAATCCCGATGCTCCGCGCGACGGCACGCTCGTGCTCGCGAATCCGAACCGGCTGACGAGCTTCGACAAGTTCAATCCGTTCACCTTGCGCGGCAACCCGGCGCCCGGTCTTTCGCTGATGTTCGAGAGCCTGACGACAGGCAGTTCCGACGAAGTAGCGACCGCGTACGGCCTGCTCGCCGACGATATCGCGGTCGCGCCCGACGGCATGTCGACGACGTTTCACATCAACCCGAAAGCGCGCTTCTCCAACGGCGATCCGGTGACGGCCGAGGACGTCAAGTTCTCGTTCGAGACGCTCAAGAGTCCGCTGGCCGCGCCGCAGTTCTCGGTGTACTTCGGGCAGATCGCGCGCGCGGTCGTTGTCGATCCGCTCACGATCCGCTTCGAGTTCAAGAGCGCGACGCGCGAGATGCCGCTGCTCGCGGGCGGCGTGCCGGTGTTCTCGCGCAAGTGGGGGACGAAGCCCGACGGCACGCGCATTCCGTTCGATCAGATCGCGTTTCAGAAGCCCGTCGGCAGCGGGCCGTATCTGATCGACCGGTTCGACAACGGCCGCACAATCTCGTACAGGCGCAATCCGGACTACTGGGGCGCGTCGCTGCCGGTGCGCGCGGGCATGTTCAATTTCGCGCACATCGACTACAAGCTTTACGGCGATTCCACCGCGCGTCTCGAAGCCTTCAAGGCGGGCGAGTACGACGTGCTCGTCGAATATATCGCGCGAAGCTGGGTCCGGCGCGATATCGGCAAGCGCTTCGACAGCGGCGAGCTCATCAAGCGCGAGTTCCCGCAGCACAACGGTACGGGCATGCAGGGATTTTTCATCAACACGCGCAAGCCGCTTTTCAAGGACGTGCGCGTGCGTCAGGCGCTCGATCTCGCGCTCGATTTCGAGTGGCTCAACCGGCAGTTGTTCTTCAATCAGTACAGGCGCATCGACAGCTTCTTCGTCAATACCGATCTGCAGGCGAAGGGCAAGCCGGGCGAAGGCGAACTCGCGATACTGAACCCGCTCAAGAGCGAGCTCGATCCCGCTGTGTTCGGCGAGATGCCGCGCCAGCCGGACACCGATCCGCCCGGGTCGCTGCGCGCGAATCTCATCAAGGCGCGCGAATTGCTCCGGGAAGCCGGCTGGACGTATCACGACGGCGCGCTGCGCAACGCGAAGGGCGAGCCGTTCGCCTTCGAGATTCTCGACGACACGGGCGGCGGCGCGTCGATGGAGCCGGTCGCGGCCGCGTTCGGGCGCAATCTGCAGAAGCTCGGCATCTCGATGAACTTCCGCACCGTGGACTACGCGCTCATCCAGAAGCGTCTCGATGCGTTCGATTTCGACGTGACGAGCGTGCGCATGCCCGACGTGCAGGTGCCGGGCACCGAGCAGGTCTCGCGCTTCGGTAGCAAGTCCGCCGACGAGCAGGGCTCGGACAATCTCGCGGGCGTGAAGTCGCCCGCCGTCGATGCGATCCTGCAGAAAGTGATTTCCGCGCAGACGCGCGAGCAACTCGTCGACGCGACGCACGCGCTCGATCGCGTGCTGATGAACGGCTACTATGTGGTGCCGCACTGGTACTCGGCGACGCATCGCGTGGCGTATCGCAATACGCTCGGCTTTCCGTCGACATTGCCGCTGTATTACGGCGCCGAGGAATGGGTCATATCGACGTGGTGGGCCAAAGCCGCGCCCGCGGCGAAATAAAGGACGGTGCGCCATGTGGAGCTACATCCTTAAACGCATACTCTTGATGATCCCGACGCTCATCGGCGTATTGACGCTCACGTTCGTCGTGATCCAGTTCGTGCCGGGCGGACCCGTCGAGCAGGCTGTTCACGATCTGCGGCGCGGTCAGTCGGAAGGCGGCGGCGGGTTCGGCCTGCGCACGCATTCGGGCGTCGATGCGCAACAGGTCGAGCAGCTCAAGAAGCTCTACGGCTTCGACAAGCCGCCGCTGCAACGCTATGTCCTGATGCTCGGCAAGTTCGCGCGCTTCGATCTCGGCGAGAGCTACTTCAGGCATCAGAGCGTGTGGTCGCTGATCGTGTCGAAGCTGCCGGTGTCGATCAGCATCGGCTTGTGGACCTTCTTCATCACGTATCTGATATCGGTGCCGCTCGGCATCGCGAAGGCGGTCAGGAACGGCTCGAAGTTCGATGTCGCGACGAGTCTCGTCGTGCTCGTCGGCTTCGCGATTCCGGGCTTCGTGCTGGGCGTGCTGCTGCTCGTGCTCTTCGGCGGCGGATCGTTCTGGCAACTGTTCCCATTGCGCAATCTCACGTCCGACAACTGGGCGACGCTTTCCTTGAGCGGCAAGATTCTCGACTACCTGTGGCATATCACCTTGCCTGTGCTGGCGTCGGTGGTCGGCAGCTTCGCCATCATCACGATGCTCACGAAGAACGCGTTCCTCGACGAGATTCGCAAGCAATACGTGCTGACCGCGCGCGCGAAAGGTCTGAGCGAGCGCCGGGTGTTGTGGAAGCACGTGTTTCGCAATGCGCTCCTGCCGTTGATCGTCGGTTTTCCGGCGGCGTTCATCGGCGCGTTCTTCACGGGCAGCCTGCTGATCGAGACGCTGTTCTCGCTCGACGGGCTCGGCCTGCTCTCGTACGAATCCGTCGTGCGGCGCGACTATCCGGTCGTGCTCGGCACGCTCTATCTCTTCACGCTGATCGGCCTCGCGACGAAGCTCATCTCGGATCTTTGTTACGTCTGGGTCGATCCGCGCATTCAATTCGAACAACTGGAGCGCTGATTTGAATCGAGCCGCTTCATCGGAATCGTCACGGCGAAAGGCCAACGGCAGCGACGCGCAACCGCTGCGCGGCGAGGCATCGGTGCCGCCGGGGCGGCGCGTCTGGTTGCGCTTCAAGCGCAATCGCCTGGGGTACTGGAGCCTCGTCGTGTTCGTCGTGGCGTTCGCCATCAGCCTCGCGGGCCCGCTCTGGTCGAACGACAAGCCGCTCGTCGTGCGCTACCAGGGGCATATGTACTTTCCGCTCGTGAAGACCTATGCGGAGACGACCTTCGGCGGCGATTTCCCGACGCCCGCCGATTATCTCGATCCCTTCGTGCGCGACCGTTTCAGCGCGCCCGGCAACTTCGCGATCTATCCGCCGAATCACTACTACTACGACACGCTCAACTATTTCTCGAAAGGCTCGAACCCGGCGCCGCCTTCGCGCGAAAACTGGCTCGGCACCGACGATCGCGGCCGCGACGTGTTCGCGCGGCTGGTGTACGGCTTTCGCGTGTCGGTGCTGTTCGCGCTCGTGCTGACGGCGATCGGCACGGTACTCGGCGTCGTCGCGGGCGCGGTTCAGGGGTATTTCGGCGGCAGGATCGATATCACCGGGCAGCGGCTGATCGAGATATGGAGCGCGCTGCCGGAGCTTTATCTGCTCATCATCTTCGCGTCGATCTTCGAGCCGAGCCTGATCCTGCTGATCATCCTGCTGTCGCTGTTCGGATGGATCGGCCTGTCGGATTACGTGCGCGCGGAGTTTCTGCGCAATCGCACGCAGGACTATGTGCGCGCAGCCCGCGCGATGGGGCTGTCGAACTGGCAGATCATCTGGCGGCACGTGCTGCCCAACAGCCTGACGCCGGTCATCACGTTCCTGCCGTTTCGCATGAGCGGCGCGATTCTCGCGCTCACCAGCCTCGATTTTCTCGGCCTCGGCGTGCCGTCGCCGACGCCCTCGCTCGGCGAACTGCTCGCGCAGGGCAAGGCCAATCTCGACGCCTGGTGGATTTCGCTGTCGACGTTCGGCGTGCTCGTCGCCACGCTGCTGCTGCTGACCTTCATGGGCGACGCCCTGCGCAACGCGCTGGACACGCGCATCGCCGATGCGGTGAAAGCGGGAGGCGGGCAGTGAGCGAGCCGCTTCTTTCGATTCAGGATCTGCGCGTGCGCTTCGGTGACACGCTCGCCGTCGACGGCGCGAATCTCGATATCCGCGCGGGCGAGCGTGTGGCGCTCGTCGGCGAATCGGGTTCGGGCAAGAGCGTGACGGCGCTGTCGATTCTGCGTCTCGTGCGCGACGCCGAAGTGACCGGCTCGATCCGCTTCGCCGGCGAGGAATTGCTGTCGAAGAGCGAGCACGCGATGCGCGGCCTGCGCGGCTCCGATATCGCGATGATCTTCCAGGAGCCGATGACGGCGCTCAATCCGCTCTATACGGTCGGCGACCAGATCGGCGAGACGATCCAGCTACACGACGGCACGAGTCCGCGCGAGGCGCGGCAACGCGCGATCGCGCTGCTCGCGCGTACCGGCATCACCGAGCCGGAAAGACGCGTGGACAGTTATCCGCATCAGCTTTCGGGCGGGCAGCGCCAGCGCGTGATGATCGCGATGGCGCTCGCCTGCCGGCCGCGGCTTCTGCTCGCCGACGAGCCGACCACGGCGCTCGACGTGACGATCCGCGCGCAGATTGTCGAACTGCTGCTGGAGCTTCAGCGCGATGAAGCCGAGAAGCGCGGCATGGCGGTGCTGCTCATCACGCACGACCTGAACCTCGTGCGGCGCTTTGCGGAGCGCGTCGCGGTGATGGAGAAGGGCGTGCTCGTCGAAAGCGCTGCCGTGGAGGAGATTTTCACGTCGCCGCAGCATCCGTACACCAAGCGGCTGATGCAAAGCAAGCCGAAGCGCAATGTGCTGCCCGTGCTGCCGATCGCGCCGGTGCTGCTCGACGCGAAGGATGTCTCCGTCGACTACGCGACGCGCCTGCCGGGTTTCGCGGGCTGGTTCCGGCGCGGCCGCTTCAAGGCCGTCGACGACGTGACGCTGACGGTGCGGCAGGGCGAGACGCTCGGCATCGTCGGGGAATCGGGTTCGGGCAAGTCCACGCTCGCGATGGCGCTGCTCGGCCTGCAGCGCACCTCGACGGGCACGGTGCAGTTTCAGGGCCGCGCGATCGGCGATTTTCGCGGACGCGAAAAGGCGGTGCTGCGCTCGAACCTGCAAGTGGTGTTTCAGGACCCGTTCAGCTCGCTGTCGCCGCGGCAGACGGTGGAGAGGATCGTCGGGGAAGGGCTCGCGCTGCATCGTCCGGAACTCGATGCGGCCGCGCGGCGCGCAAAGGTGATCGCGGTACTGCGCGAAGTCGGCATGGAGCGCGCGGCGCTCGATCGTTATCCGCACGAATTCTCCGGAGGACAGCGGCAGCGCATCGCGATTGCCCGCGCACTCGTGCTCGAACCGAGCATCCTGATCCTCGACGAACCGACGAGCGCACTCGATGTTTCCATTCAAACTCAGGTACTTGCGCTGCTCGCCGACATTCAGAAGAAGCACAATCTCGGTTACGTTTTCATTAGCCACGACCTGCAGGTGATCGGCGCAATGGCGCATCGCGTGGCGGTGATGCGAAATGGTTTTGTCGTGGAGTCGGGCGAAGTAGAGAAGATTTTTGCGAACCCTTCCGACGAATACACACGAAAGCTTCTGACCGCAGCACTGAATTCCTAAAAATCTTTCTTTTTCACCAATTGGGTGCCCATCTCAATTGTATTTTTCTATTTCTTTTGACAGTTAAATACTTTGTAGCTAGTATCCCTCCAAACTTTCACGTATCTCCCTGATTTCGCAGCTTTTAATTGTAAAACCTACCGACCGATGCAACCACTAACGTTGACTCAAACATGCGCGCGCGCCGCCGCGGGTATGTTAATCGGCCTTCTGATGACAACAACTTCCGGCGCGTTCGCCGATGAAGTCAGCAGTAGTAGCCAAAATGCCAACAACGGCATTTTTTCCTCCAGCAAATCCTCTGACGCAACGAGCGCAGACGCCGTCAGCAGTTCGGGCGGCGCGAAGTCGTTTCTGTCGGGCGTGGCGAGCAAGGCGGGCGACGTCGTCGTCGGCGCGCTCAACATGATCGGCGTGCGGTATCGCTGGGGCGGCAACACGCCGGATTCCGGCCTCGACTGCAGCGGCTTCGTTCGCTACGTCTTTCAGGACACGCTCGGCATGACCTTGCCGCGCCGCGCCGAGGAAATGAGCCGTGTGGGCGAGAAGGTGACCGTCTCCGATCTTAAACCGGGCGATCTCGTGTTTTTCAACACGATGCGCCGCTCGTTTTCGCACGTCGGCATCTATATCGGCGACAACAAGTTCGTGCATTCGCCTTCCACCGGCAGCACGATCCGTGTCGACGATATGGAAGACGGCTACTGGGAAAAGCGCTTTCAGGGCGCGCGCCGCATCGAGAACGCGCCGGTTGGCGATGGCTCGGAACTGCGCCAGCGCGTGAGCGCGTCGATCGGCGGTTACTGATTGGCTGTCCGGCATCGAAAAAGCCTGCCTCCTTCCGGGACGCAGGCTTTTTTGTTTTTCAGCCGGCTTCGGCAAACAGGCGCGGCGAATGAGCGTCAATCGGCGCGATCGGAAAGCCTCATTGCACGCGCCTCTAAAAGCCGTTATAGTTTTTGAATGAACTTTTTTCCGTTCCCCTTCTCGCTGTTCCCGGCTGGTGCGTCGCTATGCGCACTATCGCTGCTAGCGCGCCTACCGCGCTAATTCTTCTCGCCTCCCGTCTGCTCGTCCTTTCAGGTTTTCGACGCCAGCGGTGGCGCGAACACCCGAATTTCCTTTTGCCTTATCGTTTCGATCGCGATATTTCCAACAATCGATAAATCTCCCCACAGGAGCCCAACATGGCAGCAGACAAGTTGATCATCTTCGACACGACCTTGCGCGATGGCGAACAGTCCCCCGGCGCGTCGATGACGAAGGAAGAGAAAATCCGCATCGCGAAGCAACTGGAGCGCATGAAGGTCGACGTGATCGAGGCGGGCTTCGCCGCGAGTTCGAACGGCGATTTCGACGCGATCAACACCATCGCATCGCTCGTGAAGGACAGCACGGTCTGCTCGCTCGCCCGCGCGAACGACAAGGACATCCAGCGCGCCGCCGATGCACTGAAGCCCGCGAATCAGTTCCGCATCCACACGTTCATCGCCACGTCGGCGCTGCACATGGAAAAGAAGCTGCGCATGACGCCGGAGCAGGTCTACCAGCAGGCGCGCCTCGCGGTGCGCTTCGCGCGCAAGTTCACCGACGACGTCGAGTTCTCGCCGGAAGACGGTAGCCGCTCGGATATCGATTTTCTCTGCCGCGTGCTCGAAGGCGTCATTGAAGAAGGCGCGCGCACGATCAACATCACGGATACGGTCGGCTACGGGATTCCGGAGCATTACGGCAATCTCGTCAGGACGCTGCGCGAGCGCGTGCCCAATTCCGACAAGGCCGTCTGGTCGGTTCACTGCCACGACGATCTCGGCCTGGCGGTCGCCAATTCGCTCGCGGGCGTGCAGATCGGCGGCGCGCGTCAGGTCGAATGCACGATCAACGGTCTCGGCGAGCGCGCGGGCAACACGTCGCTCGAAGAAATCGTGATGGCCGTGAAGACGCGCAAGGATTACTTCGGGCTCGATGTCGGCATCGACACGACGCAGATCGTCCCCACGTCGAAGCTCGTGTCGCAGATCACCGGATTCGTCGTGCAGCCGAACAAGGCGGTCGTTGGCGCGAATGCGTTCGCGCATGCGTCGGGCATCCACCAGGACGGCGTGCTGAAGGCGCGCGATACCTACGAAATCATGCGCGCGGAAGACGTGGGCTGGGCCGCGAACAAGATCGTGCTCGGCAAGCTGTCGGGCCGTAACGCGTTCAAGCAGCGTCTGGAAGAGCTCGGCGTGACGCTCGAATCCGAAGCCGACGTGAACGCCGCATTCGCGCGTTTCAAGGATCTCGCCGACCGCAAGGCCGAAATCTTCGACGAAGACATCATGCAGATCGTCTCCGAGGAATCCGCCGAGGCGCAGGCGAAGGAACACTTCCGCTTCGTGTCGATGAAGCAGCATTCGGAAACCGGCGAGCAGCCGCAGGCCAAGGTCGTGTTCGCGGTGGAAGGCAGCGAAGTCACGGGCGAAGCGGGCGGCAACGGTCCCGTCGATGCGACGCTGCACGCGATCGAATCGAAGGTCGAAAGCGGCGCGGAACTCGTGCTGTACTCGGTCAACGCGATCACGACCGGCACGCAGGCGCAAGGCGAAGTAACGGTGCGTCTGTCGAAGAGCGGGCGAATCGTGAACGGCGTCGGCACCGATCCGGACATCGTCGCTGCGTCGGCGAAGGCGTATATCGCCGCGTTGAACAAGCTGCACTCGAAGGTCGAGAAGCTCAATCCGCAGCTTTGATTGGCGGGCGCGGTCGCGACTGACAACAAAAAGCCCTCGCGAGAGGGCTTTTTCAATGGCGCGACGCTCACGTGCTCAGAACAGATTGCGCCGGTCGGGATCGTGAAGCGGGTCGGGCGTCTTCTGCGTCAGGCGCAGAACGCCCTGATCGTCGAAATAGAAGCTGTACATCATGTACCAGACGTTCGCTTCCATGTAGCGGTAGGTCCAGACTTCGCGTTTCATCAGCGGAAAGTATGACGTCTCCACCGGCCGCCCGAAGTTCACGAGCACGTCCTTCTTCGTCCACGTGCCGATCTGCGCCTTGTAGAACTCGTTCTCGTCGAGCACCTGCCTGACGCTGACGATCCTGCCGGATGCGTCGATGTCGGCGGCGGTGGTGAATTCGCCGAGCGGTTGCGTCGGCCACATCAGGCGCTTGCCGCCGTTGGGCAAATCGTAGACTTCGCGCGGCGGACCGAGCCGGGCGGTGACCGTCGATGCATCGGCGCCGGTCTGATAGTTCTGCCACGGCTGCGCGCACGCGGACAGAAGGAGCGCGACGCCCGCGCACGCAAGCGACGCGCGCATGCGGTTGAGTTTGTGCAGCATTGAAGCCTCCACGTGCTTGCTCCTCGCGCCGGCGAGCAGCGTTTATGCGATGTTTCTCGTGATTTTGACACGCGCGCGCGGCAAAACATTCTCCGATACGCCACACTATTCGAGCGGATGTGTCGGCAATGACGGACTTGCGCGGCGCGCCCGGTGCGGCCTATGATCCGCGCTTTCGGCGGATCGGCGGAACCCATGAAGAAAGGAATCGGCGTGCGCGGGGTGCGATGGCTACTCACTGTGGCATCGACGTGCCTCGCATTCTCTTTGACGGCGAAAGCGGCCGATTTGCCGCCCATCAAGCTCGCGCTGATCGAAGGCATGTCCGGCCCGTTCGCGAACGCCGGCGCGATGGTCGAGCGCAATCTGCGCTTCGGCGTCGAGCGCGTGAACGCGCAGGGCGGCGTGAAGCTCGCGGACGGCATGCATCCGCTGCAACTCGTCGTGTTCGACGGCAAGGGCAGCAGCGAGGCGACGCTCGTGCAACTGCGCGCGGCGATCGACGACGGGATCGGCTTCGTGATGCAGGGGAACAGCTCGGCGGTGGCGGCGGCGCTCGTCGCGGCGATCGACAAGCAGAACGCGCGCGAACCGGACCGCCGCGTGCTTTTCCTGAACTATTCCGCCGACGATCCCGCGCTCACCAACGACGCGTGCAGTTTCTGGCACTTTCGCTTCGACGCGCACGCCGGGATGCGCATGGACGCGCTCGCCGACGCGCTGAAAGACGATCGCGCGGTCAAAAAGGTTTATCTGCTGAATCAGGACTACAGCTTCGGCCACGACGTGAGCCGCGAAGCGCAGCGCGCGCTCAAGGAGCGGCGGCCGGATATCGCGATTGCCGGCGACGAGTTTCATCCGATCGGCCGTGTGAAGGATTTCGCGCCTTACATCGCCAAAATCCGTTCGAGCGGAGCCGACGCGGTGATCACCGGCAACTGGGGCAACGACCTGACGTTGCTGGTGAAAGCGGCGCGCGAGCAGGGGCTCGACACGAAGTTCTACACGTTCTACGGAAACAGTCTGGGCGCGCCAGCGGCGCTCGGCGACGCTGGCGTAAAGCGCGTGATCGCGGTGGCGGACTGGCATCCGAACGTGGGCGGTGCGGCGTCGGATGCGTACTATCGCGCGTTTCGCGCCCGCTACCCGGCCGCCGCGGACGATTACCTCGTCGCGCGCATGCCGCTGATGATCGAAATGCTCGCCTCGGCGATGACCCGCGCGGGCAGCGCGACCCCGCTCGCGGTGGCGCGCGCGCTCGAAGGCATGAAATTCGACGGCGAAGGCTTCCACGCGATGACGATGCGCGCCGACGATCATCAGGTGATCCAGCCCCTTTACGTCATGGAAATGGACAAGGCGGAAGCGAAGGGCGTCGCGCTCGATAACGAAGGCTCCGGTTACGGCTTTCGCACGCTGCTTGCCGTGCCGGCGCAGAAAACCGTCCCGGAGACGAGCTGCAAAATGACGCGTCCGGCACGCTAGGCGTCGCCTGCGCCCGCCGGAACCGTGTCCTCGGCGGGCCGCAGTGTGATATACTCCGCGCTTCGTCTTGGAGTTTTGACTAAGGCGAAATCCGAAATTGGCAAACCCACGGCACGGCCTTTCTTCCGTGACCGCCTGTCTGAATCAAAGGAAAAGCAAATGTCCGTAGCAGAAGTCAAGAAGTCCGACATCGTCGCAGAATATGCGCGCGGCACCAACGACACCGGCTCCCCTGAAGTGCAAGTCGCACTCCTCACGAGCCGCATCAACGAACTCACCGTCCACTTCAAGTCGCACTCGAAGGATCATCACAGCCGCCGCGGTCTGCTGCGCATGGTGAGCCGTCGTCGCAAGCTGCTCGACTACCTGAAGGGCAAGGATGCGGATCGTTATCGCTCGTTGATCGAGAAGCTGGGTCTGCGCAAGTAATTGGCGTCAAACGGCCGCCGTTAGAACGAAGTGCCTGTGTCAGTCCGCTGATACAGGCACTTTGTTTTTGTACGTTCCGGCCGCGAAGTGGTGCGCGATCGCGTTTTCATCGATCGGCACCGCGTAGTTGGTACTTCAGCAGTTCATCGCTTTACCCGGATGCAGCATCCGGTTCGACAACCGGTCCGGCCTCGCGGCAGAGCTTTGTGTCATTCCAGCGCGGCGTGTGCGCGCACGTCGGGCAGGCCCCGCGCTGGAATGGCATAACACACCTCTCAAGCGTGGCTCGCGACCGCCCCAGTCAGCGCCAGACGACCGGCGCGGCCAACGTAGAAGGAGTCACAATGTTCAATAAAATCGTCAAAGAATTTAAGTGGGGACAACACAATGTCCGCCTGGAAACGGGTGAAATCGCTCGTCAGGCAAGCGGCGCGGTGATCGTCGATGTCGAAGATACCGTCGTGCTCGCGACCGTCGTCGGCGCGAAGACCGCCAAGCCGGGCCAGGACTTCTTCCCGCTGACCGTCGATTACCTCGAAAAGACCTATGCCGCCGGCAAGATCCCGGGCGGCTTCTTCCGCCGCGAAGGCCGTCCGTCGGAAGGCGAGACGCTGATTTCGCGCCTGATCGACCGTCCGCTGCGTCCGCTCTTCCCGGAAGGCTTCTATAACGAAGTGCAGGTCGTCATCCACGTCCTGTCGCTGAATCCGGACGTCCCGGCGGATATTCCCGCGCTGATCGGCGCATCGGCCGCGCTCGCCGTGTCGGGCCTGCCGTTCAACGGTCCGGTCGGCGCCGCGCGCGTCGCGTACATCAACAACGAGTACGTGCTGAACCCCACGCGTCCGCAAATGAAGGAATCGGCGCTCGACTTGATCGTCGCGGGCACCGAGCGCGCTGTGCTGATGGTGGAATCGGAAGCGCAGCAGTTGTCAGAAGAAGTGATGCTCGGCGGCGTGGTGTTCGGCCACGAGCAGATGCAGACGGCCATCGACGCAATCCATGAGCTCGTCCGCGAAGGCGGCAAGCCCGAGTGGGACTGGAAGCCCGCCGCGAAGAACGAAGCGCTCATTTCGCGCGTCACGGAAATCGCCAAGACGGAACTCGAAGCCGCTTACCAGTTGCGCAACAAGCAGGCACGTTCGACCAAGCTGAAGGAAGTCTACGCGGCGACCTCGGCGAAGCTCGCCGAGGAAGCAGTTGTTGCCGATGCGGCAACCATCGGCAACGTGTTGTTCGATATCGAAGCGAAGATCGTCCGCTCGCAGATCCTGAACGGCGAGCCGCGCATCGACGGCCGCGACACGCGCACGGTCCGCCCGATCGAAATCCGCACGGGCGTGTTGCCGCGCACGCACGGTTCGGCGCTCTTCACGCGTGGCGAAACGCAGGCGCTGGTCGTCGCGACGCTCGGCACGAAGGGCGACGAGCAGAACATCGACGCGCTCGAAGGCGAATATCGCGAGCGCTTCATGCTTCACTACAACATGCCCCCGTTCGCAACGGGCGAAACCGGCCGCGTCGGTTCGCCGAAGCGTCGTGAAATCGGTCACGGCCGACTCGCGAAGCGCGCGCTGGTCGCATGCTTGCCGGGCCCCGACGAATTCGGCTATTCCATCCGCGTCGTGTCGGAAATCACGGAATCGAACGGTTCGTCGTCGATGGCGTCGGTTTGCGGCGGCTGCCTCGCGCTGATGGACGCCGGCGTGCCGATGAAGGCGCACGTCGCGGGCATCGCGATGGGCCTGATCCTCGAAGGAAACAAGTTCGCGGTTCTGACCGACATCCTGGGCGACGAAGATCACCTCGGCGACATGGACTTCAAGGTGGCCGGCACGGCACAAGGCGTGACCGCGCTGCAGATGGACATCAAGATCCAGGGCATCACGAAGGAAATCATGCAGGTCGCGCTCGCACAGGCGAAGGAAGGCCGCATGCACATCCTCGGCAAGATGACGGCTGCGGTTCCGCACACGAACACGGAACTGTCCGACTACGCGCCGCGCATGATCACCATCAAGATCAATCCGGAGAAGATCCGCGACGTGATCGGCAAGGGCGGCTCGGTGATCCGCGCGCTGACGGAAGAAACCGGCACGACCATCGATATTTCCGATGACGGCGTCGTGACGATCGCAAGCACGAGCGCGGAAGGCATGGCCGACGCGAAGAAGCGCATCGAGAACATCACGGCTGAAGTGGAAGTCGGCCAGGTCTACGAAGGCCCGGTGCTCAAGCTGCTCGACTTCGGCGCGATCGTGAACATCCTGCCGGGCAAGGACGGTCTGCTGCACATCTCGGAGATCGTCAACGAGCGCGTGAAGGACATCAACGACTATCTGAAGGAAGGCCAGATCGTGAAGGTCAAGGTCATCCAGACGGACGAAAAGGGTCGTGTGCGTCTGTCGGCGAAGGCGCTTCTGAACGAAGCCGCACAGCAGGCGGAACCCACGCATCCGCAGTCGTAATGCGGTAATGTGTAGACGGCCGGCCGCTGATGCGAGCCGGCCGTTTTCATGTATGACGCTTCGGACGCTATGCATTGTCCGACGCGTCATCGGACTCGATGGCAGTGTGCAGCGTGATTGCTACAGGCGCGCGCAGTGCCATCCGGTTCGAATGCACACTGACGCTGGTCGGCACAGGGAGAGGATATGAAGGCCATCGAAATCACTGAGTTTGGCGCACCCGAAGTCCTGAAACTGGGCGAACGTCCGACACCTGCGCCGGGCAAATGCGAGGTGTTGATCAAGGTTGCCGCTTCCGGCGTCAACCGGCCGGACGTGTTCCAGCGCAAGGGCGCGTACGCGCCGCCGCCGGGGGCATCCGATCTGCCGGGGCTGGAAGTGGCCGGTGAAATCGTCGATGGCGATTTCGATCCCAAACACAACCCGTTCGGTCTGAAAAAAGGCGATCGCGTGTGCGCGCTGCTCGCGGGCGGCGGTTACGCCGAATATGCGGTCGCGCCGCTCGAACAGTGTCTGCCGGTGCCGAAGGGGCTGTCGGAGATCGAGGCCGCATCGTTGCCGGAGACCTTCTTCACCGTCTGGAGCAACGTGTTCGAGCGTGGTCAGCTGGGCGCGGGCGAGAACGGCGCGGAAGAGACGCTGCTCGTGCAGGGCGGATCGAGCGGCATCGGCGTGACGGCGATCCAGATCGCGAAGGCGCTCGGCTTTCGCGTCTTCGCCACGGCCGGCACCGACGAAAAATGCCGCGCGTGCGAAGCGCTCGGCGCCGAGCGCGCGATCAACTACAAGACGGAAGATTTCGTCGAAGTAGTGAAGTCGCTGACGAATGACCGCGGCGTCGACGTGATTCTCGACATGGTCGCCGGCGACTATCTGGCGCGCGAGCTCAAGGCGCTGGCCGATGGCGGGCGCATCTGCGTGATCGCGCTGCTGGGCGGCGCCAAGGCGGAGATCAATCTGAACGACGTGCTGCGTCGGCGCCTCGTCATCACCGGTTCGACACTGCGTCCGCGTCCGGTCGCGTTCAAGGCGAAGCTCGCGGCAAAGCTGAAGGAGCGTGTCTGGCCGGAAATCGAGGCGGGGCGCATCAAGCCAGTGATCCACCAGGTCTTCCCGGCGCACGACGCCGCCGCCGCGCACACGCTGATGGAAAGCAGCACGCACGTCGGCAAGATCGTGCTGGACTGGCGTGAAGGCGCGTGACGTTTCCATGCGAAATCCGGCGTTTCACGTTGCGGCGCTTTTGACGGTTTGACCGGTTTCGTCGTAACACAGTAAAATCGCCTGTTTTGCAAGCAGTTTGCGGTTCGTAGCGGTTCATTTTTATAACAGGCGGTTCTTGCAAGCCGCCGCCGACTGACGAGACATATGTCCAGAGAACGAGCGAAACTGGTGGTGGGCAACTGGAAGATGCACGGTCGCATCAGTGACAACGCGACCCTGCTGACCGAAGTCGCCGCAGGGGCATCGGCTTTGCAAAAGGGTGTGCGTGTCGGCGTGTGCGTTCCGTGTCCTTACCTTGCGCAATCGCAGGCGCTCTTGAGCGGTTCGGTCGTGCAATGGGGCATTCAGGACGTGTCGGCGCATTCGGGCGGCGCGTTCACGGGCGAAGTCGCGGCAGAGATGGCGGCGGACTTTGGCGTCACGTATGCCATCGTCGGGCATTCGGAGCGACGCGCGTATCATCGCGAAAGTCCGGAACTCGTTGCGTCGAAGGCGCAGCGCGCGATCGAAGCGGGGCTCACGCCCATCGTGTGCGTCGGCGAGACGCTCGAAGAGCGCCAGGCGGGTACGACCGAGCAGATCATCGGCACGCAACTCGATGCCGTATTGGCGATTCTGACGGAAGAGCAGGCGGCGGGCATCGTGGTCGCGTACGAACCGGTCTGGGCGATCGGCACGGGCAAGACGGCGCGTCCGGGCCAGGCGCAGGACGTTCATGCATTTCTGCGTCACAAGCTGCTGGAGAAGGGTGCATCGGTGGCGAGCGTGCCGCTTTTGTACGGCGGCAGCGTGAAGCCTGAAAATGCGGAAGAGTTGTTTGGGCAAAAGGACATCGACGGCGGGCTGATCGGCGGCGCATCGTTGAAGTCGAAGGATTTTCTGGCGATCTGCCGGGCGGCGCAAACCGTGACGCATTGAGCGTCGAACGGCAAGCGGGCAGGGCAGGCGAAAGAGCATAGTGCGACACGAAGGTGTCACGGAAACATCAGGGATCGGGTGAGTTGAAATGCTGTATTTGAAGACATTGATTATCGTTGTCCAGTTGCTGTCGGCGCTGGGCGTTATCGGCCTCGTGCTGCTTCAGCATGGCAAGGGCGCGGACATGGGTGCTGCGTTCGGCAGCGGCGCATCGGGCAGTCTGTTCGGTGCGACGGGTTCGGCCAACTTCCTGTCGCGTACTACCGCTGTTCTTGCCGCGGTCTTTTTCGTCACGACGCTGACGCTGACCTATCTCGGAAGCTACAAGCCGCAAACATCGGCGGGTGTGCTGGGTGGCGCCGCGCCCGTGCCGACATCGGCTTCGGCGGCAGCATCGGCGGCTTCCGCGCCTGCTTCCGCACCGGTTGCATCGTCCGCGCCGGGCGCCGACGTGCCTAAATAACGACAGAACGAATTTTTCGCATAATCTGCATTTTGTGCGTTGAACAATTCGTAGGGCCCAGTTATAATTCAAGTCTTGAAGCGATTCGCGGCAATTTAGAAGTAGTTTTCCCGGATTGCAGTACAGTGCCGACGTGGTGAAATTGGTAGACACGCTATCTTGAGGGGGTAGTGGCGAAAGCTGTGCGAGTTCGAGTCTCGCCGTCGGCACCAAAGTTATCCAATGCCAGCCGCTTGCTTCGCTTCGGCTGGCATTGTCACTTCTGGAGTACCCTTACGGTTTCATGGCGGCATAGACAGCGTCAAAGCGGTTGTCACAGTGTGCTGATATCGTGAGCGGTCCCAAGTGCATTCTCCCGCCGGGTGGTCCGTCCCGGCTGAAGGTCCCAATCAATAACAGACCACATCTACCGATCAGAGGATAGCCTTGAACCTCGCACCCTATTACCCCGTCTTCTTGTTTCTCGTAGTGGGCCTAGGTTTAGGTATTGCGTTGATCAGCATCGGCAAGATTCTCGGTCCCAACAAGCCCGACACGGAGAAGAACGCGCCGTACGAGTGCGGCTTCGAAGCCTTCGAAGACGCGCGTATGAAGTTCGATGTGCGTTACTATCTCGTCGCGATTCTTTTCATCATTTTCGACCTTGAAACGGCATTCCTGTTCCCGTGGGGTGTGTCCCTGCGCGATATCGGCTGGCCCGGCTTCATGGCGATGATGATTTTTCTGCTCGAATTTTTGCTCGGTTTCGCCTACATCTGGAGAAAGGGCGGGCTCGACTGGGAATGACAGTTAGATCACCGGATTCATGGGCGGCTTTGGCTGGCTGCTCATCTGGAGTGGAAAACAAATGAGTATCGAAGGGGTCTTGAAGGAAGGCTTTGTCACCACTACGGCTGACAAGCTCATCAACTGGACGCGCACCGGCTCCCTGTGGCCGATGACGTTCGGTCTCGCGTGCTGCGCGGTCGAGATGATGCACGCGGGCGCCGCCCGTTACGACCTGGACCGTTTCGGCGTGGTGTTTCGTCCGAGTCCGCGCCAGTCCGACGTGATGATCGTCGCCGGTACGCTGTGCAACAAGATGGCGCCCGCGCTTCGTAAGGTGTACGACCAGATGGCCGAGCCGCGCTGGGTCATTTCGATGGGTTCGTGCGCGAACGGCGGTGGCTACTACCACTATTCATATTCCGTCGTGCGCGGTTGCGACCGGATCGTGCCGGTCGACGTGTACGTTCCTGGTTGCCCTCCGACCGCCGAAGCGCTGGTCTACGGCGTGATCCAGTTGCAGGCGAAGATTCGCCGCACCAACACCATCGCCCGTCAGTAAGGGCCTGAGTCTCCCCAAACTATGGCAAGCAAACTCGAGACCCTCAAAGCGAACCTCGAGACGGCGTTTGGCGACCGTCTCCAGACCATCACGGAGTCGCTGGGTCAGGTGACGGTCGTCGTCAAGGCGGCCAACTATCTGAACGTCTGCGAGCAGTTGCGCGATGACCCGTCGCTGCGCTTCGAGCAGCTCATGGATCTCGCCGGCGTCGACTATTCGACCTACGGCGACGGTGTCTACGACGGCCCGCGTTTTGCGGCGGTCAGCCATCTTCTCTCGATCACGAACAACTGGCGCGTGCGCGTGCGCGTATTCGCCCCGGACGACGAAGTGCCCATCGTGCCTTCGGTGGTCGATATCTGGACATCGGCGAACTGGTACGAGCGTGAAGCGTTCGACCTCTACGGCATCGTGTTCGAAGGCCATCCCGACCTGCGCCGCATTCTCACGGACTACGGCTTCATCGGCCATCCGTTCCGCAAGGACTTCCCGGTTTCCGGCTATGTGGAAATGCGCTACGACCCGGAAGAGAAGCGCGTGGTCTATCAGCCCGTGACGATCGAACCGCGCGAAATCACGCCGCGCGTGATCCGCGAAGATCGCTATGGCGGTCTGAAACATTAAGAGAACGCCATGGCAGAGATCAAGAATTACACGCTGAACTTTGGCCCGCAGCACCCGGCAGCGCACGGCGTGCTGCGTCTCGTGCTGGAACTCGACGGCGAAGTGATTCAGCGCGCCGACCCGCACATCGGTCTGCTGCATCGCGCGACCGAGAAGCTGGCCGAGACCAAGACCTTCATCCAGTCGGTGCCGTACATGGACCGTCTCGACTACGTGTCGATGATGGTGAACGAGCACGGCTACGTGATGGCCATCGAGAAGCTGCTCGGCATCGACGTGCCGATTCGCGCGAAATACATCCGCGTGCTGTTCGATGAAATCACGCGCGTGCTGAATCACCTGATGTGGATCGGCTCGCACGCGCTCGACGTCGGCGCGATGGCGGTGTTCCTCTATGCGTTCCGCGAGCGCGAAGATCTGATGGACGTCTACGAGGCGGTGTCGGGCGCGCGCATGCACGCGGCGTACTATCGTCCGGGTGGCGTCTATCGCGATCTGCCGGACGCGATGCCGCAATACAAGGCATCGAAGATCCGCAACGCGAAAGCGCTCGACAGGATGAACGAGAACCGTCAGGGTTCGTTGCTCGACTTCATCGAGGATTTCTTCAATCGTTTCCCGGGTTGTGTCGACGAGTACGAAACGCTCCTCACCGACAACCGCATCTGGAAGCAGCGTCTCGTGGGCATCGGCGTGGTGAGCCCGGAGCGCGCGTTGCAGATGGGCCTGTCCGGGGCGATGCTGCGCGGCTCGGGCATCGAGTGGGACTTGCGCAAGAAGCAGCCGTACGAGGTGTACGACCAGCTCGACTTCGATATCCCCGTCGGCGTGAATGGCGATTGCTATGACCGTTATCTGGTGCGCGTGGAAGAAATGCGGCAGTCCACCCGCATCGCCAAACAGTGCATTGCGTGGCTGCGCAAGAATCCCGGCCCTGTGATGGTCGATAATCACAAGGTTGCACCGCCTTCGCGCGTCGGCATGAAGAGCAACATGGAAGAGCTGATTCACCATTTCAAGCTCTTCACCGAAGGCTTCCACGTGCCGGAAGGCGAAACGTACGCGGCGGTCGAACATCCGAAGGGCGAGTTTGGCATCTACCTGATTTCGGATGGCGCGAACAAGCCGTATCGCCTGAAGATTCGCGCGCCGGGCTATGCACACCTCGCATCGCTCGACGAAATGGCGCGAGGCCACATGATCGCCGACGCTGTGACGATCATCGGTACGCAAGACATCGTGTTCGGCGAGATCGATCGCTGATTTCATCGCCACCTGCACGGCGCGCGCATCGGGGCGCCGTTCATGGAAATGCGAACGCAATAACAGGAATCCGCAGGAACGCCAGGTCTGCCGCAACATGAAGGGCGCGGCAGGTTTTCGTTCGGTAGGAATTGAAAGAGTCGTGTCTGAAAATGATCTCAGCTGAAGGCCTGAAAGAAATCGATCGCGCGGTCGCGAAATATCCCGCCGAGCAAAAGCAATCGGCGGTGATGGCGGCGCTCGCTGTCGCTCAGGAAGAGCATGGTTGGCTCTCGCCCGAGCTCATGCAGTTCGTGGCCGATTACCTGAGCATGCCGCCGGTCGCGGTGCAGGAAGTCGCCACGTTCTACACGATGTACGAGCTGAAGCCGGTCGGCAAACACAAGATCACGCTGTGCACGAATCTGCCTTGCCAGCTCGGGCCGGACGGCGGTTCGGACAGCGCCGCCGAGTATCTCAAGCAGAAGCTTGGAATCGATTTCGGCGAGACCACCGCGGACGGCAAGTTCACGCTCAAAGAAGGCGAGTGCTTTGGCGCATGTGGCGACGCACCGGTGATGCTCGTGAACAACCACCGTATGTGCAGCTTCATGAGCCGCGAGAAGATCGACCAGTTGATCGAGGAACTTTCGAAATGACGTCACTCCACGATCGTCACATCAAGCCGCTGATCCTCGCTGGCCTTAACGGCGAGAACTGGCATCTCGAGGATTACGTTGCGCGCGGCGGCTACAAGCAGCTGCGCCGCATTCTCGAAGAAAAGATTCCGGCCGAGCAGGTGATCGCCGACGTCAAGGCGTCGGGTCTACGCGGCCGCGGCGGTGCGGGCTTTCCGACCGGCCTGAAGTGGAGCTTCATGCCGCGTCAGTTCCCGGGGCAGAAATATCTCGTCTGCAACTCGGACGAAGGCGAGCCGGGCACGTTCAAGGATCGCGACATCCTGCGCTGGAATCCGCACGCGCTGATCGAAGGCATGGCCATCGGCGCGTACGCGATGGGCATCACCGTCGGCTACAACTACATCCACGGCGAGATTTTCGAAGTCTATCGGGTGTTCGAAGCGGCGCTCGAAGAAGCGCGCGCGGCCGGCTATCTCGGCGCGAACATTCTGGGCTCCGGCTTCTCGTTCGAGCTGTATGCGCATCATGGTTACGGCGCGTATATCTGCGGCGAAGAAACCGCGCTGCTCGAATCGCTGGAAGGCAAGAAGGGCCAGCCGCGCTTCAAGCCGCCGTTCCCGGCGAGCTTCGGCGTGTACGGCAAGCCGACCACCATCAACAACACCGAGACCTTCGCGGCCGTGCCGTTCCTGCTGGAAGTCGGCCCGCAGAATTATCTCGAGCTCGGCAAGCCGAACAACGGCGGCACCAAGATCTTCTCCGTGTCCGGCGACGTCAATCGTCCGGGCAACTACGAGGTTCCGCTCGGCACGCCGTTCTCGACGCTGATGGAACTGGCGGGCGGCGTGCGCGGCAAGTCGGTCAAGGCCGTGATTCCGGGCGGTTCGTCCGCGCCGGTCGTGCCGGGCGACATGATGCTCGCGACCGACATGGACTACGATTCGATCGCGAAGGCCGGTTCGATGCTGGGTTCGGGCGCGGTCATCGTGATGAACGAAACGCGCTGCATGGTGCGCTCTCTGCTGCGCCTGTCGTACTTCTACTATGAAGAGTCGTGCGGTCAGTGCACGCCTTGCCGCGAAGGCACCGGCTGGCTATACCGCGTGGTGCACCGGATCGAGCATGGTCTTGGCCGCAAGGAAGATCTGGATCTGCTCAACTCGGTCGCCGAGAACATCATGGGCCGCACGATCTGCGCGCTCGGCGATGCAGCGGCGATGCCCGTGCGCGGCATGCTCAAGCACTTCTGGGACGAATTCGAATATCACGTCGAGCACAAGCATTGTCTCGTCGGCGGGCACGCGCATCACGCGAGCACCGAAGCGCTTACCGCGTAATCAGGCGCGCAGTCCGTTGCGCGACAGAGGGTTGAGGATATCTATCCATCATGGTTGAACTAGAAATTGACGGCAAGACGGTCGAGGTGCCTGAAGGCAGCATGGTGATCCAGGCTGCGCACAAGGTCGACACTTACATTCCTCACTTCTGCTATCACAAGAAGCTTTCGATCGCGGCGAACTGCCGGATGTGCCTCGTCGAAGTCGAAAAGATGCCGAAGGCCGTCCCCGCCTGCGCGACGCCCGTGTCGGCCGGCATGATCGTGCGCACCACCTCCGACAAGGCCGTGAAGGCGCAACAGTCGGTGATGGAATTCCTGCTCATCAATCACCCGCTCGATTGTCCGATCTGCGATCAGGGCGGCGAGTGCCAGTTGCAGGATCTGGCTGTCGGTTACGGCAAGTCCCAGTCGCGCTATAGCGAAGAAAAGCGCGTGGTGTTCCACAAGAACGTGGGTCCGCTCATCTCGATGGAAGAGATGTCGCGCTGCATCCACTGCACGCGCTGCGTGCGCTTCGGCCAGGAAATCGCCGGCGTGATGGAACTCGGCATGCTGGGCCGCGGCGAGCATTCGGAAATCACGTCGTTCGTCGGGAAGACGGTGGATTCGGAACTGTCGGGCAACATGATCGATCTGTGCCCGGTTGGCGCCCTGACCAGCAAGCCGTTCCGCTACAGCGCGCGGACGTGGGAATTGTCGCGCCGCAAGTCGGTGAGCCCGCACGACTCCGTCGGCGCGAACCTCGTCGTGCAGGTGAAGAACAATCGTGTGATGCGCGTTCTGCCGATGGAGAACGAAGCCATCAACGAATGCTGGATCTCGGACAAGGACCGCTTCTCATACGAAGGCCTGAACAGCGACGAGCGTCTCACCACGCCGATGCTCAAGCAAGGCGGCAACTGGATCGAAACCGACTGGCAGACCGCGCTCGAATACGTCGCGAAGGGTCTGAAGGGCATCAAGGCGGATCATGGCGCGAACGCCATCGCCGCTCTGGCCACGCCGCACGGCACGGTCGAAGAACTGCATCTGCTGAAGCAACTGGCTGAAGGCGTCGGCACGCCGAATATCGATTTTCGTCTGCGTCAGAGCGATTTCTCGGCGCCGGCCGGCATTGGTGCGCCCTGGCTCGGCACGAAGATCGCGGATCTGTCGACCATCGACACCGCGTTCGTGATCGGCTCGTTCCTGCGCCGCGATCATCCGCTGTTCGCCGCGCGTCTGCGTCAGGCCGCGAAGAACGGCGCGAAGATCACGTTCCTCAACGCCAGTAATGACGACTCACTGATCCCGACCGCGCATCGTCTGGTCGCCGCGCCTTCCGCGTGGCTCGATCAGCTCGCGAGCATCGCGGCGGCGGTCGGCGAAGCGCGCGGCGTCGCAGTGCCTGACGCGTTCGCGGGTCGCGAAGCATCGGCGGCGGCGAAGGATGTCGCGGCATCGCTGTCGGCGGGCGAAGTGCGCGTGGTGCTGCTCGGCAACCTCGCGGTTCAGCATCCCGACTTTGCACAGATTCAGGCGGCGGCCCAGTGGATCGCCGACAATACCGGCGCGACGCTCGGCTTCCTCACGGAAGGCGCGAATTCGGTCGGCGCGCATCTCGTTGATGCATTGCCGGGCGAGGGCGGCCTCAACGCACGCGAAGTGTTCGAGCAGCCGCGCAAGGCTTACGTGCTGCTGAACGCGGAACCGGAATACGACACGGCGAATCCGGCGCAGGCCATCGCCGCGCTCAAGGCGGCGGAAATGGTCGTCGTGATGTCGCCGTTCAAGCACGGCATGGATTACGCGGACGTGTTGCTGCCGATCGCACCGTTCACGGAAACGTCGGGCACGTTCGTCAACGCGGAAGGCACGGCACAGTCGTTCAACGGCGTCGTGCGCGCGCTGGGCGACACGCGTCCGGGCTGGAAGGTGCTGCGCGTGCTGGGCACGATCCTCGGTCTGCCGGGCTTCGAGTTCGACACGGCTGAAGAAGTGCGCATCGCCGCGCTCGGTACGGGCGATCTGAGCTCGCGTCTGTCGAACAAGACGACGGTGCAAGCGAAGCGCGCGGCATCGAACGTCGCGCTGAACGGCAGCGGCCTGCAGCGTCTCGCCGATGTGCCGATCTATCACGCCGATGCGCTCGTGCGCCGCGCGCCGTCGCTGCATCTGACGGCAGCCGCACGCGACGCGAACGTGGCCGGCTTGCCGACCGCGCTCTTCGAGAAGCTCGGTCTGAAGGACGGCGAAGCAGTGCGTATCAAGCAAGGCAGTCTGTCGGTGACGTTGCCCGCGGTCCGCGACGCGAATCTCGCGGAGTCGGTGGTCCGCGTGTCGGCGGGCACGGCGGCTGGCGCCGCGCTCGGCGGCCTGTTCGGTGAACTGGTAGTGGAGAAGGCGTAAAAATGGGCTTGTTCGATACGATCAACGCAGGCGGCACGCAGATTCTCGGCGTCGCATGGCCGACGGTGTGGGCGCTCGTCCGCATCCTCGTGGTTGCGGTTGTCATCCTGCTGTGCGTGGCGTACCTGATTCTCTGGGAACGCAAGCTCATCGGCTGGATGCACGTGCGTCTCGGCCCGAATCGCGTCGGCCCGGCCGGTCTGCTGCAGCCGATCGCGGACGTGCTGAAGCTTCTGCTCAAGGAAGTGATTCAGCCGACAGCGGCCAGCAAGTGGATCTACATGATCGCGCCGATCATGACCGTGGTGCCCGCGTTCGCGGTCTGGGCGGTGATTCCGTTCCAGGCGCAGGCGGTGCTCGGCGACATCAACGCCGGCCTCCTTTACGCCATGGCGATCTCGTCGATCGGCGTGTATGGCGTGATTCTCGCTGGCTGGGCCTCGAACTCGAAGTACGCGTTCCTCGGCGCGATGCGCGCCGCGGCGCAGATGGTGTCCTACGAAATCTCAATGGGCTTCGCGCTCGTCGTGGTGCTGATGGTCGCGGGCACGCTGAACATGTCCGACATCGTGCACTCGCAACAGCGCGGCATGTTCGCGGGCTGGGGCATCAACTTCCTGTCGTGGAACTGGCTGCCGCTCTTGCCGATGTTCGTCGTGTACTTCATCTCGGGCATCGCTGAAACGAACCGTCACCCGTTCGACGTGGTGGAAGGCGAATCGGAAATCGTCGCGGGTCACATGATCGATTACTCGGGCATGGCGTTCGCGCTGTTCTTCCTCGCCGAGTACATCAACATGATCGTGATCTCCGCGATCGCCACGACGCTGTTCCTCGGCGGCTGGGATGCACCGTTCGGCTTCCTGTCTTTCATTCCGGGCGTATTCTGGTTCGTTTTCAAGGTTTTCCTGCTGCTGTCGGTGTTCATCTGGGCGCGTGCGACTTTCCCGCGTTACCGCTACGACCAGATCATGCGTCTGGGTTGGAAGGTGTTCCTGCCGGTGTCGGTGATCTGGGTGGTCGTGGTCGGCTTCTGGATCATGTCGCCGCTCAACATCTGGAAGTGAGACAAGGGCGGACGAAATCATCATGAACGCAATTCAGAACTTCTTCAAAACCTTCTTCCTGGCCGAACTGCTGAAGGGTCTGGCGCTGACGGGTCGTTATACGTTCCAGCGCAAGATCACGGTGCAGTTCCCGGAGGAAAAGACCCCGATCTCGCCGCGGTTCCGCGGTCTGCATGCGCTGCGCCGGTACGAAAACGGCGAAGAACGCTGCATCGCCTGCAAGCTGTGCGAAGCGGTGTGCCCGGCGATGGCGATCACGATCGAATCGGAAACGCGCGCGGACAACACCCGTCGCACGACGCGTTACGACATCGACCTGACCAAGTGCATTTTCTGCGGTTTCTGCGAAGAGAGCTGCCCGGTCGATTCGATCGTCGAGACGCACATCCTCGAATATCACGGCGAAAAGCGCGGCGATCTGTACTTCACGAAGGACATGCTGCTCGCCGTGGGCGATCGTTACGAAACGGAAATCGCCGCGTCGAAGGCGGCGGACGCGCCTTATCGCTGATATGCGTTCGATGCCGGAACCAGGCGTTCCGGCGTCGCGCCAGCGATTTTGTTGTTGCTGTTTGGCACACTGCGGCGAGCGCCGAGGATGCATTCTGTCCACGAGCGCCGACACACCATGCCTGATGATGGCCTAACGATGAACCGGTAATCATGGAATTCACAACCGTACTGTTCTATATCTTCGCGCTGCTGCTGACCGTGTCGGCGCTGAAGGTGATCACCTCGCGCAACCCGGTGTCATCCGCGCTCTTCCTCGTGCTCTCGTTCTTCAACGCGGCCGCGATCTGGATGCTGCTGCAAGCCGAATTCCTCGCGATTCTGCTGGTTCTCGTGTACGTGGGCGCCGTGATGGTGCTGTTCCTCTTCGTCGTGATGATGCTCGACATCAACGTTGATGTCCTGCGGCGGGATTTCAAGCGCTTCGTGCCGCTCGCGAGCATCGTCGGCGCGATCATCGTGATCGAGACGGCGCTGATCCTGTGGCACGGCTACGGCGCGACGACGACTCCGCTGCGCGACGCTTCGGCTGGCGCGGGCGTTTCGGGCGCGGCGCTGATGCCGAACACGCAACTGATCGGCAAGGTCATCTACACGGACTACATCTTCGCGTTCGAAATTGCGGGCCTCGTGCTGCTGGTCGCGATCATCGCGGCGATCTCGCTCACGATCCGCGACAAGAAGGACAAGAAGACGCAAACGGTCAGCCAGCAGGTCAAGGTGCGCGCGCAGGACCGCGTGCGCATCGTGAAGATGAAGTCCGAGACGGAGGCGCCTGACGCCGCTACGGAACCTGCCGTGACCGGAAACATCGGCGCGGGCACGGTCGACAACAAGGGCTGAGCGCGAAGGAGAAATCGAATATGTTGAGTCTTGCCCATTACCTCGTGCTCGGTGCGATCCTGTTTGCGATCAGCATCGTCGGCATCTTCCTGAACCGGCGCAACGTCATCATCATCCTGATGGCCATCGAATTGATGCTGCTCGCGGTGAACACCAATTTCGTCGCGTTCTCGCACTATCTGGGCGACGTGCACGGCCAGATTTTCGTGTTCTTCGTGCTGACCGTGGCTGCGGCTGAAGCCGCGATCGGTCTCGCGATTCTCGTGACCCTGTTCCGTAGCCTCGACACGATCAACGTCGAGGACCTCGATCAGCTCAAAGGTTAATTTCAGGCAAGGCTGTTATGTCCACGACACTCAATGAAAACCTCCTGCTCGCGGTCCCGCTGGCGCCGCTGGCCGGCTCGCTGATCGCAGGGCTATTCGGGAAGGCGGTAGGGCGCAAGGGCTCGCATCGCATCACGATCCTCGGCGTCTTCATCTCGTTCATCCTCTCCGCGATCGTCTTCAACGACGTGATGCACGGCGCGAGCTTCAACGCGACCATCTACGAGTGGATGAACGTCGGCACGCTCAAGATGGAAGTCGGCTTCCTGGTCGACTCGCTCACGGCAATGATGATGGTCATCGTGACCTTCGTCTCGCTGATGGTGCACATCTACACGATCGGCTACATGGCGGACGAGGAAGTGGGCTACGAGCGCTTCTTCTCGTACATCTCGCTCTTCACGTTCTCGATGCTGATGCTCGTCATGAGCAACAACTTCCTGCAACTGTTCTTCGGCTGGGAAGCGGTGGGTCTCGTGTCGTACCTGCTGATCGGCTTCTACTTCACGCGTGAGAGCGCGATCTACGCCAACATGAAGGCGTTCATCGTGAACCGCGTGGGCGACTTCGGTTTTCTGCTGGGTATCGGCCTGTTGCTCGCGTTCTCCGGTTCGCTGAATTACGGCGACGTGTTCGCGCAAGGCGACAAGCTCGCGACGATGACGTTCCCCGGCACGCAATGGGGTCTGCTGACGGTCGCGTGCGTGTGCCTCTTCATCGGCGCGATGGGTAAGTCCGCGCAGTTCCCGCTGCACGTCTGGCTGCCGGACTCGATGGAAGGCCCGACGCCGATCTCCGCGCTGATTCACGCGGCGACCATGGTGACGGCCGGCATTTTCATGGTGACGCGCATGTCGCCGCTGTTCGAACATTCGGATGCGGCGCTTTCGTTCGTTACGGTGATCGGCGCGATCACGGCCTTGTTCATGGGCTTCCTCGGCGTCGTTCAGAACGACATCAAGCGGGTGGTCGCGTACTCCACGCTCTCGCAGCTCGGCTACATGACGGTGGCGCTCGGCGTATCGGCGTATCCGGTCGCCGTGTTCCACCTCGGCACGCACGCGTTCTTCAAGGCGCTGCTGTTCCTCGGCGCGGGCTCGGTCATCATCGGCATGCACCACGATCAGGACATGCGCAACATGGGCGGCCTGCGCAAGTACATGCCGATCACCTGGATCACGTCGCTGATCGGGTCGCTCGCGCTGATCGGCACGCCGTTTTTCTCGGGCTTCTACTCGAAGGATTCGATCATCGAAGCCGTGAAGTACTCGCATCTGGCGGGCTCGGGCTTCGCGTACTTCGCGGTGGTCGCGAGCGTGTTCGTCACGTCGCTGTACTCGTTCCGCATGTATTTCATGGTGTTCCACGGCGAAGAACGCTTCCGCGGTCCGAAGCATCCCGACTCGCCGATGGGCCAGGCCGAAGCGCACGGTCACGGTCATGACGCGCACGGTCACGACGATCATGGTCACGGCCACGCTCATGTGCCGCATGAAACGCCCTGGGTGGTGACGCTGCCGCTCGTGCTGCTCGCGATTCCGTCGATCATCATCGGCGCGATCATGATCGGCCCGATGATCTACGGCGACTTCTTCGCGCACGGCGTCGCGTTCGACAAGGTGATCTTCATCGGCGAGAACCACGAAGGCCTGAAGGAAATGGCCGAAGAGTTCCACGGCTGGATGGCGATGGCGCTGCACGGCATCATCACGCCGGGACCGGTGTGGCTCGCGGCGCTGGGTGTGATCGTCGCGTGGTTCTTCTATATGAAGCGTCCGGATCTGCCGGCGGTCGTCGCAAAGACGTTCCGTCCGATCTACGTGCTGCTCGACAACAAGTACTACTGCGACAAGATCAACGAGATCGTGTTCGCGAAGGGCGCGGTCGCCATCGGCCGTGGCTTGTGGAAAGAGGGCGATGTGGTCGTCATCGACGGCATCGTCAACGGCAGTGCGCGGTTCATGGGCTGGTTCGCCGGTGTGATCCGCTTCCTTCAATCCGGTTACATCTATCACTACGCGTTCGCCATGATTATCGGCATGTTGGGGCTCTTGACCCTGTTTGTGACGCTCGGCGGCAAATAAGGCGAGGGATCCTATGCACTCTTTTCCGATTCTCAGTGTCGCGATCTGGCTGCCGATCATTTTCGGCTTGCTGGTACTCGCAGTTGGCAACGATCAGAACCCGGCGCCCGCGCGCTGGGTCGCGCTGATCGGCTCGGTGCTCGGGCTGATCGTCACGATTCCGCTCATCACCGGCTTCGATACGTCGACGGCCGCGCTGCAGTTCGTCGAGCAGTCGAACTGGATCGAACGCTTCAACATCACGTACCACCTCGGTGTGGACGGCATCTCGATGTGGTTCGTCGTGCTGACCGCGCTCATCACGGTGATCGTCGTGATCGCCGGCTGGGAAGTGATCACCGAGCGCGTGTCGCAGTACATGGCCGCGTTCCTGATTCTCTCGGGCATCATGATCGGCGTGTTTTCGACGGCGGACGGCCTGCTGTTCTACGTGTTCTTCGAGGCCACGCTGATTCCGATGTACATCATCATCGGCGTGTGGGGCGGCCCGAATCGCGTGTACGCGGCGTTCAAGTTCTTCCTGTACACGCTGGCCGGTTCGCTTCTGATGCTGGTCGCGCTGCTGTATCTGTACACGCAGACGCACACGTTCGATCTCGCCACGTGGCACGCCGCGAAGCTCGACATGACGCCGCAGGTGCTGCTCTTCATCGCGTTCTTCCTGGCCTTCGCCGTGAAGGTGCCGATGTGGCCGGTGCACACGTGGTTGCCGGACGCGCACGTGGAAGCGCCGACGGGCGGCTCGGTCGTGCTGGCGGCGATCATGCTGAAGCTCGGCGCGTACGGTTTCCTGCGCTTTTCGCTGCCGATCGCGCCGGACGCGAGCCACTTCCTCGCGCCTGTCGTCATCACGCTGTCGCTGATCGCGGTGATCTACATCGGCCTCGTCGCACTGGTGCAGGCTGACATGAAGAAGCTCGTCGCGTATTCGTCGATCGCGCACATGGGCTTCGTCACGCTCGGCTTTTTCATGTTCGGCCCGTCGAGCCAGCTCGGCGTGGAAGGCGCGATCATCCAGATGATCTCGCACGGCTTCATCTCCGGCGCGATGTTCCTTTCGATCGGCGTGCTCTATGACCGCGTGCACTCGCGTCAGATCGCGGATTACGGCGGTGTCGTCAACACGATGCCGAAGTTCGCCGCGTTCGCGATGCTCTTCGCGATGGCCAACTGTGGCTTGCCGGGCACCTCGGGTTTCGTCGGCGAATTCATGGTGATTCTGGCGGCCGTGAAGTACAACTTCTGGATCGCCTTCCTCGCCACGTTCACGCTGATTCTGGGTGCGGCCTACACGCTGTGGATGTACAAGCGCGTGTACTTCGGCGCGGTCGCCAACGACCACGTCGCGAAGCTCAAGGACATCAACAAGCGCGAGTTCCTGATGCTCGCCATCCTCGCGCTCTTCACGCTGTATATGGGTCTGCATCCGAAGCCCTTTACCGATGTGATGCACGAATCCGTGGCAAACCTGCTCTCCCACGTCGCGCAGTCCAAGCTGCCGCTGGCTCAGTAACGTCGTGCGGAGGAACTAAAAGATCATGCAAAACGCCTCTATGAGTATTCTTTGGCCTGACGCGATCCTGATGGGCGCGGTCGTTCTGGCCTGGCTGAACGACACGGTGTTCGGCGAGAAGAGCCGCGGCACGACGTATCTGATCGCGCTCGTCTCGACGATCGTCGTCGGCGTGTGGTTCGCCGCCACGGCGCTCGACCCGACGCCGCATTACTTCTTCACGCGCATGTACATCGTCGATCCGTTCGCGAGCGCGATGAAGGCGGTGGTGTGTCTCGGCTACGCGGTGTCGATCATCTATTCGAAGAAGTATCTCGAAGACCGCGACCTGTTCCGCGGCGACTTCTTCCTGCTCGGGATGTTCTCGCTGCTCGGCCAGTGCGTGATGATTTCGGGCAACAACTTCCTCACGCTGTATCTCGGCCTGGAACTGATGTCGCTGTCGCTGTACGCGGTGATCGCGCTGCGCAAGGACTCGCCGCAGTCGAACGAATCGGCGATGAAGTACTACGTGCTCGGCGCGCTCGCATCCGGCTTCCTGCTGTACGGCATCTCGATGCTCTACGGCGCGACCGGCTCGCTTGAACTGAACGAAGTGCTGAAGGCCGTCGCTTCGGGCCGCATCAACGATGCCGTCCTGCTGTTCGGAGTGATCTTCGTCGTCGCGGGCGTCGCGTTCAAGATGGGCGCCGTGCCGTTCCACATGTGGGTGCCGGACGTCTATCAAGGCGCACCGACCGCGATGACGCTGCTCACCGGCGGCGGTCCGAAGGTCGCGGCATTCGCGTGGGGCCTGCGCTTCCTTGTGATGGGCCTGCTGCCGTTCGCGGTGGATTGGCAGGAGATGCTCGTGATCCTCGCGGCGTTGTCGCTCATCGTCGGCAATATCACGGGTATCGTGCAGAAGAACATCAAGCGGATGCTCGCTTACTCGGCCATCTCCAATATGGGGTTCGTGCTGCTCGGCCTGCTCGCCGGCGTGGTCGACGGCAAGGTGACGGGCGCGGCCGGCGCATACAGCTCGGCGATGTTCTACAGCATCATCTATCTCGTGACGACGCTCGGCACCTTCGGCGTGGTGATGCTGCTCGCGCGCCGCGACTTCGAAGCCGAAATGCTCGAAGACTTCAAGGGCCTGAACCAGCGCAGCCCCGTGTTCGCGTTCGTCATGATGATCATGATGTTCTCGCTCGCCGGCATTCCGCCGACGGTCGGCTTCTACGCGAAGCTCGCCGTGCTCGAAGCGACGATGAATGCCGGCCTCACGTGGCTCGCCGTTCTCGCCGTGATGACCTCGCTCGTGGGCGCGTTCTACTACCTGCGTGTCGTGAAGCTGATGTACTTCGATGCGCCGCAAGACGCATCGCCGATCGTCGCTGGCGGCCTCAACCGCTCGCTGCTCGCATTCAACGGCCTGGCCGTGCTGGTGCTCGGCCTCGTGCCGGGTCCGCTGATGACGGCGTGCCTGACGGCGATCTCGCACACGCTGCCGCTGTAATGTCGGCGGCAGGCTGGTTCATCGTCCTGTTGGCGCTCGTTCTCGCCAATGTGCCGTTCCTGAATCAGCGTCTCTTCGCCCTCGTCCCGGTGCGCCTTGCGGCGCCGACGGGACGCAAGGCGGCGAAGAAGAGCGCGTGGATTCGCATCGGCGAACTGATCGTTCTTTACTTCGTGGTCGGCGCGCTCGGCTTCATGCTGGAAGCGCGCGCCGGCAACCGGTTCGATCAGGGATGGCAGTTTTATGCCGTCACCTTCAGTCTCTTCATCGTGCTGGCCTTCCCGGGCTTCACGTATCAGTATCTCGTCAAACGCCGCTGACGGCTTTTCGCCGTCGGCAGCTTGCTTCAAAGCACAGGGCTCAAGATGGCAGATCATTCCTCGATTCCCGGCAATGACGACGGCCTCATCGAAAAGAAGGTCGAAAGCGTCACGTTGCACGAGGGCAAATTCCTTACGTTGAAACGCGATACCGTGGAATTGCCCGACGGCAAGCACGCGACGCGCGAGTTCGTCGAGCATCCCGGTGCGGTGATGATCCTGCCGGTCTTCGACGACGGCCGTGTGCTGCTCGAACGCCAGTTCCGTTATCCGGTGGGTCGCGTGCTGCTCGAATTTCCGGCGGGCAAGCTCGATCCCAACGAAGACGAGCTGACGTGCGCGAAGCGCGAGCTGCAGGAAGAGACGGGCTACACGGCGCGCGAGTGGACGTTCCTCACGCGCATCCATCCGGTGATTTCGTATTCGACCGAGTTCATCGACATTTATCTTGCGCGCGGCCTGCATGCGGGCGATGCGAAGCTCGACGAGGGCGAGTTCCTCGAAACCTTCATCGCCGACGAAGTGCAGTTGATGAACTGGGTGAAGGACGGCAGCATCAGCGACGTGAAGACGATCATCGGTGTCTTCTGGCTGGAGAAGATTCGCTCGGGCGAATGGAAGCTCGGCGAGACGATCACGGACTGATCGGTTGCCAATCCGACTCATGCAAAAGCGGCCTCGACAGCCGCTTTTGTCGTTTTTGCGTCAGTAAAAGCGTCGGAGGGGCCGACCGGCTAGAATGAATGATTCGTCGCGCGGCGGTCGTCGGCATCTGTCCGATTTTTAGAACGATCGTTCACAAAACGCGATTTTGAGATAAACTTCACCGAAGCCCCATCAGCATGAAGGTCCTCGATTTAAAGTGCTCGCACGAACACCGGTTCGAAGGCTGGTTTGCCTCGACCGAGGAGTTCGAGTCGCAGTTGTCGCGCAAGCTGGTTGCGTGTCCGGTTTGCTCGGCGACGGACGTGAGTCGCATGCCGTCCGCGCCGCGCCTGAATCTGTCGTCGGCGCGAGGCGAGGCAGTGCCACAGGCTACGCAGGCGCAAGCCGCGCCCGAGTCGGCGGCACTTCAGGCGCGCGCATTGAAGTTCATGCGCGAGTTGATCGAGAAGACCGAAAACGTGGGCGAGCGGTTTGCCGAGGAGGCGCGGCGCATTCATTACAACGAGGCGCCGGCGCGCAACATTCGCGGCGTCACGACGCCTGAAGACGCGCATGCCTTGCTCGAGGAAGGGATCGACGTGATGCCGTTGCCTGTTCCGGAAGCATTGAAGGAGCCGCTGCAGTAAGTCTTGCGCGCGGCGTCTCTTCTGGCTCCGGAATGAGCCATAAGGGAGACTCCGCGCATGAACCTCAGTTATTCCCCCGCCGACGACGCCTTTCGCGCCGACGTCCGCATCTGGCTCGAAGCCAGTCTTCCTCGCGCGCTGCGCGACAAAGTTCTCCATCACAAGCGTCTGACCCGCGACGATTACGCGAACTGGCACAAGCTGCTCGCGTCGCGCGGATGGTCGGCAATCGCGTGGCCGAAGGAATACGGCGGCCCCGGCTGGGACGTGACGCAACGGCATATCTGGGACGAGGAATGCGCCCGGGCCGGCGCGCCGATGGTGCTGCCTTTTGGCGTAATGATGGTCGCGCCGGTGCTCATGAAGTACGGCAGCGACGAGCAGAAGTCGCGCTATCTCCCGCGCATTCTCGACGCCACCGACTGGTGGTGCCAGGGCTACTCGGAACCCGGCTCGGGCTCCGATCTCGCGTCGCTGCGCACGCGCGCAGAACGACGCGGCGATCACTACATCGTGAACGGCCAGAAGACGTGGACCACGCTCGGCCAGCACGCCGACATGATGTTCTGCCTCGTGCGCACCGATCCCGAAGCGAAGAAACAGGAAGGCATCTCGTTTCTTCTGATCGACATGAAGACGCCGGGCATCACCGTTCGCCCGATCATCACGCTCGATGAGGATCACGAAGTCAACGAAGTCTTCTTCGAGGACGTCGAAGTGCCGGCTGAGAATCTCGTCGGTGAGGAAAATCGCGGCTGGACGTATGCGAAGTATCTGCTCGGCCACGAGCGCACGGGCATTGCGCGCGTCGGGCTGTCGAAGCGCGAGTTGCTGTTTCTCAAGCGACTCGCTCTGGACCGCAACAAGGCCGGCAAGCCGCTCCTGCACGATCCGGTCTTCGCCGCGAAAATCGCCGCGCTCGAAATCGAATTGATGGCGCTCGAAGTGACGGTTCAGCGCGTGATCGCGAGCGAGGCGGGCGGCAAGGGTCCGGGACCGGAAGCGTCGATGCTGAAGATCAAAGGCACCGAAGTGCAGCAGGCGCTGACCGAGTTGATGGTCGAAGCAATCGGCCCGCAGGCAGCCGCCTTCGATCCCGCATTCCTCGAAGGCGAGCGCCCGCATAGCATCACGGGCGACGACGATGCCGCGCCGCTCGCCGCGTACTACTTCAACTTCCGCAAGACATCGATCTACGGCGGATCGAACGAGATTCAAAAGAACATCATCGCGCAGATGATTCTGGGACTTTGAGGAGCGGCGCATGGACTTTACTTTCAGCGATGAACAGCAGCAGTTCCGCGATGCGCTGCGCCGTTATCTCGACAAGGCATATGCGTTCGATGCGCGGCAGAAGATCGTCGCGTCGGAGGCGGGCGTCGATGAAAAACATTGGCGCGCGTTCGCCGAACTGGGTCTCCTCGCGCTGCCGGTTCCCGAAGCGCAGGGCGGCTTCGATGGCGGTCCGGTCGACATGCTCGTCGTGATGCAGGAGCTCGGGCGTGCGCTCGTCGTCGAACCGTATTGGGCGACGGCTGTAGGCATCGAAGCGCTGCGGCTCGCTGCGCAGAAGGGCAGTGCGATCGCCAGCGAGTTGCTCGAACGGGCGGGGCGCGGCGAGATCCGTCTTTCGGTCGCGTTTCACGAGCCGCACGCGCGCTACGATCTCTTCGATCTGCGCACCACTGCGAGCGGCGAAGGCGAGCGCTTCACGCTGGAAGGCACGAAGTCGATGGTCCAGCATGGCGCGCAGGCCGATTACTGGATCGTGCCGGCGCGCGCGGAAGGCGAAATGGCGCTGTTCATCGTCGGGAAAGATGCAGCAAAGGTTGGCATTACCGAGTACCGCACGATCGACGGGCAGCGCGCCGCAACGCTCACCTTCGACGCGACGCCCGCGATGCGCCTCGCTGGCCGCGATACGGGCGCCGCGACCTTCGAGCGAATCGCCGACTACGCGACATTTCTGCTATGCGCGGAAGCGCTCGGCGCACTCGATGCGCTCAATCGTGCGACCGTCGACTATACGAAGGAACGCCAGCAGTTCGGCATGCCGATCGCGCGCTTTCAGGCGCTGCAGCATCGCATGGTCGAGATGTTGATCCACGCGGAGCAGGCGCGCTCGATCACGTATCTGTCCGCCGCGCGTTACGCGAGCGACGATGCCGCGACGCGCGCACAAGCTGTCTCGGCCGCGAAGGTGCGCGTCGGTCAGGCCGCGCGCTTCGTCGGACAACAGGCGGTGCAGTTGCACGGCGGCATGGGCATGACCAACGAACTGCCCGCGGCGCACTGGTTCAAGCGCCTGTCGATCATCGAGACGACGCTTGGCGATGTCGATCATCATCTCGCGCGCTTCGCGATGCTCCCCGCTTTTTCCGTTACCGAAGACTGACGCTCATCGAGGAGCTTTTGCATGAAATACGCTTATGAAGATTTCGACATCGGCAGCGCAGTGCAGTTGAGCGCGCACACGTTCACGAGAGAAGAGATCGTCGGATTCGCCGAGCGTTATGATCCGCAGCCTTTTCATCTGTCGGAGGCGGCTGGCGAGGCGTCGCATTTTGGCGGACTTGTCGCGAGCGGCTGGAACACGTGTTCCGCGATGATGGGCATTCTTGTGCGCGACATGGTCGGCGATTCGACCTCGATGGGCTCCCCCGGCCTCGATAACATTCGGTGGATCAAGCCCGTGCGCGTCGGCGATACGGTGCGGCTTACCGTGCGCGTGCTCGACAAGCGCGTGTCGAAGAGCAAGCCGGATCGCGGGATCGTGCAGACGCGATGGGAAGCGCACAACCAGCATGGCGAGGTCGTGCTGACGGTGGATTCTGCTGCGCTGTTCGGGTTGCGTAATCCGGGCGGCGAGGGATGAGAGTGGTTGGGGCGTTCGCCGGATCCCGGGTTCGTGTCGGTTTATTAGCACTGCCCCTCCCCGGGGCGGGGGTCACTTTCTTTGCTGCTGCAAAGAAAGTAACCAAAGAAAGCAGCTTCTCACCGCCCGCGGTCACACGCACGTTGGCCATGCTTGCCAGC
>Ga0160464_100072_pt1 | contig 122094 bp, 114 predicted proteins | sample HID1971I_E11MG_FD_108275 | JGI IMG/M metagenome (GOLD analysis project Ga0160464, IMG submission 108275) | Enriched millipede-associated microbial communities from UW Madison campus, WI, USA - HID1971I_E11 MG | ecosystem: Host-associated > Arthropoda: Insects > Digestive system > Unclassified ...
GAATCCCCCAAAACCTTGATTCTTTGCTCCCCACCGCTTGACTCTCAATACAGTTGCTTTCTTTGCAGCAGCAAAGAAAGTGACTGCCGCCCCGCACAGGGGCAGTGCTAATAGACCGACACGGAATCGGGATCCGGCGAAAAACCTTCGCATCCCAAACCAAACCCTACCGCGAAAAACGAGCCGCGTCGCCGCGCCACTCCCACCAAACCGCCACCAGAAACGCGCCCGCGGCCACCGTCAACACACCAATCAACGCATCCGCGCCGACGCGCTGCATCAGCGTCCCGGCGATCATCGGCCCGCCGAAGCTAGCCACGCTCCACGACGCGCCGACGATCGCCGTCGCCGACACAAGCATCGGGCCGCGAAAGCGTTCGCCACACGCGACGATCGACAGCGTGTAGATGCTGCCCGCCGCCGCGCCGATCACGAAGAGCAGCGGCCAGCAGATCCACGGATGCGACATCGCCCAAGGCAGCAACGGCAAAAGCACAACCACAACGACGCCCGCGCCCGCATGCACCTTCGCGCGCCCGATGCGATCGGCGAGCCAGCCGATGGGAAACTGCATCGTCGTGTCCCCCAGCAGGATCGCCGATGCGAACAGCACGCCGACATCCTCGCCAATGCCGTGCGACATCGCGAAGAGCGGCATCAGCGAGAGCGCGAGCGTGTCGAAGAGGGCGAAAAAGCCCGTGCCGATCACGAGCGCCGGCATGCGCGGCAGCACCTGCCGCCAGTCGCCATGTTCGCCGTCGCCGTCGCCCGAAGCGAGCGATTGCGGCGTACCGCGTATCGACGCGAGCACGGGCAAGGCCAGCAGAAAAATCGCGCCGCAGATCGCGAAGCGCATCGAATGCAGTCCGCCGATCGCGCTGACGAGCACCGGGCCCGTCATCTGGAAGAGGGTGAAGTTGGTCGCGTAGATCGCGACGACGCGGCCGCGCGTCGAATCGTCGGCGAGTTGCGTGACCCACGCCTCGCCGATCGTGAAGAGCAGCATCAGCGCCGCGCCGCACAGAAAGCGCAGCACCGCCCACAGCCACAGATCGACGGTGAACTGCATCGCGATGGTGGAGAGCGCCGCGACGATCACCGTGCCTACGATCGTCTCGCGCGCACCGCAACGCGCGGCAACGCGGCTCGCGAACGGCGCGACGGCGAGTCCGCCGCCCGCCTGCATCGCCGTCATCAGCCCGACGACGCCGGTGCCGTAACCCGCCTGCACGAGCGCGAGCGCGGTCAACGGCAACGTCGCGCCCAGGCCGAGGCCCACCACCGCGACGCTCAGGATCAGCGCGAGAAAGTCACGCGAGAGGATGCCCTTCATGCAGCGTGGCGCTCGCCGGAAATCAGGCGGCCTGTCCGATCGAAAGGCGGCGCGCGCGCTTGTCGAGCGTCGCCGACACCAGCGTGAGGCCGAACGCGCTCGCCGCCATCAGAATGCCGACCCACGGCAGCGACGTGAGCGGCGCGCCCGCGCTGATCACGCAGCCGCCGAGCCACGCGCCCGTCGCGTTGCCGAGATTGAACGCGCCCTGATTCAACGTCGATGCGAGATTGGGCGCATCGCTCGCGCGATTCACGATCAGCATCTGCAGCGGCGGCACGATCGCGAACGCGAGCACGCCCCAAAAGAAGATCGTGACCATCGCTAAGACGGGCTCGTGCATCGTGCCGGCGAAGATCGTCAGGATCGCGACGATCGACACGAGGAACGTCAGCAGCGAGCGCAGCAGCTTCCAGTCCGCGAGCTTGCCCCCGAGCGTGCTGCCGACCGTGAGGCCAAGACCGAAGAGCAGCAGCACGTACGTGACCGCGTGCGGCGAAAAGCCGGTGACGTCTTCGAGAATCGGCGTGATATACGTGAACACCGAGAAAAGACTGGCCGACGCCAATACGCTGATGCCGAGGACCATCAGCACTTGCGGATTCTTGAGCACGTCGAATTCGCGCAGGATGCTCGTGTCGCGCATCTCGATGTGCTTCGGCAGGCACACGGCGAGCGCGCCCGCCGCCGCAATGCCGATCAGCGTGACGACCCAGAACGTCGAGCGCCAGCCGGCAGCCTGGCCGAGCGCCGTGCCGAGCGGCACGCCGAGCACGTTGGCGAGCGTGAGTCCGGTGAACATCAGCGCGATGGCCTGCGCGCGGCGGTTCGGCGCGACGAGATCGGCGGCGACCACCGAGCCGATGCCGAAGAACGCGCCGTGGCAAAACGCGGTGACGATGCGCGCGCCCATCAGCACCCAGTAATTCGGCGCCAGCGCGCACAGCATATTGCCGACGATGAACACGCCGATCAGGCTCATCAGCGCCTTCTTGCGCGGCATCCTGGCCGTGATCACCGCCAGAATCGGCGCGCCCACCGTGACGCCGAGCGCGTAGCCGGATACGAGCATGCCCGCCGCCGGGATCGTCACCGCGAGATCGCGCGCGACGTTGGGCAACAGGCCCATGATGACGAATTCGGTCGTGCCGATGCCGAACGCGGCAATGGCGAGAGCGAAAAGAGGCAGAGGCATGGTGGAGGCGGACGATGTGTCACGTCTGGGCGCATCGTCGGATTGAGCGATGCAGGCGCCGAGGCGGAGTTGAAGGCTCGGATTGTACCGAAAGGTAATTTTCGATGCTGGTATAAACCCTGATAAGCGTCGGCCCGCAACACGCCGCGCCTGAACGGATATTCTTTTGCACGCGGCGACGGCGCACGGCTCTTGCCGATGCGACGCCGCCATGCGTCGGATGTTTCCGGTAACACCCTCGCGGCCGCGCATTCCTTGCGCGTCGCGGGCGCCGGAGAGTGTTGGAAAAACGCTGCAACTATCGAACGAAAATGTCACCGACAAAAATCTGTATCCGCTTCGCGCTCGCATCCACGATGCTCCTTGGCGCGCTCGCTCACGCCCAGAGCGACGCCGCCGGTCCCATCGCCACGCAGGCGGGCGCGCTGCATTTCCTGCGCGACGAATCCGGCATGGCCGCGCTCATCGGCACCCAGGTGTTCGATCGCTTCGACGCGAAGCGCATCGCGCATTTCGATGAAACCTCCGGCGCGAGCGACACCGTCACGCGCATGCTCGTGCAATCCGACACCGGCCCCGTGCTCTACGATTTCCGCCGCAATCCGCCGCTCGTGCAACGCGTGAGTCAGCGCATGACCGTCAGGCGCGTGTTCTGGCAGGGCGAGGAAGTGGTGATGCAGTCGAATCTCGGCTGGTACGGTTTCCAGCGCGGCAAGCTCACGAAGCTGCAATCGTCGACGACGATCTATCACTGACCGGAAACACGCGCTCGCCGGCGATCACGTAGAGCGCTTCGGCGCGCACTTCGCCGTTCACCTCGAAGCCGCCGGTGAACGCGCCGAACGCGGGCAGCACGCCCGCGCGCGCGCCAAAGCGAAAGCACGGCAGCCGCACGCTGTCGATGCGCGTCGCGAGCCGGTAGACCGGGTGTTCGTGTCCGGCGAGCGCGTAAGCGCCATCGACCGTCTGCGGATGATGACAAAGCGCCCACGGCCCGAGCACGTGCGGTTCCTTCACGACATCGACGCCGAACATGGCGGGCAGCGCGCCCGCGTGTTTGTCGTGATTGCCTTCGACCAGCACGAGTTCCAGCGCGCGATGTCTTGCGCGCCACGCGGCCAGCGCGTCGAGCGTTTCGTCCGCGTGCGATTCCCGCGCGTGCAGCAGATCGCCGAGAAAGACGATCGATTCCGGCCGATGCGCCGCCACGAGCGCATCGAGCCGCGCGAGGCTCTCGCCGGTCGTGCCGACGGGCACCGGAATGCCGCGCGCGCGGAACACGGCGTCCTTGCCGAAATGCGCATCGGCGATGAAGAGCGTGTTCAGACGCGGATCGAAGGCCGCGCGATCCGCGGAGAGCACGAGCGCGTGAGCGTTGATATCGATGGTCAGGGCTTCGATGGCCATTTATCCCTTTGCCGCTTTTTCCAGATCCGCGAGCATGCGCTCGACGCGATCCGACAGCTTCTCCGTGCTCACCTTTTCCCGCAAGCGCGCGACGATCAGCGGGAACGCGAAGGGCGTCGGCTTCTTCGGGTGCATGAGCGCGAGTCGGCTCTCGCTCATGCGCTGCAACGCCGCGCGGATGCGGCCCAACTCCAGTTCCTGCAGCATCACTTCCTGATCCGCCTGCGCGAGCAGCAGATTGTCGCTGTCGTGTTTGCGGAAAACTTCGTAGAACAGTCCGCTCGACGCCTGCAACTGGCGCGCGCTTTTCTGTTGTCCCGGATGGCCCTGATAAATCAGCCCCGACACGCGCGCAATTTCCCGAAAACGCCGTGCCGACAGTTCGGATGCGTTGAGACTCGCCAGAATGTCGTGCTCCAGATTCTCCGGCGAAAAGAGGCCGTCCGCGATGAGCGTCTCCCAGTCGAACGGCCGTGCCGACAGCAGCTCGAAGCCGTAGTCGTTCATCGAAATGGAGAACGTGCCGGGCTGATCGCGTGAAGCTCGCCAGCCGAGCAGTGATCCCAGACCGATATGCGCCATGCGCCCCGCGAACGGGTAGCAGAAGAAGTGATGACCTTCGCGCGAGCGCACCAGCTCGACGACCAGCACGCCCGGCCCCGGCAGCGCGGACCACTTCGCCTGCAGATCGAGCAGCGGCCTGACGGCGCGCATTTCGGGCTCGTTGTAGATGCCGTCGTTGGCGCGCGCGAGCATCACGAGCGCGGCGTCCGCGAGTTCGGACGAGAGCGGCATCTTGCTGCCCGCCCATTGCGGCATCGCACCGCGCGATGAACTCGCGCGCTTGACGTAGGCGGTCATGTCGCGCACGCGCACGAGTTCGAGCGCGCGTCCGCCGAAGGTGAAGACGTCGCCGGGTTTCAGACGCGAGATGAACGATTCCTCCATCGCGCCGATGCGCCCGCCCGTCATATACGCCACGTTGATGGTTGCGTTCGCAACGATCGTCCCGACGTTGTTGCGATGCCGCCGCACGAGATCCTCGCGCGGCACCCGATACACGCCGTCATCGCCCTTCACGACGCGATGAAAGTCCGGATACGCCCCGAGCGATGCGCCGCCGCGCTCGACGAACGTGAGCGCCCAATTGAACTCGGGCTCCGTCAGATCGCGATACGCATACGCCGTGCGGACTTCGTCGAGCATCGCAGCGGGCGTGAAGCCGCCGCCGATCGCCACCGTCACGAGATGCTGCACGAGCACGTCGAGGGGTTTCAAAGGCATGTCGCGGCCTTCGATGCGGCGTTCCTCGATCGCCCAGCGCGCCGCCGCTGCCTCGACGAGTTCGAGCGCGTGCGTCGGCACGATCGTCACGCGCGACACGCGGCCCGGTGCGTGGCCGGAGCGTCCCGCGCGCTGCATGAGCCGCGCGACGCCCTTCGGCGAGCCGATCTGGAACACGCGATCGACCGGCAGAAAATCGACGCCCAGATCGAGACTCGACGTGCACACGACCGCTTTCAGTTGCCCGTTTTTCAGGCCGAGTTCGACCCAGTCGCGCACCTCCTTGTCGAGCGAGCCGTGATGCAGCGCGAGCAGGCCGGCCCATTCCGGCCGCAATTCGAGCAGCGCGCGATACCAGATTTCCGATTGCGAGCGCGTGTTGGTGAAGACGAGCGAGCTTTGCGCATGATCGATTTCATCGGCGACGGGCCCGACTTGCCGCACGCCGAGATGCCCGCCCCACGGAAAGCGCTCGATGGTCTCCGGAATCAGCGTATCGACGACGAGCGTTTTCGGCTGCGCGCCGCGCACGACCACGCGCGGCGTCTTCACGGGATGCAGCAGCGCGTCGTGCGCGAGGGCGAGGTTGCCGAGCGTCGCGGACAAGCCCCAGATCTGCAAGTCCGGCCGCCAGCGCGCGAGCCGCGCGATCGCGAGTTGCGTCTGCGTGCCGCGTTTGTTGCCGAGCAGCTCGTGCCATTCATCGACGACGATCATGCGCAGGTGCTTCAGTTCCTCCTGCGCATTGGCGCGCGTCAGCATCAGCGTGAGGCTTTCGGGTGTCGTCACGAGCGCGGAGGGCATGCGGCGACTCTGACGCGCGCGTTCCGTCGATGACGTGTCGCCGGTGCGCAGTCCGACCGTCCACGGCACGGACAGCGCAGTCACCGCGCCTTGCAACGCGCGGGCGCTGTCGGCGGCGAGCGCGCGCATCGGCGTGATCCAGAGGACGGTCAGCGGCGCGGGCAGCGCGTTCGGTTTCGGCGGCGCGTGGGCGTAGGCGGCGAGCGCGCCGAGCCACACGGCCCAGGTCTTGCCCGCGCCGGTCGTCGCGTGAAGCAGGCCGCTCGCGCCGCGTGCGATCTCGCGCCACGCTTCGCGCTGAAACTCGAACGGCTGCCAGCCGCGCTCGTCGAACCAGCGCGCGATGCGTGCATCGATCGGCGTCGCGGCCTGCGTCGCGTCGTAGGCGAAGGGCGCGGGCGTGAACAGATCGGCGGCTGCATCGAGCTTCGCCTGCGCCGCTCGCGTGCGCGGTATGCGACGGGGACGCGGCGCGCGCCGCCTTTCCTTGTCCTTGTCCGATGGCTCGGGCGCGCTCATGCCGTCGCCTCGTTCAGAAAGCCCTTGAGCATGTCGAGGGTATCGGCGTCTTCGATCTTCTTGTCGGTGCGCCAGCGCAACATGCGCGGAAAGCGCACCGCGATGCCCGACTTGTGCCGCGGGCTCGCCTGGATTCCTTCGAAGCCGATCTCGAAGACGAGCGTCGGCGTGACGCTGCGCACCGGCCCGAACTTCTCGATGGTCGTCTTGCGCACGATCGCATCGACCTGGCGCATTTCTTCGTCGGTCAGTCCGGAATAGGCCTTTGCGAACGGCACGAGCGTGCGCGCGCCGTCGGCTTCGTCCCAGACGGCGAAGGTGAAATCCGTGTAGAGACTCGCGCGCCGTCCGTGGCCGCGTTGTGCGTAGAGCAGCACGGCATCGATCGCATACGGATCGATCTTCCACTTCCACCACGTGCCTGACGCCTTCGTGCGCCCGACGCCGTACATCGACGCGCGCTCCTTCAGCATCAATCCTTCGACGCCGCGCGCGCGGCTTTCGTCGCGCAACGCGCCGAGCGCTTCCCAGTCCGATGCGACGACCATCGGCGAGACGCGCAGCACATCGACCGCGAGCGACGACGCGAGCGCATCCAGGCGAGCGCGTCGGTCGTGCAGCGGCGCCGTGCGCAGATCGCGGCCATCGGCTTCGAGCAGATCGTAGGCGAGCAGCGCGGCGGGCGAATCGGCGAGCACCTTTTTGGTGAGCGACTTGCGCGTGATGCGAGGCTGCAGGCGCGCGAACGGCAGCGGCGCGTTCGCGCCCGGCTCCCACGCGAGAATCTCGCCGTCGATCACGGTGCCGTCGGGCAGCGCCGCGCCGAGCGATGCGAGTTCGGGAAAGCGCTCCGTGACGAGATCCTCGCCGCGCGACCAGATCCACACGCGGCCCGCGCGCTTCACGAGTTGCGCGCGTATGCCGTCCCATTTCCATTCGACGATCCAGTCATCGGGCGAACCGAGCGTCGCCGGGTCGGCTTGCAGAGGATGCGCGAGGAAGAACGGAAAGGGCAGGCCGATATCGCTTTCGTGGGGCGTATCGACATCGTCGCCTTCGGCCGCCGGCGCGATCAGCCGCAGATATCGCGCCGCGTTCGGCGTCTGCCGCGAATCGGTCCAGCCGACCATGCGTTGCGCGATGCGTTTGTGATCGACGCCGGCGACTTCGGCCAGCGCGCGCACGACGAGCTGGCGCGCGACGCCCACGCGAAAGCCGCCGCCGATCAGCTTCGTCAGCAGAAAGCGCTCGCTCCAGTTCAGCTCGTCCCAGTAGCTCAGCAGCCTGTCGCGCAACTCGGCCGGGTTTGCGCCGCGCAATGTCAGCACGCGTTCCTCGATCCACTGCGCAAGCCCGAGCGACGATTCGCCCGACGCAGGCGGCAGCACATGCGCGATGGTTTCGGCGAGATCGCCGACCGCCTGATAGGACTCCTCGAAAAGCCACTCCGGCAAGCCCGCGCGTTCGCGTGCGAATTCGACGAGCAGGCGCGTGGGCACCGACTGCCGCGGCTTGCCGCCCGCGAGAAAGTACGACGCCCACGCCGCATCTTCAGGCTGCGCGCCGGAGAAATACGCGATCAGCGCTTCGAGCTTTTCGTTGGTCGATGTCGTCGCATCGAGCGCGGCGTAGAGCGTCGCGAAGCGCTTCATGATGCCTCGGCGGTGTCGGCTTCGACGACATCGTCGCCGTATTCGGTCTTGAACGCGCCCGCGTCCAGTCCCTGCTCGCAGAGCCAGCGCACCATCGGCTCGATCTGGCCGTGCGTGACGATCACGCGTTGCGCGCCCGTCGCACCGATCGCGAGTTGCAGGCCGGGCCAGTCGGCGTGATCCGAGAGCACGAAGCCGCGATCGACGCCCTTGCGCCGCCGCGTGCCGCGCAGGCGCATCCAGCCGGACGCGAAGGCGTCGCTGTAATCGCCGAAGCGGCGCATCCAGGTGCTGCCTTGCGCCGACGGCGGCGCGACGATCAGCGCGCCCTTGAACGCGGCCTTGTCCTTCGCGGCGATTTCGCTGACGAGGCGCGTCTGCGGCAGCGCGACGCCCGCCTGCACGTACGCGCGATTGAGCGGCTCGACCGCGCCGTGGCAGAAGATCGGGCCGATCGCCGCATCGACGCTCGCCAGCACGCGTTGCGCCTTGCCGAACGAATAGCAGAACAGCACCGACGCGCGCCCCTGCGCCGCGTTGTGCCGCCACCACGAGTCGATGCCGTCGAAGACCTCGCGGGAGGTGTCCCATCGGTAGATCGGCAAACCGAAGGTCGATTCGGTGATGAACGTATCGCAGCGCACGGGCTCGAACGGCGCGCAGGTCGGATCGGGCTCGACCTTGTAATCGCCGGACGCCACCCACACGCGCCCCTTGTACTCGACGCGCACCTGCGCCGAGCCGAGCACGTGCCCCGCCGGATGCAGCGACACGCGCACGCCGTTCACGTCGATCGCTTCGCCATAGGCGAGGCCTTGCAGATCGATGCCCGGCAGCCTCGACAGCAATACGCCGACGCCCGCTTCGGCCGCGAGATAGTGCGCGTGGCCGAAGCGCGCATGATCCGCGTGCGCATGCGTGATGACCGCGCGTTCGACGGGCCGCCAAGGGTCGATATGGAAGTTGCCCGGCACACAGAAAAGCCCTTCGGGCCGCGCGACGATGAGATCGGAAGAAGTGTCCACTGATCGATAAGGGTTGCGTGTGATGACAGCCGCGTGACATGCGTGCCGTCGGGCTACGTGGAGGTGTTCGATTCTGGCAACAAAAGCACGTCACGTGCCCGTCATGGCGCTTTCATGAATCGCGTCTAGGGTGTAAAAGTTTGTTTGACCCGGGCGTTTTGCTTAGCGACTCGTTCGGGCCGTTTGTTAGCGAAACACGCGCGCACGGGGCGCGCGCGCCGCGGTCTTCTTCATATGCCGAACATGGACACGATGGTTGCGCCGACCGCCGCAGAAGCGGTCTGGATCGTCAGGCTCCAGGGTCATCCGCAGTATGACTTCGTGCGCCTGAAGCGGGTATTCACCGACTTGGGCTCGCGCCATCAGGTCGTGCTCGTCGACGTCCGGAAGCTTCTCGCGTGCGCCAATCGCGACGACACGGATTACGTGCTCAAGGCCGTCGATGACTGGCACGCGGGCAAGGTGCGCGGCATCCGCGAGTTCCTCGACCCGGACAATCCGCGCGTACCCGAAATGCCCTACGTGACGATCAGCGTGCGGCGCTCGCCGGGGCTGCTCGGACTTCTGGGCGTGAATCGGGAAGGCGTGGTCGCGTTTCGCAACGGGCAGCATCGCGCGCGCTACATGGCGCACGCCGGCGCGCTGTGCATGCCGGTAGAGGTGCACGAGCGCGAGGCCGTCTTGCTGCGCGAGATGTGCGCGGCGCCGGATGCGTCGGGTGCGGAGTACGGAGAGATTTGAACGCGAAGGCGTTCGGTTGCGCGGAGGAGATGGGCCAGACCGTGCGGACGCCGTCCGGCCCTTTGGGTTGAGATGTCGTCAGTTCGCGGTCGCCGACGCGCCCTGCATCGTTTGCAAGGTCATGACGGACTGCAAGGGCGCTCGCATGGTCTCGTCGGGCCGAGTGCCTTTGGCGGCGAATTCGCGGCTCAGATAGTCCAGCGCGTAGTCGATGAAATAGCGCGTCTTCGCCGGCAGATACTGCCGTCCGGGATAGACGATCGACACTTTTACGTCGGGGTCATCGACCGAGTAGTCATCCAGCAGGCGAACGAGCGTGCCGTCTTCGAGATCCGAGCGCACGATGCCTTCGGCGACGATCGAGAAACCCATGCCTTTCAGCGTCGCGAGGCGCACCATCAGCCCGTTGTTGACCGTGTACACCGGCGCGAGCGTAATCTGTTCGGTGTCGCCGAGGCGATGCCGGAAGTGCCAGGTCTGACTACGCATCTCGTTCGGCAGTCCGACGGAAGGCAGCGATTGCAAATCGGCGGGTGAATTGGGCATGCCATGTTCGGCGATGAATGCTGGCGTCGCGACCGGCACCAGCGCGTTGGTTCCAACCGGCCGCTCGATGAGCGCCGTGCTCGACACCATGAAAGCCGTAACGATGCCGAGGTCGAATCCGTCCTCGACGAGGTCAACGTGTCGCTCTGCGAGGGTCAGGCGCACGTTTACTTTTGGATAGATTTTTCGAAAGCCGTCGATGAGTGGAGTCAGCGTGAGCAGGGAAAGCGCGCTCGAGGAGACGACGCGCAGCGTGCCGCTCGGCTCGCCCTCGGTGTGCGTGACGGTCGATTCGAGATGATCCAGTTCTTCGAGCAGCGCGCGGCAACCTTCGAGATAACGCGTGCCGGCTTCAGTAAGCGACAGATTGCGGGTGGTGCGGTTGATGAGGCGAGTCCGCAGATGTGCTTCGAGCATGGCGATTGCCCGAGTGACCAGCGCATTAGAGACGTCGAGTTGTTGTGCGGCGCGGCGGAAACTTTCCGTATCCGCTACGCGCACGAAGACGCGCATTGCATGAATCTGGTTCATCTTGGATTACCTCGCAGTTGTACTACATGGATCTGGATTCGTGCTTACGTTACGCGCGGGTGTCCAGTTTCGGTGATCTATAAAACCGATAATATTAAGAGAAACACAGGATTGCAATACCTAAACAAAAAGGTTTTTGAATTCGACGACTTAATTTTTTGAGAAAACGTTTGGCCTTGCTTTAAAAGCCCGGACCCAAGCAGGAGCGGGCTCTACAGCCTGTCCATATTTTGTCGCAAACCTTGATATATAAGGATTTTCGGCGAGTCAGATAGGGAATTGATTCGTTTTTTTATGATATATGTAGCGCTCTCTTAAAATATCGAATTTTGTGCTGCGCCCAGGCCATTTATAGAATTGATATATGAGGAAGCACCTGCGAGTGATTTTATTTATTGATGTGTAGTTCTCGATAAATATTCTTGCTAAAGGATTACTGTCGGGAACCGGTTTCGATCCAGATAATGACCGTCGCGTCATTTTGGTGAGCCGATTAAAAGCCGGACTTCACTATTGAGAACTCGCTCGTCGCGCAGCCTGAAATTGCTCTATTTTCCCGTCTCGCGATCGGCTATCTCATTCGTTTACTGAAGGTGTGCCCGATTCAAATCGACGGCGCTAGTGGCACGTTAATTGGCGCGCCGTTTCCCGGCCAAAGCGACGCGCGCATTTCGCCCGATCTACAAATATCCCATTCGCGCTATTCATTTTCGCGCCCGGCTTTTTACGGCGATCCGCGGTTCTTCGCGAGCATCGGGCGCGGCGGACGCAGCGGACGGACCGGTACGAAACGACAGGCGTGCTCCTTGCGCGATAATCGGCGGACACACAAGGAGGCTCTGTTCATGGCTCAATCCAATCCGACGACCGTCACGCTGCCGACAGGCGAAGCGATCCCGAAGCTCGGCCAGGGCACCTGGGAAATGGGCGAACGTCCCGGCGCGCGCAAGAGCGAAATCGCGGCGCTGCGCGAAGGCGTCGAACTCGGCATGACGCTCATCGATACCGCTGAAATGTACGGCGACGGCGAAAGCGAGAAGCTCATCGCCGAGGCGCTCGGCGACCGGCGCGACGAACTGTTCATCGTCAGCAAGGTGTATCCGCATAACGGCAGCGAACGCGGCGTGCAGGCCGCGTGCGAGCGCAGCCTGAAGCGTCTGAAGACCGATCGCATCGATCTCTATCTGCTGCACTGGCGCGGCGGCGAGGATCTGGAAGGCGTGGTCGCGGGTTTCGAGAAACTAAAGGGCGACGGCAAGATTCGCCACTGGGGCGTAAGTAACTTCGACACCGACGACCTGGAAGAACTCTTTTCGATCGATGGCGGCGATGCCTGCGCCACCGATCAGATCCTCTACAACGTCGCGCGGCGCGGACCGGAGTTCGATCTGCTGCCGTGGCTGCGCGAGCGCCGCATGCCCGCGATGGCGTACAGCCCCGTCGATCATGCGCGCCTGCCGCGTGGCGGCGCGCTCGAAAAGATCGCGTCGGCGCGGGGCGTGTCGGCGTTTCAGATCGCGCTCGCGTGGGTGCTGCAACAGCCGCAGGTGTTCGCGATTCCGAAGGCGGCGGACGTCGCGCACGTGCGCGAGAATCGCGCGGCGCTCGACCTTCATCTGTCCGCCGATGAACTCGCCGACATCGATCAGCAGTTCAAACCGCCCAAGTCGAAGCGCTCGCTGGAAATGCTTTGATGCCGCGCGGGATCAGGTGCACGCGTGATGCGCGTGCACCGAGCCGAGCACGGCGACTTCGGCGGGCGTGCGCCTGAGATCGGCTTCGCTGACCTGCTTCGCGTCGGCGAGGAAATCATCGACGATCGACGATACCTGCGTATCCGGCAGGCACAGCGATACGCGCCTCGTCTCGCCAACCGGCAGCGATGCGCGCTGCGACAGAAACAGCACGCCATATTGATAACCGCGCACGATGCCGCGCACCGCGCCCACGCATTGGCCCTGCGCCGCATTGTCGGACTTGGCAGTGCATTGCTGCACGAGTGCATAGGCGGAGAAGGTCGGATCGGCTGAGCCGGACGCTGGCGCTTGCGGCGCGGTCTGCGCCTGCACGGCCATCGCGGCGCTCAAGGTGAAGGCACAGAGCGCGACGGAAAGGGCGGGTTTCATCGGTTGAATCCTCGTTGTTGTTGAACATCGAACCGATGAGAGACGCGCGAACCCGCTTTGGTTCCGATGAATGGCGGCAGCGCCTCCGAACTCAGCGCTCCTGACGCTGCAGCGTGCGCAATTCGTCGATGGGAATGTGGCAATGGATCGCGTGCCCGTCGGATGCGTCGCGGCACGGCGGCGTTTCGGTCTCGCAGATCGCGCCGATCTTGCGCGGGCAGCGCGTATGGAACACGCAGCCCGAAGGCGGATTCGCCGCGCTCGGCAATTCGCCCGTCAGCCGGATGCGCTTCGCGTGCGTTCCGTCGATCGACGGCACCGACGACAGCAATGCTTCGGTGTACGGATGCTGCGGCCCGTCGAAGACCGCGGCGGCGCGCCCGATCTCCATGATGCGCCCGAGGTACAGCACCGCGATGCGGTCCGACAGATAGCGCACGACATGCAGATCGTGCGAGATGAACACGTAGCTCACGCGCCGCTCGCGCTGCAAATCCGCGAGCAGATTGAGGATCGCGGCCTGCACGGAGACGTCGAGCGCGGAGGTCGGCTCGTCGCAGACCACGACGCGCGGATCGCCCGCGAACGCGCGTGCGATCGCGACGCGCTGCTTCAGTCCGCCCGACAATTGTCGCGTGCGCGAGCCGAGATAACGCGCCGGCAGGCGCACGGCTTCCGTCAGCGTATGCAGGCGTTTTTCCTTTGCTTCGCCGTGCAGCGCCGCGAGCTTCGACAGCGAACGCGCGATCAGCTGCCGCACGGAATGCGCACGGTTCAGCGCCGAATCCGGATTCTGGAAAACGATTTGCAGCGACTTCACCTGTTCGTCGCTGCGCTTGGTCACGCGCTCGGCCAGGGCTGCGCCGTCGAGTTCGAGCGACGCGCCTTTGTCGGGCGATACGAGTCCGAGCAGCAGTTTCGCGAGCGTCGTCTTGCCGCTGCCCGATTCGCCGACGAGCCCGAGCGTCTCGCCTTGCACCAGATCGAGCGAGACGTCGTGCACGGCGCGCACTTCTTCATCGCCGACACGGAAGGTCTTCGAGAGATTGCGCGCGGAAAGCGCGAGCGGCTGATCCGCGCCGTTTGCGACGTACACCGGCGTTTCTTCGGTCGAGCGCGGCAGCGTCTGCGCGCGTTCGTGATAGTGGCAGCGCGCCATCTGATCGCCGTGCGCCGACGCGACGCGATAGGGCGGTGGCGCGTCCTTGAGACAGCGCTCGTCGGCGAGCTTGCAGCGCGGCGCGAAGATGCAGCCTTGCGCGATCGATCCCGGCAGCGGCAGCGAGCCGGGAATCGTGTCGAGACGCCCGCTCTCCTTGCTGCGGCTTTCGCGCGGCAGACAGCGCAACAGACCGACGGTGTACGGATGCCGTGGCCGCGCGAACACGTCGGCGGTCGTGCCTTCCTCGACGAGCTTGCCCGCGTACAGCACGCCGACGCGATCGCACATGCGCCCGATCACCGCGAGGTTGTGGCTGATGAAGAGCACGGCCGTGCCGAACTCCGCGCGCAACTGCGCGATGAGATCGAGCACTTCGGCTTCGACGGTGGCGTCGAGCCCGGTGGTCGGCTCGTCGAGAATCAGGAGCTCGGGATTGCACGCGAGCGCCATAGCGATGACCACGCGCTGCTGCATCCCGCCCGACAACTGATGCGGATAACTCTCCATCACGCGCTCGGGCGAGGCGATGCGCACGCGCCGGAGCATCTCGGCGGTGCGGGACAGCGCTTCGTCGGCGGATGCGCCCGTGACTTCGAACGCCTCGGAGACTTGCCGCGCAATCGTGAGCGACGGATTCAGCGCGCGCCCCGGGTCCTGATAGACCATCGACACCGCATTGGCGCGCATGCCGCGCAGCGCGTCGGCGTCGAGCGATGCGACATCGCGCCCGGCAATCGAAATGCGACCCGCCTTCACGCGCCCGTTGCGCGGCAGGTAGCGCAGCACGGCGAGCGCGGCGGTCGACTTGCCGCAGCCCGATTCGCCGACGAGTCCATACGCCTCGCCGCGCTTCACGCGCAACGTGACGTCCTGCAGAACCTCGCGCTCGCGTCCGCGCGAACGATAAGCGACCGTCAGGCCGACGACGGTGAGCGCGTCCGCGTGATCGCCCTTCGCGGCGCCGAAGGTGGGAAAAGCCGATGGCGGCGGTCCGTTCATCGGTCGAGCACTCCTTGCACGGCATCGGCGACGAGATTCACCGCGATGACCAGCGACGCGATCGCGGCGGCATCGAAAACGACGGTCCACCACGCGCCGCCCGCCATCAGCGTGTAGCTTTCGGACAGCGCGAGGCCCCAGTCGGCCGACGGCGGCTGGATGCCGAAGCCGAGGAACGAGAGCGTCGCGACGGCGAAGATCGCATAGCCGAGACGTACCGTTGCCTCGACGATGATCGGCGGCAGCACGTTCGGCAGAATCTCCGCGAACATGATGTACACCGCGTTCTCGCCGCGCAGTTGCGCCGCCAGCACATAGTCCAGATGGCGCTCGCTCAGGACGGCCGCGCGCACGGTGCGCGCGGTGATCGGCGCGAACGTCAGGCCGATCACGAGAATCACCGTCGTGTTGCTCGCGCCGACGGCGGCGAGCGCGAGCAGCGCGACGATCACGAGCGGCAGCGCCAGCATCGCATCGATTACGCGGCCGATGACGGCATCGACCCAGCCGTCGAAATAGCCGACGACCAGCCCGATCGCCGTGCCCGCCGCGGTGCCGAGCAAGGTCGCGAGCGGCGCGATGGTCAGGATGTCGCGCGAGCCGACGATCACGCGCGCGAACACGTCGCGGCCGAGCTGATCGGTGCCGAACCAGTGATCGCCGGACGGCGCGACGAGCGAGTTGAGCGGATCGGATGCGTAAGGATCGTGCGGCACGAGCCAATGGCCGAAGAGCGCGCACACGACCCAGAAGAGCAGGATCAGCACGCCGATGTCGAACGTGGCCGAGCGCATCAGCGCGTTGAGCGCTTCGAAGCGGCGCGGCTTGACGGGGGCCTGAGGCGCGACGGTCGTGCTCATCGCGCGTCTCCGTCCGAATCGGCGGTGCGCAGACGCGGATTGAGCACGACATAGAGCGCGTCCGCGATCAGATTCGCCGCCGTATAGATCACGCCGATGCTCAGCACGCCCGCTTCGAGCATCGGAAAGTCCTTGCCCCGCGCGGCGGTGTAGATCAGCGAGCCGATGCCCTGATAGTGGAACAGCGTCTCCACGACGACCAGCCCGCCGATCATGTAGCCGAGCTGCGTCGCGGCGACGGTCACGGTCGGCAGGAGCGCATTGCGCAGCACGTGGCGAAGAATCACGACGTGCTGCGGCAGGCCCTTGAGGATCGCGGTGCGCGTGTAGTCGGCGTCGAGCGCTTCGACCGTGCCCGCGCGCGCCATTCGCGCGATATAGCCGAAGAACACGAAGACGAGCGGCAGCACCGGCAGGATCAGATGCTCCAGTTGCGTGAAGAAGCCCGCGCCGGCGGGCGCGGTCGCTTCGATCGGCAGCCATTGCAGCCACACGCCGAAGATCAGGATCAGCACGATCGACGAGACGAATTCCGGCACGACCGTCGCCGTCAGTCCGCCGATGCTGATGAGCCTGTCGATCCAGCGTCCCGCGTGCAACGCCGCGTAGACGCCGCCCGCGATGCCGAGCGGCACCACGACGACGAACGCGAGCGCGCCGAGCTTCGCCGAGCTCCACAGCGCGTTGCCGATGAACGGCGCGACCGGCGCGCGAAACGCATAGGACTCGCCCATGTCGCCGCGCAGGAAATGGCTGATCCAGCTCGAATATTGCGTGAGCAGCGGCCGATCGACGCCCAGTTGATGATTGAGCGCCGCGACGGCGCGCGCATCGGCGAGCGGGCCGAGGATCGCGCGGCCGACGTCGCCCGGCAGAAGCTGGCCGCCCGCGAAGACGATCATCGACAGAAGCCAGAGCGTGACGAGCGCGAGCAGCAGCCGCACGCCGATGAAGCGCACGACGCGTTTCATTTTGGCGAAGTCGGCTACGTGCGCCGTCGGCGTGACCGTGCTCATTTACGCCGATACTGTCGCGCGGTCGAACCACATCTGCGAGATCGCGTTGAAGCGCACGCCCGAGACGTTGGCGCGCGTGACGATCAACTGGTCGTAGAAGTAGGGGATCACGACCGGCGTTTCGTCGAGCAACAGTCGCTGGATCTGCCCGGAGAGCTTTTTCTGCGACGCGACATCGAGCGCCGCGACGAACTGCGCGACGAGCTTGTCGTAGTCAGGATTCTTGAAGTGCGCCGCGTTCCAGGTGCCCGCGCTCGTCAGCGGCGCGTTGAGGAACACGTTCGGCACGCCGCGATGCCCGTAGTCCGTGATGCCGAGCGGCGAATCCAGCCAGTCCGACTTGCCGAACGCGCCCGAGCCGTAATACAGGTCCTGGCTCTCCACCTTCAACTGGATGCGAATGCCGATCGCCTTCGCCGCGTTCTGCACGACGACCGCGAGATCGGGAATCTCCATGTACTTCTCGGTCGTGAGCGTGACGTCGAAGCCATTGGCGACGCCGGCTTCGCTCATCAGCTTCTTGGCCTGCGCGATGTCGATCTTGCGTTGCGGCACCGTGAGATCGCTCGACGGGAAGACCGGCGCGAACGGGCTGTCGTTGCCGACGGTCGCGCGGCCGCGAAACAGTCCCTTCACGATGACTTCGCGATCGATGGAAAGCGCGAGCGCCTGACGCACGCGCTTGTCCTTGAACGGCGCCATGTCGCAGCGCATGTGAATCTGGCGATGCGAGCTCGACTTCGTGCCGAGCACCTTGAACTGCGGATTCGTGAGGATCGAAACGCCGCCCTGCACGGTGAAGTCGCCCATCACGTCGGCCTGGCGGCCTTGCATCGCGAGGAGTTGCGCCTGCTGATCGGCGTAGAAGGAGAAGGTTACGCGATCGGGCAGCGATTTCTCGCCCCAGTAGTCGGGATTCCGCACGAACGACGCGCCGACCTTCGGCGTGTATTTTTCGAGCTTCAGCGCGCCCGTGCCCATGAATGTCTTTTCGTAGGGCCCGGTGAAATTCGCCGGCAGGATCACCGCGTTATACGTATCCGAGGAAACGTAATACGGGAAATTGCCATTGGGCGCGTCGAGATGGAATTCGACGGTGTGATCGTCGATGGCCTTCGCCGAATCCTTCGACAACACGCCCTTCAACACCGACAACGCCGCCGAACCGGCGCCCGGATCGGACAGGCGATTGAACGTGGCGACGACGTCCTTCGCGGTCATCGGCTGGCCGTCGTGGAACTTCACGTTCGGGCGCAGCTTGAAGGTCCACACGTCGCCCTTCGCATTCGACGACCACGACAGCGCGAGCGCGGGTTTGAGCGTCAGATGTTCGCTGTCGTCGTCGATGAGGAATTCGCCCGTCTGATTGATGAGCGCGAGACCGGCCGCGTCGGTGACGGTGAGCGGATCGACGGCGCCCGCGGGCATCAGATGCGCGACGCGGATCGTGCCGCCCGGCTTGCCCGCGCCTTGCGCGCGCGCGCCCGGCATGCCGAGAAGGCCGCCCGCCGTGAGCGCCACGCCGAGCATGCTCGCATGGCGCAGCAACTCGCGGCGCGTGAGGCGCCCGGCCAGGAACTCGTCGATCGCGTGATTGCCCAGTTCGCCCGCATGCGGGCGGGCGAGGTCGAGAAGATGCGCGTCGGTCGAAGGTTTTTTCATCGTGTGCGGATGTTGTAGTTGTCGTGCTCGCCCGGGCTTCGCGCCGCGCGAGCGATCAGGTTAGCCGCGCCGAAAAGCGCCGCCGCGTCTTTGGCCGGTAGCAAGGCGCGCGCCGAGTCTGCGTCGCGCGTGTCTCGCGCCCGCTTCAGTGATCGTGCGGATGCTTGTGAATCGGATCGACCCAATAGACTTCCTCGGGCTTTTCCACGGCATCGATGTTGAGATTCACCACCACCGCTTCATTGTCGCTGCGCACGAGCACGCATTCGAGCGGATCGTCGGTGCTGGCATTGATTTCCTGATGCGGCACGTAGGGCGGCACGAAGATGAAATCGCCGGGACCGGCCTCGGCGGTGAATTCCAGATGCTCGCCCCAGCGCATGCGCGCCTGACCGCGCACGACATAGATGACGCTCTCGAGCGCGCCGTGATGATGCGCGCCCGTCTTCGCATTCGGATGGATCGTGACCGTGCCGGCCCAGATCTTCTGCGCGCCGACGCGCGCCGCGTTGATGGCGGCCGCGCGGTTCATGCCCGGCGTCTGCGGGGTGTTGGTGTCGAGCTGATCGCCCTTGATGACCTTGACGCCGTGTTCGCGCCAATCGGTATGCTGATGTGGGTCGCTCATGTCGGTTTATCGTCTGCGGATAAGGAAAGTCCGTTGCCGCCACCAACAGAGCGAGCAACGGACTTCCGATACTACACGGTTCGATCGCGATTATTTCGCTTTCGAGTTGATGATCGCCTCGGACACGTTCGTCGGCGTCTCGGCGTAGTGCTTGAACTCCATCGTGTAGGTCGCGCGGCCCTGCGTCAGCGAACGCAGCGAGGTCGAGTAGCCGAACATCTCGGCGAGCGGCACTTCCGCGCGCACGAGCTTGCCGCCGCCGCCCGCGATGTCCTCCATGCCCTGCACGAGCCCGCGCCGGCCGGACAGATCGCCCATCACGTTGCCCATGAACTCCTCGGGCGTCTCGACTTCGACGGCCATCATCGGTTCGAGCAGGACGGGCCTCGCCTTGCGCATCGCTTCCTTGAAGGCGATCGAGCCTGCCATGCGGAACGCGTTTTCGTTCGAGTCGACGTCGTGATACGAGCCGAAGGTCAGCCGCACCTTCACATCGACGACCGGATAGCCCGCGAGCACGCCCGCCTTGAGCGTTTCCTGGATGCCCTTGTCCACGGCCGGAATGAACTCGCGCGGAATCACGCCGCCCTTGATCTGGTCGACGAACTCGTAGCCCTTGCCCGGGTCCGGCTCCAGCGCGATCACCGCATGACCGTACTGGCCTCGCCCGCCCGACTGCTTGACGAACTTGCCTTCGATGTCCTCGACCTTGTTGCGCACCGTCTCGCGATACGCGACCTGCGGCTTGCCGACGGTCGCCTCGACGCCGAATTCGCGCTTCATCCGGTCGACGAGAATTTCGAGGTGCAGCTCGCCCATGCCGGAGATGATCGTCTGGCCGGATTCCTCGTCGCTCGCCACGCGGAACGACGGATCTTCCTGCGCGAGACGATTCAGCGCGATGCCCATCTTCTCCTGGTCGGCCTTGGTCTTCGGCTCGACGGCCTGCGAGATCACCGGCTCCGGGAAGATCATGCGTTCGAGGATGATCACGTGATTGGGATCGCACAGCGTGTCGCCGGTCGTCGCTTCCTTGAGACCGACCGCCGCCGCGATGTCGCCCGCGCGCACTTCCTTGATTTCCTTGCGCTCGTTCGCGTGCATCTGCAGGATGCGCCCGAGCCGCTCCTTCTTTTCCTTCACCGGGTTGTAGACGGTGTCGCCCGAATTCACGACGCCCGAATAGGTGCGGAAGAAGATCAACTGGCCGACGAACGGGTCCGTCATGATCTTGAACGCGAGCGCGGAGAACGGCTCGTCATCGCTCGGATGGCGTTCCGCTTCCTTGTCGTCTTCCGTGTGGCCGAGAATCGCGGGCACATCGACGGGCGAGGGCAGATAGTCGATCACCGCGTCGAGCATCGCCTGCACGCCCTTGTTCTTGAACGCGCTGCCGCACAGCATCGGCACTATCTCGTTGGCGATGGTGCGCTTGCGCAGCGCCGCCTTGATCTCTTCTTCCGTCAGGCTCTCGTGATCTTCGAGATATTTTTCGAGCAACTCCTCGCTCGATTCGGCGGCGGCCTCGACCATCTTCTCGCGCCACTCGTGCGCAAGCTCCTTGAGATTGTCGGGAATCTCTTCGTAGTTGAACTTGATGCCCTGGCTGTCGTCGTCCCAGACGATCGCCTTCATCTTCACCAGATCGACGACGCCCTGAAAATGCTCTTCCGCGCCGATCGGAATCTGGATCGGCACCGCGACGCCCTTGAGGCGCTCGGCGATCTGCCGCTGCACGCGAAAGAAGTCCGCGCCGACGCGGTCCATCTTGTTGACGAACGCGATACGCGGCACCTTGTACTTGTTCGCCTGACGCCACACGGTTTCCGACTGCGGCTGCACGCCGCCGACCGAGTCGTAGACCATGCACGCGCCGTCGAGCACGCGCATCGAGCGCTCGACCTCGATCGTGAAATCGACGTGTCCCGGCGTGTCGATGATGTTGATCCGGTGTTCCGGATAGTTGCCCGCCATGCCTTTCCAGAAGGCCGTCGTCGCCGCGGAGGTGATCGTGATGCCGCGTTCCTGCTCCTGCTCCATCCAGTCCATCGTGGCCGCGCCGTCGTGAACCTCGCCGATCTTGTGCGTCACGCCGGTGTAGAAAAGGATGCGCTCGGTAGTCGTCGTCTTGCCGGCATCGATGTGAGCGCTGATTCCTATATTCCGATAGCGCTCGATGGGAGTCTTGCGGGGCACGTGAACCTCCTGTGGATGTGTCGACCCTGGCCACCATGCGGCGGCCATCGGCGCGACCTGAAGTGGTGAGATGCGTCGCGCTGAATCTTTTTAGGATAGCGCGTCGGCAAGCTCTTTGCAGGAATCCTGCCAGCCCGGAGGAAGGGACTTTTCGGACGCAAAAAAACCGGCGTGCCTTGCGACGACGCCGGTTTTCCGATCGGGCGAAGAGGCTTTACTGCGCGCGCGGCAAGCCCTTGAGCTGCATGCCGGGCTTGATGCCCTTCGCGGCGAACCAGCCCTTGGACATTTCGAGCGCGTACACGCCGTTGTTGCGCGGGCAGTGATTGTTCTCGGTTTCGGCCTGCATTTCGTCGATGTCGGTGATCGTGCCGTCCGCGCGTATGAACGCGATCGACAACGGGATCAGCGTGTTCTTCATCCAGAAGCAATGCACGGCGTTTTCATTGAACACGAAGAGCATGCCTTCGTTCGGCGCGAGCTTCGTGCGATACATGAGGCCTTGCTCGCGATCGGCATCGTTCGCGGCGACGGCGGCGTCGATCACGTACATGCCCGCGGTGAGCTTCGCGCGCGGGAAATCGGACGGCTGCTTGGCGCCGGGCGGCATCGTCTGGGCCTGCGCGAGCGGCGCGGCTGCGAATGGCAGCAACAACGCGATCACACATGCGCGAATCATGGCGGCGATGCGCGAGCGCCGGGCCGAAGCCGTCGAACTGAATGGTGACACCAAGGCACGCAACAACAGATTCACGACGATGCTCCTCTCAAGACAAACGTTGTGCCGGAAAGCCGGCGGCCCCGCGCATGTTACTCGATGCGCAAGCACAAAACAAAAGGGCAGACGCCTTGCGGCCATCTGCCCTTCAACGCCGTAAAAACGGCGGTAATGCTCGTTCTTGACTTCGCTATACCGCCGTTTACAACGAACTTACTGAGCTGCCGAAGCGGCTTCCGGAGCCGAAGCGGCTGCCTTCTTGTGCGACTTGTGCGACGACTTGTGCGACTTCTTGTGCGCCGTCGACTTGTGAGCCGACGAAGCAGCTGCCGGAGCAGCAGCGGCCGGAGCCGAAGCTTCTTGTGCGAAAGCGGCAGTTGCGAACAGGCCAGCGACGAGAGCAGCGATCAGTTTGTTCATCTTGTGAATCCTCAGCTTGAGTTAATTAACCAAACGACCCGGTCATTGAGTCATGTCGGTAAACGAGCCACCTACCTTTCGGTTGACAGTCGCTTCGATAAATTAATCGCGATACGACTGTGAACGCTTGAACCTTTCAAACTCCCTGGAGCACACAGGTTGTTGTAATCAGTTTTTCGCTCATGCCGGATAGCTTTACGCGGCATCTGACGCCCTTAACGCATCGTGCGAGGAGTCGGTTGACGCGATTTACAGAGAATTGCGCAGCAGACCAAAAAAATATTCGATTCGCGACACGCGCTACTCGATTTTGATGACATTGCCTTTAAGCACATCGCAAAGAAGTGGCAATGTCGCTTATTTTCGGGATAGTTGAATGCGATTCAACGAAGGCGTTGCCACGGCGCGTCCGGCGGAACCTCCACCGACTCGCCCGGCGCGATGTCCAAAGTGAAGATATCGAGCGCGCCGATCGCGACGCGCACGAGCCGCAAGGTCGGAAAGCCGACGGCCGCCGTCATGCGTCGGACCTGCCGGTTCTTGCCTTCGGTGATGGCGAGTTCGATCCACGTCGTCGGGATGGCGGCGCGATAGCGGATCGGCGGCGTGCGCGGCCAGAGCGCGCCGGTGTCGCGTTCATCGACGAACGCGGTGCGGCAGGGGCGCGTCACATAGTCGCCGAGATCGACGCCTTTCGCGAGACGCGCGAGCGTGGCTTCGTCGGGCGCGCCTTCGACTTGCGCCCAGTAGCGCTTCACGAGCTTGTGACGCGGCTCCGCGATGCGCGCCTGCAACGCGCCGTCATCGGTGAGCAGCAGCAGGCCTTCGCTGTCCGCGTCGAGCCTGCCCGCGGGATACACGCCCGGCGTCTTCACCCAGTCGCCGAGCGACGCGCGCGTTTCGTGCGCGGAGAACTGGCAGATGGTGCCGAACGGCTTGTTGAGGGCGATGAGTGACATGCGAGGCGGCGCGCGGCGTGATCGGATGCGGCATCTTAATGCATGCGCACGGCCGCCTCGGGCGCGCCGGGGCAGGCCAGCATGGTTAGAATGATGTCGTGACCAACATCGGGGCTGAGCATTGTCGCCCCCGCATGCTGCATCGCATCGCTCTCTATCCAGTTTGTTTGCTCCCATTCAAGTCCGGCCTTATTTGGAGTCGACCATGCCGTATCAGCACATCAAGGTTCCGGCGGACGGTGACAAGATCACCGTCAACCCGGATTTCTCGCTCAACGTTTCGGATCAGCCGATCATCCCGTACATCGAGGGCGACGGCACGGGCGTCGACATCACGCCGGTGATGATCAAGGTCGTCGATGCGGCGGTGGAAAAGGCCTACGGCGGCAAGCGCAAGATTCAATGGATGGAAATCTTCGCGGGCGAAAAGGCGACGCGCGTCTACGGCCCGGACGTGTGGCTGCCGGACGAATCGCTCGACGCGGTGAAAGACTACGTCGTGTCGATCAAGGGGCCGCTCACGACGCCTGTCGGCGGCGGCATCCGGTCGCTGAACGTGGCGCTTCGTCAACAGCTCGACCTGTATGTATGCCTGCGGCCGGTGCGCTACTTCAAGGGCGTGCCGTCGCCGGTGCGCGAGCCCGAAAAGATCGACATGGTGATCTTCCGTGAGAACTCCGAAGACATCTATGCGGGCGTCGAATGGCCGGCTGAATCGGCGGAGGCGAAGAAGGTCATCAAGTTCCTGCGCGAGGAAATGGGCGTGACGAAGATCCGTTTCCCGGATTCGTCGGGGCTCGGCATCAAGCCTGTGTCGCGCGAAGGCACGGAACGGCTCGTGCGCAAGGCGATTCAATACGCGATCGACCACGACCGCCGCTCGGTGACGCTCGTGCACAAGGGCAACATCATGAAGTTCACCGAAGGCGCGTTCCGCGACTACGGTTACGCGCTCGCGCAGAAGGAATTCAACGCGGAGCTGATCGACGGCGGTCCGTGGATGAAGGTGAAGAACCCGAAGTCCGGCAACGACATCGTCGTGAAGGACGTGATCGCCGACGCGTTCCTGCAGCAAATCCTCTTGCGTCCGGCCGAATACGACGTGATCGCGACGCTCAACCTGAACGGCGACTACATCTCGGACGCGCTGGCGGCGCAGGTGGGCGGCATCGGCATCGCGCCGGGCGCGAACATGTCGGATTCCGTCGCGATGTTCGAAGCGACGCACGGCACGGCGCCGAAGTACGCGGGCAAGGACTACGTGAATCCGGGCTCGGAAATCCTCTCAGCCGAAATGATGCTGCGGCATCTCGGCTGGGTCGAGGCGGCGGATCGCATCATCGCGTCGATGGAGCAGTCGATTCTCTCGAAACGCGTCACCTACGACTTCGCACGCCTGATGGAAGGCGCGACGCAGGTATCGTGTTCGGGCTTCGGACAGGTGATGATCGAGAATATGTGAGGACTCACCTCGGTTCGATGTGTTAAATAAAAACCCTGGAAGGCCTACGCCTTTCGGGGTTTTTTAATTGCGCCCGTGCCTCATATGGAAGAAACGCGGGCGCAAAAAAACCCGGCGCCAGGGCCGGGTTTCACGAGGCAAAGTCCGATCGAACGGTCAGGCCGATTCCTGGATGTTCGAAGCTTGTTTGCCCTTAGGTCCCTGGACGATCTCGAAGCTGACCTTCTGGCCTTCTTTGAGAGTCTTGAAACCGTTCATTTGAATCGCCGAGAAATGTGCGAACAGATCCTCGCCGCCTTCATCGGGCGTGATGAATCCGTAGCCTTTCGCGTCGTTGAACCACTTGACCGTACCAGTAGACATTCGTACTTCCCCTCTAACTCTTGTCGCACCCAGAGCACGCTCGAAATGCGGCCACCCCACAATGTGAACCGCCCCCTCCTCACAAGCTCACCTCGGCCTCTTTTTTCGTCCGTGGTTGGCCCCCGGAAAAAAGTGCCAGTTTGATTGTTAAATCTCTTAAATCGGGTGTCAAGGAATTTTTGGGATGGCCGTTAAGCTCGTTGCAAAGAGCGCATTCGTAGGGTAATTCCTGCTTTGCGTGTGCGCTGCCGTCCAAGCACGCCATCTTGAAAAGTCGCATAATCGACTCACTTGTGTGTTACCTGGCGGCCCGCGGCGCCTGGTGCTCGGTTTGTTTTTTTTGAAGCTGTGCGATACTCGTTTTGACGAGGTGCAAGCGGGCCGCGCTGAAGCGTTGGGCAGCGGCAGGATTCGATGGACGGTAGCTGCGCAATTGCAGTTTTCAGCGTTTCATTCCGACCGGGCGGTTGGTGCTGGAGCGGTGATTGCGGGGACGTCCGTGTTGTTTAGAATGGGTGTATGGCGATCAATCCCAACAAGCAGGATGGCACTGTACTGGAGCGGCAGGAGCAGAAGCTCAAGAAGCCGGCTATGTACAAGGTGGTGCTGCTGAATGATGACTTCACGCCGATGGAATTCGTCGTGATGGTCGTGCAGGAATACTTCAATAAAGATCGTGAGACTGCGACGCAGATCATGCTGAAGGTTCATCGCGAAGGCAGGGGAGTTTGTGGGGTCTACACGCGGGATATCGCGTCGACCAAAGTTGAGCAAGTCGTTAGCCATGCAAGGCAAGCGGGACATCCGCTGCAGTGCGTGATGGAGGAAGCATGATTGCCCAGGAACTGGAAGTCAGTCTGCACATGGCGTTTATGGAAGCACGTCAGGCGCGGCACGAGTTCATAACGGTCGAGCATCTCTTGCTCGCCCTGTTGGACAATCCGACCGCGGCTGAAGTGTTGCGCGCCTGCGCAGCCAACATTGAAGATTTGCGTCAGAACCTGCGCAATTTCATTCATGACAACACGCCGACCGTGCCGGGCACGGACGACGTTGATACTCAGCCGACGCTTGGTTTCCAGCGCGTGATCCAGCGCGCGATCATGCACGTGCAATCGACCTCGAACGGCAAGAAGGAAGTGACCGGCGCGAACGTGCTGGTTGCGATCTTCGGCGAGAAGGACTCGCACGCGGTGTACTACCTGCAGCAGCAGGGCGTGACGCGTCTGGATGTCGTGAATTTCATTTCGCACGGAATCGCCAAGACGAACACGGGCGACGCCGCGAAGACGAACAGCGAAGCCAATCCGGAATCGGAAGACGCCGCCGCGCAGAAGGAAACGCCGCTCGCGCAGTTCACGCAGAACCTCAATCAGCTCGCGAAGGACGGCAAGATCGATCCGCTGATCGGCCGCGAGCTGGAAGTCGAGCGCGTGGTGCAGGTGCTGTGCCGCCGGCGCAAGAACAATCCGCTGCTCGTCGGTGAAGCTGGCGTCGGCAAGACCGCGATCGCCGAAGGCCTCGCCTGGCGCATCACGCGTGGCGAAGTGCCGGACATTCTGGCTGATGCGCAGGTGTATTCGCTCGACATGGGCGCGCTACTCGCAGGCACGAAGTATCGCGGCGATTTCGAGCAACGCCTGAAGACGGTGCTCAAGGAACTGAAGGAGCGTCCGCACGCCATTCTGTTCATCGACGAAATTCATACGCTGATCGGCGCGGGCGCGGCTTCGGGCGGCACGCTGGATGCATCGAACCTGCTGAAGCCGGCGCTGTCGTCGGGGCAGTTGAAGTGCATCGGCGCGACCACGTTCACGGAATATCGCGGCATCTTCGAGAAGGACGCGGCCTTGTCGCGTCGTTTCCAGAAAGTGGATGTCACCGAGCCGACCGTCGAGCAGACCGTCGCGATCCTGCGCGGCCTCAAGACGCGCTTCGAGGAGCATCACGGCGTGAAGTATTCGTCGGGTGCGCTGTCGGCGGCGGCGGAATTGTCGGCGCGCTTCATCACGGATCGTCATTTGCCGGACAAGGCCATCGACGTGATCGACGAAGCGGGCGCCGCGCAACGCATCCTGCCGAAGTCGAAGCAGAAGAAGACCATCGGCAAGAGCGAGATCGAAGAGATCATCTCGAAGATCGCGCGCGTGCCGCCGCAGAGCGTGTCGCAGGACGACCGCAGCAAGCTTCAGACGCTCGATCGCGATCTGAAGGCCGTCGTGTTTGGTCAGGATCCGGCCATTGATGCGCTGTCGGCATCGATCAAGATGGCGCGCGCGGGCCTCGGCAAGACGGACAAGCCGATCGGCGCGTTCCTGTTCTCCGGCCCGACGGGCGTCGGCAAGACGGAGGTCGCGAAGCAACTGGCGTTCACGCTCGGCATCGAGTTGCTGCGCTTCGACATGTCGGAATACATGGAGCGTCATGCGGTCAGCCGGTTGATCGGCGCGCCGCCGGGCTATGTCGGGTTCGACCAGGGCGGTCTGTTGACTGAAGCCGTCACGAAGAAGCCGCATTGCGTGCTGCTGCTCGATGAAATCGAGAAGGCGCATCCGGACATCTACAACGTGCTGCTGCAGGTGATGGACCACGGCACGCTGACGGATAACAACGGCCGCAAGGCGGACTTCCGCAACGTCATCATCATCATGACGACGAATGCGGGCGCCGAAACGATGGGCAAGTCGGTGATCGGTTTCACGTCGCGCCGCGAGTCGGGCGACGAAATGGCCGACATCAAGCGCATGTTCACGCCGGAGTTCCGTAACCGTCTGGACTCGATCATCAGCTTCCGCTCGCTGGACGAGGAAATCATCCTGCGCGTGGTCGACAAGTTCCTCATGCAACTGGAAGATCAGTTGCACGAGAAGAAGGTCGATGCGGTCTTCACCGATGCGTTGCGCAAGCATCTCGCGAAGCACGGTTTCGATCCGCTGATGGGCGCGCGCCCGATGCAGCGTCTGATTCAGGACACGATCCGTCGTGCGCTGGCCGACGAGCTGCTGTTCGGCAAGCTGCTCAACGGCGGCCGCGTGACGGTGGATGTCGATGCGGACGACAAGGTGCTGCTCACGTTCGACGAGAACTCGACGCCGCCGCGCAATCCGAATCCGGAAGCAATCGAAGTGGATTAATCGTTGGGGTCTTTGGAAGTGAAAACGGCGCGGTTTCGACCGCGCCGTTTTTTTTTCGTGCCGAGAAAGCTCAGTGCTTGCCCGTGCTGCCGAAACCGCCCGCGCCGCGCTCGCTCGCTTCGAAGTCATCGACGATATTGAACGCCGCCTGCACGACTGGCACGATCACCATCTGCGCAAGACGTTCCATCGGGTTGAGCGTGAACGCGGTATCGCCGCGATTCCATGTCGAGACCATCAGTTGGCCTTGATAATCCGAATCGATCAGCCCGACGAGATTGCCGAGCACGATGCCGTGCTTGTGGCCGAGACCCGAGCGCGGCAGGATCAGCGCGGCGTAGCCTGGATCGGCGAGATGAATGGCGAGGCCGGTCGGCACAAGCACGGTCTGATGCGGCTCGATAACGAGCGGCGCATCGAGACACGCGCGCAGATCGAGGCCCGCGCTGCCGGGCGTGGCGTAGGCGGGCATGAAGTCGCGCATGCGCGCGTCGAGAATCTTGACGTCGAGTTTCATGGATCGATGTTTCAGCGGCCGAGCTCGAACGCTTCGGCCAAAAGTTGATAGGACCGCGTGCGTGCGGCGTAGCTGCCGGCGACCGTTATCACGATCAGTTCGTCGGCTTCGAATTGTTCCTGCAGTGCGTGCAGCTTCTCCGTCACGCGTTCCGGCGTGCCGATGATGCTGCGCGCTTTCTCATGCGCGATCACCGCGAGTTCGCGCTCGCCGTAGACCTGCGAGATGCCTTGCGCGATCGATGGAATCGGCTGATTCAGCCCGTACGCCATCTGCACGCGGCGCAGATCGACCGCGCGTTCGAGCGCTTCGGCTTCGCGATCCGTATCGGCGCAAATCACGAACACCGCCGCGGCGAGATACGGCTTCGCTTCGTGACCCGGCGTGAAGCGCTCGCGATACGCCTCCGCCACACGATGCCCATATTGCGCGTTGATGAAATGCGCGAACGCGAAACGGATGCCGAGCTGCGCGGCGAGCAAGCCGCCGAAATCGCTCGAGCCGAGCATCCACAGTTCGGGACGCGTGTCGATCTGCGGTTGCAGGAGCACGCCCTTGGCGCGCGAATCGTCGGGAAGCTTGCCGCTGAAGAGCGCGATCAGTTCGGCGACTTGCTGCGGGAAAATATCGCCGCGATTGTACGAACCCGCTGCGACCGCCTGCGCCGTGTGCATGTCGCCGCCGGGCGCGCGACCGACGCCGAGATCCACGCGATTCGGGAACAGCGCTTCGAGCATCAGGAATTGCTCGGCGACCTTGAACGACGAGTAATACGGCAGCATCACGCCGCCCGAACCGATGCGGATGCGCTTCGTCAGACTGCCGATGCGCGCGAGCATCACTTCGGGACACGGGTTCGACACGCCGTACAAGCCGTGATGCTCGGCGCACCAGTAGCGCGTATAGCCGAGATCATCGGCGAGCTGTGCGAGGTCGAGCGTCGCGGCGATGGCGTCAGCGACGCTGTGGCCGTGGATGACCGGCGTCTGGTCGAGAACGGAGAGCTTGGTCATCGTGTCAGGAGAGCAGCGGGCCGCCGGTTTTCGGCGCGCGTTTGGCGATTTCCGCGATCAGCGTGCGCGCGAGTTCCTGCTTGCCGGCGCGCGTCAGCGGCGTCGTTCCGCTTGCTTCGAAAAGCACGACTTCGTTGTCGTCGCGGCCGAACGTGAGCTGTCCGATATTGCCGATCAGGAGTGGCACGCCCTTGCGCTGGCGTTTTTCCGCGCCGTGCACGTCGAGATCGCCGCTCTCGGCCGCAAAGCCGACGCAGTAGGGCGGATTCGGCAACTTCGCCACCGTCGCGAGAATGTCGGGGTTCTCGACGAAGCTGAACGTGGGCAAGGCATCGCCGGTCTTCTTGATCTTGTGCGCGCTGACATGATCCACGCGCCAGTCCGCGACCGCCGCCACCGCGACGAAGATATCCGCGTCGGGCGTCGCGGCCATGACGGCGTCGTGCATCTGCTGCGCGGTCTGCACGTCCTCGCGATACACGCCCCAAGGCGTCGGCAACGACACCGGACCGGCGACGAGATGCACGTCCGCGCCCGCCTGCGCCGCCGCGCGCGCAAGCGCGAAGCCCATCTTGCCCGACGAGCGATTGGTGAGGCCGCGCACCGGATCGAGCGGCTCGAAGGTCGGGCCCGCCGTGATGAGCACGCGCTGGCCGCGCAGAATCTTTGGCTGGAAGAAGGCGCAGATCGCTTCGAAGGCGGCTTCCGGCTCGATCATGCGGCCGTCGCCGACTTCGCCGCACGCCTGCGAACCCGAATCCGGTCCGAGCACTTCGACGCCGTCGGCGCGAAGCTGCGCGACGTTGCGTTGCGTCGGCGGGCTTTGCCACATTTGCCGGTTCATCGCCGGAACCACGAGCAGCGGACAATCACGCGCGATGGCGAGCGTCGAGAGCAGGTCGTCGCACATGCCGTGCGCGAGCTTCGCGAGAAAGTCGGTGGAAGCGGGCGCGATGACGATGGCATCCGCCTCGCGCGAGAGATCGATGTGCGGCATGTTGTTCGGCATGCGCGCATCCCACTGCGACGTGTACACGGGACGGCCCGAAAGCGCCTGCATCGTGACCGGTGTGATGAACTGCGTGGCCGCTTCGGTCATCACGATCTGCACGGTCGCGCCGGCCTTGATGAGCAGACGCGTGAGTTCCGCGATCTTGTAACAGGCGATGCCGCCGGTCAGCCCTAAAACGAGATGTTTGCCCGCGAGTTCCAACTTGCCTCCATCGCAAAGAAAGAGCGGCTCCGTGAAGGGAGCCGCACTGGAAACATCACTTCGAACCGCGCACGCGCCGCAATTCGTCGAACACCAGCAGCACCGCGCCGACGGTGATCGCGCTGTCGGCCAGATTGAACGCCGGCCAGTGCCACGCGTGAACGTGAAAGTCCAGAAAGTCGATGACGTGCCCGTACGCGATCCGGTCGATCACGTTGCCGATCGCGCCGCCCATGATGAGCGCGAGCGCCGTGCAGAAGAGCCGCTGTCCCGAATGCTTCTTGAGCAGATAGCAGATCACGACTGCCGCGACGACGCCCAGCGCCGTGAACGCCCAGCGCTGCCAGCCGCCCGCCATCGCGAGGAAGCTGAACGCCGCGCCGCGGTTGTAGACGAGCAGCAGGTTGAAGAAAGGCGTGAGCGCGTGCGGATCGCCATAGGCAAATACGCGCTGCACGGCGATCTTCGTCAACTGATCGAACAGGATCACGATCAGCGCGACGCCGAGCCACGGCGCAAGCGATCCACTGCCGGAAGTTTGTTTCGCCATCGTTCGAGCCATTATGCTGCGCCTCGCGTTTCGCCGGCGCCGAAGAGGTTGGAGAAGCAGCGGCCGCACAAACCCGGATGATCCGCGTGCGAGCCGACGTCCGCGCAGTAGTGCCAGCAGCGCTCGCACTTCATATAGCTCGACGCGGTGACATCGACGCCTTCTTCCGCTTCGCCCGCCACTCTTTCCAGCCCGGCCGATGACGTGATGAGCACGAAGCGCAGCGCATCGCCGAGGCTTGCGAGCGCGTCGTAACGCGCGCCGCTCGCGCGGACCACCACTTCGGCCTGCAGCGACGAGCCGATCTGGTTCGCCGTGCGCGCTTCTTCCAGCGCCTTCGTCACGTCGCCGCGCGCGTTACGGATGAGCGTCCACTTGTCGAGCAGTTCGCCCGAACTCGCGATCTCCGGATACTGCGCGTAGACCTCGGTGAAGATCGTGTCCTGACCGGGCTTCAGCACCTTGTACGCTTCTTCCGCCGTGAACGAGAGATACGGCGCGACCAGACGCAGCAGGCCATGCGCGATGTAGTACAGCGCAGTCTGCGCGCTGCGGCGTTCGCGCGAATCGGCTTTCGTCGTATAGAGACGGTCCTTCAGCACGTCGAGATAGAAGCCGCCGAGGTCTTCCGAGCAGAATGTCGCGATCTTCGCGACCACCGGATGGAACTCATACTTCTCGTAATGCGAGAGCGCGTCGTTCTGAAGGTTGTGCGTGAGCGCGACCGCGTAACGATCGATTTCGAGCCAGTCCTGCACCGGCACCGCGTTCTTGTCGAAATCGAAGTCCGACAAATTCGCGAGCAGGAAGCGCAGCGTGTTGCGGATACGCCGGTAAGTCTCCGTCACGCGCTTCAGGATTTCCTCGGAGATCGCGAGCTCGCCCGAATAATCTGTCGACGCGATCCACAAGCGGATGATTTCCGCGCCGAGGCGATTGGACACCTCATGCGGATCGATGCCGTTGCCGAGCGACTTCGACATCTTGCGGCCTTCGCCATCGACGGTGAAGCCGTGCGTGAGCAGCGCGTCGTAGGGCGGACGGCCATCGAGCATGGACGCCGTGAGCAGCGACGAATGGAACCAGCCGCGATGCTGATCCGAGCCTTCGAGATACAGGTCGGCCGGGAACTGCAGCGAATCCTTGTGCGAGCCGCGCAGCACGTGCCAGTGCGTCGTGCCGGAGTCGAACCACACGTCGAGCGTGTCGCGGTTCTTTTCGTACATGTTGGCGTCGTCGCCGATCAGTTCGCGCGGATCGAGTTTCTGCCACGTTTCGATGCCGCCTTCCTCGACGCGCTTCGCCACTTCCTCCAGCAGCTCCGGCGTGCGCGGATGCAGCTCGCCGGTTTCCTTGTGCACGAAGAACGCCATCGGCACGCCCCATTGACGCTGGCGCGAGAGCGTCCAGTCGGGCCGGTTCGCGATCATGCTGTAAAGACGCTGCTTGCCCCACGACGGATAGAACGCCGTGTTCTCGACGCCTTCGAGCGCAGTCTCACGCAGCGTCTTGCCGCCGTCCTTGGGCGTGACATCCATTCCGGCGAACCATTGCGACGTGGCGCGATAGATGATCGCCGACTTGTGGCGCCAGCAGTGCATGTAGCTGTGCGTGTACTTCTCGCTCTTCAGAAGCGAGCCCGCGCCTTCGAGCGCCTCGACGATCTGCGGATTCGCTTTCCAGATCGACAGCCCGCCGAAGAGCGGCAGCGATTCGATGTAGTGGCCATCGCCCATGACGGGGTTGATGATGTCGGAATCGGCCATGCCATGCGCCTTGCACGACACGAAGTCTTCCACGCCATACGCCGGCGACGAGTGCACGATGCCCGTGCCGCTTTCGGTCGTTACGTAGTCGCCGAGATAGACGGGAGCAGTGCGCTTGTAGCCCGGATGCGCGGCCGCGAGCGGATGATGGAAGCGCAGGTTCGCAAGCTTTTCGCCGGTCGTCGTAGCGATGACTTCGCCCGCGAGGCCGTAATTCTGCAGGCACGCTTCGACGCGCTCCTGCGCGAGAATCAGCAGGCCGCGCGGCGTATCGACGAGCGCGTAGACGATCTCCGGATGCACGTTCAACGCCTGGTTGGCGGGAATGGTCCAGGGCGTCGTCGTCCAGATGACGATGCCGCCTTCCGCCTTCGGCAACCCGTTCAGGCCGAACGCCTGCGCCGTCTTCTCGGGTTCCGCGAACGCGAACATCACGTCGATGGTCGGATCGGTCTTGTCCTTGTACTCGACTTCCGCTTCCGCCAGCGCGGAGCCGCAGTCGAAGCACCAGTTCACCGGCTTGAGGCCGCGAAACACGTAGCCCTTTTCCATGATCTTGCCGAGCGCGCGGATTTCGCCCGCTTCGTTGGCGAAGTTCATCGTCTTGTACGGATTGTCCCAGTCGCCCAGAACGCCCAGACGCCGGAAGCCAATCTTTTGCTTCTCGATCTGCTCGCCCGCGTAGGCGCGCGCCTTTTGCATCACTTCAGCGGCGGGCAGCGACTTGCCGAACTGCTTTTCGATCTGGATTTCGATCGGCATGCCGTGGCAGTCCCAGCCCGGCACGTAGACCGCATCGAAGCCCGCGAGATTGCGCGCCTTGACGATCATGTCCTTCAGGATCTTGTTGACCGCGTGACCCAGGTGGATGTCGCCGTTCGCGTACGGCGGGCCGTCGTGCAGGATGAATTTCTTGCGGCCCTTCGAGGCGGCGCGGATCTTCTCGTAGATCTTGTCGTCCTGCCATTGCTTGACCCACGCGGGTTCGCGCTTGGGCAGGTCGCCGCGCATCGGGAAGGGCGTGTCGAGCAGGTTGACGGGATACTTCGAAGAGGCTTTCTCTTTCTTGTCGCTCATGAATGACTCGGTGAATTCGGTGAGACGGCGCTTGATTCAGCGCGCGATACGTCGATGACGGGGCAGCGGGCGGCGCAGACAGCACCGCGCGCTCACCTAATTCGGTCGGTCGCCGAAATGGCGAAGCCGGTGGCGCGGCTGCCGGCGTTGCTCGCGGGCGGAAGGCCGAAATACGCGCGTGCGTTGTCGACATCCTTGGCGATCGCGGCGGACAGCGTTTCGAGGTCGACGTACTTCTCCTCGTCGCGCAGCTTCTTCAGGAATTCGACGCGCACGAGCTTGCCGTACGCGTCGCCGTGCCAGTCGAGCACGAAGACTTCGAGCAGCACGCGGCCGGAATCGTCGACGGTCGGACGAAGGCCGAGGCTCGCGACCGCGGGCAGCGGTTCGTCGGCGAGACCGTGCACGCGCACCACGAAAATGCCCGCGAGCGCCGGCCGTTTGTGCGCGATCGGCAGATTCAGCGTGGGAAAGCCGAGATCGCGGCCGAGCTTCGCGCCGTGCACGACGTGCCCGCTGATGATGTAGGGACGCCCGAGCGCGACTTGCGCCGCGTCGAGATCGCCCGCGACGAGCGAAGCCCGCACCGACGACGATGAAATGCGCGCGCCGTTCGGATGCGCGACCGTGGCCATCTGCTGGACTTCGAAGCCGTATTTTTCGCCGGCGGCTTTCAGCGAATCGAAGTCGCCCGCGCGTTTCGCGCCGTAGCAGAAGTCGTCGCCGACCATGACCCAGCGTGCATGCAGGCCATCGACGATGACGTTCTTCACGAAGGTGTCGGGCGACTGTCCCGCGAACGTCTTGTTGAAATGCTCGACCACCACGCGATCGACGCCGTTGGTGCGCAGCGCTTCGAGCTTGTCGCGCAGCATCGCGATGCGCGGCGGCGCGCCCGCCGGATTGAAAAACTCGCGTGGATGCGGCTCGAAGGTCATCACGCAGACCGGCAGGCCGCGCGCGTCGGCGGCCGCCCGCACGTGCGCGAGCAGCGCCTGGTGACCGCGATGGACACCGTCGAAATTGCCGATGGTCAGTGCGCAGGGCGCCCGGCTTTCGGCATTGGGGAGGCCGCGAAAGACTCTCACGATAGGCGATGGTCGATGGGAGGGGCTGATGCTGCAAAGCGTTAGATTATAAACGCTCGCACGGGAGGAGGGGCGCGAGCGGCCCGGCTCGACGCCTGATGAACCCAGTTTGGCACGATTTTCGCCCCCTTCGAATGATAAAATCCGCGGATGAAAAAAATCGTCATTCTGATCTCCGGACGCGGGAGCAACATGGAGGCCGTCGTGCGTGCGTGCGCCCGCGATGGCTGGCCAGCCCGCATCTGCGCGGTCATTTCAAATCGGCCCGATGCCGCCGGATTAGGCTTCGCGGCCGCGAACGGCATCGAAACCAAAGTGGTGGATCATCGCAAGTTCGATGGGCGCGAATCGTTCGATGCCGCGCTCGCGCAGGAAATCGATCGCTTCGAGCCCGATCTCGTCGTGCTCGCGGGCTTCATGCGCGTGCTGACCGACGCCTTCGTCGCGAAATATGCGGGGCGCATGCTCAACGTTCATCCGTCGCTGTTGCCGAGTTTTCCGGGCTTGCGCACGCATCAGCAGGCGCTCGACGCGGGCGTGCGCGTGCATGGCGCGAGCATCCATTTCGTCACGCCGACGCTCGATCACGGGCCGATCGTCGCACAGGCTGCGGTGCCGGTCGTCGCCGGCGACGATGCCGCGGCGCTCGCCGCGCGCGTGCTGAAGGTCGAGCACGACATCTATCCGCGCGCGGTGCGCTGGTTTATCGAAGGGCGTTTATCTATCGAGGGCGAACGTGTCGCCCTCGCGCCGTCTGAGCCGCAATGGCTCTTTGCCGACATTGCCGGGGAGGGCGTATGAGGCTGCATGGATTTCTGATCGGACAAACCGAAACTCTGCTCGCGGATGTGCTCCGCTTTTCCGGCCCCGCCGATGCCGCGACGAGCCGCTTCTTCCGCGCGCATCCGAAGCTCGGACACGGCGAGCGCGGCGTGATCGCCGAGGCTGTCTTCGCCGTGCTGCGCCGGAAGATGGAGTTTTCTCACCTCGCGGAAAGCGGCAGCGGCAATCAGGCGCGCCGTCTCGCGCTGCTCGGGCTGATGCAGACCGCCGGCCTCTCCGCGCTGAAGCCGTTCGTATCGGCGGACGAATATCAATGGCTCGCGCAAGTCTCGAAGATCGATCCGGCGAGCCTGCCGGTGCGCGTGCGCACGAACCTGCCGCAGTGGATCTACGACGCGATGGGCAAGCGCTTCGCGCCCGAAGAACTCGCGCAGCTCGCCGCCGCGCTGAACTATCCCGCGCCGCTCGATCTGCGCGTGAATCCGATCAAGGCGACGCGTGAGGCCGCGCTGAAGGCGCTGACCGAAGCGGGCATCGACGCGGGCGAAATGCCGTTCGCGCCGTTCGGCGTTCGCGTCGACGGCAAGCCGGCGCTGACGCGTCTCGCACCGTTCCAGGAAGGCTGGATCGAGGTGCAGGACGAAGGCAGCCAGTTGCTCTGCTCGCTGATGGCGCCGCGCCGTGGCGAGATGATCGTGGACTTTTGCGCCGGTGCGGGCGGCAAGACGCTCGCGCTCGGCGCGATGATGCGCTCGACCGGCCGTCTCTACGCGTTCGACGTGTCCGATCGCCGTCTCGCCAAGCTGAAGCCGCGTCTCGCCCGCAGCGGGCTGTCGAACGTGAATCCGGTGCTGATCGACAGCGAGCACGACGCGAAGATCAAGCGCCTCGCGGGCAAGATCGATCGCGTGCTCGTCGATGCGCCGTGCTCCGGCCTCGGCACCTTGCGCCGCAATCCTGACCTGAAGTGGCGCCAGTCGCCCGCGACCGTCGCGGAACTCACGCCCAAACAGCTGTCGATCCTGACGAGCGCCGCGCGTCTCGTGAAAGTCGGCGGCCGTCTCGTCTACGCGACGTGCTCGATGCTCGAAGCCGAAAACGAAAACGTCGTGAAGCAGTTCCTCGAAGCGCATCCGAACTTCCGCGTCGTGCCCGCGCGCGACGTGCTGGCGGAGCAGCGCATCGATCTGGACACGGGCGAGTTTCTGTCGCTCTGGCCGCACAAGCACGGCACGGACGGCTTCTTCGCCGCAGTACTAGAGCGCGTTCCCGACGCCGCGAAAGCGCCGAAAGCGACTGAAGAAACCGCGTAAGCGATGCAGAACCACTTCCTGAGCGAACTCTCCGCGCGGCTTTTCCGCGATTTCGGTGAGCCGGAAGTGATCTGGCAGGTGGCGGTTCTGCTCGGTCTGCTCGTGGTCGCCTGGTGGTGCGCGCGTCTGCTTCGCAAGAAGCTCGATGCGCGCCGCCAGTCGCGCTTCGAAGCCGTGCGTTTCGGCGCGGAAAGTCTCAACAAGGCGTTGTTTCCGTTGCTCGGCACGATTTTCGTGTCGATCGCGCAGATTGCGGTCGCGCCGTTCATCCATACGTCGCTCCTGCGTCTCTCGCTCGTGCCGCTGTGCGGCATCACCGTCATCTATACGATGCTCTATGTCGCGCGGCGCGTGTTCAGCCGCGGCCAGGCGGAGCACGAGGCGAACGCGCTGCTCTATTTGTTCGAGAAGCTCGTGACGGTGATCGTCTGGATCGCGATGGTGCTCACCGTGATGGGCATTCAGGACGACGTCGTGCACTGGATGGCGAGCGTGCGCTTCAATTTCGCGAATGCGCACATGACGCTGCTCTCGCTCGCCTCGGGCGTGCTGTGGGTGTGCGTGACGCTGATCGTCGCGATGTGGGCGGGCGCGCTGCTCGACGATCGCCTGATGCGCGCCCGCTCGCTCGATGCGAATCTCAAGGTGGTGCTCGCGCGCGTCGGCCGGGCGCTGATGATTCTCGCCGCGATTCTGATGAGCCTGTCGCTCGTCGGGATCGACATCACGGTGCTCGGCGTGTTCGGCGGCGCGCTCGGCGTCGGGCTCGGCTTCGGCTTGCAGAAGATCGCGAGCAATTACGTGCCGGGCTTCATCATTCTGCTGGACCGCTCCTTGCGGCTAGGAGACATGATCAATGTCAGCGGAAATCAGGGCACGGTCACGCAGATTCGCACGCGTTATACGGTCGTGCGTGGGTTGGACGGCATCGAAACGCTGATTCCGAACGAAAAACTCATCACCGACGTAGTGCAGAACCACTCGTCGTTCCTCACGCGCGGCAACGCGAAGATCGCGGTGCAGGTGAGCTACCGCTGCGACGTCGAACGAGCGATGCAATTGCTCGTCGAAGCGACGCAGGGCGCGGAGCGCGTGCTGCAGGATCCGGCGCCCGCCGCACTGCTTGCGAGTTTCGGCGCGGACGGCATCAATCTGGAGCTGAGTTTCTGGATCGAGGAGGCCGCGAAGGGCACGGGCGGCGTAAAGTCGCAGGTAAACCGTGCAGTTTGGCGGCTATTCTGCGAGCATGGTATTGAAATCCCGTACGCGCAGCGCGAAATAAGGATTGTCGATGACGCCGGCCAAACGACCGGCAAATCGGTACTAAATGCCGAACATGGCGACCAGGGCGCTGCGCCTGTCGCCTGATTGCTGATCGACAGGATCGATCTTTCGATTTGGCCGGTGAACCAACACCAATTCGGGGCGTGAGATTTCCCTTGTTTTGGTACGATTCAAAAAATTTCACCTTTAGGACAAAGACTTGGAACGCATGCAGTAGAATGCGATCGAACCTGCGCACGTTCCTTTCACGTGCACAACAAGTTGCCCGAAGTCAGTTTTGACTGGCCATTTTTCCCGAATTTCACAGCTACACAGGTAAACTGCCTTGCTGAATTCTTCCCTCGAATTTCTCGCCAACGGATTGCTCGACTTTTCCTGGTGGCAGATTCTGCTGTTCACGCTTGCGATGACTCACGTCACTATCGCCGGCGTCACTATCTATTTGCACCGTTGCCAGGCGCACCGCGCGCTGGATCTGCATCCCGTCGCGAGCCATTTCTTCCGCTTCTGGCTGTGGATGACCACGGGCATGCTGACCGGTCAGTGGGCCGCGATCCACCGCAAGCACCACGCGAAATGCGAAACCGAGGAAGATCCGCACAGCCCGCAGACGCGCGGCATCTGGAAGGTGCTGCTCGAGGGCGCGGAACTCTATCGCACGGAAGCGAAAAATGAAGAAACGATGCGCAAGTTCAGTCACGGCACGCCGAATGACTGGATGGAACGCAACGTCTACACGCGTTACCCGATTCTCGGCATCAGCGTCATGATGGTGATCGACGTCGCGCTGTTCGGCATCGTCGGGCTGTCGGTGTGGGCCGTGCAGATGATTTGGATTCCGTTCTGGGCGGCTGGCGTCGTCAATGGTCTCGCGCACTTCTGGGGCTATCGCAACTTCAACTCGGCGGATGCGTCGACCAACATCTTCCCGCTCGGCATTCTGATCGGCGGCGAAGAGCTGCATAACAATCACCACACGTTCGCGACCTCGGCGAAGCTGTCGAGCAAATGGTACGAATTCGACATCGGCTGGATGTATATCCGCCTGATGTCCATGGTCGGCCTCGCGAAGGTGAAGAAGGTTGCGCCGACGCCGAAGCTCGCCGCGAGCAAGGCGGTCGTGGATCAGGACACGTTGCAGGCCGTGCTGTCGAACCGCTACGAAGTGATGGCGCGTTACGGCAAGGCGCTCAAACGCGCCTACGCGCAGGAACTGGCGAAGCTGAAGGAAGCCGGCGCGCGCGAGAAGTATCAGTTGATGCGCGGCGCACGCGGCTGGTTCCACAAGGAAGAGGACGGCCTGAACGAGCCGCAGCTCAAGCAATTGCCGGAACTGACGTCGGACAACCAGAAACTGCGTACGTTCATCGAACTGCGCAAGGATCTGTCAGCGATGTGGGATCGCTCCAATGCATCGCGCGAGCAACTGGTCACGCAATTGCAGGACTGGTGCCATCGCGCGGAAGAGAGCGGCATCAAGGCGCTGCAGGATTTCGCATTGCGTCTGCGCCGCTACGCGTGACGCGCGATATCCGTTAAAATTTAAGAACGTCACAAGACCCCGCTCTGGCGGGGTCTTTGTTTTTTGGCGGCCGATTTTCGCATTTCGTTTTGCTTGAGCAGCGAGTGGGGACAGGAGACATGGAAGCGATCAGGAGCGTCGAGTACGACCGGCCGCAAGGCCTGACGTGTGGGGTGGGCGAGGCGTGGGCACGCGTGCCGGACGCACCGTCGGCCGAGCGGAAGCGCGAGTTGAAGGAACGCATTCGCGCCCTGCTGAAGCGGGAAGAGGCGGTTCTGGTCGCGCATTATTATGTCGATGCCGAACTGCAGGAACTGGCCGATGAAACCGGCGGCTGCGTCGCCGATTCGCTGGAAATGGCGCGTTTCGGACGTGATCACGCAGCGAAGACGCTGGTCGTCGCGGGCGTGCGCTTCATGGGCGAGACCGCCAAGATCCTGAGTCCGGACAAGCGCGTGCTGATGCCCGATCTCGACGCGACCTGTTCGCTCGATCTCGGCTGCCCCGCCGACGAGTTCTCCGCGTTCTGCGATGCGCATCCGGACCGTACCGTCGTCGTCTATGCGAACACTAGCGCGGCCGTGAAGGCGCGCGCGGACTGGATGGTTACCTCGTCGATCGGCTTGGAGATCGTCGCCGATCTCCACGCGCGCGGCGAAAAGATTCTTTGGGCGCCGGACCGTCACCTCGGCGGTTACATCCAGAAGAAGACCGGCGCGGACATGCTGCTGTGGCAGGGTTCGTGTCTTGTCCACGACGAGTTCAAGGGCATCGAACTCGATCTGCTGCGTAACGAATATCCCGACGCGAAAATCCTCGTGCATCCGGAATCGCCGGAAGCGGTCGTGGCGCTCGCGGATGTGGTCGGCTCGACCACGCAACTGATCGATGCCGCCGTGAAGCTCGACGCGAAGCGCTTCATCGTCGCGACGGATCTCGGCATCCTGCACAAGATGCGGCTCGCCGCGCCGGGCAAGACCTTCATCGAAGCGCCGACCGCCGGCAACAGCGCGACCTGCAAGAGCTGCGCGCACTGCCCGTGGATGGCGATGAACGGCCTCGCGAACCTCGCCGATGTCCTGGAACGCGGTCACAACGAAATCCACGTCGATCCGGCCGTCGGGCTGCGCGCGCGGTTGCCGATCGACCGCATGCTCGACTTCGCCGCGCGTCACAAGAAGCGCGTGCAGGCGAGCGGCGATCTGGCGAAAGACGCGACCTTGTTCACGAATGTGGGGGCCGCGTGATGGCGGGTTCCGTGTTCTATGCGCCGATTTTCGACGAAGTCCGCGCCCAGTACGGCCAGGCGTTCGACGCGGCGCTCGTGCGCAATGTCGTCGATGCGCTCGATGAAGATGTCGGCGCTGTCGATCACACTGGCCGTCTCGTGCCCGCCGACGCGCGACGCACCGCTCGCATCATCGTGCGCGAGGAAGCGGTGCTGTGCGGCGTGCCCTGGTTCGATGAAGTGATGCGCCGCGTCGATCCGTCGATCGAAGTCGAATGGAAGTATCGCGAAGGCGATCGCATGGCCGCGAATTCGCCCGTCGTGCTGCTCAACGGCCCCGCGCGTTCGCTGCTGACGGCGGAGCGCAACGGTCTCAATTTCCTGCAACTGCTCTCGGGCGTCGCGACCGCGACGCGCCGTTACGTGGAGGCGATCGAAGGCACGCGCGCGCGTATTCTCGATACGCGCAAGACGCTGCCGGGCCTGCGGCTCGCGCAGAAGTACGCGGTGCGCGTGGGCGGCGGCGCGAACCAGCGCCTCGCGCTCTACGACGGCATTTTGATCAAGGAAAACCACATTGCGGCGGCGGGCGGTGTCGGCGCGGCGATGGACGCGGCGCTCGCGCTGAGTGCGGGCGTGCCGATTCAGATCGAAGTGGAAACGCTGGAGCAACTCGAAACGGCGTTGGCGCATCGGGCCGAATCGATCCTGCTCGACAACTTCACACTGGACATGATGCGCGATGCCGTGCGCATCACGGCGGGCCGCGCGTTGCTCGAAGTGTCGGGCGGCGTGAACTTCGACACGGTTCGCGCGATCGCGGAAACCGGCGTCGATCGCATCTCGATCGGCGCGCTCACGAAGGACGTGCGCGCGACCGATTTCTCGATGCGTTTGCTTTAAATACTCGTGCGGCGCGCGACCGGCGGCATCAGCACCGTCGGCAGCGCCTTCGGCAAAGTCTCGGGCCAGTCGCGGCTGTAGTGCAGGCCACGGCTCTCGCGCCGCGAGCACGCGCTTTCGACGATCAGCGAAGCCACATCGACGAGATTGCGCAACTCCAGCAAATCGCGGCTCACCTTGAAGTTCGCGTAATACTCGTGGATCTCGTCGCGCAGAAGCGCAAGCCGATGTTGCGCGCGCGCGAGGCGCTTGTCCGTGCGCACGATGCCCACGTAGTTCCACATCAGACGCCGCAGTTCATCCCAGTTGTGCGCGACGACGACTTCCTCGTCCGGATCGGACACGCGGCTTTCGTCCCAGTCGGGCAATTCGGCGTGACAGCCGTTCGAGAATCCGTCGGCTTCGATCGCTTGCGCGGCCGCGCGGCCGATCACGAGGCATTCGAGCAGGGAATTGCTCGCAAGCCGATTCGCACCGTGCAGACCCGTGTACGACGTCTCGCCGACCGCATACAGCCCCGGACGGTCGGTGCGCCCCGCGAGATCGCTGACGACGCCGCCGCACGTGTAATGCGCGGCGGGCACGACCGGGATCGGCTGCTTCGTGATATCGATGCCGAATTCGCGGCAGCGCGCGAGAATCGTCGGAAAGTGCTCTTCGAGAAATGCGCGCGGCTGGTGGCTGATGTCGAGATACACGCAGTCGATGCCGCGCTTCTTGATCTCGAAGTCGATCGCCCGCGCGACGACATCGCGTGGCGCGAGTTCGGCGCGCTCGTCGTGCGCGGGCATGAAACGCGTTCCGTCGGGCAGGCGCAGGACACCGCCTTCGCCGCGCACCGCCTCGGAGATGAGGAACGACTTCGCGTAGGGGTGAAAAAGACACGTCGGATGGAACTGGATGAACTCCATGTTCGCGACGCGGCAGCCGGCGCGCCACGCCATCGCGATACCGTCGCCGGTCGCGGTGTCGGGGTTCGTCGTGTAGAGATAGACTTTGCCCGCGCCGCCCGTCGCGAGGACGGTGTGCGGCGCCTGAATGGTCACGGTGCGGCCGCTGTTTAGATCGAGCGCGTAGAGTCCGTGGCAGCGATGCCCCGGCAGCCCGAGACGATCCGAGGTGATCAGATCGATCGCGTAATGATCTTCGAGTACGGTGATGTTCGGATGATTGCGCACGCGTTCGCCGAGCGTCGTGACGACGGCGTGGCCGGTCGCGTCCGCCGCGTGGATGATCCGTCGATGGCTATGGCCGCCTTCGCGCGTCAGATGGAAGCCGAGTTCGGCTGAGACATCGCGCGTGAAGGGCACGCCTTCGTGAATGAGCCATTCGATCGCCGCGCGCCCGTTTTCGACGATGAAGCGCGTCGCGGCTTCGTCGCACAGGCCGCCGCCTGCCACGAGCGTATCGTCGACGTGGTTGTCGACGCTGTCGGCCGAATCCAGCACGGCCGCGATGCCGCCCTGCGCCCAATCGCTCGCGCCGACGCTCACCGCGCGCTTCGCGAGGATCGCGACGCGCCGCGTTTCAGCCAGATTCAGCGCGACGCTCAGACCCGCGAGTCCGCTCCCTACGATCGCTACATCGAAATTCATGCTGCCGGTTCTCCGTCCGTGTTCTCTTCGATAGCCGGCAAGCATAACCCGCATGAACACTCGGTGACAGCGAAAACCCCCGCACGATCGTGTGTAAAGCGCGTGAAAAGAGCGCCGAAAAACAAAAAGCCCCGCGTTTGCGGGGCTTTTTGCTGTCTTCGTACAGGAATCTCTAAATCAAGAGTTACTTGATCTTGGTTTCCTTGTACTCAACGTGCTTGCGGACGACGGGATCAAATTTCTTGATCAGCATCTTTTCCGGCATGTTGCGCTTGTTCTTGGTCGTCGTGTAGAAGTGACCCGTGCCTGCGGTCGATTCCAGCTTGATCTTGTCGCGTGCGCCCTTGGCCATTTACGTGCTCCTTAGATTTCACCGCGTGCGCGCAGGTCTGCGAGCACGGCGTCAATACCGTTCTTGTCGATCAGGCGCAGGCCGGCGTTCGAGACGCGCAGACGGACCCAGCGATTTTCACTTTCAACGAAGAAACGGCGGTTCTGCAGGTTCGGCAGGAAACGACGCTTGGTCTTGTTGTTTGCGTGGGAAACGTTGTTGCCCGACATCGGGCCTTTCCCAGTTACTTGGCATACGCGTGCCATGAGGACACTCCTAAATACACGTTAAGTCTGAGTGGAACGCTCGAATCGAAGCACTCGCTTCCAGTTCGATGCCTCTTATCGCCCAATTTGCCGATCGGGGACTTGGCAGCACGGTTATGCCAATGAGGACTGCGCTCAGTTCATCCTGAGATGAACCGTACCCAGAACAGGTGGGTTGAGAAAAGCAAACGCGGATTGTAACAGGAAAAACGCTGCAATATCAAACCATTTATGGTCCTTTCGATCACAGCCAGCCGTGACGCGCGAACGAGAACACCTCGTTCGCGGCCACCACGATGTGATCGAGCAGCCGCACATCGATCAGCGTCAGGGCGTCCTGCAGCGTCTTGGTCAGCCGCCGGTCGTTCGCGCTCGGATCGACGCCGCCCGACGGATGATTATGCGCGACGATGAGCCCCGCCGCGTTCAGGGTGAGCGCGCGCCGGACGATTTCGCGCGGATACACCGCGACCCGCGTGAGCGAGCCGCGCGCCGACTCTTCCGCGTGCAGCAACTGATGACGCGCATCCAGATACAGGCAGATGAACACCTCGTACGGCCGCGTGCCGATCAAGAGCCGCAGATAGTCCTCGACCGCGCCCGGCGCGTTCAACAGCTCGCGATCGCGCGCTTTCTCCGCGAGCGCTCGCCGGCAGAGTTCGGACACGGCGAGAAGGGTCGCGGCGCGGGCCGGCCCGATGCCATGCTGCTCGCGCAACTCCGCGGCCGACGCGTCCAGCACGCCGCGCAGCGATCCGAAGCGGCGCAAGAGCTGGCGCGCCACATCGACGGCCGTCACACCGGAGACACCGGTGCGCAGGAACAATGCGAACAGTTCCGCGTCCGACAGCGATGCGGGACCGGTATCGAGCAGGCGTTCGCGCGGACGGTCGGCGCGCGCCCATTTGCGGATCGACATGAAGGGCGCGACCTTGGCGATGTCGTTGTCGGGCGAGGCGGGCGCATGCACGAGTCGCAGATCGGCGTTCATCGCGGCCCTCCGGGACGTCTTGTCGCGCGTGCCGGCGCACGCAGGACACGGCCCCGTGACGCGTCACGACACAACTCTGTCTTACAATAGCGGTTTTGGCGTCCGGTTCGCACCGGCGCCGCGCGGTTCGCTGCCTCGCGCCGAAGAGCCGCCCCATGCCGGGCCCGCGCCCTGCCTTCAAACGAACGGCCACATCCAATACTCATGAGCATCATCGATATCTCCGAGGTGAAACCCGGTTCGCACGTCACGCTTCATTACCGGCTCGCGCTCGCCGACGGTGCTGACATCGTCAACACGTTCACGGACAAGCCCGCGACGCTCCTGCTCGGTGCAGGCCAGCTCGCGGAGCCGTTGGAAGAGATTTTGCTGGGCCTGAAGGTCGGCCACCATTCGACCTTTCAGCTAACGCCCGATCAGGCGTTCGGGCCGCGCAATCCGGAGCTCGTCCAGTGGGTGTCGCTCGCGACGCTGCGCGAAAACAGCATGATCGGCGAGGATTTTTCTCCCGGCGATCTCGTCGAATTCAACGCGCCGGGCGGCGGACGCTACGCGGGCGTGCTGAAGGAAGTCGGCGAGACCGCGGCGCTGTTCGACTTCAACCACCCGCTCGCGGGCCAGGCGCTCGTCTTCGAAGTGAAAATCATCGGAATTTTGTAACCATGATTGAAAGCCTCAACGAAGTTCAGACCGACGTCGAAATCCTGCTCGCGCAGCCGCGCGGGTTCTGCGCGGGCGTCGATCGCGCGATCGAAATCGTCGAGCGCGCGATCAAGCTGTTCGGCGCGCCGATCTACGTGCGTCACGAGATCGTCCATAACGCCTATGTCGTCGCGGATTTGCGCAAGAAAGGCGCGATCTTCATCGAAGAACTGTCGGACGTGCCCGAAGGCGCCACGCTGATTTTCAGCGCGCACGGCGTCTCGAAGGCGGTGCGCGGCGAAGCCGAGGCGCGCGGCCTGCGCGTGTTCGATGCAACCTGCCCGCTCGTGACCAAGGTGCACATCGAAGTCGCGAAGATGCGTCAGGAGGGCTTCGACATCGTGATGATCGGCCACAAGGGACATCCGGAAGTCGAAGGCACCATGGGCCAGTCGGGCGAGGGCATGCATCTCGTCGAGGATATCGAGGACGTGCTGAAGCTCGATCTGCCCGATCCGCAGCGCATCGCGTACGTCACGCAGACGACGCTTTCGGTCGACGACGCCTCCACGATCATCGACGCGCTCAAGAACAAGTACCCGGACGTCAAGGAACCGAAGAAGCAGGACATCTGCTATGCGACGCAGAACCGCCAGGACGCGGTGAAGTTTCTCGCGCCGCAATGCGATGTCGTGATCGTCGTCGGCAGCCCGAACAGCTCGAATTCGAGCCGTCTGCGCGAAGTCGCCGAGAAGCGCGGCATCCCCGCCTATATGGTGGATTCGCCGACGCAGATCGATCCGCGCTGGGTCGAGGGCAAGAAGCGCATCGGCGTGACGGCGGGCGCATCGGCGCCAGAAGTGCTGGCTCAGGCCGTGATCGCGCGCTTGCGCGAACTCGGCGTGCGCAACGTGCGCTCGCTCGAAGGCATCGAGGAGACGATCTCGTTTCCGCTGCCGCGCGGGCTGTCGTTGCCGCAGTGAATCCGGCAGAGTCTTCAGAAAAAGCGCCTCCGGGCGCTTTTTTTTCGCCCGAAATAAAGCCGCGCGACGCGCGAAAAGGAACCCTTGGGCGAGATACGAAACGAAGCTTGTGCACCGTTGCAGGGCGCGCGCCAATAAGGTGTTTTCTTCTAAATCGCTTAAGGGTTTGCCCGTAAATCGGATAAGCAAACGTAACCCTGGCAATCCGGCCGAATAAACCTGTTTTCGTTATGGTGCAACTACTGCACAAAATCGAATCGCAACCCGGTTGCGCTTTTGCGGAAAAATAGCCGGGAAATGGTGGTTGCAATGCTGGAAAACCCCGCCACGCAAGAATATTGCTCGTCTCATATTTAGCGTTACAATGCGCGCGTCTTGAGGCCAGAAGCGTTCACGACGACTGTTTTTAGAGGCGCAGGAGACCTATTTGATGCGATTCAAGTTTGCTCACGCCGTGTCCATCGCGGCTGCGGTTGCAATGGCAACTGCATGCGGCAAGAAGGACGAAGGCGGGGCGAGCACGGCAGCGTCGGCGACGAGCTCCGCCGCGGTGGCGGCCGCGTTCACGCCGGCTTCCGCGCCGGCGAGTGAAGCAACCGTCGTGAAGATCGGTCATGTCGCGCCTCTGACGGGCCTGCAGGCCCACCTCGGTAAAGACAATGAAAATGGCGCGCGTCTGGCACTGGAAGAGATCAGCGCGCAGGGTTTGACGATCGACGGGCATTCCATCCGCCTCGTGCTCGACGGCCTGGACGATGCAGCCGATCCGCGTGTCGGCACCGAAGCCGCGCAGAAGCTCGTTGACGACCACGTGATCGCGGTGATCGGTCACATGAACTCGGGCGTGTCGATCCCGGCGTCGAAAATCTACAGCGACGCGGGCATCGCGCAGATTTCGCCTTCGACGACGAACCCGGAATACACGAAGCAAGGTTACAAGACGACGTTTCGCGTCGTGGCGACCGACGCGCTGCAAGGCCCGGTGCTGGCCGGCTACGCGATGAAGACGCTGCATGCGAAGAAGGTCGTCGTGGTGGACGATGCGTCCGCCTATGGCCGCGGACTGGCCGACGAATTCGCGAAGGCCGTGCAGGCTGGCGGGGTAAAGGTCGCCGCGCGCGAGGCGACCACCGAGAAGGCCCGCAATTTCAAGGCGATTCTCACGAAGATCAGGCGCATCCAGCCGGACGTCGTGATGTACGGCGGCATGGACGTGACGGGCGGCCCCTTCGCCAAGGAAGCGGCGGCGCTCGGCATCAAGGCGAAGATTCTCGCTGGCGACGGCGTCTGCACCGACAAGGTGGCCGAACTCGCCGGCGATGCCGTGCAAAACATCATCTGCTCGGAAGCGGGACTCGCGCTTTCGAAGATGGACAAGGGAGCGGACTTCGAAAAGAAGTACGAAGCACGCTTCCACACGCCGGTGCAGATTTACGCGCCGTTCACGTATGACGCGATGTACGTGATCGTCGATGCAATGAAGCGTGCGAACTCCATCGAAGCGCCCAAAGTCCTCGCTGCGATCGCCTCGACCGACTACAACGGTCTGACGGGGCATATCGCATTCGACGACAAGGGCGATCTGAAGGCGGGGACGATCACGCTGTACGACTTCAAGGATAAGAAGAAGGACGTACTCGACGTCGTCAAGCAGTAGGCAGTCTGGCGGCGCCAGCTATCCGGCGGCGCTGTTTTCGTATCCGTCCGTGAAACGCTCGCAGCCTCATCCGGCGGCGGGCGGACGATCGGCGCTCAACCTTTACCGGTTTTTTAAAAAGTACGCGCAGTGCCGCTTCAGATTTCGCTTCCCACCGGTTTATCGGCCGGTGATAAAGGCGTAATCGAATCGCACGGGGCTAAGGAGCTTTAAATGGATATTTTCATCCAGCAGATCCTCAACGGTCTGGTGCTTGGCAGCGTCTACGCCATCATCGCACTCGGCTATACGATGGTGTACGGCATTCTCGGCATCATCAACTTTGCGCACGGCGACGTGCTGATGGTGGGCGCGATGGTTGCGCTCTCGGCCATCGGCGTCATGCAGAATCACGTTCCCGGCTTGCCCGGGCCGATCATGCTGACGATCGCGCTCGTGGTCGCCGCAGTGGTTTGCGCGCTTGTCGGCTACACGATCGAAAAAGTCGCGTACCGGCCGCTGCGCAAGGCGCCGCGTCTCGCGCCGCTGATCACCGCGATCGGCGTGTCGATTCTGCTGCAGACCGTCGCGATGATGATCTGGGGCCGCAATCCGCTGGCGTTCCCGCAGCTCCTGCCGACCGATCCGATCAACGTGATCGCCGCCGACGAAACCCGTCCGGGCGCCGTGATCTCGATGACCGAAATCGTGATCATCGTCGTCGCGTTCATCGTGATGGCCGGCTTGCTGCTCCTCGTGCACAAGACGAAGCTCGGCCGCGCGATGCGCGCCATCGCCGAGAACCCGGCCAATGCGTCGCTCATGGGCGTGAACCCGAACTTCGTGATCTCCGCGACCTTCATGATCGGCTCGGCGCTGGCTGCTTTGGCCGGTGTGATGATCGCGTCGGAATACGGCAACGCCCACTTCTATATGGGCTTCATTCCCGGCCTGAAGGCGTTCACGGCGGCGGTGCTGGGCGGTATCGGCAACTTGGGCGGCGCGATGGTCGGCGGCGTGCTCCTCGGCCTCATCGAACAGTTGGGCGCTGGCTATATCGGCAACCTGACGGGCGGCGTCTTCGGTTCCAACTACCAGGACGTGTTCGCGTTCATCGTGCTGATCATCGTGCTCGTGTTCCGTCCGTCGGGTCTGCTCGGCGAACGTGTCGCGGACCGCGCTTAAAGACCGTGTGAGGAGCTCATAAAAATGACTTCGATTCAACCTATCGAGCCGTCCACGACGCTCATCCCCGAGAAGAACATGACGAAGACGCTGGTCGTCGGCGTCATCACCGCGATCTTCGTGATCGCCGCGCCGATGGTCATCGGTGCAGCGGGCGGCAACTACTGGGTCCGCGTGCTCGACTTCGCGATGCTCTACGTGATGCTCGCGCTCGGCCTCAACGTGGTGGTCGGTTTCGCCGGCCTGCTCGACCTGGGCTACATCGCGTTCTACGCGGTGGGCGCTTATGTCGCCGCGCTGCTGTCGTCGCCGCAACTGACCACGCAATTCGAATGGATCGCGCATCTCGCGCCCGGCGGCTTGCATGTGCCGTTCCTCATCATCGTGCCGTGCGCGATGGCGCTCGCGGCGACCTTCGGCGTGCTGCTCGGCGCACCGACGCTGCGTCTGCGCGGCGACTACCTCGCGATCGTGACGTTGGGCTTCGGGGAAATCGTCCGGATCTTCATGAACAACCTCGATCGTCCGGTGAACATCACGAACGGTCCGAAGGGCATCACGGGCATCGATCCGGTGACGGTGCTGGGCTTCAATCTGTCGCAGACGCATGAGTTCTTCGGCATGAAGTTCCCGTCGGTGTACATGTACTACTACCTGTTCGTGCTGTGCGCGCTGTTCGTGATCTGGGTGTGTACGCGCCTGCAGCACTCGCGTATCGGACGCGCATGGGCCGCGATCCGCGAAGATGAAATCGCCGCGAAGGCGATGGGCATCAACACCCGTAACGTGAAGCTGCTCGCGTTCGCGATGGGCGCGTCGTTCGGCGGCCTGTCCGGCGCGATGTTCGGCGCGTTCCAGGGCTTCGTGTCGCCGGAATCGTTCACCTTCTGGGAATCGATCGTCGTGCTGGCGTGCGTGGTGCTGGGCGGCATGGGCCACATTCCGGGCGTGATTCTGGGCGCGGTGCTGCTCGCCGTGTTCCCCGAATTCCTGCGCTCGACGATGGGCCCGCTGCAAAACGCCATCTTCGGCCATCAGATCGTCGATACCGAAGTCATCCGTCAGTTGCTCTACGGTCTGGCGATGGTGCTGATCATGCTGTATCGCTCGGAAGGCCTTTGGCCCGCCGCGAAACACGAAGACAAAATCGCGAAGATCGCGAAGCGCAGCGGCAAGAAGCCGGTGCGCGCATAAGGCGGAGATCAGAACATGAGCGAAAAGCAAACAAGACTTTCCGTCAAGGGCGTCAACAAGCGCTTCGGCGGCTTGCAGGCTTTGTCGGATGTGGGCCTTCAGATCGAAGAAGGCACGATTTACGGTCTGATCGGCCCGAACGGCGCCGGCAAGACGACGTTCTTCAACGTGATCACCGGTCTCTACACGCCGGATTCGGGCGAGTTCAAGCTCGATGGCCAGGCATATACGCCGACGGCGGTGTATCAGGTGGCGAAGGCGGGCATCGCGCGCACGTTCCAGAACATTCGCTTGTTCGGCGGCATGACGGCGCTCGAAAACGTGATGGTCGGCCGTCACGTGCGCACGAAGCACGGTCTGATCGGCGCGGTGTTCCAGACGCCGGCCGAGCGCCGTGAAGAGCGCGAGATCAAGGAGCGCGCGCTCGAACTGCTCGAATACGTCGGCGTGCTGCAATACGCGGACTACACGTCGCGCAATCTGTCGTACGGTCACCAGCGGCGTCTGGAGATCGCACGCGCGTTGGCTACGGATCCGAAGCTGCTCGCACTCGACGAACCGGCGGCCGGCATGAACGCGACGGAGAAGGTCGAACTCACGCGTCTGCTCGACAAGATCCGCTCGGACGGCAAGACGATTTTGTTGATCGAACACGACGTGAAACTCGTGATGGGATTGTGCAACCGCATGACGGTGCTCGATTACGGCAAGGTGATCGCCGAAGGTCTGCCGCAGGACGTGCAGAAGGACCCGAAGGTGATCGAGGCATATCTGGGTGCGGGGGTGCACTAATGGCGACCACAAGCGCAATGTTGAAGGTCAAGGGTTTGCAGGTGAACTACGGCGGCATCCAGGCGGTGAAGGGTGTCGATCTGGAAGTCGGGCAGGGCGAACTGGTTACGCTGATCGGCGCGAACGGCGCGGGCAAGACCACGACGATGAAGGCCATCACGGGCCTCAAGCCGTACTCGGGTGGCGATATCGAGTACATGGGCCAGTCGATCAAGGGCGTGCCGACGCATGAGCTGCTCAAGCGCGGCCTCGCGATGGTGCCGGAAGGACGCGGCATCTTCGCGCGCATGTCGATTCTCGAAAACATGCAGATGGGCGCGTATCTGCGCAACGATTCCGATGGCATCCAGAAAGACACCGAGCGCATGTTCGGCTTCTTTCCGCGCTTGAAGGAACGCGCGTCGCAGTATGCGGGCACGTTGTCGGGCGGCGAGCAGCAGATGCTCGCGATGGCGCGTGCGCTGCTTTCGCGTCCGAAGCTGCTCTTGCTCGATGAACCGTCGATGGGGCTCTCGCCGATCATGGTCGAGAAGATCTTCGAAGTGGTGCGGGAGATCTCGAAGGAAGGTCTGACTGTGCTGCTCGTGGAGCAGAATGCGCGTCTCGCGTTGCAGGCCGCGAATCGCGGTTATGTGATGGATTCGGGCACTGTGACGATGTCCGGCGATGCCAAGGTCATGCTCGATGATCCGAAGGTGAGAGCGGCTTATCTGGGGGAGTAAGGGGCGGTCGTTCGGCTACGCGTGATTCCGCCGGATCCCATTATCGTGTTGGTCTATTGGCGCTGCCCCTGTGCGGGGCGGCAGTCACTTTCTTTGCTGCTGCAAAGAAAGTAACCAAAGAAACAGCTATCCCCAGCCTAAGCACTTCATGCCGGCCGCGGCACAGGCGATTGGCTGAATGGCCCGGCAGTAGCGAGTGCCCTCGTAGGTCTCGCGGGGCTTGGATCGCGCACGGTCTGACTCATCGCGCCGCGTGCTTCACTGGTTCAGCACCAAATAGCTCCAGCCCGCTACGCGGCCGATGGGTCAATCGGGTGTGGGTACGCTTCTTCTTCGATGGTTTCCCTTGCATACCCAACGGCAGCGCGTAGCGCAGTGCCGAAACTATTTGGTGCTGAACCAGCGCCCTAACACAACTAGCTTGTCAGACCGTGCGCGAGCCAAGCCCGATTGGGCCTGTGAGGGCGACACTTAGGCGAGTGCCACCGGCGGCTGGCAAGCATAGCCAACTTGCGTGTGACCGCGGGCCTCGACGAGCTGCTTTCTTTGGTTACTTTCTTTGCAGCAGCAAAGAAAGTGACCCCCGCCCCGAGGAGGGGCAGTGCTAATAAACCGACACGAAAACGGGATCCGGCGACCTCCGAACCCGTGCCGACTCAATCGAAATGCTGTTCAAAGCCGCTTGCCGAGACTTACGACTTCATCCATCCGATACCCGAGCTTTTCGTAGAACCCACGCAACTCGGTCTTAACCGACAGAATCTGCAGATTCACCTTCGGACAGCCAAGTTTCGTCAACACAGCTTCCGCGTGCATCATCAACGCGCGGCCATGACCGCGCCCACGAAGCGATGGCGTGACGGCCAGCGAATACACCCAGCCGCGATGACCGTCGTAACCGGCCATCACCGTGCCGATGACCTCGCCATCAACCGCGCCGACGAAGAACAGCTCCGGCTGCATCTTCATCTTGTTAACGATCGACAAAGCAGGATCGCGCTGCGGCCGCGATGCATCCGCGTACTCCGGAAACACATCGCGCCACAGAGCGATCACCGCATCGCGATCGCCCGCATCGAACGTACGGATAATCACAGCGAATCGAGCACCGAACGCAGCATCGTCATCATCTGATCGATCTCGTCCTTCGTCACGTTGAGCGCCGGCATGAAGCGCAGCAGGTTCGGACGCGCGGCGTTGAGCAACAGGCCGTCGGGCTGCATCAGGCGCGCCTTTTCGACGATCTGCGGACCCTTGTCGCTATCGAGCAGCAACGCGCGCAACAGGCCTTCGCCGCGCTCGCCCTTGAAGCCACGCTCGTCGGACAGTTTCAGCAGTTCCTGCCGCAGATACGCGGCTTTCTCGCGCACGCCTTCGAGGAAGCCCGGCGCCACGAGCTGCGAGATCACCGAGTAACCGACTGCCGTCATCAGCGGATTGCCGTTATAGGTGCCACCCTGATCGCCCGCATCGAAGCACGCGACATCGGCCTTCGACAGCAGCGCCGCCAGCGGCACGCCACCGCCGATGCCCTTGCCGAGCGTCATGATGTCCGGCTCGACGCCCGACAGCTCGTACGCGAACAACGTCCCCGCACGGCCGCAGCCGCTTTGCACTTCATCGACGATCAGAAGGATGTTGTGTTTCTTCGTCAGCTCGCGCAGTTGCTGCATGAACTCGCGCGTCGCGGGAATCACGCCGCCTTCGCCCTGGATCGGCTCGAGCATCACGCCGACGGTCTTCTCGTTGATGAGCTTCTCGACCGAAGCGATATCGTTAAGATCGGCCTTCGGAAAGCCCGGCACCTGCGGCGCGTAGATCGTGTCCCAGCCGGCCTTGCCGCTCGCGGACATCGTCGCGATCGTGCGGCCGTGGAAGCTGTGATCGAATGTAATGATCTCGAACGCGCCGTTCTTGAACTTCTTGCCCCACTTGCGCGCGAGCTTGATCGCGCCTTCGTTGGCTTCGGCGCCGCTGTTGGCGAAGAACACCTTGTCGAAGCAGCTGTTCGCGGTGAGGAGCCCGGCGAGTTGCGCCATCGGCGCGTTGTAGAACGCCGGCGAAGGATTGATCAGCGTGCGCGCCTGCTTTTCCATCGCCTCGATCATGCCTTCGTTGCAGTGGCCGAGCGAGTTGACGGCCCAGCCCTGGATGAAGTCGAGATAGCGCTTGCCCGTGTTGTCGTAGAGCCAGGAACCTTTGCCGTGCGTGAACACGATCTCGGGACGGTTCGTGATGTACATCAGCGAATCAACGGGGTACTCATTGAAATTCATGACAGCGGGCTCCACGAAGGCTAGTGCGAGAGAAAGAGGAAAACGATGCGGAAAAAACAAAAGCCACGGATTTCCGTGGCTTCATTTCGTACGCTTCGAACAAACCGAACCGTGAGCGCAATGCATGACGAGCCAGCGGCATCCCTAGGGAAGCGGCGAGCGGCGACGTCGAAGTGCGTTCAGGATTTTGATCATTCGCGAAGGATACGTTAAGCGGTTGCTGCCTGTAAACCGCGCACGCGGATTTTTTGTCCGCGTGCGGACTACGTGCAACATCACACGGGATGCGCCAGATCCGCCGCGCTCGTGAACGAATCCGCGTAGAACTCGTCCTCCGGCAGGCGATGATGCTGCGTGAAATCGCGCTGCGCCGATTCCACCATCACGGGCGCGCCGCACGCGTACACCTGATAGCTGCTCAAGTCTGGCAGATCTTCGATGACAGCGCGATGAACGAAGCCCGTGCGGCCCGTCCAGTTGTCGTCGGCGTCGGGTTCGGAGAGCACCGGCACGAACGTGAAGTTCGGGATGTCCTTCGCCCATTGCGCGGCGAGCTCCATCATGTAGAGATCCTTCTTGCGGCGGCCGCCCCAGTAGAGCGTCATCGGGCGGTTCAGGTTCTTGAACACCGCATGCTCGATGATCGCCTTGATCGGCGCGAAGCCCGTGCCCGACGCCAGCAGCACGATCGGCTTGTCGGATTCGTCGCGCAGGAAGAACGTGCCGAGCGGGCCTTCGAAGCGCAGGATGTCGCGCTCTTTCATCGCGCCGAACACGTGATCCGTGAAGGTGCCGCCGGGCATGTGGCGGATGTGCAGTTCGAGCGGGCCTTCGTGATGCGGCGGGCTCGCCATCGAATAGCTGCGGCGCTTGCCGTCCTTCAGGATGAATTCGATGTACTGGCCCGCGTAGTACTGCAGGCGCTCGTTCGCGGGCAGTTGCAGCTTCAGTTCGATGACATCGTCGGCCTTGCGTTCGAGCGCATTCACGCGGCACGGCAGCTTTTTCACCTGCACGTCGCCGACGCCCGCGACTTCGCGCACGTCGATTTCGAGGTCGGTCTGCGCGGTCGCGCAGCAGAAGAGGGCCATGCCGCGGGTCTTTTCGTCGTTCGACAACGCCGACGAAGAATGCGGCGCCTGCTCGACTTCACCGCTCACGACGGCGCCCTTGCACGAGCCGCACGCGCCGTTCTTGCAGCCGTACGGCAGGCCGATGCCCTGGCGCAGCGCGGCGGTCAGGACCGGTTCGTCGGGTTCTACTTGAAACTGCCGGCCGCTTTGCCGGAGCGTTACGTTGAAAGCCATAGATCGATTTCTGCGATGTGTGGAGTTGTCTCGTTCGTCTTGTTCGACGCCGCACGCGGGTTTCAGGCGACGGATAGAATGCCCGGATGATCGCCACTCGAAACCTTCGCCGCGCGCGTGTCCTGATCGTCGGGTGCGGCGATGTCGGCATGCGCGCGCTGCCGCTTCTGCATGCGCGTGCCGGCGCGCCCCGCGTCGTCGCGCTCACGCATCATCCGGAGCGCGCGGGCGAACTGCGCGCGGCCGGCGCCACGCCGATTTCCGGTGATCTCGACCTGCGCCGCAGCCTCGGAAGGCTCGCGGGCCTCGCGCGCAACGTGCTGCATCTCGCGCCGCCGCAGCGTGACGGCGATTCCGACCTCCGCACGCGCGCGCTGATTGCCGCGTTGCGCCGCCCGCGCCGCTCGGTGGCGCGCGGCGCAAAGACTCACTGGCTGCATCCGGATCGAGCCGGAAAAACGTCTTTCATTGTACCCGACGGCCTTCGCGCGGCCACGAAGCGGCGGACCGGGCCGGGCACGCGCTTCGTCTACGCCAGCACGACCGGCGTGTACGGCGACTGCGCCGGCGCGTGGATCGACGAAACACATCCGGCGCGGCCGGAGAACGAGCGTGCGCGACGGCGCGTGTCGGCGGAGCGGCAGTTGCGCGCGGCGGGCGTGGGAAGCGGGTGGCGTGTGTCGATCGCGCGGATTCCGGGCATTTACGCGGCCAATCGCTTGCCGGTTGCGCGCATCGAAAAGGGCATGCCCGCGCTCATCGAATCCGACGACGTCTACACGAATCACATCCACGCCGACGATCTCGCGGCGATCCTTTTGCGCGCGCTCGCACGCGGGCGGCCGCAGCGTGTCATCAACGCCTCGGACGACACGGACCTGCGCATGGCGGATTACTTCGACCGCGTGGCCGATGCATACGGCCTGTCGCGTGTGCCGCGCATTTCGCGGCAGGAAGCCGAAGCGCGCCTGGAGCCCGTCACGCTTTCGTTCATGCGCGAATCGCGACGGCTCTCCAACGCGCGCCTGAAGCGCGAACTGGGCTACGCGCTACGCCATCCGACGGTCGACGATTTCCTGAAAACGGCCACGCGGCGCTAGATCAGCGCCGGGATCGTTTCGAGCAGGACGAAGCACATCAGCGCGCCGATCAATGCGCCGATGAGATTCGGCGAATACTTGTGGCGCATGTGCATGACGATGGCCAGCACCCCGATGAGCACAGCGCTCAGCGCGACGAACGCAATCATCGCGACGGTCAAGTGGGAGACCATGATGCCCTCCTGCTTTTTTGATAGTCATTTTTGGTATCCGTAAGACCAGTATATGAGTGCGGACGGCGGAAGGCATGCTGCGCCGCAGCGCCCGTCATTGAGGGCTTTCACCGATTTGCATGCTCAATGCGCGTCGATGAAGGCGAGCACGTCCGTGAAAACCGGCGAGCCCGCGCGTTGCGCCGCCGAAATCGCATCGACGAGCTGAACGTGGCCGAGGCCCGCGTAGGTTTTCAGCTCGACGGCGTCGTCGTGTGCGCGCAACGCGTCGGCGAATCGCGTGCTGTTCGACGGATCGACGACGGTATCGGCGGTGCCGGTGGCGAGCAGCATCGGCGGTTCGTGGCCGGTGACGAAATCGATCGGCAGCGTCTGCCCGCGCAGCGCGTCCGGAAAGATGTCCGACATATGCGGTTCGCGCGGCGGGATGGCCGCGTACGGGCCGGCGAGGCCGATCATCCCGCGCAGTTCCGACTTCGACATGCCGTGCGCCGCGAGGTAGCGCGGATCGGTCGCGAGCATCGCCGCGATATGCGCGCCCGCGGAATGCCCCATCACGACGATGCGGCCGGGATCGCCGCCGAACGCGCGCGCATGTTCGCGCGTCCAGCGCACGGCGGCCGCGGCGTCGTCGATGAAGCCGGGGAAGATGGTTTCGGGATACACGCGGTAGTCCGGCACGATCGTCACGATGCCGCGTTGCGCGAGCGCCTGCGCGACGCCGCGTGCTTCCGCGCGCTCGCCGCCTTGCCAGCTCCCGCCGTAGAAATACACGACGACGGGCCGCGCGCCGTTCGTGCGGCTGTGCGGGGCATACACGTCGAGCTTCTGGCGCGGTGCGGCGCCGTAAGCGAGGCCATCGGCCTGCTCGTCGTTCTGCGCGCGCGCCCGCGCACCGGCGAGGCCGGAAGCGCACGCGACGAGCGTCAGGGAAATGAACCGCCGTCTCGCCGGGATGTGCATGATGGGTTCGTCCTTCGATGTGATCGAACAACGGCTGCGATGCATCCGGCGCGGCGGCTTCGAAGCGAAGCTACGGCGTCGTTTCCGGCTCCCGGCGCAGCGCGGCGAGATCGGCTTCATCGAGCCAGCGCCATGCACCTTCGGCAAGCGTGCCAGGCAAAGCATAACCGCCGACCCGCTCGCGATGCAGTTTCTCCACGCGGTTCCCGGCGGCCGCGACCATGCGCTTCACCTGATGATATTTGCCCTCGAGCACGGTGAGTTCGACGAGCCGCTCGTCGCGTCGCATGGCCGCGAGCGCGGCGCTCGGTTTCGACTCGCCGTGCAGCAGCACGCCTTCGCGCAGCTTTGAGAGCTGTGCATCGTCGAGCGGATGGCGCACGGTCGCGAGATAGACCTTCGGCACCTTTCGTTTGGGCGACGTGAACGCGTGAACGAACGCGCCGTCATCGGAGAGAAGGAGCAGGCCGGTCGTGTCCTGATCGAGCCGGCCGACCGACTGCACGCCGCGTTCGACGAACTGCGGCGGCAGCAGATGAAACACGCTCAGATGATGCTGCGGATCGCGCGAGCATTCGTAACCCGCCGGCTTGTTGAGCGCGATGTACGCCTTCTCGCGATACGGCCAGAGATGATCGTCGACTTCGAATTCGAGACCGGGCGTGACGGGAAGATCGGCATGCGGATCGTCGCGCACGACGCCCGCGATGCGCACACGGCCTTCGGCGACGATGCCGCGGCACTGGCGGCGCGACCCGAAGCCTTGGGAGAAGAGGAGGGTTTCGAGGTGCATCGGATGAGCGGAGTTGAAGCGCGCATTCTAGCAAGCCGCGCTTTCGATCCGAGTTCGCCGGACGCGTCCCGCATCGGCGATACAAAAAGAGCGCCGCCCGAACCGCGGGCGGCGCCGAGCGTGGCGATGCGCATTCGGACGAAGGGGCGTCCGGGGCCGGCGTCATCGCCCAGGGAAACGCGCTGCGCGCTTCATTGCATGTCGATGCGGCCGTACACGCCATCGGCTTCGAAGTTCGGTCCGGCCGCGAAGAAGAGCGTGTTGGAGGGCTGCGCGCTCAGGTTGTTGCCGAACGCGATGCCCCACAAGCCGCGCTGAACGAGCGGCGTGCCGTCCGTATTCATGAACTGGCCGACGAACGCGCCGCTATTCGGATCGAACGCGTTGATCGTGCCGTCGCCGAAATTGCCGACGAGAATATCGTTGCTGAAGGTGCCGAAGTTGCCGGGAGCCTGCGCGATGCCCCACGGCGCATTCAGCGGGCCGTTCGCCGCGAAGCGCTGCATCAGGTTGCCGTCGAGGTCGAACACGTCGACGAAGCCCTGGCCCGCGCCCGGCACGTCGTCCTCGGCGTCGCTGTCCTGCTTCGCGTAGGTGACGAAGATCTTCGAGCCGATCGCCTGGATGCCGAAGGGCGCGAAGCCCGCCGGAATCTGCGTGTCCGTGAAGCCGCCGGGCACGACGATTTTCGTGAAGGTGCCGTCGAAGACATCGATCCTGTTGTTGTGGAAATCGGTGGCATAGAGACGATGCCCGCCCGCAGCCGTGGTGGCGATCGCGAGTCCCTTGTAGATGGCGCCCGATGCGCTCGAATCGACGGCGGTGAACGCGTGCGTCATGTCGACGGCGGGCGCCCACGCGGTGATCGAGCCGCCTTCGCCCGCGAAGATGAATGCGGCGACGCCGGACTTGCCGTTGCGTGCGAGCGTGAGATCCGGTCCTTTGTTGAAGACGATTCCGGTGGGATTGGCCGGACCGTTCGCGGTCGCGGGAATCGACACGACGAGCGATTGAACGACGCCGTTGCCGTCATAGAGCGTGGCCGTCTGCGTGCCGTTATTGGCGACCCACACGAAGCCGTTCGGATTGAACGCGACGCCCCAGCCGTTCTTCAGGTTCGGGTCCGTGTGCGGCGCGGGCACGGCGCCATCGGATACGACGATCGACATCTTGAAGCGTGTCGCCGCCGGCATGTTGTCGTTCGAGCTGCCGCCGCCGCACGAGGCGAGGCCCGTCAATGTCACGACCGCGGCGGCGCAGACGATGAAGCGGCTCCACAATCCGGATTGCATGATGGTGACTCCTTCGGCTGCGGTGCGCCGTCAGTTCGTTCGTCACCTCTAAACGGATGGGCCTCGCGGCTTATTCCGTTCGCAATCCGTGCGCTTGTTTCGATGCGCGTCAGTGTGCGTCGCCGCGTCCCTTCGATGTCACCGGCACGCCGAGCCCGAAGAGCGTGAAACGCGAGTCGTCGTCATCGCCCGACATCGCGGGGTGCCGCGAGCCTGCGGTCCAGCGGCCGTCGAAGGTCATCGTCGGGACGATCGGCTTCGGTATGCCGCTGGCTTGCCGGAAGTACTCGGTGTTTGTCTCGTTCTGCACGGCGAGCGCACGACGCAAGGTCGCCTGCGTTTGACCGTTACGCGGATCGAGCGAGACCGCGCGGCGCGCATTGCGCAATGCGCACGCGGCGTCCATGTTCGCGACGCAATTGCGCGCGCTCGCCATCGCGCCGTCGCGCGCGCGTTCCTGACGCGACAATTCGGCCGCGAGCTGCTGGATTTCCGGACTGCGCGGCTCGCTCGCATAGAGGCCGCGCATATGGCGGCGCGCGGTCGTGAGATCGCGGTTGGCGAGCGCTTGCTGGAGCGACGCGATGCTCCGCGCGACGGCAGCGGGAAGCGGGTCCGCGACCGGCGGGGCCGGATGCGCGGCGGGTTTTTCGGCGGCTGCGATCGTCGGGGTGGTTCGCGGCGGCTCGGTCGTGCGCGTGATGGGCGTGGGCGTTTGAGTCGACGGTTTTGGAGGGATTGGGGCTGCTGCTGTCAGCGTCGTGCTGACACGCGGTTCCGGTTTTTGCACCGATGCGATGACCGGCGTCGCCGGTTTGATCGACGGCGCAGCGGCGGCGACCGGCGTGTTCGTCGTCGTGTTCGGTGTTGCGGGCTTCGTCACGGCTACGGCGGTCGATGGCGCGCTGCTGGGCGACGGAGGGTTCGCCGTTGCGTGGGCTGTCGGCGCGGCGGGCATCGTCGGCTTTGCGGGTGCGGCGGCAGCCAGTGTGCTGGCCGATGCAGGCGTGCTTGCGGAGACGACAACGCGCGGCTCGACGCGTGGTGCGACCGACGGCGCTTCTGTCGTCGCACGCGCTACGACCGGAACGCTCGGCGGCTTCACCGGTGCGGCGGCAGCCAACGTGCTCGCCGATGCAGGTGTGCTTGCGGCGACGACAACGCGCGGCTCGACGCGTGGTGCGACTGACGCGGGTTCCGTCGTCGCCCGCGCTACGACCGGAACGCTCGGCGGCTTCACCGGTGCGGCGGCAGCCAACGTGCTCGCCGATGCAGGTGTGCTTGCGGCGACGACAACGCGCGGCTCGATGCGTGGTGCGACCGACGGGGCTTCCGTCGTCGCACGCGCTGCGACCGGGACGCTCGGCGAGGCAACGGCGTGTTCTTCGCGCGCGTGATTCGCCTTCGCGATCGCCGCGGCCGACGCCGACGCCGGCGCGACGGCCTGCGCATTCGCCGAATCCGCCTTGGACCGCATCAACGATGCATGCCGCGCAACGTCTGCGCCCTGCGCGCCGGACGCGCGGTCGCGAACCGAGCCCGCCACGCTGATGCCCGGATCGTCGCTGACCGGCGGGGCGTTGTCATCCAGACGCGCATAGAAGTACCCGCCGACCGCAATGCTCGCGACCACGCCGCTGACCAGCACGGCGATGGTCGTGTGTGCGGACTTGCGGCGCTGCTCCTGCGCATCGCCGGGCTCGATGAAGTTGGGATAGGACGTCAGCATCCTGCGCCGCACGAGGCGCTGCAGCCAGTGGCTGTCATCCCAGTCGACGATATCGAGTTGCGCAGGCACCGGCACGGGCGCGCGGGTCTCCGCGCGGCTCGTGAAAATCGCGCCCTGACGATCGGCGCCGCAGGACGGGCAGGTGTCTTCCTCGGCTGGCGAAACCGTATTGCAGCGTTTGCAGATGACGGAGTCGAGTGACAGCGAGTATTCAGGTCGATTCATGTCGTACCCTTCTTCGAGTTATGGCTCGACGCATCGCGCGAGCGGGTCACGACATCGAGATGGTCCTAAGCAACCCGAAATGCGGGCGCTGCGCGAGCGAGCATCCCCGTGATGCTCCTCGCGCCGGGATTCTGAATGCCGATGGGAGGTATTTTTGCGGCGCGCGGTTAAACGCGTCTACGCGATTGCGCACATTCGCGAATAGTGACGTCAGGGACAAACGATAACGACGCCTGTGCGGACACGACATAGCCATCTGGATGACTTCCCGCAAATGTTTGCGCGGGCGAAATTGCGTGTCATCAGATACGAAAGGATGATGACAATGCAATCGAATGGCTTTGACGCCACGGCGCGGCAGTTGATAGTCGGACTGCCGCTGTTCATGGGCATGATCGAATACATCTTGCGAGTGGCGCTGAAGCAGCCCGGGAAGGACGATTTCTTTCCGATCTCGCTCGTCGCCTCCAGCGTCAGTCTGAACATTGCGCTGGCCGCGCTGCCGGACGAACTGCGCGGCGGGTTCTGGACGTCAGCGCAACGCATCGGTCAGGCGATGTTTATCGCGAATCTGGGAATTTTCGCCTCTCTGATTGGCGTGCTCCTGTGGATATACTTGCTCGTGGCTTCGTTTAGTGAAGAGGTCCGAGGAATCTTGCCGCTTCATCCGTTGCAAGATTCTTTGGTCTACTACGTATTTTCAATCGTGGCGAATGAATGGAAGGCGAGGGTGGCAAGATGATGAACTTCGTATTGGGATTTTTTAGGGAGTATTGGCCTGTCGTCCTGGCGTGCGCGTTCGCGAGATACGGTGCTCCCGTTGTGGCGGACTGGCTTTTTCGCCATTTCCCGAAGGAAACGCCTCAGGGCAGAACGGAGCGGCGTTCGGGCGTCGATTGACACGGGTTGACGCGAATAGGTCAACGCGACGCGATCTTGGAGTACGTCCAGGAACGGCCTGACCCAAACGCAAAAAAGCCGCTCACGACGGAGCGGCTTTTTCAGTAATCCTGGTGCCCAGGGCCGGAATCGAACCGGCACGCCTTGCGGCGGGGGATTTTGAGTCCCCTGCGTCTACCAATTTCACCACCTGGGCCTTGATCGACTCGTACCGCAACACACCGCAGCAACAAGCCAATCGAGTCGGCGATTATGACCGAAAACACCGCCGCCGGCAAGCAGCAACGGCGGCGTTTTCGCAAGCTCGGAATTTACTGGGCGAGATACGTGAACGCGCCGTTCCTGATCACGCCCATCACACTGGCGCGCTGATCCAGGCCAACGTGATCCGTCGCGCTCGTATTCACGACGCCGTTCGGCACGACGAGCTCATGCGCGTGCTCCAGTTCAGAGCGCAGCGCCACGCGAAACTCCTTCGTGCCCGGCTTGCCGGACTTCAGCGCGCGCGCGACGGCGTCCTGCAGACGCGGATAGACGCCCGCCGCATCGCCCGCGAATTGCGTGACCGTGCCCTTGCCGTACTTGTCCTCGTAGGCGTTCACGAACGCGAGCGCGGCCTTTTTCGACGGATGATCCGCCGGCAGCGTCCGGGCGACGACGACCGGTTGCGTCGGGAACAGCGTGCCTTCAACATCCTTGCCGCCGAGCTTGATGAACTCGGGCGTCGCGATGCCGTGCGTCTGGTAGATCGCGCCCTTGTAGCCGCGCTCGACGAGCGTGCGTTGCGGCAGCACCGTCGGCGTGCCCGCGCCCGCGATCAGCACCGCGTCCGGCTTCGCGGCCATCAGCTTGAGAATCTGGCCGGTGACGCTCGCATCGGTCCGGTTGAAGCGCTCGCTCGCGACAATCCTGATATGGCGCAGATCGGCGAACTTGGTGAACTCGTTGAGCCAGCTATCGCCGTAGCTGTCCGCGAAACCGATGAAACCGACGGTCTTCACGCCGTGATTGGCCATGTAGCGCGTCATCACGTCGGCCATCGCGCGGTCGGTCTGCGCCATCTTGAATGCCCACACCTTCTTGCCTTCCTGCGGCTCCACGACCGAGGCCGAACCAATCAGCGTGATCATCGGCGTTTCGGATTCGGCGACGGGATCGAGCGCGGCAAGCGCGGCGGGCGTGATGTTCGGCCCGACGATCACATCGACATGATCCTCGCTGATGAGCTTGCGGATGTTGCGCACGGCCGCGCCCGGGTCCGAGCCGTCGTCGAGGATGATGTACTCCGCGTTCTGCCCGGCGATGGTCTTCGGCCACATCAGCATCGCGTTCTTGCTGGTGATGCCGATCGCGGCGGCGGGGCCGGTGCTCGACAGGTCGATGCCGACCTTCAGTTGCGCGTGCGCGGCCGCGGCGATTACGGACAAGGCAACGCCGGCAGCGAGCCGGCGCGTGAACTTCGACAGCGTCATCGGAAAGGTCTCCAGGGGAGGGAATTTTTTGAGGCAGCGTGCGCTGCCATTTTATTCAGAGCTCGTAGCTCTCGTGCTCGCCGGTAAGCGCCTGCTCGATCAGCTTGCGGTTCAGCGACGGCGACAGCAGCTCGACGAGCGTATACACATAGCTGCGCAGATACGCGCCCTGCTTGAGCGCGAGGCGCGTCACGTTCGTGCCGAACAGATGTCCGACCGGCATCGCGCGCAGATGCTTGTCGCGCTCCGGATTGAACGCGATATCCGCCAGAATCCCGACGCCGAGCCCCAGTTCGACGTAAGTCTTGATCACGTCCGCATCGATGGCCTCGAGCACGACGTCGGGCGTCAGATTGCGCCGGGCGAACGCCTGATTGATCTTCGTGCGCCCGGCGAACGACGCCTCGTAGGTGATGATCGGGTATTGCGCGAGATCGTCGAGCGTGAGCGTCTTGCGTTCGAGCAGCGGATGATCCGGCAGCATGACGGCGAGGTGCTGCCACTGAAAGCAGGGCAGCGACACCAGTTCCTTATAGTTGGCGATCGCCTCGGTGGCGATGGCGATATCCGCCTGATCGTGGATGACCATCTCGGCGACTTGCGTCGGGCTGCCCTGCAGGATCGAAAGGTGGACCTTCGGAAAGCGCTTCTTGAACTCCGCGATCGCGGCCGGCAGCGAATAGCGCGCCTGCGTGTGCGTGGCGGCGATGACGAGATTGCCCTGATCCTGCGCCGCGTAATCCTTACCGACGCGCTTCAGGCTTTCCACTTCCTGCAATATTTTCTCGACCGACGCGAGGATGATGCGCCCCGGCTCCGTCAGCGATCTCACGCGCTTGCCGTGCCGCGTGAAGATTTCGACGCCCAGCTCGTCCTCCAGCTCGATGATCGCCTTCGAGACGCCCGGCTGTGATGTATACAGCGCCTTCGCGGCTTCCGTCAGGTTGAAGTTCTGCCGGACGGCCTCGCGCACGAAGCGGAACTGGTGCAGATTCATATATAACTCAGCCGCATATCAAAGTAATTTTTCAGTCGTTTGCAATATATAGCAGGTTCTTTACTATCAGTCCAATTTTTCCAATATCCATATCTCTATCTGTCATAAGCAAATGAGCGTTTCGTCTGAACGACGCTCGCGACAGGGACTCAATGGATATTCGATGGATGAGACGCGCGACGTAACCTAGGACGCCGCGCCTTGACAAGAACTTGGGGCCCCCGAATGTACCAATACGATCAGATCGACCAACGCATCGTCGACGAACGTGTCGCGCAGTACGCTGACCAGGTCCGCCGCCGGCTGTCGGGCGAATTGACCGAAGAGGAATTCCGTCCGCTGCGTCTGCAAAACGGCCTGTACATGCAGCGTCACGCGTACATGCACCGCATCGCGATTCCGTACGGCAACCTGCGCAGCGACCAGCTCCGCATGCTCGGCACGATCGCGCGCGAACACGACCGCGGCTACGGTCACTTTTCGACGCGCACCAACATCCAGTTCAACTGGGTCGAGCTCGAAGAGACGCCGGAAATCCTGCGCAAGCTGGCTTCGGTGCAGATGCACGCGATCCAGACCTCGGGCAACTGCATTCGCAATATCACCGCCGACCAGTTCGCCGGCGTCGCGCCCGACGAGCAGGTCGATCCGCGTCCGTGGTCGGAAATCCTGCGTCAGTGGTCGACGTTCCATCCGGAATTCGCGTGGCTGCCGCGCAAGTTCAAGATCGCGGTGAACGGCTCGGCGGAAGACCGCGCGGCCGTGCAGATTCACGATCTCGGCGTGTATCTGAAGAAGAACGCGCAGGGCGAAGTCGTGATGGACATTCTCGCGGGCGGCGGTCTCGGCCGCACGCCGATCGTCGGCGCGATCATCAAGCGCGATCTGCCGTGGCAACACCTGATCACCTACTGCGAAGCCGTGCTGCGTGTGTACAACCGCTACGGCCGCCGCGACAACATGTACAAGGCGCGCATCAAGATTCTCGTGAAGGCGCTGTCGGCGGAGAAGTTCTCGAAGCAGGTCGAGGAAGAGTGGCAGCATCTGAAGGACGGCCCGTCGACGATCACGCAGGAAGAAGTCGATCGCGTGTCGCAGTTCTTCGCGCCGCCGGTCTACGAAAAGCTCGCTGACACGGATGCCTCGTATGAAAAGCATCTGATCGAAAGCAAGCCGTTCGCGCGCTGGGTCGAGCGCAACGTGCGTCCGCACAAGGTGCCGGGCTATGCGTCGGTGACGCTGTCGCTGAAGCAGCGCCATATCGCGCCGGGCGACGCCACCGACAAGCAGATGGAGGACGTCGCCGCACTCGCCGACGAGTTCTCGTTCGGCGAAATCCGCGTGTCGCACGAGCAGAACCTGATTCTCGCGAACGTGAAGAAGCGCGACCTGCATACCGTGTGGGAACGCGCGAAGGCGCTCGGTTTCGCGACGGCGAACATCGGCCTTCTGACGGACATCATCGCGTGCCCGGGTGGCGACTTCTGCTCGCTCGCGAACGCGAAGTCGATCCCGATCGCGCTCGCCATTCAGGACCGTTTCAACGATCTCGACTACGTGCACGATCTCGGCGACCTGTCGCTGAACATTTCGGGCTGCATCAACGCGTGCGGTCATCACCACGTCGGCAACATCGGCATTCTGGGCGTCGATAAGGACGGCTCCGAGTGGTATCAGGTGACGCTCGGCGGCGAGCAGAGCTCGGGCGCGACCGGCGCGCATCTCGGCAAGGTGATCGGCCCGTCGTTCTCGGCCGAAGAGATGCCCGACGTGATCTCGCAAGTGATCGATACCTTCGTCGACAACCGCATGGAAGGCGAGCGCTTCATCGAGACGTTCGGCCGCATCGGCATGGCGCCGTTCAAGGAGCGCGTGTACGCATCGCGCCAGGCTCACGCTTAAGGATTTGCAAATGACGTTGATCATCAAGAACCGCGCCGTAGTCGAAGACGATTTCACCGTCGTGCGTGCCGTCGAAGACGGCGCGCTGCCCGCTGTCGATGCATTGCCCGCCGGCAAGATCATCGTGCCGTTCGCGCTGTGGAAAGAGCACAAGTCGGCGATCGTCGCGTCGCGCGCGAAGGAAGACATCGGCGTGTGGCTCGCGCCGGACGACGAACCCGCGGACCTCGCGCCGGACTTCGGCGTGCTGTCCGTGATCGCGGTCGACTTCCCGGTGTTCCGCGATGGCCGCGGCTTCTCCATCGGCCGCCTGTTGCGCGAGCGTTACCAGTGGACGGGCGAACTGCGCGCGATCGGCGACGTGCTGCGCGATCAGGTGCTGTTCCATTCGCGTTGCGGCTTCGATGCGTTCGCGGTGCGCGCGGACAAGGACATCAACGACGCGCTCAACGCGTTCAACGAATTCACCGAGCTGTACCAGGGCGCGACCGACAATCTCGAACCGCTGTTCCGCCGTCGCGCGGCGCTCGTCGCAGCTCTCGGAGCCTGATGCATGACCCCTGAATTGCAAGCCAAGGTTGAACGCCTGGATGCGCTGCTCGATTCGATCGCGGCGCGCCATCAGAGCGTCAAGCTAGCCAGCAGCCTCGCCGCCGAAGACATGGTGCTCACGCACGCCATTCTTTCGCGCGGCGTGAAGATCGGCATCTTCTCGTTGAACACGGGCCGCCTGCACGCGGAAACGCTCGGCATGCTCGACACCGTGAAGGCGCGCTACGGCTACGACATCGAGCAGTTTCATCCGCAACAGGACGCGGTCGACGCCTACGTGCGCGATCACGGCCTGAACGCGTTCTACGAAAGCATTGATTTGCGCAAGAGCTGCTGCCATATCCGCAAGGTCGAGCCGCTCAATCGCGCGCTGTCGGATGTGTCCGCGTGGGTGACGGGCCAGCGTCGCGAGCAATCGGTGACGCGCGCCGAGCTGCACGAGGAAGAGCACGACGCGCCGCGCGGCATCGCGAAGTTCAATCCCCTCGCGGACTGGAACGAGAGCGATGTGTGGGATTACCTGAAGGCCTTCGATGTCCCGGTGAATCCGCTGCATGCGCGTGGCTATCCGAGCATCGGCTGCGAGCCCTGCACGCGCGCGGTGCGTCCCGGCGAAGACAGCCGGGCGGGCCGCTGGTGGTGGGAATCGCGCGACACGAAGGAATGCGGCCTGCACATCACGAACATCAAGATCGTCGAAGAAGCTCCGAGCTCGGCGATCTAAGGCGCACAAGACGCCGCATCAAACCCTGTCATTGAACGCATCGTCGCTTTGGAAATCGCATGACGCTGCATAAAAAAGGATCGACGAACATGAGCACGACGCTCGACTCAACCGTCACCGCACCGATCGCCAACAAGGCGACCCGCATGGATCACCTGGATTGGCTCGAAGCCGAGTCGATCCACATCATTCGCGAACTCGTCGCGGAATGCAGCAAGCCCGCGCTCCTGTTCTCGGGCGGCAAGGATTCGGTCGTCGTGCTGCATCTCGCGCTCAAGGCGTTCGGTCTCGGCGCGGGCCGCGCGACCCAGTTGCCGTTCCCGCTGGTACATATCGACACGGGTCACAACTTCCAGGAAGTGATCGACTTCCGCGACGCCCGCGCGGCCGAAATCGGCGCGGAACTGGTCGTCGGCCATGTGGAAGATTCGATCAGGAAGGGCACCGTGCGCCTGCGTCGCGAGACGGATTCGCGCAATGCCGCGCAAGCGGTGACGCTGCTCGAAACCATCGAGGAATACGGCTATACGGCGATGATCGGCGGTGCGCGCCGCGACGAAGAGAAGGCGCGCGCGAAGGAGCGCATCTTCTCGTTCCGCGACGAATTCGGCCAGTGGGATCCGAAGGCGCAGCGCCCGGAGCTGTGGAGCATCTACAACGCGCGTCTGCATGCGGGCGAGCATCTGCGCGTGTTCCCGATCTCGAACTGGACGGAGCTCGACGTGTGGCAATACATCGCCCGCGAGAAGCTCGAACTGCCGTCGATCTACTACGCGCATGACCGCGAGATCATCCGCCGCAACGGTTTGCTCGTGCCGCTCACGCCGCTCACGCCGCTGCGCGAGGGCGAAACGTCGGAAGTGGCGCAAGTGCGTTTTCGGACCGTCGGCGACATCAGCTGCACGTGCCCGGTCGCGAGCGACGCCGACGATGTCGAGAAGATCATCGCCGAAACGGCCGTGACGGAAATCACGGAGCGCGGCGCGACGCGCATGGACGACCAGGCGTCCGAAGCCGCGATGGAACAGCGCAAGAAACAAGGTTATTTCTAAGCCACACGCCCCAAGGAACGAAAGAATCATGAGTATTTATCAAGCTGAAGACCTGGGCGTGTTGCGCTTCATCACGGCGGGCAGTGTCGACGACGGCAAGAGCACGCTGATCGGCCGTCTGCTGTACGACAGCAAGGCTGTGCTGTCGGACCAGTTGTCGGCGATCTCGCGTGCGAAAAACAAGCGCACCGTGGGCGACGAAATCGATCTGTCGCTGCTGACGGACGGCCTCGAAGCCGAGCGCGAGCAGGGCATCACCATCGACGTCGCGTATCGGTATTTCGCCACCGCCAAGCGCAAGTTCATCATCGCCGACACGCCGGGCCACGAGCAGTACACGCGCAACATGGTGACGGGCGCATCGACGGCGCATGCCGCGATCATTCTCGTCGACGCCACGCGCGTCACGTTCGAGAACGGCGTGGCGCAACTGCTGCCGCAGACCAAGCGCCACAGCGCGATCGTCAAGCTGCTCGGCCTGCAGCACGCGATCGTCGCGATCAACAAGATGGATCTGGTCGATTACAGCGAAGCGCGCTTCAATGAAATCCGCGATGCGTATGTCACGCTCGCGCATCAGCTCGGTCTGACGAACGTGCGCTTCGTGCCGGTGTCGGCGCTGAAGGGCGACAACATCGTGACGGCGAGCGAGCGCATGCCGTGGTACGCAGGCGAGCCGCTGCTCGATCTGCTCGAATCGCTGCCGGTCGCGCAGCCGAACGATCAGGCGCTGCGTTTCCCGGTGCAGTGGGTCGCACGCCAGGACGGCTCGCAGGCCGACGATTTCCGCGGCTACATGGGCCGCGTCGAGGCGGGCGAAGTGCGCGTCGGCGATTCGATCCTCGTGCTGCCGGCCAATCGTGAAGCGAGCGTCGCCGAGATCATCGCGCCGGTGCCGGGCGGCGTCGCGCCGGTGGATCGCGCTTTCGCGGGCCAGACGGTGACGATTCGCCTGACGGAAGACGTCGATGTTTCGCGCGGCGATACGTTCGTGCCGGCATCGCAGAAGGTCGAGCCGACCAAAAAGCTCGAAGCGGACATTTGCTGGTTCGACGAAGAGCCGCTCTCGCCGCAGCGCAAATATTTGCTGAAGCAGACGACCAACACGGTGTTCGCGCGCATCGGCGCGGTGAAGCAGGTGCTGGATGTGCACACGCTGTCGCATTCGGTCGATCGCACCACGCTCGCGATGAACGATATCGGCCGCGTGGCGCTCACGCTGCAGAAGCCGATCGTCGCGGACGAGTACGATACGCATCAGGGCACCGGCGCGTTCGTGTTGATCGACGAGGCGACGCATCACACGGTCGCGGCCGGTATGATTCGTGCCATTGCTGGCTAATATCGACGGACAAGCGTATGGGTAAGGTCTATCTGATCGGAGCGGGGCCGGGCGCGGCGGATCTCATCACCGTGCGCGGCATGCGCCTGCTCGAACAGGCGGATGTCGTGTTGCACGACGCGCTCGTAGAACCGGCGATGCTCGACTACGCGCCGAATGCGAAGAAGATTGCCGTCGGCAAGCGTTGCGGACAGCGTTCGACGGCCCAGCATTTCATCAACAAGCAGATCGTCGATGCGGCGCTGGAGCATGGCGTCGTCGTGCGTCTGAAGGGCGGCGATCCGATGCTCTTCGGCCGCGCCGACGAGGAAATGCGCGCGCTCGAAGCGGCGGGCATTGCGTTCGAAGTGGTGCCGGGCATCACGGCGGCGCTCGCGAGCGCCGCGACGCTCAAGCGCTCGCTGACCCTGCGAGGCGTGGCGCGCAGCGTCGCGCTGGCGACTCATTCGCGCGCCGCCGACAGCGATGAAATCCGCGAGCAGGCAAAGGCGGATTCGCTCGTGTTCTACATGGGACGTGACAGCGCGCCGGATATTGCGCAGCAACTCATCGATGCGGGCCGTCCGGGCTCGACGCCGGTGGCGATCGTCGAAGCGTGCAGCACGCCGCGCGAACGCACGCTGACGTTGACGCTGGCGCGCATGGCGCTGGGCGAGGCGCAGGAATGGCTGGACCCGTCGCAGCCGAGTTTGCTGATGATCGGCGAGGCGTTTCGCGAGCGGGCGGCGGCCAAGCCGAAGGTGCATCTGAAGGGGATGCAGGCGGCGGCGTGATGCTGGTTCGACTGGCGGGCAAACGAAAAAGCGCACCGGAGACGGTGCGCTTTTTCGTTTCCGGACCTCGAGATTCAAAAGTCTACGAGCCTGATCTTCTTCTTTTTTGAATTGGCCGCCAGAACGGTATCGAGCGTCGCGATCGTCTTTGCCTTGCAGTCCAGTGCGTTAGCGAGATGAAGCGCGTCTCCTGCACGGAGCCCGGTCGATGCGTCGAGCGTGAGAACGGCTGCGTGGTGGAATACTGGCGGCTCGATCGGCGTGAGTTGCAGATCGCTCGCGCACATTCGTTCGAAACTACGCCACGCAAAAGCGGATTGATCTTCGGTCATCTGACCGCTTCGCCGTTTGATGCCGAGCGCACTGGCAAACTCGGTGACGCACCACGCTCCGGAAATCAGTTCGTCCCTGACGGATGCGTACCAGCTCGAAACGGCGGCAGTCATGCGTTCGTGGACGCATAACGCGACCAGAACGCTCGTATCGACGTAAATCATCAGTAGCGCGCGCCTCTGCGGAGTTCGTCGATAACGGAATCGGTTATCGGCATGGCGTCGCGTGTTTCGGCCAATTCCTCCGCGAACGCCCGACGGTCCCATTTGGCGGCACGAAGGCAGATTCCGCCGTCCACCGTGAGGTTGACCTGCACCTGGTCGCCCTCGGAAAGGCCGGTGTGGCGCAGATAGTCGGCGGGGATGCGCACTGCGAGGCTATTGCCCCATTTGGAGATGAGCAGGTTCATGCGGAACTCGATCGGATATACGAAAAGGTATATCCGAGTATATGCTTTTCGAGTCGCGCGGCGCCACTCGGCCGAACGGCCAACGCTGAACTACCGACCGACCTGCCGCAAACAGTACTGCGCTACCGCATCCAGCACCGCATCATCCTCACCGACCGCCGTCGCACAGGAAATCTCGACATCCGGATGCGCCGCCCGGCACTTCTCGACGATTTCCGGCAAATCCTTCCTCACATGCCCGCCTTGCCCGAAGAACACGGGTACGACCGTGATCGCATCGCAGCCATCGGCAGCCAACTGCGCGACGGCGGCGGGCAAATCGGGCGACATCAATTCGAGAAACGCCAGTGAAACCGGCCCGCCGCGCAAGCCCCGCAGCTTCACGGCAAGGCGCTCGAACGGCTCGGCCCAGCGCGAATCGCGTGCGCCGTGACCGAACAGGATGATGCCGTGCGTCTTCATCGCGCGCTCCTCGGAAGAAACGTCAGTGCCGCTCCACCCACTTCAGGCCCACCAGCCCGATCACGAGATAGGCGAGGGCGGGCGCCGCCGCGGTGATCGGCGCGGGCCACGTGTTCAGATTGCCGATATGCGAGAACAGCGTGTTGACGAGCTGAAAGCTCATCCCGATCATGATGCCGCCGAACACCTTCATGCCGACCACGCCCGCACGCGTATGCAGATACGCGAACGGCAGCGAAAGAATCAGCATCACGAACACCGCGAACGGATAGAGAATCTTGCGCCAGAACGCAATCTGATACCGCTGCGTATCCTGATGATTTTCCGTCAGATGCTGGATATAGCGGAACAGGTTGAACATCGACATCCGATCCGGCGACACCAGCAGGACCGACAGAATCTGCGGCGTCAGCTCCGAGCGCAACGAATACTCGGGCAGCGTGCTCTGCGTCGCACGATAGACCGGATTCAACGCGTCGCCGGGGTTCGCCGCCTGCGGGGGCGCGTCGTTCAGTTGCGTGTCCGTCACGCCCGTGAGCTTCCAGTGGCCCGGCGGCTCATACACGCCGCTCTTCGCAATGCGCACGTTCGTCAGACGGAACTTCGAGTCGAATTCGTAGATGCGCACGTTGGCAATCGTCGTGTCGGGATTCAGCGTGCCGACGTTGACGAAGCGCGTGACCTGCTCGCCGTTCTCCTTGGCCGTCAATGTGTCCTTCACCCACACGCCCGACTGAAAATTCGACGACACCGACGACCCGAGCGCCTCCAGCCGCACGCGCTCGGACAACTGGTCCGTGTAAGGCCCGACCACTTCGCCGATCAGATACGTGATGAGCACCATCGGAACGCCGATCTTAAGCAGCGAGCGCAGCGCGGCGCCGGTCGAGAGCCCCGACACGCGGAAGATCGTGAACTCCGAAGCCGCCGCCATCTGCGCGAACACGTAGATGGCCGAAATGAGCGCGGCGACGGGGATGATCTCGTAGAAGCGCGAAGGCGTCTGCAGCGCGACGCGCAGCACCGCGAGCGTGAACTTGTAGTTCCCGTGCCCGACCGTGTTCAGTTCGTTGATCAGGTCGAAGAAGAAGAACAGGCCCGAGAACGCAAACAGGATGAAGATGAACGCGAGATAGATCTGGCGCGCGAAATATCGTTCGTAGATGCGCATCGCGTCAGGCCCCCTTCGACAGCGACGGGAGCTTGAAGAGCGGCCGGTTGCGAATCCGCAGCCAGAAGATGAACGCGACGAGCGCGCCGACCACGATATGCAGCCCGACGAGACCCACGCCGAACGACAGCTTGCCCTGTTCGATCCACGACTGCACGACGTTCAGCAGATTCGAATAGGTGAGGTAGATCAGCACGGCCATCACGAGATTGATCGTGCGGCTGCGGCGCGGGTTCTGATAGGAAAGGGGAATGGCGAGCAGCATCAGATTGATGGCGATGAGCGGCAGACCCACGCGCCACGCGAACTCCGCGAGATTTTCCTGAGTGGGATTGGCGAGCAGGTCCGGCGTGGAGATGCCCGTCGTGGTCGGCGTATTCACGAACTGGTGACTCATTATCTTCACACCGTATCGCTCGAACTCCATGATGCGGAAGTTCGGCTGGCCCGGCTCGCCGTCGTACCGGCGGCCGTTGTCGAGCACGATGAAGCGGTCGCCGTCGGGGCGCGTTTCGGTATGACCGTTCTTCGAGACGATCACGTTGACCTTGCCGCCTTCCGTGCTCGTGACGAACACGTTCTCGACGTGCCCCTGATCCGGCGACATCTTCTCGATGAAGAACACGCGATGGCTCGACGGCGATTCGCGGAACTGTCCCGGCGCGAGCAGCGACACTTCATCGCGCTGCTGAAAGCGCTGCTTGATGAGCTTGCTCTGCTGGTTCGACCACGGCCATCCGACGAACGCGAAAAACATGATGAGAATGATGATCGGCGTGGAGAACACGGCGATCGGCTTGATGAGCTGCGTCTGACTGACGCCCGACGCGAGCCACACGACCATTTCCGAGTCGCGATACCAGCGCGTGAGCACGAAGAGAATGGAGACGAACAGCGTCACGATCAGCATGACGGCGAGATAGCCGATGACGGTGAGCCCGATCAGCACGACGACGTCTTTCGGGTCGATCTGACCTTGCGCCGCGAAGCCGACGATGCGGATCATCATCGTCGTGAGCATGATCGTGAGCAGCACCATGAACACGGCGCCGGCCGTGTACGCGAGTTCGCGCTGCAGGGAGCGTTCGAAGATCATTGAATTTTTGCTTGGAGCCGGCGGCGATGCGGAAATCTTGCACGCATCTCGTGGCTTACGGGAAGGGTATTCGCTTACCCTCACGCCGCCCGCCTGTGACCGCCGCGGAAAAAATAGCGGATAATTGCGGCTTTCATCCTTCAGCCAAGATTTTATCCGAGGATAAGCGCGATGGACTTTAGCATAAAAGCCTGTGATTGGAGCAAGGGCGAGGCAAATGGTTTCCTTACCGGGAAGTCGGATGTCATCGTGCTCGGCATCTTCGAAGCGCAGACGCTCACGGGCGCCGCGCGCGACATGGACGTCGCCACCAAAGGCCTGATTTCGCGCGTCGTGAAAGCCGGCGACATGAGCGGCCGCGCGGGCACGACCCTGATGGTGCCGGAAGTCACGGGCATCGGCGCATCGCGGGTGCTGCTCGTCGGTCTCGGCAAGCAGGACGCCTTCAATCAGAAAGCCTATGGCGAAGCCGTGCGCGCCGCATGGCGCGTGGTGCTCGGCTCGAAGATCGGTCAGGCGACCTTCACGCTCGCGCAACTGCCGATCCAGGAACGCACCGGCGACTGGGCCGTGCGCGCCGCGATCCTCGCGCTGCGCGAGCTGACCTACAAGTTCACGCAGATGAAGAGCAAGCCCGACAACGGCGCGCGCTCGCTCAAGAAGATCGTGTTCAGCATCGATTCCGCCGACGAGAAAGCCGCCAAGGTCGCGGTGAAGCAGGGCGTCGCGATTGCGAACGGCATGGACCTCACGCGCGATCTCGGCAATCTGCCGCCGAACGTCTGCACGCCGACCTATCTCGGCCAGACCGCGAAGAAGCTCGGCCGCGATTTCAAGCTGAAGGTCGAAGTGCTCGGTCAGAAGCAGATCGAAGCGCTCAACATGGGCTCGTTCCTGTCGGTCGCGAAGGGCTCGGTCGAGCCGCCGCAGTTCATCGTCATGCATTACCAGGGCGCCGGTGCGGCCGCGAAGGGCAAGAACGCGCCGGTCGTGCTGGTCGGCAAGGGCATCACGTTCGACTCGGGCGGCATCTCGATCAAGCCGGGCGAGGCGATGGACGAGATGAAATATGACATGTGCGGCGCGGGCTCCGTGTTTGGCACGATGCGCGCGGTCGCCGAGATGGGCCTCAAGCTCAACGTGATCGGCGTGATCCCGACTTGCGAGAATATGCCCGCGGGCAACGCGGTGAAGCCGGGCGACATCATCACCGCGATGAACGGCACGACCATCGAAGTGCTCAACACCGACGCCGAAGGCCGCCTCATCCTGTGCGACGCGCTGACCTACGCGGAGCGCTTCAAGCCTGCCGCCGTGGTCGATATCGCGACGTTGACGGGCGCGTGCATCATCGCGCTGGGGCATCACAACACGGGCCTTTTCTCGAAGGACGATGCGCTCGCGGGCGAACTGCTCGACGCGTCGCGCGAGGCGGTCGATCCGGCGTGGCGTCTGCCGCTCGACGACGAGTATCAGGATCAGCTCAAGTCGAATTTCGCGGATGTCGCGAACATCGGCGGACGTCCGGCGGGCAGCGTGACGGCGGCGTGCTTCCTGTCGCGCTTCGCGACGGCTTATCCGTGGGCGCACCTCGATATCGCCGGAACCGCGTGGAAGAGCGGCGCGGCGAAGGGCGCGACGGGCCGTCCCGTGCCGCTGCTCTCGCAGTTCCTGATCGATCGCGCCGGCGCCTGAAGCAGGCATGACGCGCATCGACTTTCATACGAATGTCGGCGATCCGCTCGCGTACGCCTGCCGCCTCGCGCGCAAGGCGTACCTGAGCGGCAAGCCGCTCGTCGTGCTCGCCGAACCGCAGCGTCTCGCCGCGTTCGACGAGCAGTTGTGGACTTTCCAGCCGCTCGAATTCGTGCCGCACTGCATGGCGAAGAGTCCGCTCGCGGAGGACACGCCCGTGGTGCTCACGTCGAATCTGGACGACGCGCCGCATCATCAGGTGCTCGTGAATCTCGGCGCGCCGGTGCCCGCGCAGTTTGCGCGCTTCGAGCGGCTCGTGGAGATTGTCGGCAGCGAGGGCGATGAACTCGCAGCGGGCCGCGAGCGCTATCGGTTCTATCGCGATCGCGGCTATGTCATCGAGACGCACAATCAGGGCGGTTAGCCGCACAGAGGCCGCGTCCGCGCTGCACTAAGCTCTGCTCACACATGGCGCTTCGCGTGAGACCCGAGTCAGCACGGATGCGCACACGCTGGCCGACAGGAGACCTTTGAATATGACCGACAAGCCCGAATCCTTCGATTCGTCCATTCCCGTTCTGACCGATGTCGTCGTGCCCGGCAAGCCGGAGTACGCGCGCGCGCCTTCCGCCGATGAAGCCGCGATCGAATACGATGCACAGCGGATCGCGGAGCAGTTGCGCGGCCGCTTCACGAGCTTCCTGACGGGCGATGCCCGTGCGCTGATCGAAGACCGCTGCCGCGAAGTGTTGCGCGAGCAATCGACGCAGCTCGTGTCCGCGATCACGCGCGAAGTTGCGATGGCGCTCGAAGGCCGGATGAGCGAATGGGTGCGCGACGCGGTTGAGAACGAACTGCGGCGGCAGCGCGGCGAATGAGCGCGTTTCGTACAGCATGAAGAAGGGGCGCACGCGCGCCCCTTTTTTCTATCCGCGTCGCAACGGATTTATCCCGTCACCGCGCCCTTGTTAGCCGGCTGCGCGAGCGCCGCGAACTTCGCCAGCACGCCGCGCGTGTACTTCGGCGCGGGCTGCTTCCACGCGGCGCGGCGTCGCGCGAGTTCCGCATCGTCCACGTTCAGTTGCAAGAGCAGCTTGTGCGCGTCGATGGTGATCGAATCGCCCTCGTGCACCAGCGCGATCGTGCCGCCCGCGTACGCTTCCGGCGCGACATGCCCGACCACCATGCCCCACGTGCCGCCCGAAAAGCGCCCGTCAGTGATGAAGCCGACCGATTCGCCCAGCCCCTTGCCGATGATCGCCGATGTCGGCGCGAGCATCTCCGGCATGCCCGGGCCGCCGACCGGGCCGAGATAGCGCAGCACGAGAATATCGCCGGGCTTGATCTTGTCGGCGAGGATGGCGTCCATCGCGCTTTGCTCGTCCTCGAACACGCGCGCGGGGCCGGTGATGACCGGATTCTTCAGGCCGGTGATCTTCGCGACCGCGCCGTCTTCCGCGAGATTGCCGCGCAGGATCGCGAGGTGGCCTTCCTTGTACAGCGCCTGCTCGATCGGGAAGATGACCTTCTGATCTGCACGCGGTTTGCTCGGCACGTCCTTCAGTTCTTCGGCGATCGTGCGCCCCGTGATCGTGATGCAGTCGCCGTGCAGAAGGCCCGCATCGAGCAGGATCCGGAGCACTTGCGGGATGCCGCCGGCCTTGTGCAGGTCGGTGGCGACGTACTGGCCCGACGGCTTCAGATCGCAGATCACGGGCACTTTCTTGCGCATGCGCTCGAAGTCGTCGATGCTCCATTCCACTTCCGCCGCATGCGCGATCGCCAGAAAGTGCAGCACGGCGTTGGTCGAGCCGCCCGTCGCCATGATGAGCGCGACCGCGTTCTCGATCGACTTCTTCGTGATGATGTCGCGCGGCTTCAGGTCCTTCTTCACCGCCTCGACGAGCACGCGCGCCGATTCCGCGGCTGAATCGACCTTCTCCTGATCCGGATTCGCCATCGTCGACGAATACATCAGCGACATGCCGAGCGCCTCGAACGACGAACTCATCGTGTTGGCCGTGTACATGCCGCCGCACGAGCCGGTCGACGGGCACGCGTTCTTCTCGACGCCCTTGAAATCCTCTTCCGACATCCGGCCCGCCGTGAATTCGCCGACCGCCTCGAACGACGACACGATCGTCAGGTCGCGGCCCTTCCAGTTGCCGGGGCGGATCGTGCCGCCGTACACGTAGATCGACGGCACGTTCATGCGCGCCATGCCGATCATGCCGCCCGGCATGTTCTTGTCGCAGCCGCCGATCACGACGACACCATCCATCCACTGGCCCTGCACCGCGGTCTCGACACAGTCCGCGATCACTTCGCGCGACACGAGCGAGTACTTCATGCCTTCGGTGCCCATCGACATGCCGTCGGAGATCGTCGGCGTGCCGAAAATCTGCGGATTCGCGTCGGACTTTCTGATCGCTTCAATGGCCGCGTCCGCCAGGCGCTGCAGGCCGGCGTTGCACGGCGTGATGGTCGAATGCCCGTTCGCGACGCCGATCATCGGCTTGTCGAAGTCTTCCTCCTTGTAGCCGAGCGCGTAATACATCGAACGATTGGGCGAGCGCGCGACGCCCTGGGTGATGTGCTTCGAGCGGCGATTGAAGGCCATGATGTGCTCCTTGAGGGGATGTTTTTGCTCTAGTGCAGCAAGAATGCAACTCCCGCGATGTGTCTGTCCAATATATTATTCAAGGCTTATTAGGTCGCAAAAAATATCAATGGAGCAGAGAAGTCCGCCCATCGAGTTGCGTCTGTTGCGCTACTTCGTGACGGTCGCCGAAGAGATGCACTTCGGCCGCGCCGCCGCGCGTCTCGCGATGACGCAGCCGCCGCTCTCGCAGGCGATCCGCGCGCTCGAAGAGGCGCTCGGCGTCGCGCTTTTCGTGCGCACGAAACGGACCGTGGAGCTCACGCCCGTCGGCAAGGATCTGCTGCCGGAAGTGCGCCGCCTGCTCGCGTCCGCCGATACGCTGCGTCCGCTCGCGCAGTCGCTCGCTCGCGGCGAGGCCGGCGTACTGTCGCTCGCGTTTGTCTCCACAGCCGATTACGGCCTGTTGCCGGCGCTGCTGCGCGATTTCGGCGCGCGCTATCCCGGCGTGCGGCTTCAACTGACCGAGGCGACGAGCGACGTGCAGATCGAGGAGCTCGTCGCCGGGCGCATCGACGCGGGTCTCGTGATTCCGCCGCTGCCGCCGCGCCATGCCACGTCGCTGTCGTATGTGGCGGTGGCGCGCGAGCCGCTCGTCATCGCGATGTCCGCCGATGCCGCGCTACAACTGGGGCAGGGCGCCGACGAATGGGCCGACACCCCCGTCGATCTGCACGATCTCGCCGCCGCGCCGCTCGTCGTCTTTCCGAGGCGTCTCGCGCCGGGTTTGTATGACATCATCATGGGCTGCTACGGCGCGGCCGGCCTCACGCCGCGTATCGGCCAGGAGGCGATCCAGATGCAGACCATCGTGAGCCTCGTGTCCGCCGGGATGGGCGTCGCGCTCGTGCCGCATTCGCTGCGTCATCTGCGGCGCACGGGCGTCGTGTATCGTCCTCTGCGGCCGCTGAACGCGTCGGCGATGCTCGTCGAAACCGGCCTCGTGTGGCGCGCGGCGGAAGTGAGCCCGGTGCTCGCCGGGTTCATCGAGATCGTCCGTTCGCGGGCCGAAAGCGCGGGTTCTGTATGATTCGCCCTTGTAGTTCGCTCTAGCTCCCACATCAGAATGCTCATACATCCCAATTTCGATCCCATCGCGATTCATCTCGGACCGCTCGCCGTGCGCTGGTACGGCCTCATGTATCTGGTGGCGTTTGTATCGGCCATCGTCATCGGCCGCCTGCGTCTGCGCCTGCCTTACGTGGCCGCCCAGGGCTGGACCGTGAAAGACATCGACGACATGCTGTTTTACGGCGTGCTCGGCACGATTCTCGGCGGGCGCATCGGCTACGTGGTCTTCTATAAGGCAAGCTATTACGCGGCGCATCCGCTCGATATCTTCAAGGTCTGGGAAGGCGGGATGTCGTTCCACGGCGGCTTTCTCGGCGTGACGCTCGCGATGGTGCTGTTCGCGTATCACCGCAAGCGCACCTGGCTGCAGGTGACGGATTTCGTCGCGCCGATGGTGCCGCTCGGCCTCGCGGCGGGGCGTCTCGGCAACTTCATCAACGGCGAGCTGTGGGGCCGCGTGACGGACCCGAACGCGCCGTGGGCGATGCTCTTCCAGAGCTCGACGAACGACGACGCCATCTGGCTCGCTAAAAATCCGCAACTCGACGCGCAATACCATCTCACCGAAATCTTCCAGCGCTATCACATGCTGCCGCGTCATCCGTCGCAGTTGTACGAGATCGCGCTCGAAGGGCTCGTGCTGTTCATCGTGATCTGGACGTTTTCGCGCAAGCAGCGTCCTGTCGGCGCGATTTCGGCGCTGTTTCTGATCGGCTATGGACTGGCGCGCTTCACCGTGGAATTCGCGCGCGAGCCGGACGATTATCTCGGCCTTCTCGCGCTCGGCCTCTCGATGGGCCAATGGCTCTCGCTCCCGATGATCATCGCGGGCGTGCTGATGATGGTGTGGGCGTACAAGCGCAATCTGCGCCTGCCGCCCGAATCGGCGAAAGCCTGAGCAATGCGGGGCGCGCGCCCCGCATCGATTCAACGCCCCATTTGCACCGAGCCCGACACGTCGACGGTCACCGTCGTCGTGCCGGCTTCCATCGCGATCGGCGCGGCCATCTTCGCATCGGCGCTCATCGCGCGCGATTGCATCATCATGACCGGACGCGGCTGCACGCCGCTGTGCCCGACGTTCACTTCCCGAATCGTGAAATTGCTGTAGCCGAAGCCTTGCGCGGCGGTTTGCGCCTGCTTGCGGAAGGAATCGATGGCCTGCGTGACGAGCTTCTGCTCGGCCGCGCGCTGCGATTCGGGCGACAGCGAGAATCCGACGCTGCCCACCTGCATCGACGAACTCATCTTGCCCGCGAGCTTCGACGCCGCCGCGAAGTCGTGCGATTCGAGCACGACCTCCGTGCGGCCGCGCCACGCGGAGATCTTGCCGTCGCGATCGGTGGATGGATACACGGTGAACGAGCCGCTCTTCGCGGTCACGCCATCGACGCCCTTGGCTTCGCGCAATGCGGCCTCGGCGCGCTGATTCAGCGTAGCGGTCAGCGACGAGGGATCGGCCGCTTCCTGCTCGTAGAAGAGCGTGATGTTGACGACATCCTGCGGCACTTGCGCGCTCGCCTGCGCCGAAAGAGAAAGCACGCCCGAAGGTTGCGGCTGGGTAATCACCGTCTGCGCGGCGGCCGTTTGAGAGAGGGTGAACGCTGCGCCCGACATCGCGAGGAGCGCGAGTGCGGCAGCGGTTTTCTTGTTGATCATCGAAGGACTCCGAACGCGGGATATCGCGTGATTCGCGACGGGATTTAGTCGCGGCCTTCGTGTCGTAAGTTCCTTGTTAGACGAGTTGTTCGGTAATAAAGCGCCACTGCGCTTCGGTCACCGGCGTGATCGACAGGCGATTGCCGCGCGCGAGCACCTGCATGTCCGCGAGCGCCTCGTGTTCACGCAACGCGGCGAGCGGAATCAGCGCGGTCTTCTTCACGAACTTGACATCGACAAGCATCCAGCGCGGCGTTTCCTGCGTGGACTTGGGATCGTAGTAATCGCTCTTCGGATCGAACTGCGTGGGATCGGGATACGCCGTCGAGCACACTTTCGCGATGCCCGCGATGCCCGGCTCGGGACAGCTCGAATGATAGAAGAGCACGCCGTCGCCGATCTGCATCTGATCGCGCATGAAGTTGCGCGCCTGATAGTTGCGCACGCCGGTCCACGGCAAGGTTTTTTTCGGCGCGTGCGCGAGGTGATCGATGCTCGCTTCGTCCGGTTCGGACTTCATCAGCCAGTAGCGCATGATTGTTCGTTATGCGGAATCGACGATGCAAATGAAAACGGCACCGGAAAAACCGATGCCGTTCTTAAGATGGGTCCCCGCCACGGCCGCTAGGCCGGCATCCTGAACCTGGGTTCAAGATTGGTCGCGGTAAGCAACACTTCGGGTACATCGGACTAGCGACGCGCGCGCCCGTGCTGCAAGGTTCCGCAACCGTGCCAATGTGACATTGGTTCAAGGAATATATGACCTTGGCGCACCAGGCAGGGAAACGTCACTCTACACCAATCGTTTGCCTTTCGCAGCCCCGCCGCAGTTTCTTTTTTCGATTGACATTGCGCGCCGATTGCCTCGACGCACAGACATCTCACTGCACTTCGTATTGCGCGATGACGGCGCCGAGCTGCTCGTTCATCGAATGCATCGTGCGACGGATTTCCTCGGCAGGGAAGGCCTCGCCGTGACGCACGCTGTCCTGCAACTTAAGCAATTCCGACGCCAGCGAGAGCGCTGCCATCACCGCGATGCGATCCGTGCCGCGCACGTTGCTTGCATTGCGCACCTTGTTCATCTCGGCATCGACGCGCGCGACCGCTTCGCGCAATGCGCCTTCCGTTTCCGGCGAGCACGCGAGGCGATACGGCTGCCCGAGAATGGAGACTTCGATCTGCGTGGTCGTCATGCCTTCTCTCCTTGATGATGCTCGCCGTGCAATTCCGCTTCATGTGCTTCGCGGGAATCGGCTTCGAGGAGATCGAGTTGATTGTCGGCTTCGTCATGCTGCCCGGATTTCGCGCGCGGCAGCTTTTCGAGAATCGCGTTGAGGCGTACTTGCGCGTCGTCGATTTTCGCGGAGAGCGAATCGCGTTCGGATTGCAGCGTGTCGCGCTCTTCACGCACTTGCGCAAGCTCGGCCTGCACGTTCGAATAGTCGGCGCGCAGTTGTTCGAGTTGGTCTTGCAGCGCCTGGCGCGCCTGATTGTGGCGCTCGCTGATCTGGATCAGCCGGCCGATATTTCCTGACAGTGATTCGAGTTCGTTGAGCATGTGCTGCGTCCTCTAAAGACCTCGCATTTTAGCGCGGTTCAACGGAGCTTCCGATAATTGTCTCGTTTCGAGACGTAACAACATGCGATCTTGCGCTTAATCCTTCGAATCAAGCGCAGGTCGTCATGCATTCGTGTGCAGAAAACGCGAGCGCTGTTGATGGCTCGTGATGACAGGCCGGCCGATTCTCGTTCGATTCGTCATGTGCCGCGCCCAACTGTCCGCGCCGTTTTCTTGACGGCCCCAACACGCGCTCCTACACTTGCCGCACTTTTTGGTGCTCGCATTCGCGGATCTCGCGGATGCAGTCAAACGGGAAACAGGGAGCGAAGTCTCCGAAGTCCGACCGGGACCAACCTGGGACGAGCCAACCTGTGCTGCCCCCGCAACGGTAAGCGACCGCAACGCAAGTTGCAAGTCGTCTCATGCGCGTTTTTGCAGCGCGAGCGTGTGGATTTTCATCACACCGGGTTCACCGCCCGAATCGACTGCAAGAAACGTGTCGACGCCACTGCGCACGATGCGCGGGAAGGCGAGACGATTCATCGCCAGCCCGGATACCGGCCAGAGTGCGACGCATCGGTGCTGATCGCGCGGTGCGTTCGTCGCGCATCGTCCTCGCGGGGAGCGGGGTCGCGCTCACGCGAAACGGACACTTCACTCATGGTATTGCCACAGGCCGCCCTCAAGAACGGCCGCTCTCGTCATGGCGCGCTCGTTGCCGCGCTCATCGGTTTGCCGCTCGCCGGCGCCGCACATGCCGCCGATGACGCCTCGCAAACGCTTGCTCCTGTCGTCGTCACTGCGACGCGCGCGCCGCAGCCGCTCGCCGAATCGATCCCGCAGACATCGGTGTTCGATGAACAGGATATCGCCGACGCCAACGCCGACGATGCACTCGGCCTCATCGCGCTCGCGCCCGGCGTGCAGATCACGCGCAACGGCGGACCGGGCGCGACTTCGGGGCTCTACATACGCGGCGCGGCGTCGTCGCAGTCGCTCGTTTTGATCGATGGCGTGCGCGTCGAATCGGCGTCGCTCGGCGCGGCGCAGCTATCGCAACTGATGCTCGATCAGATCGGGCGCGTCGAAGTCGTGAACGGCAATGTGTCGGCGTTGTACGGCTCGAATGCGATCGGCGGCGTCGTGCAGATCTTCACGAAGGAAGGCGAGCCGCATCCGCCGCGCTTCAACTTCGAGGCCGAGTACGGCAGCTATCACACGCAGCGTCAATCGGCGGGCGTGAACGGCGCGCTCGACAAGGACGGCCGCACGACCTTCAGCCTGAACGTTTCGCGCGAGAAAACCGACGGCTTTTCGTCGATCGATCCGAATATCGCGCCCGGCGCGAATCCGAACGCGAACGGCTATCTGAACGAGAGCGTCGCGGCGACGCTGCGCCACCAGTTCAGCGACAAGTGGGACGCGGGCGTGCGCTTCCTGCAATCGAACGGCATCAGCAGTTTCGACGATGCCTACGGCCTGCCGACCGATATCAACGAATCGCACGATCGCGTGCGCTCGGCGTCGGTGTTCGCGAACGGCAGGATCACCGACGACTGGACCACGCACTTCACGATCGCGCAGGGACAGGACCGCGCGAACATCGAGCAGAACGGCGTCTATACGAACCGCTTCAATTCGGAGAATCGTCAATACACGTGGCAGAACGACTTCAAAATCAGCGATGCGCACAAGCTGCTTTTCGGTTACGAGCATCTCGATCAGACGCTCGATTCCGATCAGCTCAGCGCGCCCGATCGCCACGTGAATTCGGTGTTCGCGGGCTACGTGGGGCACATCGGCGCGAGCGATTTGCAGGCGAATCTGCGTCACGACCAGTATTCCGATTTCGGCGGCGCGAACAGCTACTATCTGGGCTACGCGTATAACTTCGATGCGCACTGGAAGGCGAGCGCGAGCTATGCGGCATCGTTTCGCGCGCCGAGCTTCGACGATCTCTACTATCCGTTCAGCGGCAATCCGTCGATTCAGCCGGAGCGCAGCCATTCGGTCGAGGCGGCGTTGCAGTACGCATCGAATGCGATCGGCGTCGCGCGCGTGACGCTATTCCAGACGCGCTATTCGAATCTGATCGACTATGTGTCCGACGGCGGTTTCTACTATGTCGCGCAGAACGTCGGGCGCGCGAAGGTGCAGGGCATCGAAGGATCGTGGGCGGGACATGTCGGCGCCACCGATGTGCGCGCGGGCGTCACGTTCCAGAATCCCGTCGATGAGACGAATCACGAAGATCTGACGCGGCGCGCGCGGCGTTTCGCGACGCTCACGGCGCATCGCACGATCGGGCGCTGGCGTGTCGGCGGCGAGTGGATCGTGAGCGGACAACGCAACGACTACGATTCGACGCTCGCGGGTTATGGCATCGTGAATCTATCGGCGCGCTACGACATCTCGAAGTCGTGGTACGTCACAGCGCGCATCGACAATCTGCTCGACAAGGACTATGAACTTGCGTACTCGTACAACACGCCACGGCGCGGCGCGTACATCACGTTGGGCTGGCATCCGTCGTGAGCCACGCGCCTGAACGGCTTGTGCGTCCGCGCGCGATGAACGCGAGCCGCGCGGCCGCGATCTGGATCGCGCTCGGTGTCGCGACGTTCATCGTGCTCGTGGCGTCGCTCATGACGGGCAGCGTGACGTTGCCCGTATCGCGTGCGCTCGGCGCGCTTTTTCACGCGAACGCCGCGACGCCCGATATCGCCGATGAGATCGTGCTGACGCTACGTTTGCCGCGCGCGCTCGCGGGCTTCGCAACGGGAGCGCTGCTCGCGATGGCCGGCGCGCTGCTGCAAGTGCTGCTGAGGAACCCGCTCGCGGAACCTTATGTGCTCGGCGTGTCTGGCGGCGCGGCGACGTTCGCGCTTGCCGCGATGCTCGCATCGGTGCCGTGGTGGGGCGTCGATATCGCGGCGTGCGCGGGCGCGTTCGCATCGATCGTCGTCGTGCTCGGACTCGCGCGCAAGGATCTTTGGCAAAGCGGACAGGATGCGTCGCCGAGACTCTTGCTGACGGGCGTCGTGATCGCATCGGGATGGGGCGCGCTGATCACGCTGATTCTGAGCATCGCGCCCGAGAACCGGCTGCGCGGCATGATCTTCTGGCTGACGGGCGATCTCAACGGCGCGGCGGCGCCGTGGCCCGCGCTGATCGCGCTCGCTATTGCGCTCGTCGTGATCGTTCCGGTCGCGCCGCAATTGAACGTGCTGCTGCGCGGCGATGCCACCGCGCGTGCGCTCGGCGTGCCGGTCGAACGATTGCGCCTGCGTGTGTATCTCGTCGCATCGATCGCCGCGGCGGCTGCGGTGACGACGGCGGGGACCATCGGCTTCGTCGGGCTCGTCGTGCCGCATCTGCTGCGCCTCGCGTTCGGCAACGATCAGCGCATGCTCGTGCCCGCCGCCGCGCTCGCGGGCGGCCTCGCCGTGATGGCCGCCGATCTTGCCGCGCGCACCGTGATCGCGCCTGCGCAATTGCCCGTGGGCGTCGTGACGGCGTTGATCGGCGTGCCGATGTTTCTGTGGATGCTCCTGCGGAGACCGCGATGACCCTGCATCTCGATGCCATCGTGCTTCGCGCGGGCGCGCGCACGCTCATCGACGGTCTCACGCAGACGATTGCGGCGGGCGAAGTGTGGTGCATCGCCGGGCCGAACGGCGCGGGCAAGACGACGCTCATCAATGTGCTCGCCGGGCTCGCGAAAGCCGCATCGGGCCGCGTGTCGCTCGATGGCCGCGCGCTCGCATCGTGGCGCGCGGCTGACCTCGCACGTCGACGCGCATTGATGCCGCAAGCCACGCACGACGCCTTCAGCGCGACCGTGCTCGACACCGTGCTGCTCAACCGGTTTCCGTATCTCACCGGCTGGGGCTGGGAGAGCGAAGACGACCGCAGCGCGGCACGCGCCGCACTGGAAACGCTCGGCCTCGCGTCCTTCGCCGCGCGCGACGTGCTGACGCTCTCGGGCGGCGAACGCCAGCGGGTCGCACTGGCCGCCGTGCTGTGCCAGAACGCGCCGCTGCTGTTGCTCGACGAACCGCTTTCGCATCTCGACCTGCATCATCAGATCGACTGTCTGCACGCGTTGCGCGACGCCGCGCGCGAGCACAAGCGCACCGTAATCTTCTCGTGCCACGATCTGAATCTCGCGCGCCGTTTCGCGACGCACGCGCTCCTGCTCGACGGCCACGGCGGCGCGCACGCGGGCCTCGTCGCCGATGTCCTCACGCCCGAACGCGCGAGCGCGGCATTCGGCTATCCGCTCGCGCTGATCCGCGACGGCGAGCATGAAGCGCTCGTGCCTTCCATTCATCGCCCTTGAAGGAATTTCGATGTCCACGCTCAACGACATCCCGTTGCCCCGCGCACTCGACCGCGCGCTCGAAGCCGAATTGCGCCGCATCATCGACATGAAGACGAAACCGCCCGGCAGTCTCGGGCGGCTCGAATCCCTCGCGCTGCAAATGGGCCTGATACAGCGCACGACGAAGCCGCGCATCGAACGTCCCGCGATGATCGTGTTCGCGGGCGATCACGGCATCGCGAAAGAGGGCGTGAGTTCGTTTCCGCAGGAAGTGACGGCGCAGATGGTCGCGAATTTTCTGACGGGCGGCGCGGCGATCAACGCGCTGTCGCGCTCGGTCGGCATGTCGCTGGAAGTCGTCGATGCGGGCGTCGCGACACCGATTCCGATCGATGACGGATACGAACGTCTGTCGCTCGGACTCGGCACGCGCAACTTCGCGCATGAGCCTGCGATGTCGCGCGAGACCGCGCTCGAAGGCATCGCGCGGGGCGCTGCGCGCGTGCGGCATCACGCGTCGCTCGGCACGAACGTGATCGGCTTCGGCGAGATGGGCATCGCGAATACGTCGGCGGCGGCGTGTCTGATGAGCCGTCTGTGCGACTTGCCGATCGACGAATGCGTCGGGCGCGGCACGGGTCTCGACGATCACGGCCTCGCGCACAAGCGCGATGTGCTCGGCCGCGCGCTCGCGCTGCATCCCGATGAAGGCGATGCGATCGACACGCTCGCGACCTTCGGCGGCTTCGAAATCGCGATGATCGCGGGCGCGTATCTCGCCGCCGCATGCGAAGGCATGACGATTCTCGTCGATGGCTTCATCGCGACATCGGCGTTGCTGGTGGCCGCGAAGATCGCGCCCGAGGTGCTCGATTACTGCGTGTTCGCGCATGCATCGAACGAAACGGGGCATCGGCGCATGCTCGCGCATTTCGATGCCGCGCCGCTGTTGGAACTCGATCTCCGGCTCGGCGAAGGCACGGGCGCGGCGCTCGCATTGCCGATTCTGCGCGCGGCCGTCGCGTTCATCGACGAGATGGCGAGCTTCGAGTCGGCGGGTGTGTCGAACAAAGCCGATTGATGCGACCGCTCGACGAACTGCGCTACTTCTTCACGGCGCTCGGCTATTTCACGCGCGTGCCGGTGCCGCGCTGGGTCGGCTTCGAGCGCGAATATCTGAACGCGGCGGCGCGTTACTTTCCGCTCGTCGGCGCGATGGTCGGCGGCGTTGCGGCGCTCGTCTATCTCCTGGCGCTGCGCGTGTTTCCGGCGGGCGTCGCCGTGTTGCTTTCGATGGCCGCGACGCTCGTCATGACCGGCGCGTTCCATGAAGACGGACTCGCGGATTGCGTCGATGCGTTCGGCGGCGCGTACACGCGCGAGGATGCGTTGCGCATCATGCACGACTCGCGCATCGGTGCATTCGGCGCGATTGCGCTGGTGATCGCGATTGCGTTGAAGTGGCAGGCGCTCGCTGCGTTGCCGCCGCAACGCGTCGCGATGACGATGATCGCCGCGCACGCCGCGAGCCGCGCGTTCGCGATCAGCTATCTCGTCACGCTCGATTACGTGCGCGCCGAGGGCAAGGCCAAGCCGGTCGCGCAGCGCATGAGTCTTGCGTCGTTCGCGCTGGCGCTCGTGTTCGGCTTGCCGTGGCTCTTCGTGATCGACTGGAAGCTCGCGTGCTTCACGATCGGCGTGCTGATCGTTCTGCGCTTTTTAATCGGGCGATACTTCATGCGTCGCATCGGCGGCTATACGGGCGATTGCCTGGGCTTTGCGCAGCAAGTGTTCGAAATCACGATCTATCTCATCGGGCTCGCATGGATCTCGTCCTGATTCGACATCCGGAAGTCGCTATCGAAGCGGGCGTGTGCTATGGGCAAACCGATGTGCCCTTGCGGTGCGATGTGCGCGATCTCGCTGTCGCATTGACGGAGCGGATGAAGGCGTTGAACGTGCCCGAGTGTGTCGATGGATGGCACGCGAGCCCGCTTGTGCGTTGCGCATCGCTGGCACGTGTCCTTTCCGCCGATGTGCATCTCGACGCGCGTCTTTCGGAAATGCACTTCGGCACGTGGGAAGGCCGCGCGTGGGATTCGATCGATCGCGGGCTAATCGATGCCTGGGCCGGTGATATCGAACATGCGCGTCCGCACGGCGGCGAGGGTTTGGCGCAGTTCGCGCAGCGCGTCGTTGCGTGGTTTGAGGCGACATGCGTCGGGCGGAGTGCTGTGCATGTTGTCGCTCATGCGGGTGTGATGCGCGTGCTTGCGGCGCATCTTCTCGGTATTTCTTATGAGAACGCGTTGCAATGGTCGCTTGATTTTGGTGGGATCGGTTGGTTCAGGTGCGTGCGCGGGGAGTGGGTTCTGGTGCGGTGGAATGCTTAGGCTTTCGCCGGATCCCGGTTTCGCGTCGGTTTATGAGCACTGCCCCTCCCCGGGGCGGGGGTCACTTTCTTTGCTGCTGCAAAGAAAGTAACCAAAGAAAGCAGCTCGTCCAAGCCCGCGGTCACACGCACGTTGGCTATGCTTGCCAGCCGGAAGTGGCACTCGCCTAAGTGTCGCCCCCAAAGGCCCAACCGGGCTTGGCTCGCGCACGGTCTGACGAGCTAGAAGTTTTAGGGCGCTGGTTCAGCACCGAATAGCTTCGGCACAGCGCTTCGCGCTGCCGTTGGGTATGCGAGGGAAACCGTCGAGGAAGAAGCGCACGCGCACCCGCACCCGATTGACCCATCGGCCGCGAAGCGGGCCGGAGCTATTTGGTGCTGAACCAGTTTCTTGTGTGGTGCGATGTGTCGGACCGTGCGCGGTCCAAGCCCTTATCTGCTTGTGGGGGCACTCGCTACAGCCGGGCCATTAGGCCAATCGCCTGTGCCGCGGCCGGTGTGAAGTGCTTAGGCTGGGGAAAGCTGTTTCTTTGGTTACTTTCTTTGCAGCAGCAAAGAAAGTGACTGCCGCCCCGCACAGGGGCAGTGCTAATAAACCAACAACAAAACGGGATCCGGCGAAAACCCAGCTATTTCCCCCGCCGCCCGCGCGCAATTTCGAAATCGCGGCAAAGCACCGCCGCACCAATCGCGAGCCGAGGAGTCGGCCGACTGATGAGATCCCCATCGATCCCAAAGAGATTCCCCCGAGCGACCGCCGTCAACGATGTCCAGCGCTTCCATTGCTCAAGCGCAGGCAACCGGCGATCCGGTTTCGTCGCGCCGGGCGTCGCGGTGACGATCGCTTCCGGATTCGCTGCGAGCACGGCTTCGGTCGATATCGTCGGCACGCGCGGCTTTTCCGCCGCGAACACGTTCACGCCGCCGCACAGCCCGATCACTTCGTCGAAGACGTTGTCGCGATTGAGCGTCATCAGCGGATCGTCCCAGACCTGATAGAACACGCTCACGGGCGCCCGCGCCGCATAACGCGCTCGCAGTTGCGCGATGTCGCGCGTGAACGCATCCGAGCTCGCGCGTGCTTGCGCTTGCGTGCCGAGCAGCACACCCAGCTTGTCGATGCTCGCGGCGATATCGTCGAGATGTTTCGGCTCGCTGAAGTAGATCGGAACGCTGAGCGCCGTCAGCCGGTCCATCTGACGCGCTGCGTTCCCATGCCGCCACACGACGATCAGATCGGGATGCAACGCGACGATGCGTTCCAGGTCGAGCGCCTTGTTGTCGCCGACGCGCGGAATCGCCTGCGCTTCCTTCGGATAATCGCTATACGTCACCGCGCCGACGATGCGCGCGCCGCCGCCCGCCGCGAACAGCAGTTCGGTCACATGCGGCGCGAGACTGACGACACGTTCCGCGGGCTTCGCGAGCGTGACCGGCGCGCCGCTGTCATCGGTGACGGTGATCGCATGCGCTCGCGCAACAGCGAAGCCGATCAGCAAGGCGATCACACCACGCAAGATCACGCGCAAACCTCTTGCAATGCGAGCGACAGGCGCGCCCAGTCGCCTTCCGCGCCCGGCAATCCGATGCGCAAGCTCGGCGTCATACCGGGCAGATCGAAGAGACGCGTCCAGATGCCGCGCAATGCGAGCGCGTGTTGAAGCTCCTTGGCTCCCGGCGTCGGTGTCCACGCGAAGAGCGGCGTCGCGCGCACGTCGAAGCCGTGGCTCGCGATCAACGCGGCGAGGCGTGCGCCGTCGCGTTGCAGACGTTCGCGCGTTTCGCGCTGCCAGTCGATATCGGCGAATGCGGCCATGACCGCGTGACGTGCCGGACCGCCGACGGTCCACGCGCCGAGCGCGTCGCGCAATGCATCGACGATCGAAGGCGCGGCCAGCACGAAGCCCGCGCGGATGCCCGCAAGCCCGAAGAACTTGCCGACCGAGCGCAGCACGATCAGCCCTTCGCGCGCGGTTTCGCTCGCCAGTGACGACGCGGGATCGACATCGGCGAACGCTTCATCGACGATCAATGTGCCGCCACGCGACGCCAGCTGCGCGTGCCAATGCAGCAGGGTTTCGCGTGAAATGTGTTCCGCCGTCGGGTTGTTCGGATTCGCGACGATGACGTGATCGAGCGTATCGGGCAAGTCGCGCCGGGTGATGTCGAGCGTCGCGATTGCGTGTCCGGCGCGCGCGAACGCCGGCGCATATTCGCCGTAAGCGAGCGGCGCGACGCCCGCCGTCGCGCGCCGCAAGAGCGCAGGCAGCGCGCGGATCGCCGCCTGCGAGCCCGCGACCGGCAACGCGAAAGGCGCGCCGTAATAGCGCGCGGCGCAATCGGCGAGGCCGTCGTCGTCTTCTGGCAGACGCCGCCATGCATCGGGCGGCACGGGCGGCACCGGAAAGCCGCGCGGATTGATGCCCGTCGAGAGATCGAGCCAGTCGTCGAAAGGAATCGCGTAGCGTTGCGCGGCCTCGCGCAGATTGCCGCCGTGCCGGATCGGATGCGTCATGTCAGCCGCTCGTGGTTACGCTGATCGCGGCGAAGACCAGCAACGCCACGAGCCACATGAGCATCGCGCGCTCGACGAGCCTCAGCGCCGCGACAACATGCTTCGGGTTCGCCGTGTGACCCGCGCCGAGCGTCGGGCGCGTTTCGAGCACGCCGTGATAAATCGCCGCGCCGCCGATCAGCACGTTCAAACTGCCCGCGCCGGAGGCCATCACCGGACCGGCGTTCGGACTGTCCCACGAGCGCGCCTGCGTGCGCCAGCAGTGCCAGGCCATGTGCGTATCGCCGGCGAGCGCGTAGCTCGCAGCCGTGAGACGCGCGGGAATGAAGTTGAGCACGTCGTCGAAGCGCGCGCCCGCCCAGCCGAAGCGCAGATAGCGCGGCGTGCGATAGCCCCACATCGCGTCGAGCGTGTTGGCTAAGCGGAACATCAGCGCGCCGGGGCCGCCCGCGACCGCGAACCAGAAGATCGCGCCGAAGATCGCGTCGTTGCCGTTTTCCAGCGCGGATTCCACGGCTGCACGCGAGAGCGCGTTCTCGTCGGCCTGCGACGTGTCGCGCGACACGATGCGCGCGGTCAGCGTGCGCGCGTGGTCGATATCGCCGAAGCTCAGCGCGCGCGCAATCGGCGCGATATGTTCGCGCAGGCTCTTCGCGCCGAGCGCGAACCACAGCAGCAGCACATGCACGAGGCACGCATAGGCGAACGGCAGCGCGCCGACGAGCAGCCACGCGATGCCCACCGGCGGCGCGATCAGCACGAACCACGCGACGATGCCCGCCGGCCGCGCGCGACGGCCGGTGTTCATGCGCGCTTCGAATTGCGTCGCGAGCTTGCCGAAGCCGACGAGCGGATGCCGCGCGCGCGGCTCGCCGAAGATGCGATCGACGATCACGCCGAGCACCGCGAGCAGGGCCATCGCGTAGGCGGAGAGGAGGAGCATCGCGCTTATCCCTTGAGCGCGAGCGGCAGACCCGCGACCATCAGCGTCGCGTGCGCGCTCGCGGCGGCGACGCGCTGATTCAGACGGCCGAGTTCATCGACGTAAAGGCGCGTGACCGAGCCGAGCGGCACGACACCCAGACCGATTTCATTGCTCACGACGATGACCTTGCCGCGCACGCTCGCAAGCGCCGCATCGAACTGCGCGAAGGCTTCGCGCGCGCTGTCGGGCAGAACGGCGATTTCTTCGCTCGCGCTCGCCGATGTGAAGAGCAGATTCGCGAGCCACAGCGTCAGGCAGTCGATCAGCACGCAATGCCCGGCGCGATCCGCGTCGCGCAATGCGCCCGCGAGATCGAGCGGCGCTTCGATCAGCGACCAGTGCGCGGGCCTGCGTTCGCGATGATGCCGCACGCGCTCGGCGAACTCCGCATCGCCCAGATGTTCGATCGGGGCCGTCGCGATATACGTGACGGGCAGCCCGCTGTCGGCGGCAAGACGTTCCGCGCGAGCGCTCTTGCCGGAGCGCGCGCCGCCGAGGATGAAAGTGAGATCGGGGGTCATCGCGATATTGTACTGACGGGCTAAGATAGCGCGTCGCTCTTCATGGGAATCCCCCGATGTCTTTCACGCCACGCGGCACGCTGATGATCCAGGGCACGACGTCCGATGCCGGCAAGAGCACGCTCGTCGCGGGGCTGTGCCGACTCGCGCGGCGCGGCGGCGTGCGGGTCGCGCCGTTCAAGCCGCAGAACATGGCGCTCAACAGCGCGGTGACCATCGACGGCGGCGAGATCGGCCGCGCGCAGGCTTTGCAGGCGGTCGCGGCGGGCGTGCCTGCGCGCATCGACTTCAATCCGGTGCTGCTCAAGCCGACGAGCGATCGCGGCGCGCAGGTCATCATCCACGGTCATGCGCACGCGAACCTCGATGCGCGCGCGTATCACGACTACAAGCGTATCGCGTTCGACGCCGTGCTCGCGTCCTACGCGCGTCTGCAAAACGAATTCGATGCGGTGATCGTCGAAGGCGCGGGGAGTCCCGCAGAGATCAATCTGCGCGACGGCGATATCGCCAACATGGGTTTCGCGGAGCGCGTCGATTGCCCAGTCGTGCTCGTCGCCGATATCGATCGCGGCGGCGTGTTCGCGCATCTCGTCGGGACGCTTGCGTGCTTGTCGGAGAGCGAGCGGGCGCGCGTTCGCGGCTTCGTCATCAACCGGTTTCGCGGAGATATCGGCTTGCTCGAACCGGGGCTCGACTGGCTCGTCGAGCAAACGGGCAAGCCGGTGTTCGGCGTGCTGCCGTATCTGCACGGCCTCACGCTCGACGCCGAAGACATGCTGCCGAGCCAGCCGCACGTGCGCCGCGATGCGGCCGCGTTGAAAGTGATCGTGCCGGCGCTGTCGCGCATCAGCAATCACACGGATTTCGATGCGCTGCGCGCGCACGCCCAGGTCGATTTCAGCTATGTGCGCGCGGGCATCGCGCCGCCCGCCGCGGATCTCATCGTGCTGCCCGGCTCGAAGAGCGTGCAACGCGATCTCGCATGGCTGCGCGAAAACGGCTGGGATCGCGCGATCGAACGGCATCTGCGTTACGGCGGCAAGGTGCTGGGCATTTGCGGCGGCATGCAGATGCTCGGGCGCACGATCGATGATCCGGATGGCGTCGAAGGCGCGGCGGGTTGCGTGAACGGGCTCGGATTGCTCGATCTTTCCACCGTGCTCACGCAGCGCAAGCAGTTGGAGAACGTCGCCGGACGTTTGACGATCGGCGATACGCGAGCGCCCGTGCGCGGCTACGAGATCCACATGGGCCGAACGCACGGACCGGCGCTCGCGCGGCCGCTCGTCGCGCTGGATTCGGGATGCTTCGACGGCGCCGTTTCCGACGACGATCAGATCGCCGCGACCTATCTGCACGGCGTGTTCGATACACCCGAAGCTTGCGCCGCGCTGCTCGCCTGGGCGGGTGTGGAGAACGCCGAGCCGCTCGATTATCCGGCGCTGCGCGAGGCGTCGCTCGATCGGCTCGCAGATTCGTTCGCGCAATCGCTCGATCTCGACGCGCTGCGAGCCGCCTTCGCTCAATAAAGAATCATCTGCGTGCAGCGAAACATCGCGATGAGCTTGCCTTCGCCTGTGGTCACGGTCGCGTCCCACACCTGCGTGCTGCGCCCGAGATGCACGGCCGTGGCCTTCGCGACGATCTTCCCTTCGCGCGCCGTCGAAACGTGGTTGCTCTTCAGTTCGAGCGTCGTGAAGTTCTGCGCCTTTTCCGGCAGATGCGCGATGCACGCATAGCCGCAACACGTATCCGCGAGACCGACGACGGTCGCCGCGTGCAGAAAGCCGTTAGGCGCGAGCAGTTCCGGGCGGATCGTGAGCTCGCCGTTCAATTCGCCCTGATCGAGCGAAATCAGTTGCACGCCGAGCAGATCGGGCAGGCGGCCTTTCTGGCGGTTGCGCAGGAAATCGAGCGTGACATCGGGACGGAGCTGGGTCATGGGCGGTAGGAGTCGGAAAAGATGACGAATGCCGATATTGGCGGAGAATACGGCACGGCCGTTCGGCCAGCGTGCCGGATGCATCACTTTTGCCGATAATATCAACGCTCGAATCATGCACCTGTTCTTGTAACGACGAAAATCGTGCGCGCCGGGCGGCCAAACGCCCGCGCGCTCAACAAAATCCGGGACACTTCATGACCGTGATCGTGGTGGCAAATCCGAAAGGCGGCGTAGGCAAAAGCACGCTCGCAACCAATCTGGCCGGGCATTTCGCGTCGGAAGGCGAGTGGGTCGCGCTCGCCGATCTCGACAAGCAGCGCTCGTCGCACGCGTGGCTCTCGCTGCGCGTCGACACGCTGCCGAAGATCGAGGAATGGAACATCGACGTCGATTCTCCGGGGAAGCCGCCCAAAGGTCTGGAGAAAGCCGTCGTCGATACCCCCGCCGGCGTGCACGGCAATCGACTCGCGCTGGCGCTGGAACTGGCGGACAAGGTCATCGTGCCGCTGCAGCCGTCGATGTTCGACATCCTCGCGACGCAGGACTTTCTCGCAAAACTCGCGAAGGAAAAGGCGGTGCGCAAAGGGGCGATCGAAGTCGGCGTGGTCGGCATGCGCGTGGACGCGCGCACGCGCTCGGCCGACCAGCTGCATCGCTTCGTCGAAGGGCTCGACCTGCCGGTGCTCGGCTTTTTGCGCGATACGCAGAACTACGTCCAGCTCGCCGCGCACGGCCTCACGATCTGGGATGTGGCGAAGAGCCGCGTCGAGAAAGATCTGGAGCAGTGGGAGCCGATCCTCGAATGGGTGTCCAAAAAATAAAAAAGCCGGCGTCCCGCAGGAAAGCGCCGGCTCGTGCGAGGGAAGAGGCGATTACGTCCAGTTCTGCGTCGGGACGTGATCGCGGCTGCCCTTGATACGGTTGTCGTCGTCGACGAACACGAGATTCGGCTTCCAGCCCGCCTTGATCTCTTCCTCATCGACCTGCGCGAACGCCGCGATGATCACGAGATCGCCCAGTTGCGCGCGGCGCGCGGCCGAACCGTTCAGCGAAATCATGCCGCTGCCGCGCTCGCCCTTGATCGCATACGTGGTCAGACGCTCACCGTTGTTCACGTTCCAGATGTCGATCTGCTCGTTCTCCATCAGGTTCGCGGCTTCGAGCAGGTTCTCGTCGATCGCGCACGAGCCTTCGTAATGCAACTCGCAGTGCGTGACCGTTGCGCGATGAATCTTCGATTTGAGCATGGTGCGTTGCATGATGCTTCCTTCAGATTTCGAGATTGTCGATGAGGCGCGTCGAGCCCAGTTTCGCGGCCGCGACCACGACGAGCTCGGCGTTCGCGTCGGCGTCCGATTCGCCCGGCGGCAGCAGGTTCGAACGCTTGCGCACGCTGATGTAATCGGGCTTCCAGCCGCGCTCGGCGAGCGCGTTCATCGCGTCGCGCTCGAGTGCGGCGATATCGCGATTGCCCGACAGCACCGCTTCGCGCACACGCTGTAGCTGCTCCGCAAGCTTGGGCGCTTCGGCGCGCTCAGCCGCCGACAGAAACCGGTTGCGCGACGACAGCGCGAGTCCGTCCTCGTCGCGCACGGTCTCGGCGGCGACGATTTCCGTGGGCAGCGCGAACTGGTGGCACATGGCGCGCACGATCATCAGTTGCTGATAGTCCTTCTTGCCGAACACCGCGACGCGCGGCTGCACGCACGACATCAGCTTCATGACGACGGTGCACACGCCCGTGAAAAAGCCGGGGCGGAACTCGCCTTCGAGAATGTCGCCGAGGTTGTGCGGCGGGTGCACGCGATACTCCTGCGGCTCCGGATACATGTCCCGCTCGGTCGGCGCGAACAGCACGTAGACGTTTTCTTTCTGCAGCTTGTCGATGTCGTCCTGAAGCGTGCGCGGATATTTGTCGAAGTCCTCGTTCGGGCCGAATTGCAGGCGGTTCACGAAGATGCTCGCGACGACCGGATCGCCATGCTGGCGCGCGAGCCGCATCAGCGAGAGATGGCCTTCGTGGAGGTTGCCCATCGTCGGGACGAAGGCGGTTCGGTTCTGGCCGCGCAACTGGTCGCGCAGTTCATGGATGGAGCTGATGACTTTCATCGAGCGGGTGTCTCCTGGCGGGCGGCGTGATTCAGCGTCGCACCGAGGCTAGGGAATGGATAAGCGAATTCTAGGCGGGCGAGTACGCGAGTCTCACGTAGATCGGCGCGTATGGCTCGGGCTGCGTGATTTCGATCAGCGATTCGCGCGACAGCTCCAGCATGGCGATGAAGTTCACGACGACCACCGGCACACCGCGCGAAGTGTCGAACAGCTCCGTGAACTCCATGAAGCGCGCGGTCTGCAGCCGCCGCAGGATCACGCTCATGTGCTCGCGCACCGAAAGCTCCTCGCGCGAAATCTTGTGATGCTGCACGAGCTTCGCGCGCTTGATCACGTCGGCCCACGCGGCGCGCAGGTCGTTCATGTCGACATCGGGGAAGCGCTGTTCGGCGGACTGCTCGATATAGATGTCCGCGCGCAGGAAGTCGCGGCCGAGCTGCGGCAACTGGTCGATCTTCTGCGCCGCGAGTTTCATCTGCTCGTATTCCAGCAGACGGCGCACGAGTTCGGCGCGCGGGTCTTCGGCGTCCTCTCCGGTGTCGGCCTTCTTGACCGGCAGCAGCATGCGCGACTTGATCTCGATCAGCATCGCCGCCATCAGCAGATATTCCGACGCGAGCTCCAGATTCGATTCGCGGATCTGGTCGACGTAACCCAGGTATTGCGCGGTGACATCCGCCATCGGGATGTCGAGCACGTTGAAGTTCTGCTTGCGGATGAGGTAGAGCAGCAGGTCGAGCGGGCCTTCGAACGCTTCGAGAAAGATCTCGAGCGCGTCGGGCGGGATGTAGAGGTCAGTGGGCAGCTTCCACAGCGGCTCGCCGTAAAGATGCGCGATCGCGACGCCGTCGATGGTGTCGGGCGTCGAATCGGTCGCGGGCCTGGCGAGCGCTACCACCCGGTCTTCCCGTGCATCGTCGCGCTTGCCCTCGTGCGGCGCATGCGCGGACGATTGCGGCTCGTGGCCGGCTGCGCTCACGTTCAGAAGTTCTGGTAGTAGACGTAGGGCGTCTGGTTCACGCGCGCCTGCTGCTGCGAGCTGCGCTCGTCGAGGTCGATCGGCTGCTTGTCCCACAGAAGCGCGCGGCCGCGGCGCTGTTCTTCTTCCAGCGACGGCTTTTGCTCTTTCAACTGATTGATGAACTGGGTGATATCCGACTGATACATGATCCGGCTTCCGTTGGGGTCGAGGCGACAAGCCTCTTTTGAGGATATCGGCGCACGCGGCAACCCGCATTGCGCCTGTGATTTTGCCTTTTGGCGCAATTTTACCGCAAGCGTGCGGCGGCAACGCATATCGGCGCGCCGCTGTTTCGCTACTCGAAAGGCGCACGCGCGTGCATGTTTTGCGGAACCCGGCAGACGCACAGCCGTCAAAATGGCCCACGTCTCGCGCGAGATCGGCCGTCTTACGGTGCCGGCGCACGCCGATGTGGTGAAATAGCGCCTGCGCCCGCTTGCACATCGGCTGCACGTTTTCCTTTCATTCCCACTCATCCCGATGCCGGAGGTCACGTTTGGCGGGGCGTTCGTTTGATCCGCTGCGCGCGTTGCGCGTGATGCCGCCACGCGTGCGACGCTGGCCGGCCCTGATCGTCGCGTTGATCGCGTTCGGCCTCGCCACGCCTGCATTCGCCAAGTACGAGGTCGATGTCGACGCGCCGCGCAGCGTGAAGAAGCTGCTCAAGGAAAACCTCGACATCGCCCGCTTCGCCAAGCGCGACGACGTGAGCGACGACCAGTTCCAGTTCCTCGTCACCGCGACGCCCAAGGACGTGCGCGATCTCGTCGCGACCGAAGGCTATTTCACGCCGGTCGTGCGCACGGACGTCACGACCGTCGACGACAAACGCAACGTCAAGGTGAGCGTCGATCCCGGCCCGCGGACGATGATCGCTTCGGTGCAACTGAATTTCACCGGCGCGGTGACGACCGAAGACCGCGCGCAGGAGAACGCCGCGCGTTTCGCCTTTTCGGTCAGCGAAGGCGATCCGTTCACGCAAGGCGGCTGGGACGACGCGAAGAACGCCGCGCTGAGGGCGCTGCAATCGAAGCGCTATCTCGGCGCGAAGATCGTGCGCTCGCAGGCGCGCATCAATCCGCGCGCGCATCTCGCCGATCTCTCCGTGACCTTCGACAGCGGTCCGACCTTCACGCTCGGCAAGCTCGACGTGAGCGGGCCGAAGCGCTATCCCGCGTGGATCGTCGATCACGTGAATCCGATCCAGGACGGCGAGATCTACGACGTCGCGCGCATCAACGAGTTGCAGCGGCAGATCCAGAACACGCCGTACTACGCGAGCGTGGCGATCGATGTGGACAACGACGTCAGCAAGCCGGTCGAAACGCCGCTGCATGTGAAGGTGAGCGAGTATCCGTACAACAGCATCCGCTATGGCGTGGGTTACGCGACGGACACCGGTTTTCACATCCAGGGCGCGTACAGCTATCTCGATACCTTCGGCAAGGCGTATCCGTTCACGATTTCCGGCCGGCTCGACCAGACGCAGCAGTACGGCCGCGTGCAACTGGCGATGCCGCCGGATTCGCACGGCTGGGTGAACGCGGTATTCGGCTCCTACACGATCACCGATGTGTCCGACACGAACATCTACAGCGCGCGCGTCGGCGTGCAGCGTTCGCGCTCGCGTCAGAACATCGACACGACGTTCTCGCTGACCTTCTACGACGATCGCCTGACGCAAAACGAGCCGAATCCGTCGACGGCGCGCGCGCTCGTGCCCGCATGGAGCTGGGTGCGCCGCGACGTCGACGATCCGCTGTTCCCGCGCCGCGGCAACATCATCCGCGCGGAGGCGGGATTCGCCGTCAAGGGCGTGATGACCGATCAGACGTTCGCGCGCCTCTACACCAACGCGCTGCAATATGTGCCGCTCGGCAAGAACGATTTGCTCGTGTTTCGCGCGGAGTTCGGCGGCGTGTTCACGAGCGGGTCGTCGAGCGGCGTGCCCGCGTCGCTGCTGTTCCGCGCGGGTGGCGCGAACTCGGTGCGCGGTTACAGCTATCTGGGTATCGGCAACAACGTCGCGGGCTCGGTCTTGCCGACCAAGTACATGGTGACGGGCAGCAGCGAATATCAACACTGGTTCACGCACGACTGGGGCGGCGCGGTGTTCTTCGACATCGGCACCGCGACCGACACCTGGAGCGAGCGCGTGTTCCAGCCGGGCGTCGGCGTCGGCGCGCGCTGGCGCAGTCCGGTCGGCCCGGTGAACGTCGACCTGGCGTATGGATTTAAGAACAAGAGCATCAAGCCGTATCTGACGCTCGGCATCGCGTTCTGATGCGCGTGCGAACGATGAAGGAAAGCGAACCGGCATGACGGACCCGACGAAGCAAGCGGACGCCGAAGCCCCGCCGCCCGGCAACGAAGGCGGCGGCGACGACGGCGGCGCGAAGAAGACGCTGCCGCGCAAAAGCGGCTGGCGGCGTCTCGCGCGCTGGATCGGCGCGCTCGTGCTTGTCGTCGTGCTGATCGCCGCGCTCGCGGTTGGCGGCGTGTTCTTCGTGCTGACGACCGAACGCGGCACGCGCTACGCGTGGGACGCGGCGACCTCGCTGCTCAAGGGACAACTGACCGGCAAGCTCGACGGCGGCGCGATCGCGACCGGCATGCAACTGCGCGACGTGCACTGGAAGGACGGCAAGGGCACGGACATCGCGGTCGACAGCGTGTCGGGCCGCTGGGCGCTCACGCGCGAGCCGCTGCGCTTCACGATCGATTATCTGCACATCGGAACGGTTGACGCCCGCATCGCGCCGTCGAACGAACCGAGCAAGAAGACGGAACTGCCGAAGGACCTGCGCATTCCGATTCAACTGGCGATCAACGATCTCTCCGTCGAAAAGCTGCGCCTGCATCAGGGCACGACGACCACCGAATTCTCGCGGCTGCTTTTCAACGGCCACAGCGACGGTCAGCATCACCAGGCGACGGTTCAGCGCCTCGACACGCCGTTCGGCTCGGTGACGGCGTCGCTGAAACTCGATGGCGGCGCGCGCCCGTTTCCGCTCTCCGGCGACGCGGGTTATGCGGGCAAGGTCAACGGCGAAACGGTGAACGTGAGCGCGCGGCTTTCCGGCGCGCTGGAAGATCTGATCGCCGACGTCGACGCGAGCGGCATGAAGCTCAACGGACGCGCGCACGTCGAAGCGTTGCCCTTCGCCGACGTGCCGCTCAAATCCGCGCTCGTCACCTTCGATCACGTGAATCCGCAGGCATTCAGCCCGGGCGCGCCCGAGGCCGATCTGGCCGTGCGCGCCGAGGTGAAGCCGGTCGAAGGCACGGACCCGAAGGCGTTCGTCGTGAGCGGGCCGGTGTCGATCGTCAACGCGAAGCCCGGTTCCATCGACAAGAAGCTGCTGCCGCTCATCGACGCGCGCGCGAACGTGCGGCTCGACGCCTCCGAGCAAAGCATCACCGACCTCAACGTGCGGCTTTTGAAGAATGCGACCGTGACGGGCGGCGGCGCGCTCGCGGGCGGCAAGGGCAAGTTCGACCTGAAGATCGCGAAGCTCGACCTGAACGCGATCGAACCGACGCTGCGCCCGACGGATTTCGCCGGACCGGTCGGCATCGTCCTCGCGGGCGACACGCAGACGATCACCGCCGATCTCAACGATCCGAAAGCGGCGATCCGCGCGCAGGCCAAAGTGAAGCTCGATCCGAAGCAGACCACGCTCGATGACGTGAAGCTCACGGTCGGCAAGGGTCGCGTCGAACTCAACGGCGCGCTCAAGAAGGACGCCAATTCGAGCTACGACCTGAAGGCGAAGATCGTCGACTTCAATCCGCTGCTTTTGCAACAGCAGTTGATCGCGCAGAAGCCCGCGCCCGCGAAGAAAGGTGCGCCGAAGAAGCCTGCCGCGCCGGCGCGCGTGATCGAAGCCCGCGTGAACGGCACGCTCGCCGCATCGGGCCAGCTCGCGCCCACCCTTACGACGAAGGCGACGTTCAAGCTCAACGACAGCATGTACGACAACTTGCCGATGACGGGCGAGGGCACGGTGCAGGTCGCGGGCACGCGGCTGTTGCCGAGCAAGGCGTCGCTGTCGGTGGCGGGCAATAACGTCGATCTGAACGGCAGCTTCGGCGCGCCCGGCGACCGCCTGCGCTTCAAGGTCGATGCGCCCGCGCTGGAGCGCCTCGGCTTCGGCATCACGGGCACGGCCAAGGCGGATGGCGATGTGACCGGCTCGATCGCGCATCCGAATATCGCGGCGAACTATCAGGCCGATGGCGTCGTGTTCGGCGCGAACCGCGTCGGCCATGCGGAAGGCCGCGCGGATATTCGCGATGGCGCGAACGGTGCGCTCGTCTTCACGCTGAAGGCACGCGACGCGAGCACGGAGGACGTCGAAATCGCCAACCTCGACGCGAATCTGAACGGCACGCGCGCGCATCACACGCTCGACGTCACCGCGACCGGCAAGGTGCGCGGCCAGCCGGTGAATCTCGCGCTCGGCGCGGCCGGCAAGTTCACCGACGCGCCCGATGGCCCGCACTGGGACGGCTCGATCACGAAGCTGTCGAACAAGGGCACGCCGTCGCTGAATCTCGAATCGCCGCTGACGGTGAGTTATGGCCCGAAGCGCCTCGTGCTCGGCGCGACGCGCCTCGTCGCGGAAGGCGCGGTGCTGAATCTGAAGTCGTTCGCGATGGAAAACGGCCGTCTGCAATCGGCGGGCACGCTCACGAATCTCTCCGTGCCGCATCTGCTCGAAGTGCGCCAGGAACTGACGGGCGCGGAGCCGCCGATCCGCACCGATCTCGTCTTCGACGGCGACTGGAACTTCTCGCTCGGCGCGACCGCGACGGGCTACGCGCAGATCAAGCGGCGCGGCGGCGACGTGACGATCGACGGCACGCGCGGGCTCTCCGCGCTCGGCATCTCGGATATCGCCGCGCGCGTGGACTTCACCGGCGGCAATCGCCTGAACGCGTCGCTGCATGCGCAGGCGAGCCGTATCGGCGTGATCGACGCGAACGTGCACACGCCGCTCGTCGATCGCGACGGCATGCTCGCCCTCGACGACAACGCGCCGCTCACCGGCGGCATCGACGCGAATGTTCCCGAACTGCGCACGACGGGCGGGATGCTCGGCGCGAACTATCTGCTGGGCGGGAAGATCGCGCTCAAGCTCGTGATCGCGGGGATCGTCGCGAAGCCGAATCTGTCCGGCTCGCTCACCGGCGACAACCTCTCCGCGACGGTCGTCGATCAGGGCGTGCAACTGAAGGACGGCATCATTCGCATCGCGCTGTCCGAGAATCTCGTCGATCTTCAGAAGGTGGAGTTCCACGGCGCGAGCGGCACGTTGCGCGCAACCGGCAAGGTGCGGCTCGACCAGCAGCAGCCCGATCTGACCGCGAGCATCATCGCGGACAAGCTGGAGCTGTTCGCGTCGCCGGATCGCGAGCTGATGCTGTCGGGCAGCGCGACCATCGCCAACGCGGGGCTGCAGGGCGGCATGGCGATCGACGGCAAGTTCACCGTCGATCACGCGCTCATCGATCTGCCGGAATCCTCCGCGCCCTCGCTCGGCGACGACGTCGTGATCGAGCGCCCCGACGGCACGATCAAGGGCGGCAATCAGCCGATCACGGCGGCGACCGAGAAGCCGGTCGGGCCGTTCACGCCGCGCGCCAATATCGCGATCAATCTCGGCGATCGCTTCCGCTTCAAGGGCGCGGGCGCGGATCTCGGGCTGGCTGGCACCATCACGGCGATGAGCGCGCCGAACATGCCGCTGCGCGCCGTCGGCAACGTGCGCGTGACGACGCCGGGCTCGTCGTACTCGGCCTTCGGGCGCAAGCTGAACATCGAGAACGGCTACTTCACGTTCAACGGGCCGGTGGCGAATCCGGGCATCAACATTCTCGCGATGCGGCGCAATCAGGAAGTCGAAGCGGGCGTTCAGGTGACGGGCACCGTGCAGGCGCCGGTCGCCAAGCTGATCTCCGAGCCGAGCGTGCCCGACAACGAAAAGCTCTCGTGGCTCCTGTTCGGGCACGGCACGGATCAGGGCAACAACGTCGGCCAGCAGAGCGCGATGACGAGCGCGCTTGCGCTGCTCGGCAGCAAGGGCGGCGCGAAGATCGCACAGACGGTCGGGCTGGACGAGTTCACTGTCGGTTCGAGCGAAGTGGGCCTGACCGATCCGCAGGTCGTGTTGCTGTCGAAGGCGATCAACGAGCGGCTCGTGATCGGCTATGAGCAGGGACTGCAATCGGCGGGCAACGCGGTCAAGGCGACGCTGAACCTGTCGCGGTTCTGGGCCGTGACGGCGTATGGCGGGACCTATCAGGGCGTCGATCTGTCCTATACGCGGCGGTTCAATTCGTGGGCGCGACTGTGGGCGTCGACTTCGTCGGCTGCGCGGGCGTCCGCGGCGGATTCCGCGTCGGGGGCGTCGGGCGCGTCGGCGGCGGATCCTTCCACGCCGGATCCGGACTGAACTCACGCGCGCTTCAACGAAAAAGGGCACGCGAATCGCGTGCCCTTTTTCAGTCCTTCGAACCGTGTTACTTCACCCGCATGCCCGGTTTCGCGCCGCTATGCGGCTCGAGAATGTACAGCCCCGGTTCGGCCTTCTCGTCCGTCGCCGAAGCCGCCAGCACCATGCCTTCCGACAGCCCGAACTTCATCTTGCGCGGCGCGAGGTTCACGACCATCACGGTGAGCTTGCCGATCAGATCCTGCGGCTGGTAGGCCGACTTGATGCCCGAGAACACGTTGCGCGTCTTGTCCTCGCCGACATCGAGCGTCAGTTGCAGCAGCTTGTCGGAGCCTTCGACCGCCTTGCAATCGACGATCTTCGCAATGCGCAGATCGACCTTCGCGAAATCGTCGATGGAGATGACGCCCGGTTCTTCCTGTTTTTTCGCAACGGTCTTGGCCGGAGCGGCCGCGACCGTTTCGGCGGCCGGCGCGAGCGATTCGCGATTCGCGGCCAGCAAGGCCTCGATCTGTTTCGGATCGACGCGCGTCGTCAGATGCTTGTACGCGTTGATCGCATTGGCCGACGACAGCGGCTTCGCGGCATCGGCCCAGACGAGCGGCGCGATGCCGAGGAACGCTTCGACCGATTCCGCCAGCTTCGGCAGCACCGGCTTCAGCGCGAGCGACAGCAGACGGAACGCTTCGAGGCTCACGCTGCACGTCTCATGCAGCGCGACGGCATTCGCCGGGTCCTTCGCCTGATCCCACGGCTTCGAGGTATCGACGTAAGCGTTGACGGCGTCGGCGAGTTCCATCGTCGTGCGCAACGCGCGGCCATATTCGCGCGATTCGTAGAAGCCCGCGATCTGCGGAATCGCCGAGCGCAATTGCGTGACGAGCGGATGATGCATCGCGCTGTCCTGCACGCGGCCATCGAAGCGCTTGATGAGAAAACCCGCCGCGCGGCTCGCGATATTCACGTATTTGCCGACGAGATCGCTGTTCACGCGCGCCTGGAAGTCTTCGAGGTTCAGGTCGATGTCTTCCATCGTGCTATTGAGCTTCGCCGCGAAGTAGTAGCGCAGCCACTCGGGGTTGAGGCCCGTGTCGATCACGCTCTGCGCGGTGATGAAGGTGCCGCGCGACTTCGACATCTTCGCGCCGTCGACGGTCAGAAAGCCGTGCGCGAATACGTTGGTCGGCGTGCGATGGCCGGAGAATTCGAGCATCGCCGGCCAGAAGAGCGTGTGGAAATACAGAATGTCCTTGCCGATGAAATGGTACTGCTCGGCCTTCGCGCCGGGCTTCACCCACTCGTCGAAATTCACGCCGATGCGATCAGCGAGATTCTTGAAGCTCGCGTAATAGCCGACGGGCGCATCGACCCAGACGTAGAAGTACTTGCCTGGCGCGCCCGGAATCTCGAAGCCGAAGTAGGGCGAGTCGCGCGAGATGTCCCAGTCGGCGAGCTTGGCTTCGCCCTTGTCGCCGAGCCATTCGCGCATCTTGTTGGTGGCTTCGGGCTGCGCGAGGCCGCTCACCCAGCCGCGCAGGAAATTCTCGCAGCGCGGATCGGAGAGCTTGAAGAAGTAGTGCGTCGACGTCTTGCGGATGGGCGTCGCGCCCGACACGACCGAATACGGGTTGATGAGCTCGGTCGGCTGATAGGTCGAGCCGCAGACTTCGCAGTTGTCGCCGTATTGATCTTTCGCGCCGCACTTCGGACACTGGCCCTTGATGAAGCGGTCCGGCAGGAACATTTCCTTGACCGGATCGTAGGCCTGCTCGATGTCGCGCGCCTCGATCAGCCCCGCTTGCTGAAGCGAGCCGTAGATCGTGTTGCAGAGGGCGCGGTTTTCCTCGGCATCGGTCGAGTAGTAGTTGTCGAACGAGATGCCGAAGCTGTCGAAGTCACGCTTGTGCTCTTTCCACACGCGCTCGATCAGCGCTTTCGGCGTGATGCCTTCCTTTTCGGCGCGCAGCATGATCGGCGTGCCGTGGGTGTCGTCGGCGCCGACGTAGTAGACCTCATGGCCATGCATTCGCAGCGACCGAACCCAGATATCCGTCTGAATGTACTCGACCATGTGGCCGATATGAATCTGACCGTTCGCGTACGGCAACGCGGACGTGACGAGGATCTGGCGGCGGCCGCTTTCATTGACGGAGGCGGCAGGCGCGGCGGTGGCAGTGGCTGAAATCGGTGCTGACATAAAGGCGCGGCCCGTGTGGGAGTGCTGGGGGTTGGGGAAAAAGCGGATTTTGATTTTAGCAGGGCGGGGGGAGAGGGCGCGCGAGGCAGAGGTGGAAGGCTGGATTCGAGGCGTGTTTTTGCTGCTTGTGTGCAACTACAAAATACATCAAAAAAGTTGCATTTTTCGCTTAGCAGGATATAACATTCGTGTTGTATTTTTGAGCCTTCGATACTCGCGGAGGGCGCATGAAATACAGTGAGTTCAGGAAGTGGTTGCGTAAGCAGGGCGCGATTTTTACTCCTGCAAAAGGCAGCCATTTCCGTGTGACACTCAACGGCAAGGCCACCATCTTTCCCGATCACGGCAGCAAGGAGATGGGCACGGATTTGGTGGTGCAGATCAAGAAACAGCTTGGGCTGAAATAAGCGAGGGATCGATGTTCTTTGGAGAACACACCGTCATGCTGTCCTATCCAGTGAATCTGGAACTCGACACGAACAACACTTATCTGGTCACATTTCCCGACATACCGGAAGCCATTTCCGTTGGGGAGGACGAAGGCGAGGCACTCATCAACGGGCTCGACGCACTGGAAAGCGCCATCGAGATTTACTTCGAGGAAAAGCGCGAAGTGCCTATGCCGTCGAAACCGAAGAAAGGCCAACCCGTCGTTACGTTACCGGCGCTGGTCGTTTCGAAGGTGCTGCTTCAGAACGAAATGCTCCGCCAGGGCGTGCGCAAGTCCGAACTTGCGCGGCGGCTCAACGTCCACATGCCGCAGGTCGACCGCCTTCTCGACCCGCGTCATTCGTCGAAGCTAGAAGCGATCGAAGCCGCGTTTCTTTCATTGGGCAAGCGCCTGAAAATCTCGCTGGCGTGAGCCGGATCGCCCCGATCGCGATTCACGCGCCCAAAAAAAACCGGGGTCCAATCGGGCCCCGGAGCAACAACGACAAGAGGAGAATGGCAGGTGATGGCATCGCCATCCACCTACCGTAAAGACAGACAGCGGCACTGCGTCCAAGTTTCAAATTTTTTTCAGACGACTGAACGCCGTGAACTCCGCGCTCTGATCGCCGCCTTCGCGACGGCGCATTCTCCTTTCAAATCAATTGCTTTACTGCACCTGACCCGGCTGCGCAGTGGCGCGCAGATAGATTTCCACGCGACGATTCTGCGCGCGGCCCGCTTCCGTCGAGTTGTCCGCGATGGGCTGATTCTGGCCCATGCCCGACGCCGCGAGACGCTGCGCCGGAACGCCGTGCGTCGCGATGTACGACGCCACGCTCTGCGCGCGGTTCTGCGACAGCGTCTGGTTGTAAGCCGCCTGGCCGGTGTTGTCCGTATGGCCGACGACGCTCGCGATCAGCTCCGGATGCTGCTGCATCGTCTGCGTGACGGAGTTCAGCACCGGATCGAACGATGGCTTGATCGCGTAGCTGTTCGTATCGAACGAAATCGAGTTGGGAATGTTCACCTTGAGCGAGCCGTCCTGCTGCTCGGTCACTTGCGTGCCCGTGCCCTTCGAGTCGCCGGAAATCTTGTTCTTGATCGACTGCCAGTTGTAGCCGGTGATGCCGCCCACCGCCGCGCCCGTGGCTGCGCCGATCGCCGCGCCCTTGCCGCCGCCGAAAATCGCGCCGATGCCTGCGCCGGTCGCGGCGCCAACGCCCGTGCCGACCGCCGTGTTGGTGCCTTGCTGCGATGCGCAGCCTGCGACGAGCGCGCCTGCCACCGCGAACACGGACAGACGGGTGAAGAATTTGGTGTTCATATTAATCTCCTTGAATCGACAAGCGTTTCGGCGCAAGAAGCGCCGACAGTGCGAAAGGGTCTTCGGACGAGCCTCCGGGCGAGCCTCTACAATAATGAGAAAGGCGCCCGGCTGCCCGATGCGATGCGTCCCCGGAAAGATTTTGCAGCGGGATAGTGCAGTGCCCGCGCGTCACGCGCAACGGCGCTAACAAATACTTTCAATTTCTTCAGTTTGTTGTTGCGCGTCGCAGCGCTTTAGCAACAAGCGTTCCATGGAGTTTCGATGAGCATTGACCGCGCGAAGATCGACACCGCACTCGCCACACTGACCGATCCCAATACCAACCGCAAGTTCGTCGATACGAAGAGCATTCGCAACGTATCCGTCGATGGCGCGAACGTCGCGGTGAGCGTCGTGCTCGGCTATCCGGCGAAGACGCAGTTCGGCCCGATCCGCGAGCAGGTGCAGGACGCGCTGCGTCAGGTGCCGGGCGTCGCGAACGTGACCGTGGACGTGTCGTCGCAGGTTGTCGCGCACGCGGTGCAGCGCGGCGTGAAGCTGCTGCCGAACGTCAAGAACATCATCGCGGTGGCGTCGGGCAAGGGCGGCGTCGGCAAGAGCACGACGGCCGCGAATCTCGCGCTCGCGCTCGCGGCGGAGGGCGCGTCGGTCGGCATGCTCGACGCGGATATCTACGGCCCTTCGCTGCCGATGATGCTCGGCATCACCGGCCGGCCCGAATCGCCCGACAACCAGACGATGAACCCGCTCGAAGGCCACGGCATCCAGGCGAATTCGATCGGCTTTCTGATCGAGCAGGACAACCCGATGGTGTGGCGCGGCCCGATGGTGACATCGGCGCTCGAGCAGTTGCTGCGTCAGACCAACTGGAAGGACCTCGACTATCTCGTCGTCGACATGCCGCCGGGCACGGGCGACATTCAACTCACGCTGTCGCAGAAGGTGCCGGTGACGGGCGCGGTGATCGTCACGACGCCGCAGGACATCGCGCTGCTCGACGCGAAGAAGGGCTTGAAGATGTTCGAGAAGGTCGGTATTCCGATTCTCGGCATCGTCGAGAACATGAGCACGCATATCTGCTCGAATTGCGGCCACGAGGAGCACATCTTCGGCGCGGGCGGCGGCGAGCGCATGGCGAAGGAATACGGCGTCGAGATTCTTGGCCAGCTGCCGCTCGATATCTCCATTCGCGAGCGCACCGACGCGGGCCAGCCGACCGTCGTGTCGCAGCCGGAGAGCCGTATCGCGGAGACATATCGCGCGATTGCGCGGCGCGTTGCGATCTCGATCGCCGAGCGTCAGCGCGACATGACCTCGAAATTCCCGAGCATCGTCGTGCAGAACACCTGATTTCGAATATCCGATCGAATCTGCGCGAGCCTTGTGCAATGCGGCTCGCGGTATCATGTCGCCTTCGATGCGCGGCAGCGTGGACGCACTGGGCGTCGGCGGGCCGCCGAGAGGATCGCATGGGACACAGATTCGACGGGAGGGCGCTTCACGCCTTGATCGCGACGGCCGCTTGCAGCGTCATGCTGAGCGGTTGCGGCCTCATCTTCCAGAATCATGAAAAGCGCGCGGACGCGGTCCTGCAACCGACGCCCGGCAACGCGACGCGCGGCACCGTCACGCTAATCGAGCGCGCGGACGGCGTGCAGGTTTCCTACAACCTCACGGACATGCCGCCGAACAGCGACCACGCGTTGACCGTGCACGAACGCGGCGACTGCATCGCCGTCAACGAGCAGGATGCGAGCCCGGTGTTCGCGCTGCCTTCGGAACGCAGACGGGCGACCTCGCGTGTCGAAGGCGAACTCGGCAATATCCACGCGGACGCGACCGGCGCGGCGACGGGCTTCATCGTCGCGACCGAAGTGTCGCTCGACGGCGTGCGCTCGGTCATTTCGCGCGCGATCATGCTGCATCGGGAAGCGGTGGACCCTTACGCGAGCGCGCCGCACAACGTGGGTCCGGCGCTCGCTTGCGGCGTGATTCGCCGCTAGATGCCGCGTCTTTCGCCCCGCGCCCGACGCGCTCGCCTGATCGCGTAAAATACGCGCTTTCGTCTGGCCCGCGCGGCGAACATCGCCGCCGGAGACCTTGCCCCGTTTCACTGCAGGCGGCGGTCGCGAGACCCGAGCCGTTCACCGTTGAGTAGCGTTCCCTATGAGCATCAAGTCCGACAAGTGGATTCGCCGCATGGCCGAAGAGCACCGAATGATCGAGCCGTTCGTGCGCGATCAGGTGCGCGTGACCGAGGACGGCCGCAAGATCGTGAGCTACGGCACGTCGAGCTACGGCTACGACATCCGCGTCGCCGATGAATTCAAGATCTTCACGAACATCAATTCCACGATCGTGGATCCGAAGAATTTCGACGAGAAATCGTTCGTCGATTTCAAGGGCGATGTCTGCATCATTCCGCCGAATTCTTTCGCGCTCGCCCGCACGGTCGAATATTTCCGCATTCCGCGCTCGTGCCTGACCGTGTGTCTCGGCAAATCGACCTATGCGCGCTGCGGGATCATCGTCAACGTGACGCCGTTCGAGCCGGAATGGGAAGGCTACGTGACGCTCGAATTCTCGAATACGACACCTTTGCCTGCCAAAATCTACGCAAACGAGGGCGTCGCCCAAGTCCTGTTCTTCGAAAGCGATGAAATGTGCGAGACGTCGTACGCGGATCGCGGCGGGAAGTATCAAGGGCAGCACGGCGTGACGCTGCCGAAAACCTGATCATCGCCGCGCTTTCAGAAACGCACACGGCAAACGCTTGTCGAAAGACCGCTGGCTTCGAGATCGCTTCTCGGGCAGCGGTCGTTCCATTTGGAGAATCGCCTCATGAAGTTCCGCTTTCCCGTCGTCATCATCGACGAAGACTTTCGCTCCGAGAACATCTCGGGTTCCGGCATTCGGGCGCTCGCCGAGGCGATCGAGAAAGAAGGCGTCGAAGTCCTCGGCCTGACGAGCTATGGCGATCTCGCCGCGTTCGCGCAGCAGTCGAGCCGCGCGTCGTGCTTCATCTTGTCGATCGATGACGACGAGCTGCTGCCCTACGCCGACAATGTCGTCGTGGAAGGCGACACGCCGGAACTGGCATCGGCGATCGTCGCGCTGCGTGCGTTCATCAACGCCGTGCGCCGCCGCAACGCGGACATCCCCATCTTCCTGTACGGCGAAACGCGCACCTCGCGCCACTTGCCGAACGATATCCTGCGCGAGTTGCACGGCTTCATTCACATGTTCGAGGACACGCCGGAGTTCGTCGCGCGGCACGTGATCCGCGAGGCGAAGGTGTATCTCGATGCACTCGCGCCGCCGTTCTTCAAGGAACTGGTGCAGTACGCGGACGAAGGTTCGTATTCGTGGCACTGCCCCGGGCACTCGGGCGGCGTCGCGTTCCTGAAGAATCCGCTGGGGCAGATGTTTCACCAGTTCTTCGGCGAAAACATGCTGCGCGCGGACGTCTGCAACGCGGTCGAGGAACTCGGCCAGCTGCTCGATCACACCGGTCCGGTCGCAGCGTCGGAGCGCAACGCGGCGCGCATCTTCGGCGCGGATCATCTCTTTTTCGTGACCAACGGCACGTCCACATCGAACAAGATCGTGTGGCACGCGACCGTCGCGCCGGGCGATATCGTGCTGGTGGACCGCAACTGCCACAAGTCGATCCTGCACGCGATCACGATGACCGGCGCGATCCCCGTGTTCCTCACGCCGACGCGCAACAACTTCGGCATCATCGGGCCGATTCCGCGGGACGAGTTCAAGCCGGAGAACATCCGCAAGAAGATCGAGGCGAATCCGTTCGCGCGCGAGGCGCTCGCGAAGAATCCGAAGGTCAAGCCGCGCATCCTGACGATCACGCAGAGCACGTATGACGGCGTGATCTACAACGTCGAGATGATCAAGGACCTGCTCGGCGACATGCTCGACACGCTGCATTTCGACGAAGCCTGGCTGCCGCACGCCGAGTTTCACTCGTTCTATCAGGACATGCACGCGATCGGCGCGGGCCGTCCGCGCACGGGCGCGCTCGTGTTCGCGACGCATTCCACGCACAAGCTGCTCGCCGGCATTTCGCAGGCGTCGCAGATTCTCGTGCAGGACAGCGAGAACAGCGCGTTCGACCGGCATCGTTTCAACGAGGCGTATCTGATGCACACGTCGACGTCGCCGCAATACGCGATCATCGCGTCGTGCGACGTCGCGGCCGCGATGATGGAAGCGCCGGGCGGCGAGGCGCTCGTGGAGGAATCGATCGCCGAGGCGCTCGACTTCCGCCGCGCGATGCGCAAGGTCGATGCCGAATACGGCGACGACTGGTTCTTCAAGGTGTGGGGCCCGGACGCGCTGGCGGAAGAGGGCATCGGCGACCGCGAGGACTGGATGCTGAAGCCGAACGACCGCTGGCACGGCTTCGGCGCGCTCGCCGAAAACTTCAACATGCTCGACCCGATCAAGGCGACGATCATCACGCCGGGACTCGACGTGGACGGCGAATTCGGCGAGTCCGGCATTCCGGCCGCGATCGTGACGAAGTATCTGGCGGAGCACGGCATCATCGTGGAGAAGACGGGGCTGTATTCGTTCTTCATCATGTTCACGATCGGCATCACGAAGGGCCGCTGGAACTCGATGGTCACCGAGCTTCAGCAGTTCAAGGACGACTACGACAACAACCAGCCGCTGTGGCGCGTGCTGCCGGAATTCGTCGCGCAGCATCCGTCGTACGAGCGCATCGGCCTGCGCGATCTGTGCGGGCAGATCCACAGCGTCTATCGCGCGAACAACATCGCGCGTCTGACGACGGAGATGTATCTGTCGAGCATGGAGCCGGCGATGAAACCGTCCGAAGCGTTTGCGAAACTCGCGCACCGCGAGATCGACCGCGTGCCGATCGACGAACTCGAAGGCCGCGTCACGTCGATCCTGCTCACGCCGTATCCGCCGGGCATTCCGTTGCTGATTCCGGGCGAGCGTTTCAATCGGACGATCGTGGATTATCTGCGTTTCGCGCGCGAGTTCAACGAGCGCTTCCCGGGTTTCCATACGGATATCCACGGGCTCGTCGGCGAGATGATCAACGGGCGTATCGAGTATTTTGTCGATTGCGTGCGCAATTGATGATCACCTGATCCGCCGCTGCAAAAACAAACGGCCCTGCAAAGGGCCGTTTGTCATTTCAGGAACGCCGATCGTTCAGATCAGGCCTTCCGCCTTCATCGCCGCGTGCACGCCCGGACGCGCGCCGACGCGCTCCTGATACGCGACGAGCGCCGGCCACTTGCCGAGGTCGAGATCGATGTACTTCGCCCAGCCGAGCACGGTGAAGAGATAAGCATCGCCGATGCTGAATTCGTTGCCGAGCAGGAACTGCTTGTCGTCGATTTGCTGCGCGACGTAGGCGAGACGGCGTTCGAGATTGGCCATCGCGGCTGCTTTCGAGTCGCTGCTCGCGGCCGGATTGAAGAACGGCGAGAAGTTCTTGTGCACTTCCGTGCCGATGAACGTCAGCCAGCTTTGCAGGCGATAACGCGCCATGCCGTCGTTGAGCGGCGCGAGATGCTTGGCCGGCACCTGGTCGGCGATGTACTGCATGATCGCGGGGCCTTCGGTCAGCAGTTCGCCGTTGTCGAGCAGGAGCGCGGGGACGTAGCCCTTCGCGTTGATCTTGTTGAAATCCGCGCCGCTCGCGGTGAGCTTGGTCTTGAGGTCGACGGCTTCGATTTCGTAAGCCAGTCCGGATTCTTCGAGAGCGATATGCGATGCGAGGGAACAGGCGCCTGCTTTGTAGAACAGTTTCAAAACAATTTCTCCAGGGTGAGTCGGCACGATTATGAATGAAGTCGTTTGGGCGTGGCTGACCGGATTGTGAAATTGTCTGTGTCGTGGGTGGAGATAAATCCTTGCAATAAATCGGATTTTTCGTGCGTTTATTCTGGATTGCAAAGTATTGGTTTGAGATTCAACGCGCCAACCCAACGACTCGTTAATCGATCACGAACTTTCGCGGCAACGTCGGGCCACCCGCCGGCGGCATCGCAAACCCGGCATCCGCGGCCATGTCGTGCAGCGCAATCTCGATGCTCTCGCACATCGCGTTCAGCGCGAGGTCGTTCTCTTCGAGGCCGAACGGATCTTCGATCTGCGCGGCGATCGCTTCCAGCGCCATGAACGCATACGCCACCAGCAGCGCGAACAGCGGCGTGAGCACGCCGGCGCCATCGACGAGCCCGAACGGCAGCATCACGCAGAAGAGGTAGATCGTGCGATGGATCATCACCGAGTACGAAAACGGCAGCGGCGTGGTCGCGATGCGCTCGCATCCGCCGATCACATCGGAAAGCGCGTTCAGATTGTGCTGAATCGCGAGCATCGCATAGCCGTCGAGCACGCCTTCGCGCCTGCGCTCGGCGACCCATTCGCCGAGCCAGAGCAGAATCAGCGCGGGCCGGTACTTTGCGGCCGCAACGCGCGCGTGCAAATCGGATGGCAATCGCGGAGCCAGGTCAGAGAGCGCATCGGTGCCGCGCAACTGATGCCGAAGCGCGTGCGCCAGTGCGCCGAGCGCCGCGAGGAAACCCCGCGACTGAGCACGGTCCCGGGGCTCCGGCAGCGACAGCACCTGCTGCGCCAGTGCGCGCGACGTGTTGAGCAGCGTCCCCCACAATTTGCGGCCTTCCCACCAGCGCTCGTAACTGGCGCCATTGCGAAACCCGAGAAACACGGCAAGCGCGATACCCACGAGTGCGAACGGAGGCGTGCCGAGGCCGATCGGATAGTGGCGCATGTGGTCGTGCATGAAAATCGCCGCCACCGACAGCGCAAAGATCAACCCGAGGCGCGGCAGCAGTTGCGGCAGGACGGAGCCGTGCCACACGAACAGCAGTCGAAACCAGTTGAGCTTGGGGCGGATGATCATGACGGAGCGTTTCGATGAGCGCGAGTGAGCAACATCCGATTATCCCGAAAATACCGGGCGTCGCGCAGAGACATGACGACGCGTCCGGCAACGAAAAAGGCCGTCCTTGCGAACGGCCTTCGATGTCACAAGGCAATCGTGGCGGGCGGCACGATCAAAGCGATTCGCGCGCCGCCTTCGCCGCCGCGCGCACCTGATCCGGCGCGGTGCCGCCGGGGTGATTGCGGCTCGCGACCGAGCCCTCGAGCGTCAGATATTCGAACACGTCCTCGCCGATCAGATGTGCGACGTTCGGCAGTTCGCGGCGCATCTCGTCGAGCGACAAATCGGCGATATCGCACTCGCGATCCACGCAAATGCGCACCGCATGCGCGACCGCCTCGTGCGCGTCACGGAAGGGCAGGCCGCGCTTCACGAGATAGTCCGCGAGATCGGTGGCGGTCGAGAAGCCCTGCAGCGCCGCGGCGCGCATCGCTTGCGGCTTGACCGTGATGCCCGCCGCCATTTCCGCGAAGATGCGCAGCGTGTCCGCGACCGTATCGACGGTATCGAACAGCGGTTCCTTGTCTTCCTGATTGTCCTTGTTGTACGCGAGCGGCTGGCCTTTCATCAGCGTGAGCAGCGCCATGAGATGGCCGTTCACGCGTCCGGTCTTGCCGCGCGCCAGTTCGGGCACGTCGGGGTTCTTCTTCTGCGGCATGATCGACGAACCCGTGCAGAAACGGTCCGCCAGATCGATGAAGCCGACGCGCGGGCTCATCCACAGCACGAGTTCTTCGGAGAAGCGCGACACGTGCGTCATGACGAGCGCGGCCGCCGCCGTGAATTCGATCGCGAAATCGCGGTCGGACACCGCATCGAGCGAATTCGCGCAGATGCCGTCGAAGCCGAGCGTCTTCGCGACCGCGTGACGATCGATCGGATAGCTCGTGCCGGCGAGCGCCGCCGCGCCCAGCGGCAGACGGTTCACACGCTTACGCAGATCGCGCATGCGCTCGGCGTCGCGCGAAAACATCTCGACGTAGGCGAGCAGGTGATGACCGAAGGTCACCGGCTGCGCCACCTGCAGATGCGTGAAGCCCGGCATGATGGTGTCGGCATGCTTCTCGGCCATGTCGATGAGTGCGAGACGCAGATCCGTAAGCAGGCCGCCGATACGGTCGATCTCGCCGCGCAGCCACAGGCGGATATCGGTGGCGACCTGATCGTTGCGCGAGCGGCCGGTGTGCAGGCGCTTGCCGGCATCGCCGATCAGGGCCGTCAGCCGCGCTTCGATGTTCAGGTGCACGTCTTCCAGATCCAGCTTCCACTCGAACTCGCCGCGCTCGATTTCGCCCTTGATCTGCGCCATGCCGCGCTCGATGGCGGCGAGATCGTCGGCGCCGATGATCTTCTGCGCCGCGAGCATCGACGCGTGCGCGAGCGAGCCCTGAATGTCGACGAGCGCGAGCCGGTTGTCGAAGAACACCGACGACGTATAGCGCTTGACGAGCTCCGACATCGGCTCGGAGAAGCGAGCCGACCAGGCTTCGCCTTTTTTGTGGAGTTGGGACGTCATGGTGATTTTCTCAACGGAGGGTTTGGCTTCGATTCGACTTCGGGAAGACGAAAATTTTAACATTCGGCACTATTCGGACCCGACGAGTATCACCAGCTTCAGATCTTCCCGATGCGCCGGCTTGAACGTGATCTGGTTGAACACGAGAGGCCCGCGCGACGGATGATTGAACGCGCGCTCGCCGCCTTCGCGCTCGAACACGTCCTGCGACGCCCAGAATCGCGCGAAGGCGGCGCTCGCGGCGCTCAGATCGTCGATGAGCGTGCGGGTCGGTGCGTCGTTCAAATGGCGGATCGAATCGGCGCGGAATTCGGCGGCGAGGCGTCGCGCGCGCGTTTCCCAATCGACGATCAACGCGCGCGCCGCCGGCGATGTGAACGTGTAGGTCAGCAGGTTGCGGTCATGCTCCCCATCGAGCCAGCCGACGAACAACGCCGAGGCATGCTCGTTCCAGCGCAGCGCGTTCCACTGACGGTCGAGCACGTAGGCCGGTGCGCCGATCAGCGCGACCGTTTGCAGCAGCGCGGCGGGCGCATCCTGGCTGGCGGGATCGGGCTCGGCGGGATCGCGCTGGGCGGCGAGTTCGAACAGATACGCGCGTTCGGCGCGCGACAACTGCAGCGCGACGGCGATGCGCGCGAGCGCATCGGCGGAAGCGGACACGGGACGGCCCTGCTCGATCCACGTGTACCAGGTCGGGCTCACGCCGCACAGTTGCGCGACTTCCTCGCGGCGTAGGCCGGGCGTGCGGCGGCGCGGACCGGCCGCGAGACCGACTGCCTGCGGCGAGAGCCGTTCGCGATGCGCGCGGATGAATTCGCCGAGCGCATGGGCGGGCGTATCGGCGAGGGGTTCGGTTTTGTCGGTGAGGGTCATTCAAACGTCGACAGGTGGTTTCTATACCAGAATATCTGCACAACTTGTACTGGTACAACGTGGGCTCTATTGTAGCGGGCAGACCTTCCCCACATCGAACCGGAGAGCGCGATGAAACACCACGACCAGGTCGCAGACGCATTCGGCAGCACTGCCGCCGCCTATCTCACGAGCGCCGTCCACGCGAGCGGCGCCGATCTTCAGAGCCTCGCCGCGACTTTCGCGGCCACATGCGGCAACGCGATCGTGCTGGACATGGGCTGCGGCGCGGGTCACGCGAGCTTCGCGATTGCGCCGCATGTGCGGGAGGTCGTCGCGTACGACATCGCGCCGCAGATGCTCGCGACGGTCGATGCCGCCGCGAAGGAGCGCGGCCTGACGACGATCCGGACGCAGCAGGGCGCCGCCGAAACGTTGCCGTTCGCCGACGGCACGTTCAACTGGGCCGTGAGCCGTATGAGCGCGCATCACTGGCGCGACGTGCCGGCCGCGTTGAAGGAGGCGCATCGGGTGCTGAAGCCGGGCGGACGGCTCAGGTTCATCGATATCGCGGGTATCGACGATCCGCTCTACGACACGCATATTCAGGCGATCGAACTTCTGCGCGATGCGTCGCACATCCGCGACTATCGCGTCGATGAGTGGATCGCGATGCTCGATGAAGCCGGCTTCGACGCGCAGGTGACCGAGCGGTGGCGCATTCCGCTGGAATTCGAGTCGTGGGTGACGCGGATGCGCACGCCGGCCGAGCGTGTGGTGGCGATCAGGTCGATGTGGACCAGTGCGCCCGATGAAGTGCGCCAGTACTTCGGGGTGAAGGACGATTGCTCGTTCGAGCTGGATGCGGTGATGATCGAGGGGAATCGGAGGGGGTGAGGGCTGTTGGGCTTCTATGGATGGCCCGGTTTCGCGGTGGTCTATTAGCACTGCCCCTCCCCGGGGCGGGGGTCACTTTCTTTGCTGCTGCAAAGAAAGTAACCAAAGAAAGCAGCTCGTTCAGGCCCGAGGTCACACGCACGTTGGCCATGCTTGCCAGCAGGAAGCGGCACTCGCCTAAGTGTCGCCCTCGAAGGTCTAACTGGGCTTGGCTCGCGCACGGTCTGACGCATCGCACTACAGAACAAACTGGTTCAGCACCAAAGAGCTCCAGCCCGCTTCGCGGCCGACCGGTCAATCGGGTGTGCGCGTGCTTCTTCTTCGAAGGTTTCCCTCGCATACCCAACGGCAGCGCGCAGCGCTGTGCCGAAACTATTTGGTGCTGAACCAGCGCGCTAAAACTTCTAGCGCGTCAGACCGTGCGCGAGCCAAGCCCGATTGGGCCTTTGGGGGCGACACTTAGGCGAGTGCCACTTCCGGCTGGCAAGCATGGCCAACGTGCGTGTGACCGCGGGCGGTGAGAAGCTGCTTTCTTTGGTTACTTTCTTTGCAGCAGCAAAGAAAGTGACCCCCGCCCCGGGGAGGGGCAGTGCTAATAGA